>LNFM01000136.1_pt1 | contig 241074 bp, 241 predicted proteins | sample 596031 | NCBI WGS metagenome assembly LNFM01 (sample SAMN04254537, study PRJNA301005) | activated carbon metagenome | isolation source: dual media filters at the Ann Arbor, Michigan drinking water treatment plant | place: USA: Ann Arbor | reverse complement strand
TTGAACTCTCGCGTAAACTTCCGCCTCTCCATGACGCACCTCCGGTCCCATGAAAACACCTAACTCGGTGTCTTCGGAACCGGGTGCAGGCCAGTTGGAGAAAATTAGACAGGGCAAAATTAAGCGTCTGATTATCACCGTTCCCCCGCGCAGCCTCAAGACAACTCTCGCCACTGTTGCATTTCCTGCTTACGTGCTCGGCCACGATCCGACCAAGAAGATAATCTGCGCAAGCTATTCTCAGGATCTTTCGTCGAAGCACGCTAACGACTTCAGGGCGATACTTCGTTCTGATTGGTATTTGCACGCTTTCCCTGGCACTCAGATCAGCGCAGAAAAAGACACAGAGTCAGAGACTATGACAACCAAGAGAGGTGGCCGCCTTGCCACCTCTGTAGGTGGAACACTCCTCGGACGCGGAGGAAATCTTTTTCTCCTCGATGACCCGGTAAAGCCCGAAGAGGCGCTTTCCGAAGCTGCTCGGGCGAAAGCCCTCCAGTGGATCGAAAACACAATGCTGACTCGCCTAAATAGCAAACGAGACGACGCCATCGTCTTGGTAATGCAGCGCCTCCATGAAGAAGACCCGGCTGGCGTTTTTCTTCAGAAGGGAGGTTGGGAGCACTTGAACTTGCCGGCAATCGCTGAGCAGTTTGAACAAATTCCGATCCAGGCTGGAAAATTTCATATCCGCAATATCGGTGATGTGCTGGATCCGATTAGAGAGCCCGCAGACGTGCTCCAGCAATTGAAGGCCGACATGGGCACGATGGCTTTCTCAGCCCAATATCAACAAAATCCGATGCCGATCGAGGGAAATCTAATTAAAAAGGGCTGGTTGCGCTACTACGACGGCAGCATCGAGAAGCAGAGAGGCGACTTAACAGTTATCAGTTGGGATACTGCACAAAAAGAAACCGAAATCGCCGACTACTCAGTGGCCACCGTGTGGCTCGTGCGCAAAGAGCACTGCTACCTTATTGAATTGGTACGCGAGAAATTTGATTTTCCCCGGCTTAGGCGGGCGGTACTGGATTTGAAACAACGCTATCCAGGAGCCACGACTTTAATAGAGGACCGTGGTTCTGGGACAAGCCTAATACAGGAGTTGCGTCACTCACACGCCACCGTAATCCCTATTAAGGCGGCCAATGACAAGCCAACGAGGCTATTCACCACTCAGCCAATGTTTGAATCTGGTTCGGTATTTTTTCCTCGAACTGCGCCATGGCTTCAAGAGCTTGTTAGAGAGCTACTTTCGTTTCCGAGCGTGCGGCACGACGATCAGGTCGATTCCATTTCTCAAGCCCTCAACTGGATTCGTGAACATCGGATGAGGCGCCGTACTATCTCTGTCTTTGGGCCAATGATCGTAACGGTAGACAAATATGGCAACGCCACATGGAAGTAGTGGGATTAAGCTGAAATTCGATCCCGCATCAGCCAAAACGAAACAGAGCAGCGCAATCATTCCGCCAACTTAGGCGATTCCATCACGTCATCAATCGGATAAGGTTTTCGGTACACGCAAGTGTAAGGCGTGCAGATGCCTCCTTTTCAACGCAGCAACTGGGAGCTGCTGCCGGGGATAACAGCAGCTTTTGCGGACTGGCCAGCGGCGCTGACGCGAGCATGCATGGAGACCGGAAACGGTCCCCATGCATATGCCGCAAACTCACGATCTCAATCTTGAAACACTCGCCAATCTTCCTCGGGCCAAACTTCGCAATCGCTGGCGAGAGGAATTTCACGATGAACCACCTATATCCTTCGGTCGTGAACTCCTTGCACTGGCGATCGCACAAGCACGCCAGCAGCGTCATTATGGAACGCCCGCGAAAACGATCGCACGTGACCTCGATCGACTATTCGAGCGCGTGCTGAATGAATCAAACAAAAGCGAACCACTCTCTTCGCTCACGCGTCCTGGAACAATCCTTGTCCGCGAATGGCAGGGCATCACCCATCATGTGACTGTCGTCGCCGACGGCTACGTCTGGGACGGTCGACAACACCGCAGTCTCTCAAAAATAGCGCGCGCCATCACGGGGACAAAGTGGAACGGGCCACGATTCTTTGGTCTCCGGGAGGCGAACGGTGCAGCCTGAACGGAAAATCCTGCGATGCGCGATCTATACCAGGAAATCCTCTGAACACGGGCTAGAACAGGATTTCAACTCGCTCCATGCCCAACGCGAAGCTGCCGAAGCCTACATAAAGAGCCAGGCCAGCGAGGGGTGGAAGCTCGTGCGGACGCAATATAACGATGGCGGACTTTCTGGCGGAACGATGGAGCGCCCTGCCCTGCAATCCCTTCTTACAGATATTGATGCGGGCCAGATCGATGTAGTCGTGGTCTATAAGGTCGATCGCCTCACCCGGTCACTGTCCGACTTTGCCAAACTGGTCGAACGCTTTGAGGCACGCCGTGTGTCCTTCGTATCGGTGACGCAGCAATTCAACACAACGACGTCCATGGGGCGTCTGACCCTGAACGTACTTCTGTCCTTTGCGCAGTTTGAGCGGGAGGTATCGGGGGAGCGCATCCGGGACAAGTTTGCCGCCTCCCGCCGCAAGGGCATGTGGATGGGAGGCAATGTCCCGCTCGGCTATGACGTGAAAGACCGTAAGCTCATCATCAACGAGACTGAGGCAAAAACCGTCCGATTGATCTTTAGCCACTACCTCGCTCTGGTTTGCGTCAAGGAGCTGCGGATCGAATTAAACCGGCTCGGGATTCGCAGCAAAAAACGACGAACAGAAGCAGGCCGGAACATTGGCGGCGCATATTTCAGCCGTGGCGCGCTGTACCATCTCCTACGAAGCCGTGTTTATCGCGGTGAGGCAGTTCACAAGGGCATTGCTCATCCTGGCGAGCACGCAGCAATCATCGACGATGATTTGTGGGAAGCCGTCCAGGTAAAACTTACCGGAAACGCTACCGAGCAAAGACGAGGCCGCACCGAAAGCGGGGCATTGCTCATGGGCCTCCTCTACGACGATCGCGGTAATCGGATGTCACCGAGCCATACGACCCGCAAGAACGGCCGCTATCGATATTATGTAAGCCAGGCGATCCTTCAGTATCGCAAGGAAAACGCCGGATCCAGATCGCGCATAGGTGCCGAGGAAATTGAGTCTCTAATCGTCACGACACTGAAGTCTGAGCTGTCGAGCAAAATAGTGAGAGAAGAGGCAGCTTCTGGAAGCTGGGCACCAGCGACACGCAATCTTATTCAAACTTCCATCAGCAAAATTGTATTGCACGCAGCCGAGGCAGAAATCATTTTACAAAAGCGGCCAGCCAGCGAGAACATTCCTATTGTCACTTCTGCGGACCCGAGCGAGGGGCCTTGGGCCGTTCGTGTTCCCCTCCCCGAACTAAAAAAGCCAGACCGCAAACAAATCTTTTTGCCATCAACCCCGGGAGTCCCACCGCAGCACCTAGATCGATCATTGATTCTCGCGGTGGCTAGAGGACGAAGCTGGGTAAAGGCTCTGCGCCGCGGGGAATATGCAAACACAAAAGAGATTGCCGCGAGATTTGATTTAAGCGAGCCTTACGTGCGGCGGATTTTGCGTCTCGCGTTTCTCGCGCCGGACATTGTCGAGGCTCTAGCCGAAGGCCGACAACCGCGAGCGCTCACGCTCGAAAGGCTGCTTCGCCCGCTTCCATTATGTTGGGCCGAACAGCGCCTCAGTCTTGGATTCTCCAGATAGCGGATTGCGCAAGACTTCGATGCTTTTCAGCTCACATCCCGGATTGGCCCGACTGCAAAACCGTCAGTCGAAATTGGCCCCTGGAGACAGGCGCCCCGAAGCCCGCTTGAACCTCTGAATTTCGTGAGTGGAGACGGTCACCAATTCAACAATTGGCCCGTAATCGCGTCGTTTCTGGCATGCCTGCGAAATTGGAGTCGGAGACCAGACTGCTTGGCTGGGGGACTAGGATTCGAACCTAGATTGACGGAGTCAGAGTCCGCAGTTCTACCGTTGAACTATCCCCCAACGGGCCGCTGGAAAGAGACGCCAGCACGGCGGGTTTCTTCTACTTGCCGCTGCGCGGGCTTGCAAGCGCGGCAGCCCGAAGGTTTTCCTGCCGGACAAGCCGATTTCCCAAAGCCTTCAAACCATTAAGCGCCGGTTGCGTTCCACCCATTTTCCGCACATCCCGCCGGGCCGCTGTCACCTGACTGACAAGCGCCCGCGCTAGACCGCCTGCATGACCCGCCGGAATCAGTGCCGATGAGTGGCTGGATTGCGCTCGCATTCGCAGGGGCGTTCGAGGTCGTGTGGGGGCTCGGCTTGAAATACAGTGAAGGGTTGAGCCGCTTTTGGCCTTCGATCGCGACGCTGATGGCGCTGCTCCTCAGCTTCCTTTGTCTCGGATTTTCATTGCAAACGGTCCCTTTCGGAACGGCTTATGCGATCTGGTGCGGGCTTGGCGCAGCGGGCGTCGCCATCGCCGGCGTCGCGCTGTTCAACGAGCCCGCCCCGTTGTCCCGGCTTGCCGGTCCGTTCCTGATCATATCCGGCGTCGTCGGGCTGAAACTCGTCACCACCGAATAGCGAAAGCGGCAGAATGCTTTTCCAGATTTCCGTTTTTTTGCTCACGGGGTTTATCGCGTTCCAGACCGCGAGTGTTGTTGCGGCGCTGCTTCGGCCGCGCAGGAAAAGCGCAATCGCTGGCCGGCTTGGCGTTACGATCATTCGCCCGCTGTGCGGGCTTGAAACCCATTCCGCCGTGACGCTGCAATCGACCTTCGAACTCGCGTATCCGGAATACGATGTGATTTTCTGCGTCGAGCGCGCAAACGATCCCGTGCTTGCGCTCGTCCGCGAACTGATCAAACGATATCCGCTGATCCCTTCCCGCATCCTGATCGGCAGTGACCGTATCAGCGCCAATCCAAAACTGAACAATGTCGCGAAAGGCTGGCGCGCCGCCCATCACGATTGGATCGTGCTGGCGGACAGCAACGTGTTGCTCACGCCGGACTATCTCCAGCGGCTGTTCGCGGAATGGGACAATGACACCGGTCTCGTCTGTTCGCCGCCGCTTGGCGTCGCGCCGGAAGGCTTGTTCGCCGAGGTCGAATGCGCGTTCCTGAATTCGCATCAGGCGCGCTGGCAATATGCGGCGGATTTTTTCGGTCTGGGATTCGCGCAGGGAAAATCCATGCTCTGGCGCCGCGACATTCTGGAAGCGGCCGGCGGGATCGAGGCCCTTGGCGCGGAACTCGCCGAGGATGCAGCGGCGACAAAGTGATCCGCAATGCGGGCTTGAAAGTTCGCATTGCGCGCGACGCTTCTCCGCAACCGCTGGGACCGCGAGGCTTCGCGCAGATCTGGCAGCGGCAGCTCCGCTGGGCGCGCCTGCGCCGCGACAGTTTTCTGGTCTATTTTCTGCCGGAGATTTTCACCGGCATTCTTCCGGCGCTGGCACTTGCCGGCTTCGTCGCCGCACAGGCCGGATTGCCGGTCGTCCCTAGCCTGGCCTTCTTCTTTGTTGGCTGGTTTGGCGTGGAGTTCGCCCTTGCCAGGCTGCGCGGCTGGCATGTCTCGGCGCTGTCGCTGATCGCACTGCCGCTGCGCGATTTTCTGATGCCCGCCGTGTGGATGGCGAGCTGGTTCGGCAATGGTTTTGTCTGGCATGGGAACGCCATGACGCTCTCGGAGAGAACTGGCCCGGCTTGAGCTAAGCGCCTGATCCAAAAGCCGAAACGCCTTCCAGCGCTTGTCTGGGCTAATTCACAAACGAAATTTGGTTAGCAACGTCTTTATACCGCCATGCAGCATTATCATTGCTGTCATGCGGTAAGTATAGGTTTTCACGCTGTAATACCAGAGTTATATAGGTACCGAACAAACCACAAAGACTGCCCACGAAAGGACTATTCCGATGACCGCCATCGCCCTCTCCACCCTCTCCCGCGGCGCTTCCAGCCTGCAGACTCTCGGCCGCTTTGCCGTCGACGTTTTCGCCGGTATCCGGGAAGGCCAAGCGATCGCGACCCGCTATGAAGAGCTTTCGCGCCTGACCGACGAGGCGCTCGCCCGCCGCGGCCTTACCCGCGAAAATTTTGTGCGCTACGCCGTCACCGGCAGCGCCCGGTAAAAATTCAAGCGCGCGTCTTGCCTTCCCGCAGGGCGCGCGCGCGAAGGTCCGACAGCGTGGCGGCCGGCAGGATCGCCTCGGTATCGAGTTTTACGTGAACGAGCGCCGCCCCCTGGGCGGCGAACGCTTTTTGCAGGGTGCTTAGGGCATCTTCATCTCGCTCAATCGTAAAGCCTTCGATCCCGTAGGAACGGGCGAGTGCGGCGAAATCCGGATTCTTTAAATCGGTGCCAAAGACGCGGCCGGGATAGTGCTTCTCCTGGTGCATTCTGATGGTCCCGTAGGTGCCGTTGTCGATCACGATGAACTTCACGGCGATATTGTATTGCGCGGCGGTCGCCAGCTCCTGCCCCGTCATCAGAAAATCGCCGTCGCCGCAGAACGCGACCACGGTTTTTTCCGGCTGCATGTGTTTGGCCGCAATTGCCGCCGGCACGCCATATCCCATGGAGCCGGAAACGGGCGCGAGCTGCGTGCCGAATTTCTTGTAGCGATTGAAGCGATGCAGCCAGACGGAGAAATTTCCCGCCCCGTTGCAGAAAATGGAATCCGCCGGCAGCCCGCGAAGAAACTGAATAATGCTGCGCATCTGCACGGGTCCGACATTGGCCGGTACCTGTTCCGACCAGCCGAGATAGTCCTCGCGCGCGTCCTTGCGCCACTGCTTCCACTTGATCTCGCGCGGCGGCTCGACGCCTTCGAGGGAAGCAGCGAATGCGTTCGGGCTGGCATGGATGCCGAGGGCCGGCTGATAGACGCGGCCGAGTTCATCGGCGGAGGCGTGCACATGCACCATCGGCACGCCGGGATCTGGAATGCCGAAGAGTTCATAGGCCTGGCTGGGAATTTCGCCGAGCCGCGTGCCGATGGCGAGCACGAGATCGGAGGCCTTGATGCGTTCGATCAGTTTTGGATTGGGACCAAGGCCGAGTTCGCCGGCATAGTTTTCATGATCGCCCGGAAACAGCATCTGCCGGCGGAACGAGACCGCCACCGGCAAATCGAGCCGCTCCGCGAAGCGCCGGAACATGCCGGCGGATTTTTCCGACCAGCGGCTGCCGCCCAGCAACACGATGGGGCAGGAAGCGGCATGCAGCATTTTCTGCATCCGCATCATGTCGGCGAGCCCAGGCCTGGTTTCATCCGGCTCCACGGGGGCCGCGTCTTCGACCGTCACCTCATCGACCAGCATGTCCTCCGGCAGCGAAATCACCACCGGGCCGGGGCGCCCTTGGGTCGCCACCCGGATCGCGCGCGCAAGGACTTCGGGAATGCGCGCGGCATCGGTGATCGACACCGCCCATTTGGCGATGGTGCCGAAGACCTTCTCGTGATCCATCTCTTGAAACGCCTCGCGGCCGCAGAATTCGCGGGCGATGTCGCCGACGAACAGGATCATCGGCGTGGAATCCTGCTGCGCGATGTGCACGCCGGCACTCGCATTGGTGGCGCCGGGCCCGCGCGTGACAAAACAAAGCCCGGGCCTGCCGGTCAGCTTGCCCGCGGCTTCCGCCATCATCGCGGCCCCGCCTTCCTGCCGGCAGATCACGAAGTCGATCGGGCTGTCACGCAAGGCGTCGAGGACGGCGAGGAAACTCTCCCCGGGCACGCCGAAGGACTGGCGGAAGCCGTGCGCGACCAGCGCGTCGACAAGAATGCGCGCGCCGGATCTTGCTTTCAGCGCGGTGGCGGATTTCTGGGCGGGTTTGGCGTTATAGCTGGTCATGACAGACTTTTATTCTACGTCATTCCGGGGCGCGGGCGCCAGCGAGCGAGTCCGGAATCCATAACCACAGTACGTCGATGTCCGGACGGTATGGATTCCGGGTTGCCTCGCTTCGCTCGGCCCCCGGAATGACGACTACTTTCCTTTTCTCGCCTTCTTTTCTTTCCTGCCGCCGAGCACGGTGATGATCGACGTGCAGAGCACATCAAGGTCCTCCGGATCGATGGTGAAGGCGGGTGCGAGATAGATCATCGTGCCAAACGGGCGGATGAACGCGCCTTCCTTGAGGAATTTCTGGCGCATCGCATTCACATCCTCGATCTTCTCCAGCTCGACGACGCCGATGGCGCCCTTCACGCGCACATCCCTCACCCCCGGCAGTTCGCGGCATGGTTCCAGACCTTGCCGCATCAACTGTTCGATGGCTGCGACTTCGGCGAGGCGCGGCTCGCGTTCGAACAAATCCAGCGATGCGTTGGCGGCGGCACAGGCCAGCGCATTGCCGGTATAGGTCGGACCGTGCATCAGCGCGTGATCCGGATGATCCGACCAGAACGCCTCGAATACTTTTTCATTCGCCACCGTCGCGGCGAGCGGCAGCGTTCCGCCGGTGAGCGCCTTGGACAACGCGATAATGTCCGGCGTCACCCCCGCTTCCTCGCAGGCGAACATTTTTCCCGCGCGGCCGAAGCCGGTGAAAATCTCGTCGAAGATCAACAGCAGATCGTATTTGTCCGCGACCGCACGAATGCGTTTCAGCGTCTCGGCGTCGTGAAAGCGCATGCCGCCGGCACCCTGCACGAGCGGTTCCACGATAATGCCCGCGAGCTTTTCCGCCTGACGCTCGACGAACTGTTCGAATTTTTCCGTGCTTTCCTCGTCGCGCGGCAGCCCGACAATAAACTGCGCGGGGACTGCATCGCGAAACACCGAATGAAAGCCAAGTCCCGGATCGCTCGCCGACATCGCGCCCGTCGTGTCGCCGTGATAGCCGCCCTTGAAGGCCACGAACTTGCGGCGGCCTTTGACGCCTTGATTGATCCAGTACTGCACCGCCATCTTCATCGCGATCTCGACCGCGACCGAGCCGGACTCGGAGAAAAAAACATGATCGAGATCGCCGGGCAGCAGCGCCGACAAGCGCGTCGCGAGCCTCAGCGCCTGTTCGTGCACGAGCCCGCCGAGCATCACATGCGGGAGCGTCTCCAGCTGGCGTGCGACCGTCATGCCGATATGCGAATGGTTGTAGCCGTGGCAGGCGGTCCACCAGCTGGCGATGCCGTCGATGAGTTCGGAGCCGTCTTCGAGCACAATGCGCGAGCCGTAAGTGCGCACCACCGGCAGCGGCGCGGGCGTCGTCTTCATCTGCGCGTAAGGCAGCCAGATATGCTCCAGCCCGGTCTCGTACCATCCTGTACGCCGGTTACGCACGGACTCACTCCATTGGCGTCATGCCGAGCCGGTCGAGCAATTGCATGTCGCGGTCGCGCCCGGGATTGGGCGTCGTCAGCAGTTTCGGACCATAGAAAATCGAATTGGCGCCGGCGAGAAAGCAGAGCGCCTGCGCCTCGTCGGTCATGTCTTCCCGGCCCGCGGACAGCCGCACCATCGAGGCGGGCATCGTGATGCGCGCGACCGCGATCACGCGCACGAAATCGAGCGCATCGACTTTTCGCGCTTCGGCAAGCGGCGTGCCTTCCACCGCGACCAGCATGTTCACCGGCACGCTTTCCGGATGCTGCGGGAGCGACGCGAGGGTCGCGATCATGCCGACGCGGTCGTCCTCGCTCTCGCCCATGCCGACAATCCCTCCACAACACACATGAATGCCCGCGTCGCGCACATGGCCGAGCGTGTCGAGGCGTTCCTGATAGGTGCGCGTGGTGATGATCTCGCTGTAATATTCCGGCGAGGTATCGAGATTGTGGTTGTAGTAATCGAGCCCGGAGTCACGCAGGCGGCGCGCCTGCTGGCCGGTGAGCATGCCGAGCGTGACGCAGGTTTCCATGCCGAGCGCCTTCACGCCCTCGATCATGGCGCAGACCTTGTCGAGATCGCGGTCCTTCGGCTCGCGCCAGGCGGCCCCCATGCAGAAGCGGCTGGCACCGCCCGCCTTCGCGGCCCTGGCTTCGCTGAGCACGGCGTCGAGCGCCATCAATTTTTCCGCCTTCACGCCGGTGTCGAATTTCGCGCTCTGCGGGCAGTAGGCGCAGTCCTCGGGGCAGCCGCCAGTCTTGATCGAGAGCAGCGTCGAAATCTGTACCTCGCGCGGATCGAAATGCAGCCGATGGATGCGGCTCGCCTCGAACACAAGGTCCGGAAATGGCAGCGCGAACAGGGCGCGCACTTCCTCGCGGGTCCAGTCATGGCGGACGGCGCCGGGTGGATACGGAACGGGCGAACCCGCTTCAACGGTGAATTTCGACATGATCTATTCTAGGCAGGTTGAGGCGGGTTTGCATCGGAAGATCGCCGGGGTAACGGTACACCCATGAGAGGTCAAGCCAAAGCGCCAATCGCGCCCGGGCATACGGATTCGCTGGACCGTTACGCCGCGGAAAAACTCGCGGACCTGGAGCGGCGCGCGCTGCGGCGCTTCCTGGTCGAGACTTCGCGCACGGGCGGTATCGAAGTGGAGCGCGGCGGCCGCAAGCTGGTGTCGTTTTCCTGCAACGACTACCTCAATCTTTCCGTGCATCCCGCACTCAAGAAAGCGGCGATGGCGGCGATCGAGCAATATGGTGTGGGCGCCGGCGCCTCCCGGCTCGTCACCGGCAATCATCCGCTGTTCGCCGAACTGGAGCGGCGGCTCGCGAAACTGAAGGGCACGGAATCGGCTTGCGTATTCGGCACCGGCTATCTCGCCAATGCCGGTATCATTCCGGTGTTCGCTGGCCACGGCGATCTTGTGGTTGTGGATGAGCTTGCGCACGCCTGCATCTTCGCAGGCGGGCAGCTCTCAAAAGCCACGCTCGCTCCTTTCCGGCACAACGACCTCGCTCATGCGGAGACAATCCTGCGCGAACAGCGCGGACGGCACCGCCACGCGCTAATCGTGACGGACGGCGTGTTCTCGATGGACGGCGATCTGGCCCCCGTCGCGGAGCTGTCCGCCCTCGCCCGCAAATACGACGCATGGTTTATGACCGATGATGCGCATGGCATCGGCGTGATCGGCGGCGGCCGCGGCTCCACCTTCGCGAACAGCCGCAAGGAAGATGTGCCGTTGCAGATGGGCACGCTCTCGAAAGCCATCGGCGGTTTCGGCGGTTATCTCTGCGCGTCGGAGCCGGTGATCGAACTGGTGAAGAACCGTGCGCGGACATTTGTGTATTCGACCGGCCTGCCGCCCGCGAATGCAGCGGCCGCGATTGCGGCCATCGACCTGATCGAGCGCGAGCCGGATTACGCTGCGCTGCCCCTGAAAAAGGCGCAGGCCTTCACGAGACTAACCAATCTGAGGCTCGCCGAAAGTCCCATCGTACCGGTCGTGATCGGCGCGGAAAAGGATGCGCTCGGCGCCTCGAAACTTCTGGAAGCGGAAGGCTATCTCGCGGTCGCGATCCGACCGCCGACCGTGCCGGAAGGAACAGCGCGGCTTCGGCTTTCCTTTACCGCCTTGCATAAAGACGAGGACGTGGAAAAGCTGGCAGAACTTGTGCGTACGCGAATCTTGGGGAACTGACCCATGAGCGCCTATTTCATCACCGGCACCGGGACGGATGTCGGCAAGACATTCGTCTGCTGCGGCGTGATCCGCGCATTGCGCAAGCGCGGCCAGGCGGTGGCTGCCGTGAAGCCGCTGTTCAGCGGGTTCGATCCGAACAACAGCGAGCAAAGCGATCCTGCACTTTTGTTGCGGGCACTCGGCCGTCCAGCAACGCTGGAGGAAATCGCCCGCATTTCTCCCTGGCGCTTCGAGGCCGCGATGGCGCCCGATATGGCGGCGCGCAAGGAAGGACGCGAAATCCAGTTCGAGGGTGTGCTCGATTTCTGCCGCCGCGCCATCCGCGAGCATGCGGGCACGCTGCTGATCGAGGGTGCGGGCGGCATCATGGTGCCGATCAGCGGGCGGGATACGTTTGTCGATCTGATCAAGGAGCTTGGCACGCCGGCCGTGCTGGTCACCGGCTCCTATCTCGGGGCGCTCAGCCACACGCTCACCAGCATGGATGTGCTGTCGCAGAATCTGATCAAGGTCGCCGCCATCGTCGTCAGCGAAACCGAAGGCAGCGGCGTGCCGCTCGCCGATACGGTGGAGACGATCGCGCGTTTCGCGGAGACGACGTCCATTGTCTCGCTGCCGCGGCTTGCATCGCCGGACGCGGAGCATCCGGCGTTTGGCGAGATTGCGGATTTGTTGGGGGCGTGATCTCCTTTGTCATTCCGGGGCGCGGCGAGTGCAACGAGCCGTGAGCCCGGAATCCATAGCCCCGGAGTCAAAGATTGGCGCAGGGATTATGGATTCCGGACTGCCGGCTTCGCCGGCATCCGGAATGACTGCTATTCACGCCTTGCAGTAAATTTTCCCAACAATTTTAGCCATACTGCCTGACGTTCTCCCCGTCCCAAAAACCTCCCTTACAATCCGCGCACTCCTGCTCATCGGGGACGCTTCTAGAGGCGTTCGTGAAGTGGAGCGGGAGGCGGCGCCTGCTGACTCCATTCGCAACGGAGTCACCGGGAGGCTCGGGTCACCGTCCGCGGGCACTACGCCCCGCTGCCTTGAATGGCTGGAATGGGGGCCGGCCGCTTTGTCCGGTCCCGGAAGCATGGTCCCGAAGAACCAAAAGCCGCCGCGATGGAGCGCTGGAAGGCGACGCCTGCTTTCGCAGAGCAGGCAACTACGGAAGACCGTGCGCCTCCCGGCGCTCCGTCTCCCCTGTTTCGAAAACGCGGAGCGGCTTCGCTCGCGCGAACGAAGGCGCGCACCTGCATCCTTCGAGACGCCCGCCGCAGCGAAACTAACTGCCTCATCCTGAGGAGCGAGCGCAGCGAGCGTCTCGAAGGATGAGCGGCGGGCTCCTCAGGATGAGGTGCGCATCGCGTCTCGAAGGATGCAGGGCGCCGCAGTCTAAAAATTTTTGCTGTTTGAAAACCAAATCCTTCAAGAACTCAGGTGAAGGCCTGAATGCCCGTGATCGCGCGCCCCAAGATCAGCGCGTGGATGTCCTGGGTGCCCTCGTAGGTATTGACCGTCTCAAGGTTACAGACGTGGCGCATCACGTGATATTCCTCGGAGATGCCGTTGCCGCCGTGCATGTCGCGGGCGACGCGGGCGATGTCGAGCGCCTTGCCGCAATTGTTTCGCTTCACAATGGAAATCGGCTCCGGCGGACAGCGGCCTTCATCGAGCAGCCGCGTCAGCCGAAGGCTCGCCTGCAGGCCGAGCGCGATGTCGGTCTGCATGTCGGCGAGTTTCTTCTGCACGAGTTGGAAGGCGGCCAGCGGCTTGCCGTATTGCTTGCGTTCCAGCGTGTAGTTGCGCGCGGCATGGAAGCAGAATTCGGCGGCACCCATGGCGCCCCATGAAATGCCGAGCCGCGCGCGGTTGAGGCAGCCGAACGGACCCTTGAGGCCGGAGACATTCGGCAGCAGCGCCTCTTCGCCGACTTCGACGTTGTCCATCACGATCTCGCCGGTGACGGAAGCACGCAGCGAAAGCTTGCCCTCGATCTTCGGGGTCGAAAGTCCCTTGGCGCCGCGTTCCAGAATGAAGCCGCGGATTTCGTTGTCGTGGGCCGTGGACTTCGCCCAGACTACGAACACATCGGCGATCGGGGAATTGGTGATCCAGAGTTTGGAGCCGTTCAGCTTGTAGCCGTTCTTGGTTTTCTCGGCGCGCGTGCGCATGCCGCCGGGCTCGGAGCCGAAATCCGGCTCGGTCAGGCCGAAGCAGCCGACCCACTCGCCGGTCGCAAGCTTGGGCAGATATTTCTTGCGTTGTGCTTCGTCGCCGTAGGCATAGATCGGATACATCACGAGCGAGGACTGCACGCTCATCGCCGAGCGAAAGCCGGAGTCCACGCGCTCGATCTCGCGCACCGCCACGCCATAACAGCCGTAGGTGAGACCCGCGCCGCCGTATTCTTCCGGAATCGTCGGGCCGAGCAGGCCGAGCTTGCCCATTTCCAGGATCACCGAGCGGTCGAATTTCTCTTCGCGGTACCACTCGATGATGCGCGGCATCAGCTTGTCCTGCGCGTAGGAACGCGCGGTGTCGCGCACGGCCCGCTCTTCCTCCGTGAGCTGGCTTTCCAGATCGAACGGATCGGCCCAGTCGAAGGAAACCTTCGAGGCGGCGGTTTTCGGCTTCTGCGCGCGCAGTTCACTCATCGCTCTCTCCTGACGAATTCTGCTAGCTGCCCCGGTAGGTCGAGTAGCTCCAGGGCGTCACCAGCAGCGGCACGTGATAATGCCCCTCGGGCTCGGCAATCGCAAACCGCACCGGCACCACGTCGAGGAAGGCGGGCTCGGGCAGTTTTTGACCGGATTTGGCGAAGTAAGCACCGACATGGAAACGCAGCTCATACTTGCCGGCGCGCAGCGGGGCGCCGCCCAGCAGCGGCTTGTCGGTGCGGCCATCGGCATTGGTGATCGTATCGACCAGCAGCGAGGTGGCGCTCGCCCCGATTTCATACAGCTCGATTCTGACCCCGGCCGCAGGCTTGCCGGACAGCGTGTCCAGCACATGGGTCGACAGCCGCCCCTCGGTTTTTGCCATGCCCGGTCCCTTCACACGATCCGCGATCCGCAGCCGCGCGATGTGGTCGATCTCAAACAAGGCTGTTTCCAGTTCCTCATCGGGCAGGTTTCCGCAGCGGCGCTCGAACGCTTCGAGGATCGCATCGCGCGTGCGGCGCCGGACGCAGATGACGAATGGAAATCCAAACCTGTCCGCATAATCGCCGTTGAGCTTTTCCAAGCGAGCATATTCCGCATCCGATAGCCGGTCGAGGCCAAGCGCGCCCTGCTCCGCCGTGGAAGCCGCCGTCAGCGCGCCGGCGCGGGCGGCCTTGCCCGCAAGGTCGGGATGGTTGCAGACCAGCTCGATTTTTTCCGCGCGGCTTGCCGCGGCGACCGTTGCCGCCATCGCCTCGCACAACGCCGCCACGGTCGCGAACGGGCGGCGGGCAAACGCGCGCTCGGCGACCCAGGGCGATTTCTCGTAAATCTCGCTAAGGGCCGATACGAACAAAGACTTATCGGCAGAATTCAGGGTTTCGAGCGTGACCATCATAAGATAAACTTTGTCATCGCCGGGCTTGTCCCGGCGATCCCGCTTAGGTTTGCACGCTATACCATAATTAGCGGGATCACCGGGTCTCGCCGCTCCGCGGCGGCCCGGTGATGACGGAAAAAAAGGGAGTGTCGCCATGAACCTCGCCCGCATGTTGAAAAAACGCGCCGAAGACGGCCGCCCCGTCCGGGTCGGCATGATCGGCGCCGGCAAGTTCGGCTCCATGTTCCTGGCGCAGGTGCGGACGACGCCGGGCATGCATCTCGTCGGCATCGCCGATCTCGACGCGTCGCGGGCGAAGGCGGCACTGGACCGCACCGGCTGGGACGTGAACACGCAACTCGCAAAGGATTTCGACGAGGCGATCAATCGCGGCCGCACCTGCATCACCGAAGACGCGATGGAAATGATCTCGTCGGAAATCGATGTGGTGATCGAAGTGACCGGCAACCCGGCGGCCGCGATCCGGCACATGCTGGCGGCCTTCAAGCACAAGAAGCATGTGGTGAACGTCACCGTGGAAGCCGATGCGCTCGCGGGGCCGCTGCTCGCCGCGCGCGCGCAGGAAGCGGGCGTCGTCTATGCCCTCGCCTACGGCGACCAGCCGGCGCTTGTGTGTGAGATGGTGGACTGGGCGGAAGCCGCCGGCTTCAAGGTCGTATCTGCGGGTAAAGGCACGAAATACATGCCTGGCTTTGAGAAATCGACGCCCGACACGGTCTGGGGCCACTACGGCATGACCCCGGAAGCGGCCGCGTCGGCCGGCATGAATTCGCAGATGTTCAATTCGTTTCTGGACGGCACCAAGTCGGCCATCGAAATGGCGGCAATCTCCAACGCTACGGGGCTTCTTGCACCAAAAGACGGCCTCGCATTTCCACCCTGCCCGGCCGACGAACTCGCGAAGGTTCTTATTCCGCGCAAGAACGGCGGCGTGCTGGAAGAAACCGGACTGGTCGAAGTCGTCTCCAGCGTCGGACGAGACGGCAAGACCGTTCCGCGCGACCTGCGCTGGGGCGTCTATGTGGTGTTCGAGGCGGCATCCGACGACAAGCGCGGCGACTACACGCGCCGCTGCTTTTCGGAATACGGCATGGTGACGGACGCCTCGGGCCGCTACACGGCACTCTACCGGCCTTACCACTTGATCGGCATGGAGCTTGGCATTTCGGTCGCAGCGGCGGCACTCCGCAACGAGGCGACCGGCACGCCGGACGCTTTTCGTTCGGATGTGGTGGCGGTATCCAAGACAACGCTCAAGCCCGGCGAGATGCTTGACGGCGAAGGCGGCTACACGGTCTGGGGCAAGATCATGCGCGCGGAAGATTCGCTCACGCAGGGTGCGCTGCCCATCGGGCTTGCGCACAAGGTGAAGCTGAAGAACGCGGTCGCGGACGGGGCCGTCGTGCGCTGGGAAGACGTGGAAATAGCTTCGGACGACACGGTGAAATTCCGCCGCGAGATGGAGCGGATGTTCGCGGCGCCTGCGAAGGCGGCGGCGGAGTAATTACTCCGCCGCGATCTTCTGCGCTTCGGGTTCCTGCTCGTTCACCGCCTTCGACAGGCGATGGTCGAAGCGGTCGAGATAGATGTAGATCACCGGGGTAATGTAGAGCGTCAAGAGCTGCGAGAAGCAGAGCCCGCCCACGACGGCGATGCCGAGCGGCTGGCGAAGTTCGGCGCCGGAGCCTTCGCCCAAAGCAATGGGCAATGTTCCGAAAATCGCGGCCATGGTCGTCATCATGATCGGGCGGAAGCGCAGCAACGCCGCCTCGCGGATCGCGTCATGCGCGCTCATGCCCTGACGGCGGCGCTCGATCGCGAAGTCCACCATCATGATCGCGTTTTTCTTCACGATGCCGATCAGCATCACGATGCCGATGATGGCGATGACCGAGAGTTCCATCCGGAACAGCATCAGCGTCATCAGGGCGCCGATTCCGGCTGAAGGCAGACCCGAAAGAATCGTGATCGGATGGATGAAGCTCTCGTAGAGAATGCCGAGCACGATGTAGATCACGATGATCGCCGCGAGCAGCAGCAATGGCTGGTTCGAGAGCGAATCCTGAAACACCTGCGCCGTGCCCTGGAACCCGGTCGCGACGACCGCCGGCAGGTTGGCGCTGCGCTCGGTGGCGCGGATCGCTTCCACGGCTTCACCGAGCGCGACGCCGGGCGCGAGGTTGAACGAGATCGTAACGGCAGGCTGCTGCTGCTGGTGCGCCACCTGCAGCGGGCCCACCGTGGCCCGCACATTGGCGACGGCGCTTAACGGGATTTGCTGCCCGGTGCCGGTCTTCAGATAAATCCGAGATAGATCGGATGCGTCACGCTGAAAGCGTGACTGCGATTCCATGATAATCGGAAACTGGTTCGACGCGGTATATAGCGTCGCGACTTCACGCGTGCCGTATTGCGTATAGAGCGTGCTGCGGATCTGGTCCTCGCCGATGCCCAGCGCGCGCGACTTGTCGCGGTCGATGTCGATGGTGAGTTGCGGATTGGTGATCTGCAGATCGGATGTAACGTCGCGAAGTTCTGGCAGCTCCGCGAGCATGTCCTGCAGTTTGGGCGCGGAATCATAAAGAGCGTCGGTGTCGGTGCTCTGTAACGTGTATTGATACTGGCTCTTCGAGACGAAGCCGCCGATATTGATGTTCTGCACGGGCTGCAGGAACACGTTCATTCCCGGCGTGGACATCACCAGACGGCGCATCCTCTGGATGATCTCGAACGCCGACTGCTTCCGCTCGCTGCGTGGCTTCAACGAGATGAACACGCGGCCGGTGTTGCCGGTCCGGCTAATGCCCGTCGCGCCGGCGATGGAAATAACATACGAGACGTCCGGATCCTTGCGCAGCAGAGCAGCCACCTCCTGCGTGCGCTCATACATCGCCGGGAAGGAAATATCGGTCGCCGCTTCCAGCGTGCCGGAGACGAAGCCCGTGTCCTCGTTCGGGAAAAAACCTTTCGGCACGTAGACGTACATCACCACCGAAATCACGACGGTGGAAAGCGTCACGGCGAGGGTCGTGCGCTGGTGGCGCAGCACGAAATCGAGGCTGCGGCGATAGCCGGCGAGCCAGCCGTCGAACACGCGTTCCGACCAGGCCATCAGCTTGCCCGGTTTTTTGCTGTGGTCGATCGGCTTCAAGAGACGCGCGCAGAGCATCGGCGTCAGCGTCAGCGATACGAAGCCGGAAATCAGGATCGCGACCGAGATCGTGATCGCGAATTCGCGGAACACGCGGCCCACAACACCGCCCATGAACAGGACGGGGATGAAGACCGCGACCAGCGAGAAGGTGATCGAGATGATCGTAAAACCGATTTCGCGCGATCCCTTGATCGCGGCCTGGAACGGCCGCATCCCCTGCTCCACGTAACGGTAGATATTTTCCAGCACGACGATCGCATCGTCGACGACGAAGCCCACGCACAATACCAGCGCCAGCAGCGTCATGTTGTTGATGGAGAAATCGAACGCGTACATGACCGCGAAGGTCGCGACGATGGATAGCGGAAGTGCGAGCGATGGAATGAGCGTCGCTCGTCCGTTTCGGAGGAACAGGAAGATCACAAGAACGACAAGCGCCACCGCTTCGAGCAAGGTCGTCTGCACGGCCCTCACGGAATCCCGGATCGAAATGGAGCGATCCATCAGTACTTCGATGTTGATGGCGCCCGGCACCTGCGCGCGGAATTCAGGAAGCTTTTTCTTGATGGAGTCTACAACGTCGATGGTGTTCGCGTCGGGTTGGCGGTAAATCGCAAGATTGATCGCGCGCGTGTCGTTGTACCAGCCGGCGATGCGCTCGTTCTCCACACCATCCTCAACGGTCGCAAGTTCGCTCAGCCTGACGGGCGCGCCGTTGCGGTAAGCAACGACGAGGTCCTTGTAGAGCCGCGCACTGCGTTCGGGCTGTCCCATGTCGAGTGTGAGGTTCTGGCGCGGGCCGGCGAGCACACCGGTCGGCGTGCTGGAGGCAAGCGACGAAACGGCGGTCTGAATCTCGGCGGTCGAAATGCCACGCGAGGCAGCGGCTTCCGGGTTCAGGCGGATGCGGACGGCATATTTCTGGCCGCCAAACAACTGCACCTGCGCCACGCCGGTGATCTGCGAAATCTGCTGTGCGAGCAGCGTGTCGCCATATTCATGCACCGTCGAAAGCGGAAGCGTGTCGGAGACGAGCGAGAGGAACAGCACAGGTGCGTCGGCGGGGTTCACCTTGCGGAAACTCGGCGGGGTGCGCATTTCGCTCGGCAAGAATCTTTGCGCGGCGGAGAGTGCGGTCTGCACATCGAGCGCCGCCGCGTCGATGTCGCGGCTCAAATCGAACTGGACGGTGATCGAGGCGTTTCCGGTCGTGCTCGATGAGGTCATCGAGGTGATGCCCGCGATGGTCGCGAGCTGACGCTCGATCGGTGTGGCGACAGAAGCCGCCATCGTCTCGGGGCTCGCACCCTGCAGCACCGCGGTGATGTTGATGGTCGGAAAATCGACCCGCGGGAGGGCTGAAACGGCAAGCAGACGGTAGCCGAAAATTCCCGCGACGATCAGCGACGCCATCAACAGCGTCGTCATCACCGGCCGGCGGATACATGTCTCGGGGAGATTCACATCAGGCTCCCGAACCCGGCCGCGTCTTCACCTCGACGCGGGTGCCTTCGCGCAGCGACAGTTGGCCGTCGGTGACGACCGTCTCGTCGCCGTTCAGGCCGCTCGCAATCACCGCAAGGCGTTCATATGTGCGGCTGACCGTGACGGCGCGAACGCGCGCCGCCCCGTTTTCCACCACGAATACGAAGCTGCCCTTCTGGCCGCTCTGCACGGCTTCGGCCGGAACGGTCACCAGATTCTGTTCGTTGCGGAGCGTCACGCGCACGCTCGTGATGGTGCCGGGCCAGAGACGCTCGTCTTTATTCTCGAACATGGCACGCACCATGATGGTGCCGGTCTGCGAATCCACCGTGTTATCGATGAAGGCGACCTGTCCTTCGCTCACCGACATTTCATTCTGCAACACCACTTCAACGGCGGCGTTGCTTCCCGCCGCGCGGAGATCCGGAATGAACCGCTCGGGAATCCCGAAGGCGACATAGATCGGCGAAATCTGGTTCACGGTCGTCAAGGGAGTCGGCGTTTGCGGGCCGGTCGAAGCCGAAGCGGAGGATTCAGCCGCGCGCACAATGGAGCCCTCGCGCACGCCGGAAATACCGGCCCGGCCGTTCACCGGCGACTTGATTTCGTAATAGGTGCGCTGAACTTTTAGATTGTCGAGGGCGGCTTCGCCCTGTTTCACGGTGGCATCCAGCACATCGACGGCCGTTTTGGCGTCGTCAAGCTGAACCTTGGAGACGACGTTGCGATCCACGAGGCCTGCAATGCGGTCGACGTCGCGGCGCGCTTTCTCCAGTGAAGCCTTGTCACGAGACAGCGTCGCGGCGGCCTGCTGCACCTGCGCGTCGATCGCGCGTGCATCCAGCGTATAAAGAGGTTCGCCTTCCTTCACCGTGGCGCCGTCCGCGAAATGTACTTTCATCACCTGGCTGTCGACGCGCGTGCGCACGACGATGCTCACGATGGGCTGCACGGTGCCGATGGAATCCACGCGATACGGAATATCCCGGCGCACAGCCTTGCCGACGAAAACGGAAACGGCGCGCGGCTGCACGCCTTTTTGCTGGGCATTGGCGCCACTGCCGCCGGAAATCACCCACCATGCGGCACCGGCCACGAGCAGAAGCACGCCTGCTCCCAGCGCGAAGGTCGCCATCTCGGATTTGGTGGACAGCTTCACCTTCGGAAGCTTCAGTTTCGAGAACTTCATGAACCCGCTAATGCCTTTTTGCATGCGCGCGGACACCGGCGCGCAAGCCGATTCCGCTCCTCTTTACCCCTAACACGGGGCCAGTATGGGCGGCATTAACATGCCGTAAGGTCCCCGCGGTCGGCCAAAACGCCTGAAATCATTCATTCCAGAACCGGTTAGGGGTAACAAGTCCCAAGGGTGCCTGTGGCAAAGGAACAGTGCGGTTTTACCGTTCAAGCCCTCCGGCCCGCTCGACAAAATCGGCCACTCTGGAAAGCCCCTCGCCGGATTTCAGGTTGGTAAAGTGGAAGGGGCGCTCCCCGCGCATCTTTTTCGCGTCGCGTTCCATGACTTCGAGGGATGCGCCGACCAGCGGAGCAAGATCGATCTTGTTGATCACAAGTAAGTCAGAACGGGTGATTCTGGGCCCGCCCTTGCGGGGAATCTTCTCCCCGGCGGAAACATCGATCACGTAAATCGTCACGTCGGCGAGCTCCGGCGAGAAGGTCGCCGCCGGATTCAATCAGAATAACCGAGCGATGAGCCCAAGCGAGCAGCATCGCACCGACCAGCCGCCGCCATGTTCAAGAAGACAGCACACCACGCTTCACAGGTGGCAGCATCTTTAATGTCCCCCGCCTCCACCGCCCATTGGATGCCGTGGCTGTAGGCGAAGGAGCCGATCGAAAGGCCGGCGACAGCCAGACCATCAGGGGGAGGAAGTTTGCATCGGATTTCATATCGGATGTCTCGACGTTCTCCGGACGGCCGCAAAGCGGGCAAGCCGGGGTCCAGTCTGAATGAAACAAAAATGCATGATTCTCCTGGACCCCGGGTCTCGCTGCGCTCGCCCGGGGCACGTCAATTTACCGGCCGTGCTTATGGAAGTGCGCGTGACCGTGGTCGTGATCATGATCATGGTCATGTTTATGATCGTGTCCGTGGTCATGGGCATGATCGTGGCCACAATTCTCGCCATGTTCATGATGCGCGTGATCGTGGTGATGACCATGGGCACGGGCGGTTTCTTCCGCATAGGCGCCGCCTTCCGGATCGAACGGCGCATCGACGCGGGAAACTTTCGCGCCGAGCTTCGCGATCATTTCTTCCAGCACATGATCGCGTCCGATCAGAATTCGATCCGCCAGAATTTGCGCCGGTACATGCCGGTTGCCGATGTGCCACGCGATGCGCGTAAGCAGATGCGGCTCAGCCTTGATCTCCACCACCGGTTCGGATGCCGCGACTACGCGCACAATGCGTCCGTCGTCCAGCGCGAGCCCGTCGCCATCGCGCAGCATTCTCGTGTCGGCAAGATCGAGCAGGAACACCGTGTCGCCCGCGCCGCGCATGGCGATGCGGCGGCGGTGACGGCCGTCATGGGGAAGCTCGATGTGATCGGCCTCCTTTTTCTTGTCCCACTGGCCAGCAGGCAGAACTTTCGTGGCTCGGATCATTCAACCTCACTCGTCATCCCGGCCAAGGGAGCCAGCGAAGCTGGCGAGCGCGAGCCGGGATTCATCCAATAACTATAGCAAACGATCCCGGGTCTCACAGCGCTAAGCGCCGCTCGCCCGGGATGACGGCTATGCCGTCAGAACAGAAAATACCGCTGCGCCATCGGCAGCGACTTCGCGAGCTGGCAGGTGAGCAGTTCGCCGTCAGCACGTACCTCATACGTCTCGGAGTCGATTTCCAGCTTCGGCTTGAGCGCGCAAGCGCCGCCCTTGTTCTTCAAGACCAGCTGGCAGCGAAGCATCGCCCTTGCCGGCGAAGGGCGAGATTCATCGGGAAAGCGTCGCCGCCTCGATCATCCGAACGATATCCCATGATGATATCGACGTTTGGCTGGATGTCAGGATTGCCGGTCTTGCCGATGGCGAAGATGCGGGCATCCTTGATGCCGACATCGGCTTTCACAATGCCCCAGTGATCGAGCACCACGACATTGGTAATGACGGTGTCCACGTCCCCATGCGCACGCGTAACCTGCGACTGTCCCATGCCGTCGCGGATCACCTGCCGCCGCCGAATTTCACTTCCTCACCGTAGGTGGTGAAATCCTTTTCGATTTCGATGAGCAGTTCGGTGTCGGCGAGCCGCCCCTTGTCGCCGGTGGTGGGGCCGAACATGTCGGCATAAGCGGCGCGGGACATTCTCATGACTTTCTCTTACTCGTGTTTGGCCGCGCGAACGTCAGCGGCGGTCAGTGTGATGCGTTTACGGATGATCACTCGGTCTTCGTCGTCGAGGGTGAAGTCGATCTGGTCGCCGGGCTTCAGGTCCCAGCGGCGGCGCAGCTCGACCGGAATTGTGAGCTGACCCTTGGACGTGAGGGTCGCCTTGAGACGGTAGGGTCTTCGGAATGCCATTTCAGCCTCCGCCTATGTCTGCCCTGAATCTTACTTATTCCTTACCATAATTCCTTACAAAAGTAAGGAATAAAACTCTCAAGCCCTTGAGTTTTATAGCTTGCCCATGACCTGCCCACAGAAGCCACCCGCGTCACTTCCCGTGTCTGGCCCGGCTCGAAGCGGACCGCCGTTCCCGACGGAATGCGCAAACGCCACGGGCAAAGCGATGGCAACAATCGAGAGCGCGATTGCATATTCGGCGCCCGGAACATTCAGGCCCGCCAAGTCCGCGAGGGAACCTGCGATCATGGTGACGACGAACGAGGCGGAACTAGCCTACGAGCGCGCCACCCAGTTGCGCACGAGCAGGCCCACAGCAAACATCGCAAGCAGATGATCGAGACCGCCGAACCGGTGGCTGAAGCCGGCGGTGAGACTCGAAACAAAACCATGCCTGGTATGCGCCAGCGCCATCTCCGCGTGCAAAATCGACGCAGAGAAAACAAAAAAGCCGATCCGTCTCATTTTCTCCCCCATTCGCCCCGCTATTTCTCGCAGAGTTCCAGCGCCAGTATGTTGAGACTCTGTTTGTCATGGAGCCTGCAAGCAGCTTGCCAAAAAGTTCCAGCGAAACAGTTTGTAAGACTGTTTGATGGAACGATCTTCGTTTTATCTTTTTTAATTCGCTACCGCCTCATTGCGGCCCTGAAATTCAATTGAAGAACACCTTGGGAGGGGCTCTCCCAAATGGTGATGTGAGCGGGCGGCTCTTCGAAGCCGTGCGTATCCAGGCCTGGGATATTCACGGAGACGAAAGAATGCTGCATCGTTTTGCGGCCACGGCCGCCTGCGTGCTTGCGTTGGATTTTTTCCTGTTTCCAACAGCGACACCAGTTCCAACCAATGCGAGCGTCATAGCGGCGGCAAACGCCGCGCGTTCCGCAACCAATCCTTCAAGCGAGATGTTTTCGCTGCGGGAAAAGCACGAACTGGTCGCGCGAGAGGATTCCGCTCCGGCGGCCACGGCAAATATCCAAATCGCATCGATCGATCCGCAGGACTTTCCCGCTGAATCGATCCTCGTCCGCGCCGGCGATAACGCCAAAGCCGCGGTGAATGCGGTGCGCGACCTCGCGGCATCTCTGACCAAAGACATTCCGCTGATGGATGACGGACTCGATATGAGACCCGCGCCCACCGCCGCGCGGCCCAAGTTGTCGCGCGAGGAAATCTGCAGCGCAATGGAACTTGCGGCGCTCGAACATAAAATCCCGATGGAATTTTTCGGACGCCTGATCTGGCAGGAAAGCCGTCACAATGCCGTTGCCGTCAGTCACGCCGGTGCGCGCGGCATCGCGCAGTTCATGCCCGGGACCGCGGCCGACATAGGCCTGAAAGATCCGTTCGATCCGGTGACGTCGCTTTTGAAATCCGCTGAGTTTCTGCGCATGCTTCACAAAAAGTTCGGCAATGTCGGCCTTGCCGCGGCCGCCTATAACGGCGGCCCGGGCCGGCTCGAGCGCTGGCTGGAAACGCGCGCAAAGAATAAGAAGGCCGCGCTGCCGAAGGAGACGCAGGATTACGTTCGTATCATCACCGGCAAGCGCGTTGATGAGTGGGTCGGAGTGGGTGGCGAGAAAGCAGCTGATCTGAAGCACACAAAAACTGTTCCTTGTGTTGCCGCGCCGATTATCGAAGCGAAGGCACCCGAGAAGGCTGAACCCGAAAAGTTTCAGAAAGTCGCAAGCGCCGACCCTGCCCCATGGAACGTGCGGGTGATGGGCGCTTGGAGCCAGCAAAAGGCGCATGAACGCTTCGCGGCGCTCAAGATAAAATATCCGGCGATGCTGGGCGCCCGGCGGCTTTCAGTTTCGAGCACCAAGGTGGCAAAGGGCAAGCAGGCGACATTGATCCACCTTGCCGCCGCCAGCCAGGCGGAAGGGCAGCAGCTTTGCACCAAGCTGAAGGAAACCGGCGGAAGCTGCACCGTGCAGAAGAATGTGATCAAGACGGCAAGCAAAAGCTAACGGCAGGGGTCGTGGGGAAACGGGGCGCCTGGCAATGTGGCCGGGTGCCCCGTCGCCTTTTTCAGAGTGCGCGCCGTAATCTCTCCAGCGCCGTATCGAGCGTATTGTCGGTTTTTGCAAAACAAAAACGCACGACACTCTTCACCGGCTCTTCCGCATAGAATGCCGAGACCGGAATCGCCGCGACGCGATGCTCGGTGATGAGCTTTTTGCAAAAGGCCTCGTCGTCCACATTCAGACCAAGCGGCGCCAGATCGATGCTCACGAAATAGGTGGCCTCGCTCGGCAGAACCGGAAATCCGATGTGTTTAAGTCCGTCCGTGAATCGATCGCGCGAGCGCTGAAGTGCGGCACGCGACTGCCGGAAATAGGAATCTTCCTTCGCGAGCCCGTAGGCAACCGCCGACTGCAAATTCGGCGGGGTCGTGAAGGTGATGAACTGGTGTGCCTTCGCAAGCACGCGCATGATCTCGGGGGCGGCGCAGACAAAACCCACTTTCCAGCCGGTGAGCGAGAAGATTTTTCCCGCCGAGCCGATCTTGACCGTGCGATTTCTCATGCCGGGCACGGCCAGCATCGGAATGTGCTGGCGGCCATCGAACATCACATGTTCCCAGACCTCGTCGCAAACCGCGATGGCGTCGTTGTTGACGCAGAACTTCGCCAGCAGGGCGAGCTGGTCTTCGCCGTAGACGGTGGCAGTCGGGTTCAGCGGATTGTTGAAGAGAACAACCTTGGTGCGCGGGGAAAAAGCGCGAGCCAGCATCTCCTCATCGAATTTCCAGTGTGGCGGTTTCAGGCGTACCATTTTCGGCACGCCGCCCGCGCGGAGCACGAGCGGCAGATAAGCGTCGTAAAGCGGCTGGAACAGCACCACTTCATCGCCGGGAGTGATCAGCGCCATCAGCGCGCCCGCAATGGCTTCGGTGGCGCCCGACGTAATCATCACCTCGGTTTCGGGATCGAGCGTGACGCCGTGCCAATAGTTGTAGTGATCCACGACCGCCTTGCGCAGTTCGGGCAGGCCCATCATCGGCGGATACTGGTTCCAGCCGTTCACCACCGCATCGGCGGCTTTCTTGCGCACATCCTCGGGACCAGGATCGTCGGGAAATCCCTGGCCCAGATTCACCGCGTCGTGTTCGCGCGCGAGACGCGACATCACTTCGAACACGGTGGTGGGCAGATTGGAGAAGATGGGGTTCATTACGCAAACCAAGTCAGTTCGTTGACCCAATCGTATATCGTCATGGCCGGGCATGACGCATTTATTCACTCGGTGAAATTGTTACGTCTTCACCGTCAATTCGAGCGTGATGGTCGTGCCGGCAAGCGCCTTGGAAACGGGGCATCCCTTCCTCGCACCCTCGGCCGCCTCGCGGACTTTGGCCTCGTCGGCACCGGGTGCTTCGACTGTGCAGAACAGGGCGCTGCCGGTGATGTTGGCGCCGGCCGATCCGAGAATGACCTCGACCACGCCTTTCGTCTCAATCGACTTCGGCGTGATTTGTTGCGCCGCGAGCGCGTAGGAAAGCGCCATCGAGAAGCAGGAAGCGTGAGCCGCCGCGATCAGTTCTTCCGGCGTGGTGCCAGGCATCGTGGTTTCGAAACGGCCTTTACTGTCGTAAGGCGCGTTCTTGAACAGGCCGTTGCCGGCGGTGATGGTGCCAGCACTTCCTTCCCAGCGTGCGGTCGCGGTGCTTTTCATCGTATACTCCCTTGCCCGATATGAAAAACCTTATTGCGATGACTTATACGCGGCCAGCGCAAGGCCGAGATCATCTTCGCCCACACTCGCCACCGGCATTTTCAACGTGATGCTTTCGGTGGCAAAACCGGACCGCATCACCAGAATGATGGTTTCAGCTCCACCGCATGCCGGTTCTCCGCATGCGATCTCCGCGATCGAGACCGTCGCTTCATCGGAAAGCCCGAGCCGCTCGCGCACAAGAAGCGCAAGCGCTTTCGATGCATCCGGCTTGGTTGTCTCGCCGCGTTTTAAAAGCATTTGAGCCATGATCTCCCGTCCCTTGCGGGTGGGAGACCATGCCTCAAGCCGCACCAACTGGAAAGCATTTGCGCCTAATGGCCCTTGGGAGCGCCGTGACCGGTATGCTCGCCGGGACCGCCCATGCCTTCGACCGCGAATTCAACGGGCACGGTGCCTGCTTTTTCAAAGATCAACTTACCCTTGAAATGCTTGCCCTCTTCGAGCGGCGCTTTCAATTCGAAGAACATGATGTGAAGGCCGCCGGGCGCAAGCTCCACTTTTCCTCCGGCCGGAATCTCGATGCCGTTCGGCAGCGCGCGCATTTTCATGATGCCGCCTTCCATTGTCATTTCGTGAATTTCGGTACGACCCGATACTTCGGAAGATGCGCCGATCAGACGATCCGCGGTTTGGCCTTTGTTCTCGATTTCAGCATAGCCGCCGGCGACGGCGGCACCCTTCGGCGTCACGCGCGTCCAGGGATGACCGATACGAAGCGAGCTGGTCTTGTATTCATGCGCGTGCGCGAGCAGCGCGAAGGTGACGGAAAGCATAACTGCAATAACGAGGGCGGTGATCAGGCGCATCATTTCCTCCATGACGCCGGCCGTGCGGCCAAGAAACCAAAAAGCGGAAAGCAAAATCAGATCCGCGCGGGAGGAGCGCGCGGATTGGCGGAGGGAAAATTTTCCTCGATAAACACTCTGGACGATACAATGATGACCGACTCGCTCCGGAAATGGATCAGCGCTTGCAACTCGGCGCTTTCGGGCGGGAGTGCGGCCGAATGACCGTTGTTTGCGATAAAGCAGCAAAGACCCTGATCGCCGGAATGCGCGGGCGGAAGCGGCTTGTCGTCCTGCGCGCTCGTAATGCAGAGCTGATAATGGCTGCTTCCCGCGGTGGATGACGACGCAACGGCGCCAAGCACGGACGCCACGACAAGCGCGTAGGCGGCAAACAGTGCAACGGTCGGACGACAGCAGCGCATGCGCATCTTTACCCGATCATCTGTCCAGCGGCGACGGGGGCGGTTCGGCACCTTTCGTCACGGGCTTGCGGGTGGCGGCTTCCATCAACGCGATCAATCCCTTGAGGATTTCTAGCGGTCGCGGCGGGCAGCCCGCTATTGTAAGGTCCACCGGGATCGCGTCCTTTACCGCGCCGACACAGGCATAGCTACCCGCGAACAGGCCGCCGGTACAGGCGCAGTCGCCGAGCGCCACTACCCATTTCGGGTCAGGGGTCGCGCGCCAGGTACGCTCCAGCGCGATTTTCATGTTCTTGGTGAGCGGGCCGGTGACGAGGAGAACATCCGCGTGACGCGGCGAGGCGACGAATTTCATTCCAAAACGTTCAAGATCGTAGACAGGGTTATTCAGGGCGTGGATTTCGAGTTCGCAGCCATTGCACGAACCGGCATCCACTTCACGGATGGCGAGCGAGCGCCCGAGCACCCGGCGCGAAAGATCGTCGAGCGTTTTTGCGAGTTCCTGCGTTGCGCGATCGCTGGCTACCGGTCCTTCGAGCGTGACCGGTTTCTTGCCGATGGATTCCAGCAGCAGGCGGCGCATCAGAGATCGTGTCCCGAATAAGAACAGTTGAACGACTTATTGCAGAGCGGGAAATCGGCGACGATATTTCCTTCCACCGCCGCTTCCAGCAGCGGCCACTGAAACCATGAGGGATCGCGCGGATGGCAGCGGGCAACTTTTCCGTCCCCATCAATACGCAGCCAGACCAGCACGTCGCCGCGAAAACTTTCAATAAAGGCGAAGCCCTCGGACTCTTTCGCCGCCGGCAAATCGTTTTTGATCTTGCCGCTGGGCAGCGAGTCCAGGATCTGCCGGATCAGCGAGAAGCTCGCTTCGATCTCAGAGATGCGAATGCGGAGCCGCGCATCGACATCGCCCGCGCGCAAGAGCGGCACCTCAAAGGAAAGCTTGTCGTATGGTGCATAGGCAAGATCGCGTCGCGCGTCGAAATTCCTGCCCGATGCGCGCCCGACATGACCGCCCGCGGCAAAGCGCGTGACCAGTTCATTCGATACGATGCCAGTGGTCAGCATGCGTTCCAGCAGCGACGCGGTGCTGTCGTAGATCGCAAACAACTGCCGGAAACGGGGCACGATATTGTCGAGCAGCGCGCGGACTGTCTGGATGCTTTCCTTGGTGAGATCGCTCGCCACGCCACCTGGAACAATGCAGTCGCGCATCAGCCGGTGACCGAAGCAATTGTCCGCCGCCTGCAACACTTCCTCGCGCAGCATCGTGGCATGCGCCTGAATGAGCACGAAGGAGGCGTCGTTGCAGATCGCACCGAAATCGCCGAGGTGATTGGCGATCCGTTCCAGCTCCGCCATCAGCGCGCGCAGATAAAGCGCACGCGCGGGTGCGGAAATGCCGAGTGCCATTTCCGCCGCGCGCGCGTAAGCGAATTGATAGGCAACCGTCGAGTCGCCCGACACGCGCCCCGCGAGCTGCGACGCGCGCTCCAACGTCGTCCCCTGCATCAAGTGTTCGATGCCCTTGTGAACGTAACCAAGACGCTGCTCCAGCCGCACGACCGTCTCGCCGTTGGCTGTGAAACGAAAATGCCCCGGCTCAATGATGCCCGCGTGCACCGGTCCGACGGAAATCTGGTGCAGTCCCTCACCCTCCACCGGCAGGAATGCGTAGTCCGGGCACGAGACAGGCGCGCGTTGTTCGCCCGATAGCGGGGCGCTCACCTCCCAAGCATGGTGATCGAGCCACGGCCGCGAATCCGGCAGCCCGTCGACTTCAAGGCCGAAGAGATCGCGGATCGCGCGCTCCAGCCGGATAGCGGGCGCGTGATAACGGCCGACGGAGGGGAAGCGACCTCCCTCGCACTCGAAGCAGAGATGTTCGAGCGATTGTTCGCGGGGATCGCGCACGATCATGTGGACGCGGTTCTGATCGGCGAACAGCGCCATCAGTTCGCCCTTGCCGCGACCAAGCACTTCGGCGCAAGCCGTCCATGCAGTCGCGTCGAGGGTGCGGCGTGCAATCATCCGAGCATCCTCGCGACCGACTGGAACCAGGCCACCACCGGCGGCGGCAGATAGAGTCCGGCCATCAGCACGATCGCTAGATGAATAAAAATCGGGATCAGTGTGGCCGTTGGCTCCTTGCTTCCCTTGCTGGCTTCACCGAACAGCATGGCTTGCAGCTTTAAAAGCAGCGCACCGAAGCCCGCGATCAGGCCCAGCCCCAGCAATCCCGCAAGCCATGGATTTTTCGCAAAGGTAGACGTCACCAGCATGAACTCGCTGGTGAAAATTCCAAACGGCGGAAGACCGGCGATGGCGAATACGCACAGCGCGAACGCAAAGGCGAGCATCGGGTGGCTCGACGCGAGGCCACTGATGCCGGAGATACGCTGCGTCCCTTTCGCCTGAACGATATGGCCCACGGTGAAGAAAATCGCCGATTTCGTCAGCGAGTGCATCGTCATGTGCAAAAGTCCGGCGAAATTCGCCACCGCGCCGCCGATGCCGAAGGCGAACGCAATGATGCCGATATGTTCGATCGAGGAATAGGCAAACAGCCGTTTGATGTCGCGGCGCGGATAGAGCATGAAAGCCGCGAACAGGAGCGACAGCAGGCCGAGCGTCATCATCAGCGGGCCGGGCGTGAAGGCTTCGCCGTTCCCCGCCATCAAGAGCTTGAAGCGAAGCAGCGCGTAAATCGCGACGTTCAAGAGAAGCCCGGACAGAACGGCCGAGATAGGAGTCGGGCCTTCGGAATGCGCATCCGGCAGCCAAGCATGCAGCGGGGCGAGCCCGGCCTTCGTGCCGTAACCCAGCAGAAGAAACACGAAGGCGATATTTAAAAGCGGCGCATCGAACTTCGCGGCATTCGCGATCAGGACCGTCCAGGTCATCGCAGGCAGCCCCTCGCCCACCGCCGGCTGGGCCGCGAGATATACGAGGATCGTCCCGAAGAGTGCGAGACCAATGCCAACACTGCCGAGGATAAAATACTTCCATGCCGCTTCCAGCGATTCATGCGTGCGATAGATGCCGACCATCATTACCGTCGTGAGCGTGGCAAGCTCCACGGCGACCCACATCAGTCCGATATTGTTTGCGAGCAGCGCCAGATTCATCGCGAACATCAGGAGCTGATACATCGCGTGGTAGAAGCGCAGGTAAAGCGGGGTGAGCTTTCCCGTTTCCAGTTCGTGCGCGATGTAGCTCGCGCTGAAGATGCTCGTGGTGAATCCGATGAACGTCGTCAGCACGATGAAGACGGCGTTGAGGTCGTCCACCAGGAAATAGACGCCCGCAGCGGGCCGCTCGAACAGCAGCGCGCAGGAAGCCGCGAACGTCATCAAGGCCGCAAACACGTTCAACAGCGACGAAAGCCTGTAGGCAGGCAACGCCGCAAGCAGCGCTGCCGCCGCGAGCGGCATCAGCATCGTCGCATATAGCAAAAGAGAAGCCCTCACTGACGGCCTCCGCGGAAGCGATCGAGCGTGCTGACATCGACGGAGTCGAAACGCTCACGGATGCGGAACAGGAAAATTCCGATCACGATGAAAGCAATCAGGATCGAAAAGGCGACGGAAATCTCCACCACCAATGGCATGCCCTTCGCGCCGGCGGCGGCGAGGATCAGGCCGTTCTCCAACGACATGAATCCGACGACCTGGCTGACCGCATTCCTGCGCGTGACCATCATCAGGAGGCCGATGAGAATGACGGCGAGCGCGAAGGCAAGATCCTCGCGCGCGAGCGTGGACGCGCCGGGCGTTACCTTGAAAATCACCACCATCGACAGCGCGATCAGCGCCACGGCCGCGAGCATGGTGATGCCGATGCCGCCGACCGTCTCAATTTCGCGATGAATCCCCAGCCGCAATACGATCCGGTGCAGCACGAGCGGGATCGCGATGCCCTTGAAGCCCAGCGCTAACAGCGCCGTTGCGAACAGGTGCGGCGCTCCCTGAATGTAAGCCTGCCAGCCAACGGACAGAGCGAGCACGATTGCATGGATCGCGAACACCCGGAGCAGCGACGTCAAGCGATCCTGATAAAGCTGGATCAGGCTGACGAGGACGAGCGAGCCCGCCAGCAAATGCGCGATGTCGAAGACGATGCCGCGCATCAGAAGCTCCTCGACACGAAGAGGAGCAGCGTGCCCAGAAAGCCAAGCATCAGCGCGATGCCGAGAAACTGTGGAACACGGAACACGCGCATCTTCGCGATCGACGTTTCAAAGAGTGCCAGCAGCACCCCGCCAATCACGAGTTTCAGCGGATAGAGCAACAGGCCGAGGATGTAGCCGAGCGGGCCGGAAGTGGGCGAAGCGATCCCCCACGGCACGAACACGCAGCCGATCAGCGATACATACAGGAGGAGTTTCAGCATCGCCGCGAGATCGATCATCGCAAGATGCCGGCCGGAATATTCCAGCACCATCGCTTCGTGCACCATCGTCAGTTCGAGATGCGTCGCCGGATTGTCGACCGGAATGCGCGCATTCTCCGCGAGCGCGATCAAAATCAATGCGACCAGCGCCAGTCCAAGAGAGACACGCAGGCCAACGCCGTCCATGGCAAAGACCTGCGCGATCACCGAAAGCTGGGTAGAGCCCGCGATCAACGCGAGCGTAAAGACGATCATCAGCATCGCCGGTTCAGCCAGTGTCGCGATCATCATCTCGCGCGAGGAACCGATGCCGCCGAAACTTGTGCCTACGTCCATGCCCGCAAGCGCCAGAAAGAAACGCGCCGTTGCAAGCAGTCCGATAATTCCAATGAGATCGGCGGACCAGCTAAAGATCAGGCCGCTTGCGAAAGTCGGGACCAGAGCCGCCGCGACCCACGTTGCTCCGAATATCAGATAGGGCGCGACCCGAAACAGCCACGAGGCGTTTTCAGCGACCACCGCATGCTTGCCGAGCAGCCGCAGCAAATCCTGATAGGGCTGCAAGAGGGGCGGTCCCTTGCGGCGCAGCAGCCGCGCCTTCACCATCCGCACAAATCCCGTGAGCAGCGGCGCCAGCGCCAGCACAAGGAGCATCTGCAGGAATTGTATGGTAAGCGCGGTCAAAGCCATATCGCGAGCACCGTGAGCAGGAACACGAGCAAGCCGAACACGAGGCTGAGATAGCGGCGGATAGTCTGGAATTGCAGCGGATGCAGTTTCTCCGCAGCATAGAGTACGCTGCCGGAAACCGGCAGGTACAGTTTCTCCCAGATCAGATCGCGCATTTCGACGCGGAAGGTCGCCGCGCGAACGTGGCCGGGCGGCGGCATCGTGACGAAATCCCGCGCGCGCAGGAGCAGCGTGCCGTACACGCGGCGGATCGGCTGCGCGAAACTGGATGCGGTGTATTGCGTCTGCGGCCTCGAATCGGGATAGCCGCAATCCCACGGCGGTGCGCGACGGATCGCATTCGACACGAATTGATGAATGACAATCACCGCGCCGTAGGCCGTGAACAGAATGAAGAGCAACAGCAGCAGCCCGTTGTAGGAACCGCGGTTCACATCCATGGGCACGAGCGTGAACCACGGCAATCGCGATTGATCCGGCATCGGCGCGCCGGTCATCAGCGCAACCGCGGGAGCAAAACCATCCACGAACAGACCGGGCACGATGCCCGCGAGCACGCACAGCATCGCGGCTGCACCCATCGCGGCGAGCGAGAAGCGGTCCGTCTCATGCGCTTCGATCGCGGCATGCGAACGGGCGCGGCCAAGGAAGCCGACGCCAAAGGCTTTGACAAACACAGCTCCCGCAAGTGCTGCCGACAAGGCGAGCAGCGCACCGGTGGCGGGGATTGCGAATTTCAATCCCCAGTCTTTCAGTTCCGGGCTGAGCAGGATCGCCTGCAGCGTCAGCCACTCGGACACAAAACCGTTCAGCGGCGGCAGCGAGGAAATCGCGACCGAGCCGATGAGAAACGCCACCGCCGTCGCCGGCATTTTTTGAATGAGCGCGCCGAGCTGGCCGAGATCCCGCGTGCCGGTCGCGTGCTGCACGGCGCCGGCACCAAAAAACAGGAGACTCTTGAACAGCGAATGGTTGAAGGCGTGAAAGATCGCGGCTGTAGCGGCGATGGCGGCGGCGGCATTCATTCCATTCGCTTCGAAGGCGAGTGCCAGACCAAGGCCGACGAAAACAATCCCGATATTCTCAACCGACGAATAGGCCAGCAACTTTTTAAGGTCGTCCTGCATCAGCGCGAAGAGTGCGCCAAGCAGGGCCGTGACACCACCGAGAACCAGGACGAGCGTTCCCCACCACCATGCGGGCGAGCCGAGAAGATCGAAGGCAACGCGGATGAATCCATACACGGCCACTTTGGTCATGACGCCACTCATCAGCGCGGACACGTGGCTCGGCGCCGCCGCGTGCGCGGGCGGCAGCCAGACATGCAACGGCACGAGGCCCGCCTTGGATCCCGTTCCGATCAGCACGAGGAGGAAGGCAATCGAGGCCGCGAATGGCGTCAGTTGCCGCTCGCGTATGAGGTCGAACGCGTAGCTGCCACTTTCGCCAGCGAGAATGCCGAAGCCGAACAGCAAAGCGAGCGTACCGAACGAGGCCATGACGAGATAGAGAAAGCCCGCGTCGCGATTTTCCTTTTCCTCATGGCGCGAAACCACGAGCGCCCAGGACGAAAGGGACATGAATTCCCACGAGAGGAGAAACGTGAACGCGTCGTCGGCGATCAGCACGAGATTCATGCCGAGCAGAAACAGGCAGTAGAACGGCAAGACGCGGCGGGGCGCGGGGTCGAAGCGGCCGTATCCCACGGCATAAATGCTGGCAAGGATCGCAGCGAGATTGACGATGATGGAAAATACCGCCGACAGAGCGTCCAGCTCCAGCCGCATGCCGGTGCCGGGTAGGCCAAACGGAAGCACCGCTTGCAGCGAAACGCCGCGCGAGAGGGCGGCCATCGACGACAGCATCGCCAGACCGCTGACCACCGCCGCGAGTGCATAAAGGACGGACGAACCGTTGCGGAACCTTGTCAGCGGAACCGATATTGCCGCGAGAAGAATGAATGAACCGGCGATGAAGCCCGCGTGGTAGGCGACATTCATCGTAGCGAACCCGAATCTGCCGCTTTACGAGTGGGCCTCAGGTCGTCACCGGGCCCGGGCTTCCTGCCAAGGTTCGCAGAAGGCGAAAAGGCCCCGGTTTTCAGGTTCGAGCCCCCAATCCGCACGAGCCACCCTCCTGAATCCGGTAAACTCCGGGTAACACGTCGTTTCTTGCCCGCACAAGGAGAGCAATCACCGCACGACGAAAGGTCCTCTTTCACGGGGCGGGCGCGATCAACTGGTTGCGGTGCAGCGGCATTGAAAGCCCATACGCCGTCCGCTATAGAACCGCAGCATATTCGACCCTAACTGCCGGCCCCGCACTTTTGCGGGCTTGGCTCCCTCATCAGACCCCGATGGCCCTGCGCCGTTCGAGTGGAGACTATTCATGTCCACGACCTTCGACACGGTCGCCAATATCATCTCCGAGACCTGCGATATTCCGCGTGAGAATATCAAGATGGAAAGCCATGCCATCGACGATCTAGGCATCGACAGCCTCGACTTCCTCGACATCGCATTCGCCATCGACAAGGCTTTCGGCATCAAGCTGCCGCTCGAGCAGTGGACGCAGGAAGTCAACGAAGGCAAGGCCACGACCGAACAGTACTTCGTCCTGAAGAATCTGTGCGAGCGCATTGATGCGCTGAAAGCCGCCAAGGGCGCCTAAGAGATCAATCAATGCGTATTGAGTATTTTATTCTGGTCGACCGCATCCGCGAGCTGTCGATCGAAAAGGGCATTGTCGTTTGCGAATCGCACGTCCCGGAGGAAAGCACCATTTATGAGGGGCACTTCCCCGGACATCCGATTCTGCCGGGCGTGCTTCTGATCGAAGCGATGGCGCAGACGGCAGGCTGGCTGATCCTTGCGAAGACTCAGTGCCAGAAGTTTCCGTTCCTATCGATCGTGCATGAGGCCAAGTTGCGCGACTTCGTCACTCCGGGCACCGATCTCGTGCTGGAATCGAAGCTGCTGCATGAGGGTTCGGGCTTCGTGAAGATGCAGAACAAGGTAATGGCGGGCGACACGCTGAAGTGCTCGTCGGAGACGACGTTCCGCGTGCTGCCCTTCCCGTCCCCGGTCTTCAAGGAACATTTGCTGACGCATGCCCCCCGGGTGGGATTCCCGGCGGAGTACCTGCAGCATGTCCAATAATCCACGCGACGTTCTGATTACCGGCATCGGACTCGTATCCTGTCTCGGTGAAGGACACGACGCGCACTGGAATGGCCTGACCGCGGCGAAGCCGATCTACGACGAGCAGAATTACCCGCCTTTCGTCGTGCATCCGGTCGCGCCGATCAATTTCGACCTGCAAATTCCCAAAAAAGACCAGCGCCAGATGGAACCGTGGCAGCGGATTGGCTGCTATTCGGCCGGCCTCGCGCTAGAAAACGCGGGCATCAAGGGCAACACCGAAATTCTGAGCCATGTGGACATGCTGGTGGCGGCGGGCGGAGGCGAGCGTGACACCGCCGTGGACGGTTCCATCCTGACCGGGCTGAAGACGGCGCAGGAACCGGGCCGCTATCTCAACGAGCGGCTGATGAGCGACCTGCGCCCGACACTTTCCCTGGCGCAGCTCGCGAACCTGCTCGCGGGGAACATTTCCATTGTCTTCAACGTCGTCGGCTCGTCGCGCACGTTCATGGGCGAAGAAACTTCCGGCGTGGATGCGCTTCGCATCGCGGCTGCGCGCATCGGCGCGGGCCAGAGCGAGATCGGCCTTGTTGGCGGTGCCTATAATGCGCAGCGCATGGACGTACTCTTGCAGCTTTCCTTCGGCCGCGAGGCTTTGAGGGCTCCCTATGAGTCGACATGGGCTCGCGGCAACAAGCATGCTGGGATCGCCGCCGGTTCGCTCGGTGCGTTTCTGGTCATTGAATCGCGCCAACATGCCGAAGCGCGTGGCGCGAAAGCTTACGCCAAGCTTTCCTACATCAACGCCGACCGTGCGCGCCGGGACAAGGGCGAGTTGGAAGCGGTCATAGAAAGTCTCTGGAACGCCATTCCCGGTCTTAAGGCAACCGACTCCGCCGTGATCTCCTCCGCTACCGGCGCTGCCCCCGCCACACCTGGCGAGAAAACCGTGCTGGAGAAAGTCGCCAAGGACATGCCGGTTCGGGTTCCCGGCTCCGTGCTCGGCCATGGCGTCGAGGCGCAATTCCCGCTCAATGTCGGATTGGCGGCCCTCGCCATCTCGCGCGCCAGCCTGTGGCCCGCCTGCGATACGACGGGCTTTGAAAAGCCATGGATGGGCGGCACGCTAAAGCAGGTTGTGGTAACCAGTATCAGCGCCTGGCGCGGAGAAGGTATCGCCCTCGTCGAAGCCGCCTGAGATTCCGCCGCCTGAACTAGGAGAATACCATGAGCAAGGAATTCCGTGACCACCGGGGCCGCCCCGTCGTCGCCGTCACCGGCATCGGCATCGTGACCTCGCTCGGCATCGGCAAGGAAGACAACTGGCGCAAGCTGACCAACGGCGAGTCCGGCATCCACGAAATCACCCGCTTCCCCACCGAGGGCCTGAAAACCACGGTTGCCGGCACCATCGATTTCATCCCGGCTTCTCCGCTCTGCGCCCCGGCTCTTTCCGAGGAATTCGCGATCCGCGCGGCCGACGAAGCCATCGGTGAATCCGGCATTGGCACTTTGGGCGATTTCCCCGGGCCGTTGTTCGTCGCGGTTCCGCCGGTGGAAGTGGAATGGCCGCAGCGTATCGAGATGGCCAAGGTCAGCAACTCCGACACCATCGGTTACAACGAACTGATCCAGGTCGCGGCCACCGAGCGCTTTGCTCCTTACTACGAGCGCTTCCTCTATCGCGGCACCACCGAACGTCTGGCCGACCGCATCGGCACCAAGGGCTCGCCGATTGCGCTCTCGACGGCCTGCGCTTCCGGCGCTTCCGCCATCCAGCTTGGCGTCGAGGCAATCCAGCGCGGCGAATGCCAGGCGGCACTTTCCATCGGCACCGACGGATCGGTGAATACCGAAGCGCTGATCCGCTTCGCGCTGCTGTCCGCGCTCACGACGCAGAACGATCCGCCGAGCAGCGCGCCGAAGCCCTTCTCCAAGAACCGCGACGGCTTTGTGATGGCCGAAGGTGCGGCCGCCCTCGTGCTCGAAAATCTCGACCACGCGCGCGCCCGTGGCGCCAAAATCCTTGGTATCATTGAAGGCTGTGGTGAGATGGCTGACTCCTTCCACCGCACCCGCTCAAGCCCGGACGCCAAGCCGATCATCGGCTGCATCAAGAACGCGCTCGCCGACGCCGGCGTTACTTCAGCCGACGTGAACTACATCAACGCGCACGGCACCTCGACCCCGGAAAACGACAAGATGGAGGCGAAGGGCGTCTCGGCCGTGTTCGGCGACAATATCAAGAACGTCCCGATTTCGTCCAACAAGTCGATGATCGGGCATACGCTCTCGGCCGCGGGAGCGATCGAGGCGGCGTTCAGCCTGCTCACGATCCTGCACCAGCGCATCCCGCCAACGATCAACTACAACATCCCGGACCCGGAAATTCCGCTCGACGTAGTTCCGAACAAGGCACGCGACGCCAAGGTCACCCGCGCAATCTCCAATTCCTTCGGCTTCGGCGGCCAGAACGTCTGCCTCGTGATGGCCGGAGAGCCGCGTTAATCTAAATATCGACGTTCCCCGGACGGCTGGCGTGAGCCAGCCGAGCCGGGGTCCAGTTTTGCATGAATATTCACCGGACCCCGGGTCTCGCGCCTTGCGCTCGCCCGGGGAACGTATTTGGCGCCGAAGAAGTCCCGGCGCGGCTACTTGTAAAGTTGACGCGGCCCGGCCATTTGCTTAGCCGTTCTCAAAATCATCCCTTCCATTGATCCAACGGACCATCACGCATGCGCGCGCTTCAGTTGCTTGGCGACCGGAAACTTGAACTTTCCGAGATCGATAACCCGCCGGCTCCGGGCGAGGGCGAAGTCCAGATCCGCACCAAGGCGGTGGCGCTGAACCATATCGATGTGTGGGGCTGGCGCGGCATGGCCTTTGCCAAGCGAAAGATGCCTGTGGTCGTCGGCGCCGAGGCCGCGGGCGAGATCGCGGCGGTGGGTGCCGGTGTCACCGGCTTCAAAGTCGGCGACCCGGTCGTACCCTACGGCGCGATGACCTGCGGTCACTGCAAATACTGCAAGGAAGGCAAGGACAATCTCTGCGAAAACGTGAACGGCCTGATGGGCTTTCACGTCGATGGCTTCGCGCGCGATCTCTACAACATCCCGGCGCGGCTCGCGATCAAGGTGCCGGCGGGCATCAAGATGACTGACGCTGCCTGCGCGCCACTTACCTTCGCGACCGTCGAACACATGCTGTTCGACAATGCAAAACTTCTGCCCGGCGAGACGATGCTGGTCCATGCGGGTGGCTCCGGCATCGGCAGCGCCGCCATCCGTATCGGTAAGGCGATGGGTGTCACGATCATCACCACCGTCGGCGACGACGAGAAGGCGGCGAAGGCCAAGGCGCTCGGCGCCGACCACGTGATCAACTACAAGACCGACCGATTCGAGGGTGCGGTCCGAAAGATCACCGGCAAGAAGGGGGTCGATGTGGTGTTCGAACACACCGGCGCCGAAACCTGGCAGGGCTCACTTTTGTCCATGAGAAAAGGCGGCCGCCTCGTCACCTGCGGCGCGACCTCCGGGCCGACCACGACCATGAACCTGATGCAGCTCTTCCAGCAGCAGTACAAGATTTTCGGCTCGTTCGGCTTCACGATCCAGAACATCAAGTCGAGCCTCGAGAAGATGGCAAAGGGCATCCTCCCCGTCATCGATTCCGAACTGGACCTGGCGAATTTCAGCGAAGGACTGGAACGGCTGGAAAAGCGCCGGGTGTTCGGCAAGATCGTCGTGAGATTCTGATAATGGCCCGGCCGAGCGAACGTCAGCGGCGGAAACTGCTTCGATCGGGTTTCTGGAAACGGCAAAAGATCAGGTTTCCTGCCTTCTTTCGCGGGTTGGATTACACCACCGAGTTTTTGCTCGCGCTCCCTGTCCGCGCCATCATTCGTGGTCTGAAACGGCTCGATCCAGACTCATCAGCGAACTTTATGGGCAGGCTTGCGCGCAGGGTCGGCCCATGGCTCACGGTCAGCAAGATTGGTCGCAAGAATCTGCAGATTGCTTTCCCGGAGAAGTCCGACGCGGAGCGCGAGGAAATCCTCAAAGGCGCATGGGAAAATCTCGGCCGCAGCATGGGCGAGTTCGTGCACTTGGAAAATTTCTGGGACTATGACGACGCGAGCCCCAATACCGGCCGGGTCGAGACCTACAATACGGAACGCTTTATCGGGCTTTATACCGACAAGAAGCCGGGCCTGATCTTCTCCGCGCATCTGGCGAACTGGGAGCTTGCCGCGATCGGCGCCCGCAAATACGGGCTCGATTCCGCGATGCTGTTTCGCATCCCCGGCAACCGATTCCTTGCCGACATCATCAAGGAGACGAGAGCGGAAACCATGAGCCAGCTCATTCCGGCCGGCAGTTCAGCCGGCATTTTCATGGGGGGCGTACTCGACCGCGGCGGACATCTCGGCATTCTGGTCGATCAGCACCGCAAGCCCGGAGCGCGCGTCAAATTCTTCGGCCACGAGTGCTGGGCGAATGTCACCATCGCCCGGCTGGCGCGCCAGTACGAATGCCCCGTTCACGGCGTGCGCGTGGTGCGGCTGCCGAATAATCGCTTCCGCATCGACATTACGAAGAACATCGAGTTGCCGCGCGACGCCGAGGGGAAAATAGATGTGGACGGCTCAATGCAGACGATCACGTCCGTCGTGGAAGGCTGGATACGCGAGCATCCCGATCAGTGGCTGTGGTTTGCGCGAAGGTGGCGGGATTAGTCGTTGTCATTCCGGGACAGCGCGCAGCGCTGGACCCGGAATCCATACCCCCGGTGCAGATAATTTGATTCTGGGATTATGGATTCCGGGTTCGCGGCTTGCTTCGCTCGCCGCGCCCCGGAATGATGAAATTACCGCCCGCTCTTGATCCGCGTCCACGCTCGCGTCACCACCCGCTGCACGTCCTGCGGATAGGGCGAGGTGATGTAGAGCTTCTTCATCGTTTCCGCGTCCGGATAGACGGAGCGGTTGCCGGTGATTTCCTTGTCCATCAGCTTCTGCGCTTCGAGATTGCCGTTGGCGTAGGAATTCGCATTCGAATTACGCGCGGCGATTTCCGGCCGCAGCATGTAATCGATGAAGGCGTGCGCGTTCTCGACGTGCGGCGCATCTTTCGGGATCGACAGGCTGTCGAACCACATCAGGGCACCCTCCTTCGGCAGAATGTAGTCCAGCACGACGGGTTTTTTCCTGGCGCCCTTCGCGGCTTCTTCGGCTCGAGCTTTCGCCTGCAAAATATCGCCGGAATAGCCGACCGCGAGGCAGATTTCGCCGTTGGCCAGTCCATTGATGTATTCGGACGAATGGAATTTGCGCACGAAGGGGCGGATTTTCTGCAAGAGGCTTGCTGCCTTCTCGATGTCGGCGGGTTTTTTTGAGTCCGGGTCCATGCCCATGTAATAGAGTGCCGCCGGGATCATCTCGTCGGGCGTGTCGATGATATGGATGCCGCAATCGCGCAGCTTGCCCAGAATGTCCGGCTTGAACACGATGTCCCAGGAATTGAGCGGAGTGTCCCCGAGCCGCTGCTTCACGCGCTCGACATTCATGCCGAGCCCGGTCGTGCCCCACATGTAATTGACGCCATATTCGTTGCCGGGGTCGTAATTCGCCAGCCGCTGCGAAATCTCCGGCCATGCATATTTCAGATTCCCTAGTTTCGACTTGTCGATTTTCTGCAGCACGCCCGCCTGGATGAAACGCTTAAGATAGGTGTGCGACGGTACGACGACGTCGTAGCCGGATTTGCCCGCGAGCATTTTGGCTTCAAGCGTTTCGTTGGCGTCGAAGGTATCGTAGACGACCTTGATGCCGGTTTCCTTCGTGAAGTCTTCAAGCACCTTCGGGTCGATGTAATCCGACCAGTTGTAGATGTTGACGATCTTTTCCTGTGCTGTGGCCGCATTCACCAGCTGCAAGAGAATTACAAGTGCTGCAAAAAAAACACGGCGCATCCACTCGCTCCATTATCCCTCCCCTTCAGGGGAAGGTCGCCGAACGAAGTGAGGCGGGGTAGGGTGTGCCGGCTGCCGACCCCCACCCGGCTCGACGCCGACAGCGTCTCGCCACCCTCCCCGTTCCGGGGAGGGATAAATTCCGACTAGCCTGACTCGGTATCGAAGCCCTTTTCCTTCCAGGCGAGAATGCCGCCGGCCATGTGAGCGGCGAATGGCAGACCCGCACTCTGGGCGATGAGGGAAGCCGTGATGGAACGCTTTCCTGAGCGGCAGGAAAACACGAGTTGTTTGTCGCCTGGATCGGGGAGCTGCGAAGGGTCGAAGCCCTGCAACGGAACCAGCACCGCGCCGGGAATGCGCTCGGCCGCCGTCTCATTCGGCTCGCGCACGTCCACGACGAGCATGGTGCCCGCTTCCATGCCGGCCTTCACTTCTTCGGGGGTCAGGTCCTTGACGTTATGGCTCATTGCGTCCCGCTTTCTCCGGAGAGAATTGGAACGGCGCGGCTACGCGGTCAAGGGGATGATATTTTTATGTGAGCAAGCTCTTTCCAGAAAACCGATTTCCGGTTTTCAGACCGTGCTTACGGCCGGACACCGAAAGGCGCCGGCGGTGCCTCTTTCATGAGCGTGATCGAGACGCGGCGATTGGCGGGCAGATACGGGTCTTCCGGGAATAGCGGCTGCGTGTCGGCGCGCCCGGCGACCATATAAAGCTGGGAAGTGGTCAGTCCCTCTTCCTGCAAGATCTGCCGCACGGCATTGGCGCGGTCGGCCGAGAGATCGAAAGCGCCATAGCCCGGGCGCGGCGGCGTGCGGGTGGCAGCCGTATGTCCCGTGACCATCACCCGGTACGGCATCTTGCGGATCGCCTCGGCCATGGTGGCGATCAGCTTGCGGGTGCGCGCATAAGGCTCCTTGGCGCCTTCCGGAAACATCGAGCGGCCGTCCTGATCGACGATTTCGATGTTCAGTCCCTCTCTCGTCTCGGTGACGACGATGTGCTTGGAGATTTCGGTGATCTCCGGGAGGTCCTGCAATGCCTGGCGGAGCGATGCCGCCGCCAGCGCGAACTGGCGGTCGGTGATGTCTTTCAGGCCCATCTCAAGCTGGTTGTCGAGCTGGTTGGGTGTCGGACGATCGGTCGCAAGCTCGGGCGGAATGCGTTCGGCGTTCTTCAGGCGCGGGCGCGTCGGCAGGCCGTCGACTTCGACGATGCCGGAATAGCGGTTCTCGCGCTGGGTGCCGAAGGCTTCCCGCATGGAGCCTGCGACGATCTGGAGTTTGGCCGCATCCTGGGTCGAGAACGCCACCAGCATGACGAAGAAGCTGACGAGGAGGCCCATCAGGTCCGCGAAGGTCACAAACCAGCCGTGGCCACCACCGCCGCCGTGCCCGTCTCCACGTTTTTTCTTGGCTGACGCCATTCCGGATACTCAGTACTCGGCCGCGATCAGGCCGGCGCGGTTTCTACTTCGTCGTGGTGCTGATGGGCTTCCGGCAGATAGGCGAGCAACATCTCGCGCACGATCTGCGGGGACTTCGCCTCGCGCAGCATCAGCACGCCGTCGATGATAAGGGTGCGGTTCACGTCCTCGTCGTGCAGCTTCACCTGCAGTTTGTCGGCGATCGGAAGACACCACAAATTTGCGACGACGGCGCCGTACAGGGTCGCGAGCAGCGCGATGGCCATGAACGGGCCAAGCTTGGAAGGGTCGGTCATGTTGGCGAACATCTGCACCATGCCGATGAGCGTGCCGACCATGCCGAAGGCCGGCGCACAATCGCCGATGGCGCGATAGATTTTCTGGCCTTCATCGAGATGCATCAGGAAGGTTTCGCGATCGCGTTCCATCGCATCGCGGATAAAATTCGCATCATAGCCGTCCGCGACATAACGCACACCCTTGGCCAGGAACGGATCTTCGGTTTCCACCTTTTCGAGGCCGAGCGGACCCTGCTTGCGGGCGACGTCGGCGAGGTTCGCGATTTCGTCAATGAGTTCGCGCTGCGTGATACGGCGCATGGTGAAGGCGTACTTCATGCCGAGCGGCATGCCGTGCAGGATGGAACTGAGGGGAAAGCGCAGCAGCGTCGCCGCCACAGCGCCGCCGCCGATCACGATGAGCGCGTGGACGTCCCAGAATGTCTTGAGATCGCCGCCCATCAGAATGAGCGAGACGACGACTACGGCCCCGCCGACGACGCCGAGTGCCGAGGTAAGATCCATCCGGTTTCTCCGTCCCAGCGGCAACCTTCTGGCGCCGCATACCCACCCCCAAGGCTTAAGCCGGGCGGCCTAAAAGATGGTTAAGTTTTGCTTTTTCGGGCCCTCCGCCTACGCTACTGACTATGGAAATAAAGGCACTGCGTAAGCCCCAAGCGTCCAGGGAGGATCGTAAAAATGCGTGAGATCGGCCATTTCATCGGCGGCAAGCATGTAAAGGGAGCCGGGAGGACGTCGGACGTATTCCAGCCGATGACCGGCGAAGTAATCGGCAAGGTCGCCCTCGCCACCAAGGCCGAGGTGCGGGCTGCGGTCGAGAACGCGAAAGCCGCCCAACCCGCATGGGCCGCGACCAATCCTCAGCGCCGCGCCCGGGTGATGTTCAAGTTTCTTGAACTGGTTGCGCGCGACAATGAAAAGCTCGCCGAACTCCTCGCCCGCGAGCACGGCAAGACCATCCCGGACGCAAAGGGCGACATTCAGCGCGGCGTCGAGGTGGTGGAATTCGCCTGCGGCATCCCGCACCTGATGAAGGGCGAATACACCGAAAGTGCCGGCGCCGGCATCGATCTCTATTCGATGCGGCAGCCGCTAGGCGTGGTCGCGGGCATCACGCCGTTCAATTTCCCGGCGATGATCCCGATGTGGAAATTCGCCCCGGCGATCGCCTGCGGTAACGCTTTCATTCTGAAGCCCTCCGAGCGCGACCCAGGCGTGCCGATGTTGCTCGCCGAACTGATGATCGAGGCAGGCCTGCCTGCAGGCATCCTCAATGTGGTCAACGGCGACAAGGAAGCGGTGGACGGAATCCTCGACGATCCGGATATCCGCGCTATCGGATTTGTCGGATCAACGCCCATCGCGGAATACATCTACACGCGCGGAACGGCGAGCGGAAAGCGTGTGCAGTGTTTCGGCGGCGCCAAGAACCACATGATCGTGATGCCGGATGCCGACATGGACCAGGTGGTCGATGCGCTGATCGGCGCGGGCTACGGTGCGGCGGGCGAGCGCTGCATGGCGATTTCGGTTGCGGTGCCCGTCGGCAAGAAAACGGCCGACGAACTGGTGGGCCGTCTCATTCCGCGCGTCGAGAGCCTCAAGATCGGCCCGTCCACTTCGGCCGACGCCGACTTCGGGCCGATGATCACCAAGGCGCATCTGGAGAAGGTGAAGAACTACGTCGAGATCGGAGTCAAGGAAGGCGCCAAGCTGAAAGTCGACGGGCGCGGTTTCAAAATGCAAGGCTACGAAAACGGCTTCTACATGGGCGGCTGCCTGTTCGACGAAGTGAAGCCGGACATGCGCATCTACAAGGAAGAGATTTTCGGGCCGGTGCTCTCGGTCGTGCGCGCGAAGGATTATCAGGAAGGCCTCGACCTCGCAAACAAGCACGAATACGGAAATGGTGTCGCGATCTTCACCCGCGACGGCGATGCCGCGCGCGATTTTGCGAGCAGGGTGGAAGTCGGCATGGTCGGCATCAACTTCGCGATCCCGGTGCCGCTCGCCTATCACACATTCGGCGGCTGGAAGAAATCGGTGTTCGGCGACCTCAACCAGCACGGCCCGGATTCGGTGCGCTTCTACACCAAGACCAAAACCGTCACCTCGCGCTGGCCTTCCGGTGTGAAGGATGGTGCGGAGTTCACCATTCCGACGATGAAATGACGTGGAAAAATTGTAATCGTCATCCCGGCCAAGCGCTTCAGCGCGCGAGCCGGGATCGTGTGAGGCTTAGAACGATCCGGAATAGCGGCTTCACCGCTTCCGGGATGACGTTAGCCCGAGAGCCGGGATCATCCTCTTTAGGCATGAAAAATTTCTACGTTTACATACTTGCCACGCGGAAACGCGGTCCGATTTATGTCGGCGTAACGAGCAACCTTCAAAAGCGTGTTTTTGAACATAAGCAACATCTGGCTCAAGGGTTCACAAAGAAATACAATATCGACCGACTCGTTTGGTTTGAAAAACATGAAAGCGCAGAGTCTGCGATCTCAAAAGAAAAGCGTTTGAAGCGCTGGCTTCGCATTTGGAAAGTAGAACTGATCGAATCTTCAAATCCAGAATGGTTGGATCTTTACGAAACTCTAGAGTCTGAATAGAAAACAATAGCGATCCCGGCTCTCGCTACGCTCGGCCGGGATGACAATGGGGGGGCAATGTCCGAATACAAACTCTACTGCTTCGCGCAGTCGGGCAATGCCTACCGCGCAGCCCTGATGCTCAATCTCATCGGCGCGAAGTGGGAGCCGGTGTGGGTCGATTTCTTCGGCAAGAAGGAACAGCTCACGCCGGAATATCGCGGGAGCGTCAACGAGATGGGGGAAATTCCCGTGCTCGTGGACGGAGCGAAAAAACTTTCGCAATCGGCCGTGATCCTGAATTACCTCGCCGACAAAACCGGCAAGTTTCAGCCGCAGGGTACCGATGAGCGGTACGAGGCGCTGCGCTGGATGATTTTCGACAATCAAAAGGTCAACGGTTTTCTCGGCCCGTTCCGCGCGCTTAAAAATTATCTGCCCGGTGACAATTCGGCCGCCATGGCGTTCCTCAAGGGAAGGCTCACGAACAATCTTGGCGTCATCAACAAACGTCTTGAAGGCAGGGATTTTCTGATCGCGGACCGGCCGACCATCGCGGACATTTCCCAGACCGCGTATCTCTACTATCCGGCGGAAGAATTCGGCTTCGATATTCCCAGCGAATATCCCGCCATCGGAAAATGGCTGGACCGGATGCGGGCGCTGCCGAACTGGGGGCATCCCTACGAATTGATGCCCGGCCATCCGTTGCCGGCGAAAACCTGAGTCGGACTGCCGCAGTGGCGCGGGCTGCTCCGCAAGGCTAGTCTACCAATCCCGGGGGAGATGGAATCAATGCTGTTGCGTATGCGTCCTGCGGCTGCGTCGGTGCTTTGCGCATTGCTTGCGGGCTGCGTCGCCACCGCCGATCCCTCGAATAGCGCGAAGCCTCCGGTCTATGACAACCGGATGCCGAGCCAGTATCCGAACCCCAACATCTACTCGCCGCGTTCGGATGGCTTGCCCGCCCCCGATGCCCCGCAACAGGCTTCCGCACAGATGCGCCCGCCTTCCCGCACGGCAATGGGCGGACCGCTCGTGGCGGGTCCCGGCTATCCCGACGGTGTCCCGCCGCATGTGATGGCAGGTTCGTGGCGGCTGAGCGATGGCGGACGGCTGTGCCTGATCAATCTCTCGCAGGAGCCCGCGGGCCGCGGTTACAGCGCACAAGGCCAGCAGGGATGCTCGGAGGAGTTCTTCGGACTGCGCTCATGGGAAATGCGCGACAACGAACTCGTGCTGCGCAATCACCTGGGCGAAGCGGCGGCACGGATGTATCCTTCGGCCGCCAACCGCTTCGACGGCAAGAGCAGCCGGGGAATTCCGGTGGTGCTGGCGCGGTAGTCAGAGCCAAAAAAAAACATCAAATCCTTCATCCTGAGGTGCGAGGCGCGAGAGCGCCGAGCCTCGAAGGATGAACGGCCGCCACCCTTCGAGGCTCGCGGCTGTTGCCGCTCGCACCTCAGGGTGACGGCTGTAATGATGGGTGCTTACGTTTTCCGCTTGATCGCGAACGGCGACCACGCCTGCATCGTCGCCATCGACTCGATCGCGTTGATGTTCACATGGCGCGGCATGGTGCAGCAGAAGAAAATCTGCTCGGCGATGTCATCGGCCACCATCGGCTTTACACCTTCATACACCTTATCGGCCTTCGCCTTGTCGCCCTTGAAGCGGACGACGGAGAATTCCGTTTCCGCGAGGCCCGGCTCCACCGACGTCACGCGGATATTCGATCCCAGAATGTCGCAACGGACGTTCAGCGCGAACTGATGCGTGAACGCTTTCACACCACCATAGACGTTTCCACCCGGATAAGGGTAAGAGCCTGCGATGGACCCGATGATGACGATATGGCCCTCGTCCCGCTCCATCATGCCCGGCAGCGTCGCACGCACCGTATAGGTGACGCCGTTGATGTTGGTCGCGATCATCTGATCCCAGTCATTGAGATCGGCGCTCTGGGCGGGGTCGAGACCCACCGCGCCACCGGCATTGGCGATCACTACATTGATCCTGGAAAATTCCGCCGGAAGCGTCGTCAGCATTTTCATGGCCGCATCGCGGTCGGTGATATCGAAATTCAGGACGTGACACCGCTCGCCCAATTCCTTCTTCAGCGCGTCGAGACGGTCCTTGCGCCGCCCGGTGCCGATCACGCGTGCGCCGGCTTTGTGAAAACGGCGCACCGTCGCGGCACCGAAACCGGACGTGGCGCCGGTCACGAGTACGGTCAAAGTCTTCGGATCGAGCATGGCAACCATCAATATCTCCTTACCTTTTCAATTATTGCGGATGGACATAGCCCGCCCGGGGCGGCGCGTCCAGAAAAGCAGAACCCGCCGCGCCGGAACGCGACGGGCTATTGCAAAAAGCAAGATTACTGCGGAGCGCCCGCGTATTTCGCGATGAGCGTGCGGGTGTCGTCGATCATCGCCTTGCCGTCGAGACCCTTGCCTTTCATCTCGGTGATCCAGGCTTGGACGACGCCATCGGCTGCCTTCTTCCAGCGAGCGGTCTCGGTAGCGTCGAGCGCCACGATCGAGTTGTTGCGCTTCTTCGCGGCCTCAAGTCCGGGGATATCGCCTTCGTCCATGACCTTGCCGGCCCACTTCGAGGCTGCCATGCCGGCGTTGTCGTCGATCACTTTCTTGAGGTCGGCCGGAAGCCCATCGTACTTCGCCTTGTTCATCGCAAACATGAAGAACGCGACATAGAGCGAGCGGTTGCCCGCGAAGGTCGTGTGCGTGTTCACGAGTTCAGCGATGCGCAGCGGCGTTGTGACTTCCCACGGAACGACCGCGGCATCGATGACGCCCTTGTTCAGCGATTCCGGCACGGCCGGGACCGGCATGCCGACGCTGGTAGCGCCGAGCGACTCGATCAGGCGCGTGACCGCGCGCGTCGGACCGCGCACTTTCAGGCCTTTCATGTCCTCGAGCTTGCGCACACCGTTGTTCTTGGCGTGGATCAGGCCAGGACCGTGCGTGTGCACGGCGATCATCTTTACGTCCTTGAACTCCCCCTGAAGATGTTTCTGGAAATATTCCCACGCAGCCTGGCTGTTCTGCTCCGCCGAAGTACCGGCGATAAACGGCATTTCAAATGCCTCGGTGCCAGGGAAGCGGCCCGCGGTGTAGCCCGGAAGCGACCAGATGAGATCGACGACGCCGTCCTTCACCTGATCGTAGAGCTGGGGCGGCGTGCCGCCGAGCTGCATCGAAGGATACAACTCGATCTTGATGCGGCCGTTCGACTCCTTCATCACCTTTTCGGCCCACGGGGCGAGGAAGTTTTTCGGGATCGGGGCTGCCGCCGGCAACAATTGGTGGAGGCGTAGGGTTACTTCTTGCGCGGATACCGTTACGGCGCTGAGCGCCAGAACGGCTAGCGCCATCATCCATACGCGGGACGAACGCATGCTCATTCTCTTCCTCCCTCTGTCCAGTGTCTTGTTTTTGATTTTGGCTTCTCGATAGGCCGTCATACTACATACTTCGCGGCCGTTCGGTAGCAGGACAGTATCGTCCCATGCTCGATAGTGCGGGGCAGGACAACAAAAACCCGCCATGCAAGCTGCATGGCGGGCTTTTAGCTTCACTGGTTACGGGATCAGCTTTCGGGGCCCGCGTATTTGGCGACGAGCGCGCGGACATCATCGACAAGCTGCTTGCCGTCGATGCCCTTGCCCTTCATCTCGTCGATCCACTCGGCCTGAACCTTCTGTGCCGCTTCCTTCCAGCGCTTGGTTTCGGCGGCGTCGAGCGCAACAATCGTGTTGCCGCGCTTCTTGGCGGCTTCCAGACCCGGAATATCGCCTTCGTCCATCACCTTGCCGACCCACCTGGAGGCGACCATGCCGGAATTGTCGTCGATCACTTTCTTCAGATCGTCCGGCAGGCCGTCATACTTCGCCTTATTCATCGCGAAGATGAAGAAAGCGACGTAGAGCGAACGGTTGCCCGCGAAGGTCGTGTGCGTGTTGACGAGTTCGGCGATACGAAGCGGCGTCGTGACTTCCCACGGAACGACGGTGCCGTCGATGACGCCCTTGGAGAGGGCTTCCGGCATCGCCGGAACCGGCATGCCGACCGGCGTGGCGCCGAGTGCGGTGATCAGCTTGTTCACCACGCGCGACGGGCCGCGCACCTTGATGCCCTTCATGTCCTCAAGCTTGCGCACGCCTTCGCCCTTGGCGTGGATCAGGCCCGGGCCGTGGGTGTGAATGGCAATAACCTTCACATCCTTGTATTCGTCCTTCAGATTCTTTTCGTAATACTCCCAGGCAGCCTGGCTGTTCTGTTCGGCGTTGCCGGAGATGAACGGAAGCTCGAATGCCTCGCTCTTCGGGAAGCGGCCGGGCGTGTAGCCGGGAAGCGTCCAGATGATATCGACGACGCCGTCCTTGACCTGATCGAACAGCTGCGGTGGCGTGCCGCCGAGCTGCATCGACGGATAGAGTTCGACCTTGATGCGGCCCTTGGAATCTTCCTCGATCTTCTTGGCCCAGGGCGCGATGAACTTCGAAGGTACCGGCGCGGGCGCGGGCAGAAACTGGTGGACACGCAGCGTGATCTGCTGCGCGCTCGCCGGCAAAGCAAACACCGCGAACGCGGCTGCCAGCACGCTTAGACGTGCGATTGTTTTCATCGATTTCCTCCCGGAAGACTTGATGGCGCGAATGTGCCCGGCTTGTGGACCGGACGGTATAACGATTATGGGATTCTATTGAAGGGATTGGGCGGGGAGTGTCGGAGGCGCATCTGCATATCTTTAATTGCTCGTGTTTTCAGCAGCCACAAAATGCCGGCAAACCCGTGGGTGTTCAAACCGACCTTCCCGCTACTTCAGGAATCTCAGTGCAAACAGGGTGATCTGCGGAAAGAACAGCAGCAGGAGTATGCGCGCGACGTCCGAATAGAGGAACGGAATGACGCCGCGATAGATTTCACCGATCGGGACGGTCTTCGCGACCTTGTGCACGACATAGACGTCGAGGCCGATCGGCGGCGCAATCAGCCCGACGGAGATCACGACCACCATCAGGATGCCGAACCAGATCGCCTTTTCCTCGCCGGTCATGCCGAAGAGGTCGAGCCCGAGGATCGTCGGCAGCAGCACCGGCAGCAGCAGGAGCATCATCGCAAGTTCGTCGAGCACGCAGGTCAGCACGATGAAGATCAGCAGGAAGGCCGAGACGATCACCAGCGGATGCACGGTGAGTGTCTGCGCCCATGCGGCGACCTCGGTCGGGATCTGCGAAACGGCGAGGGCTGTATTCATCATCGCAGCACCCAGCAGCATCGCGTAGATCATGGCGCTCGCCTGCGCGGCCGGCAGGAAACATTGCTTGATCTTTTCCCAGTTCAACGTGCCGCGCCCGAGTCCGAGCAGCATGGTCGCCGCGGTGGCGACGGCCGCACCCTCGGTCGGCGTGAAGATGCCGCCATAAATGCCGGCAAACAGCAGCGTAAAGATCGCTGCGATCGGCCAGGCTTCCTTGATCGCCGAAATACGTTCGGAGGCCGTCGCGCGTTTCTGAATCTTCGCCTGACCGGGAACGAGCCGAACATAGATCGCGATCGCAATCATGTAGCCGACCGCGGCGATGATGCCGGGGATGATGGCCGCGGTGAACAGCTTGATGATGCTCTGCTCCGCGAGCAGCGCGTAAATAATCAGCATAATGGACGGCGGAACCAGAATACCCATCGTGCCGCCCGCGGCGAGCGTGCCGGTGGCGAGACGATCCGAATAATTAAGCCGCTTCATCTCCGGCAGCGTCACTTGCGACATGGTGGCGGCGGTCGCGACCGAGGAGCCGCTGATCGCACCGAAGCAGGCGCAAGCGATGATCGCGGCCTGCGCGACGCCGCCGTTGAAATGGCCGACGAGTGTGTTGGCCGCGCGAAAGAGACTTCGCGAGAAGCCCGCAGCGGATGCGAACTGTCCCATCAGCAGGAAGAGCGGAATGACCGAAAGGTCATAGACCGAGAAACGCGCCCACAGGAGACGCTTCAGATAGTTCAGAACGGCGGCGTCCCCGACATAGGTCCAGTAACCGGCGGCGCCTGCGATGAACATCGACGCCGCAAGCGGCACCCGCAGCGCGATCAAAATCAGCATGCCGACGACCATGAGGCCGGCAATTTCCGCTTTACTCATGGACGCGCCCCGCGACGGAGAATCCGGCGGACTGAATGAACGCAATGATCATCGCGAACGCGATGCCAGGAATCATGAGCATGTAGCCGATCCAGATCGGCAGACCCATCAGCATGGTGGTTTCGTTACTGCGGAAGATATCGAGCGTTCCGACGGTGGTGCGCCATGCGATGAGCCCATACATCACGGCCATCAGCAGGCTGCCGAACTGGTCGAGCCGCGTTCGGGTGCGGTCGCTGGCTTTCATCGTGAAGAAGTCCACGGCGATGTGCCCGAATGTGGCCTGGCAGTAAGGCAGGAACATCGCGCCCGCGACGGCGGTACCGAATTCGACGAGTTCGAAATCGCCGGTGATGGGACGAACAAAAACCGAGCGGCCGATGATGCTGACGGTGGACATCGCACCGATCAAGGCGACGATCGCGCCCCCGGCATAGGCGAATAAAATCGCAACACGACGCAGTCCGAACAGAAATACAGGCTCGGCGGGGATTGGGTTGGTCTTGCGCCTGGCGTTAGCCATTGCAGCGGCCCGCCCTGTGGCAACGCAAGCACATCGACATCTATCGCAGGGCCCCCACCCTCAAGGTTGGTGCTAAGCACTAGCCGCCGCGGGAGCGATTGGCAATTCGCCCGCCGTAAAAGCGCGGCAGCAAATTGCTGGCAAATAATCGGGTATTTGTGGACGCTATCTGCCGGTTAGTTCAGGCGGTGTCCTTCGTGATCTTCTTCGCCCGGCGGAATCGTGGCCGCGGCGCTCGTGTGCACGGTTCCGGCACTCGCTTCGGCATGCGCCTTGTCGAGTTTCTGGTAATGCATGTAGGCGAGCGGAACCGCCGACAGATAGGCGATGCAGCCCAAGATCAAAACTTCCCACGGCGCGCTGATGAGAAGCGCCACAAACACGACCGCTACCAGAAAAACCGGGAGCACATATTCGCGTGGCACGCGCGCGCCAAGTTTCTTGCCGGACCAAGTCGGGATTTTCGACACCATCAGCAGCGCAATGCCGATGACATAGAGTGCGGCGATGAACGGCGTCGGTGCCAGGCGCGGGATGCCGGCAAGTTCGAGATAGATCGGCAGCATTGCAACAAGGGCGGCCGCAGGTGCCGGCATTCCGACGAAGAAATTGCCGGTGAAGGCCGGACGGTTCGGGTCTTCCAGCATCACATTGAAGCGCGCCAGCCGCAGGGCGGCGCAGACCGCGAAAAACAGCACTACGATCCAGCCGAAATTCTTCAGGTTTTGCAAACCCCACAGATAGAGAACGATGCCGGGGACCACGCCGAACACGACGAAATCGGCCAGGCTGTCGAGTTCCGCACCGAAGCGCGAAGAACTTTTCAGCATCCGCGCGACGCGGCCGTCGAGAGCGTCGGCGATGGCGGCAAGCACGATCGCGCCGATCGCAAGTTCGATTTTGCCCTCGAACGCCAGGCGGATGCCGGTGAGCCCGAGGCACAACGACAGTAGCGTGATCAGATTGGGAAGCAGTACGCGGAACGGAATCGGCTTGAAACGCCGCCGCCGCGGTTCATTTGCTTCCGGCTCGAAGGGGGCGAACACCGACATCTATACAGAATACGCTTTCGGCGATTTGGTTCAAAGGGCCGTTCAGCCGGCCCGGAAAACAGCGTTAACGGTGGTGCTGCCGAGGTCGGCGAGGACTGTTTCACCGGCGAGCGCCAACTGGCCCTCCGAAACGAGCGCCTTGCCGCCTTCCGGCAGATAGACGTCCACGCGCGAGCCGAAACGGATCAGGCCGATGCGGTCGCCGGCATCCACGGCGTCGCCTTCACGGACAAACGTCACGATCCGGCGGGCGATCAGGCCCGCGATCTGCACGACGCCGATGCGGCCTGCGGCGGTGCGGATGACAAAACCATTTCGCTCGTTGTCCTCGCTGGCCTTGTCGAGATCGGCGTTCAGAAATTTTCCTGCGCGATAAACGATCTTCTCGATTTGTCCCGACGCGGGCGTGCGGTTCACATGCACGTCAAACACGCTCATGAAGATGGAAATGCGCGTGCGGGGGGCGGCGCCCAGTTCCAGTTCGAGCGGCGGCACGGCATTCGCCACCTGCGAGATTTTTCCGTCGGCGGGGGAAACGATCAGCCCGTCGCGCACGGGGGTCACGCGGCGCGGATCGCGGAAGAAATAGGCGCACCAAGCGGTCAGCAGGACCCCCAGCCAGCCGAGCGGTGCCGCCATCCAGAACAGCACGATCGCGGCGAGCGCGAAGGCACCGATGAACGGGTAGCCCTCCGGATGGATGGGCGAGAGCTGGCTCTTGATCGAATTGACGATGGACATCGGGTTCCTCTTTCGAGGCCACTAAGTAGCGCGCGGGCGGCGCGCGTCAATGCGGGTACGCTTTTTACCCTCCCCTTGAGGGGAGGGTCGTTCGCCACCGATAGTGGAGGCGTAAGGGGTGGGTGAACTGCGATACCCCCCACCCGGCTCAGGCTTGCCCCTTGCCACCCTCCCTACAAAGGGGAGGGCAATTTTTCATTCAGCCGCTTCGGTCGTCCGCGCGGACGGGACCCGGCCGCTCCCCACGTCGTCCAATGCGGGCTTTGGAGGGTTGCGGTTCGGCTGTTTCGGTTTCGACCCATCTTCGCCTGCCTCGCGCAGCTTCTCGCGGGCCTCTTCGGCTTCGCGCTGGCGATTCCACAAGCCGGCGTAAAGCCCGCCGTGGGCGAGGAGTTCGGAATGCGTACCGCGTTCGGCGACCCTGCCCTCGTCGAGCACGATGATTTCGTCGGCACTGATCACAGTCGACAGCCGGTGCGCGATCACGAGCGTGGTGCGGCCCTGCGTTGCGCGCTCCAACGCTCCCTGAATTTCATGTTCGGTGTCGGAATCGAGCGCCGAAGTCGCTTCATCGAGAATAAGAATAGGCGGGCTTTTCAGAATCGTGCGCGCGATGGCGACGCGCTGCTTCTCGCCACCGGACAGTTTCAGGCCGCGCTCGCCGACTTCGGTTTCGTAACCCATGGGCGTCGAGCGGATGAAGTCGTCGATCTGCGCCTGACGGGCCGCCTCCTCGACTTCAACTTCCCGTGCTTCCCAGCGGCCGTACTGGATGTTGTAGCGGATGGTGTCGTTGAAGAGCACCGTATCCTGCGGCACGACACCCATCGCCGCGCGCAACGACACCTGCGTCACGTCACGGATATCCTGGCCGTCGATGAGAATTTTTCCGCCGCTGATTTCATAGAAGCGGAACAGGAGCCGCGCGATCGTGGACTTGCCAGCACCGGATGGACCGACAATCGCGAGCGTCTTTCCGGCGGGCACCTCAAAGCTGACGCCCTTCAGGATTTCGCGCTCCGGCTCGTAGGAAAAATGAACGTCCTCGAAGCGCACGTTTCCTTCGTTGACGCGCAGCGCTGGAGCGTTCGGGGCATCCTTGATTTCCGGGTCGCGCGAGAGAATGCCGAACATGATCTCGATGTCGGTGATCGCCTGCTTGATTTCTCGATAGAGCATGCCCATGAGGTTGAGCGGCTGATAGAGCTGGATCAGCATCGCGTTCACCATCACGAAATCACCGACCGTGCGCTTGCCCGCGATCACGTCCAGCGCGGCGAGTGCCATCACGACGCCAAGGCCGACGGTGAAGATCACCGCCTGCCCCGCATTCAGCACGGCCAGCGAGACAAGCACGCGCACGCGGTGATTGGCGAAGCTTCTGAGCGAGCCGCCATAGCGGTCGTTCTCGCGCTGCTCCGCGCCGAAATATTTCACCGTTTCATAATTGAGCAGCGAGTCGACCGCCTTGGCGTTGGCGTCGGTGTCGGATTCGTTCTGGCTGCGGCGCAGCCCGATGCGCCACTCGGTGGCGTGGTAGGTGAAGACCGTATAGAGCACGATCAACACGACGACGCTGGCCGCGTAGCGCCAGTCGAAGAAATAGAACAGCACGCTGAAGACGAGGATCAATTCCACCGCCGTCGGAAGAATTTGGACAATAACGAGCCGCACCAGTTCCTCGATCGCGTTGCGGCCGCGCTCCAGAATGCGCGTCAGCGCTCCCGTGCGCCGTTCCAGGTGATAGCGCAGCGACAGCTGGTGCATGTGCTCGAAGGTCTTGAGGGCAAGCGTGCGCACCGAATGCATCGCCACCTTGGCAAAGATGCCGTCGCGGACCTGCGTCAGCAGCGCCGTCGCAATGCGCACGCCCGCGTAGATCGCAACCAGAATGACGGGCGCCGACACGATGGAGAAAATCGCATCCTGCGGAAGCGGCTTGCCTTCGGACGCGGCGACCAGCGCATCCGTCGCGTATTTGAACGCGAACGGCATCGTGATGGTGGCGAGCTTGCCGAGAAACAAAAGCCCAAAGGAAAAAAACACGCGCAGCTGCAAGTCGGCCCGGCCATGCGGCCACATGTGCGGCCACAGCACCCGCAACGACGAAAAGAGCGTCGCGTCTCCGCGCGCACGCTCTTTTCCGGTTGCTGCCTGCATTTTCCTGCCGAGTCCGCCGCTCACGCGCGCCGCGCTTTCCGTCCGCGCCTTTCGGCTTTCACGATGGGCGCGAGCAGCCGATTCAGTTCATGCGCGAGTTTTTTCACTTCCGCACGGTCGATGCAGTAACAGATACGCCCACTTCCAGTTCCGCCGTTGCCCGCGCGCACCAGACCCGCCTCACGCAGGATTCGCAGATGCTCGGAAACGGTGGATTGGGCGAGCGGCATTCCGCGCACGATTTCGCCGCACTGGCATGTATCGTTTGTAGCGAGTGCCGCCAGGATGCGAAGCCGGGCGGGATGCGCAAGCGCGCGCAGCCGTTCGACGAAAGCGTCCTTCGGCGGGGCATTTTCGGAGGCGTGGCTGAATTGGATATTCATCGTCTTTCGACGATAAGTGATGTTGCGGGCGGCCACAAGCGCTGCGATACCTGCGACAGCGGAGCAATGGGCGGAACAACGAGCGGAACATCGACGTTGGCACGGACACCGCACTACTGAAACGCTGAAATAAACTGGAGAGAATGAATGCCGATACGGATTTCCCTGCTTACGGCGCTGGCAGCCGCGCTGCTTTTCGCGATGCCGGCCGGGGCACAGGAGCAAAGCAGCGTGGTCGCGAAACTCGGCCAGGGCCGGACCGCGAAGGCAACCGCCACAACAACGCCCGGCGAAGGCGTGCTGCTGGAAATCGAAATTTCCGGCGGCAATCCGCAGAGCTTCCCGCGCATGGGAGAGCGGCTGATCCCGATCGGGACAAACGACCGCGGAATTGTCGCGCGCGATCTCGACCGTGACGGCGTCGATGAAATCATCCTGCGCGGGGCCGTGCCGCAGCGGAGCGCCATGGTGGTGTTGCGCTGGGACGCGGGTCTTGGTGAATTCGCACCGGTCGATTTCACCGACGACCGCGATCGTAGCAGCAAGTTCATGATCGCCGACGCGGAGCTGCCCGTGCGGATCGCCAGTTCGGGCGAGATCGAGGCGGAGTTCGAGACGACCCGTCAGGACGGGCGCAAGAGCCACCACGTCGCCCGCTATAAATGGGACGGGCGCGGCTATTCGCAGTCGGCCAGCAACTGATGCGGGCTTGACGAAACAACCTCCACCAACCACCTTGATCTCATGGCAAAAATCCAAAGCGTTTGTGTGTACTGCGGCTCGGCCGTAGGCGAAGATCCGGCCTTCGTCGATGCGGCGCGGGCGTTCGGAAGAATTTTAGCGCGGGAAAAAATCCGCCTTGTCTATGGCGGCGGCAGTTTCGGGCTGATGGGTGCCGTCGCGCAGGCCGCCGCCGCGAACGGCGGCGAAGTCACCGGCATCATCCCGGATTTCCTAATCGCCCGCGAGATGGCCTTCAAGGGCGCGACCGAGATGATCATCACGCAGGACATGCACGAGCGGAAGCACAAGATGTTTTTGCGCGCGGACGCATTCGTCACCTTGCCCGGCGGGATCGGCACGCTCGAGGAAATCATCGAACAGCTTTCCTGGGCGCAACTCGGCCGCCACAAGAAGCCGGTGCTGATCCTGAACGTAAAGGGGTTCTGGGATCCGCTGCTGGAACTCTTCCAGCATCAAACCGAACGCGGCTTCATCCGCAAGGACTCGTTCACGCTGTTGAGTGCGGACCGCGTCGAGAATATTCTGCCGAAGCTGCGCGATGCCGTGCGCGATCTCGCACAGGAAGAGATCAGCGGCCCCGCGCCGCGCATCGTCGCCGAAGAAATGTAGTCAGCGCCCCACCAGCCGAGTCGCGTCGTCTCCGGCAACATGCTGCTGATGCCGTTGTTCTTGGATTTATTGGCTGCCCGCGCCCTGTTTTTGCCCGCGCATCAACGCGCTCAAAGTGCGACATTTCCTGGCCAGCGTGGTTACCGCAGCGACGGCATTACGCAAAGTTAATCCGCACATCACGCCGCGCGGGCTTGCCGCAATTCGAGCAGAAACCATTTATAGCGTACAGACCAAATGCACTCCTCCCCGCAACCAGGACGCCGCCGGAAAGCCCGTCGATTGATCTGGCTTCTGCTTTTCATTGCATTCCTTCTGCCCATCGGCGCCAGCGTGGCGAGCATCGCCAATGGCGGCGAGCCGCGCAATTGGGGCTTCCCGGACTGGAAGAGCATCGGCAGCCTGCCGGCGGCACAGAAGTACCCGCAAGCGCGCGTGGTCGTGCTGGCCGCGCCGACCCGCGGATGGCGCGCGGCGGTCGCGGTGCATAGCTGGATCGTGTTCAAGCCGGAAGGCGCCCGCGAATGGACGCGCTACGATGTCGTCGGCTGGGGCGGCAATCCGGTACGGCTGAACGGCTGGGCGCCCGACGCTCCTTGGCTCGGCAGGCAACCCTATGTCATTTCGGACATAACCGGCGAGCAAGCGCAGAAACTGATTCCGAAAATCCAGGCCGCCGTGAAGGAATATCGTTGGCGGAATGACGGCGACTATCGCGCCTGGCCGGGCCCGAACAGCAACACGTTCGTCGCCAATGTGCTGCGCGCCGTGCCCGAGCTTGGCGTGCTCTTACCGCCGAATGCGATCGGCCGGGATTACCGCCCGGATTTCTATATCGGGCTGAGCGACAGTGGCACCGGCGTGGAGCTAAATCTCTGGGGCTATCTCGGCATCAAGCTTGGCTGGATCGAAGGCATCGAACTGAATGTGCTCAGCTTTGTCGCCGGTTTCGATCTCCGGCATCCGGCGATCAAGATTCCGGGCTTCGGACGGATCGGCTTCGACGGTTATGCATCGTCGGCGAACGCGAAAGCGGATTGATCTTCGTACGCCTTGTTCCTCCTCCTGAAAGGGGGAGGGTGGCGAACTGAGCGAAGCAAGTAAGCCGGGTGGGGATCCATTCGCAGCAGACCCCCACCCCGCTCGCTTCGCTCGCGGACCTCCCTCTTCTAGGGGGAGGTAATTTTGCAGTCAGACCGGCGCGCTGCTTTTCAGCAATTTCCAGGTGATCGAATCGATCAACGCCTGGAACGACGCATCGATGATGTTCGGCGACACGCCGATGGTGGTCCAGCGGTCGCCGGTCTCGTCCATGCTTTCGATCAGCACGCGGGTCACGGCTCCCGTGCCGCCGTCGAGGATACGCACACGATAATCAGTGAGCTGCAGGTCCTTGATCAAGGGCTGGTACTTGCCGAGATCCTTGCGCAGCGCCACGTCGAGCGCATTGACGGGACCGTTGCCTTCGCCGGCGGAAATCAGTTTCTCCTCGCCGACGGTCACCTTCACCACCGCCATCGAAACGGTGACGCGCTCGCCTTTCGCATTGATGCGCTGCTCGACATTCACATCGAACTGGGTGACGTCGAAGAACTGCGGCACCTTGCCGAGGATGCGGCGCGCGAGCAGCGCGAAGGAAGCATCCGCACCTTCGTAACTGTAGCCCTTTGACTCCCGTTCCTTCACCGCCTCCAGCACGCGCGAAACGCGCTCGTCATCCTTGTCCACTTGGATGCCGATGCGCTCCAGTTCGGCGAGCACATTGGACTTGCCGGACTGTTCGGACACCAGGAGCTTGCGCCAGTTGCCCACGGATTCTGGCGTAACATGCTCATAAGTCTTAGGATTTTTCAGAATCGCGGACGCGTGGATTCCCGTCTTGGTGGTGAAAGCGGCTTCGCCGACATAGGGCGCGTGGCGATCGGGTGCCCGATTCAACATGTCATCGAGCGTGTGCGAGACACGCGCGAGATTCTTCAGCGCATCGTCCTTCACGCCGGTCTCGAACTTCTCGGAAAACTCCGGTTTCAGCAGCAGCGTCGGGATGATCGAACAGAGATTGGCGTTGCCGCAGCGCTCGCCCACACCGTTCAGCGTGCCCTGAATCTGGCGCGCACCGGCGCGCACGGCCGCTAGCGAATTCGCCACCGCCTGCTCGGTATCGTTATGCGCGTGGATGCCGACATGGGTGCCGGGGATCAGCTTCACGACTTCGCCGACGATCTCTTCCACTTCATGGGGGAGTGTGCCGCCATTGGTGTCGCAAAGCACGACCCAGCGCGCGCCTGAGTCATATGCCGCCTTGGCGCAGGAGAGCGCGAATTTAGAATCTTCCTTGTAACCGTCGAAGAAATGCTCGCAATCGATCAGCACTTCGCGGCCGGTATCTTTTGCGGCTTTTACGCTCTCGCGGATCGAGTTCAGGTTTTCTTCCGGTGTTGTCTCCAGCGCGACCTTCACCTGAAAGGCGGAAGACTTCGCAACGAGGCAGATCGCATCGGCGGCCTTCGCATTGATGACCGTGGCAAGGCCCGGGTCGTTCGAGGCCGAGCGCCCCGGCCGCTTGGTCATGCCGAAGGCGGTGAATTTCGCTTTGGTGTTTCTCTTTTCAGAGAACAAGCTCGTGTCGGTCGGGTTGGCCCCCGGATAGCCGGCTTCGATGTAATCGATGCCGAGAGAGTCCAATAATTCCGTCACGCGCAGCTTATCGGGCAGCGTGAAATCGACGCCGGGCATCTGCGCGCCGTCGCGGAGCGTGGTGTCGAAGAGATAGAGGCGCTCTTTCATCGTGCGGCCTCCTTCAGCAGTTTCTTTTCCATGGTGGTGTTCGGCAGCCACTCGTCGCCGACGGAAATGGAGTTGCGGCTGGTCGCGACAAAGCCGCGCTTCAGGAAAAAATCGCGGGCGGTGTCGCTGGTGTCCACTTTCAGCACTTTCGCGCCGCGCGCGGCGGCGAGCTTTTCCAGCGCGTCATAGAGCATGGTGCCGGCCCCCTGCCCGGCCGCATCGGGGTGAACGTAGAACAGATCGACCAGTTCGTTGTCCATCAAGGAAATGAAGCCGACCGGCTGTCTTTCGTGGGTCGCCACCAGCGTCAGCGCATTGGCGAGCCGCTGCGCGAAGGCTTCCTCGTCCTCGACGGAGGCGGACCACGCGTCCTGCTGGGAGGCGGTGTAGTCGTCGGATGTCAGTTCCGCGATGCTCTCGCGGAAAATCTCCGCGAGCATCGGCACGTCTTCCGGCAGCAGCGGGCGCAGCGCGAATTCCTCGCTCATCGCGCGGATTCCCCGCTTGCGGGGAGAGGTCGGCGAGCGCCACGCGAAAGCGAGGCGCGAGCCGGGTGAGGGGCTCGCGCGTAAACCTCAGCCATAGCCCCTCACCCGCCTCCCCCTCTACTCGCTTCGCTCGTTCGGGGTCGGCACCCTCTCCCCGCAAGCGGGGAGAGGAAAAGGAGGCGTAAGCCACGAAGATCATCGCGCGACCTCCCAGGTGGTGGTGCCGTCCTTGTTGTCCTTGAGCACCACGCCCATCTTGGCGAGTTCGTCGCGGATGCGGTCGGATTCCTTGAAGTCCTTGGCTTTGCGGGCAGCGTTGCGGGCAGAAATGTGATTGTCGATTTTTTGCTGGGTAGCTTTATCGAATTCCACTGAACCGTCTGCGCGAGTTACCTTTAAGACTGCTGACTGTCCCCCAAGCACCAACTGTCCTGCTTCGGGCTGAAAAACATAGTTGCGCTGCAGATTTATTTGTTCCCCCGAAAAACCAAGAAAGTTTAGCGCGGCACGCATTGGGCCGAGATCGCCTGAGTTATGCAGCCTATGAAGCTCAGCGATCATCTGCGGCGTGTTTAGATCGTCAGATAGTGCGGCTACAATTTCTTTCGGACAATCAGCATTTGGCTGGACGTTTTTTAACTGCCCATACCAATCCCAAAGAATTTTGTGCGATTCATCCAAAGCGTGGAAAGTCCAGTCGAGTGGTTGACGATAGTGTGTGCGCAGCATATTGAAGCGAAGGGCTTCACCCGGCCATGGATGTCCCTTCCATTTGTTCAACAACTGCCGGATCGTGATGAAGTTGCCGGCCGACTTCGCCATCTTCTCGCCCTCGACCTGCAGGAAGCCGTTGTGCATCCAGACCTGCGCCATCAGGCCGGTATGAAACGCGCAACGCGATTGGGCGATCTCGTTTTCATGATGCGGGAAGACGAGATCGATGCCGCCGCCGTGAATGTCGAACGTCTCGCCTAAATGTTTCCAGCTCATCGCCGAGCATTCGATGTGCCAGCCGGGGCGGCCCTTGGTCTTGATGTCGGACGGCGAGTCCCACGCCGGCTCGTTCTCCTTCGACGGTTTCCACAGCACGAAGTCCATGGGGTCGCGCTTGTAGGGTGCCACCTCGACGCGGGCGCCCGCGATCATCTCGTCGAGCGGGCGCTTCGAGAGCGCGCCGTAATCCTTCATCGCGGCGACGTGGAAGAGCACGTGATCGTTGGCGACATAGGCGAAGTCCGCCTTCACCAGCCGCTCGATCAGCGTCTTCATTTCTTCAATATGTTGCGTGGCGCGCGGCTCTACATCCGGCGGCAGGCAGCCCAGCGCCGCCACATCGTCCTTGAAATTTTGATAGGTCTGTTCGGTCAGCTCGCGGATGGTGATGCCGCGCTCGGCCGCGCGCGCGTTGATCTTGTCGTCCACGTCCGTGATGTTGCGGACGTATTTGACATGGTCCTTGCCATAGAGATGGCGCAGAAGCCGGTAAAGCACGTCGAAGACAATGACCGGCCGCGCATTGCCGATGTGGGCGAAGTCATAGACGGTCGGGCCGCACACATACATGCGCACGCGCCAATCGGCCGGAGGCCGACCGTTAAGCTCATCGAGCGGCTGGAAGGCCGCCTTCTCGCGCGTGAGCGTGTTGTAGAGCTTCAATTCCACGTCCGTACACTCCGTGTCCGTACACACGCATCCGTCCCTTGGGCCGGAACGTTCGTCTCAGATTGTGTGAGAGATATGAACGGCCCTGCCCGCGCCTGTCAGGCGCAGATAATCTCGCGGCAAATGCCGAAGAAACGGTTGCAGGCGGGCTTGTTCATGGCCGGGACAATGGGGGGACGGCCCCTGCCCGTCAAGACTCACAATCTTGACCGGACCTGCCCACAACTTCGCCACCCGCAGCGGGGATAAGGCCAAATATCCAAGTGAAACGCACCGTTGTGGCTTGTAACCAAACCGCCACCGGCACGTTAACGGACGGTCAACCCAACGGGCGCACCTTGGTCCCGGGGAATTTCAGGGGACTATGCCTATGCGCTCTGCCCGATTCGGCGCCCTTCTCCTTTTTGCTTTGCTGACGGCACCCGCCGCAGCGGAAACCCGCATCTTCATCGTGGATGGCTCCGACGGCTACGGCATCGACCGCTGCCTCGCCTCCGGCGAGCCGTGCGGAGAAGCAATGGCTTCGGCCCTCTGCCGGTCGCGTGCGTTCACGAAGGCCGTGGACTACGGCAAGATCGATCCGGACGAGATCACGGGCGCCGTGCCCGCCGGCGCCAGCGTGCCGCGCTGCGAAGGCCGCAACTGCCCGCAGACGGTCGCCATCACCTGCACGCGCTGAAGCGGCCTAGCCAGACAAACAGCACCCTTCGTTCTCATTTCCCGCGAAAGCGTGGAATCCAGTAATCACGGAACCGGATATGGATCGTCCGCTTCCGCGGACGATGAATATTGACTGGCTGCGCCTGCATTACAGCTTTCCAAAAGAAAATCGGCCCGGTGATCGCTCACCGGGCCGATTTCAACTTGAGGCTCGCGGGAGCCGATCAGCCTACTTGAACTGGGAGGCGGTCGCGTCGAACGAGAGCTTGGCGATGTAAGCCTGACCGCAAGTACGGGACGTGTTGGTACCAGGATTTGCACCGTTCCAGACAGCATTGCAACTCGCCTGGTTCATGTCGGTGTCGTGATAGCGGAGGTCCAGCGTGAACATCTTCCAAGTATAGCCGAAGCCCGCGTTCCAGTAGTTGTAGCTCGGAATACCGACGCCGGTTTGGCTGACGCCGCTGAGGTGCATATGGGCGATTTCACCCGAGACGTATGCGCCAACCCCCTTCGGGAGGTAAGGAGCCGATGCCATCGTGTACTTGGCATTCAGAGAGGTGTACCAGCTGTCAATGTTGTATCCGAGGTAATCCGGCGAGTAGAAGACCGCACCACCAACCGTGAGAGCATCGCTGACCGTGTAAGCGGCCTTGCCGTAATATTCGATGAATTCGGAGCCATTAAATGGCGCTGTGAAGTTCGACTCGCCCGGATAGTAATAGTAGATGACGCCTAGGTCGTAGGCCATCTTGCCGGCGGTCAGACGAACACCACCGTAGTAATCAATTTCGGCAGCCGGGTCGGTGAGGTTGCCGCCTACAGGCCAGCTGATCGAATTACCGGCAATACCGAGATAGAATTCGGTGCTCGGATTGCTCTTCCAGCGGCCTTCAACATAGGCGTTGGCCGCCATGTTGCGGTCCGACTGGGAGACGCCGCGGAAATTGTAGTCCGTCATGATCGCGCCGCCGAAGGCGACGTCGAACGACGAAAGGAACGGAGCCTTGCCGACCGGTGCCTTCACCGGAATGTCGGCCGCGATGGCCGGTCCCGCCAGCACCACCGCCGCTACCGCGCCGAGGATCTTTGCTTTCATTGTCTTGCCCCTCTTCATTAACCAGTTTTGCCTTGCCGCCTTGTAGCCTCGTCGCGAACGACCTGACGCCGAGCGGCGGAACCTGTGTCCGGGTGTGAAAGTCGCTGAAAACAGCCGTTTCCGGCAATGGTACAAATTGAACAACCTGCCTAAACGCTATGCATACACGCCTGTTTTCCCAACGTTCTGATCACACGTGTTAAAAATGACACATGAATTACACGACCTGTTTTCGGGACTTTGGGCTCTGCATTTTGAAAGATTCAGGGGGCTGGAGACGATTCCGGCCTTCGCAGTCGCAAAAAACCTTCAGAGAAATCAAAAATCCGCCCGCGAGAGCAGATTCCGTTTTTTCGATGCTTTATTTCGCTCCGTCCGGCCGTACCGAGTTGTCCAGAGCCGGAACTTGCCAGCGACGGTTTTTGAACGGCTATCCGCCGATTTCTATCTACGATTCGCTTACTGCGTGCCGGTGCCCATGGCGACGCCAGCGGGCTCGCCGGAAGGAGCATTTTCCTCTTCGATCGCAGTGCGGACCAGCCTGCGGATCTGCGCATTGGAGAGGAAGAGATCGTGATTTACGCCGCCGCTGCCGGCTTGGGAGGCGTCAATTACGCGGAGACCCATTGCCTCAAGCTGCGGTTTCTCGGTGGCACCCACGCGCGTCACGCCGCCGCCCATCCGTGTCAGGATTCCGAGCGCGCGGTCGTTGGTGGCGATCACGACGGTGATTTTGTCGCGAAGGTTGCCGAGCCGCGTCACGGACGACGAAAATACGTCGAGGTCGATGTCGGGCGATGCAAGCACGATGGCTCCGATCTTGCGCGTACCTTGCTGGCCGCGGCGGGTCACCAGCTGGCGCAGGGATTCCACCGCCAGGGTCGTGCCCATTGAATGCGCGACGATGTGGATGTTGCCGACAGCCGGGTGCGTAATCAGCTCGTCGAGCATGTTTTCAAAGGCGTCGCGCGACCACATGGCGCTCTCGCGGTCGTAGATGTAGTCGAGGATGCCGGCCTTCGAGGGCCAGGAAAACAGGATGGTATCGCCGCGGAACTTGATGCCGTCCGACAGGCGCGCGGCGTCGAGTGCCGTCGTCTCGAAATTCTGGTTGAAGCCGTGGACGTAGATCAGGACGTTGCGGCGGCCGCCATCGCGAGACCAACTCAGGCCGTTGGGGAGCGGCGCGACACCCTTCATGGACCAGTCGCCGAGACCGACCGAAGCGAGCGAAAACGCGCCGCCGTCGTAGGGCGACTTGTACTGAATTTGCGCCACCGCAGGCTTGCGGGCGCGCTCGGTGCCGAAAAAGGGGGAGCGGTTGCCTTTCACGCTGTTACGGGTCGTGAAGACGGTCGCGGTAGGATCGAGGGAAATCGAGGATGCGTCCAGGCTTGCGACGCGGAAGCTGTCGCCGCTGCTGACACAGCCTACGCACAAGGCAGCAAGCAGCAATGCGGCGGGGCCAAGCGCCCTTCGCATCGACTTCTGGTTCCTCTGCCTGAGGCGATCCGCCAACGTACTACCCCCGTCCGCCCATGCGCGGAAAATGCCGGTTTCACTGTCCAGATGCAGGGTCAAGGCGGCTACAACGTGGCGTACCGCCCTGCCTGTCCGAATGGCCGATTATGCCTGTTTTGAGCGGTTTATCGAGAAGCCCGCGTTAGCCGCCCTACTTCCGGCCGCCGCGAGTCAATCGGCTCAATGCTAATAAATCGCCAACGTCTTACCGCGACAGAACGAGACCGGCTTTCGGTGCCGGTCCCGTTCGTTCAAAGCTTATTTCTTGTCGACCGAGTAGGCGCCGGGACCCGCGACGAACAGCGCAAGTGCGCCGCCGGCGATGGCGAGATTCTTCATGAAATGAATCTGCTGATTGCCGTCGGCGAAGTTCATGTGCGCGATGAGTGCGGTCGCGATGCAGAAGGCTGCGACCGCGAGGGCCGCGATCCGCGTCTGGAAGCCGGCGAGGAGCGCGATTACGACCGCCGTTTCGAACACGGCCGTCAGCGGTGCCAGGATCGCGGGCGCCGGAAGGCCGAGTTTCGCCAGGTAACCGGCAAAGCCGTTTAGCGCCATCCATTTTCCGTATGCGCCGACGGCAAACATGATCGACAACAAAATGCGGCCGAGCAGCAGGGCCGGATCGTTGTATGCTGAGAAAGTCTTGTTGAGCAAAGAAGCCATTTTTTATCCCCTAGTTTGCTACCGGATTGCTTCCGGCTGACGCCAGGCGGCGAACGCCGCCCGCGCAAGGCCGATTCAAGAACTTCGCCGCGATCCAGTCACTGGCACCACACCGGATTTACCCCGGAATCCGCTGCATTATTCCAAGCTCCAAACGGCCGTGATGTTGAAAAGGCTGAATTTTCTTCCGTCGTCACGCGCAAGGCGATAGTTTGTGACGGGATTTGTCATTTGGATCGGGTATCGGTCGAATGCAGTTGTATTCTTTCTTTCGTTCCTCCGCTTCGTACCGAGTGCGCATCGCGTTGGCACTCAAGGGGCTCCCGTTTGAGACCATTTCAGTTTCACTGCCGGGCAATGACCATCGCAGCGACTCATTCCGTGCGGTAAACCCGCAGCGGCGCGTGCCGGCGCTCGTGCTCGACAGCGGTGATGTGCTGCTGCAATCGCTCGCGATCCTGGAATACCTCGACGAGGTCTATCCGCAGAATCCGCTGCTGCCGAAGGACCCGGTGGAGCGCGCCAAGGTGCGGGCGGTCGCGCAGATCGTATGCTGCGATATTCATCCGCTGAACAATTCCGGCACACGGCAGCGGCTCACGTCGCAATTTGGCGCCGATAATGCAGCGCTCGATTCCTGGACGGCTTACTGGATCGACGAAGGCTTCTCCGCGATCGAGCGGTTGGTGGAACCCGGGCCCTTCGCGTTCGGAGATCAAATTACAATGGCCGACATCTGCATCGTGCCGCAGGTCTATAACGCCCGCCGGTTTCACATTCCGCTCAGCAATTTCCCGCGCGTGATCGCGGTGGAGGCGAGCGCGCGCCAGCATCCGGCCTTTGCCGCGGCGGCTCCGGAAGTGCAGCCGGATTGCGTCTGAACGGGCGGAAACCTGGGCTTTTCTTCACAAATCGGACATGTTTCCCTGTCCTTGGTTCGCCTGCATTCGCGGATTCTGAAGGCTAAATGACCCCGCACCGCATAACCAAGACTGCCACGCTGAGCGCCGCCGCCCTCGCCCTGCTGTTCAGCAGCGCGGGCGCGCAGTTGTTGCCGCCGGGGAACGTTCCGGGCGGACCACCGCCCGGCGTTCAGGGTCCGCGTCCCGCGATCGGGCCTTCGGATGCATCGACCTGCGTGCGGCTGGAAGGGGCGCTCGCCCAGCTCGATTCCGCTTCGAATTCCAGTCCGGACACGGTTCGCCGCTACGAAGACGCGATCAACCGCCAGCGCTACGAACTCGACCAGACCATCGTGCAGTCGCGCCGGATCGGCTGCGATCAGGGCGGCGGATTTTTCGTCTTCGGCGCGGCACGCCCGCCGCAATGCGCGCAGCTCGACGATCAGATCCGCAAGATGCGTTCCAACATGGACCGCATGACGTCCGAACTCGGCACCATGCGCGGCGGCGGCAGCAGCGACATGAACCGCGACCTGCAGCGCCGCCAGCTCATTTCGCAGCTCTCGCAGAACAATTGCGGCCCGCAGTATCGCAACGCGGCCCAGCCGCCGCAGCCACCTCGCCAGCGCGGCCTGCTCGACACGCTGTTCGGCGGCGGATGGAACGAGGAAAGCACGCTGCAGTCGGGTCCGCTCGACATGCCCGCATCCGGAACGTTCCGTACGATGTGCGTCCGAACCTGCGACGGCTATTTTTTCCCGGTGAGCTACGCCACCGTGCCGTCGCGTTTCGGCGATGACGAACAGACCTGCAAGCGCCTGTGCCCCGCTGCGGAAGCCACGCTCTACGTTCATCGCAATCCGGGCGAGGAAATCGACCAGGCCGTATCCATCGGCGGGCGGCCGTATTCCGAACTGCCCAACGCCTTCAAGTATCGTCAGGCATTCAACTCCTCCTGCTCGTGCCGCGCGCAGGGCCAAAGCTGGGCCGAGGCGCTCGGCGAAGGCCGCGACCAGACGTTTCAACAGGGCGACATTCTGGTCACCGAACAGCGCGCCAAGCAGATGTCGCAACCGCGCCCCGTCCTCGACAAGGGCGGCAAACAGCAGACGCAGGCTGGGCCGGCTTCCAAGCAACAGGCCAACGAACCACCGAGGTCGGAGCCTGCAAAAGAAGAAGCCCCGCTGACGCCCATTCCAAGTGGCCGCGTCCGCGTGGTCGGACCGCAGTTTTATCCGGTTCGCTGAGTAGAAACCCCACCCGGCTCGCACCTGCGTGCTCGCCACCCTCCCCGTTCCGGGGAGGGATAAGAGAGTTCGTTCCCGCGCGGAGATTTCCGCCGGATCATGAGGTGGGGAGACGGAGCGCCGGGAGGCGCAAGTCTCGTCATGTTCGTCCGCCTTGCGATCGGCGGACGCATCGCCTTCCCGCTCCCGCAGCCAGAGTTCGCGAGCGAATTCTGGCGTGGCGGGCAGCGGCACTTATAAGAGCGCTGCCTGCTTTTCCAGATCGCTACGCGATCTGGGCAGGAGCGCACTCCGTCGCGGCGTCTTCCTTCGGCGCGGGCCGCGCTTTTCGTGAGACGCAACTTCGCGCCTCTCCGTCAGCCGAGCTCCCGGCGGGCGAGCGTAATCTCGCCGGGCGGAGCCCCGCACCGCCCCGGCATGTGTTTGCGAACCACACACGGAGGCGCCGCCTCCCGCTCCACAAACAAGACGCCTCATGAGTGCGTCCCCGGTGAGCGGGAGTGATGTGGAGTTTAAGGGAGGTTTTGAGGACGGGATAACGTCAGGCGCTGTGGCTGAAACTGTTGGAGAAATTCAGTGCGCGACGCGAGTAGCAGTCATTCCGGATGCCGAGTGAAGCGAGGCAGTCCGGAATCCATACCCCCTGTGAAAAATATTTGACTCCGGGCTTATGGATTCCGGGCTCGCGGCTCGTTTCACTCGCCGCGCCCCGGAATGACGATGAAGACGTGGATGGCCGGGACAAGCCCGGCCATGACGATGAATTTAACGCACCATCAAAACGACAGCGCATCAAAAATCCACCGTCTCGTTCCGCGCCGGCACAGCACCCTTCGCCAGATTCTTGTCAGGCTCCGCCGGCTTGGTGCCCGGATCGCGGAACTTGTTGGTGATCGGGTAGCGCCGGTCGCGGCCGAAATTTTTCAGCGTCACCTTCACCCCGGGTGCCGCCTGACGGCGCTTGTATTCCGCCAAGTGCAGCATCTGCTCCACGCGCTTCACGATCTCAATCTCAAACCCTTCGGCGACGATTTCCGCCACCGGCTGTTCGCGTTCGACGAGGCGCTCCAAAATTCCGTCCAGCACATCGTAGGGCGGCAGCGAATCCTGGTCCTTTTGATTTTCGCGCAGCTCCGCCGTCGGCGCCTTCGCGATGATGTTCGGCGGGATCACCACGCCATCGGGGCCGAGCGCGCCATGCGGCTTCCAGCGGTTGCGCAGTTCCGACAGGCGATAGATCTCGGTCTTATATAAATCCTTCACCGGATTATAGCCGCCGTTCATGTCGCCATAGAGCGTCGCATAGCCCACCGACATTTCCGACTTGTTGCCGGTGGTCACCAGCATCGAGCCGAATTTATTCGAGATCGACATCAGGATGGTGCCGCGCGCGCGGGCCTGCAGGTTTTCTTCCGTGATGTCGCGCTTCTTTCCTTTGAAAGTTTCGGCGAGGGCCGCCTCCAGCCCTTCCACCGCCGGCGCGATCGGGATTGTCTCGTATCGAACGCCCAATGCCTTCGCGCATTGCTCCGCGTCGTTGAGCGAATCCTTCGACGTGAACTTGTAAGGCAGCATCAGACAATGCACGCGGTTGGCACCCAGCGCATCCACCGCCATCGCCGCGACAAGCGCGGAATCGATGCCGCCGGAAAGGCCGAGCACCACGCTGGGAAATCCGTTCTTCTCCACGTAGTCGCGCAGGCCGAGCACGCAGGCGGCGTAATCGGCTTCGTCGCCGTCCAGTACGTTGACCGGCTCGGCGGGCTTGCACGTCCACACGCCGCCTTCGCGCGTCCATTCCGTTACGAGCACTTCCTCACGGAAGCTCTTCATCTGGAACGCGACGGAGAGATCGGCATTGAGCGCGAACGAGGCGCCGTCGAACACCAACTCGTCCTGCCCGCCGACCTGGTTCACATAGAGCAGCGGCAGTTTCGATTCATGGATGCGCGCGACACAAAGATTGAGACGGATGTCCTGCTTGCCGCGATGATAGGGCGAGCCGTTCGGCACGATGAGAATCTCCGCGCCGGTTTCGGAGAGCGTTTCGACAACGTCGCCGCCCCAGATGTCCTCGCAAATCGGCGCGCCGATGCGCACGCCCTTGAATTCGATCGGACCCGGCATCGGCCCTGTCGCAAATACGCGTTTCTCGTCGAACACGCCGTAGTTCGGCAGATCGACCTTGAAGCGCACGCCAGCGATGCGGCCTTCCGTCAGCAGACAGACCGCGTTGTAGAGTTTACCGGCTTCGGCCCAGGGCGTGCCGATGAGCAACGCCGGTCCGCCGTCCGCCGTCTCGCGTGCGAGCGCTTCCACGGCCGAGCGGCAGGCGGCCTGAAAGGCGGGCTTCAGCACGAGGTCTTCCGGCGGATAACCGGCGATAAAAAGTTCGGGAAAGACCACGAGATCGGCCCCCGCTTTCGCGGCTTCGGCGCGCGCCGCGCGGGCCTTGGCCGCGTTTCCGGCCACGTCGCCCACGGCCGGATTGAGCTGGGCCGCCGCGATTTTCAGGGTCATGGAAGCGGTCATGCAGTTCAGATAGCGCCGCTACCGGCCCGCCGCAACACGCGTCCGGACACGATTGCCAACCTCCCCGCGCCGCGCAGAATCGCACTTCGGGGGCGACCATGAACGCATTCAGCCAGTTGAAACCGGCGCATCAGCTTGCGCTGCTTGGCATCGTCTCCGGCGTGCTGACCACGCTGGTGCGCTCGGAGAGTTTCGTCGTCAAGGATACGTCGCTGCTGCCCGGAATCTTCTTCGGGCTCGTGATCGCATTCGGCCTCTATCGCTGGCAGACGAAGCAGCCGCTGCATCTCATCGGTGTTTTTCTGGGTGTGATCGTGGCGTGGGTCGCGGCGTGGAACAGCGCATTCCTGCTGCACGACGATTTCGAGAAGATGTTCGGCAAGATAGAGACCTGGGTGCTGCTCGGACTGGTCGGGGGATTTGTCGGCTCGGCGATCACGGGGGGTGCTGTCTATCTCTTCAGCCCCGCGTTTCGTATTCGCGCGAACTGGCTGCGCGTGATCCTCTTCGGGACGGTGGCGGGAGTCCTGCTGGCGCTTCCCGAGTCGGGACTGGGAAACGGCACGGCCGCACTCTTGCCGCTGTTCGTGGTCTGGCAGGCGGGTGTGGCTTATCTGATCGCGGGCGGGATTACTGGACTGCGCTGATCAGAGACCCGACGCGGCCTGCAGCGGACGGGCGTGCAGTGCGCGTTCCTTCTTCAGCAAGTCCGCCACCAGAAACGCAAGCTCGATCGCCTGCTCGGCGTTGAGGCGGGGATCGCAGACCGTGTGATAGCGGTCGTTAAGCTGCGTCTCGGAGATCGCGCGGGCACCACCGGTGCATTCGGTCACCGCCTGACCGGTCATCTCCAGATGAACTCCGCCGGCATGGGTGCCTTCGGCGGCATGCACGTCGAAGAACTCGCGCACTTCCTGCACAATCGATTCGAAGCGGCGCGTCTTGTAGCCGCCCGCCGTCACGGTGTTGCCGTGCATCGGATCGCAGGACCAGACTAGGTTGCGCGCGGACGTGCGCACAGCGGCGATGAGCTGCGGAAGATGCTCGCCCACCTTGCCCGCGCCGAAGCGGCAAATGAGTGTAATACGTCCCGGGTCGCGGTCGTGATCGAGAATGTCGAGGAGCTTCATCAGCCCGTCGGGCTTCATCGACGGTCCGCATTTGATGCCGATGGGATTCTTGATGCCGCGGCAGAATTCGACATGCGCGTGATCCGGCTGGCGCGTGCGGTCGCCGATCCAGACCATGTGGCCGGAGGTGTCGTACCAGTCGCCGGAGGTGGAATCGACGCGCGTCATCGCTTCTTCGTAGCCGAGCAAGAGCGCCTCGTGGCTCGTGTAGAAATCGGTGGTGCGCATTTCCGGATGCGATTCCGGGTCGATGCCACAGGCGCGCATGAAATCGAGCGCCTCGGTGATGCGCTTGGCGATTTCCTCGTAGCGCGAGGACTGCGGGCTGTCTTTCACAAAGCCGAGCATCCACTGATGCGCGTTGGACAGGTTCGCATAGCCGCCGGTCGCGAAGGCGCGCAGCAAGTTCAGTGTTGCTGCCGACTGGCGGTAGGCGTCGAGCAGCCGGCGCGGATCGGGGGTGCGCGCTTCGGATGTGAATTCGGTGCCGTTGACGATGTCGCCGCGATAGACCGGCAGTTCGACACCGCCCTGCTTCTCGGTTGGCGAGGAGCGCGGCTTCGCGAACTGGCCGGCGACGCGGCCGACCTTCACCACCGGCGAGGAGCCGGCGAAAGTCAGCACCACCGCCATCTGCAAGAAGACGCGGAAAAAATCGCGGATGTTGTTGGCGCTGTGTTCGGCGAAGCTCTCGGCGCAATCGCCGCCTTGAAGCAAAAAGGCTTCACCGGCAGCCACGCGGGCGAGCTGGCGCTTGAGCGCCCGCGCCTCGCCTGCAAAAACGAGCGGCGGGAACGTGCCCAGTTGCTTCTCGACTTCGCCCAATACTTTCTTGTCCGGATAGTCGGGCAACTGCACGACCGGCTTTTTCCGCCAGGAATCCGGGGTCCAACGTTCGGCCATCACAACCTCTAAGCGCCCAAATATGGGATGCGGCGGGGTTATAGCGAGGGCGGGCGGAAGATGCCAGTTCGGCATTTTTTTAGTCATTCCGGGCGCCGCGTCAGCGGCAAACCCGAAATCCAGGGGAATGTTCTGTGTTTTGCATCTGGATTCCGGGTCCGGCACTTCGTGCCGTCCCGGAATGACGTCAGAGCCCGCTGTGCCAGTTGTAACCCTGATCTTCCCAATAGCCCCCGCGATAGTCGTTGGTCACAACCATCTCAGTCACATGCTTCGGGTTCTTGAAACCCAGCCAGGTGGGCATACGCACCTTCATCGGGAAACCGTAGGCGCGCGGGAGCACCTGCCCGTCGAAACCAAGGATCATCTGCGTCTGCGGATGCAGCGCCGTCGCCATGTCGATGGAGGTCGAATAGCCCTCCGCGGAATACGGGTGAATTTCAACCTGGAATCGCACCGTGCGCTGCTACCGGCCTCACGCCTTCGTTCGCAATGTCACAAGTTCTTCCGCGGTCGTGGGATGCAGCGCGACTGTGTTGTCGAAGTCGGCCTTGGTGGCGCCCATCTTCACCGCGACCCCGGCAAGCTGGATCATCTCGGCGGCGTTCTCGCCCACAATGTGGATGCCGAGAACTTTCTGGGTTTTCTGGTCCACCACCATCTTCATCAGGATCGAAGTCGCGCGGCCGGATAGCGTTACCTTCATCGGCCGAAACATGGTCTTGTAGACGTCGATCGCGCCCCTCGCCTTTGCCTCGTCTTCGGTCAGGCCGACGACGCCGATTTCCGGTTCGCTGAACACGGCGGTCGGCACGTTGGCGTGATTTGAAATCCAGGGACTGTTGCCGAACACGGTGTCGGCGAAGGCGTGGCCTTCACGGATCGCCACCGGCGTCAGTTGCAGCCGGTCGGTGACGTCGCCGATCGCGTAGATCGAGGGCACGCTGGAGCGCGAATTGTCGTCCACGGCGACCGCGCCTTTTTTATCGAGCGCCACGCCCGCCGCTTCGAGGCCCATGTTCGCGGTGTTCGGGCGGCGGCCGATCGCGAACATCACAATGTCGGCGGTGTGGGAGTTTCCATCGGTGAAACGGGCGCACAGACCGCCGGAGATTTTTTCGATGGCGGCGATGTTGTGGTTGAGCACCACATGAATCCCGCGCGCTTCCATCTCGACACGCACATGGTGGCGCACTTCCTCGTCGAAGCCGCGCAGGATTTCGTCGCCGCGATGCACGAGCGTGACCTTGGCGCCGAGCCCGGCGAACAGGCAGGCGAATTCGACGCCGATATAGCCGGCACCCTGAATGACGATACGGCGCGGAAGCTCCGCCAGATGAAACGCCTCGTTGGACGAGATCGCGAGTTCGCGGCCGGGAATCTCCGGCAGCACCGGATGGCCGCCGGTCGCAACCAGAATATATTTTGCACGCACCTTGGCGCCGCTCTTCAGCAGCCGGACCGTATGCGCATCCTCGACCAGCGCGCGGCCATCGACGATCTCGACCTTGTTTCTGGTGAGCGTCGCCCGATAGGCGGCTTCGAGGCGCGCGATTTCCCTGTCCTTGTTCGCAATGAGCGTCGCCCAGTCGAATTTCGCGCCTTCGATGGTCCAGCCGAAGCCCTTGGCGTCCTCGAACTCGTGCGCATAGCGGCTGGCATAGACGAGGAGCTTCTTCGGCACGCAGCCGCGGATCACGCAGGTGCCGCCGACACGATATTCCTCGGCGACCTGCACCTTCGCGCCATGGGTTGCGGCGATGCGCGCCGCGCGCACGCCACCCGAGCCGCCACCGATGACGAAGAGATCGACGTCGAATTCAGGCATTCCGTTTATCCCGCGTTTATTTCACGCCGCAAATCCATGGATCGGCTTTCAGGCTTCCGCCGTCAACTCTCGACAGCTTGCACGGCCGCCGTCTAGGCTGCGCGCAAGGCCGGGTAAACGGCAAATCAAACAGTTGCGAATTCTTAAGGAGCATCCGCCATGCGTAAGCCAGTCACGATCCTTGCAGCTCTGTTTTTTGCGCTCATGCTGATTCAGCCGCATACAGCGCTCGCACAAGTAAAGGAATTGAAGATCATCGTTCCCGCCGCGCCCGGCGGCGGCTGGGACCAGACCGGCCGCTCGATGCAGACGGCGCTGGTCGGCGAAAAAATCTCGTCCAACGTGCAGGTCATCAATGTGCTGGGTGCCGGCGGCACCATCGGCCTTGCCCAGTTCGTTAATAAAGACAAAGGCGACGGCTCGGCGCTGCTCGTCGGCGGCTATGTAATGGTGGGTGCCATCATCGCAAACAAGTCCGCGGTGACGCTGCAAGACGTGACGCCCATCGCGCGGCTGACAGCGGAATATGAGGCGATCGTCGTGCCCGCCTCGTCGCCACTGAAATCCATGGCTGATCTCGTGGCGATGCTGAAAGCCGACCCTGGCAAGGTTTCCTGGGGCGGCGGCTCGTCCGGCGGAGTCGATCATGTGGCCGCGGGTCTTGTTGCCAAGGGTGTGGGCGTCGATCCGTCCAAGGTGAACTACATCGCCTATTCCGGCGGTGGCGAGGCTCTTGGCTCGATTCTCGGCGGCAAGGTTACGGTCGGTGTATCCGGCGTGGGTGAAGTGGACGCGCAGGTGAAAGCGGGACGGCTGCGCTATCTCGCGGTCACTTCTCCCGCGCGCCTGCCGGACGTGAATGCGCCCACGCTGAAAGAGTCCGGTATCGACGTCGAGGTGAAAAACTGGCGGATGGTTTCAGCACCTCCCGGCATCACGGACGATCAGCGTAAGGCACTTACCGCAACGATGGCCGCGATGGTGAAGTCTAAAACATGGCAGGACATCCTCGCCAACAAAGGCTGGTCCGACGCCTATCTCGCCGGCGAAGAATTCGAAAAAGCGCTGAAGCAGGATATCGCGGAGACGAGGGCGATCCTGATCGAACTCGGAATCGCCAAATGAGCGGCAACACCGGCGCGAGAAAGGCTGTTGATCGCGCCGGGCTCTTCATAGCGCTGATCCTTGCGATCATCGCGGCGGTCGTGGCGTGGGACGCCTCGCATATTTCCGTCGTACAATCCTATGCGCGGGTGGGACCGAAAGCGTTTCCGTATGTAATCGCGGGTGCGCTGGCCGCGTTCGCGATACTCACCGCCATCGAAGCTTTAAAAGGCGCACCGGAACGGGAACCCGACGAATTCAGTCCGGTTCTCTGGATTCTCGGCGGACTGGCGGCGCAGACGGCACTTGTTTCCTATACGGGATTTTCCATCGCCACTGGCTTGCTGTTCGCCGCCACGGCGAAAGCATTCGGGCGCGGAAATTTCGCGTTCACGATTCCCGCTGGCATCGCAATTTCGTTCGTGCTCTGGTTTCTGTTCGCGAAAGGACTTTCGCTGACGCTGCCGATCGGTCCGCTGGAACGGCTGTTCTGACATGGACGCGCTCGCTGGCCTCTCGCAGGGTTTAGCCGTAGCATTCCAGCCAGCGAATTTGCTGTTTGCGCTGATCGGCGTGACGCTTGGCACCGCTGTCGGCGTGCTGCCGGGGATCGGCCCTGCCCTCACCGTAGCGCTCCTGCTGCCAGTCACCTACAAGCTCGATCCCGCAGGCTCCCTTATTATGTTCGCCGGCATCTATTACGGCGGCATGTATGGCGGCTCGACCACATCAATCCTGCTGAATACGCCGGGCGAAAGCTCATCGATCATCACCTCGCTCGAAGGCCATCCGATGGCGAAGGCGGGACGCGGCGGGCCCGCGCTCGCCACCGCGGCCATCGGCTCCTTCGTCGCCGGGACGATTGCAACCGTCGCGGTCGCATTGTTCGCGCCGTACATCGTCGATCTCGCCATCGCCTTCGGTCCGGAAGACTATTTCGCGCTGATGGTGCTGGCCGGCGTCACCGTGTCGGCGGCGTTCGGAAACTCGACGCTGCGCGGTCTTGTGAGCCTTTTCATCGGATTGACGCTCGGCATCATCGGCATCGATCTGCAAACCGGTCAAGCGAGGCTGACATTTGGAATTCCCGATCTGCTCGACGGAGTGGCAGTCACAACCGTGGTGGTCGCGTTGTTTGCAATCGGTGAAACGCTCGCCAATGCGGCCCAGCAACGCCGCCTGCCCGAATCCATCGAGCCGGTGCGTGGTTCGCTCTGGATGAATGCCGAGGACTGGCGGCGGTCGATCGGGCCGTGGCTGCGTGGAACTGCGATCGGTTTTCCCATCGGCGCAATGCCGGCGGGCGGCGCGGAAATCCCGACCTTCATTTCCTACGCTCTGGAAAAACGGCTGAGCAAAAAACCGGAGGAATTCGGTAAGGGAGCGATTGAAGGTGTGGCGGGACCGGAAGCGGCGAACAACGCATCCGCCGCCGGGACGCTGTTACCGCTTCTTACGCTAGGCCTGCCGACCACCGCGACGGCGGCGATCATGCTCGCGGGCTTCCAGCAATATGGGCTGAACCCGGGGCCATTGCTGTTCGTCACCAATCCCGATCTCGTCTGGGGATTAATCGCGAGCCTCTTTGTCGCAAACGCGATGCTGCTCGTGCTCAACCTTCCGCTGGTGGGATTGTGGGTGCGGATGCTCGCGATTCCGCGGCCCTGGCTTTACGCGGGTATTCTCGTCTTCGCGACTCTCGGCACGCTCGGCGCCAATCCGTCGCGATTTGAATTGCTGATGCTGATTGTGTTCGGGCTAATGGGCTATGCGATGCGGCGTTACGACTATCCAATCGCGCCAATCGTTGTCGGCCTGATTCTGGGACCGCTAGCTGAGCAACAATTACGCCGGGCGCTGGCCATCGGCCAAGGCGACCCGGCGATGCTGGTCGGCAGTCCGATCGCAGTGACGATTTTTGCCGTCGCCGCGATCGCGCTTCTGCTGCCGATTGTCTTGAGATTAACCGGGCGAAAGACCTTGCCGCGCGACGATGGCTGATCCGCGCGCGGCAGAAATCAGATCGTGTGGCCTTTTTTCTTCATGTCGGCGCGCAGCTTGATGACGATTTCCTCGGAAAGCTTGCCGCCCCATTCCTGGGTTTTCTGATAGCTCTCTTCCAGGATCGAGGGGAGCTGGACGACGAACTTCTTGCCGGTGGGCGAGCGATAAAAGGCGAGGATTTCCTTCAACTCCGCCTCGGAGAAGCGACTCGCATAAACGCGGGAGACGATATCGACCACCTCGACCTTGCGCTTCTCGAATTCGGTGGAGAGGCCCTTCAGCGACGCCCCAATCTCCTTCTGAAGATCGGGATTCTGCTGGGTGAAGATATTGGCGGTCTGCTGCATGATCGAGGGCACGACGCCATCGAACGCGCGCGTGGCGCCCGATGCCTCGACGATATCGCGTCCGAGCTGCACGTTGGTGGCAGCTGGCTGCTGGGCGAAGGCGGCTCCGCTGAAGCCGGCAAGCACGATCACAAGTGCGCCTGCGCGAAGCGCGCCGGCTACAAAATTACGGAACATCTCGGTCTCCCTCTGAGTCTATAAGTCATGGCCGCTCCACCACGCTGATCCCCCCGCTTCCGGCGAGGATCACCCGGCGGGCAAGCCCGATGAATAAGCCGTGTTCTACGACCCCCGGCACTTCCGCAAGGGCGCGCGCAAGAATGCGCGCGTCCGGGATAGCGCCGAGTCCGGCATCCAGAATCAAGTGTCCCTGATCCGTGACGAAAACATGGCCGTCCGTCTTATGCCGGAGTTTGAGTGGGCCGGAGCATTTGGCGCCCTTAATGGCGGCTTCCAGGGCCAAAGTCGTGGCTTTAAGCCCGAAATCCACCACTTCGATCGGCAGCGGGAAGCGGCCGAGCCGCTCCACCCGCTTCGACTCGTCGGCCACCACGATCATTTCGGTGGAAGCGGCGGCCACTATTTTTTCGCGTAAAAGCGCACCCCCGCCCCCCTTGATGAGGTTGAGGTCCGGGTCGAATTCATCGGCGCCATCAATGGTGAGGTCGAGGCGCGGTTCCTGTTCGAGGGTGGTCAGCGGCACGCCGAGTTTTTCGGCCTGCGCGCGAGTCGCCTCGGAGGTGGGCACGCCGACGATCTTCAGCCCGCCGCGCACTTTTTCGGCGAGGAGATCGACGAAGTGCGCCGCGGTCGAACCGGTGCCGAGACCGAGCTTCATGCCGGGCTTCACATAGTCGAGCGCGCGCGCCGCGGCTTTGCGCTTCAGCGCGTCGATGTCGATTGATTTCGCGACCGCCACCATTCGCGTCAGTGGATCCCGCCCAGCATCAGATATTTCATCTCGAGGAATTCCTCGACCCCGTGATGCGAGCCCTCGCGGCCGATGCCGGATTCCTTCACGCCGCCGAAGGGCGCGCCTTCAAAGGTGATCGAGCCGGTGTTCACGCCGATCATGCCGTATTCGAGCGCCTCGGCGACCCTGAAACAACGTCCGACATCGCGGCCGAAGAAATAGGCGGCGAGGCCGAACTGCGTCGCATTCGCCATGTCGATCGCTTCCTGCTCGGTCGCGAACTTATAGACCGGGGCCAGCGGGCCGAATGTTTCCTCGCGCGTGACCAGCATCCGCGTGGTGACACCGGAAAGCACGGTCGGCTCGAAGAAGGTGCGTCCCAATGAGTGACGCTTGCCGCCGACCATCACCTTGGCGCCGCCCTGAACGGCGTCGGCGATGTGGCGCTCCACTTTCTCCACCGCTTTCATGTTGATCAGCGGTCCCTGCAGTACGCCGACCTCGGTGCCCTTGCCGACTTTCAGCTTCATCACGGCGGCGGAAAATTTTTCGACGAAAACGTCATAGATCTTGTCCTGCACATAGATGCGGTTGGCGCAGATGCAGGTCTGGCCCATGTTGCGGTATTTGGAGAACATCGCACCCTCGACCGCCGCATCGATATCGGCGTCGTCGAACACGATGAAAGGCGCGTTGCCGCCAAGCTCCAGCGCCACCTTTTTCACGGTGGAAGCAGCCTGACGCATCAGGAGCTTGCCGACATCGGTGGAGCCGGTGAAAGCGATCAGGCGTATGCGCGGATCGCCGGTGAAGACTTCGCCGATCGCCGGCGCATCGCCGGTAATCACGTTGACGACGCCCTTGGGAATGCCCGCGCGGTGCGCAAGCTCAACAAGCGCCAGCGCCGTGAGCGGTGTCTCGGGTGCGGGCTTCAGCACCGCCGTGCAGCCGACCGCGATGGCGGGCGCGAGCTTGCGGGTGATCATCGCCGCCGGAAAATTCCACGGCGTGATGGCCGCGATCACACCGATCGGCTGCTTGAGGACAATGACGCGGGAATCCGTGCGGGGGGAAGGGATCGTTTCGCCGTAAATACGTTTCGCTTCTTCGGCGAACAATTCAACGAAGGAAGCGGAAAACTCGATCTCCCCCTTGGCCTCGGCGAGCGGCTTGCCCTGCTCCGAGGTCATGATGAGTGCCAGATCCTCCTTGTTGGCGAGGATCAGCTCGTACCACTTCTTCAAGAGTGCCGCGCGATCCTTGGCCGTGCGCTTCGACCATGCCGGGAATGCGGCGTGGGCGGCGGTCACCGCCGCGAGCGCTTCGTCCTTGCCGAAATGCGGGACCTTGGCGAGGATTTCGCCGGTCGCCGGATTTTCCACCGGGTCGGCTCCTTTGCCGATCCAGGCTCCATCGACGTAGCACTGGTCACGCAGCAGCGTCGGGTCAGCGAGTTTCATGGCGCACTCCGGGCTCGCTTGAAGATAAGGGGGCGAGTGCGGTTTCTAGCATGAAGCCGGGATGCGCGCCAATCTGCCCGCATTGAGCGGTCAGTTCGCGCCTTGGTACTTCACAAGGAATTGCTTAGTTGCGCCCAGCCGGCTGCAAAATCTTGCCGACGACTGTGAACCCCTCGCGCGATTGCGGGTCGGGCTTGAGCACAAAGCCCTCCCCCATATGAAGAGAGTCATACGTCAAGTTTCGGATAATCCCCGCATGCGAGACGAGCAGAAGATTGCCCTCGCCTCGCCAATCGCGGATCGCTTCGCGGATTGGCCGCAGGATGCGCTCATCCTTGTCGGACTGACCGAATAATTGCTCTAGCAAGGTCAGATGAATCGGCTGTTCGTTGAGATTGCTCATCGTCTCTACCGCTTCGGCGCCGACAAGCTTCGCGGTCTCTTGCGCCCGGCAATACTGGGAGGAGATCGTTCTTGCGAATCGAATTCCCTGTTCACGGAGCATTCGTCCGATGACCCGCGCCTGCTCACGCCCAATGTCGCTGAGCACTCGCTGAGTCGAGCAATCGTTCATATCGACAACCTGATCGTTTCCGGTGGTCAGCGCGTGACGAAGCAGCAGCACATAACCGCCGGATGACAATGCCTCCATCGCGGCATGCTCGTTTTGCACGTAGGAAAAAGGCAATACCGTTCGCAACTGCCATGCGCCAAATGCCAGTGATGTCATCACCAGCATTGCGACCGCCCATACGCGAGAGAGCTGCGTCCAGAAAATCGCCCCGCCGACTAGAAGCAGCCCGATCCAGTGCGGCTCTCTTTCGACCCACTCCCAGAACGGCAGGCCATCGAGCATCGTTCCTTCGAGCGTCTCCAGCACGAAAAAGCTGAGGCCCATGAACGCGAACGTCACCGCCTCGCCGCGAAGCGCCATCCTGAAATCGAAATTTGTCGCGGGCTTCACCCACGTGGAAAATTGGGGGATGAGCAACGGCGTGCGCTTCGCCCAGGCCGAGAACTGGTCGCCGTGACGTTTGAGCATCATGCGCTCTTTCGCAAGCGCCAGCCGCTCGTAATAGAGATACGCCACGACGACGGCCAGCGCGGTGAAGAGCACGCTTTTCAAAAGCAGTACGACGCCGAGCTGGATCAGAAAGTTGGCGAGATAATCGGGATGACGGATGAGCGAATAGAACCCATCCGTCCGAAGCGGCACGTCCGCCAGAAATTTTCCGGGATCCGCGATCTGACCATGTCCCGCCATGGTCACCCGCATGGCGATCCCCAGAAGCGCCACGGCGAGGCAAACAAAATCCCACCTTTGTTCGGCGAGGCTACCGAAATCCCTTGCCATCCAGCCAGAGCCGATGAACGCAAAAGCTGCAAATGGCGCCAGCATCAGCGCGAGCATCAAGCGCCATTTGCGATGTCTGATGCCCCGCACTTCCAACCGCTTCCAAAGCATACTATCGACCCCATCCTGTTCCGGCGAACATTCGCTACAGAATGTGGGTTATATTTAGATGGCACCACAGATGCGCGCCGAAGCCGCAGGAATGAGTGGCGAAGATGGAGAAAAAAGCCAGTAAACGAGTATCCACGATAAACACAGGCGAATGAGCAAGATGACAACCCGCCCCACTGTCGCCTTCGACCTCGACGGCACCCTTGTCGATACCGCACCCGATCTCATCGGGGCGCTCAATTATGTCATGGGCAAAGCCAGCCTTGCGCCCGTGACCATGCAGGATGTGGGCATGCTGGTCGGGCGAGGCGCGAAGGTGATGATCGAGCGCGCCTTCACCATGCGCGGCGTTTCCCTGCCCGGCTCCGAGATCGACCGCAACTTGGATGCGTTTCTCGAATTCTACGACAAGCATATCGCCGATCATTCGAAGCCGTTTCCCGGCGCGAAGGAAGCGCTCGATGCGCTGACGGCCGAAGGCGCGCGGCTCGTGGTTTGCACGAATAAGCCGGAAGCCTATTCCGTGAAGCTCCTGAACCTGCTTGGCCTGGCAAGCCGGTTCGATTTCATCGCGGGTGCGGATACCTTTTCGATGAAGAAGCCCCACCCCGGTCACCTTATAAAAGCCGTGGAAACGGCAGGCGGCGACATGGAGCGCGCCATCCTGATCGGCGACTCCAATGTGGATGTCGCCACCGCTAGGGCGGCCGGCTGCCCCGTGATCGCGGTCAGCTTCGGCTACACCGATATTTCCCCGGCACAGCTCAACGCCGACCGGGTGGTGGATCACCTGAAAGATGTGCCGCCGGCCGTGTTTAGCCTGCTTAAGTTGAACGGCACCGCCGCGCGTTAGGAATTGGTTAACCATATCGGGGCAACAGTTTCGAAAGCCCGAGCCACTGCGCATCATAAGCGGTCGGCCAGGCGGCTGGGAAAACGCGCGATGGCTTTCTTCGCGAAACTGGTGCGCCGGACTGAGCAGTCCGCGCCGGAGCTGCCCGAGCAGGCTCCAGCGCTAACGCCTGCAATCCCCGAACAGGATCCTGAAGTCGCAAGGCGGCTCGACGAAGCGCTTGCGAGCGCGCGCGAGTCGCTGGACTTCTTTGAGGCCGATCTCGCCAAGCTCATTTCGGATGTGGGCAAAGCCGCTGGGAACGTTCACACCGGCATCAGCGCTTCCACAAAAGCACTGGAATCAATCGATGCCCGCACCGGCAGCCTCGAGCGGCTGGTGCAGACTTCCGAAGAAGATGTAAACCAGCTTGCCGCCGCTACCGAAGAACTCGCGCAATCCTCCGGCGAAATCGGCAACCAGGTCGAGATCGCGGGCCGGCTCACCGATAAGGCGACCCATGCGGCGAAGGAAGCGGGTTCCAGCGTCGATAGCCTGAAAACCTCTTCCGCCGAGATCGGCACCGTGGTGGGGCTGATTTCCAAGATCGCGAAGCAGACGAACTTGCTGGCGCTGAACGCCTCCATCGAAGCGGCACGGGCCGGCGACGCCGGCCGCGGCTTCGCGGTGGTCGCGAACGAAGTGAAGTCGCTATCGGTGGCAACCCAGAAAGCGACCGACGAAATCGCGCGCCGCATCGAGAAATTGCAGCACGACGCCCAGACCTCGATCGAAGCGCTGGGCCGCATCGCGGCCGAGATCGACAATATCCGCCCGGTATTCACCGCCATTGCCGCGGCTGTCGAGGAACAGGGTGCGGCGGCAGGAGAACTTTCGCGCAACGCCACGACGACTTCCGGTTTCGTGCGGCAGGTCGCGGCGGGCACCAGCGACATCAAGAATGCCGCCGAACAGGCGACGAAGGAAATCCTGGTCGTCGATCAGTCCGGCAAGACCGCGGCCGATCTTGTGACCAAACTGCGCATGCGCTTCTCTATTTTCCTGCGGCAGACGGAAATCGGCGACCGGCGCAAGATCGACCGGCTGCCTTGCAGCATCCCGGCGCGGGTGGATGTCGGGGGCGAAACCATCGGCGCCAAAACGGTCGATCTTGGCGAACAGGGCGCGCTGCTGGCGCCGTCGAACGAGACGAATGTCGTCACCGGATCGAACTGCGTGGTTTCCATTGACGGGATTGGAAAATTCCAGGGCCGCGTAGTGAACCGCAGCAAACTCGGTCTGCATGTTCATTTCACGGTAGTGGACGCCGCTGTCCGCGAACGCCTCGTTGCGCAGCTTGAGTCCGTGCGCGAGGAAAACCGCGGCTTCATCGACCGCGCCATGAAAAGCGCGCACGAAATCTCGCAGGCGCTGGAAGCGCTGGTGAAGGAACACCGGATTTCCGCCGCCGATCTCTTCGACAACAACTATGTGCAGATTCCCGGTACCAATCCGCCGCAATACACGACGAAGTATCTTTCGCTGCTGGAAGAAGTGCTTCCGCCCTTCATGGAGCGCTACCTGAAGGAAGACCAGAGGATGCTGTTCTGCGTTGCCGTCGACCGCAATGGTTATCTGCCGGTGCACAACAACGACTATTCGCATCCGCAGCGCGAGGGCGATGTGAACTGGAACAATGCGCACAGCCGCAACAAGCGCATTTTCGACACGCGCGCCGGACTATGTGCCGCGCGCAACACAAGGCCGTATCTCATCCAGTCGAACCCGCGCGATCTCGGCGGCGGCCGCGTCGTGATGATGAAGGAAGTCGCCGCTCCCATCCGCGTGAACGGCCGCCACTGGGGCGGCTTCCGGACGGCGTATCAGCTTTAATTCAACGTCATCCCGGACGCGCAAACGAGTCGGCGTAAAGTACTCGATCCGCCTCATCCTGAGGAGCGCACTGAAGGTGCGCGTCTCCAAGGATGGGCGGCCTCTGCTTCGAGACGCGCTGCTGCGCAGCGCTCCTCAGCATGAGGCCGGTTTGAGTTTGAGCCTCTTAAATCTTTTACGCCGGACTTCGTCCGGCTTCGGACGGAATGACGAATGCTAATTCAGCTTGCGCCGCTTCTGCTCCGCTTCGTCCCACGCCGTCAGCGCTTGATAGTCCGGCACGAAGCCGAGACCCTTCTGCGCGTCCGATGACAATACAGTCTGCGACGTGACGACATCGACCAGTGCGGGCGCGTTTTTTAATGCCCGCCGCAAGGCCGGCAGCAAGTCCTCCGCCTGCTCCACGCGCTCGCCATGCGCGCCGAGTGCGCGCGCCATCGCGGCATAATCCGAATGGCGCAAGGTGGTGCCGACGACGCGGCCGCCGTAATTCATTTCCTGATCGAGGCGTTCGATATTCCAGGCGGCATTGTTGGAGACAATGAACACGCATTTCGCGCCGTGGCGCACGGCGGTGTCGATCTCCATCGCGTTGATGCCGAAGGCGCCGTCTCCATTCACCGAAATCACCTGACGCTTCGGCATCGCGAGGGCCGCCGCCACCGCAAACGGCACGCCGACACCGAGGCAACCGAACGAGCCTGCATCCATGTAGGTCGTCGCCTGCAAGCCGGTGCGGGCGAAACTCAGCAAATCGCCGCCGTCGGCGATCCCGATGTAATCGGGCTCAGCCACTTCGGCGATGGCGTCGAAGATCACGCGTGGATGGATTTTTCCATCGGCGCCGATGCTCGGGCTTTTTTCTTTTTTGCCGGAACGCTCTTTATGCTTCTGGCGCACCCCGTCCGCCCATTTTTTGTCGATCGCCGACTCGCGATTGCCCGCCAGCGCTACCATCGCGTCGAGTGCCAGATGCGGCGACGCCAGCATCTCGGGCTGGCCGCGGCGGTTGTCGATCAACTCGCCGGCGGTATCCGCGACACGAATGAAGGTGGCGTTTTCAAACACGGCGGGCGACCCGTAACCCGTTTGATAGTCGAGCTTGCGGCCGATCAGGAGCACAACATCGGCGTCTTTCATCGCGGCCGCGCGAACGGCGGCGGCGGTGGACGGATGATCGGCGGGCACGAGGCCACGGCTTTCCTGCGTATCGAGATAAAGTGCCCCGGTCGCATCCAGAAACCGAACGAGCGATTTACTCGCATTGCGCGCGCCGCGTCCGGTCATCACCAGTGGCCGCTTCGCGGACCAGAACAGATCAACCGCCTTCTTCACGTCGTCCGGGTTCGGCGGAATCGCGCGCGGCGGCTTTGCAGCCATCCATTCGTCCAAAACCAGATTCGGTTGCACATGCGTGCGCAGCACATCGGTCGGAATTTCGATGTACACCGGACCCGGCTCGCCGGCATCGCCCATCGCTCTTGAGACGGCCTCGTCGAACTCGCGGATGACCTGATCGGCCACGCGAGCGGTGCGCGCGGTGCGGCAGACGGGCTTCAGCAGATCGACATGCGGAATGTCCTGCAGCGGGCCCATATTCGCCTGCGGGCGCGAGGTGCAGCCGCCGATCAAGAGCACTGGCACGCGCGCGAGCGAAGCGTTCGCCATCGCAGTGACGCAGTTCGTGACGCCCGGGCCGGCCGTCACCATCGCGACCCCAAATGTATTCATCAGTTCGGCGTGGGCGTGCGCCATGTGGACGGCGGCACCTTCGTCGCGGACGTCGATGATGCGGATGCCCTGTCGCGCGATGTGATCCCAGATCGGCTGGATATGTCCGCCCTGCAAGCCAAAAATACGGTCGATGCCGCGCGCCTTGAGAAAACGCGCGATCCAGGCGGCGCACGAATGTTCGTCGGCGTTGAGATCCTGCGTCTCGAATTCTTTTTTCATGCGCCCTCACCCGCTCATTTGGCCGCGAATTTTTCCCGCAAGATGCGGTGCAGGATTTTTCCCGTCGCCGTGCGCGGCATGTCCTCGTCTTTGATAAATGTTACCGAACGCGGGCGCTTGTAGCCCGCGATGCGTTCGCGACTCCAATCCTCGATGTCTTGCTCGCGCAGGATCTCGCCCGCATGCGGAATGATGACCGCATGCACGCGCTCGCCCCACTTCTGGTCAGCCACTCCGATCACGGCCACGTCCTTTACCTTCGGATGCGCGCCGAGCATGGTCTCCACTTCGGACGGATAGACGTTCTCGCCGCCCGAAATGATCATGTTGCTTTTGCGGTCCACGAGCTGGATGAAACCATCCTCGTCGCGGCGGGCGAGATCGCCCACGGTGCAGTACTCGCCACGGAAGGCTTCCCTGGTTTTCTCCGGCAGTTTCCAGTAGCCGACAAACGTCTGTGCGTTGCAGGAATAGAGTTCGCCGGGCTCGCCGTCCGGAACTTCGTTGCCTTCCGGATCGAGCAACCGGATGCGTTTCGAGCCAACGGTTTCGCGGCCGACCGAGCCGAGCTTGGAGAACTGCTCGTCGGGATGCAGCATCGTGACCCAGCCGCATTCGGTGGAGCCATAGAGTTCGAACAGGCCGGAATTCTTGAAATATTCCATGATTGCAAGCTTGGTGTCGCGGCGCGCGGGCGCCGACGAAACAAGAAGTTTTGTCACTGAGTCCACGTTGTAACGCGCTCGGGTTTCTTCCGGGAGCGCCAGCATCATGATGTAATGCGTTGGCACGAGCGAGGTGAAGGTGGAGCCGCCTTCGGCCATCGTCTTGATCAAGTGTTCAGGATCGAAACTTTTGCGGCTGTAGATCGTCGAGGCCGCCCCGCAATAGGAAAACGCGCCGAAGAAGAACAACGAGTTGGCGTGACACATCGGCATTACGAGCAGTGCTGCATCGCGCGTGGTCAGGCTGAACTCGGTTGCCGTCACCAGCGACAGCATCGCGCTGCCGCGATGAGTGCGGATGGCGCCTTTGGGTTTACCGGTGGTGCCGGACGTGTACATGAGCGCCCACGGATCGTCGGGCGAAACCGCCACATCCGGAGGCGTATCGTGGCCGGCCCCGAGGATGTTTTCATAGGCGCTAAAGGCGGAAGATTTCTTCGCGCCGAACAAGATGTAGTTCTTCTGCGGAATATCGAGATCGGCTTTCAGCGTTTCCACTGTCTCCAGAAATTCATCCTGGAAAATCAGCGCGCGCGCTTCGGCATTCTTAATAATGTATTTGATCTCCGGCGCCACCAGCCGGAAGTTGATCGGCACCACGATCAGCCCGGCCATCGCGGCGGCGGCGTAAATTTCCGCCCATTCGAGGCAATTATAGGCGAGCACGCCAACGCGCTCGCCTTTCCGGAGGCCGATCCCGAGCAGCGCATTCGCAAGCCTGCACGAGCGCGCGTGCCACTGCCGGAATGTCATCGCCCGCTCCAGATCGCGCACGGCGACCTTGTCCGGGAACATTCCGGCGTGCATGGCGAGGACTTCGCCGGTATGGGCGAGCGGATTCGCCAGCGGATTCATGAGGACGGCACCGTTGCTTTCATCTCACCATGACTCTGGACATAAAACATTCCAGATCAATAGACATCTCGCGGCTCTAACCTGCGATTGAACCAAAAAAATCAAGCGGAAAGCCGCCGTTCTTGACTTCGCAACCTTCGAAACCTTACATCGCCGCCACGGGCGCGTAGCTCAGCGGGAGAGCACTCCCTTCACACGGGAGGGGTCACAGGTTCAATCCCTGTCGCGCCCACCATTTCAATCCGGCGGGGGCCGAGCATGGAATTCCGTTTTATCGCTGCGACCGCGATCGTTCTCTCCGCCGCGCTTGCCATGGGCGGAGCGTCCGCCCAATCGCAGAAGAAGAAACAGCCCGAGCCGCCCGCGCAATCGCCGTCATCGTGGGGCTGGGGCCAGAGCCTGCCGGGCTTTTCGTTCGGCGGCGGCGGGCAGGTCGATCCGATCACGCGCGAGCCGATCGGCGCGCGCGGCAGGAGCGGCTTCGTCCACAATCCGATCCCGCGCCAGACGGTGCTGTTCGACGGATCGAAATATGCGCCGGGCACGGTGATCGTGAACACCGCCGAGCGCAGACTCTACTACGTCGTCGACAATCACTGGGCGATCAAATACGGCATCGGCGTCGGCCGCGACGGATTCCGCTGGGGCGGCACGCACACGGTCACGCAAAAGCGCGAATGGCCGGACTGGGTGCCGCCGGAAGAAATGCGCAGGCGCGAGCCCGGCCTGCCCGCGCACATGAAAGGCGGGCCGGACAATCCGCTCGGGGCGCGCGCGATATATCTCGGCTCCACGCTCTACCGCATCCACGGTTCCAATGAACCCGAGACGATCGGACAGGCGGTATCGTCCGGCTGTTTCCGGATGACGAACGAGGACGTGATCGACCTTTACAACAAGGTGCGGGTCGGCACGGTCGTTCACGTGATACAGCAGCGGTAAGTTCGAGCGTTCCCCGGCCAGCCGCGCGCAGGCGCGGCGCGGGCCGGGGTCCAGTCCCTAAATTCAATTCATTTTTTGTAGCTCTGGACCCCGGGTCTCACGCGAACTTCGTTCGCGTTTGCCCGGGGAACGTCAATTACGCTTCGGTATTTCGCGCGAAAGATTCTTCGCCGCCAGTTCATCGATGTATCGCTGCCAGCGAAACTCGAATTCATCCGCGAGCTGGCGGAAAAAATCCCACGAAAAAATACCGGTCGAGTGCAGGTCGTCAAAAGCGATGCGCAGCGCGTAATTGCCGACGGGATGCAACTCCATGATACCCACGTCTTTCTTGCCGGGCACGGTCTTGCGCTCGTCGGGGTTGTGGCCCTGCACTTCGGCGCTTGGGCTTTCGACGCGCAGATACTCGGCGGAGAAAGTGGACTGGCTTCCGTCGTCAAACGCGATCGTGAGCGAGCGGCGGTCCTTGTGCAGGCGAATTTCCGTCGGCCAGACCTTCGATTCCTGATGTTCCGTCGCCATATGTATCTCCGGACGCGAAAATAGCGGCCAACCCCTTTGATGCAAAGCGGAACCGCCACTTTACGCGGGTAGCACGGTCCTTCACTATGGCGTAGGAGAAAGCCGGGCAGAACCGGCCCCGGGAGGAATTCGGCAACCGATGGACACTGACAACAGGCGCAGTTTCGATCTCTCGTCGGGTGCAAAACCGCTGGTCGATCCGTTCGGCCGGGCGATTACCTATCTGCGCGTCTCCGTAACCGATCGATGCGATTTCCGCTGCGTTTATTGCATGTCCGAGCAGATGAGCTTCCTGCCGAAGCAGGATTTGCTCACGCTGGAGGAACTCGACCGGCTCTGCTCTGCCTTCATCGCACGCGGCACCCGGAAGCTCCGCCTCACCGGCGGCGAGCCGCTGGTGCGGCGGGATATTATGACTCTTTTCCGTTCGCTCTCGCACCATCTCGACACCGGCGCACTGGATGAGCTGACGCTCACCACCAACGGCTCCCAGCTTGCCAAATACGCAAAAGAGCTTGCCGGCTTCGGCGTGAAGCGCATCAACGTCTCGCTCGACACGCTCGATCCGGTGAAATTCAAGGCGCTCACGCGCTGGGGCGATCTGGCGAAAGTGCTCGAAGGCATCGACGCCGCCCAGGACGCTGGCCTGCACGTCAAGATCAATGCGGTGGCGCTGAAGGGCGACAACGAGGACGAAATCCCGACGCTGATGGAATGGGCGCATGGACGCGGCATGGATCTGTCGCTCATTGAAGTCATGCCGCTGGGCGATGTCGGCTCCGAGCGCGTCGACCAGTATCTGCCGCTCTCGCTCGTGCGGGCGCGGCTCGCGGAAAAATTCACGCTGGAAGACATTCCGTTCCGCACCGGCGGCCCGGCGCGCTATGTGAGCGTCAAGGAAACCGGCGGAAGGCTCGGCTTCATCACGCCGCTCACGCACAATTTCTGCGAGGGCTGCAACCGCGTGCGGATTACCTGCACGGGCACACTCTATATGTGTCTCGGACAGGAAGACGCCGCCGACCTGCGCACCCCGCTGCGCGCGTCGGAGTCCGACGATCTGCTGCAAACCGCAATTGAGCACGCCATCGCGCGCAAGCCGAAGGGCCACGACTTCGTCATCGACCGGCGAACGCAGCAGCCGGCCGTCTCCCGTCACATGAGCATGACCGGCGGCTGACGCCGCGCGGGTATTCTGAATGTCCAAAATGACGGCGAACCAGCGCGGCATTTTCGCGATGCTCGGCGCGGGCTTCTGCTTTGGCACGAACGACGCGATGACCAAGCTCGCGACAAACTATCTGCCGGTCTCGCAGATCGTGGGGCTGCGGGGCATTTTCGCCTTCGCCCTCGCCTTCCTGATCATCCTGTTGCGGCGCGAGCTTTATGCCTTCGCGCGCACCCGCAATCCGGCGTTGATCGCGCGCGCGCTGATAGAGGGCTTTACCGGGATCGTACTGATCTATTGCCTTGCCAGAATGCCGCTCGCCAATGTGACGGCTATCCTGATGATCCAGCCGTTCCTGCTCACGGTTGTGGGGGCGGCGTTCCTCGGCGAAACCGTCGGCTGGCGGCGCTGGCTCGCCATTGCGGCGGGGTTTGCCGGGATGCTGCTGGTGATGAAGCCAGCGACTTCCGGCTTCAACAGCACTACGCTGATTGTGCTGTTTGCGACGCTGATGATTCTTACCCGCGATCTGCTGACGCGAAAAATTCCCCACGACATTCCGATTTCGATGGTGGTGTTTGGGACGTCACTGGTCGGTTCGTTTGTCGGCCTGTCCGGCTCGCTGGTGGAGCCGTGGACCACGCCAAGCTTCACGGGCACCGCTATCGTAATGGTCGCCGCGCTGTTTCTGGTCGCGGCCTTCTACCTGATGACGCTTGCCTTCCGCGGCACCAATGTCTCCGTGATCAGCCCGTTCCGCTACGCCATGATCGTGAATGCCGTTTTTCTGGGCTACGTCCTGTTCGGTGATATTCCAGACTCCATCTCCATCGCAGGCATGGCGATCATCGTAGGTGCTGGGCTTTATATGCTTCACCGGGAGACGGTGAAGAGCCGGGCAAGCCGGACAGCGCCCCCGGAAGTTCCGCATTAAAGGGCTGGCCCCCAGAAGCTATGCTGTTTTAATGTAGTCAAAAGGCTGGAGGCCTTGCGGCCTCGAACAAAAAAAGATTGCCTTGGAGTGGGGGCGGACCGCGGAGCGGTTCCGTTTGGGAGGTGGGGTTGCAAGGTCTGCTTGCTTTCAGCCGCGTCGTCGACGCGGTCAATCGTTATCTTGGAAAATGGACTGCGTGGCTGGTCGTGGTGGCGGTGATTGTATCCGCCGCGAACGCGACGGTGCGCAAGGTGTTCGACACGAGCTCGAACGCATGGCTTGAACTGCAATGGTATCTCTTCGCCATCGTGTTCATGATCTGCGCGTCGTGGACCCTGCTCGCGAACGAACATATTCGCATCGACATCGTGAACAGCATGTTCTCGAAACGGGCGCGCAACTGGGTCGATATTTTTGGCCACATTGTTTTCCTGTTTCCCTTCTGCCTCATCATGATCATCACGGGATGGCCGTTCTTCACGGCTTCCTTCCGGGTAAATGAAGTCTCCACCAACGCCGGAGGCCTGCTCGTCTGGCCGATCAAGTTTCTGGTCCCCTTCGCTTTCCTGCTCCTTTTGTTTCAAGGCATTTCAGAACTGATCAAGCGGATCGGGATCCTGCGAGGATTGATGGAGGATCCGCACGAGCACCGCGGCCACCACCCTGCCGTGGTGGAAGTGAACGAGATCATCAAGGTCATCGAGAAAAGATAATACGGGAGGCCACGATGACCGCATTCATCATTCACAACATGGCGCCGATTATGTTCGCGGCGCTCGTGTTTTTCCTGCTGCTCGGCTATCCGGTCGCTTTCGCGCTGGCCGCGAACGGCCTGATCTTCGCAGTGATCGGCATCGAACTTGGGCTGTTCGTGCCGGACTTCCTGCAGGCGCTTCCGCAGCGCGTCTACGGCACCATGAACAACGACGTACTGCTCGCGATCCCGTTTTTCACCTTCATGGGGCTGGTGCTCGAACGAAGTGGCATGGCGGAAGATCTGCTCGATACGATCGGGCAACTGTTCGGCACGATTCGGGGCGGTCTTGCCTATGCGGTCGTCTTTGTCGGTGCGCTGCTTGCGGCCACAACGGGGGTCGTCGCCGCGTCGGTCATCTCCATGGGGCTGATCTCGCTGCCGATCATGTTGCGCTACGGCTACGACCGGCGGCTTGCATCCGGCGTGATCGCGGCTTCCGGCACACTCGCCCAGATCATCCCGCCGTCGCTGGTCCTGATCGTAATGGCGGACCAGCTCGGCCGCTCGGTCGGCGACATGTACGAAGGCGCGTTCATTCCCGGCCTCGTGCTGTCGGCGCTTTATGCCGGGTACATTTTCCTGGTTTCTCTCGTTTACCCGCAACGCGTGCCCGGCCTTCCGGAGGAGGCGCAGACACTGAAGGACGCGGACGGACATGTGCACCGGCTGTCGTTACTCGTGGTTGTCATTATTTCGGGCATCGCCGCCTATTTCGTGGTGAAGCAGTACGGAATTCGGTCCAATGCGGATTTCGTCGTACTTACCCTATCGGCGGGCGCGTTCGTCGCATTCCTGATTGCGCTCACGAACCGGCTGCTCGGCCTAAACCTGCTGTCGGTGATGACCGAGCAGGTCATCTTTGTGATGATCCCGCCGCTCGCACTCATCTTCCTCGTACTCGGCACGATCTTCATCGGTCTGGCCACTCCTACCGAGGGCGGCGCAATGGGTGCTGTCGGCGCGATGGTGCTTTCCTGGCTCAAGCGCCGGCTCACATTCGACCTTTTGCGGCAGGCGACGGAATCCACCGCAAAGCTGTCGGCGTTTGTCGTTTTCATTCTGCTCGGCGCGCGAACTTTCTCTCTCACCTTTTACGGCGTCGATGGGCATAAATGGGTGGAAGAGTTGCTGGTAGGCCTTCCCGGCGGTCAGATGGGCTTCCTCATCGTCGTCAACATCATGGTGTTCCTGCTCGCCTTCTTCCTCGATTTCTTCGAGATCGCCTTCATCGTGATTCCGCTGCTCGGTCCGGCGGCGGAGCGCATCGGCATCGACCTGATCTGGTTCGGCGTAATGCTGGCGGTGAACATGCAGACCTCCTTCATGCATCCGCCGTTCGGCTTTGCGCTGTTCTATCTGCGGTCTGTCGCGCCGAAGGAGAACTACACGGACCGGATCACCGGCAAGACGATGGCGCCTGTCACAACGGGACAGATCTACTGGGGGGCGGTTCCGTTCGTGATCATCCAGTGCATCATGGTGGCGCTCGTGATCGCATTCCCGAAGATGGTCACGCATTACAAGGAGGCTGCGTCCACGGTCGATCCCACTACGATCAACATCGACATACCCATGCAACAGGACCTGCCGCCGATGAATTTCGGGCCGTTGCAGAAATAGATCAAGGACCGGCCGAGACAAACAAAAACGCCCCGGAGCCGAAGCTCCGGGGCGATTTCTTTCGACGATGGACGGCGATCAGGCGCGAGCGGCAACCGCCTGGAAGGTGTCGAACGAGTATTCGGCGACCGACCACCACTGATAGGCATCGCGGCGGTACGCCATGATGCTGTCGTGGACCTTCTTGAAGTCCGCGTTCTTGGCGTTGGTCTCAGCGTACACTTCGTTCGCCGCCTTGTAGCAGGCCTGCATGATCGGCTGCGAGAACGGCTGCAGCTTGGCGCCGCCAGCGAGCAGGCGCTTGATCGCGGCCGGGTTGGCCGCATCGTACTTCGCCTGCATCGTGGTGTTCGCAAGCCCCGAAGCGGTCTGGATCAGCGACTGATAGCTCTTCGGCAGCGAATTCCACTTTTCGATGTTGATGAAGTTGTGCAGCATCGCGCCGCCTTCCCACCAGCCCGGGTAGTAGTAGTTCTGCGCGACCTTGTGGAAGCCGAGCTTCTCGTCGTCATAGGGACCAACCCATTCGCAGGCGTCGAGCGTGCCCTTTTCCAGCGCCTGATAGATTTCGCCGCCGGCGATCTGCTGCGGCACGAGGCCGAGCTTCGACATCACCTGCCCGGCGAAGCCGCCGATGCGCATCTTCAGGCCCTTGAGGTCTTCCACCGTCTTGATTTCCTTGCGGAACCAGCCGCCCATCTGGCAGCCCGTGTTGCCGGCCGGATACGCGACGATGTTGAACTTCTTGTAGAACTCGTTCAACAGGTCGATGCCGCCGCCGTAATACTGCCAACCGTTCTGCATGCGGCTGTTGAGGCCGAAGGGCACGGCAGTGCCGAAGGCAAACGTCGGGTCCTTGCCGAAATAATAATAGGAAGCGGTGTGGCACATCTCGACGGTGCCGTTGGTGACGGCGTCGGCGGCCTGCAAGCCCGGAACGATTTCGCCCGCGGCGAACACCTGGATCTGGAACTTGTTGTCGGTCGCTTCGGCGACCGCCTTGGAGAACGTTTCGGCGGCGCCGAAGATCGTGTCGAGCGACTTCGGAAAGCTCGACGTCAGGCGCCATTTGATTTCAGGCATGGACTGCGCGATGGCGGGCGCGGCAATCGCGCTGGTGGCAAGACCGGCACCGGCGACTTTCAGGAATTGACGGCGTTTCATTCAACAACCTCCCCAGGTTTCAATGACAGCGGATTTCGGCTCCGCTTTCCTGAATCGGTAGCACGGCCCGCAAGCCCCGTCATGGGGGCCGGTGGCATTCCAAAGGAGGGGCTACGGCTATTTTACGCTGTTTGCGGCGATCCTCGCGGCCGATGCAGCGGCAAGGAATTCGCCGGGCGAAACTTTCGGCTTGGACGGATGCCTGATGCTTGGGCAGGCGTCGGCGGCGATCTCCAATGCCTTTTCGAAAGGCACCGCCGTTTTTGCCCCTGCTTGCGCAAGGCCGGCAGGACTTCGGCGGCCTGCATCCGGGCGGCCATGGCGGTGCTGGATGTGCAATACATTGCGAGCGTTATAATGGCATCCTGGCCACAACCGAGAATAAGACTTCTAGCTCTCAATCACAATCTTCGGCGCCGTGCGAACACCCGTTTTCGCCAGCAATCCGGCATGCACTTTCTTCGCGATCTCGCGATAGACCTGCGCGTGCTTGCTGTCGGGCTGGGTAGCGACAATCGGCAGGCCCGCGTCCGACGTTTCGCGGATCTTCGGCTCCAGCGGTACTTCACCGAGGAACGGCACACCGAGACGTTCCGCTTCCTTGCGCGCGCCGCCGTGATTGAAAATCTCGGTGCGCTCGCCGCATTTCGGGCAAAGGAAATAGCTCATGTTCTCGACGAGGCCGAGCACCGGCACATCCACGCGGCGGAACATCGCAATGCCGCGCCGCGCATCGATCAGCGCCAGATCCTGCGGCGTGGACACGATCACGGAGCCCGCAAGCGGCACCTGTTGGGCGAGCGTCAACTGCGCATCACCGGTGCCGGGCGGCATATCGACGACGAGCACGTCAAGCTCGCCCCACTGCACTTCTCGGAGCATCTGCGTGATCGCCGACATCACCATCGGCCCGCGCCAGATCATCGGCGTTTCTTCCTCGACCAGGAATCCAATCGACATCACCTTCATGCCGTAGGCTTCCATCGGGCGCAGTGTGCGGCCCCCGATGGTTTCGGGCCGTCCCTTGATCGCGAGCAGTCGCGGCATTGAGGGACCGTAGATGTCGGCATCGAGCACGCCGATCTTCAGGCCTAGATCGCGCAGGCCGAGCGCGAGATTCACCGCGGTCGTGGATTTGCCCACACCGCCCTTGCCCGACGCCACCGCAATCACGGCTTTAATCCCCGGAATACCCGGCACTTCGCGCGTTCCGCCGGGACCCGGCGTGGCAGCCGGAGCCGCGGCCGGCTTCTGTCCGCCCGCGCGCTCGGCCGTCAACGCAATCAGCACGGAAGAGATTCCCGGAATGGCCTTGATCGTTTCCTCGGCCAGCTTCCGCACCGGCTCCCATGCCTTCACGGCATCGGCGTCCACGGTGATCGAGCAGAATACTTTTCCATTCGCCACCGCGATGTCGGACAGCTTTCCGGAAGCGATGAGATCGCCCCCGCCGGGGACATGAATCGCTTTCAGTTTTTCTCGGACCTGATCGGCCGTGACGGACATTCAAGGATCTCCTGTATTTTTTCGGTCTTGCGCCCTGCCTCAGGCAGCGAATGCCGGACGAGCGGATATTTCATTGAACCAGCGATGGATGTTCTTCATGTCCGCCGGCACTTCCAATTTTGCGACCCGCATGAAGTCCGTCGTGATCGCGGCGACGATGTCAGCGACGGTGAAGCGGTCTCCGGCGACGAACTTGCGCTTGCCCAGTTCGAAATCGAGCAAGGCGAGGAACGCGAGTGCCTTCGACTTGTTGGCCTCGCCCCAGGCGGGTATCTGCGGCACTTCGCGTTCGGCCATCGCCGGATGCAGATGCCGGAACACGGTCGATACGGGAGAATAGAAGTTCAGCTCCACGCGGCGGATCCACATTTCGATCAATGCGATCTCTTTTGGATCGCGCCCGAATAGGTTCGGCTCCGGATGCAGCGCCTCGAAGTAACGGCAGATCGCCATGCTCTCGGCGATCGGCGTGCCGTCATCGAGCACGAGCACCGGCACGCGCTGGAGCGGGTTGAGCGCCTTGAAGGCATCGCCCGCCTGCTCCATTTTGGCGAGATCCACCGGCACCTTGGGAATATCGATCCCCTTCTCGGCCAGGAACATCCGCACCCGGCGGGGATTGGGCGCCCGTCCGCCATCGTAAAGCTGCATCCAATACTCCTTCGCCCGCTGGTCCCATTTTAACGGGTTTGGTTCGGGCGGACGCAACAAAGCCCCTTCAAACCTGAAGATCAAGACTTCATTAACCAAGAAGATGAGCCGTCCATTAACCATTCCTGGGCGATCAGTAAGGGAGTGAGTATGCAGACGGGTTTCGTATGACGGCGTTTGACGCGCGGGGCGACGAATACGCGGCGGATGCCGCGCGTGCGGCGCATGAACGCCGCCTCCGCCTCACCCGCAGTGTGCGCGAAACGCGCGACCTGCTGACTTCCAGCGGCGGCTTCAAGCCGGCTTTCGACCACGAGCTTTTGCGCGTCTATGCGGAGCACCGCATCGGGGCGGGTCTGGCGTTGTTCCTGCTGATTTCGCTCGTCGGCATCTCATCGAGCCTGTGGACCGGCGGCCACGCGGCGGTGATCTGGACGCTGCTCGCCCTCACCATTCATTCGATGAACATGTCGGCGTGCCGCCGCTTCCTCGCCACCCCGTCCGATCCGGCGACCTGCCGCCGCTACCGGCTGATGTTCACGCTGTTCGACTTCCTGTTCGGCATTTCGTGGGTCATCAACATCAACATCCTCGTGGACCTTGGCGTGCATGGCGCCGGCGACTTCTCGCTGTTCGCGATGCTGCTCGTGGTCGCCGTGTTCTCGATGCTCGCGGCCTCGATCCCGAGTGCGGCCTATGCCGCGACGATGCCGGTCGCGGGCATGGTGACGCTGCATTATTTGTTGCGCGGCCAGCCGCAGGACCTTGTGCTGGCATCCCTCACGGTCGGCGCCGAAGCCTATTTCGTGATGGTCGCGAATCGCCTGCATATCGCTGCGCTGCAGGCGCTGGAAGCGCGCGCGCAACTCGACGCGCTTGTTGGCGAACTGGAACAGGCGAAAGCGAAGTCGGACGAGACCGCCCGCCGCGCCGAAGCCGCGAATCTCGCCAAATCGCGTTTCCTCGCGCAGATGTCGCATGAGCTGCGCACCCCGCTGAATGCCGTGCTCGGGTTCTCGGAAGTAATGAAGAGCGAAATCCTCGGGCCGCACTCGGTGCCGACCTACAAGGAATATGCCGGGGACATTCATTCGTCCGGCCAGCATCTCCTCGAACTCATCAACGAGGTCCTCGATCTGTCGCGCATCGAGGCCGGTCGCTACGAGTTGAACGAGGAGCCGATCGCGCTCGCGCATGTGGCGGAGGACTGCCACCATCTCCTGAAGCTGCGCGCGACCAACAAGGACATCAAGATCAACGAAATTTACGAGGGCGGGCTGCCGAAGCTCTGGGCCGACGAACGCGCCGTGCGGCAGGTCTGCCTGAACCTGCTCTCCAACGCGATCAAGTATACGCAGCAGGGCGGCGAGGTGTGGATGAAGGTCGGCTGGACGGCGTCCGGCGGACAGTATCTCAGCGTGCGCGACAATGGTGCGGGCATCCCCGAGGACGAAATCCCGATCGTGCTGTCCTCCTTCGGGCAGGGCTCGAACGCGATCAAGAAAGCCGAAGAAGGGGCCGGTCTTGGCCTCCCCATCGTGAAGGGCCTCGTGGACCTGCACGGCGGCACGTTCAAGCTGATATCGAAGCTGCGCGAAGGCACGGAAGTGATCGTCACCTTCCCGGCCGCGCGCGTGATGGCCGCTCTGCCCCCGGTGGACGAGCGCACGCCGCTGCAGCCGAGCATGAAGGATACGACCGCCCAGCCCGCCAAGCAGCCGCCCGTCAGCGCCAAATAAAGATGCACGGACTGCGAAAGTTCGATGCCCGGCACGCTTGGCGCGAGACGGCAAACAGCGATAATTTCAGGCCGCGCGTGAGTCGGACATCCGCGCATGCAAGAGGATCACATGCCGCCGCTGGTCTATGAAACGGTCGCATGGCTTCGCTACTACACCAGCCTGCCGATACCGCTGCTGCCTGGCGAAGCCGAGGCGAATATCACTCCCGATCCGGTTACGAATGCCTACGCAGCACCCCTTGCGGGCGCGGTCGTGGGTGCCGCCGGCGCGCTTGCCCTCCTGATCGCCTACGCGTTGCGGATGCCGCCCTTCGCTGCGTCGGCGTTCACGCTCATTGTTCTGGCCATTGTGACGGGCGCGATGGCGCAGCGGGCGCTGATCGTATCCGGCGACCAGCTCGGCACGCCGGACGCGGGTGCCGCAGCCGCCTATCCAGGCATCATCATTCTGATCGTGAGCGTGCTCCTGCACATGGGCGCGGTATACGCGCTGGTGCAGATCGGATTTTTGAAAGCGGCGGTTGCGCTGATTGCCGCTGCCGCGGTCGCGCGCGGAGCCGCTGTGTCATTCGCGATTTCGAACACGTCCAAAACTGGAGGCGTTGATTCCAGCGGCTCGTCCGCGTTCCAGAAACTGGTTTTGGTTGCGCTGGCCGCAGGCATTGCGCTGATCCTGCCCACCTACGGGCTTGGCTCGGCTGTGGCCGGGCTTGCCGCCGCCATCGCGGCGGCTGCGGTCGTCAGCGCATTCGCGCCAAAGGTTCCTGAAACGGGCGGCCGCGCGCTGAGCGGGCCGGTCGAGATCGCCGCCGAAATCGCTTTCCTGATCGCCGTTTATTTCTTCGCCACTGTCTGAGACAACATCGTGAATTCCGACCGCCTGCTCTGGATCGTCATTACGGCACTCGGCTTCACGGTCGTGGCGCTGGCGCTGCGTCATCAGCAGGGCACGATCGCGGGGCTGGACCTCGATACGTTCGCGCGGCTCGCCTATCTGGTCGCGCTCTTCGTGCTTGTCGGCGGCGTGTCCTATTTCTTCTTCTACAGCCGTCTCGGCGAACTCGTGCGCGCGCTAATGTTCTGGATCGTCGTCTTTGCGATGCTCGCGGTCGGCTACAGCTATCGGTATGAGCTGGAAGGCGTCAGCCAACGCGTGCTTTCCGAACTGCTCATCAGCCGTCCCGCGAATATTTCCGGCAGCGGCGGCGCCACCGTGCAGGTCGCGCGTGCGCGTGCGGGTGATTTCTCGGTGCAGGCGGAAGTCAATCAGGCGACGGTGCGGATGCTCGTGGACACCGGCGCCTCAAGCGTCGTGCTGACACAGGAAGCGGCGAAGGCCGCCGGCTTGCCAATTGATCTCCTGAAATACGACGTGCCGATCGAGACGGCGAGCGGCCGTGCCAAGGCGGCGGGCGTGATCCTCGATCGGCTCGCGGTCGGCAACATCGTCGAGCGCAGGATTCCCGCACTCGTGTCGGCGCCGGGAAATCTCAAAACCAGTCTTCTTGGAATGAGCTTTCTCAACCGGCTCGAATCCTTCGAGGTACGCGGCACCAATCTCGTGCTGCGCTCCAAGCAGGGAAAATAATTAAAAGAGTCCCGCGAGGCTCGCGAGGAAGCGCAGCGCCGCGCAAAGCAGAAACAGCGCGAACGCGACTTCCAGTTTCCGTTTCGGCATGTTGTGCGCGAGCTTGGCGCCAACCGGAGTCATGAGGACGCTCACCGGCGCGAACAGCACGAGACCGATCAGCGAGACATAACCGATCGAGAACGGCGGCAGCAGATTCATCTGCGGCCAGCCCGCGATCATGTAGCCGATCATGCCGGGCAGTGCGATCAGGATGCCGAGACCCGATGAAGTCGCGATAGCGACATGAATCGGCTGGCCGAACATCGTGAGATAGACGGTTCCAAGCGAGCCGCCGGCAATGCCCATCAGCGACGACGCGAGCCCGATGAACAGGCCGTAGGCCCAGGTGACGGCCTTGCCGGGCAGTTCGCTTCCGATCTGCCACTTGTCGCCGCCGAGCAACAATTTCAACGCGATGCCGCCGCCGACCAAAACGAAAACCAGCTTGAAGAAACTGCTCGGCGCGAAATACGCCAGAATCGCGCCACAGATCGTGCCGAGCACGACCGGTACCGTCCACAGCTTGAGGATGTCGTCGCGCATGGCGGACTTCGCCTTGTGCGCGAAGTAGGAACGCAGCGATACCGGCACGATCACGGCAAGCGAGGTGCCGACGCAAAGCTGCATCCGCACCGCGTCAGGAACGCCGATGAAACCGAAAAATTCAAACAGCACCGGCACGGTAATCGCGGCACCGCCGATGCCAAGCAGTCCGGCGAGCAGACCGGTGAATACGCCTGCGATCAAAATCGCGATCGCAAGCACGATCAATTCGCCGAGTGGAACGCCCAGCACCATTCGCCGCTCCGGATGGTTCCGCACCCGGACGGGCGCGTTTGCGGCGGTTTGCGCCAGTTCGCGCACCTTGTCCAGTTAGGCAATCAGGCTGTAGCCGAAACGCAGCGCAATCACGAGAAGAAAAAGCCCGAAGGAAACCTCCAGCTTGCGCTTGGACATGCGATGCGCGAGCCGCGCGCCGTAAGGTGCCGCGAGCACGCTCGCGGGCGCAAACAAAAGCACGCCGAGCAACGAGACAAAACCGATCGTGAACGGCGGCATCAAGGACTGATGCGGCCAGCCCGCGATCATGTAGCCGATGCTCGCGGGAATGCCGATCAGTACGCCAAGACCGGACGATGTGGCGAGTGCCGCCTGAAAGGCCTGGCCATAGAGCGAGAGGAACAGCGTGGAGAAGGAGCCGCCTGCAACACCTACAAGAGTGGCAAGCGTGCCGAAGCTCAAACCCGCCGCCATCATTGTTGGTTTTCCGGGGAGCCGGTCGCTGATCTTCCAGCTTTCGCGGCCGAGCAAAAATCTTATCGACATGAAGAGCGCAAACAGAATGAACGCGGTCTTGAAGACAGCCGCGGGGGCGATCCAGGCGATCACGCTGCCGAGCATTACGCCGAGCACCGACGGGATCGCCCACAACCGCAGCGCCGCTTCGTTGATGATGCCCTTCTTCTTGTGTTCGAGATAGGCGCGGAAGGTGGTCGGCACGGTGATCGCGAGTGCCGTGCCGATGCAAAGCTGCATCCGCACTTCATCCGGCACGCCGAGAAAACGGAAAAATTCATAGAGCACCGGAATGATGATGGTCGAGCCGCCGATGCCGAAGAGACCGGCAAGCATGCCAGACAGCGCGCCCGCGAACAGAATGGCCACCGCGAGCAAGGCGAGTTCGCCGGCGGGCAGGCCGAACATCATTCGAAAAACTCTTCACCTCCCCCTGCAAGGGGGAGGTCGTTGCACCCAAAGTCGGATATATCCGACTTTGGCAATCCAAGAGCCAAACTCGGCAACAGCCGAGTTTGGTGCACCGGGTAGGGGTCACTTTTCAAGACAGCAACGACCCCTCCTAACCGTCCCGGGAGAAAAAATTTTGTGTGACTCATTCCGCTGCAACCTGCGCAAACGCCGGTTCCCGCACCATCGCGAGCGCCTCGCGCAGCACGTTCAAGCTGGCGCTATGCTTCACCGCTTCTGTCGCGAGATGACGGCGGAATTGCCGGGCACCCGGCTGGCCGCGGAAGAGACCGAGGAGATGCCGCGTAATGTCGTGCAGCCGTGCGCCATTGCCGAGTTCGCGTTCGATGTATGGGAAGATTTTTTCCAGCGCCTCGTATGCGCTCGCGGAAGGCGCTGCCTTACCGAACAGCAGCGGATCCACCTGTAGCAGAATCGACGGATTTTCATAGGCCGCGCGTCCCAGCATCACGCCATCGACATGCGCGAGATGCTCGCGGACCTCATCCAGCGTGCGAATGCCGCCGTTCATGATGATGGGCGTGTCTGGAAATTTCTGCTTCAGGCGGCGCACGCGATCATGATCGAGCGGCGGCACTTCGCGGTTCTCGCGCGGGCTCAAGCCTTGTAGCCACGCCTTGCGCGCATGAACGATGAGTGCGTCCGCGCCTGCATCGATCACGCTCATCGCAAAGCGATCGAGCGGCGCTTCGATGTCCTGATCGTCGATGCCAAGGCGGCATTTCACCGTGACGGGAATCTTCACTGCCGCTTTCATCGCGGCAACGCTTTCGGCGACGCGTGCGGGCTCCGCCATCAGACAGGCCCCGAAGCGGCCGTTCTGCACCCGGTCGGACGGACAGCCGACATTGAGGTTGATTTCGCGATAACTTTTGTCCTCGCCGATCTTCGCCGACATTGCAAGTTCGCGTGGATCGGAACCACCAAGCTGCAACGCCACCGGATGCTCGGCTGGATCGAACGCCATCAGCCGCGCATGGTCGCCGTGCAATACGGCACCCGTCGTCAGCATTTCCGTGTAAAGCAGCGCATGGCGCGTAAGCTGGCGATGGAAGAAACGGCAATGCCGATCCGTCCAGTCCATCATCGGTGCGACACTGAAGCGGCGTTCCAAATCGGCACTCGTCTGTTGAGAGCGACTATCAGTACCAGAAGATCGCGGCGAATTTCCAGCTTACAGTTTCACGCGATTGGGCTAGTTTCCTTGTTCCAAAACAGAAGCGGCCCATGCAAAGAACGAAGGAAAAAGTCGCGCTCAGCTCGATCGCGGTGTCGGGGGCGCTGGCGGTGTCGAAGGCCATCGTCGGCGTCATGACCGGCTCGCTCGCGATCCTGTCGGAAGCGGCCCATTCGCTGACGGATTTCGTGGCGACGATCATCACCTATTTTGCCGTCCGCATCGCGGGCAAGCCGGCGGACGAGGAGCACCACTACGGTCACGGCAAGGTGGAGAGTGTGGCGGCACTCATCGCGACCGGCCTTTTGTTCGTACTGTCGGGCCTTGTGATTTGGGAAGCCGGACACCGGCTCCTCGGCGGCAAGGGTCATGCGGTCGATGCCAATATCTGGGCGTTCGGCGTGATCATCGTATCTATCGTCGCGGATTTTTTCCGCGCGCGGATACTCTACAAGGTCGCCGGAGAGACATCGAGCCCCGCACTGGAAGCCGACGCGCTGCATTTCGACTCGGATATGTGGTCGTCGTTCGCGGTGCTGGCGGGACTGGGTGCCGTGGCGCTCGGCTATGCCTGGGCCGACTCGGTTGCGGCCCTCATCGTCGCGGTGATGATCTGCATCGCCGGCTGGCGGCTTGGCCGTCGCACCATCGACACGCTCACGGACACCGCCCCCGCCGGGGTAGCGGAACAGGTCGCGTCCGCCGTGAAAAAGGTGAAGGGCGTCGTCTCGGTCGAGCGCGTGCGCGTGCGTACCGTGGGCGCTTCGCTTTTTGTCGAAACCAATGTCGGCGTCAGCCGCACGTTGCCGCTCGACAAGGTGGCATATCTTAAATCCGAAATTGAAACGGCGGTCCGTAAGAAAAACGGCGACGCGGAAGTGAACGTGATCACCGAACCGCGTGCGCTCGACGACGAGACGGTGATGGAGCGCGTAATGGTAATCGCACGCAATCGTGCGCTCGCCGTTCATCACGTCACGGTGCATCAGTTGCAGGAAAAACTCGCCGTGAGCCTCGACCTGGAGGTCGATGGCTCGCTTTCGCTGCGGGAGGCACACAAGATCGCGAGCGATCTGGAGGCGGCAATCGAGGAGGATTTCGGCAGGAGGGTGGAAGTCGAGACCCATATCGAGCCCCTGGAGACGGCGGGCATCACCGGCCGCGACGCACCGGGGGCCATGCAGGAGTCCATCGCCGCCACCATGCGGGAACTTTGCAACGGCAACGGCTCGATCCGGGACGTGCATGCCGTCCGGGTCCGGGAGACGCCGAAAGGGCTCGTCGTGAATTTTCACTGCCGTGCCGAGCCCTCGATGCCGGTCGAAAAGGTGCATCTGGCGGTCGACGCACTGGAACGGAAGCTTCTGGAGCGCCGCCCGGAGATTCACCGCGTGATCGGGCACGCCGAGCCGACCGGAATCTCCGACTGAAATCCGTTCGCCGGACTCTGTTTGTTCTTTCCTTCGGGCGTGGATTTATTTTCGCCGGACTCTAGACAGGCGACTCCGCTTTCGATTCTTATGAGTGGATCGAAGCAACTGCTTCGCAAGCAGGTGTCGGGACTTAGCGGGGAGAACCGGCAGATGGGGCGCGTGCATACCGGCAGCGCGAAATTACGCGTTCTGGGCGTACGCGGCAGCGACGGTCCCCTCACCCGCGGCGCCTATCAGCGGCTGCTCGACTCCGAGCCCTTTCTCCGCCGCGCGGTTCCGTTCCTGATCGTCTTCTTTCTCGTCGCGTTCTCGGTCGGCGCCATCGTGCTGATCATGGAGTACCGCAGCGAGGCGATCTCGCATGCGCGCAAGGAACTCTCGCTGCTGGCGCAACTCACCGGTGAAAAAATCGCGCGGCAGGTAAAGCCGGAGGCAAATGCCGCGCGCATTCAGTCGGCGCTGATGCAGGCCGCCCCCGCTACGGCGGCCAGCGAATATCGATTCTTCATCACCAACGCAAACGCCACCGTGGTCGCGAGCACCGAGGCTGCACTTGCGCCAACCGCATCGAAGCGTTCACTCGCGGATATGCTCGGCGAGGAAGCCGCTAGATCGCTCGCGGAACAGGCTTCGGTGCTTGAACTGATGCTTCGAGACGGCGCCAAGGCAATCGCCGCTTCGCACGAGCTTCCAAGTCTCGGCCTGCGGCTGACGGCGGTGCAGCCGCTGACGCAGGCGCTCCATCGCTGGCGCACGGACTCGGCAATGATCGTGACGCTCGTTGCAACCGCGGGCTTCGTTCTGTTGATTCTTGGCTTTGCCTTCCACTGGCAGTCGGCCCGGTCGCGCGAGGCGGATACAATCTTTGAATTGGTGCGGGCGCGGATCGACACCGCGCTCAACCGCGGCCGCTGCGGCCTCTGGGACTGGGATCTCGCGCGCGGACAGATTTACTGGTCCGATTCCATGTTCGAGATTATCGGCTTCCCGCCGCGCGAGGATTTGCTCTCCTTCGGTGAGGTCGATGCGCTCGTGCATCCCGACGATGGCAGCCTCTATGATGTCGCGAAACACCTCGCCGAAAATTCTGACGGCACCATCGACCGCGCTTTCCGCATGCGCCATTCCAGCGGCGAATGGGTGTGGCTGCGCGCCCGCGCGGAGCTGGTGCAAGTGGACGGCGGTGCCCTGCACATTGTCGGCATCGCGGTCGACATCAACGAGGAAAAGCGCCTCGCCCAGCGCGAAGCGACCTCGGACATGCGTCTGCGGGCAGCCGTCGATACGATCTCGGAGGCGTTCGTGCTCTGGGATGCCGAGGACCGGCTCGTGCTCTGCAATTCCAAATTCCAGACACTGCATCGCCTGCCCGAAGCAGCAACCGAGCCAGGAACGCCCTATCACGATGTAATGGCGGCTGGGTGCAAGCTTGCGAACAGCGAACCGATCAAGTCCGAAGACCGCGCGGAGGAAGGCTCGCGTTCGTTCGAGGCGCGGACCGGCGACGGCCACTGGCTGAAGATCAGCGAACGGCGCACCACCGACGGCGGTTTCGTTTCCGTTGGCACCGACATTACTGCACTGAAGCAGCACGAAGAGCGGCTTATGGAGAGCGAGAAGCAGTTAAAAGCGATGATCGCCGACCTGCGACTCTCGCAGCAAAAGCTCGAATATCAGGCGCAGCAGCTCGCCGAGCTTGCGCAGAAATCCGAGGAAGCGAACCAGGCGAAATCGGAATTTCTCGCCAATATGAGCCATGAACTCCGCACGCCGCTGAATGCGATCATCGGTTTCTCCGAGATCATGGAATCCGGCATGTTCGGCGAACTGGGTGCGGAGAAATATCACGAATACTGCCGCGACATCCGCGATAGCGGTCGCTATCTGCTCGAGGTCATCAACGACATTCTCGATATGTCGAAGATCGAAGCGGGCCGGTTGCGGCTCGACATCGAGGAAATCCAGCTCGACTCCATCGTTGCCGAAGCCATGCGCGTGATGTCGGTGCGCGCGAACCAGAAACTGATCGACATGCACTCCGACATCGCACCGGGGCTTGTGATGCGCGGCGACCGGCGTGCGATGAAGCAGATTCTCCTCAATCTTCTTTCCAACTCCATCAAGTTCACGGAGGAGGGCGGCCGCGTCGGCATCCACGCCTGGACCGCGTGCGGCCACGCCATGCTCGTGATCGAGGACTCCGGCATCGGCATTTCACGTTCGGCGCTGCAACGCCTCGGGCGCCCGTTCGAGCAGGTGGAAAGCCAGTTCACAAAAACCTACGCCGGTTCCGGCCTTGGGCTCGCGATTGCAAAATCGCTTGCGGAATTGCACTGCGGAAAAATGAAAATCCGCTCCATCGAAAACGTGGGCACCAAGGTTTTCGTGCGGCTGCCGATCGCGGGGCCGCCGCGCGAGGAGGCCAGCGAAGCGGCTTGATCGCTAAGCGTTCCCCACAATCTCCCTGAAATAACGGCGCACCTTCGTCTGCGTCTCGACGAGATGCGCCTCGAGCGTGGGGAAATCCGGCAACCCCGCCGCCCGCGCCATCAGCGCATGCAGGCTCGGTGCGGCCTTGGCGGGGTCGAGTTTCGTGGTGAGGCAGACGCGGAGAATTTGCGTCAGATCGTGATGCAGCACGAACGCGGCGCGTAGCGTTTCGGCTACTTCCGGCTTCAGGAGTTTCAGCGCATGCGCGGCCTCCAGCACCCGGCCGGTGGAAGGATCGAGGATTTCAGGATGATCGTGCGCGTGCACGAGTTGGAGATACTGCGCGATGAATTCGAGATCGATCAGCCCGCCTGCGGCATGTTTCAGGTCCCAGCGGTCGCCCTCGCCTTTCTCGTCGGCGATGGCCTTGCGCATTTCCGCGACATCCCCCGCGATCGAAACCGGATCGCGTTCGCGGCAGAGGACGTTGCGGATTTCCTCCGTGACGCGCACGCGAAAATCTTCCTCGGCCGACACCACCCGGGCGCGCGTCAGCGCCATGTGCTCCCAGGTCCATGCCTCTTCGCGCTGGTAGATCGAAAAGCTCTCCAGCGCGGTCGCGAGCGGGCCGGAGCGGCCGGACGGACGCAGCCGCATGTCGACTTCGTAGAGCTTGCCGAGATTGGTGGGGATCGTCAGCGCGCTGACGAGGCGCTGCGTGAGGCGGGCAAAATATTGCGAGGCGGGCAGCGGACGCTGGCCGTCTGATTCCTGGTGCGCCGGATCGAAATCATAGAGCAGGATCAGATCGAGATCGGAACCGGCGGTCATCTCGTTGCCGCCAAGCTTACCGAGCGCCACCACCGCGGACTTGGCGTTTTTCAGCGTCCCGTGCGCCGCGGCAAAACGCTGGCTCACCGCTGCATGAATCGCGCGGATCAAGACGCTTGCAAGCCGCGCATAGGCCTCGCCCGCGCGGCTAGCGCCAATGGTGCCGGACAGAAGCCGAACGCCGATCAGCACCTGCTGTTCGCGTCCGAAGCGGCGGGCGAGATCGAGGAATTCCTCCTCGCTCTGGGCCTGATTCAAGACCGCGTTAAGTCGCGAAGTGAGCAAAACCTCGTCCGGTGGCGGTCCGAAAAAAGCGGGATCGAGCAAGCCATCCAGCACCGATGGCGATTGTGCGACGATGGTGCCGAGCCTCGGTGCCGTGCCGAGGATGGCCGCCAGCAACTGCACAAAATCGGGATGCGTGCGGAGCGCACCGAGAAGGCGCTGCGCGCCGGGCAGAGCGGAAAAGAATTTATCGGCGGCGAGGATTGCGGCATCGGCATTGCCGGTGCGTGCGAGTGCCGAGAGAAACGCGGGCAGAATCGCCTGCAAATCTCCCCGCGCCGCTTCGGAATTCAAAGAGCGATGTGCGCCCGCGAGCCATTCGCGAACGGTGGAGTGCGCCGAAAGCGCCTCCTGAAAGCCGAGCCGCCGCAGCGTATCGAGCGTCTCCTTGTCGCCGCCCTTAACAGAAAAATCGAAGCGCCCCTCGATCGCTGCAAGCGGCGGCGCGTCCTCGAACAGACTAGCATAATGCCGCTGTACATTACGAAGGTGTGGAACGAGCGCCTCGGCGAAGGCATCACGCCCGCTCATGCCGAAGAAGCGCGCGAAGCGCTCGAGTCCCTCCTTATCTTCGGGAAGCGTGTGGGTCTGTTCGTCGGCCACCATCTGCAGCCGGTGTTCGACACGCCGCAGGAATTCATAAGCCGCTGCAAGTTCATCGCACGCTTCCGGACTGATCCATTTCTGATCCGCCAGAACCGTAAGCATGGGAATCGTTTCATGTCCCCGCAGCACAGGCGAGCGGCCACCCGCGATCAACTGCTGCGTCTGCACGAAGAATTCGATCTCGCGGATACCGCCGCGCCCGAGCTTGACGTTATGCCCTTCGACGGCGATTTCCTCATGCCCGCGAAAAGCATGAATCTGCCGCTTCATGTCATGCACGTCGGCGATGGCCGCGTGGTCGAGGTAGCGGCGCCACACGAAGGGGGAAATTTCGCGGAGATAGGATTCGCCCGCCGCCACATCGCCGCCGACGACACGCGCCTTGATCATGGCGGCGCGCTCCCAGGTCTGGCCGGTGTGCTCGTAATAGGAAAGCGCCGACGCGGTGGAGAGCGCCGCCTGGGTCGAACCGGGGTCTGGCCGTAGCCGAAGGTCGACGCGGAAGACATAGCCGTCCGCCGTGCGGTCCTGAAGCATTTTGACAAGATCGCGTGTGAGCCGAACGAAGAAGGGGGCGGGATCGAGATTGCGCTCCAGCGGCGCCGCCGGGTCGTAGAGAACGATCAGGTCGATATCACTGGAGTAATTCAGCTCGCGCGCACCGAGCTTTCCCATGCCGAGCGCGAAGTAGCCGCTGCCCTCGCCCGGTCGCGCGGGATTCTTGAGGCGGATTTTTCCGGCCTTGCCGGCCTGACGCAGCAGGAAATCCAGCGCGCTTGCAATCGCGGTTTCGGCAACGGTCGTGAGTGCATGCGTGACTTTTCCCAGCGGCCATACGCCGCCCATGTCCGCCAGCGCGATCAGCAGCGCCGCTTCGCTCCGCATCTTGCGCAGCGCCTGCATCGCGGCAGCCTCATCGCTCGCGCTCTCCACGGCATTCACTGCCTGTTGAACGAGCGATGCAATCCGCTCGTCGGGATCGCCTGCCAGCAATGCCGCCAATGCGGCCGGATCGGATTTCGCGATGCTGAACAGAAACGGCGAATGGTCGGCGACGGCTTCAAGCGTCTCCCTAGCCTTGGAGCCTTCCGGTGCCAGCGCCTCGATTTTCTTCCGCTGCACGCCCGCGCCGGAAAGCAATTCGGCAAAGCGCGTCTTCGCACGGTCCGCATCGGCGGCGCGCGGAGTCTCTTTGATGCGTTCGACGAGCGATCGGCCTGCCATCCGTTGTTCATAGTCGAGGCGGGACGACTTCCCTAGCGTGGCTTCGCCGGAATCGCGAGGGTCACGCGCAGGCCGGGGCCGTTGTCCTCCAGAATGATCGTACCGCCGTGCAATTGCGCCACCGCTGACGCGAGCGAGAGACCAAGCCCCGCACCCGGTATCGAGCGGCTTTGCTCAAGGCGCACGAATCGCTCGGTGACGCGGGTGCGGTCTTTTTCAGGAATGCCGGAGCCACGATCCGCAACGGTCAGCCACAGCCGGTCCCGATCCATGCGCGCCGAGATGCGGATTTCTGCGTCCTGGGTGCCGGATTCCGCTCCATATTTAATCGCGTTATCGACCAGATTGGCGAGCGCCTGCCCGATCAGCTCGCGACTGCCGTGAACCGGCAGCGGACGGGATGCTTCCAGTTTGAGCGCGATCCCTTTTTCCTCCGCGAGCGGTTCGTAGAGTTCGGCGACGCCTTCCGCCATCTCGGCGGCGTCGAAATCGACCATGTGCTTGCGGACTTCGCCCGCTTCGGCGCGCGCGATCAGCAACAGCGCGTCGAAGGTGCGGATCAGGCCGTCGGATTCCTCGATGGTTGCGTGCAGCGCCTTCCGGTAATCCTTTTCGTCCTTGCCCGAACGCAACGCTTCCTCGGCATGATTGCGCAGCCGCGTCAGCGGCGTCTTCAGATCATGCGCGATGTTGTCCGAGACCTGCTTCAATCCGCCCATCAGCGCTTCAATACGCTCCAGCATCGCGTTGAGACTGTTTGCGAGCCGATCGAATTCGTCGCCGGTGCCTGTCACCGGCAGCCTTCCCGTGAGATCGCCGAGCATGATGCGCTCGCCGGTCGCGGTCATGGCATCGATGCGCTTGAGCACGCGGCGCGCGACGAAGATGCCGCCGGCAAAGCCGAGCACCACGATAAACACCACCGCCCAGCGTGCGGGCTTCGCCAGAATCTGCCGCAGCCGGTCGCGCTCCTCGAAGTCGCGGCCGACCAGCAGCCGGAAGCCGCCGTCGAGCACTTCGACTTTTACCAGCGCGCGGCTGTTGTATTCCCTGCCGGGATCATCGGAACGGTGATAGGAAATTTCCTGCCAGCCCGGCAGCGCCAGCACATTGTTCGGAATGTCGGCGTTACTGACGAACACCGCGCCCGCATAGGTGGTCAGGATGTAGAGATTGGAGCCAGGCTGCGCGACGCGGCTCTCCACCAGTTCCACCAGCCGCGCGATGCCGCCGGAGAGAAACTGATCCTTCAGGTCACGCACTTCCGATTCGATCGTTTCCTGAATCTGCGAAACGACGAGCTGCTGCGTGTGGCGTGCGAGATAGGCAATGGTGCCGCCCGCGAACAACGCGAACACAACCAGATAGACGGCGATCAGCTTGAACGCCGTCGTGCGCAAAAGCTTACCGAGCGCCGTCACGGATCATATATCCGGCGCCACGGACGGTGTGCAAGAGTGTTTTCTCGAAACCCTTGTCGATCTTGGAACGCAGGCGCGAGACATGGACGTCGATCACATTGGTTTGCGGGTCGAAATGATAATCCCAGACATTTTCGAGCAGCATGGTGCGCGTCACCACCTGCCCGGCGTGACGCATGAGATATTCGAGCAAGCGAAATTCGCGCGGCTGCAACGGAATTTCCTGCCCGTTGCGGCTCACGCGATGGGAAAGCCGATCGAGTTCGAGATCGGCGACCTTGTAGAGCGTGTCACCGGTCTGCGTTGCGCCGCGGCGCGACAGCGCCTCGATGCGGGCGAGCAGTTCCGAAAAGGCATAAGGCTTGGAGAGATAGTCGTCGCCACCCGCGCGCAGGCCGGTGACGCGGTCGTCCACCTGGCCCAGCGCGGAAAGAATCAAAACCGGCGTCGTCTTGCCGCGTGCGCGTAAATCCGAAATGACCGAAAGCCCGTCACGCTTCGGCAGCATCCGATCGACGACCAGCACGTCGAAGTCGCCGTCGAGGGCCGCGACGAAACCCTCCTCGCCGTCATGGCAGATTTCCGCCATATGCCCTGCTTCACGCAGCGCCTTCCGCAGATATTCCGCGGCTTCCTTGTCGTCTTCAATTACGAGGAGGCGCATCCGGGCCTGATCCGTCTTGCCGGGAATCGCCGGCTGGCTGTTCGGCAACATAGTCCCTCGCGGCCTGGATGAAAATTTGGGCGGGAGGCTGTTAGACCTCCCGCCCAGGGATACCGGCGACGGCAGGGGGCGAGGGGGCCGCCACCAGAGTCCCTATTCGTATTCCTTAGCCGCGCTCCACCGGCAGGGTGACGAAACGCGTGTTGTTCTCACGCTTCACCCGCAGGAGGACCACGTTCTTGCTGTCCTTGCGCGCAGTATCGAACGCATCGCGAACCTCTGTCGGCGAAGAAACCGGCTTGCCGCCAGCTTCGACGATCACGTCGCCGGAGCGGAAACCCCGCTCTGCGCCGGGACCGTTCGGATCGACATTGGTGACCACGACGCCTTCGTTGCCGGCACCCGCTACGGATTTCGCCGGGGAGAGCGAAAGGCCGAGGCGTGTGTCGTTGGTGGAGGAAGTGCGCTCTTCTTTTTTCTGCGGCGCAACGCTCGCGCGCTGCTGATCCGGCAGGCGGCCGAGCGTGACGGAGACCGTCTGCTCCTTGCCATCGCGCAAGATCGTGAGCTTGACGGGCGTGTTCGGCTGCTTCGCCGCGATACGGCGCGAGAGATCGCGGGCATCCTTGAGACGCTCGCCTTCAACGGCGAGGACCACGTCGCCTGACTTGATGCCGGCCTTGGCGGCCGGAGCATCGGGCGATACGTCCGCAACGAGCGCGCCGCCTTCGGTCTTCAGGCCGAGCGACTCGGCGATTTCCTTGGTCACCGGCTGGATATTCACGCCGATGAAGCCGCGCGTGACCGAGCCGGATTCCTTCAGCGAGGTAACGATGCGGTTCACATTGTCCGCCGGGATGGCGAAGGCGATGCCGACATTGCCGCCGGAGGGCGAGACGATCGCGGTGTTCACGCCGATCACTTCGCCGGCGAGATTGAAGGTCGGGCCGCCGGAATTGCCACGGTTCACGGCCGCGTCGATCTGGATGAAGTCGTCATAGACGTTCGCGCCGATGTCCCGGCCACGGGCCGAGACGATGCCGGCGGTCACGGTGCCGCCGAGGCCGAACGGATTGCCAACCGCGAGCACCCAGTCGCCGACGCGCGGCGGATTGGCGCCGAACTTCACCCACGGGAAGTCGCTGCGTCCGTCGATCTTCAGAAGCGCCACGTCCGTGCGCGGATCGGTGCCGACCACTTTCGCCGGATAGCTCTTGCCGTCGTCCGTGGTGATCTCAACCTCGGTCGACTTGTCGATGACGTGGTTGTTGGTGACGACGAAGCCGTCCGCCGAGATGAAGAAGCCCGAGCCCTGGCCGGAGGTGCGGCGGTTGTTTCCGCGCGGTCCCTGACCGGGACGATTCGGCATGCCGCGCTCGCCGAAGAAGCGCTTGAAGAATTCTTCCATCTGCGGAGGAACGTCGCCGCGATTGAAGTTGTCGCCATCGAGGCTCATCGTCTGCGACTGGTCGACCTTGACCTTGACGCTGACGACGGCCGGGCGCACGCGCTCCACCACATCCGCGAAAGAATATTGATGCGCGGGGCGGTCGGTCGTGATCTGGGCTTGGGCTGAATGGGTCGTATAGGGGAGAAAAACCTGACCGGCGGCGAAACCCGTTACGGCAACGCCGAGAATACCGGCAAGCAGGAGGGAGCGGTGGCGCTTCATGACGCCGCCGGAGGGAGAATTCTGGTCTTGGCTGGGCAACATAATTGTCTCCGCTAGGGAAGTTGCCCGTTATGGGCTCTTTCGCGGAGACATATAGTAGGGCCAGCCTTACGGCGCTCTCACCGCCAAATTACAAATTCGTAAGGAACCGCACACTCACGACTTCTTGTTCGTGCGCAGCAAGACGTCGAGACGCTTCTTTTCAGCAGTGGAAAGGGCTTTTGGGTGTGTCTGCCGTCGCCGGGAAAGGGAAATCGCGAGCGCCGTACCGCCAATGACCAGCACCAGCAGGGGGATACCCCAGAGCAGGAGCGTGCGCGACCTGAGACGTGGCTCAAGCAGGACGAATTCGCCGTAGCGGGCGACAAGGAATTCGCGGACGGCGGCATCGCTGTCACCGGCCTGAATGCGCTCGCGCACAAGGATACGGAGATCCTTTGCGAGCGGAGCGTTGGATTCGTCAATGGATTCGTTCTGGCAAACCATGCAGCGGAGATTCTTCGAGAGCGCGCGGGCGCGGGCCTCGAGTGCCGGGTCGGCAAGCTGTTCGCCCGGCTGCACGGCGAATGCGGGAGTGAGCGAAAGCAGGAAAGCTAATACCAGGAACAATCCGCGCATGATCATTCCGCCGGCGTTGCGGCGGCGCGTCTGGCGGCGGGTCTAGGCGCGCCCACGCGCAGGCGGCGATCCGAAAGCGAAAGCATGCCGCCCAGCGCCATCACAATCGTGCCTAGCCAGATCAGCGTGACATATGGCTTCCAGTAAATTCGAGCGGAGATGGCTCCGCCCGCTTCGCTGTCGCCGAGGCTGACATAGAGCTGGCCGAGGCCGAAGGTTTTGATACCGGCTTCGGTCGTCGGCTGGTTGCGCGCGAGATAAACGCGCTTCGCCGGATCGAGGGTCGCGACGGTGACGCCGCCGACACGCACATCGAAATGGCCGACTTCGGCGCGCCAGTTCGGCCCTGTGCGCTCGTCGATGCCTTTGTAGAGAAGCTCGAAACCGGCAATGGAAACATTCTCGCCCGGCTTCAGCGAAGCGATGCGCTCCTCGCTCCAGCCGGTTTCGGCGACAACGCCGATCAGTGAAATGCCGATGCCCGCATGCGCGATGGACGTGCCCCAGGCCGAGCGCGGCAGTCCTTTCGCCCGTGCAAAACTCGCGGCAAGCGGTTCGCGAAACAGCGCCACGCGGTCGGCAAGTTCCGTGAGCGCGCCCGTCACCGCGAAGACCCCCGCAAGCAATCCCGCCATCGCAAGGAGCGGCCCGCCTTGGGTGGAATACAGCACGAGTGCCGCGACGATCAGCGCGGCACCCGCCGCATAGGTCAGCCGTTGCGCGGCTCCATACGCGTCGCCGCGCTTCCAGGCGAGCAGCGGGCCGAAGGGCATCAGGGCAAGCAGCAACAGGAACAGCGGTCCGAGCGAACGATTGAAGAACGGAGGCCCGACGGAAATTTTATCAGCCGTCAACGCCTCCAGCGCCAGCGGATAGAGCGTGCCGGTCAGCACCGTCGCCGCGGCCGTGGTGAGCAGGAGATTGTTGATGACGAGCGCCCCTTCGCGCGAGACCGGCGCGAAGATGCCGCCCTGTTTCAGTTCGGCCCCGCGCACAGCGAACAGCACAAGCGATCCACCGATGAAGAGGACGAGAATGATGAGAATGAAAACCCCGCGCGTGGGGTCGGTCGCGAATGCGTGCACCGAGGTCAGCACGCCGGAGCGCACGAGGAAGGTGCCGAGCAATGACAGGGAAAAGGTCAGGATCGCAAGCAGGATGGTCCAGACTTTCAGCGCATCGCGTTTTTCCATCACGACGGCGGAGTGCAGGAGCGCGGTTCCCGCGAGCCACGGCATGACGGAAGCATTTTCAACCGGGTCCCAGAACCAGAACCCGCCCCAGCCCAGTTCGTAATAGGCCCAGTAGGAGCCCATCGAAATTCCGAGCGTGAGGAAAATCCAGGCAGTCAGCGTCCAGGGCCGCACCCAACGCGCCCAGGCGGCGTCGATCTTGCCCTCGATGAGGGCCGCGACCGCAAACGCAAACGCAATCGAAAACCCGACATAGCCGAGATAGAGCAGCGGCGGATGGATCGCGAGGCCGAGGTCCTGCAGGATCGGATTGAGGTCGCGGCCCTCTGCTGGAGCCGGATCGAGCCGGAGAAACGGATTGGACGTCGCGAGAATAAAGAGAAGAAACGCCGCGGCGATGGCGCCTTCGACGCCGAGTACATTCGCCCGCAGCCGATCCGGTAGATGACGGCCGAACAAGGCCACCAGTGCGGAAAAAATCGCGAGCACGAACACCCACAGCAGCATGGAGCCTTCGTGGTTCCCCCACACGGCGGTGAACTTGTAGACGAGCGCCATGGCCGAGTGCGAATTCTCGTACACATTGGCGACGGAAAAGTCGGAGCCGACGTAGAGCGCCATCAGGCCGAAGAAAGCGAACGCAACAAATCCAAGGCCTGCAAACGCCACCGGCTCCCCCACCGCCATCAAAGTGGTGTCGTTGCGTGCCGCACCCCAGACCGGCACGAAGGTCTGCACCAGCGCCAGCACGAAGGCCAAAACCAAAGCGTAATGAGACAATTCGGCAATCATGATTGTCGTCCCCGCGAAAGCGGGGACCTATAAACGCAGCCCGTAAATTTAGACTCCGGGCGTATGGATCCCGGCTCGCGCCCGCCCGCATTCGCGGGCTCGCTTGGCCGGGACGACGATGAATTTGTCCGGACCATCACTTCGCCCCGCCCTTCCCCTTGTCCTCGTGCCAGACGCCCTGCTTCTTCAGGGCGTCGGCAACCTCCTTGGGCATGTAATTTTCGTCGTGCTTGGCGAGCACGGTGTCGGCGCGGAACACGCCGGAGGCATCGAGGGCTCCCTCGGCGACGATCCCCTGCTTTTCGCGGAAGAGATCGGGAAGCACGCCGCGATAGGTGACGGCCAGCACCTTCGCGCCGTCGGTGACTTCGAAACGCGCATCGAGCCCGTTCTTCTGGAGGCTCGCTTCCTTCACCAGCCCGCCGATGCGGATGCGCGTACCGGGTGCCACCCCCTTCTCCGCAATCTCGGTCGGCGAATAAAAGAAGACGATGGATTCGCGCAACGCGGACAATGCAAGTGCGGCCGCAAGGCCGAGTACGGCGAGCGAAATGCCGATCAATGTAAGGCGGCGCTGGCGGCGAGTCATTTCATGCGCTCCAGCTGTTGCATACGCTGCAACGCCTCGTTCCGCCAAGGGTCGCCGGCGGAGGCAGTTTCCGCGAGTGATTTCCAGTGCGAAACCGCAAACGCATGGTTTCCAGCCTGTAAGGCGGCAAGCCCCTTGAAGAACTGCGCCTTGGAATTTGATTGCTCGTTCGCAAGCGCGCGGTCGAAAACCTGGATGGCTTCCGGCGTGACGCGCCCCTCGGCGGCGGCAACCATCGCTTCCCCAAGATCGGCTTCGCGCGCGGATGTCGCGCCGAGGATGCGCAGCGCGTTCGCACGCGCCTTCACCGCATCCTCGAAGCGGCCGCTCATCAGATAGACCGGGCCGAGCAATTCCCAGCCGCGGCCATCGTCGGGATTTTTGGCGAGATGCGCCTCGATCCGGCGGACGAGGATCAGGACATCGGAGGTTGCAGGCTCGCTGGAAAGCCGCGCGGCGAGCGGAGCGTCCGGCAGCCCCGGCATCCCGGTCGAGGTGTAAAGCCCGAGCGCCACCGCCGGCACTGCGATCATGGCCACGACCGCAATCGCACGGCGGCGCCATAGCGCATCGCTCCTGCCAGTCTCCTTATGCTTGCCGGTGTCGAGTGCGAGGATGCGGCGCGAGACTTCGAGCTTCGCCGCTTCCGCTTCGCGATCTCCGATCAGGTTGCGCGCATGGTCGCGGCCGATTTCCGCCAGCTGGTCGCGGTAGACGGCAAGGTCCGCTTCCGATGCCTGCGCGCTGCTTGCGCGCGCGAATGCGAGCGGCCACAGCACCGCCAGCACGGCGGCACCCGTCATTGTCGCAAAGATCAGCCAGAACAGCATCGCGTCTCCGGACGAAGTCCTAGTCGAGACGGCTGCGTGCGGAAAGCCCGGCGCTTTGTCGCTGCCGGTCAAGGCAAATGCGGAAGCTCAGCTTATCGGCGTCCAGCTGCCGTCCGGATTGCGGCAGGCGACGCCGCGCGAAGTCTCAGGGCGCCCATTGATATAGATGGTGTGGGTGTATTCCCTGCAGCGGGCGTAGCCGGACCTTGCATATTGCGGTCCCGGCACAATGGTGCCGTAGGCACCGCGCTCTCCGCGCCAGCTGTGGGGCGTGCCGGGGCCGCCATATTCGAGCGCCTGCATCTCCGCCGCATAGGCACGGCGACGGTCTTCTTCGTCCAGCGCATTGCCAATCATGCCGCCCACCAGGCCTCCAATCAGGGCACCGGTGACGACATTGCGGGTATGCCCACCGGTGGCCGCGCCGATGAGGCCGCCCGCGATTGCGCCCGACGCGATGCCCGCACCCGTTTTCGGACCCGGATCGCCTGCGCAACCTGCAAGAAGGACGGCGGCAACCGCGATGATAGCGGGCTTACGGAACGTAAGGATCTGCATGAGGCGCCTTTCAAACTGGGCGGCGAGTGACTGTCCGCTATCGCACTGCGGAAATACTTTACGCGTATCTTCCTAACACGAACGTAAATTTGGGCAAAATTAGGCTGCGGAAGGAAGCACGAGTTCTGCGCGAAGGCCGCCCATCGGCGACGTGCCAAGTTCCAGCCGCCCGCCATAGAGCGAAGCAAGATCGACCACGATGGAAAGACCGAGGCCGGAACCCGGCTTCGTCTCATCGAGCCGCCGGCCGCGATTTTTCAGGACGTCGGCGCGCGCTTCGGCGGGCAGGCCCGCGCCATCGTCGTCGATCACGATATGGAAATAGCGTCTTTCGGCGGACTGCCCGCGCGCATCGGCGAAAACCTCGATGTCGATGCGAGAGGATGCCCACTTGCAGGCATTGTCGATCAGGTTCCCCAGCATCTCTTCGAGATCCTGCTGCTCGCCGTGAAATTTCACGTCGTCCATGATGCGGCTGCCCATCGCGAGCGCGCGGGCGCGATGAATTTTCTCCATGGTGCGGAGAACGGCGTTCAAAACCGGCGTCACCTCGATCGCCGTGCCGATCACGGCGATGCGGGCGGCAAGCCGCGCGCGCTCCAGATGCCGCTGCACCTGCTCGCGCATCACGGCGACCTGTTCCTTCACCTTGTCCGCCGCCACTTCCGAATGAAGAGCGCTTTCGTTCAAGAGCACCGAGAGCGGCGTCTTCAGCGCATGCGCGAGATTGCCGACATGCGTGCGTGCGCGCCCTACGATTTCTCGGTTGGATTCGATCAGCGCATTCACTTCGCCGGCGAGCGGCGCGATCTCGGCGGGGAAATTGCCCTCGAGGCGCTCGGTCTTGCCGGAGCGGATCGCAGAAAGGGCGGCGGAGATTTGCTTCAGCGGACGCAGACCGAAGCGGACCTGGAACCAGGCAGTGCCGATGAAGATAATTCCGAGAAAGCCGAAGGTGATGAGAATGGCGTCGTTGAAATCGTCCACTTCGTCGTCGATCTCGCCGGCGTCGGCGGCGACCGTCGCGAGATAGCGCCCATCCTCGCCGAGATCGATCTCGCGCTCGACGACGCGAAGGATCTGATCGTCGGGCCCCTGCTTGTAGCCCTCACGCCCACCGCCCGAGCGGAGCGGCACGTTCTGATCTTCAAGGCTGATGGATGCGTCGGCAGGAATGGAGGGCGAGCGTTTGTACTCGCGGATTTCGCCGGTGAAGCGGGCGATCTGCCAGTACCAGCCGGAAAGTGGAATCTGGAACAGCGGCTCGCCGAGGGGTGCCGGTTCCGGCAGCGAGCCTGAGGGCGCGCTCGCCACATCGACGACGATGGTCTTGAGATAGACCGTGAGCCGCCGGTCGAACGCGCGCTCGACCGATGCACGATAAAGGGAGGAAAGGAGAAAACCGCTCGCGATCAGCACGAACGCACTGACAATCAGCGCTGTGAGAAAAAGCCGCCGTGCAAGCGAGCTAGCGCGCATCGGCCGGGGGGCTGAGGCGATAGCCAAGTCCGCGGACGGTCTGGATCACGTCGATGCCAAGCTTTTTGCGTAGCCGGCCGACAAACACTTCAATCGTGTTGGAGTCGCGATCGAAATCCTGATCGTAGAGATGCTCGACCAGTTCTGTCCGGGAAACCACACGCCCCGAGTGATGCATCAGATAGGCGAGCAGCCGGTATTCGTGGGAAGTCAGCCGGATGGGATTGCCGTCCACCGTGACGCGGGAGGATCTTGCGTCGAGACGGACCGGTCCGCAGGTGAGTTCGCTGCTGGCGTGACCGGAAGCGCGGCGCAACAGCGCGCGCAGGCGGGCGAGCACTTCTTCCATGTGGAAGGGCTTGGCGACGTAATCGTCGGCGCCCGCATCGAAGCCCTGCACCTTGTCGGACCAGCGGTCGCGCGCGGTGAGGATCAGGACCGGCATCGACTTGCCGGTACGCCGCCAGGATTCCAGCACGGAGATGCCGTCCATTTTCGGCAGGCCGAGGTCGAGGACGATCGCGTCGTAGGGTTCGCTCTCGCCGAGAAAAAGACCTTCCTCGCCGTCAAATGCCTTATCGACCGCGTAACCGGCATCGGTCAGCGCGGAGCAGATCTGGCGGTTGAGATCGGGGTCGTCTTCGACGACGAGAAGGCGCATGGCGGCCCGGTTCTAGAGATCGACTCGGGCCGGATTGTGCCATTGATGGGGGGAGGATGTCAGCAAGCGCCGGAGCGGGGCCGGCGCGGATTCAATCGTTTCTTGAACTTCGTTAACGCCTTAGCCGGGCCACCGTGCCCTGCACGCCCTCGTCTGGTCCCTCAAACTGACCGCTTCGGCCACCGCCCGCTCCACCGCACTGCCGTCAGGCAATGCGTGAAGTTCGTGGGCGAGGCGTTTCTGGAAGGCGGCGGACCAGTTCGCCGTCACGGGACAAACCGCGACCGTGATCCGCGCAGGCGGCGGCGCTTCGACGGTTCGGCAGACCGTGATCAGAAGTCCGATGCAGAAGAGTTTCATGCCGGCAGGAGCTTCCGCACTTCCGCAACGATGCGTTCGCGGATTTCCATGGAGTCGTCCATTTCCTTGTGGCCGACATGGACATGCTCGTTCGTGAGCTGTCCACGGAACGATTTGGCCGCGTGGAAAATCCCGCGTCCCAGCAACTCCTGCTTCTGGAAGAAGCACACTGCGCGTCTCACGTTGGCCGGCACATCGGGACAACCGAATTTCGTCGGATCGAGGCCGACCAGCAGATCGACCTGGATGTTCTCGCCCTCGAGCCGGCAGGCGATCTTCACCGCCGCGTCGGCACCCATCGAATGACCGATCAGCACGATCTTGTTTCCCGCGCGTGCAGCTTCCCGCGCTTTCGCGGCAAGAAACCGCACGTTCGTATAAGGAATCAAGACCCCCTCGACATGGGTGCTGGCATTGACGCCGTTCGCGCGCAGTTGATCGCGCAACCCATCGAGGCCGAGCGAATAACCCCAGCCATAGGGAAACGGGCCGCCGATCAGCCCGTAAATCAGAAATGCCCTGCAATTTGTTTTCATGCGCCACCTTCTTCTAGACGTTTCCTGAGTTCCTCGCGCGTCAGGGGAGTTCGCGCGATCTGTTGCATCGTCCGTTCCGCTTCCCGCGCCGCTTCGGCGTGCTCGGCCTCGCTGGCGGCACGGCCCTTCGCCTCACCGGCCGCGGCGACGGTCCAGTCGCGGACCGTGCCGAGGATCGAGACAAAGAGCCTCGCCATCGCGGCGAGGAAAGCGAGCCAGTTGGTCAAGCGTCAGGATTTCTTGTGCGAGCGCCACGACCACCAGATCGACACCAGCACGGCGGCCGAGCCGAAGATGGTGGAGACATTGGTAACGACGGATGTGAGCGTATCCGCGCTGATCGTTCCCCGTGCGACGAATATGCCTCCGATCAACGTCAGCGCCTGGGGTCGAGTTCGCGCACGCCGTCGTAAAGGACCAGCGGCAGCGAGGCGACTGCCTCTGCAATCAGATGCACCGCGCGATAGCCGACCGGATTTCGCGCGAAGCCTTCGCGTGCGAGCGAAGCGTAATCGCGGGGCGTCCAGCGCGGACGCCCGTCGGCGAACAGCGCCACCAGCGGCGCCGCACGGCTCGCCTTCTGTTCGGGAACCCGGCGGAAGAAATTGGCGAAAGGGAGCTGCATTGCCTGTTCATCTCCATCCCTCCCCCTGCAAGGGGGGAGGAAATTTTTTTCACAGTCTGCGCAGCCGCGGCGTTGCGTGCGGCGCCAACACGAGCGCCGTCACCGCCCACACCAGCGCATCGAGCCGGTCGGGCGAGCGGCCCGACGACAAACCGTCCGCGGAAAATTCCGCCATCTCGTCTTCGAGGGCCGCGAACGCGCCGACATGCGAAACGCGGCCCTGTTCGTAGAGTGCCGCCACCGGCTCCGCGCGCAGATGCTTCGAACGGTTCGCGCGCACTTCCGAAACCGGCACGCTGGCATCGACTTCGGCGATCACGGCGCGCGCCATCTCGCCGCCCTGGTTCACTTCGACGACGATGCGGTCGGCTTCGAGCCGCCGATACAGCGATACCGCGCGGCTCGCCCATTCGAGCGGGCTGAGGCCGGACGCACTTTCGTCGGCGAGCACATAGACGCGCTCGTCCGCGCCAAGCCCCGCCGCCACCAGTCCGCAGGCATCGGCGCCTTCGCGCGAAGACGCAGGCGGATCGATCGCCACCACAATGCGCGCGAGCACCGGCGCCTCAACCACACGCGAGCGCTCGATCAGCGCGCGCGGAAACAGTGCGCCCGCACGGTCCTCGATCAGCTCGCCCTGCAATTCCTGGCGGCCAAGCCTTGTCCCGCCGTAAATCTTGTGCACGCGATCCAGAAATGCGGGCGCCAGATTATATGCGTTCTCATTCGTGGCAGCACGGCTCACCGCGGTGGCGGGATCGGCGAGAATCTTTTTCAAAAGCGCCATCGGCCGCGGCGTCGTTGTGATCACCTGTCTTGGGTTTGCGCCGAGCCGCAGGCCGAACTGCAGCATGTCGTAGGCCGCGTCCGCGCGCCGCCATTTGCAAAGTTCATCCGCCCAGGCCGCCTCGAATTGCGGCCCGCGCAACTGCTCGGGATCGTCGGCCGAAAATGCCTGCGCCACCGCACCGTTCGGCCAAACCAACCGGCGCCGCGTCGGCTCCCAGCTCGGCCGCTCATCGCGCGCATGAATGCGCAGCAATCCCGAGACACCTTCGATCATCACCTCGCGCACATCGGCGAGCGTCTCGCCCACGAGCGCGATCATGCGCGCGGGCGCGCTGCTGAAGGGCGCCAGCCCCAGCGCCACGCCGCGCACCCATTCGGCGCCGGCGCGCGTCTTGCCGGCACCGCGCCCGCCAAGCACGAGCCAGGTGCTCCAGTCGCCGTCCGGCGGCAACTGGTCGTCGCGCGCCCACAGCGGCCAGCCTTTCAGCAATTCCTCGCGCGAGCGGACCGAGAGCCGCGCGATCAGTTCGTCAATCGTTTCCGCGTCGGAACGAAGCAAGACGTCGCGCAAGCTCCTCGCGGAATTCTTCCAGGTCACGGAATTCGTCATCCTTGGCGGCGCCGCTTGCCCGTTCCCCGCTCTCCCCCGCTTCCAGCGAATTCACTTCGCGCAAGACTTTCACCAGCGTCGCCAGCGTGCGCGCCGCCCGCTCGGCGTCCTGCGAGCGCAGGCGCGCGTCATCGACACGGTTCAGCACGCATTCAATCGCGATAATCTCGCGCTCGACGGCGGCGCGAACGCGCTCGACCAGGGTTGCGTGCTTTGCCACCGCCAGCTCCGGCGCCACCGTTTCGGAAATGACGTTGAGATCGATGTCGGCTTTCGCCGCCGCGTCGTAATCGGCGAGCCGCGCGTTGCGCGGCTTCCAGCCCCAATCCTTCATGCGCCGCGCGAACGTCGTCATGCCGATGCCGAGCATCAGCGCGATGTCGCGCACCGGCACGGATGTGCCTTCGTACAGCTCTTTTGCTTTCGCGATCTTTTCCGGCGGGATCGCGATGAAACGTGCCATCGGTTCCCTTTCCGCAACGCGAAACCTCATCCTGAGGAGAACCGCCACCTCTCCTTCGAGACGCCGTGCACGCAAGCGCGTGCGCGGCTCCTCAGGATGAGGTGGCGGCCCGTCTCGAAGGATGAGCGCTGTTTGTGATCACAATTCTGGAGCGTGCGGGAAACCTACCTGAGCAGCGCACCGCTGTCAAGACTAAATTCCTAGGAATTTGGTCTTTTTATTTCGGCAGGTTTTTTCAGTGCCTTGGGCGCCAGTTTCGCGCGCCTGGAAGACTTTGCCGTGCCGGATACTCGGGCTTCGCCCTCGACGGCACGGCGAGGCATCCGCTTCGGCCATTGCACGATGTGATCCGGCAGGTCGCGCACGCGGATAGTACTCTCGGTGCCCGCGCAGCGCCCGCGCACGGAGATGCCGGCGGCATGCACGGTTTCCGGATCGCCGGACACCAGCGGATGCCACCAGTAGAGATCGCGCCCTTCGGCGACGAGGCGATAGGCGCAGGTGGGCGGCATCCAGCTCCAGCCATCCTCGTTGCCGGGCGCGAGCTGCACGCAATCCTTCACGCGCTTCGCGCGGTTCGGATAATCCTTGCAGGTGCAGCTTTGCTGGTCGAGCAGCTTGCAGGCGACGTCGGTGTAATAGACCTTGAGCGTGTCCTCGTCCTCGAGCTTGAGCAGGCAGCACCGCCCGCAGCCGTCGCAGAGGGATTCCCATTCGCGGGGGGTCATGGCGGAGAGGGGTTTTGATTTCCAGAAAGGCCGCGACATGCGCCGCTTCTAGCGCGTTCCGGCCGCGCGGGTAAACTCAGGCCGCCTCGTCGAAGCGGGCGAGTTCCTGTTCGAATTCAAAGCAGAGCTGCCTGCCCTCTTCTTCCGGCAGGCACTGGCTCATCTGGGGGAAGATCAGACGATAGAGCGACAGCGTGGATGGCTCCCACGGAAGCGTTTCAGCTTCGCGCGCTTCGGCAAGGATTTTCAGCAGCCGGGAGCGGACCTTCTCCGGATCGGGATAATAGGTCGGCGTCTCGCGTTCGGCGGAATCGCCCTCGCCGCTGCTGAAGAGTTCGCCCTGCCGGGAGGTCATGGTCAGTGCTCCCCCTCGATAGATTCTTCCAGCAACCGAACCTCGTCCGGCGTGAGATCGAACAGCCGATAGACGATGGTGTCAATCTCACGCTCGGCCTTTTCGATCTCGGCGTTGAGCGCATGCACCTTGGCGGCGTGCCCGGCGAGATAGGCTTCCCACGCGCCGCGTTCCTTGACCGGGACTTCCGCGCGGAAGGCGCGCTTGACCTCGTCACGAAAAGCGGAAAAATCGAGCATCCACCATTCCTCCAGCTTGCGCGACAGTTTGGCGCGCTCGGGCGAAGCGAGGTCAAGGATGCGGTGGCGGACGTTGGATTGGATGTCGAGGCGGCGCGCGGCAGCAGAAGTGCAGTCCTCTCCGAGTTTGGCTAACCGCTTCCTATCAGATGATACGATTTTCGGAATCGGAATTTTCTCAAGGTATTGAACACGCATTTCGTGAAAGCCGCCCCTCACGGCCGGCGAAATGCTGCTGATGAATGACCATGATATTTTTGAGTTCAAAAGCGACAAAAGATCGAAAGTGGCATTTGGAATAAAATATGATTTGTCATTAGAAAAATATCCTTCAGCGTCGAATGCAAAAATTCGATCTTGGGCAAAGTGACCGTAGATAATTTTCGGTGTAGTGAAACTTGGTTGATACGCCAACTGCGCCTGTTGTAACTCCCACCATTCCTGCTTGGTCGCACGCTTTTCCAATTCCTTCTTGAACGGCAACAGCCAGTCGCGAATTGCCGGATAGTCGTCGATCTTCACCTTCCCTTTCGGCGTATTGATCAGGAACAGGTCCTCCGGCTCAACGCGCCAGCACTTCACGTTCTCGCCGCGCAGAAACGGCTTCAGCAGTTTCGCAGAGTTCTTATGCTGTTTCACCAGCCGGTCGCGCGTGGCGCGGTCGATAATGAAAGCCTCATTAAGGCCGGTTTTGATGCCGTAAAGCGGCGCACCATAGACCTCGCCCAGCGTCTTCTTCCCCTTGACGATCTTCGCGCGCAGGCGCGCGAGCCGGTCGTCCTCGAACTGCCAAGAGCCAGAGCCCAGCCGTGCACGCGGCATCGGCGTCGCCCTGGCGGTGAAATCCGCATCGAGGTCTTTGGGCAGTTCATCAACGATCTTCAAGAATGAAAGTGTGCCGCCCTCTTCAGCTTCGCCTTTGCGAAGCGTCAGAATAGCCGGGTAGGTAGTGACACCCTCGAACAGTTGAAGATCGCCGAAGTCGATAACGGTTTCGATGGAAATATGATCGCTGAGAAACTTGCGAAGATTCTCGCCGGAACCGGTGCGAAAGAAGGTCGAGGACGAAATGTATCCGAGCCGTCCGCCCGCTCTCAGAATTCCTACGCCGCACTCGAAAAAATATGCATAAAGATCGGCGCGGTCAGCGGCGACCACGAATTTCTCCGCGAGGTAGGGTTTAACCGGTTTTAGATATTCCATCCGTACATAAGGCGGATTGCCGATCACGACATCGAAGCCGCCCTTCTCAAAAACTTCCGGGAATGCCTCGCGCCAGTTGAAAGGCCGATCCGACCATTGCGGATCGGAGATCAGGCTGTTGCCGGCCTTGATCGTGCGTTCAAGATTCTGAAGCCGATGATCGCGTCGCGCCGTTTTCAGCCACAGTGCGAGCCGCGTAATCTCGACTGACTCCGGATTCAAATCCACACCGTAAAGATTTTTCGTTACGATCTCATCATAGGAATCAAAACCCGGCTCCTCACCTAGCTCGACTAGCCTGTTGACGACGCGGCGATATTCCGCTGCGAGATGATCGAATGCGGCCACCAGAAATGCGCCGGAGCCGCAGGCCGGATCAACGATGCGCAGACCCCGCAGCACTTCCGAATATTCCCGCCAGAAAGCCGCCTCTTCTCTCGCTTCCGTGTCCAAAAACAGTTTATCGCCCGGCGCAAGCGGCGCCGTACTTTTTCCCCACTTCAACAATAGTTCGTCAAATTTCTCGTCGAGCGTTTTTGCTACCGTCTGCTCAACGAGAAAGCGCGTGACGATGTCGGGCGTATAAACGACGCCCTCCTTCTTTTTCTTTGCAACCTTCGGCGGCTCTTCACCTCTGGCTTCGGCACGCAATTTTTCAAGGTCAGTAATCGACTGCTCGAAGATACGGCCCAAAATCGTAACGGGAACCTCGCTGCGATAGTCCCATTGCACAAGGTTCGCCAGTTCAGTCGCAAGCGGATCGGGAATGGCCAGATTGCTGTCGACAATAGAGTCTGTTGCAAAAAGACCGCCGTTGTAAGCCCAGATGCCAAGACCCTCGTTGCCTACGTCAACCGAGCGGAAAAGTGCAAGAAAGTTTTCCCAGATTGTTCCGGGGCGGAGTTTGTTTTTTTCGTCTCTCGCCAGTTCAAGAAGCTTGTCGGGCAGCAAGTCGGTGCGCTGCGCAAAAGCGATGAAAAGTATCCGGTCAAGAATCTTCTGCGCCGGTTCAAGCGCGTCAGCGGCTTTCAGACGCGGGCCGTCTGCGGAATCGACGAGGAACTGAATCAGCTTGTCGCGTAGTGCTTTGTATTCAGCATAAAGCTTATCGGTAATATCCTTGGCTGCGGTTTCGCTCTCGCGAAGCAGATTATCCGTCCGTGTGCCAAGCAGGTTCTCGGCGGCGAGCAGCAGATGAAGCCGCGCTAATTCGTCCGGGCTGTCGAGCTTACGGAGATCGAACTCTTCATACGCATCACGGCCTTTGCCAAAACCGTAAAGGCGAACCTTCACGCAGTTCGAAACCAGCACCCATTTCGAGCCAGGAGAGTCGATCGCGTAGTCCCACGCCTGCTGAACGGGGCTTTTCTTGCGGCCCGGCATGATCGCGTCGAGATCGACAGTATCGGGACCCTTCATTTCGAAGGGCGCAACGATCCGGTCGTTTCCGTCGGGCGAAAAACTGCCCAGCGCTGCATCGACGGATCCTCCGCGGACCGCGCGCTCGAAAGCCAGCGTAAAATTCTGTTCGGAGTCGAACTTTCTATATCCGAGCAAGCCGCAAAGTATCTCCTCGTAGAAATTGTTCCGGATGGCGGTTTCGTTCTGCTTTGCGAAGTTCTCGCTCGCCGCCATCTTGGCGTACTTCGTGGCGCGTGCCTGCATTTCGTCGTCCGGGCGGACGACTTTGCCACCCTCACGATAAACGACCTTGGGATTGAACAGCGGAACGCGCTGCGCGCGCGGCACGCCTTTACGGCGCAACTCCGGCGCATCAACCCCCGTGGCCTTGAACAGATCAATCAATTCGCGAATCCTAATTCTAGGGCATTATGCAACTTGAGCGACCCAAGGTTCAATTTTTTCAGCGTTTTAGCGGTATTCGAATGAAAGTCCGCGAGGCAACGAGTTGATAGAGCAGGACGGCTGGTTCTGGCCGTCACCCGCGGCAGCCACCGCCAGTTCAAGCATCCGGCGAAACCCGGCCGGGTCACAGTGGCAGGCAAGCCTTCCGATGACTTGGCTCCGGGCACAAAAAACAGCATATTGAAACAGGCGGGGCTAAAGGACACTCGATAATGCGCTATGCGGTCGTCATCGAACGCGCCGAACGCAATTATTCGGCCTATGTACCCGATCTGCCGGGGTGCATCGCCCCCGGGGAAACAGTGAAAGAGGTGGAGCGCGAAATCCGCGAGGCCATCCGCTTTCATATCGAGGGACTGAAGCAAGATGGCCTGCCGGTGCCGGCGCCATCCAGCATCGCTGAATATATCGAGGCATAGGCCTCGCCTTTTCTGAGCGGAAGCCTCCAGGACCGTCATGCCCCCCTTCAAAAAACCCGACCCCAACAAACCGAAGCTCGGCCGCTTCTCGCGGCGGCTCCTGGATTTCGACGCGCGGGTGGATCACGGGCTGTTCGCCTCCGGGGTGTGGCTGCGTTCCAAGTGGGACGATCTTTCCGCCTTCATGGATCGCTTCCATGTGAGCGGGGTGAAGCGGCTCGCGGTCGAGGGTGCTTCCGAGGGGCTCACGCTCGGCACCGTCGGCGCGGTGGTGCTGCTCGCCCTCGCCGTGCCCGCCTTCCGCGAGACCTCCGATGACGACTGGCTGAAGCGTTCGGAACTCGCCGTGTCGTTTCTGGATCGCTACGGCCAGAAGATCGGCGAGCGCGGCATCCGCCACAACGACACCGTGCCGCTCGATGAATTTCCCGATCACCTCATCAAGGCGACGCTCGCGACCGAGGACCGGCGCTTCTTCGAGCATTTCGGCATCGATTTTCCCGGCACCTTCCGCGCGCTTGGCGCCAACCTGCGCGCGCAGGGCGTGGTGCAGGGCGGCTCGTCGATCACGCAGCAGTTGGCGAAGAATTTGTTCCTGAATAATGAACGCACGCTGGAACGCAAAGTAAAGGAGGCGTTTCTCGCCGTCTGGCTGGAGACGCGGCTCACCAAGAAGGAAATTCTGAAGCTCTATCTCGACCGCGCCTATCTCGGCGGCGGCACCTTCGGCGTTGACGGCGCCGCACAGTATTACTTCAATAAGTCCGCGCGCGACGTGAGCCTCGCGGAAGCGGCGATGCTCGCGGGCCTGTTCAAGGCGCCGGCGCGCTTTGCGCCGCACATCAACCTCGCCGCGGCGCGCGCGCGGGCGTCGGTGGTGCTGGATAACCTCGTCGAAGCCGGCTTCATGACCGAAGGTCAGGTGTTCGGCGCGCGGCGCAATCCGGCGCGGCCGATCGACCGGCGCGAGGAAGATACGCCGAATTATTATCTCGACTGGGCCTACCGCGAGATTCAGAAACTCGTGGAGAGCAAGCTCGGCAAGCAGACGGCAGAGCGCGTGTTTGTCGTGCGCACCGGCTTCGATCCCGGCATCCAGCGCGCGGCGGATGCGGCGCTGGAGTCGAGCTTAAGGCAGTTCGGCAAGGATTACGGCGCTTCGCAGGGAGCCATCGTCATCATGCAGCCGGATGGCCTCGTGCGCGCCATGGTCGGCGGCCGCGACTACGGCGAGAGCCAGTTCAACCGGGCGACCGATGCGCAGCGGCAGCCGGGCTCCTCGTTCAAGCCCTATGTCTACGCAACCGCGCTGATGAACGGCTACAAGTCGTCGTCCATCATCCTCGACGCCCCGCTCTGCATCGGAAACTGGTGCCCGCAAAACTACAGCCATTCCTACGCCGGCCCCGTCACCATGCTGACTGCGTTGACGAATTCGTTCAACACGCCGGCGGTTCGCACGGCACAGGCGGTCGGCCGGGACAAAATCATTGCGTTGATGCGCAAGATGGGAGTCACGAGCGACATCATCAATTCCGCTCCGCTTCCGCTCGGCGCCGCCGATCTCACCGTGCTTGAGATGACGCGCGCTTACGCGCATTTCGCCAACAACGGCCGCGCCGTCCTCACTCATGCGGCGTCGGAGATCCGCACGCCGCTCGGCGAGATCATCTGGCGGCACGAGCGGGACGCGACGAAGCCCGAGCAAATTTTACCGGCTTCAGTTGCCGATGAAATGAACCTGATGCTCCACAACGCCGTGGAAAACGGAACCGGCCGCCGCGCCCGCATCAACGGGATTTATGTCGCGGGCAAAACCGGCACGACCAACGCCTATCGCGATGCCTGGTTCATGGGCTACAGCGGAAACTTCGTGGGCGGCGTGTGGCTCGGCAACGACGATTACTCGCCGACGCGCCGCATGACCGGCGGCTCGCTGCCGGCGATGACCTGGCAGAAGGTGATGGCCTATGCGCATCAGGGCGTGGAGCCGGTCGTGCTGTCTGGCCTGAAGGGTCCCGCACCGCGCGTCGATGGTCAGGCGGTCGCGGCCAATCCGGACTTGGCACCGGGCCAGCGGCCGACCACGCTCTCGCCGCGTTCTGTCACTCATCTCTTGCGGCTGGAGCGCCTGCTGAAGGACGCGCCGCCGACCTCTTCCTCGACATCCCGGCCCGGGCGCTCCGCTTCCGCGCCCGGTGATGCAACAGGAAACACCGGTCCCGTTCGCGGCAATTGACGCCGCGCGGCGGCGGTATCATTGATACGGCACTTTCGCTCACGGGCACGACGCCCCGGAACATCCACGCGTGCGCATTCTTACGGTCCTGCTCGCATTTTTTGTCGGAACGCTGTCGGGTCTGGGCCTGACCTGGCTCGCCTCGGCGGGAGGCACACCCTTCGGCTCGGTGCAGATCGGGGCCTGGACGACATGGCCGCGCAGCGGCACCGCGGAGATCGATCCCTATTCGCGGGCAAGTTTCGCCCGTTCCGGTGAATTGCCGATCGAACGGGCCGACGGGATCGCTTTCGAAGCCGGCATCGACAACAATCGGGGCCGTCTGGATGGCCGTTGCGACACACGCATTTCCGGCCGTCTGCCCTCGGCCCGCTTCTGGACGCTCACCGTGTATGACGCGCGCGGCCGGCTGATTGAGAATCCGGCCAACCGCTACAGCTTCAACAGTTCGGAAATCGTGTGGAATGCGGATGGCAGCTTCGAGGTGACGCTGGCGCCGCGTGCGCGCAGCGGAAACTGGCTGCCGACCGGCAACAACGAGCGCATCTCGATCCTGCTTCGGCTCTACGACGCGCCCGTCGGCCTTGCCAGCCGCTCGGGCGACCCGGTTGAGCTCCCCAACGTCACGCAGGTGAAGTGTCCGTGAGAAATTATGCTCTTCCCCTTGCGGTCGGCGTCGTGCTGGGCGGCCTCGTGCACCTGACGACGGTGCTCGCGATGCCCCGGCTCGCACTCGAAGACGCCTATGCGCGGCTGGAACGCATCGGTCCGCCGAACAAGGTCCATATGCTGCCGAGCCCGACTTCGTTCGCATCCACCCTACCAAGAATGGACCCGGCCTTCGTATCAGCGGTCTGTCTCTACAATCTGCGCACGGGTCCACTGCGCGTGCGCGTGCCGCTCGCACCGGACTATACGTCCGTGTCGTTCTACACGCGCCACGGGCTGCCTTATTATGCGATCAACGATCGCGCCGCCGGACGGCGCAACATCGATCTTATGCTGATGACGCCCGCGCAACGCGCCGCGCTTCCCGACGATGAGGAAATCACCGCGGCGGACCGGCTGATTGTGGAGTCTCCGACCTTCGACGGCGTGGTGTTGATCCGTGCGTTGGCGCGCGAATCCGGCGTGCTGGATTCCATAGCAGCGCGCGTTGCGGAGTCTTCTTGCGTGCAGCAGCAATAATTATTTGCTGACGTGAACGCCGGCCGCGGCGACCGGCACGCCCGCGGATTCAGTCAACACCGGAATCATCGCGAGCCGCTCTTCCAGCGACTTCAATGCGCGCTCGGCATCCACCGCCGCCGGCGCGGGGGTGGCAACGACCAGTTGCTCAAGCGCAATCTTGTAGCCGGCGAACCGTTCGCCGAACCGCCGGAAAACCCAGCCGATCAGCATCCGGTTCTCCGCAATGCGCGCCATCGCGTTCTCGTGGTCGGTCGGAGTCACGCTGTTGAGCCGAGCGAGGCTGCGTTCGCGAACCGTATCCATGTCCACGACCCGCCGTCCCACGGCAAAGAACGGGCCGATGCGCGAAAGATCGGAACGGACATCGTCTATGAGTTTGGAATAGCGCGCGGTGCTCGATCGGTAATGCGTGTCCAACAGATTGTCCGCGTAGTTGCGCGCGTCGAAGTAGGGAGCGTCGTTCGGGATCAGTCGGGTGCGCCGCATTTCAGCAAGGCTGCGATCCCATTCGCGCCGGTCGGATGCGGGCATCAAGATCGCATAAGCCTGGTTTTGCAGCTCGCGTTCTTCATTCGTGAATGGCGCGAACGAAACCGGCTCTCCCCTGCGCGCGGCTGTGTACGCGCCGATCTTCGGCAGAACCTCGTCGTTCATGTAGGAGACGCTAGGCCGTCCAAAATCTCCCAGCGGCGACGCGCATCCGGCCGCGAGCGACGGCAGCACGATCCATGCAAAAATCTTTGAAACGGTTCGCATCAATCCCGATCACCCGCGCCGGGCGCGGCGGCGGCTCTTGCTGCCGTTGCGGTCTTCCGGCGGCGTGGTCTCCGCCGGCGACGTACCGGACACGAATTCCGCATGCCGCTCGATGCGGATGGCCGGCAGAATCAGGATTTTCGCGGCTTCTGCCCGCTCAACCGGGTACAGCGCGCCTCTTACTCGCTCACTGGGAAAACGATGAACGGTCCCCATCTTGCCCTCCTCCGGCAAAGGCCGGGGTCTTGGCCGCAACCATGGCGGCCTTGGGCACAGTTAGGTTCGGTTATGGTTAATAGTTTCCTAACGGGAAAACGCCGCCCGTGCGGAAAATGGCGTCAGGAAATGCCCATTTGCGGGGCTTCGATCAGCGCGGCGTCTCCGCCAGATCCAAAAAATGCCTGCCGGCGCGGTCCTCAACCTCGAGGATCCAGGTGTCGGGGTCGAAATCGATCTCGCGCACAATCCGCGCCTCTACCTTTTCTTCGGGGACAAAGCCTTCGGCGAACGAAGACACGAACAGTCTTTCGCTCGGCCGGGCTTCATCGAAGGCGGTCTGCGGTGCCGGGCCGAAAAGTGCGGCCGTCCCGTCGAGCCGCGCGAGCTTGATAAAGATGGCACCCGCTTCCTCGGCCCCACGGCGGCGGACCACCGCGAACGCCCCTTCAATGTGGCAGCGGCGGATATGGGCCGAGACCCAGATGGCGCTTTTCAGTCGCATGGGAAGAATTTAGGCGAGCGGGAAGGCAAAGACTAATCGAGAGCGGTCCCTGTCACCTGCACCAGTTCGGTCTGCACTTTCGTGCTCACTTCACCCGTGACCGGCATCCCGCGGTCGCGCTCGAAACGCTCGATGGCCGCACGGGTGGAGGCATCGTGCAGGCCGCTGAATTTCAGGGGGCCGTAGCCGAGCCGGGACAGCGTGCGCTGAATGCCGAGGATACGCGTGGACTGTTTCGTTTCATCGGCGCGCGGGATCGAGCCGGTGATCTCCGAACGATGTCTCGCCTTGCGGATATGGCCGAGCAACTGCTCGCTCGCCTCTCCGGTGATGCGCAGGCCCTGCGACTGCTCGAATTCCTTGATGGCTTCTACCGTGCGCGGACCCGGAAGGCCGTCGAGGGCGCCGTCATAGTAACCGCGCTGCGCCAGTTCACGCTGCACGGTGACGATCATTTCCACGCGGGCTTTCACCGCGGGGCTGTTTGCATTCGGAATGGAAGCCGGCGGCGCGAGTGCGTTCGTGGGATTGGCGACCGCAGCCGATTGCTGCGCCGGACGCTTCGGCGGAAGCGGCGGAAGCGGTGCGCTTTGCCGCGCAGCGACCCCAGCGGGAGCCGGTGCAGCAGGCTCCGAGGGCCGTTGAAGCGCCACGGCATTCACGATCACGATGACGGTCGCGGTGAAGGCAACCATGACCGCCACCGCATCCGATGCCCGGCGGGGAAGCAGCAACCTCATCAACCCCCCGAGAAACGAGCGCTTTTGCTCGCGCGGAGTGGCCGCAGCGTTGCGGACGCTGCGCGGTATGGGTGCCACGCGGGGACGTCGTTCGGGCTCACGCACTTTTCTTCACCTTCAAACCTTCAACGGATGGCGTCCGCGGTTTCAGGATTTCGACCACGGCGGACGCGCGCGGTGTTTGCTTTTCACCGTTGCGCGGCAAGCGCACGACGACGCTGGTGCCTTGTCCCAGGCGGCTCTTGATGTCGATGCGGCCGCCGTGCAGGCCGACCAGACCCTTCACCACGGAGAGGCCGAGGCCCGTTCCTTCATAGGGGCGGTCATAGGCGCCCTTCACCTGAAAGAATGGATTGCCGAGCTGCACGAGATCGCTTTCGGCGATGCCGATGCCGGTATCCTCGACGACCAGAATGAGATCGCGGTCATCCACATCGACGCTCATATCCACGCTGCCTCCGCGCGGCGTGAACTTGATGGCGTTTGAGAGAAGATTGATCAGGATCTGCCGCAGCGCGACCTTGTCGGCGCGGATATCCGGCAGATCGGGGGCCACGGTCAGTTCCAGATCGAGCCCGGCCTGCTCGGCGCGCAGCAGCATCATCTCGTAACAGGCTTCCGCCAGCGGCGCGATCGTAAAGCTCTCTGGGGTCACATCGAAATGACCGGCCTCGATGCGCGACACATCGAGGATGCCGTTCACGACCGCGAGCAGATGATTGCCGCTGTCGTTGATCAGGCGCGCATAATCCTGGCGGCGCTCCAAGTCGAGCCCGATATCCTTTTCCCTCTTCAGCATTTCCGAAAAGCCGATGATGGCATTCAGCGGCGTGCGGAGTTCGTGGCTGACGGTGGCGAGGAAACGGCTTTTCGCGGAATTGGCGCGGGCTGCTTCTTCCTGCGCGGCTTCGATCTGGATCGCGTCCTGCTTGCGGCGCGTGATGTCGCGGGATGTGGCGATGACTTCGCGCTGTCCCTCTGCATCGAGTGCCGTGCGATCGTCCGCATGGCAATGCATCTCGACCCAGATGAACATCGGCTCCAGATGGCCGGCTTCCTGCCCGAGGCTGCCGCGGCGCAGGCGATATTCGAGCGTGATTTCCCTGTCGCAGAGGGCGGCGTCCGCAATCGCGTTGAGGAAGGCCGGGCGGTCGGCGACATGCACGCGATCGAACAGGCCGTGGCCGAGCAACTGCGTGCAGGCGACACCCGCGAGTTTCTCGCCGGCCGGCGATACAAACAGCGTCGTGCCGCTGCGGCCATGGCGGGAGATCATATCGGTGGAATGCTGGGCGAGCAGGCGATAGCGGAACTCGCCGAGTTTTTTCACGCGCTCGCCGAAGCGGGCGAGCGAGCCGGCACCCAGCGCTACTGCGGCTGCATAGAGAGCCGCCGAAAGCGTGGCGAGCAGATGCAGCGTTGTCGAGTCGATCGATCCCGCCATCGGCTCCGGCAGCAGGGCCATCGCACCGGCGATCCAAAGTCCGGCGAGCAGAGTCCCCGCCATGGCAGCCGACCACAGGATGATCCGACGCGAAGCCGAGAGTGCCGCATCGAACGGCAGGATCGCGGCCCAGACAATCACAAACGAGGCGATGCCGCCCGTAGTGCTCGCGACGATCGCGATCAGGCCCGCCAGCGAAAGCGTCCAGAGCAGATGCGCGCGATCATAGGCGCCGCTGCGCGAAAGGTACCAGGCCACGAGCGGCGGTGCGACGAACCATGCGAAAACCGCGGCCTCCAGCGGCGACGGCGCGCCGCGCAGCGCGAAATGCAGCGGCATGATTGCAAGCGCCAGCAACCCGCCAAGCAGGCGCGTTGCGATGAAGGCGCGATGACGCGCGGCGGTTACGGAATCCATGCGCGCGGACGGATGCACGAGCGCATCGATGTAAGCGCGGAGCGGATCGAAATATGAGTTACGCAACGAACACTGTGCGACGCAGTCCCTGCCACGCCGTCCCTCACCTGTCCGCGGATCGTGACAGCCCCGCTTAAACGAACGCTAAACAGGGCAACCGGCAGATGCCGGAAATGCCCGTCCAGCGGGCATTTCTAGTACTTCCGGCTGGGAACCCTTGTGCATGGTGAACGAAGGGTTGCGAACTGTTCAGCTTTGACGCGAATTTGGCGCGGCTCGCGCGCGGAATCCCGCCATGGCGCGGCTTTTATGGTTTCCAAATCGCGAATTTTTTGATTCGGATTTTCGGCAAATTCGATGCGAATGCGCGGCGAAAGCCGAATAAAAATTTCAAATGCGTCGGTTAGGGTGCATCTTCAGGCGGCGGATCAGAACAGCCGCAAGTTCGATTCCAGGGACGCGGGCAAGTGATCAGGTTTTTGCTTCGAGCAGGCTTCTGGCTGACGATCGTGGTGCTGTTTCTGCCGGCTGACCCGGCGCAGCGCGAAGGCAGCCGTGCACAGGTCGGCACGATGGAGGCGCTTGGCGTGGCGCAGGCGGCGCTGGAAGACGCGGCCCGTTTCTGCGCGCGCCGCCCCGAAGCATGCGAGACCGGCGCACAGGCATTCCAGACCTTCGGCCAGAAAGCGCAGCATGGCGCGAAGATGCTCTACGAGTTTCTCTCCGACAAATTCGGCAACGACCATACGGCATCGACCAACAGCGAGCCGCGTCTGCGCAAGTCGTTCGAGCATCCGGGCCGCGATACGCTGACGCCCGCCGACGTGGTGCCGCGCTGGAACGGGCCGGAACCGAAGCAGGCTCCGCTGCCGCCGCGCCGTCCCGCCGCCTGATCCTCCGGTTGGCCTCGGGCGCCCGACACCTTATATGTCTCGCAGGACGTAAGACCCGAGGCGGGACAATGGCCATTCAACAGATCATGGACGATTTCGATGTACTCGATAGCTGGGACGACCGCTATCGCTACGTGATCGAGCTTGGCCGTGCGCTGCCTCCGCTGCCGGAAGCCGAGCATAACGACAAGAACAAGGTGCAGGGCTGCGCGAGTCAGGTCTGGCTTACCAGCGAAACCAAACCCGGCAACGGTGCCGGCGGGCCATTGCTCGAACTTCAGGGCGACAGCGACGCGCACATCGTCAAAGGCCTGATCGCGATCCTGTTTGCGCTCTATTCGGGACAGCCCGCAAAAACCATTCTCGATACGGACGCCAACGAGGTGTTCAACAAGCTCGGCCTTGGCGAGCACCTGACCCCGCAGCGCTCGAACGGCTTCCGCTCGATGGTGAACCGGATTCGCGCGGACGCCGAACAGGCGCTCGCCCGCGCGGCCTGATTTAATTTCCGTCCATCGACGGTCTCGCTCCCTCCGCCTGCCACGCACGCATTGCTGCACGCGATGGGCCGCGCGCTTCCGCGGAAATTCCGTAGTGCCGCGCGAGACGGTCGAGCGCCAGCCCAAGCACCACCTTTGCCGTGCGCTGCGGCCAGCGCCGTTCGCGCTCGACCGTTTCCAGGCCTTTCAGGAAGCAGCAGACATCGAGCAGCAAACCCGAAAACTCCGGCCCGACAGCGGCGAGTGCGCGATTGAGCCGTTCTTTCGCGGCGATCACGGAATCTGTGAAATAGGCCGTCCCGTCGCCGCTGCCGCGTCTTCCCTGTGAGATGGGCGCGATCCAGTTCGCGGTGATGCGCGGCATCATGCCCGCGCGTGTAAAATCCGCACGCAGCCGTTCACCGGCCACGAACTGGCTCTCCTCGATCAATGGCTGCCCGTTCCGGTCGCGCCGCCGGACAAGCCAAGCGAGCGGGCTCTCCGATTCATTGAACTGCATCGACCTGGCGAAATCGCCGGATTTGTTTTTGCCGGTTGCGCGGCTGCTCTTTCGGCTCTTGCCGCTCATGGACGCACCGGGCGCGTGTGCAGTCCGCGCATGATGGCCGCGGCGATTTCCATTTCCGTGAGCGCCGCATCCACCGCCGGATCGTCGCGGCTGTCTTCGATACGGTTGCAGGCATAGGAAACCGTGGTGCGGTCGCGCCCGAAACAGGTGCCGACTTCGGCGATCTTCAAGCCGAACGCAACATGGGCGAGATACATCGCCGCCTGCCGGGCCCGGGCGACTCTGGGCGAACGGCGGGTGTTGGAGGAAATGTCGCTGACCGGAACGCCGAAATAGTCGGCCGCGAGTTTCGTGGCTACATTGCAAAACAGATCTTCCGGCCAGCCGTGCGTGGAGGCGAAGTAGCGCGCGCGCCGGATCGGCGGTCGCCGCCGGGCGTGGAGATTTCCTTGTTTCTTCCCGGAGGGGACGATCATTGGGGTGGTCATCTGCGGCTCCCGTGAATAGGAATATATACTTATTCCCATTCTGCGCCACCCGGAGCGGACGGGGATAAGCCTGCCCGCCGCTGCACTTTTTCTTTCCCCTGCAAAGACTTGGCCTGTGGTCAGGCGCGTATTCCCGGAAAATCTTATAGGAATTTATCCCCTGCATTCGCACCGGCCCCAGAGTTGCCGCCTGGAGGCCTGACATGAGCGAAAAGCACAGACAGATTCCGGAACGGCCCGCCGGCCGCATCCGGGCGATCCGCCACGACGATGTTTCCGACCAGCTGCACCGGAGCCGCATGCTGCTCGGACTGAGCGGCGAATTCGCGGCCATCGACCACTCAAAACCGCAGCGGCTGGCGCGTGCCTTACGCAAGGCACGCCGCGCCGCGAACGCAGGCGCGAAGGACTACGACCCCGTCCGTCATCTCCTGCTGGTGCGCTACCTGAAAACGCTTAAATTGCGGTCTAGTGATCGCAAGGACGTGTATGGTCGCGGCCTTGTGAAGGGTGCTCGGGAGACATAATTCTCTCCCGACAGCCCCCATCAGCCCGGAGCAAGCCAGCATGGCAGAGAAGCCGATTGCGAAAGTGACAAAGACGCTCGACCAGTGGCGCAACGAACTCACCCCGGATCAGTTTTACGTTACCCGCCAGCACGGAACGGAACGGCCTTTTACCGGTCCGTATCTGAACGAGAAGCGCGAGGGAACGTATCTCTGCGTCAGTTGCGGCAATCCACTGTTCGATTCCGGCACCAAATACGATTCCGGCAGCGGATGGCCGAGCTTCTATTCGCCGCTCGACCTCCAATCGGTCAGCGAGCACGAGGATGTTTCCATGTTCATGCGCCGCACCGAGGTTCGCTGCGCATCCTGCGAAGCCCATCTCGGCCACGTCTTTCCGGACGGGCCGAACCCGACCGGGCTGCGCTACTGCATGAACGGCACCGCCCTGAAACTGAAGGCCAAGGACGGTGACGGTGAAAAAGAGTGATTCCGCCGCGGGCGGCGTAACGCATGCTCCTCCGCAAGCGGTGCGCCGGCCGGTGAAACATGAAATTCACGGCGACACGTTGATCGACGATTACGGCTGGCTGCGCGATCCGAACTGGCGCGAGGTCATGCGCGATCCATCGAAGCTCAATGCGGAAATCCGCGACAATCTCGAAGCCGAAAACCGGCATACCGAAGCGGCGTTCGCGCCGTTCGACGCGCTGAAACGCTCACTCGTCGCCGAGATGCGGGCCCGCATCAAGGAAGACGACTCTTCGGTCCCCTCCAGGGACGGTCCGTTCGGCTATTATCTGCGCTATCGCGACGGCGGGCAGCATCCGCTGCTGTGCCGCTTGCCGGCTGAAGGCGGAAGCGAACAAATCCTTCTCGATGGCGACGCGCAGGCAAAGGGCCTCGCCTATTTCCAGCTTGGCCCGTCGCGCCACTCGCCGGATCACAAGCTGTTTGCCTGGTCGTTCGACGATGCAGGCTCCGAATTCTGTAAAATCCGCGTGCGCGATATTGCGACCGGCAATGACCTGCCCGACATCGTGCAGGATGCGGCGGGCGGCGCGGTGTGGACGCGCGATGCGAGCGCCTTTTTCTATGTCTGGCGCGATGCCGAGAACCGGCCGAGCAAGGTCTTCCTGCACAAGCTCGGCACACCATCGAACCAAGACACACTGATCCACGAGGAGGCGGACAAGGGCATGTTCGTCGGTGTCGGCGAACTGCTTGCCGGCATGTTTGGCGTCATTACCGTCGGCGATCATGAAACCACAGAGACGCGGCTGATCGATCTCGCCAATCCCCTTTCCTCGCCAAAAATGGTGGCGCCCCGCAAGACCGGTGAACGCTACGAGATCGATCATCATCCATCGCTGAATGGCGTGCCTTCGCTGGTCATTGTGACGAATGCGAACGGCGCTGAAGATTTCAAGGTAATGCTGGCGCCGCTCGACAATCCGGGCCGCGAGCACTGGCGTGAGTTGATCCCGCACCGGCCGGGCACCCTCGTCATGGATATTCAGGTATTGCGCGACTGGATGATCCGTCTCGAACGAAATGAGGGTTTGCCCCGCCTGATCGTGCGGCAACTGTCCGACGGGTCGGAACATACGATTGCGTTCGACGAGGAAGCCTATGGGCTCGGCATGGCGGGCGGCTACGAATTCGTCACCGACAACTTGCGCTTCTCCTATGCTTCGATGACCACACCCACCGAAGTGTGGGACTACGACATGCGCACCAAGCAGCGCGTCCTAAAAAAGCGCCAGGAAATTCCGTCAGGTCACGATCCCGCGAATTACATCACCAGGCGGATTCAGGCGCCGGCGCAGGATGGCGAAATCGTTCCGGTGTCGCTGCTCTATCACCGCGATACGAAACTCGATGGCTCCGCGCCCTGCCTGCTCTACGGTTATGGCGCCTACGGCAACGCAATACCTGCTTCCTTCAACACAAACCGGCTATCGCTGGTCGATCGCGGCTTCGTCTATGCCATCGCGCATATCCGCGGCGGCACCGAGAAAGGCTGGCGCTGGTACCGCGAGGGAAAGCTGACGAAGAAGGAAAACACCTTCACCGATTTCATCGCGGCCGCCGAACACCTGATCCGGGAGAAATTCGTATCGCCCGAAAAGATCGTGGCGCATGGCGGCTCGGCCGGCGGACTGCTCATGGGTGCGGTCGCGAATATGCGACCCGAGCTTTTCGCGGGCATCATCGCGGAGGTGCCGTTTGTCGATGCGGTTCACACGATGCTCGACGAAACGCTGCCCCTGACCCCGCCCGAATGGCCGGAATGGGGAAATCCGATCACCGATCCCGAGGCGTACAGGCTCCTCAAGCGCTATTCGCCTTATGAAAATGTGCGCGCACAGGAATATCCATCGATGCTGGTGCTTGCTGGATTGACCGATCCGCGCGTGACCTATTGGGAACCGGCGAAGTGGGTCGCGAAACTGCGCGTTTTCAATACCGGCAAGGAGCCGATCTACTCCAAGACAAACATGGATGCGGGTCACGGCGGCGCCGCCGGCCGTTTCGACCGGCTTGAGGAAGTAGCGCTTGAATATGTCTTCGCGCTGAAAACGGCTGGCGTGGCCGCCTAGCGGGCCGGCTCTTTGAATTGCATGTCGGCATCCATCCCGGTGTTGGAGACATGCTCCTGCAGTTCCTGGATGGAACCGAAACGCACAGTGCCGATCGGCAGTTCGGCTTCGATCGAGCCATCCGAATAAAGCGTATAGGCCATCCCGCCGATAATGCCGGAGCGAACGACGGTCGGCACGGCGGGGGCCATTACACGTTCGGGCGCGTGCGGCTGTAAATCCTGGTGTTGGCGTGGACGCGGTGGCGGCGGCATGCCCTGCTGATAAGGATCGGCGACCGGTGCCCGCCCCCAATCATCTTGCGGAGGCGGCGGCGGTGGTGGCGCCATGCGCCTTTCCTGCGGTGACGGGGCGCGGCGCTCAGGCGGCAAGCGGCGCTCTTCCGGCGCATAGTCGTCTTCGTGCGGGACTGGCATCGGCGGCGGTTCGCGCCGCCCGCGCATCGGTTCCCTCGGATCGCGCGCGGGCTCGCGGGCGGGAAAATCCCGGCCCTGCGCCGGCTGCATTTGTTGATCAGAGGCATGCTGTGCAGGCGGTGCGGGAAGCTGGCGTCCTGCCGGAGAGCCCTGTGAACGGGAGAGCATTTCGATCCGTTGCGACAGATCCTGCACGGAGCGGAGCAGCAACGACATGCCGACAAGAATGAGCCCGCCGACGAAGCAGATGGTGCCACTCTGGATCAGCGTGCTGCCGAGTCCCAAACCAAGCGCCCACGAGGGGGCGCCTGCCGCTATACCGCCCAGTCCAGCGAGCGCCAGGACCGAACCCAGGACAACCAACATCTGCGGCATACGAACGCTACTCCACCGACTGCGCACGAAGTTATATGATGGTTATATAATGTTATCAAACCGGGCCAGCCGAAAGTGTGCAATTTTGCACATTGGATAAAGGGTGAAAGCCGTTGCGGCGTCGCATCGGGGCTGCACGGAACGCAGCGGTACTGCCCTGAGTTTGAATTTTGCAGGAACGTCCGTTCCGGTCCATATAAGCCCGCATAACCCGCTCCCCGCAGGAGAACTCCATGTCATTCAGTTTGCCCGATCTTCCGTATTCGCATGACGCGCTTGCTCCTTACATGTCACGCGAGACGCTCGAGTATCATCACGACAAGCATCATCTCGCCTACGTCAATAACGGGAACAATCTTCTCAAGGGCTCCGGCCTTGAAGGAAAACCGCTGGAGGAAATTGTTAAAGGCTCATTCGGCAAGAACGCCGGTCTCTTCAACAATGCCGGCCAGCATTACAATCATCTGCATTTCTGGAAGTGGATGAAGCCGAATGGCGGCGGCAAAATCCCCGGCGAACTGGAAAAGAAGATCGTCGCCGATCTCGGCTCCGTCGATAAAATGAAAGAAGAATTTGTCCAGGCAGGCGTGACCCAGTTCGGTTCCGGCTGGAGCTGGCTTGCGGTGAAGGACGGCAAAATCATCGTCAGCAAAACGCCAAACGGCGAAAGCCCGCTCGTGCACGGCGCGACACCGATCCTTGGCTGCGATGTCTGGGAGCACTCCTATTACATCGACTATCGCAACCGCCGGCCGGACTACATGAAGGCCTTCGTCGAGAACCTCGTAAATTGGGAATATGTGGCGGAGCTTCTCGCAAAAGCGAAGTAAGACGCCAACGGATCGCAACTAACTCCCGGAAGTGGCAGATTTTAGTTCCGGTTCCGGGAGAACTCATATTGCAGTGCACGCAAGTATTTCATTATATTGGCTTTTTTCCACCGATCCGGATTGCATAATTTCTCCGCAGTTTGTTATTTTTATAGTGTGTTTAGGGAGGCTGGAGCCAAGCATCGCATTCATGCGTTGCAGCTCTCAGGGGGCAGCAGGCGTATAATCTAGATGACGAACAGCAAGACAACAGCGCGGTGGCTTACCGCGCCGGGTGATTATGTGTCCGCGGCCTTGGTCGCGGGACTTCTCATCGTCTCCTTTTTCACGTTCAGGGACTACGGGCTCGCCTGGGATGACTACGCGCATTCCCATTACGGCAAGCTGCTCTTCCTCTATTACGCCTCCGGCCTGAAAGACCTCTCCGCCTTCTCGTTCTCCAATCTCTATTTCTATGGCGGCGGTTTCGATCTCGTCGCCGAAGCGATCCACCGCGCGACCGGTCTCGATCTTTTCGAGATGCGCAGGCTTCTGGGTGCGCTGGTCGGCATCGTCGGCCTGATGATCGTCTGGCGCCTCGCCCGCCGCATCGCAGGCCCGATCGCCGGCCTCGTCGCCGTGACGCTGCTTGCGATCACGCCCGCCTATTACGGCCACATGTTCATCAACCCGAAGGATATTCCCTTCGCGGTGGCGATGATCTTCCTGATCTACACGCTCGTCCGCGCGTTCGACGAATATCCGCGGCCGCAGCCGGTCACACTCCTGCTGTTCGGCGTAGCCCTTGGCCTCACCATCGGCACGCGGCTGATCGGCGGCATCGCCGGGATCTTTTTCGCAGCCGGCGCGATCGTGCTTTTGCACGGAGAGGCGAAAAAGTTCGGCTGGAAGAAAGCGGGCCTGCGCATGTTCGGTTTCAGCGGCTGGCTGATGCTGGCGCTGCCGATAGCCTATCTCATAATGGCGGCGGTGTGGCCGTGGTCGGTGCAGAACCCGCTCAACCCCATTCGCGCGCTCGCCTACTACTCGAATTTCTGGGAGGCGCCGTGGAAAGAACTGTTCGATGGCGTGCCAATTCCGATCCCGGACATGCCGCGCTTCTATGTGGCGAAGCTCTGCCTGCTGCAGCTGCCCGAACTTCTGGTGCTGTTCACGATTTCCGGCTTGATCGGGGCCGCGATCGCCATTGTGAACCCGCGGGTAAGCTTCCGGCATCGCGCCGTGCTGGCCCTGATTGTTTCGGCCGCGACTGTGCCGGTGGTCTTCACGATCATCACAAAGCCGGTGATGTACAACGGTATCCGGCATTTCCTGTTCGTGCTGCCGCCGCTCGCGGTACTGGGGGGAATCGCCGCCGCTTACGCTTACAGATGGGTGAGTGCACGCTCGGAAACCGGCATGAAGCTCGCCGCGTCCGCATTCGTCGTGCTGACGGCGATCAGCGTCTCGCAGCTCGTTCGCATCCATCCCTATCAGTACGCGCTCTTCAACCAGTTCGCGGGCGGACTGGAAGGCGCTCGCAATCACTACATGCTCGATTACTGGGGGCTCGGTTTCAAGGAAGCCTCCGAAGAACTCCTGGAGAGCCTCGAAAAGAAACACATCTTGCCGCCCAAGGGCCGCAAGTGGAAGGTGGTCGTCTGCGGGCCGGCGCACACAGTGTCATTCGAACTCGGTCCAAATTTCGATACGACCTACGATCCGAAGGGTGCCGATTTCGCGCTATCGCTCGGCACCTTCTATTGCGCAAAACTCGATGCGCCGATCCTCGCAAAAGCGGAGCGTGAGGGCGTTGTGTTCGCACGCGCTTACGACCTGCGCGGGAAAACCATCGCATCGACCTACACGCCGGCAACCGAAGCAGACCGGAAGCTGGCGAAGAAGAAGGTCAATACCTTCTGGCAACACGACTTGAAGAACGGTGAAATCGCCAAGCCGGTTGCCAACACGATTACAATCCCGAAAGAGCAAAAGACCGTCGCGATGGGCAAGCCGAAATAGATCGCGCGAGGGCGCGCGATCAATGCGCGAGCGCGGACAGGATTCGCGCCCAGGAGCGGGCGCCTTTGCGGAACGATTCCAGATCGTATTTCTCGTTCGGTGAATGGATGCGGTCGTCATCCAGCCCGAAGCCGATCAGCAGCGAATCCATGCCTAGGTCGTGCTTGAAAGCACCCACGATCGGGATCGAGCCGCCAGAGCCTTTCAGTACCGCGGGCCTGCCCCATTCGGCCGCGAGCGCTTCCCTCGCCTTGGCAAGCTGCGGTGAGTTCAGCGGAAGCTGCAAGGCCGGACTGGCGCCGTGCGAAATGAATTCAGCCTTGCAGTCGGCGGGCAACCGCTCGCGGACGAAGGCGCGGAACGCATCGCGGACTTTCAGCGGGTCCTGCTCGCCGACGAGGCGGAATGAAACCTTGGCGGTGGCTTTGGCGGGGATCACGGTCTTCGAGCCTTCGCCCATATAGCCGCCATAGATGCCGTTCACGTCGCAGGTCGGCCGCGACCAGATCTGCTCCAGCGGATGCCGGCCCCTTTCGCCCGCCGGCTGTTTCAGGCCGAGTTCACCGAGAAACTGTTCCTGGCTGAAGTCCAGCGCCTTCCATTGCGCCTGCACTTCAGGATCAAGCTCACGAACGCCGTCGTAGAAGCCGGGGATGGTAATGCGTCCCTGCGTGTCGTGAAGGTCACCAAGAATGCGCGCGAGCACGCGGATCGGATTGATCGCGGCCCCGCCGAACAGGCCCGAATGCAAATCGCGGTCGGCGCCCCTGATCGTGACCTCTTCCAGTACGAGGCCGCGCAGCATGGTCGTCACCGCGGGCGTTTTCTCGTCCCACATGTCGGTGTCGCAGATCAGTGCCAGATCGGCTTTCAGTTCGTCCCGGTGCGCGTCCAGAAACGGCTTCAGCGAGGGGCTTCCGGTTTCTTCTTCGCCCTCGAACAGGATCGTCACCGGCAGCGGCAGGCCGCCTTCCACCGTATTGAAAGCACGGCAGGCCTCCAGGAAGGTCATCAACTGGCCTTTGTCGTCGGCCGAGCCGCGGGCCACGATCACCTGCTTGCCGTTGCTTTGCACGATGGCGGGCTCGAAGGGCTGCGTCTTCCAGAGATCGAGCGGGTCCGGCGGCTGCACGTCGTAATGACCGTAAAACAGGACATGCGGCCCCCTCGCACCGCCTTTCGCGGCCGCGTGCGCCACCACCATCGGATGGCCGGGCGTCGGATAAACCCTGGCGGCAAAATCGAGCGCGCCCAGTTCTTCCTTCAGCCAGTTCGCCGCCCGCAGGCAATCTGGTTTATAGGCAGGATCGGTGGAGACGCTTGGAATCCGCAGCAGACCGAACAGCCGCTCAAGGCTGTTGTCGAGGTCGTGATCGATGGCGGCGAGAACGCGGTCAATGGACATGATGGACGCTCGGCGCGGCAGGCTTAGCGGCCGCGCAGGATGCCTCCCAGCGTACCGCGGATGATGGCGCGCCCGATCGAGCCGCCGATGCTGCCGCCTACGCTTTTGCCAAGGTCCGCCGCGATCTTGCCGGCGACCCGGTTGGCCACGGTGCGCGTCACTTCGCGGGCGACGGTTTGCGAGGTGCTGAGCTTTTCGCCGCGCTTGCGGCCCATGCCGAAGATGGAGCCGATGGCGCCACCGATGGCGCCGCCAATACCCCCGCCGGAGGATTGTTCCGCCGTGGCCGCATCCGCCGCTTTCTCGCTGGTGCGGCCCTGGAGCTTTTCGTAAGCCGACTCGCGGTCGATCATCTTATCGTACACCCCGCGCACGGGACTGTCCTTGATGATGGCGCGGCGCTCATCGGGCGTGATCGTGCCGACACGGGCGGACGGCGGACGGATCAGCGCCTGCTGCACCATCGAGGGCACGCCGTTGCCTTCGAGGAAGGAAACCAGCGCCTCGCCCTTGCCAAGCTCGGTGATCACGCGCTCGGTCTTGATCTTGGGATTGGGCCGGAAGGTTTCGGCCGCTGCCTTCACCGCCTTCTGTTCGCGCGGCGTATAGGCGCGCAGCGCATGCTGCACGCGGTTGCCGAGCTGGGCGAGCACGGTATCCGGCACGTCGAGCGGGTTCTGTGTCACGAAATAAACGCCGACTCCCTTGGAGCGGATCAGCCGGACCACCTGCTCGATCTTCTGCAGGAGCGCCTTTGGCGCTTCGTCGAACAGAAGATGCGCTTCGTCGAAGAAGAACACGGCCTTCGGCTGGTCGAGATCGCCGACTTCCGGCAGTTCCTCGAACAATTCCGACAGCAGCCATAGCAGGAAGGTGGAATAGAGACGCGGCGTTTCCATCAATTTTTCGGCCACCAGGATGCTCACCACGCCCCTGCCATCCCGGGTGGTGCGCATCAGGTCCTTGATGTCCAGCGCGGGCTCGCCGAAGAACTTGTCGCCGCTCTGGTTTTCCAGCACCAGAAGCTGGCGCTGGATCGTGCCGATCGTCGCGGTGGAGACGTTTCCGTATTCCTTGGTGAGGCTCGCCGCGTTTTCGGCGATGAAGGTCAGCATCGCACGCAGGTCTTTCAGGTCCAGCAGCAGCAAACCCTGCTCGTCGGCGACGCGGAAAGCGATGTTCAGGACCCCTTCGGCCACTTCGTTCAGGCCCATGAAGCGGGAAAAGAGCAAAGGACCCATTTCCGAAACCGTCGCGCGGATCGGGTGGCCCTGCTCACCGAACAAATCCCAGAAGATGACCGGAAACTGGTCGGGCTCATATTTGATCCCGACGTCCTTCGCGCGCTTCAGGATGAAATCCTTGCCGTCGCCCTTTTCCGAAATGCCGGAAAGGTCGCCCTTGATGTCGGCGGCGAATACCGGAACGCCTGCATTGGAGAAGCCTTCGGCCAAAATCTGAAGTGTGACGGTCTTGCCGGTACCGGTGGCACCGGTGACGAGGCCGTGGCGGTTCGCAAGACGCAGTTCGAGATACTCAGGCTTCGTGCTCTTGCCCACGAAGATCTTGCCGTCGCTCTTTGCAGCCGCCATCAGGCTCTCCTTGTCCGCACGTTCCTCGTCTCAGCCAGCTTATAGTCCGGCGCCGATGCGGATTCTACCAGATTACGCACCGCACAAGTGCAGGAGAACGCTTCTCCCGGGACCTTGAAAATAGAAAATCTTAGCGCTTGTGCTGGAAGCCGCCGCTTGCTCAAATCGGCATGAAATCTACGAAAGCAATCCGATTGTAACGTTTCAGAACGCGGCCTGTTTGGAAATTTTCCTGCACAGCCGATCCAATCGAAGTCTTCGTAGCTGGCTTTACCGGTTTTCGCAGGCCCCAGAATGGTCAGCGAAGCGCGTGACACGAGGCTGTGTTTCGCAACTGCCTTTGCCGGAGAGCGTGCAAGGGTGCTTGCGGGCGCAAGAAGCGAAGTTGGGGCGCGGCGATGAGTTATCCGATTACCGATATCGAGGGCATTGGCCCCGCGATCGCCGACCGCCTGAAGGCACTCCGCATCCGGACTACAACGAAGCTCCTAGAAGCCGCGAAGAATCCAAAACGCCGCAAGGCCCTCGCGGAGCAGACCGGCGTTGAATGCGCAAAAATCCTGAAATGGGCCAATATGGCCGATATGATGCGCATCAAGGGCGTCGGCGAGGAGTATTCGGAACTGCTTGAAGTGGCCGGGGTCGATACGGTGCGCGAGCTGAAATTCAGGAATCCGAAGAATCTGGCGAAAGCGATGGCCGAAGCGAACAAACACCGGAAACTCGTCCGCGTGGTCCCGAGCGAGCAGATGCTCGCAAAGTGGATCGCGCAGGCGAGATCGCTGCCGATGAAGATCACCTATTGATCGATAGGTCCGGCTACGCGGTTCCGAAGACGCATCCGCAGTCTTGCAATTTGACGCTCCGGGCCAGATAACCCTCACCGGTCGCGCCCCAGATGCCGCATCAAGCTCCTATTCGCTCTCTTGACGCCCGCGGCATGAAACTGCCGCTCGGCGAGCGCACATTGATCATGGGCATCGTCAATGTAACGCCCGACTCCTTTTCCGATGGCGGCTCCCATGCGGATGTCAGCGCCGCAATCGCGGCGGGCGTTCAACAGGTGAAGGACGGAGCCGACATCGTCGACGTGGGCGGCGAATCCACCCGGCCCGGTCATCGGGAAATTTCCGCCGAAGAAGAAATGGCGCGGGCGATTCCGGTAGTCGAAGGACTTGTCGCAAGGATTTCCGCGCCGGTTTCGATCGATACCTACAAGGCAAAAGTCGCCGAGCGCGCGCTGATAGCCGGCGCGAAGATCGTCAACGATGTCTGGGGACTTCAGCGCGACCCGGAGATCGCGAAAGTCGCCGCCGACGGCGAGGCGGCGGTCGTTATCATGCACAATCGCGAAAGCATCGACCCTTCGCTCGACATCCTCGATGAGATGCGGGCCTTCTTCGGCCGCTCCATCGAATGCGCTGCCAAAGCCGGCGTGCGGGCCGACCGGATCGCCATCGACCCCGGGATCGGGTTTGGAAAATCGCCGGAGCAAAACCTGTCCGCGCTTAAGCGACTGGACGAATTGCGGAATCTCGGTTTTCCGATTTTGCTCGGCGTATCGCGAAAATCCTTCATCAACCGGCTATACCCCTCGGAGCCGAAGGAACGCCTGCCGGGCACGATCGCAGCCAACAGTCTCGGCATCCATGCGGGCGCCGACATCATTCGCGTGCACGATGTAGCGGCGCATGTGCAGGCCGTTCGCGTACTCGACGCAATCCGGAGTTCGAAGTAAATGCTGGGTGAAATCGAAGTCATCGGCCTGGTTATCTTTGGCCGTCACGGTGTGAACAAGGCCGAGGAAGAACTCGGCCAGCGTTTCATCCTCGATTTGCATCTCAAATACGACATGCGCGAAGCCGCCCGTTCTGATCGAATTTCGGACTCCGTCGATTACGGCGAGGTCGTCGCGGTGGCGGAAGCTGCCTTCCGCGACAAGCGCTTTTACCTGATCGAGGCGGTGGCGTCGCACATTGCGGGCGCGATCCTCGCGCATTTCCCCCGCCTCGATTCCGCGCGCGTCACGGTACGAAAACCCTCTGCACCCGTGCCGGCGGTTATCGACCATGTTTCGGCGACGGTCACGCGCAAGCGCGATGGCTGAAGTCTTCATCGCACTCGGCAGCAATCTGGGCGACCGCAATTATCATATCGGCCGCGCCCGCTTGGCCATGCAGCGCATGGGCATTCGCGTAACGGCCTCTTCCTCCATCTATGAGACCGAACCCTGGGGCCCGGTGAAGCAGGACCGCTATCTTAACCAAGTCATCCGCGGCAGCACGAAACTTCCGCCGCATGCGCTGCTGCTGGCGCTGCGCAGGATTGAGAAGTCACTCGGACGCGACCGCAGCCGGGAAACACGTTTTGGCCCGCGCACGGCCGATCTCGACATTCTCCTTTATGAAGGTATCAATCTTCGGACCCGTGTGCTGCAAATCCCGCATCCGCGCATGATGCAGCGCGCTTTCGTGCTGGTACCGCTCGCGAAGATCGCGCCCGGCCTGATCGTGCACGGCATGCCCGTTCGCCGCGCGCTTCAGCGGCTCGATTCAAGCGGCATCGCCAAACTCTGATGGGTCATCATCCGCGAAGCTTGTCCCCGCGAAGGGGGGAGCGGATGATCCAGTATTTGCAAGCGTTTACTGCATGCCCCGCTTACACCGGGCATGACAAGGCGTGAGTGCCGTGGCAGTTTGGAGTGAACCCAACGCCAGAACCCTAAAAAATGACCGCGCTGCCCCTCGCCTCCGAATTTCCACCCGCGACCCGCGAGGACTGGCTCGCGCTCGTCGCCAGGGTGCTCAAGGGCGCTTCGGCGGAGACGCTGGTCTCCAGAACGCTGGACGGACTTCGGATCGAGCCGCTGTATGAACGCGCCAGGGATGCAGCGCCGGTTCAAGGCCGCGCTCCGGGTGCGCCATGGGGCATCGTCCAGCGCGTCGATCATCCCGAGGCGGCTGCCGCCAATCATGAGGCGCTGCACGATCTTGAGAACGGTGCTTCCGGCCTCTCCCTGGTTTTTGCGGGGGCCCCTTCGGCCAACGGCTTCGGTCTTGCTGAAGTGAATGAAAATACACTCGATCGCGTTCTGCAAAATGTCTGGCTCGATGCCGTCTCCATCCGCCTCGACGCCCGGCCGCGCGTGTTCAAGGCGGCGGAATCGTTCCTGAAATCCGCTGAGGGCCGCGGAATTGAAATTTCCAAGCTCGATGTGGCGCTCGGCATCGATCCGCTCGGCGCGCTGGCGGCACTCGGCGGCATTCCCGAGCCGTTGAACGAAGGCATCGCAAAGCGCGCGGACTTCGCGTCTTCACTCGTGAAGCGCGGATTTTCCGGACAGGTTTTCATCGCCGACGGGCGGCCCCTTCACGATGCAGGCGGATCGGAAGCGCAGGAACTGGCTTGGGTGATCGCCTGCGCGGTCACCTACGTGCGCGCGCTGGAGAAGGCGGGCCTCTCGCTCGAGCAAGCCAGCGCGCAGATCGCGTTCCTGTTGTCCGCCGACGCGGATCAGTTTCTCACGATGGCGAAATTCCGTGCGCTCAGAAAATTATGGTCGCGCGTGGAGGAGGCAAGCGGCCTCACGCCAGAGCCCATCAAGCTCCATGCCGAAACCGCCTGGCGCATGATGACCAAACGCGACCCGCAGGTGAACTGGCTGCGCACCACCATCGCTGTATTTTCCGCCGGGCTTGGTGGCGCGGACGCTATCAGCGTACTGCCGCATACCGCCGCGCATGGATTGCCCGACCGTTTCGCACGCCGCATCGCGCGCAATCTGCAACTGCTGTTGATCGAGGAATCCAACCTGCATCGCGTAGCCGATCCCGCCGCCGGTTCGGGCGCGATTGAAGATTTGACCGAAAAACTATGCGCGATGGCATGGAAGCAGTTTCAGAAAATTGAAGCGGTCGGCGGCGCGTTCGCCGCGCTGGACAACGGCCTGATCCAGAAACAGGTCGCGGCCGTGCGCGAGGAACGTCTGAAGGCGATCAAGGACGGTAAGGATCCGCTGATTGGCGTTACGGTATTCAAGGACGCGAAAGAACTCCCGGTCGAGGTACTGGACCTGCCCCGCGTCAGCCTCCCCGCCATGAAACCCGCCGTACAGGTGAAACCGCTGCCGCGCATCCGGCTGAGCGAGCAGTTCGAATGAGCTTCAGCATGTGTTACAATATATGTATGCGTCACCCTGAGGTGCGAGATCGCGCAGCGATCGAGCCTCGAAGGGTGAACGGTAAAGCGAACGGGCGGCCGCCATCCTTCGAGGCTCGCTTCGCTCGCACCTCAGGATGACGGATAGGCGAATGACCCGGCTGCCTGATTTCACCAAGACCGAATGGCGCGCACCGAAATTCGCGCCGCAGCCGGAGGGCGAACCGTGGATGACGCCGGAAAGCATCCCGGTCAAAACGAGCTATGACGCGGCCGACCTGAAGGGTCTCGACTTCCTCGATACCTGGCCGGGCCTTGCACCTTTTCTGCGCGGGCCGTATCCCACCATGTACGTCAACCAGCCTTGGACGATCCGGCAATATGCCGGCTTCTCCACGGCGGAAGATTCCAACGCCTTCTACCGGCGCAATCTGGCGGCCGGCCAGAAGGGCCTCTCCATCGCGTTCGATCTTGCCACCCATCGCGGCTACGACAGCGATCATCCGCGCGTGTCGGGCGATGTCGGCATGGCGGGGGTTGCGATCGATTCCATCTACGACATGCGCACGCTGTTCGCGGGCATTCCGCTCGACCAGATGACCGTGTCGATGACCATGAACGGTGCGGTGCTGCCGGTGCTGGCGCTCTACATCGTCGCGGGCGAGGAACAGGGTGTTTCGCCGAAAGACCTCGGCGGCACGATCCAGAACGATATTCTGAAAGAGTTCATGGTGCGGAACACGTATATTTACCCGCCCGCTCCGTCGCTGCGCATCGTCTCCGACATTTTCGCCTACACGTCGGCGAACATGCCGAAGTTCAATTCGATTTCGGTGTCGGGCTATCACATCCAGGAAGCCGGGGCGACGCTCGATCTCGAACTTGCCTACACGCTCGCGAACGGCGTCGAGTATGTGCGCGCCGGGCTCAAAGCCGGCCTCGACATCGACCAGTTCGCGCCGCGTATTTCGTTCTTCTGGAATTCGGGCATGAACTTCTTCATGGAAGTCGCCAAGCAGCGGGCGTCCCGCATGTTGTGGGCGAAGCTGATGAAGCAGTTCTCGCCCAAATCCGACAAGTCGCTGATGCTGCGCGCGCACACGCAGACTTCCGGCTGGTCGCTCACCGCGCAGGACATTTACAACAATGTCATCCGCACCATGATCGAGGCGATGGCGGCAACACAGGGCCACACGCAGTCGCTGCACACCAATGCACTGGATGAGGCGCTGGCGCTTCCATCGGATTTTTCCGCGCGGGTCGCGCGCAACACGCAGCTTGTCCTGCAACTGGAATCCGGCACCTGCCGCGTCGCCGATCCGTGGGGCGGCTCCTATTATGTGGAGCGGCTCACCGCCGATCTCGCCGCGAAGGCATGGGAGCACATTCAGGAAGTCGAGACGCTCGGTGGCATGACGAAAGCGATCGAGGGCGGCATTCCGAAGCTGCGCATCGAGGAAGCCGCCGCCCGCACGCAGGCGCGCATCGATTCCGGCAATCAGATTGTCGTCGGCGTGAACCGCTTCAAGCCCGAAAGCGAAGCGCCGATTGAAATCCTGAAGGTGGACAATTCGGCCGTCCGCACGTTGCAGATCGACAAGCTGAAAAGACTTCGCGGCGAGCGCGATCCGAAGGTGCTCGAAGCCACCCTTGCCGCCCTGACGAAATCGGCTGAAACGGGGCAGGGAAACCTGCTGGCGCTGGCCATCGATGCGGCCCGGGCAAAGGCCACGGTGGGCGAGATTTCAAATGCACTCGAGAAAGTCTATGGTCGCCATCGCGCGGAGACTCGTTCCATTTCAGGCGTCTACAAGCGCGAGGTCGGGGACATGACCGAGGCCGTGCATCAGGTGCAGAAACTCGTCGATGCCTTCGAGGCCGAGGAAGGCCGCCGTCCACGCATCCTCGTCGCCAAGGTCGGGCAGGACGGCCACGACCGCGGCCAGAAGGTGATCGCGTCGGCTTTCGCCGATTTGGGTTTCGACGTCGACATCGGCCCGCTGTTTTCGACACCCGGCGAGGCGGCACGGCAGGCCATCGAAAACGACGTGCATGTGGTGGGCGTCTCTTCGCTCGCCGCGGCGCATCTCACACTGGTGCCGGAACTGAAAGCGGCTCTCGAAAAAGAAGGCCGCGGCGACATCATGATCGTGGTCGGCGGCGTCGTGCCGCCGCAGGATTACGAGGCGCTGAAGGCGGCCGGCGCGGAAGCGATTTTCCCGCCGGGGACCGTGATCGCGGAGGCTGCCATCGAGTTGCTGCGCAAGCTCGCCGCACGTCTTGGCCATCGCCGCGAAGCTGCGGAGTAGCTCTGGCTTTGATGGTCGTCACCGCTCCATTGGAAATAATTACTCCGCCTAAAAGATACAAACCGCTAGCTCGTTGTATTTATTGCAACCGCCAAGCGAGCAAATTTTCTGACGAACACATTATCGCCTATGGCTTAGCAGGAAATTCACTGGTCTTGCCACGATCAAGTTGCCCAAAGTGTAGTGACGCAACGAAAAGGTTTGAGAACACATGTTTGCGGCATATGTGGTGGCCATTTCGGACACGACTGGGAACTCCTAGCCGAAGTGATCCTCCTGAGACATTTAGACTTAGGAAAATGCGAGTCACCAACAAAAATGCTGATGGGACAATCAGCTATGAAAAAATGGGAGTGGATGAACTACCTTCTAATGAATACCCGTTATCGTATGTCGCTTATAAATTTCCTCCACCAGCAATTCTCGTGGATCGCGATCCGGAAGCAGATGTTAATTACGAGATATTTGGAAAAATTTCCAAAGATGAGTTTCGTAAACATACCCCGAACAACAAGGATGGATTCTGGGTTGCTCCGAGCAACCCAAATGCCTTCTTGCGATTATTAGCAAAAATAGCCCATGCCTACGCAACCGCCGAACTCGGGCAAGGTATTATGCGACCAATCTTGACTGATTTCATTCGTGGTCATTCTTTGCGAGCATTGGAGTGGATAGGAGCTGATCAAATTGGTCCGATTTCGTCTGACGTTCTCCACGAGATTGGTTGGGAGATCGTCACAGTCAAAAATGTGAACTACGTTGTTGTGGACTTACGCTTGTTTTCCTTTCTGGGAACCCCGAAATATCAGATCGTCGTAGGTGAATTAATTGATCCAATTAAAGCGGCACTCTCCAATAAGCGGACACCATATAAAATTGAAGTTAAAGCTTTTTTCCTTGGAGAGCTTTCTCCATTTGTTGGCGAGTCGATCCGAGTTTCAGGCGGATCTCTCAACTAAGAGTATTATTTCTTTTCGCGACTTGACTTTTTTTATAATAGGATTATATTCACATATATCCCGCTCATGAGGGGCGCTTCTAGAGGCGATCCTGAATGCGGAGCGGGAGCGGCGCCTCCGTATGTGGTTCGCAGCCACGTGCCGGGGCGGTTCGGGGCTCCACCCGGCGAGACTAGGCTCGCCTGCCGGGAGCTTGGCTGACGGAAAAGTCCCAGATGCAAGACCGGGACTTTACGAAAAGCGTGGCCCGGGCCGTAAGGAAAACGCCGAAACGGAGTGCCGAAAGGCGATGCGTGCACCTCGCAGGTGCGCGAAACGAAGACCCATGCGCCTTTCGGCGCTCCGGTCCCCTCATCCTCGCCGCTTCGATGCGGCGGGAAATATTGTCATGCCCGCGCTTGTCGCGGGCATCCCGCTTAGGTGGGCATTACCTTCCTAAACGAGATCGCCGGGACAAGCCCGGCGATGACAGGGACTCCCCCCATACTCTCAGCTAAAATCATCAAGGAACGATTCAGCCGGAGACCAATGACCAAAACCTCTACGCCCTCGCCCACCGACCTCGCGAAGCTCGTTTTGAAAGGCGACCGCGCGGCACTCGCGCGCGCGATCACGCTGGTGGAATCGAAAAAACCGGAGCACCGCGAGCAGGCACAGAAAATGTTGCGCCTGCTGCTGCCGCATACCGGCAAGACGATCCGGCTCGGGATCACCGGCGTGCCGGGCGTTGGAAAATCCACCACCATCGACGCGCTCGGCACGTATCTCACAGGCAAGGGCCATCGCGTGGCGGTGCTGGCGGTGGACCCCTCCTCCGTCCGCACCGGCGGCTCGATTTTGGGCGACAAGACGCGGATGCCGCGCCTCTCCGCCGACGAAGCCGCATTCATCCGGCCCTCTCCTTCCACAGGTACGCTCGGCGGCGTCGCCGCGCGCACGCGCGAAACGATGCTGCTCTGCGAGGCGGCGGGCTACGACATCGTGATCGTGGAAACGGTGGGTGCGGGCCAGTCGGAAGTCGCGGTCGCCGAGATGACGGATTCGTTTCTGGTGCTGATGCTGCCGGGTGCCGGCGACGAATTGCAGGGCATCAAGAAGGGCGTGCTGGAGCTTGCCAATGTGATCGCGGTCAACAAGGCGGACGGCGACAACATCATGCGCGCGAAGGCTGCCGCCACTTCGCTGACCGCCGCATTGCATATCACCGCGGGCCATGAAGCGCCGCCGGTGCTGACCTATTCAGCGCTCACCGGAGATAAAGTCTCTTCGGTTTGGGATGCCATTACACTCCACCGCAAGCAATTGGAAAAATCCGGCGCACTTGCCGACAAGCGCCGCGCCCAGCAAATCAAGTGGATGTGGACGCTGCTGGAGGAACGTTTCCGCGGCCGCCTGCGCAGCGATCCGAAGATCAAGGCGAAGCTGCCCGCCCTCGAGAAGGCGGTGGCCGACGGCAAGCTGCCCGCCGATCTCGCCGCACAAGAGATCGCGGACATTCTCGGTCTATGAAACAAGTCACCGCGCTCGTGATCGGCTTCGGGCCGTTTCCGGGCGCGCCCGTCAATCCGAGTGCAACGCTTGTCCGCGCGCTCGGCCGGATGCGGCGGCCCGCGTTCAGCGATACGAAGATCGTTACGCATGTGCTCCCGACACATTACGCCGCGGTGGAACGCGACCTCCCTGCGCTCGTGCGCAAGCATGATCCCGAAATCGTGCTGATGTTCGGGCTTGCGGCCCGCGCCAAAAGCGTGCGGGTGGAATCGCAAGGGATCAACGCGCGCTCGCTGCTGCATCCGGACGCCGGCTCCCGCATTCCCGCCGCACGGGCGCTTGCGCCGCGCGGTCCCGGCCGCCTGCGAACTGCCGCTCCGCTCGCCGCACTGGTGACCGCCGCGCGGAACGCCCACGTTAACGCTAACCTCTCGCACAATGCCGGGCGCTACATCTGCAATGCGTCGCTCTACACCTGTCTCGATTTGAGGCGCGGAACCGGACGCCCCCGCTTCATCGCTTTCGTTCACATTCCCTGGCCGCGCAAGCCGCTGCGAGGCGGCGTGGCAGGAAATCGCCTTCGCCCGACCGCGCACAGGCTGGAAAAGGCAGGAGCCGCCATGCTCGCGGTTCTGCTTTCGGCAGCGAAGCGGCGTTAACCGTCCCGCTTCGATACAAAAACACGGCACGAACCTTGATCTCTTGAACTCCGGAATTACAGGAGTTCAGCGTGGCCATCGACCTCGACCGCCGTTCGATCATCGGACTGTCCGCCGCGGGCGCCGCCGCACCGCTGTTGCCGATGCAGGTCCGCGCCAGCACGGCACCGCTGGGATCGCTTGGCATCGACGTCACGCATTTTGGCGTCACACCGGGCAGCGAGAACGACCAGTCCGCCGAATTGCAGCGCGCGATCGAGGCCGCCGCTTCCGCACGCGTTCCCCTCTGGCTGCCGGCAGGCGGCTATCTCGTGGGCGATCTCATTCTGCCGTCGGGCGCGCAGATTTTCGGCATCCGCGGCGCCACGCGGCTCATTCTCGGGGCCGGCCGCTCGATTGTGTCTTCGGCGCAAGCCGACCAGATCACGCTGCAAGGCCTCGTCTTCGACGGCGTGGGCAAGCCGCTGACGGAAAGTACCGGCCTTGTGCTGGCGCGCAACACCCGCGGCTTCCGCATGCATGACTGCACCGTGCAGGCGAGCGGTGGAAACGGCATCTATCTCGATGGTGTCTCCGGCGAAATCTCCGCGAACACGATCATGGGCGCGGGCAAAGCCGCGATTTTTTCGCTCGACGCGCGCGGGCTTTCGATCTCCAACAACACGATTCTGAACGCCGCCAATAACGGCATCCAGGTCTGGCGCTCGAAAGCCGGCGACGACGGCACGCTGGTGATGGCGAACCGCATCGAGGAGATCAGTGCGCGCGACGGCGGTTCGGGGCAGAACGGCAACGGAATTAATGTGTTTCGGGCGGCGAATGTGATTGTAGCCGACAACCGCATTCGCAACTGCGCGTTCTCGGCGGTACGCGGCAACGCCGCATCGAACCTGCAGATCCGCGGCAACGCGGCCAGCGCGCTTGGCGAAGTGGCGCTTTATGCGGAATTCGGTTTCGAGGGCGCCGTGATTTCCGGCAACATCGTTGACGGTGCGGCGACCGGCATTTCCATCACCAATTTCAACGAAGGCGGCCGGCTCGCGGTCTGCCAGGGCAATCTCGTCCGCAACATCACGCGCGGCGATGTGAAGAACGGCCAGGGCACCGGCATCGCGGTGGAAGCCGATGCTTCCGTCACCGGCAACGTGATCGAGAAGGCGCTCTATGCGGGCGTGCTGGCGGGCTACGGAAAATATCTGCGCGATGTCGCGATCAACGGCAATGTCATCCGGTCCACGCCGATCGGCGTCGGGATCTCGATGTCGGAAGGGGCCGGTTCGGCTCTCGTGGCCGACAATCTGATTGCCGGCGCTTCAACGGGTGCGGTGGTGGGCATGGACCGGCGCCGGATCATCACCGGCGATCTCACCAAGGAAGACGCGAGCCGCTATGCGCAGGTCACGCTGAGCGGAAACCGCGTGCAGTAACGTCCGCCGTCAGCGCTTGGTCGATTCCCAGCCGTCGCCGTAGCGAACGGTCATGATCCAGTCGTAAATCAGCAAGAGCGATACGACGATCACGATGATGATGAGCGGGAGCGCCTTCACCCACCAGAGCATGAAGCCGAGGAAGGCCGCGAAACCGAAAATGCCGATCAGTCCGGTGAAAAATACCATTACGATTTTCCCTTGCCGCCCTTCTTGCGGCCCTTCTTCGTTGCAGTTTTGACCAACCAGTTGGCCGTGCGCAAGAGCCGTGCGTCGTTTCCCCGGCGTCCGACAAGCTGCACGCCGATCGGCATGCCCGATTCCGATTGCAACAGGGGCACGGTCACCGCGGGAGCCCCCAGATAGGTCCAGATCGTGCAGAATACAGGATTCCCGGTGCTCTCCAGTCCCTTGGGGGCGGCCCCTGTCGCAGCCGGCGTGATGATCGCGTCGTATTCGTCGAAAATACCGTCGATGGCTTGATTGGCCGGGCCGATGCCGGCGAGCGCCCCGGCATAGTCGATCGCCTTGAAGGCGCGGCCGCGCTCGATCAACTGCCGGAGTTGCGGGCTCAAACGGTCGCTGCCCTTGTCGTAGTCGCGGCGCAGATTGTGCGCCATTTCAACTTCCATGATCACTTTTTGCATGTCCACGACGCGATCGAAGCTCGGTCCGAGTTCGACCTCTGACACGCTTTCACCAAGCAGCTCCACCAGACCCGCGAATGCCTCGCGCGTGTCCGCTTCGGTCAGATTCCAGACCGGCGACTTCACGAACGCCAAGCGCGGGGGCAGCGGCGGTTGGCTCACCGCCACTTCAGCGAAGGGCGGACGGGCAACCGGTCTTGTGTCCGGGTCCTCATCGTCCGCGCCCGCCATCACTTCGGCAAGCAGGGCCACATCCTGCACCGTACGGCCAAACGTGCCGACGTGATCGAGCGCACGCGACAAAAGCAGCGCTCCGGTGCGCGGGATCAGGCCATGCGTCGGCTTGAAACCGACCACACCGCAGAAAGACGCCGGCCGGATCACGGAGCCGTTGGTCTGTGAGCCGATGGCACCCGGCACCATGAACGAGGCGACGGCCGCGGCGGAGCCGCTGGAGGAGCCGCCCGGCGTGCGGGTGCTGTCGTGCGGATTGGTCGTCTTGCCGGGGAAAAAATAGGCGTATTCGGTGGTTACCGTCTTGCCGAGAATGATGGCGCCCGCCGCGCGCAGTTTCGCAACGGCGAACGCATCTTCTCTCGGTGTCCTGCCCTCCCAGATGGGAGAGCCGAGTTCGGTCGGATAATCGCGGGTGTCGAAGATGTCCTTGATGCCGACCGGCACACCATGCAGGGGGCCGATATTCTTTCCCGCCGCACGGATATCGTCGGCAGCCTGGGCCCGCATGAGCGCGTGATCGCGGTCGAGATGCGCCCAGGCCTTTACGGTGCCGTCGACTTCGTCGATGCGTTTCAGGCAGTCGGATACAAGCTCGACCGATTTGAGCCGGCCTTCACGGATGTGCTCCGCCGCTTCGCAAAGGCTCAGCGCCCCCAAACTCATCGTTGCAACCCTTGCCGTTAGCCCGCGCCGGTCAGCGTGGCGTGTACAGATAATCCGGCAGCCAAAGCGCGATGCCGGGGAATACGTACACGAGAATCATGGTGAGGAAGACCATGAACACAAACGGCAGCGAACCGTTGAAGATGTCCGAGAGTTTCACATGCGGCGGCGCAACCCCCTTCAGGTAGAAGGCTGCCATTGCCACCGGTGGCGTGTTGAAAGCCGTTTGGGTATTCAATGCCACAAGGATGCCGAAGAAGATCGGATCGACGCCGAAATCATCCAGCAGGGGCAGGAAGATCGGCACGAAGATCACGATGATCTCGGTCCATTCCAGCGGCCAGCCCAGGAGGAAGATCAGCGTCTGCGTCAACAACAGGAAGCCCGTCTGCGACAGGTTGAGGCTGAGGAAGAACTGCTCGACCACCGCCTGCCCGCCGAGATAGGCGAAGACCGACGAGAAGGTCCATGAGCCGACGAACAGCCAGCACACCATCGCGGTCGCGCGCGCGGTCAGATATACCGAGTCGCGAACCATCGTGTAGGTCAGCGAACCGTACATGAGCGCCAGCAAGATGGCGCCGAGCGCGCCGATGCCCGCCGCTTCCGATGGCGTCGCCAGTCCGAACAGGATCGCACCCAGCACGCACATGATCAGCAGCGCGAGCGGGAGAAATGAGGTCGCCAGCGCGGATATAACTTCCGAGATCGGAATATCCGTCTGCTCTTTCGGCAGTTTCGGCGCCAGCTTCGGATTCAGCATCGCGCGGATGATGATATAGACCACATAGAAGAACGTGAGCAGGAAGCCCGGCAGAAACGCCGCCGCATAGAGCTTCACCGCTGAAATGCCGGCCGTGGCCGCATAGACGATGAGCAGGATGCTCGGCGGGATCAGGATGCCGAGGCAACCGCCAGCGCAGACGACACCCGCGGAGAGCTTCACATCATAGCCCGCTCGCAGCATCGCCGGGAACGCCAGCAACCCCATCAGCGTGACGACGGCGCCCACAATGCCGGTCGCGGTCGCGAACATCGCGCAGGTAAGCATCGTGGCCACGGCGAGCGCGCCGGGCACGTTCTTCAGCGAGATCTGCAGCGAGTGGAACAGGCGATCCAGAATGTTCGCGCGTTCCACCAGATACCCCATGAAGAGGAATAGCGGGACCGCCACCAGCACGTCGTTCGACGCCACCTCGAAGGCCTTGAACACGAGCTGCGTGAATATGCGGTTCTGAGTGATATCTTGTCCCGGTGTATAATAGGCGTAGTAGCCGAAGCCGACGCCCATCGCGATCAGCGTGAAGGCGATCGGAAATCCAAGCATGATGATGAAGATGAACAAACCCAGCATCAACATGCCGACCTGCGGATCGGTCATAATCAGGCCCCCTTCTTCTTGGAGGCGGCACTGTCCATATGCGCTTTCTCATGCATGATCACGCTTTCGGTTTCTTCCACGTCATGCAGGCGTTGCGGCCACTGCCCGGTCTTGATGCAGAGGATGCAACGGATGATTTCCGCGATGCCCTGTAAAAGAAGGAACACGCCGGTTACCGGAATCAGGGTCTTGAGCGGGAACACCGGAACGCCGGCAGGACTGAAAATACTGACTTCGCGAAAACGGATCGACGCCGCAGCGTAATTCCAGCCCGAATAGATCAGGGCCAGGACCGCCGGCAAAAAGAAGATGATGTAGAGTACAAGATCGAATTTCGCCTGCGTGCGCGGCTGCCAGAAGCGGTAAAATACGTCCGCGCGCACATGACCGTTACGAGCCAGGGCATAGGCGCCGCACATCAAAAACAGCGCACCATAATTGATGTAGCTGAAGTCGAACGCCCATGTCGTCGGCTTGCCGAGCACATAGCGGACGAAGACTTCGTAGCTGATGCCGAACGTGAGCACGAGGATCAGCCAGCCGAACGCCTTACCTACCCAGGTGCTGAGCGAATCGATCGCGAAAAGAAAACGATTCATGGTGCCCCACTTTGCGACTTAAGCGCGTAAATCCGAAGATATACGCATCCCCCCAAATGCAGGATTGGGCGGCGCTATGGCGCCGCCCTCTCCAATAGCAAGCAGCACGGATGTGCTGCCGTAGTGATTACATCTTCAGGACGCCCGGGAAGTGGTGGTTGAACGCACCCTTATAATCGGTGGCGTTCAACTGCGTGTAATGGACTACGCGGCGGACCCACTCTTTCTGCGAGTCCATCACCTTCTTCATGAACGGATCCTTCGCCAGCTCGACGATCAGTCCGTCCCAAGCCTTGATCTGTGCGTCGAAAATGCCCTGCGGCGTACGAAGCACATTGACCTTGTCCTTGTTGATCAGCTCTTGCATGTCCTTCGAGTAGTAGTCGTAAGCCTTCCACTCGTTGGCCGAAGACACGGCTTCTGCGCCGTACTGACAGATCGCCTGGATTTCAGTCGGCATCGAATTGAACTTCGTGCGGTTGAACATGATTTCGAAGTATTCCGTCGCCTGGTGATGGCTGCCCATCATGTAGTTCTTGGCGACGTCCTGAGCGCCGAAGCGGCGGTCGGAAGTCGGGTTGTTGAATTCGAACGCATCGATCACGCCGCGTTCCATGGCGGGCACGATTTCGCCGCCCGGAAGCTGCGCGACGGACATGCCCATCGCCTGGTGAAGGTCGGCCGCGAGACCGACGGTGCGGTACTTGAGGCCCTTCACGTCGTTCGCGGACGTCACCGGCTTCTTGAACCAGCCCAGCGGCTGGGTCGGCATCGGCATCGCGAAGAAGCTCTTGACGTTGATCTTCATGATCTGCGTCTGGAGTTCTTCGAACAATTCCTTGCCGCCGCCGTTGTGAATCCAGCCGAGGCCTTCGTTGGCGTTGAAGCCGAACACCGGGCCGGTGCCGAACAGCGAAGCTGCCTTGTGCTTGCCGTACCAGTACACAGTCACGGTATGCGCTGCATCGATCTGACCGCCATGCACGCCATCGAGCACCTGGAACGGATGCACGACCGCGCCACCGACGAGGTAGTCGATCTTGAGACGGCCGCTGGCCATCTTGTTGACGCGTTCAACGTAGTCCTGCGCCATTTCGTTGAAGACGTCTTTCGCACCCCACGAACCCTGCATCTTCAGGGCTACGGTCTGGGCGCGCGAAATCTGCGGCATCGCAATGGTCGCCGCGGCAGCAGCACCGGCAAGGCCAGCAGTTTTCAAAAACTTACGGCGCCCGGCTTCGGGCGTCCGAATCTTCTTGGTCATGTAATCCTCCCTAGAGAAAACCATCGTCGACGATGGAGAACGCGATCTAACGCCGCGCAATTGGCGGTGCACGTTCGTCGCGCACTCGGCGGCACTCTAGCAAATTCGTAATGGGGGCGGGCAAGTTTTCATTATCCTGCACTGCACCAATTCGATTGGGTATCCAATAGTTCTACTTCCCCGAAAAGCATGGAAACAGGCCCAATTATCATGCACACGCAAAGGAATAAGGTGCTGTGCTTGGTGTAATTGAACGCCATACGAAGGGCTGTGCTTGCTGCCCTAAATTCAAGCAGGAAAACCGCCACGCGCTCAAGTTGTTTTCGTTGACGGAAATAGCAGCCGAGATTCAGGCGGCGAAGAAAACCGTCTCGTTTGCGCCCTGGAGCACGATGTCGAAACGGTAGACCGCTGACCCGCCGTTTTGCTTTTTGGCGATCAGCGTTTCGCGGCGTTTCGTATCGGTTACGCGCGCAAGAATTGGATCGTCTGCATTCAAGGCCTCGCCTTCAAAATAAACCCGCGTCGTGAGATGCCGCAACATGCCGCGCGCGAAAACGATGACATTGATATGCGGCGCCTGCAGCGTATTGCCGGGGCCCGGAACCGGGCCGGGGCGTACTGTCTGGAAGCGATACACGCCATCCTGGCTGGTCGGACAGCGGCCCCAGCCATGGAATTCCGGATCGATCTGCTTTTCCTGCGCATCCTCCGGATGGTCATAGCGGCCTTCCGCATTCGCCTGCCAGATTTCGATCAGCGCATCGTTCAGCGGCTCGCCGTCGCCATCGACAACGCGGCCCTCCAACAGGATGCGCTCGCCCTTGGTGTTTGCGGTAACCAGTACGTCGCCGCCTTCGAAAGGCAGGTCCAGATGAAAGAAAGGGCCGACCGTCTGCGACGGCGTCTGCTTCGACACGTCAGTGCTCCATCGGAGTCGCGTTGCGGCCGCGCAGAACGATGTCGTGCCGGTAGCCAAGCGCCCATTCCGGCTTGGTCAAGCCGATATCGAACTTGCAGATCATGCGGTCGCGAGCAACCGGATCGGGGACGCTCATCATGATCGGGTCGAGTGCCAGCAGCGGATCGCCGGGGAAGAACATCTGGGTCACGAGCCGGGTCACGAAAGCAGGACCGAACAGCGAAAAATGGATATGCGCCGGCCGCCAGGCGTTCTGGTGGTTGCGCCACGGATAGGCGCCCGGCTTGATCGTGATGAATTTGTAATTGCCTTGCGCGTCGGTCAGCACGCGGCCGCCGCCGGAGAAATTCGGATCGAGCGGCGCGTCGTGCTGATCGCCATGATGCCGGTAGCGGCCGGCGGCGTTGCATTGCCAGATTTCCACCAGCGTGTTGGGAACGGGACAGCCATCGTCCCCCAGCACGCGGCCGGTCACGATAATGCGCTCGCCCAGCGGTTCGCCCTTATGGTGTTTTGTCAGGTCGTGATCGTCGACCGCGAGTTTGCTGTGGCCGTAAACCGGCCCGGTCACTTCCGAAAGCGTCTGCGGAATATAGACGAGCGGCTGGCGCGGCGCGCGCTTCACCGTCGAGGTGTAGGGCGGAAACAATGTCGGCGGCCAGACGCCTTCTTCCTCGGGCTTGTACGGAACGGGATCGATCACGGCGTCCTCCAGGGACAATTGTTCCCAAGCATTACATCCACTTTTCGAAGATATACGCTTGGCTGAATGTCGCGGCTATACCCGTTCGCGGGACGGCATGGAACGGACCGGTTGGTTGATCTGGATCAATTGGCCCGCGGATTTGCAGGTCCGAGTGCCGAGGCGTTCAGGCTTGCAAAGATGTCGCCGGAATTGGCTGCGAGCGGCAGATCGCTCAGCCAGGCCGTGATCCCCGCGGCATCCAGTGCGGTCTCATGTTCGAAGCGCTGGTTTTCGCCGAGCGAGGCGTTGAAGCGGTAGGGTGCGGCGGCGGCGAGCCGTTCAATCGCGCGAACTGCGACATCGCGCTGGATGGTGGTGAACTCGAGCGACAGCGCAGCCAAAGGCTGCGAGAGACCGGCGAGGACTTCGTCCTCGAAACCCTCGACGTCGATCTTCACGAATTGCGGCGTGCCGTGCTTTGCAATCAGCGCATCGAGCGTCGTCATCGGAACTTTGAGCTTGCGGGTCCAGCGCTGCTCTTCCCAGCCGAGGGCGCCGTCCGCAGCCTTGATGAAATCGTCCGAAGCGGTGGCGACCGTCGGATTTTTCAGATTGAGGTTCAGCTCGATCTCACCGGCCGCACGCCCGACCGCCGCGGCCTCGATCCTGACCTTGCGGTCGAGCGCGAACAGCACGCGCAATGTGCGCACAAGTGCCGGTTGCGGCTCCAGCGCCACCACGCGCGCGCCCAGCCTGCGAAACGACGCTACGCGGTCGCCGACATGCGAGCCGATGTCGAAGGCGAGGTCGCCCCTCTTCAGGAAACGCGCATGCATCGCGTCTATCGTCTGCTTGCGCGCGGGATCGCCATAATAAATGCGCAGCGACCGGATGACCCCGCGGATCGTATCGAGAGCGTCGGACAAATGCGCCTCAGTGGGCTTGGGAAGATTCGAGCGCCGCGATCTCCGGCAGCGTCTCGAACTCTTCCGGGATCGCGCAGAGCTTCGCTTTCGCCGCCCACGCACCGAGTTCGGGCGAAGCCGTGAACACCGCGAACGGTATCGAAAGCACCAGACCGGTCAGGAACGGAAGAAACCACGGGATCGCGGATGGATTGCCGATGACGAGCAGTGCGAGGATCGCCAAGCCAAACAGCGTATGCGGCCACAGCACCTTGAACGCCTCGCTCCAGGCAAGGCGATAGCGGTCGCGGCGCTGCGCGTCCCAATGCACCATTTTCCCGAAGGCGAGCGCCACCATGAAGATGGTCTGACCCACCATAGAGATGGGCACGAGCATGAACGTAAACACCGTCTCCAGCAATCCGCCGCCAAGCAGGCGGCCGATGCCGCCGTAGTGGCGCGGCGAGCGGATGATCGCGTCGGCGACGCCGGCGAATTTCGGGGCGAAATACAAGAACAGCCAGACGAGATAGAAAGCGAGCGCCGAAACCACGGGGAAGGCAACGCTGGACGGCCACAGCACCGCAGAAATCGCCGCCAGCAGAACGAACAGGATCAGTCCCGCAACCCCGATGAACATCTGGATCGCGAACAGGATATTGAACCGGCTGGCCGGCAGCTTCGGCAGGCCGACGAGCTTGAAGTATTGGAGGTTGCCCTGACACCAGCGCAGGTCGCGCACCATGAAATCCGGCAGTGCCGGCGGATTTTCCTCATAGCTGCCTTCTTCTTCCGGCAGCACGCGCACCTCAAAACCGGCCTTGCGCATCATGATCGCTTCGATCTGGTCGTGCGAAAGGATGTGCCCGCCGAACGGCGGCTTGCCCGGCAGGTCCGGCAATTTGCAGTGTTCGGTGAACGGCGCGATGCGGACCGCCGCGTTGTGACCCCAGAATGGTCCGCAGTCCGCGTGCCACCAGGCGCTGCCGGTGGTGAAGGAGCGCATCGCATGACGCATGCCGAACTGAAACACGCGCGCGAAAAAGCTCGGACTCGGCATGCCGACAACAAGGCTCTGCAAAATGCCGAGCTTCGGGCTTGCCTGCATCACGCGTACCAGCCGCACAATCGACGTGCCGGTCATCAGGCTGTCGGCGTCGAGCGGGATCATGATCTCGTATTTCGGTCCCCAGCGCTCGCAGAAGTCGCGGACGTTGCCGGCCTTGAAGCCGGTGTTTCTTTCGCGGTGGCGATAGACCATGCGATCCGGATTGGAAAATTCCCGGCGCCAGGCCGCGAAGGTCGCTTCCTCTTCCGCGATCACTTCAGGACGAGAGGAGTCGCTCAACACGAAATAATCGAAATTGTCGCCGAACCCCGTCTTGTCGAGACTTGCCTTCACCACGCGCAGACGCGCGGCGGCGCGCGCGGGATCTTCGTTCCGCACGGTCATTAGAATCGCGACACGCATATTCACCGGATCGTTCGCGCGGCGGTCGGCGGCAACGGGGAGCACGCTCTCCAGCGGCTCGCGCGTGAAGTGCAGCAGCGCGAAGCCGATCACCGAATTCCAGAACCCGACCACGATCCATGGCGCATTGGTGAGAAATGCCACGACCATCATGAAATCGATGACTCCGAAGCCGTCCGTGGCAAGAATTTTGGCGAGCCACCAGCACAGCCAGGCCGTCGTTGCGAGGCAAAGCAGCGTGAAGAATGCGCGCCGCATGAACAGGTCCGGTACGCTCTGCATGCCGGTCGGCGTGGTGTGTTCCGCGGCGGTCTTGGCACCGGCGGGCAGCTTCATCGTGGGATCAAGGGACATCGGTTTTTCTGCGTTTAGGCTATCTTCCGGGCGCACTCGCCTTCCGCCGGGAAATCGCTACAAACCCGTGGCGGAATTAAGTGCTGTCCTAGAACGGCAGCCCCTTTATTGCGAATGGGCCGGACTGTGAATTCAGCGGACGTAAAAGCAAACACCGCCGCAACGGCGCTCTGGTACACAGCGCCGGGCAAGGCTGAACTGCGGCAAACGGCCCTCCCCGCACCCGTTTCCGGACAAGTCACTGTAAAAACATTGTTTTCCGGCCTCAGCCGGGGCACCGAGCGGCTGGTGTTCGAAGGCAAGGTGCCGCCCGGCGAATACGCCCGGATGCGGCTACCCACGCAGGAGGGCGAGTTCTCCTTCCCGGTGAAGTACGGCTATGCGGCGGTGGGGCTGGTGGAAGAAGGACCGGCAAATCTGAAGGGCAAAACTGTCTTTGCGCTTCACCCGCATCAGGACCGCTTCACGATCCCGGCCGACGCCGCCGTCGTCGTGCCGGGTAACGTACCGGCCCGTCGCGCGGTGCTCGCCGCCAATCTGGAAACCGCCTTGAACATTCTCTGGGACGGCCATGCCGCCCCCGCCGATCGCATTGTCATTATCGGTGGCGGGCTTGTGGGTTTGCTGACCGCCGCACTCGCGGCTGGCCTGCCCGGCGCGGAAGTGACCGTGGTGGACAAGGACAAGTCCCGTGCGGCACTCGCCGAAAAAATCGGTGCCCGGTTTGCCTTGCCCGAAAACGCTCCGCATGAAGCCGACCTCGTCGTGAATGCCAGCGCCACTGAGGCGGGACTTTGCCTCGGCATCGAACTTGCCGGAATGGAAGCCAGCGTCGTGGAAGCAAGCTGGCACGGCGACAAGCCTGTAAGTTTGTCTCTTGGCGGCAATTTTCACTCCCGCCGGCTGCGCATCATTTCCAGTCAGGTCGGCACCATTCCAGCCGACCGCCGCGCGCGCTGGACCCATCGCCGCCGCATGGATGCAGCACTGCGCCTTCTTGCCGACGATCGCTATGAAGCACTGCTGGGTGAAGAAGTACCGTTCGCCGACCTGCCGCGCGAATTGCCGCGGTTGCTGGCCGCTGACGCCGCTGGCGTCGGCGCGCTTGTGCGCTATTGATCCCGTTTCAAACGCTTGAGGGAAAACCATGTACGCCGTCGAAGTTCGCGACCACATCATGATCGCCCATTCGTTCAAGGGCGAGTTCTTCGGGCCCGCCCAGCGTGTGCATGGCGCGACCTTCGTCTGCGATGTCGCGTTCTTTCGCGAGAAGCTCGGGCCGAATGAAGTGGTGGTGGACATCGGCGCCGCCATCGACGCGCTCAAGGCTACGCTCGAACCGATCAACTATCGCAATCTCGACGACATGCCGGAATTCAAGGGCAAGCAGACCACGACGGAATTTCTGTCGCGCTATGTATTCGACCGGATGAAAGCCGCGCTGAAAGCCGGCAAGCTGGGTGCGGACTCCGAAGGCGTTTCGAAAATCCGCGTGACGATGCACGAATCCCACATCGCGCGCGGCTGGTACGAGGCCGCGGTCTGATTTTCATGCGCGAGGTCGTCTTCGCCATACCCGGCGATATCAGCACGCCCACCGGCGGCTACCGTTACGACCGGCGCGTGATCGACCTGCTTCCGCAGCAGGGATGGAAGGTCCGGCACATCGCCTTGCCGGGTGATTTTCCGTCGCCGGTTACAGCAAGCCTCGAAGCAAGCGTGCGGATGATTTCCGAAACGCCTGCCGAATCGCTGGTGCTGATTGACGGTCTCGCTTTCGGTGCGATGCCTTTGGAATTCGTAAGGCAAGTTCGCCAGCCGATCGTGGCGCTCGTGCATCATCCGCTGGCGCTCGAGACGGGGATCGACGCGGAGCGAGCGAAATATTTCGAGCGGACCGAACGCGAGGCGCTCTCCCGCACCGTTCATGTGATTGTGACCAGTTCCGGCACGAAGGATCTGCTGACGCGCGATTTTGGCGTTCGGGAAGATTTGATATCCGTCGCGGAGCCGGGTACCGATCCCGCCCCGCGTGCGAAAGGCAGCGGCGGAGTCCCTCGTCTCCTCAGCGTCGGCTCCGTCACCGCGCGCAAGGGATATGACGTTCTGGTCGCGGCACTCGCGCGCATCAAGGACCTGCAATGGGAAAACCATATTGCGGGCAGTGCCGAGCGCGATTCAGCCGCGGTGAAAATCGTTCGCGATGCGATTGCAAAACATGATCTTGCCGGCCGCGTGAAGCTTCTCGGCTCGCTCGACGACGAGACGCTTGAGCGGGAATATGATCGCGCCGACCTCTTCGTGCTGCCTTCTCACTTTGAGGGCTACGGCATGGCATTCGCCGAGGCGCTCGCGCGCGGGCTGCCGGTTGTCGGCTGTACCGGAGGGGCCGTCGTCAACACGGTGCCGGCGGACGCGGGAATTCTCGTGCCGCCCGGAGACGCCGCGGCGCTCGCCGATGCGCTTCGGACAATGCTTTCCGATAAATCCGAACTGAAGCGCCGCGCCGATGCGGCGTGGAACCATGCGAAGAAACTTCCCGGCTGGGACGAAACGGCCGCTCGTGTCGCGCGTGCGCTCGACAAGGCCCGCGCCGGAGTCAACGCATGAGCTTCGCACCGGAATGGCTCACGCTGCGCGAGCCGGTCGATCATCGCTCGCGGGATCGCGGGCTGCTCGAAAAGCTGGGTGCTGCTTTTGCGAAGCAGAAATCGGTCCATGTGTTCGACCTCGGCACCGGTCTTGGCTCGAACCTGCGCGCGATCTCCCCTTTCCTGCCCGCAAAGCAGCGTTGGACTCTGGTCGATTACGATCCGATTCTTCTATCCGCCGCTTCGGAGACCCTTTCGCAATGGGCCGATTTCGCCCGCGCCTCGAAAACAGGAATCGAGGTGGTGAAGGATGGCCGCGAATTGGAGATCGAACTGAAGCGGCACGACCTCGCCGCCGATCCAGCGCCTTGGGGCAAATCCAAGCCCGATCTCGTCACCGCGGCGGCGCTGTTCGATCTAGTCTCCGTGGATTGGATCGCCCGTTTTGTTTCCACGCTCGCGGAAAAGCAGATCGCTTTCTACACCGCGCTTACGCACGATTCGATTACGGAATGGAAGCCCGCGCACCCGGCGGACAAGACAATGGTTGCCGCCTTCGAAAGTCATTTCGGCCGCGACAAGGGTTTTGGTCCCTCGGCTGGAGCGCACGCCGCGTCCTTGATGGCAGAGAAATTCGCCGATGCGGGTTACAAAATCACGACTGGAAAAAGCCCTTGGGTGCTGGACGGCAAGGACCGTGCACTCATTCGCGAACTGGCCCATGGCTGGGCCGTAGCCGTCCGTGAAACAGGCTCCGTGCCGGAAGCGGCCATCACGCAATGGTATGAAGCGCGAACGGCCGACGGCACTTCATGCACCGTCGGCCATGAGGATTTGCTGGCGCTTCCGAAATAGTTCAGCGGCCGCTGAACGACTTCGGGATCATGCGCTGCATGACGCCGTCGCCTTTCAGGAAGTGCATCATCGCGCCGCCGATGTGCAGCACCACGAGTCCGCCGACGACCCAGCCGACGATCTTGTGGACCGCGAAGATGCTTTTTGAGAGTTCCTCGTTCGGGCCCACGATCGGCGGAAGCTCGAACAGCCCGAAGAACGGCGTCGGCGTACCGTTCGCGCCGTAAGCGGAATTCGCAATGTAGCCAGCGATCGGAAGCCCAATCAGCAGAATGTAGAGAATTCCATGCACCGCGGACGAAATCGCTTTCTGCCAGCGCGCGATACCCGGCTCAGCCGCGGGTGCGCCCGCGAGCAGCCGATAGGCGATGCGGACGATCATCAGCCCGAGGATCAGAACGCCCAGCGATTTGTGGAGATTGAAGAGCTGGTTCTGGTACGGCCCTTCCATGTTCATCCAGAAACCGACCGGGATGATGGTGAGGACGCAGAGGGCCACCAGCCAGTGCAAGAGTTTGGCGGTCCCCGAATAGCCCGTCGCCGGCAACGATCCGTAGCTCATGAGATTCTCCTTAGGATAGAAACTTGAAACTAGCATGACTTGGAATCGCTCCGGACTGCAATCCCGCTCACAAGAAGTTCAAGTGCTCCTGAGCGCGCCCTATCCCGGGAGCGTGTTTTCCGGTGCAAAAATTACCCGCGCGCCTTCTCTTCCAGGAAAAACGTTTCCACTACCCGCGCCCTTGATCTCGATGACGCCGCGGGGCTCCAGCGCGAACTTTCCTCCGAGGCAGTCGGCGGTAACCTTGGAAACATGGATGCGGCCGGGAACGCCGTGCGCCAATGTTGGGAGACCTCAGGCTATATTTTTTGTTGGCTGGGGAAATATTAAAGTCTCCCGCCCACGAAAATACCGCTGGTGACGTCTCTGAGGAGATTACTGGCCGGTTTCGGAGAGCCTTCATCTGGGCCTACAGCATTCTGCTGCATTCCGCCGCTGGCTAGTGTCCATCCGGATTCATTGGACAGGCGTTGGAAAAAGCTGGCAACCTGCATCGCAATGTCGAGCTATCGCCTCTCGACCCTTCTTTCCCCCCGTTCGATCGCAGTCATTGGCGCGAGCGAACGCTCTAAATCCGTGGGCGGAAAAATACTTGCGAACATTCTGGATGGCGGCTTCACGGGCGATGTTCTTGCCGTTCATCCGCAAGAGAAAAAATTCCGCAATATCGAGATTCATCAAAGTATTTCAGCGTTGCCCATCTCGCCTGATGTTGTCGTACTTGCAACCCCAGCAGCCACAATTCCCGGACTTATTCATGAAGCGGGTGTAAAGGGCGCGGCGGCTGCCATCGTGATTTCGGCAGGTTTGGATCAAGGCCCTGGATCGCTCGCAGAAGCCGCGGATAAGGCAGCGCGCAAACATGGGCTTCGTATTGTCGGACCAAATTGCATTGGAATTCTTGCGCCTTATGCCAGGCTGAATGCAAGTTTCGCCATACGCCCTGCGCAGGCAGGCAATCTAGCCTTGATTTCCCAATCGGGCGCGATCGCAGGCGGACTTATCGAGTGGGCCCACCAGCGCTCTGTGGGCTTCTCCGGCATCATTTCAATCGGCGATCAGCTCGATGTCGATTTGCCTGATCTTCTAGATTACTTCACGATTGATAGGCATACACGTGCGATCCTGCTTTATGTCGAGGCGATCAAAAACGCTCGCAAATTCATGTCGGCGGCGCGTGCCGCCGCTCGCATTAAGCCCGTCGTTGTATTGAAGGCGGGGCGGCATGAGGAAGGCGCACGTGCCGCAGCCACGCACACCGGAGCGCTTGCCGGTTCCGACGCCGTTTACTGTGCCGCATTCCGGCGGGCCGGCCTCGTGCGCGCCATGGATCTGGATGAATTCTTCGCTGCCGCGCAAATCCTCGGACGTTTTGCATCGTTTCACGGAGAACGGCTCGCGATCCTGACCAATGGCGGTGGCCTTGGCGTCTTGGCCGTGGATCGGCTGACGGACCTCGGAGGCATCCTTGCGAAGCTATCGCCAGCCACAATCGCCGAACTGGATAAGATCCTTCCACCCACCTGGTCGAAGGCAAACCCGGTCGACATCATCGGCGATGCCGACGAGGAGCGGTATGGGGCAAGTTTCTCCGCGCTGATGAAGGATCCCGAGAACGACGCAATCCTTGTCATGAACGTGCCCACGTCGATTGCCTCACCCGCGAAGATCGCCTCGCGGCTGGCGGCACTGAACGCGGAAAAGCGAACATCAAGCCCTAAGCCGATAATGGCAACCTGGGTGGGCGGGGATGAGTCTTCCTCGAATTCGTTTCGCAGTTCGGGAATTCCGGTCTTTGGATCGGAAGCCGATGCGGTGCGCGGTTTCATGCATCTAGTCGAGTACAAACGCGCACAGGATCGATTGTCTCGAACGCCGGCGGCAACCGAGATCCAGCCGATGGACGTGGCTGCCGCGCGACGCATTGTGGAGCGAGCGCTTGCCGATCGACGGGCCTGGCTCGACCCGATCGAGGCCGCAGAACTGTTTGAAATCTACCGAATACCCCTGGTGCCTTGTCGCACTGCGCGAACCCCCGAGGAAGCCGCCCATGTTGCAGAGCCGTTCCTAAAAGAGTTTGGCTCTGTTGCAATCAAGATCTGGTCGCGCGACATCGTTCACAAGTCTGATGTCGGCGGAGTTAGACTCGGCTTGTCGAGCGTAGATCGGATCCGCAGTGCGGCAAGCGAGATGATCGAGCGCGTGAAAACGCAAAGACCCGCTGCGCACATTGCCGGCATCATCGTGCAGCCGATGATCCACAAGCCGAAGGCACGCGAACTGATTGCCGGCATCGCGGACGACCCGACCTTTGGTCCAGTCATTCTGTTCGGACACGGTGGAACGGCGACGGAAGTCATCGACGACAAAGTTCTTGCGTTGCCCCCGCTGGACATCGAGCTCGCGCGTGATGTGATTCAGAGCGCACGTATATCCAGGCTGCTCAAGGCCTACCGTAATGTCCCGGCCGCCAGGACCGATGATGTGGCAAACGCACTCGTGCGGCTCGGTCAGCTTGCCGCGGATATTCCAGAAATCCGAGAGATTGATCTCAATCCGCTACTTGCCGACGAGCAAGGTGTGCTCGCTCTCGACGCTCGCGTCTCGATAGCGCCAGACACAGTGAATAGAAGCAAGCCCGGGCATCCTCGGATGTCCATCCGACCCTATCCGGCAGATTGGGACCGAGAGATTAATTGGGAAGGGAAACAAATTCATGTGCGACCGGTCCGCGCAGAAGACGAGCCGCTATTCTCGCGATTCTTTCTCCGCGTCACGGCGGAGGATTTGCGCCTGCGCCTGTTCGACACGGTAAAAGAGTTTGATCATGCGTTCATAGCAAAATTGACGCAGCTCGATTATGCGCGCTCCATGGCGTTCGTCGCAATCGACACGACAGGCGAGTTGGCGGGCGTCGCACGGCTGCATTCCGACGCCGATTATCAGAAGGCAGAGTATGGAATTCTTTTACGCTCGGACCTGAAAGGAAGGGGGCTGGGCTGGCAGCTCATGAACTTGTTGATCGAATACGCTCGGCAGGAAGGCCTTCAGTCGCTGGAAGGACAAGTACTGGCTGAGAACACACGCATGCTGTCCATGTGTCGGCAACTTGGATTCGAAGTAAAGCCGCTGCAAGATGATGAAGGAGTATATCTCGTTCAACTTCAGCTTGCTTCAAATGAAGGGTACTGAAGCAGTTCGGTTGCGGGCGACAACCTCTCCGCACCTTTGGGGGGTGCGGGTTCTTACCCGCTCAGGTGCCCGATCCATACCAGCGAATGACCAGATGATCGTTGACAGCTTTTACGCCGGGCACGGCTTCTGCCGCCACGCGTACAGCGGTCTTGACCGTTTCATCTGGTACCAAGCCCCACAGGTCGACCACGCCGCCTTCGACGAGGCAATTGACGATCAAACCTTTCATCCAGGGCTCAGCCAACAATGCTTCATCAACGCGCTTCCGGATTGACTCGTCGGATCGCTCGATTTCCAGACCAATACGGTGTTCGTGCGTCGCAAAGGCGCGAATCAAATTCGCCCTGCTGACAATCCCGACCAATTGTCCGTCGTTGATAACCGGCACGCGCTTGATGTTGCTTTCTTCAAGCGTTTTGGCCAATTCGTTCAAGGGAGTATCGGACGCGACGGAAATGACAGACTTCGACATAACGTCCCTTACTTTATGAGCGTTAGCCTTCACGAAATCAGCGGCTTCTGAATCACGATCAGAGAAGATCTGGAGCCACCAGGAACGGGCTTTTCGTGTGCCGAGTTCTGTCCGGCGCATGAGATCACCCTCGCTGACCATACCCACGACCTTGCCGCCACGATCCGTAACGGGAACAGCGCTGATCTGATATTTGACCAATAGGTCCGCAAGCTCCCGGACACTCGCATCGGCGCCTATCGTAAGCACGGGCTTCGTCATTACATCGCGCGCAAGCATGGCTTTTCCTCCATTTTGGAGAATGCTGGCGCAGGCAGCGGCTCGCCGCTTTGATCTTCCTCAATTCGTAAGTGAGCCAAATCAATAATGCTGTTTTTTCTCGGGCACCGGTTGACGATTTCTCCCGGGCGCACGCAATTACTGCTTCTCTGCGCCGGACTTCCTCTTCGATTCCATGAATGTCTTCGCATCTCCATAGTCGCTAAACGATGCGTAAATCTGATGGATTCCAATGACTCTTCGAGCATGCTTGATCGGGCACCAGTATTGCTCGGTGCGTGCGGCAATCTCGCGTGAATAGTTGATCAGGCCATTGGCGTAGGAGCAGTAGGCGCAGTTCATTTTCTCCAACGCATTGAGATAGCCCAGATGTGAGCGGTCGAAGGCGAAGAAGTCTGAGCGCTTGACCTTCTCGATTTCATATATTGGAAAACAAATCGCCTGGTAAAGCGTAACAAAAAGATCAAGGATCACGAGCGGCACAATAAGAGAGTAGATTACGGGCGCCGTCAGCACGACGAGAGGACTGGCGTTGAGCAGGTATTGCCTCAGTGTAGTTTTCATCTCACGATGCCGCCGGAGAAGCTCCTGCTCGAACAACACGCGCCCGCGCTCGATTCCAAAGCCAAGCTTGGCGCGATGCTTGGCAAGTTCGCCCTCGAGTTCATCTTCCAGCGCGCGTATTTGTTCAATCAAATTTGCGATAATCGTACCCATGGAACAACCTCAATGGTTTCCTGCACAGCAGTGCTCAGTACTGGCTTATCGCCAACGGTCTTACACCTTGCGGCCGAGAAAAAGAATGGCGGAAAGTGGAACGAGCAACCCCATAGCCACCGCGAGAATCAGAATATTGCCGAGTTGCAAATACTCGCCGCGATCCACGACGAAAATCTGGTTTAGATATTTGGTTTGCAACTGGCCCGCGACGAGCGCCATGTTCATAAGCGAGGCCATTAGCGCAAACCAGGTCGCACGCGCTGCTGGCGGAGCGTAATAGGCAATCAGCGTCAGGAGAGGCACCATGCTGAGCTGCGCGAACGGTGAAGCAGTCGCCGCATCGACAATCGCAATCGTGCGAGCGCCGATGCCAAGATGCGCCTCGGTCCAGTGATGCAGACCAAAGTATAGACCCACATTCGGTAATGACAGGATCGTGCCGACAATCGTGATCCAGAACAGCACTTTGGCGACGGAGTACTTTGTCAGTTCGCGGCTGAACATCCAGAGTGCGGCGATCCCAATGAAGGCTGCAGTTTGCCGCAACGTTCCATAGAAGGCCTCGTCGAATTTCAGGACATCCAGCGTCCACCAGAAGAAGCCGTCGCCAACAGCGGGTGTGGCCCGAAAGGCGAAGATAATGATGGTGGCGAACAGGATGGCTCGCCGGGTGGAAGAATCGATATCCTTCGTCACAATCACGAGCATCGTAATGATGACCGTCATCGAGATTACGAATACCAGTTCCTGAGCGTAGGGCACGCCGCCAATTCCAATTGCAACGACGATGGCCCCGAACAGGATGCCGCCTCCCAGAATGCGCCAGTTGACCGGCCGCCGCTCCGCGACCTCACGGCCAATCATCAAGGCCGAACCAAGCGAGAACGCCGGGATTGCAAGGCCAAGGAGGAACACGGTTTCGCGGGAAAGAAATTGCGCGAGCCAACCCGACAGGCCGGCAACCAAAAAAATGCCAACGCCGAGCGCGAGGCGTCCGAGAACCTGAACCATGCCGAGTTCGATGCGAATTTCTTCGTCAGGCCGCGGTGCACCCCGCTCATTCTTCCGGGCAACAACTTCGGTCGACATCGCGTCGGCAACAACGTCTTGCACCACCGTGCCGATTACGATCAAAAGCGCGCCGGTAAGATACAGCTGATCGGGCGCGATTGAGGAAACCCGGCCGCCCGCCGCGCTCGCAAGAACGAGCAGTCCGCCGGCGGTGAGTGCCGCACCGATTACAATATAAGAGCGCCGCTGCGAGCCAAACAGCGGAACGCTGTCAACAAGCTGGCCAAACACCATTTTGATGGACCACGGAAGCCCCAGCCACACGCCAATGCCGGCAAGTTCCGCCGGACTGAGCGTGAGGGATTCCTTGATCCACATGTCGCGCGTGACGTCGATCAGACCGAGCGCACCATAGGAAAAATAAATCAGAAGCAGGGGAATATAGGCCGCGCGCATGCCGCGGACCGGCCGCAGCACACTGGCGATTAATCCGTCCTTCAATCGCGCAAGAATGGAGAGGATCTGCTGGCCCTTTCGAGGCTAACGGTTCCTGAAGCTGCGAATATAAGCAGCAATGTCCGCCGCCTCGTCACGAGTCAATCCGCGGTCCGGCATTCGGGGATGCGGGGCCAAGAGTGACTGGGCGAGATCCGATTCTGAAATATCCCGAGTACGTCCGATCGTCGAGAAATTGGGAGCGTTGTTCTCGATTTTCTGTTGTGAGGCGCTGACGACATGGCAGGACGAACACCATAACTTTGCGAGCCGTTCGCCATTCTCGATATCGCTTGCCGAGGTCTGCAAAGACTGCAGGCTGATCAAGCAGACGAGGCTAAGTATTTTCTTCATGGTCAGCCCGACTTCCTATTGCGTGAGTGCAACAACATGCTTTTCGATTTCATGAATCGGCATCTTCACGAAGTCCTTGTCCAGCTCCCCAATCAAGGCATGCCTCAACATAGGTGAGTATGCGGGCCTCATCATACCCAGCGCGCGCGCAGGCGCCACAATAAAGAGATGCTGTGGCTTTTTGGCCGCGACACTCTGATGAAGCCGCTTTGCCAGGCTTTCGAGAAATTTCCTTTCTTCCTGATCGTGCAGATCGATTTGCTCGATGGAACTGCGGGACGGCCCTCCGGAATGCTGTATGCGAGCCGGACGGTCCGAACCCATTTCGTGAGTCATCCAGTCCTCGCGCGTATGCACTTCGATCGAACGCAGATTGGGGAACTTTTCATCTCCCCTGTTTTCGAGAATCAGAGCCTTGTTGCCATCGCAGACGACAACCCAGCAACCTGGTGTCAGTTTGTTACTTTTCACGGCAGTGCTCCCGATTCAGTGCGACATAAAAACAGGGATTGTCATGCTTTCCAGCATGCTTCTTGTCATGCCGCCGAGTACAAATTCGCGAATTCGCGAGTGACCATAAGCACCCATCACGAACAGCGTGATGTTGCGATCGGCGGCGTATGAAAGAACCACCTGCGCAACATCGGTATTTTCCACGTAGACCGGAACGAGTTCCACCGGCAGCCCGTGCCGTGCCAGATGCTGTGCGATATCGGCCGCCGGCAACTCGCGGCTCTTCGGCTTTTCGGTGGAAACGGTCAGGATGGTGATCTTCTTGGCGCGCACGAGAAGAGGCATGGCATCGCCCACTGCCCGCGCGGCATTCTTGCTGCCGTCCCAGCAAATCGCGATATGATCAAGACTGAGGCCGCCCTTGTTCACAAAGGGAACGACCAAGGCGGGGCGCCCGGATTCGAACAGAAGCGCCTCGATCAATTGAGTCTGCCTCATCTCGTCCGTCTTTGCTTGGCCGATGATGGCGAGATCGAACCGGCGGGCGATCTCGCCGAACTGCTTCGAGCAGTCGGCCACAAAACCTTCCAATACGATTGTTCCGGATTGCCGAACATTGCCGAGGGCGCCTTTGGAGAATTGCGCCAGCGCTTCAGCCGCGGCCGCCTTATTGGCTGAAATTTCTTCATCGATGAAACCAACACCCGCCATGTCCATCACGGTGGTGGTCGGATAGACTGGGTAGAATGCACAAGCGAGCGCCGTGAGATGCGAATCGAATCGTTCAGCCATGGATTGGGCCAATCTAGCCGTTCCATCCGAACTTCCATCATTGAAGACTGCAACAAGAATATCTTTGATCATGGCAGTCCTCGTCCCTATCAGAGATGCTCCACCGATGTCACCCTGAACGTGTGCATCGTGTCCGCTTCCTTGATCGACACGTATTCTCCGATCACAAAAGTCTCATTGCCAAACTTGAAGCCGGTCTCATCCTCGGCATCACCGTGAACATCGTAATGAAAGGCCCAGGCGCCGCCCGGTTTGTGCACGAGATGACCCACGTCTTCGTCGCGCGGACGAAAGCGAACGACACGGCAATCGTCGCGGTGTGAACGCCAAAGCTCGGCATCAATCCGATTGTCGCTGTTCAGTGGCGCGACAAACACGTATCCGATTTTGCTGCTGCCCTCCGGATGGCCCGGCTCGCGCGCAAGCTCGAGGCGGATGCGGCGGAATGAACTGGGCAGTCCCCTGCTCTTTTCCACGTTCGTAGCCCCTCCCCAAAAAATCGGTGCAAGTCCGATCATGAGTTCATCTGCTTCAGCGCTTCACGGTTACGCAGGACTACGCGGCGCGACGTCTGCAATTCGATGGCCGAGTTGCTCTCCAGTTGCGTGAACGTCCGGGAGACCGTCTCGATCGTAAGACCGAGATAGTCGGCGATGTCCTGACGCGGCATCGGTAAATTGATTACCTTCTCGCAGTTGCTGCGGCTTTCCATTTCGAGCAGAAAGGCGGCCACGCGCTGCACAGCGTTCTTGCGGCCGAGCGTAAGCATCAAATCCTGTACATGCTCGAGCTCGCGGGCCGTCAGCGTCCACAGACTGCGGGCGACTTCTGGTTTCTGTGTCGCCAGCGCCATCAGCCAGCTGCGCTTCGTTACAATGATACTGGAATCGGCAACCGCTTCGGCGGTGAAGCGGTGCGTAACACCGGCCTCGAGACCGAATACATCGCCCGGAAGATGGAACGCGCCGATCTGCCGGCGTCCGTCATCAAGAAGCTTGTGGGTGCGGACCGCGCCGCGCACCACTTTATAGATATATTCGGCTGCCTCACCCTCACCAAAGATCTCTGTGTTCCGGGCATAGGGAATCGTGGCGCCGATCAATTGCAGATCGGACGCCGGGTCATGCTCTTGTGCAGCTACACTGATGGGAGAAACGGCGGCTGTAAGGGGGTTTCCGAGTTTCGCGACCGTGGAGACTAAAGTGCGCATGGCTGGCCCTCCGAGCATTAACCCTGAATGCTCTTGGGTAACCGCATGATTTCCGGGAGAAAATTCAGATATTGCCCCTAAGGGGAATCCCGTAGTCCAAGCCGGGGGAAAGGCGGGCATGAATTGCTAAAATGCCCCGCTAGACAAGGAATGCTTCATGCTCGGCAGGCGGCGCGGCTTATTTCGGGGTGAATGGAGGGAGTCCAGGGTCTTGCCCTACCTGTTCGCCGCGGCGGTGATCGGTCTCGCACTGGCGGCCGACATGGTGTTCCAGCCTTGGCTCTACAACCAGTCGTCATTTCTTTTTTACGCGACTGCCATTGTGATCGCGAGCGGCGTGGGCGGCATGGGCCCCGCGATTTTCTCACTCGCTTTGGCATTTGCGGTGAAGCTCGGCTTTTCACCGACGCCGATTTCGCTCGCAAGGCAAGACGACCTTGCCGCCTTTGTCGCCTTTGCCGTCATCGCCTTCGGAATGGCGGGCCTTGGCGGCTACTTGCATGGGAGCCGCAGGGAGGCGCTTTCGGCCACCGATGACTTGCGTTCACGAGAGGCCCATCTGCAATCGATTCTGGACACGATCCCGGACGCGATGATCGTGATCGATTCAGGCGGGTTTATTCAATCCTTCAGCCGCGCTGCTGAACGGCTGTTCGGGTATGAATCCGCGGAGGTCTTCGGCAAGAACGTCAAAATCCTGATGCCGGGACCCTATCGCCAGGAACACGACGGCTATATCGGTCGCTACCTTGCGACGGGCGAACGGCGCATTATTGGCATTGGCCGGATTGTCGTCGGAGAGCGAAAGGACGGATCGACGTTTCCCATGGAACTCGCGATTGGCGAAGTGCATTCGGGGAAGCGCCGCTTTTTTACCGGCTTTATTCGCGACCTCACCGAACGGAGTCTGACGGAACGGCGCATGCAGGAGCTGCAATCTGAACTCGTGCATGTTTCACGCCTCACCGCGATGGGGGAAATGGCTTCGACGCTCGCGCACGAACTGAACCAGCCGCTTACGGCCATCGCCAACTATCTCAAAGGCGCAAAGCGGGTGGTGGAACAGCCGGCGCCGAGCCTTGAAGTTTTGCATGACGCACTGAACAAGGCAGGCGATCAGGCCATCAGGGCGGGCCAGATCATTCGCAGGCTTCGCGAATTTGTTGCCCGGCGCGAAAGCGAACATTCGATCGAAAGCATCACGAAAATCGCGGAGGAATCGAGCGCGCTTGCACTTGTCGGCGCGAAGGAACTCGGCATCCGGACCCAGTACCGGTTCCGTAGCGATTGTGACCTCGTGCTTGCCGACAAGATTCAGATTCAGCAAGTGCTCTTGAATCTTATGCGCAATGCCATCGAGGCGATGGCCGGCTCGAAGGTCCGCAATCTTGTCATTCAAACAGCCGAGCACTCCGGGGACATGGTCCGGGTCAGCGTTTCGGATACTGGCTCCGGTATCGACACGGAAACCGCCGCCTCTTTGTTCCAGCCATTTTTCACCACCAAGCCGCAGGGTATGGGGGTGGGCCTGTCAATTTCAAAGACCATCATCGAAGCGCATGGTGGGGAAATCTGGGCCGAAGCGAATCCAGGCGGCGGTACCGTGTTCCATTTCACGCTTCCCTGGGTGAAGGAGGGAGATCTCGAAGATGCCGGTTGATACGATTGTACATGTCATTGATGATGACGACGCGGCAAGGGACTCGCTTGCATTCCTGTTGGGGACCGCGGGTTTCAAGACGGCGGTTTATGAATCGGCGGCGAAATTTCTGAAGGCCGCCCCCTCCCTTAAGCAAGGCTGCATTGTCACGGACGTGCGTATGCCGGAAATGGACGGGATAACGCTGTTGCGTCACTTGAAACAGGGCGGTGTATCACTGCCGGTAATAGTCATGACGGGACATGGCGACATTCCGCTTGCTGTTGAGGCCATGAAGATCGGAGCCATCGATTTCATTGAGAAGCCGTATGACGATGAACACATCCTAAATTCAGTGCGCCGGGCCATCAATTCCAGTAATCAAATGATCGGCCAGCAAAATGAGGTTGCCGAGACCAACCTGCGAATTGCTTCCCTCACGGTTCGCGAGCAGCAGGTCTTGCAAGGCCTCATCGACGGCAAGCCGAACAAGATCATCGCCTTTGATCTCAATATCAGCCCGCGCACGGTCGAAATCTATCGCGCGAATGTCATGACGAAAATGAACGCGAACAGCTTGTCCGATCTTGTTCGCATGACCTTGCTCGCCAACAGTCATCCTGCATGATCGCGCAAAAAGTCGGTCTGCACCGGCGTCTTACCCTTACTCTACTCACTCTTTATGGGGTGGGGGTCACGGTTGGCGCCGGGATTTACGTCCTGATTGGCGCCATGGCAGGACACGCGGGAATGAAAACGCCGCTGGCTTTCATAGTTGCTGGCGTTGTAATGGCATTTACTGCGGCTTCTTACGCGGAACTGTGCACCCGCCTGCCTTACGCGGCCGGTGAAGCAAACTATGTGAAGGCCGCTTTCGCTTCGCGGACTTTTTCCATCACCGTCGGACTCGTGACGGCGTTCATTGGCGTTATTTCGTCAGCGGCCGTGAGTTTGGGCAGCGTAGGCTATATCCGTGAACTGATCGACTTTCCCCCTCCGTTCCTGCTAATCTTGATCCTCGTTCTGCTCGGCGGCGTCGCCATTTTCGGCATTCTGGAATCCGTGGTGTTGGCCGCCGTGTTTACGGTGATCGAAGTTGCAGGCCTGCTGTTGATCGTCGCTGCAGGATTCCGGGGAGATATTCAGCTCTGGTCGGCCTTGCCCGATCTGGTGATGCCCCCACTCGATTCTCTAGCGCTCACCGGCATTGCCTTTGCAAGCCTGCTCGCCTTCTTCGCCTTTATCGGTTTCGAAGATCTGGTCAACGTAGTCGAAGAAGTTCGGGAGCCACAGAAGACCGTGCCGCGCGCGATTGCACTGACGCTGATCATTTCGATTTTCCTGTATTTCTTCGTTGCGGCCTATTCGGTGCTCGCTGTCTCACCCGAGCGGCTCGCCGCTTCCAGCGCTCCGTTGAGCCTTGTTTTCAGGGAAGTGGCGGGAGTGAATCCCCTCGTCATTACGTTGATCGCGATTGTAGCCACGTTGAATACTGTTCTCGTGCAAATCACGATGGCCTCGCGCGTTTTCTATGGAATGGCAAACCAAGGCGACTTGCCCCGGATTTTTGGACACGTACATGCAACCACACGCACGCCGATCGTAAGCACCGTCATTGTCGTCCTATCGGTGCTTTTGTTGGCGCTCGTCTCTCCGCTTCAGACCCTCGCGGAATGGACGTCCCTCGCCACCCTCGGCATTTTCGCTACCATTAATGCTGCACTGCTGAAGCTTAAACTCGGTCACTCGGCGACACCGCAGCCAGCCGTCGCAGTCCCGGTCTGGGTACCCGTGATGGGCCTTATCACTTGCCTGGGCATGTTGAGCTTTGCACTGCTTTGAGCCGTGGCTCAGTTGATCCAAGTCAATGTTTACAGACAGAGAGGGCGCTTAATTGTTAAAGTAGCAGCCTGAACAAAAAAATCGCCCCGGACCTGGCCCCGAGGCGATTTTGTTCAGATCAAGGTAATTCACTCTTGCGATACTAGGTGGATTAGATTGCGGTTGCCCGGCGATCCACAAAGACCACCATCACAATCTGGAGCAAGAACGTGAAAGCGACATTTAATTATTTGATTACGACCATCGGAGTCACGGGTTTCCTCGCAATCTCAACCTTGGTCATCACGGGTTGGGCGTATTGGATGTGGATGGCCATCACCTTTGGCAGCTTCGGAATGTTTCTATTCGGGATTTTGGGTCCGCTGGGCTTCTTCGCCGCGGTTATCGGCTTGTGGTCTTTGGCTTTCGGTGCCCCGATATGGCTCATCGACTTGGTTCTCTGAGACCTGCGAAGATTGCTGTCATACAGCAGTCGAGTATCGCACCAGCCCTTTCTGATAATATCGATCGAAGGCGCTAGCCACCAAACGGACATAGGGGCGCCCTTTATCGAGCACCTCGATGAGAGTGCCCTCTCGCCGTATCAATCCGTTTTTCATGCACTCGTCCAGGAACTGTTCTTCGAAACTGTGCGCGTCGATTGAACGCAGATCCGCGGAGAAATTGCACATCAGTTTCTCAATGATGGCGGCCCGCCGCCGGTCATCGTTTGAAAGCTCAATGCCTCGAGCGCAGGCGAAGGAACCGTTTCGCACGGTGCGTACATATTCCGTTGTCGCCGGCATATTCTGCACATAGCCGGCCGGCAGTTTCCCGATTGCCGATGCGCCCAATCCGATCAGGGCTGGCGAGTCATCGACCGTGTAACCCTGAAAATTCCGCCGCAAGCTTCCGTTTCGGGCCTTGATGGCAAGTTCATCGTCCGGGAGTGCAAAGTGGTCGATTCCGATGGGTTCATACCCCGCCGCAATCAGAAGCCGGCGCGCCGTCTCCGCCTGGCCGAAGCGCTCATCGATGCCGGGAAGCTCGTCCTCTCGGATAAGTTTCTGGTTCTTTTTCATCCAGGGAACATGCGCATAACCAAAGACTGCAATCCGATCCGGATTCAGGAGCAGCGCCAGCGAGAGGGTCCGTTCGATATCATTCAAACTTTGCTGTGGCAGTCCATACATCAGGTCGAATCCGATGCTGGAAATGCCGCGTTGCCGCAGCAGGCGTACGGCTTCCTGTACCGTGCCGAACGGCTGTACGCGCCCGATAGCTTCCTGCACCTCCGGCGAGAATTCCTGGACGCCAAAATTCACGCGCGTGACATCCATCCCCTCCAGGGTATCCGCGAGCAAAGGTGTAACCACGCGCGGATCAAGTTCGATGGCGTGCTCTTTCAGGGCTTCTAGTTCAAAATGACTTTCCAGTTCCTGATAAACGGAAATCAGATTTTGCGGCCCTAGGATTGACGGTGTTCCCCCACCCCAATGAATCCGGCTGACCTGCCTGGTCCGGAGTTGACTGGCAATCAGCGCGATCTCCGCAGATAGCGCCTTGCTGTAAGCATTCAGAGGTTCTAGACGGCGGACTGCTTTCGTATTGCAGCCGCAATAACTGCAGATCGCCGCACAATAAGGAACGTGGATGTAAAGCGACAAGGGCGTATCGGCAGGAATTTCCCTCAGCCAGCGAGCATAGGTCGCTTCATTAACATGGTCCGTGAAGTGCGGCGCGGTTGGATAGGATGTGTAGCGAGGCACAGGCCGGACAGCCATGTCGAGCAGCACTGCGTCACGTTCCTTGCCTGTCGCTCCGGCCAGGATCGATGTATCTTCCATCAGGCTGCCCGTTGTCCTAATTCGCTCATTTTCTTCAGCCAACGTTCCCTTTTCTGCGCGCTTGCCTCGACGCTGCCGATGAGATTCTCGCGAACTTTCTTGAACCCCGAAAAGCGAAGGATATTTCGCTCCAGGCTGCGCAAGCTGTGCGCGAAGAAGAACCAGCGATAGAGCCAGGACGGCATGCCCATCGTCACGACGACGCGAGCCGACTTTCCTTTCAGAAGACCGGCCAAGCCTGCACGCTGTGTTTGCTGAATGGCAAAACCGGGCCGGAATACCTGCTCGAAGAAAGCCTTCAGCATTGCAGGCATCGATCCAAGCCAGAGCGGATAGATGATGACCACATGGGAAGACGCCCCGATTTTCGACTGGCATTCGCGCACTATCGGAGACAGCTGCCCCGAATCCCACTCCTCGCGGGAGCGAAGAAATGGAAGATCTAATTCGCGGATGTTGATGCGGTGAACCACATGGCCTGCTGACTGCGCGCCTGCTGCGTAGGCGTCAGCGAGCGCATGGCAATAATGGCGCTGGTCCCGGTCGGGATGGCCATCAATGACAGCAATTGTCTGGGTCATGGTCCTGATATCCATCGGAACTGCTCCGCAGCAGCACCTGCGCGAAACCGTTCAATCCATGGAAGATAAAAGTACCGGCTTCCGCGCCGCCGGCCTTGATGCAAATCAACTGCATCAGGCAGCCATTTTACTCCAGACACGTCTGCTTCCCCAAATCGTCATCGAACTACACACGTGGCAGGCTCCGCATTCTGACTTTGCTGTCAGCGCCGTGCAGGACAGGTGTTCAGACCGAGCATTGCATAGAGCGGGCAGAAGCTGAAGACGGCGGTCAAGATCGGAATGACGCCGATCCAGCCAACCCAGTTCCAGCCGGTGTTTGAAAATCCTAATGGAATTGCATAGGCGATTAATAGCAGCCCAATGAGGATTCGGAAGATCCGATCGACAGTCCCAACATTTGCTTTCATGTGTTGCCCATTTCCGATTGAGATTCGTTTGGTCCAGATTCACCGGCAGATTCAGATAAATGCAGCCGTTTCCAGACGCTCTTCAGCGGCTTCGAAATTATCCAGATCGCGTTTCAGCGTTTCCCACTCCTGCGCGTAGAGTTCATCCTGATCGCGCAGCGGCTCCCATGCCTGCCCTCTGAACCATGGTCCTCCGCGGGTGAAGTGAACGTTTTTTGCAGTCAGATTTTCAGGAGAGTGGCCGTCTAGCCAGTTCCAGGATTCGGGCAATGAGCCGATATCCTTGTCTTCAATCCACATGAAATTATGCAGCCACGTGCCGCTCTTGGTGTTGACATCGTCAACTGTAAGAAACTCGTGCGCCTTGTGACTGCAATTCCAGAGCACGAAACTCGACCAGTTTTTTTTCGGGTAACGGGTCTGCGGATTGCCGTACATTTTGATCGGCTCGGCCGGCGCATAGTCGTGTTTCACGCAATAGATTGCGAAGGAAGGATCATCGAACTGGCGGAAAAGTTCGAGCGGGTCCGAACGGAAATACATGTCGCAATCCATGAACAACGCCCAGCCCTCGAGCCGGTTCAGGAATGGTACGAGAAACCGCGAAAAGCTGAAGTCAGTGGAGAAATGCTTCCCATCAAAAAGGTCCCGATGCCAGATGTCTTCATCCGATTTTGGTCTCGGCAAGCTTGAACTACCAAGCATCCAGGCGCGGCGATAAAGCCCCATACGCCGAAGCTTGTCCTGGCGAATGGGATAGATGTTCAACGGTCCAGACGCGTATTTCAGCGCGCTGAATTTTAACACGCGATACGCCGAGTCTTCCCGTGGGTCATAACCCACATAAATGGAAGGAATTTCTCTCATCGTTTTATGAGCCCACGAAGTGTTTCTGCGTTTGGACAGTATTCTTGCCACTTCGGATCGTCGGGCCGATCACGCAGATCTTTTTCACATTGCCACTTGGCGCCGCAAACAGAACAAACCCGCTGCATGTCTCGCAGGGTGGCCCAGTCCGTAACGGGCAATTGTTTTTCGTCTAGGTGAAGTGCACGCAGACGTTCTGGCAACTGATCAGCCGCACCGCTCCCCCTCGCTTCCATCGAGATCAATTGCTGGGAGGTGACTCCCACATCACGGGCCAGTTCGTCGATTTGCTGGCGATCAAGCTGCTTCAACTCTCCCGGTGCAAATATCCGAGTAAACCGACCGAACCAATGGCTGAAAATGTTGCCCACAGGACACCTTTTGAATCAGTATATTCTCAAAAGATTCCCGGGTTTTGATGCAGATCAATTAGCCTTCGCCTTTAATTTTCGATCCGCTTCAAGCATGCCATCTCTCAGTTCGAAGATACGGTCGAATCGATTGAAGATTTTGTCGTCGTGCGTGACTGCTATGATTGCTGCATTTTGTTCAATTGCGAGTTTTCGCAACAAGTCCATCACAATTCCTGCCCGGCGAGAATCAAGAGCGGCAGTGGGCTCGTCTGCAAGAATGATGCTCGGCCGGTTTGCCAAGGCACGGGCGATAGCAACGCGTTGAGCCTCGCCACCAGACAATTTGGCTGGCAAGGCGTGTTTACGGTGACCCACCTCTAGATAATCAAGCAGTTCGATTGCCCGCGAGCGCGCTTTGACGCCCTCCCAGCCCGCCAGTTCCAGCACGAGTGCGACGTTATCGGTGCAATCCAGGAAGGGAAGCAGATTGTTGGTTTGAAAAATGAACCCGATCTTGTCGAGGCGAAGCCGGCGGAGGTCCGACTTTAGCCATCGGTTATCGTAAACGAGATCGCCGTCTAAGGTCAGATGGCCGCTACTGGGTTCCATGATGCAGCCGATGGCATTGAGCAATGTAGTTTTTCCAGAGCCGCTGGGCCCCAATAAAGCAACTACTTCCTTTGGATAAACGCTGATACTGACCTCACGCAAGGCATCGACGCGGGTCGCGCCCTCCCCGAAGTGCTTTGAAATCTTCTCAACCTGCACGAGGGGTTGCTTGCTGCTGGGGGCTGCCGCCACTGGCTTACCCTCCAAGAGCATTTGCCGGGTCAACCTTTAAAGCAACCCGGACACCCAGACTGCTCGCGGCAATACAGACAAAAAGAACAATAAGCCCAATTAGCCCGACGTCTTGTGGCAAAAGCAGCACCCGTCTCGGGAAATGACCATGCACGAGCGTCACGAGCGCCGCGCCAAACACGAAACCGATCACACCCATGGCGACGGCTTGCTGCAGGATCAAGCCTATAATTCTGCTATCTGGTGCACCGATCAATTTTAGCGTCGCGATCCCGCGTAGTTTGTCCATCGTCATGGTGTAAATAATCAGCGCGATAATAACCGTCGAAACGGTGAGCAAAATGGCCGTAAACAGCCCGATTTGCTTGCGCGCGCGATCAACGACCGATCCGGTAAGAACTCTCTCTTGTTCCTGTTGCGTCATTGCGCCGAGATGTTTCCAGCGGCGAATTGTATCCGCCACTGCCTCAGTGTCGACCTTAGGATCTGCCCGCGCCACTACAGCATTCACCGTATCCAGCGATAGGACTGCCGCGCCGCGTGCAATTTCACGCCTTGCGGCTGGTGGCGCAAGCTCAAACTGCAGGACCTGGGAGTCGCGAAGCGACATGTAAATTGCCGGATCGCCACCCGATGCCACGTGGTGCTTTGTCAAACCGACAACGGTGAAGCTCCGGCGACCGAGTTTAATCCGGTCTCCTAAATTCATCCCGGTTTGCTCATCGGCGATGATTTCATAGTGGCTGCGCACGATTAACCGTCCGGCGGAAACCTGTTCAGGACCCCCGGGCCGCCCCACTTCATAGCCAATCGCGTACAACCGTAATTTTCGACCCGCGTGATTTGCTTCTACCGTTTGGTAAGTGACCGCACCTGCGGCCGTGATGCCGGACAAACGAGCAATCGCCTCTCGAGTATCGCCCGGAATTCGCGAGGCTTCCGCAAAGGGACCCAACGTCCCCGCTTCCACCACCCAAATATCGATTTTTGGAACTCTTAAGATCGTGAGTGCGTCATCAACGAGCCCGCGGTAGATTCCGATCATCGAAAGAACGACGCCCAGCAACAAGCTCAATCCGACGCAGGTAAGCAGAAAGCGCCCAAGCTTATGCCGCACTTCGCGATAGGCGAGGTTCACGGCGCTTTTCCATTTGTAATTTTGGCGGCCCATCCTTCTTGGAGACCCATGGAAGGCTTAATGATGATGGACACGCCTTTCGACAGATCGGAAACAAGTTGAGCGCGCCCGTCCAAAGTACGGTGTCCGAATCTGAACTCGCGCTGGCGGATCAATCCATCCTCAATGGTCCATACTTTTCCCTTGGCTCCATCAAACTGGGTAATTGCCGCTTCCGGAATCAAGAGCGCATCGGCAAGGGACGCGGTTTCGATCTCCACTTCCGCCTGCTCCCCTAAATGTAAGGCTTCAGGGCAGCCGCCGCAGGAAACATAAACTCGCCGCTCTTCAGTAACGCGATCGCTCTCGAAACCTATGCGCGTCACTTTACCTTTGAAGGACTGACCTGGCAGGGAGCGGAGACGGATAATCGCATGCTGATCTAGTCGAATGGGACCCGCGCGGGATTCGTCAATGTAGGCAAGAATCCAAACCGTCTTCGGTTCAACAAGGGTGAAAAGTGCCTCGCTGCTTCCCAAAGCGCTGCCGAGCTCCTTGTGACGTGTGATCACCAAAGCATCGTAAGGCGCCCGCAACGCGTGATCCATTAAAAGTCTGCTTTCATACTCGTATTGCGCCTGGGCGTCCTTGACCAGAGATTTTGCAACTTCGATGTCTGCTCTCGATACGGCAATTTCACTCACGGCGACATCTTCATCCATTTGCGACTGCTGTGCCGCCTCCTCCGAGACAAATTGCTTGCCAAGCAAGGACTGGCGCCTTTGGTTGGTGCGCTTTCTTTGGGCGAGCAGCGTCGTCGCTTTATCAGCGGCAGCCTGGGCACGTAAAAGTGCCGCTTCGGAATTGGCTAGGCCAGCCTTGGCCTTATTGACCCGGGATTCCTGCTTAAAGGATTGCAGGCGAGCTAATACGTCGCCCGCTTTTACGAGATCACCGTGATCAGCATTCAGCTCAGCAAGGATGCCGGGAACGTCAAAACCAATTCGCGAAAGGATACGCGCTTCTACGGTCCCCAAACCGTATACAGCCGCCCGCACATTTGGTTCGCGCAGGGCGACCTCGACACTCACGGCACGCCCAAACAAAAATGCAAGCAGAATCGCACAAGCTACGACTACTGCAATGGAAGCAGCAATGATTTTATAGCGGCGGGTCATCGCTTCCTCATATAGCGACGAGCGGACAGCAGAATTCGTGCATGCAGTCTAGCGGAGTAATGCGGGTCAAGTAATCATCGTCGATAGTAATTAGCTCCGCCATTTCCTACCTAGAGGAAACGCTTAAGGAGAACCCCTTAGAATCCATCAAGACCAGCCTTATTGCTTAAATTGAGGGACTTTCATTTCTCCTTTGTGGCTTCAAATTGCGAGAATGCATCCAATGCGTGGCTTGCGAACATGACCGATGGACCAGCGCCCATATAGATCGCCATCCCCAAAACCTCGACGATTTCATCCTTCGTGGCGCCATTGTCGAGCGCTGCTTTGACATGAAATGTAATACAATCATCACACCTGACCGCCACGGAAATGCCCAACGCGATTAACTCTTTTGACTTGGCGTCCAATGATTTTTTCGCCAATGCGGCTTGCGTCATTTTGGAGAAAGCAGCCATGATTTCGGATGCATCTCCCCGCAAGCTTCGCAGTTTCCCAGACAGCTGCTTGTAGTTTTCCAGCCAATTTTCCAAGTTTCGGTCTCCGATCAATTGTTGTCGAACCGGTAAATTCGCTTTTGGCATCAGCTTCGGCAAAATCCCCGAACGGTTTCAACCATACCAGTCGTTGCAGACGTGGGTTTGATTTAAAATAACAAGTTGCTTCAATATTCGTCTATTTTAACGGCCCGATCAATAAACTCCTGCATCACGAGAGTGCCCGTGCGAGAACAACCGCTGCAACAGAAAAGCGCGATTCCGGTGACAACCATCGCTTTGATTGCTGTCATCACTCTGTTGGCCGATACAGGCTACTATTACTTTTTTCGACTGTTTGGTTTAACCGCGGGCTATAACAATCAGCCGGTTTTGGCGGCGGCGTATTATGCGATCTGGTCGGGAATTGCGGTCGGCATATTCTGGCCCGCCCATAAGGCGCTTGTTTCACATTTCGTTCGTCCGGCTACTGCGATTATTCTAACGGTGGTTCTTATTGGCCTCGCGATTTTCGCTATGTATGTCCTGCCAATCCTGCCGAAGATCCGATGGACGGAACCATGGCAGGCTCCCGAACTGATGTCCGTGACGCCTTCCTATTTTATTCCCAAGACGATCGAAATCCTGTTTCAGCAGTTACTCATTGCGGCGCTCGTGTTTTCGCTGTCTCGAACCTTTTCACTTCGGGATACGTCCATCATCTGTGCGGTTCTGTTTGGATTTGCGCATACGCTGCTTGCGCTCGGCGACCTGCCGTTTGGATATGTAATCCGGTTTATTCTCGCTGCGAGTTTTTTTGGAGCGATTTTTCCGTATCTTTTTCTGAAATGTTCCAACGGCTTTGCTTATTCGTACTCGCTACATTGGTTTTATTACCTCATGACAATAGTAATGGCCCACACGCTGTCTCCGTATGCAACGGGATAATGGATTCTTGTGGGCTTAGAAGCAGCCTGTGACCGAAATGAAAGGAGGCATAGCCATGCCGAAAAAAATCGCCATTATTGGTGCGGGCGAAATTGGCCAGACGATTGCTTTTTTATTGCGAGATTCTAGACACCTCGAGATCGCTGTCTGGGATATCGATCCCCAGAAGATCGTGGGGCAGAGCTCTCTTTCGACCGCCGTCCCTCGTGCGGAAATAGTCTTTCTTTGTGTGCCGTCTTGGGCAACGCGCACAGCCGCGAATTCTTTGATCCCGTACCTTGAACCAGACGCAGCTATCATCTCTCTCACGAAAGGACTTGAGCAAGCTTCGGGAAAACTAATGTCAGAACTACTTTCGGAAATCCTGCCTCATCATCGCTTTGCTCTGCTGCACGGTCCTATGCTTGCGGAAGAACTGATGTTGGGTCTTCCAGGTGCGGCGGTGATCGGCGCCCGTGATAATCGTATATTTTTGCTGGCTACTGATTTGTTCTCGGGATCAATGCTGAAACTTGAATATAGCGACGATATGCATGGCGTTGCATTTGCGGGCGTTCTCAAGAACATTTACTCGCTTGGCATGGGCATGATTAGCGCGCTCAAATTTGGCAGCAACTTCACCGGCTGGTATGTCAGCCAAGCGACGGCTGAGATGGGCAAAATTTTACAGCAGTCGGGATTTAAACAAGAGACGGCCTATTCCGCGGCTGGTTTGGGCGATTTACTGGCGACCGGAATGAGTCCCTATTCAAACAACCATCAGATTGGCCGTGAATTGGCAGAAACTGGAACTACAACTCGTAAAGGAGAGGGCTTTGTTTCGCTGCCACTGCTCATTTCCAAGCTTGGCAAAATAATGCCTGAGCTACCTTTGGCGAACAGTGTGCATCAGGTTGCCATTGGTAAACTCACAGCAAGGGAGTCCTTTGCAAAATTTTTTGAGAAGTAGAAAAATCTTTAATTTAGCCCCACCGCCAAATTAACCTCCTGAATGGAAAGACGCTCTGCTATTCTGCAATTGAACGGCGCCTCATCAGCGCGAATAAACTAGCAACGCATCTGCCCTCCACGTTCAGAAATCAAGCTTGTCCTGGATCGTAACGATTCCCGCCTTTGCGCAAGCATCGTCGGCATCCCCGCCCGGAGCTCCCGAGATTCCGATTGCTCCGATCAGGGACCCCTTTGACTCAACAACCATCCCGCCACCAAGAACCACTACTCCCGGCAGGTCGCGGACGCCTGCCTGAGGCATTCCGGGCTGGGTGATCGCTTGAAGTTCCGTGGTGTTGGTCCGGAATGTAATCGCCGTCCAAGCCTTGCCTGTGGCCGTCGGAACCGTATGCGGGCCGGCAAACCGGTCGCGCAACATCACCTGCGTATTTCCAAACCGATCCACAACCGCAACAGCCACCTGATAGCCCTGCTTGCGGCATTCGGTTAGCGCAGTTCTGGCGAGATCCAGCGCCAGCTCTGGACTCATCGAGCGGTAGGTAACGATGGGATCCTGCGCAGCCGATGGCACGGGACAGGCGATCAAGGAAACAAGCAACAGCGCCATGATTTTGGGACGATCCATGAACTTAATCCTCCTGCACATTTGAGTATTCAAGCATGGCCCTTCGCCACTCGATTGATCCAGAGCAAGTAGAACTGAATTTTTGATATCCCCTGCTTCGATAGCCCGGTGTTGAAGTTCGCGCGTTCCGCCGGCGTTTGATAGCAGGAATTATTTCGCGGCAATTTTTTACCGGCGGTCCCCGTCTACATTCGCGCCAAGCTCACCACGCCAGGGCGTTGCGCGCTCCAGCACCACCAGCACAATCACGATCAGGGCCGCTAGCGCCAGCGCGCCCTGCCAGTAGGGAATTCCGATCAGGTCCGTCAGGATGATCTTGCCGCCTCCTTCGGCGAGAAACGTCTTGGCAAGGAAAGGCGTCGAGTAGGAATAGGCCAGCGCGCCGAACAGTCCACCGACCAAGGCGAAGATCGCATCGCGATATCCCGCACCGATCTGCGCTAAGATCGTCCCCGGACACGCACCGGCGAGAGCGATGCCCGTCCCCAAAATAAGCCCGCCTACGACATCTGCCGAATAAAGAGCAGCCTTCGGCTGCAGCTTGACATAACCGAAACCATGCAACGCGGCGAGGGCAATGGCGCCTGTAGCCACCGCGGTCAGGAACACCTTCAGCATGATGAAATTTCTCATCTGCATCTGGCCGACGATCATGCCCGGCTCGAATACGCGCGCCTTCTCGAGCGCGAAGCCGAAGACCACGCCCATCAGCAGGCCGACGGAGACAGCGAATACGATGGTCATGTGTTTCTCCCCTATTCAGATGCGGCGCAATGCGAGCATGGCGGTAGCAATGCCGCCGGCGAACATGGCCGCGACCGCAATCATGGAACTCACCGCGAGTTGTGCGGTACCGGACAAGCCGTGACCGCTGGTGCAGCCGTCGGCAATGCGTGCGCCATAGAGCATTATAAATCCGGCCACAAAGGCGATCGCATATCGCTTGCCGGGCGAGGCTGTTCCCAGTGCCCGCGACCAGATCGGCGAGATGCGCGGGCGAACCGCGCCGGAAATCTTCATGGAAAGAAACGCGCCGATTGCAACCCCGATCACGAGCGCGACCTGCCACCAGTTCTTTCCCGTCGCAGAGATGTGCCGCGCCACATAGTCGATCTTGTCAATGCCCGGATCGAGGTAAGAGGCCAGCATTCCGCTCACTGTGACGTAGGACGATGAAGCCCCGAGGGCCGTCTCGATCAGCAAAAAAGCCGGGATCTGCAGAAGTCCGATGATGATGCCGGCCAAGTACGGAGACCAAGCCTTTCTTGTGAGGAGATCCATGGATGTCTTCCCTGAGAGAGACTTATATATTCTATTTTATGAATATATTGACCGGAGCGCAAGCGTGCATTGATTCAGCTCAACTGCGCGTGCAGGCGTTTTCCTTACGGGTAGAAGAAATTTTAGCTTCGGCGGCCAGCAGCGGCACGACAGATCAGGCCCGACAAAACCGAGGTTACCTTATCTATGCGGATGATGGTTTCGCTACAGACACCGATCTGAATGGCGGTATCAACGTTCCAGCCTCTTCAGATAAGCGATGACATGGGAAGCGATTTCCGGATCGAGCTGAAACTCCGGCATGTTTGGGTGCCCCGTGGAAATGCCTTCTACCAATGATTCCTGCAAGTCTTCGACGGGATAGCGCAAATGCAATGTGCGAAACGGCGGAGCAGCCTCAAGTGGGCTGGCGCTCTTATGGTCGATGGCATGGCAGCGAGAGCAATTCGCACGCACAAAATCGAACCCTTGCTGCTCGCCCGGCGACAATTTTTGCGCCGACGCAACATCAAATACCAGAACGATGCCGAGCGTGTTGGCGAATATCAGCAAGAACCTAATCACAATCGGACCTCCCCGTTACAGTTGCGAAGCCGAAGGCCTGAAGTTGGAAAGAGACCAAGTTACTGGTCTCTTTTTTATGTTGTCTCATTTGTAGGACACGAACTGCTTCTAAGCGCTGCGCAGAGATTGAGCGGCTCAGCACCTATAAGACCGAAGCTTGCGTAACTAGAATTTCTGCCTGGAACTCAGAGCCGCCCCGTAAGCAATAACACGACGAGGATGATCAAGATGACACCGATCACACCAATGCCACCATGACCGAAGCCGTAGCCATAACCGCCAAACCGGCCACTGAAGCCGCCAAGCAGGAAGATGATCAGAATAATAACAAGAATAGTTCCGAGTGACATGGGTGGTCTCCGTTTGCTGGAACCGTATAAACACTGCGCTCATTCACGACTTAGATTTTGAATTCCTTGTTGAAGTTTTTTTTAAACTGCAGGCGCTTCCCCGTGATGGAGCCGGGCATCATCTTACTTCTTCTCGATCGAAATGCCTCGCTCACCGATATTGATCTCGATGCCGGTTGTTTTCTGTCGTTCCTGATAGAGTTGATACCCAACGACCAGTGTTGCGATGACGAGCACGCCAATGATGAGATAGAGATGGTTGCGGTTCATGGCCTCGAATCCTTTGTCATTAAAAGTTCGATTGTGCTTTGCATCTGATCCCAACATATAAAGTCGATAGAGTTCGATTGACTCCATTTCAGTTGACTCATTTCTATACGGTAAAAATTCAAGTGTCAGCCCTCACATCAGTCCGATCATCGATCTGATCCAATCCGAGCAGCAGTGAGGCCACGCGATTTGCCGAAGATATCCAATCCGCCAGCCGGCCAAAGTTGTCTTGGATCCAGTTGAAGGAGCCCTGCACAATCACAAAAGCAGCGGCCGCCTGAACAACTTCCCCAAGGCTCATCGAACCATCGAGATATTTCGGCGCACACAGAAGCAATGCGATAATGGGCGTCAGGATCAGCGTTGTATAGGAGATGACGCCTAACCTGACGAATTGCCAGCAGACTTCGCGCCACCATGCAATCAAGTGGTCCAGCGCGGGCGCGACTTTGTGCCTTCCATCGGATTGGCTTTCGGGCAGGCTACCTTCACTTGTCTCACGCAGATGGGCCCCGACAGATCGAAATTCGGCTTCCGCTTTATTTTTTCCCTCGATTACCTGCGTAAAACGCCGCCCGATAAAGACCGTCAAAGAAGTAAACAGGATTGAATAAAGGACAACTGCAACTACCAGATACCTGGGGACTGAAATAGTTATTCCGAGCTGATCAAGCACTAAAACATCGCCAATCGACCACAGAACGCCGATGAACGTTGCCGCAGTCAAAAGCGATGATAGCAATCCAAGGACAAGATCGACGGGTGCCTCCGTGGCCACCCTCGCATCCTCCGCTATCCGATACTCCGGTGTCTGTATTTCACCCTCCATAAATCGGAGCCGGCGAGAATGGTTATTGGTCAGCCAATAATCGAGCAGATGTCTGGTCAGCCACTCGCGCCAATTCCGTTGCATCGTCATGCGACCGCCGATCGATACAATGGCGACTGCGACGCTCGATACCAAAAGCGGAATGAACATTTGCGCCTGGTTCCAGATCGCGATCGTGTCTTTTCGCTCTATCGCATTGAAAAAATCGCGATTCCAGTAGTTCAGCCAGTACGCGACGGCCAATTGTACGATCACCGTGACGAGGAGAAGGACCGTAAGTAACCAGGCCCGCCAGGCAGAGGGCCCCTTCCAGAACCCCGAGGCGCTTTGCCAAAAGCGGTTGAGGAGACGCTTCTCATTGGGAGCAAGGTAGATCTGCCGAGCCATCGATGAATTTACTCGAGGTCGCCATAGCCGGATACGTGCGGTCTCAAGACAATCATTCTGAATATGAGTCATGGATTTCGTCAAATGAGCCCCGTCGGGTAACGAGCACTACGTGAACAAAACCGTAAATCTGGTACCTTGATCGTTCTCTCCACGAGAAATCTGCAACTCGCCACTAATTTGCCGGACAAGGGCCAATACGGGCTTCATTCCGATCCCTTTCGCTGCGGCTGGATTAAAATCTTCGGGTAAGCCCGGACCCTCGTCGGAAATAGAAAGAGCATTCAAGCTTCCGCCTTTGGACTGCAGGCGCACTGAAATCTTGCCTTTTCCATACTTGATTGAGTTCGTGATCAGTTCGTTGGCAATAAATCCGAGCGGGATCGCCGTGACTGTGGGTATGTTGAGTTCGGTCCCCTCGATCTGGAAAACTCTCCCGAGGCCTTCGTTCGAAGTCATCTCGGAAAGATCGCAACAAAGCTTTTCGAGATATTGCTTGAATTCTACGCTTTCGACCTGATCCAGAGCATGCAAATGCTGATGCACTCTCGCCAGTCGCGACCCCTCTCTCTTTCGCGTATAGACACGAACTAATTTTCTTTGCCGTGCCAGCGCGCCTATCTGGCTACTCAAAGTCAAAATCGCATGGAATACGGAGGATAACTTGATCTGCATCAAGGATGTCTCGCAGCAGACAACAGTTCCTCAGCGGGCCAAGTATCCCGCTCCAAGAATATCTCATTCAAAGTTATCGTTGCGATCAGACCCGCGTTGCTTTCGCGGTGTCCTATAAAAATTAGGCTAATCCTATAGCAAGGCGGAGTCGAGGCGAATGTCGGCTCTCTACCGCGCGAATAAAACCCATCGGGGGCATGGTCATCGCAAGATCGGATTGATCTGCCGCAATGCGAGGCTGAGTAAAACCTCAAAATTAATCAAGGTCAGGTCGAGGATAGCGAATGCTGCAAATACCTCGAATTAGCCGGATCGCATTCGTCGGCTTCTCCTTAACCGCCACTCCGGCCACCGCTGGGGTGCTCGATGATTGCCTGCAGGATCGATGGTCGGATATGCGCTTGCAAACTTGCAGCGTTGTAATCGATTCACGCGCTTTTGGTATCCAAGACAAAGTGCTTGCATACAATTCCCGTGGTGAAGCGCGTATGGAAGCAGGCGCGCTGAAGATGGCAATCCAGGACTTTACCGAGTCCATTCGTTTGCAACCCTCCAATAAGTCGGCTTTCGCAGGCCGCGGCCAAGCCAGATTTGCCTCCGGCGACTTTGCTGGCGCAATCGCCGACTATAGCGAGGCGATTCGTATTTCTCCCGATGCGTCCGAACTCTATATCGAACGCGGCCATGTGTATCTGACAAATAACAATTTCGATGCTTCGATCCGCGACCTGACCGAAGCGATCCGATTGGATCCCGAGAGCGCCAGTGCTTACAATAATCGGGGCCTCGCGTTCCGAAAGAAGGGCGATAGCCGGCGCGCCTTGCAAGACTACACGACGGCAATTGCGCTAAATCCGATCTATGCATTGGCTTATGCCAATCGTGGGGCATTGCTTGAGAGTCAAAACAGAAAACCCGAAGCAATTGCGGACCTGTTGCAGGCAATTAAGCTCGACCCTTCACAGGCTGCGGTCAGAGTTGCGCTGAAACGCCTTGGCGCGATTGACGCGGCCGTAAAGGAAAGCGACCTGCGCGTCCGTCACGGCAGAGGACTGGCGGAAGCAAATTGCAGTGGTTGTCATTCAATCGGAGCAAAGGACGAGAGTCCCAACACCAGGGCTCCGGCGTTTCGAGATTTGCAACATCGACACCGGATGCAGTGGTTGCGAAAGCCGATCACCCGTGGAATCGCAGCGCCCCACGATCAGATGCCGCAATTTGTTCTTTCCAAGGATGATGTCGATATGCTGGTCGCTTACATCAGCAGTCTTGCGGGCCGCCGGTAACTCCATTGTCCTTCACCGCATGGCTCAGGCCGCATCCCGCATAAAAAAGAGACCGTGTTAAAGAAGCCTTCCGTTCTGCATGGTCCGACCGGCCCATGAGATTGGAAAACAGCGGGCAGAGACTTCGTGGCAGAAGCGCACGCATGGAGAGCTGAAGCTTGATCGCGAGAGACCGCAGGCGAGCCGGACAACCGGCGGCTTCCGCCGCAGGCAGGAGACGCGTACAGAGACCGCACGGGCTGGATGAGGAAGAGCAAATTTAGCTCAATGACTCTCAGTATGTACGAAAATATAGAACGCGGTTTATCTCGCCCCGCCACTGCGTAATACATCTACCATTGACAATATAGTTAGGATTCCTTACTTTTTTCTATAACCAACGATTATGTTGGGAACCTATAAGTAGGAGTTCTCATGTCTTCTAAAGCCGTATTTTATCATGCTGGCTGCCCAGTATGTGTTTCCGCCGAACAACAAGTGCTCGACATGGTCGATCGTAGCAAAGTCCAACTCGAAGTCGTGCATTTTGCCCAAGGTGGCAAAGAGCGGATTGCCGAAGCTGAAAAAGCGGGCGTTAAATCCGTTCCGGCACTGGTGATTGATGGTAATGTGCTGCACATCAATTACGGTGCCAGCATGGATGATGTGAAAAAAGCTGTTGCGTAATATAGCGATTGGGTGAGTGGGTTATCGCTTACCCACTCGCCATTTTTATGAGGAAATTATGAAAATTGACGTATACGACACCTACGCCACTTCCAAGGCCGGAAAGACCATTCATTTTGATGTGCTCTTGCCAAATGGCGGCAGCAAAGAAACGGCAATAAAATATGCACATGCATTCCTAGAATCGATTGGTGAAGCGGCAGATGCACTCAAGTCCGAGCGTTACAATTTCTGCCACAGCGAGCCCGCGCACCCTGTGGTTGAAGCGGAGATTGCAAAGTCTGGGCATTACATTCTACAAATGGAAGGCTGCCCCAATCCCTACAGATGAGCGAAGCGCGTGAACGAAACCACCAACATTGCTACGGGTATCGAGCGTCTATCGACGGTGTTTCGTGCTGCCTTGTGGGAGGAAGCCAAGCACTGCGGCTTAAGTCCTCTGCAGGTGCAAATCCTACTGTTCATTGCCGCCCATGCATCCGCATTGAATAATGTCTCGCATCTGGCCAAAGAATTTGCCGTCACCAAAGCAACCATAAGCGATGCGGTGCGCGTGATGCTGGAGAAGAAACTACTTAAGAAGCAATCCAGCGATGATGCCAGAGTATTTTCGCTGACACTCACCGCAAGCGGTCATAAACAGGTGCAGAAACTCGGAGCACTTTCGCAGTATTTTGATGAAGCGCTCACTGATATTCCTGCGGGCGAGCGCAAAAAAATATGGGAAGGGCTGCTGCTGTTGATGGGGCATTTGCTGAAAACCAGCATTATCCCGCTGCGCATGTGCCTCAGCTGCCAGCATTACCGCAAGCGTAAAGGTGCAGCCTATTGCCATTTATTGCAACAACCGTTGCAACTCGAAGACATTCGCCTGGATTGCCCCGAACACATCTTGGCTGCATGAATGTTCTTGCACTTCAGCATGTAGAATTTGAAAGCGTTGGCATGATTGCCGATTGGTTGGGCGCACAACTTATTGCCAGCGTGCTTGGCGCAAAAGTATATCCAAACCCGGCCAAAGAAATAGGTTGGTTTCCTGTTGCTATTATTGATGAAGCCCTAAGCGAGCCTGTTCTGCGCGGCCGAACCCTGCGATAACAGCGTTCCACTGGCACGGCGATACGTTTGATTTACCACATGGCGCAACGCTGCTGATGTCGAGTAAAGCGTGTGAAAATCAGGCTTTCAATTATAAAGCAAAAGCGCTGGGCTTGCAGTTTCATTTGGAAATGACGGAAGATGGTATTTGCAACCTTATCACCCACTGCCGCGCGGAGATTATTCCATCAGCCACCATCCAACCGGAAGAAAAACTGATGTCCGGTATGACCGTCATCCCCACTTGTCAGCGCGCGCTTTATTCCATGCTGGATCGGTTGGTGGCGAATAATCGCTATTTTTAGGGAAGTAGGTTTTTGTATGTGGCGGTGAATCAGCGGCCCCCCCCGCGCACATCCGGAATTGCGATTCTCTCAGGTCGAATGGAATTTCGCACTTTTAAATGCTGGCTGGGGCGCCAGGATTCGAACCTGGGAATGGCGGAATCAAAATCCGCTGCCTTACCACTTGGCTACGCCCCAAAACCATTGAAATTATTATCATAAGCTGTTACAATGCCTATACTTTCTTCGTTTTTACCTGTCCATAGCGACTCATGGCTTCTCGCCGCTTCTCACGCCATTTGCGAGACTGGGGCGAATACGATCGCCCCGCTCCAAAGAAGCGACGTCCGGAAGCAGCATCTCTGGAATCGGGACCTGTTCCAGCGTTGCGATCTCGGCAGCAATCGCCGTGCGCTCGTCATCTAGCGCTGCGATTCGCTTCTTCAACTCGGCTAGCCTCACTTCGCGTTGTGTCATCGTCTTGTGCCGCAATTCTGCGGCCTCGATATCAATCTGACGGACGTCGCTTCACCCCTTGATGCGACAGTCTCGGATCGGGTGTACTGAGCAAACGACGGCTTACAGCAACAGCGCGCGGGAAACAGCCTCCGCCGCTTCGGACGCAGGCATGAACAGTCTGAGCGGGCGGTTCGGAAATGGCACGAATCCAAAGTTGTGATAGAAGACCGCCGCTTTTTCATCGGTCGCTTCGACCACGATTGCAAAAACCGCAAGTGAACGAGCCGCTCCAATCACCCTTCGAACCGCGTCCGCGAGCAGAAGATCGCCGACCCCTTCGCCTCGCACTTTTTCATCACGCGCGAGACGCCCAATGAGAGCAGCCGGAATGGCACCATAACGGGGCAGACGTTTTGCGTATTCGGGCGGCAGATCGGCGATGGTGAGTGTGAAGGAACTCAAGCTATAGAAACCGACGATTCCGCCCTGATCGTCGATAGCGACGAAGACACGCGCCACATTGCGTTTCTCGTCCTGCCCAGCGCGAAGACGGAACCAATCGTCAAGTGAAGCCACACCGCACGAAAACGCCGCGCGGTCATGTTTGCCGAGCGGTTCGATCGCTTTGATCATGCACGATCAGCCGAAGAGATGACGATGACGCTTCAAAGCCTCCACCAGACGCGGGGATGGATCAGGGATCCGTCCAACCGCCGCGAGAAACGCGTCGCTATCCGCGCCCGACAGAACCATACGATGATGCTCGTCGAGAATCCGGCGCGCACCCTCGTAGGCAAGATCGCCGGCAGCAAGTCCGGTGACCGACATGGCCTGCTGGATTACCTTCTTTGCCGAAGGCGCCAGGCGCAATTCGAGACGTTGGGATTTGTATTCCCGCTTAGGTGATGCTGGCTTCTTGTGCACGGATGGCATGATCTCTCTCCTGAGAGTCTTGTACGGCAATTCGCCGTGCTTAGCAAGAGTAAGGCACACGACCACTGCCATCGACCGCACTTTCCGGATTCTTGAGACAATGCGATTCTATGAGCGGCAGCGGACCGCTATGAGCATCTATGACCAGGGGCGGAATCGAACCACCGACACTTACAAGCAAACAGCAGCACCCGCTTGCGCATGCATGCGCATGCATGCGCATCGTATTGAACCCAGGAAATTGCACGCCAAAATCAACATGGCTGCTCATAGCAGCACACAAATATTTTCGCGGATTGCGAGACTGGAGCGAGCCTTGCACAAAGCGGCGAGGCGTAACCTGCTGAAATGGGGCGAAGATTTTTTATTACTGAGCGGCATCAAAATCCGCTGCCTTACCACTTGGCTACGCCCCATCCTGAGCCGTATTTGCCGTGACCGCACGTCCAAAATCAATGTCCGGAATTTCGTGAGGGTTCCGGGCGGCTCCTGATAGTGCTTTCGACCGCATCCCGCCAGCTTGAAGCTCCGGAGAGGGGCTGCTAAGACCGCGCGCCAATTCATCGGAGTGTAGCGCAGCCTGGTAGCGCACCTGCTTCGGGAGCAGGGGGTCGCAGGTTCGAATCCTGCCACTCCGACCAATTTTCCCGGCAAAAAAAGAAAAAGAAAGACCCGCGCGGGCCGCTTTCCCGCGCCTTCTGCCTTTTTGGAAGGCTGACGAGCTGAATAGCCCGCCAGTCAGCCCACCTTGAGATTACCCGCAGCGGTTTTGCCGCGGTCCGTGGTCACGACGTCGTAGGATAGCTTCTGTCCTTCGGTCAGCGTGGAAAGCCCTGCTTGCTCCACCGCGCTGATATGGACGAACACGTCGCTACCGCCGTCGGAAGGCTGAATGAAGCCGTATCCTTTTTGCGGGTTGAACCACTTCACGGTTCCGGTAGCCATCTCGCCTTCCCCCTTATTGCCCTGACGGGCACGCCGGACGGAATCATCCGGCTTCACAACAACCGGATTTTCGGTGTGCCATCAGGAGCGGCCATTCGCTGCGCCCGTGCAGGCCGAAATTCGATTGCTCGAAAAAATTGGACCCCAACCGGAACCACTCGTCAAGCGCGGTTATCGGCGCGGCCGTATGTCAGGGCTTGCATTTCAGTCTGGTGACGGATTGAACAGGCGCATGGCTGACGAAATCCAGTTCGAGCAAAACTTCAAGGCGATAGCGGGCATCCCCGAGACGGTTTTTCCCGGGGTGCAGCGCATTCTGGCGCCAAACCCGGGGCCGTTCACATTCACCGGCACCTGCACCTACATCGTGGGTGACAAGCATGTGGCGATCATCGATCCCGGCCCCGACAATCAAGCCCATGTGCAGGCGCTTGCGCGCGCGCTTGCCGGGCGGACGGTCGAACAGATCGTCGTCACGCATACGCATCGTGACCACTCAGGTGCCGTACCCGCGATCCGGTCGCATACGCATGCGCAGACCTATGGCGAAGGCCCGCATCGTGCGGCGCGGCCATTACACGAAGGTGAAAGCAATCCGATCGAGGCGGGTGCGGACAGGAATTTCAGACCGGACGTAACCCTGCGCGAGGGCGATCTTGTCTCCGGCGAAGGATATGCGCTGGAAGCGATCGCAACGCCCGGTCACGCCGCCAACCATCTTGCGTTTGCGCTTCGAGGCAAGAACTGCCTCTTCAGCGGCGATCACGTCATGGGCTGGTCCACATCGATCGTGGCACCGCCGGACGGCTCGATGACCGACTACATCCATTCGCTCAAAAAACTTCGCGGCCGCCCCGAAACGTTTTATCTGCCCGGCCACGGCGGGCCGGTTCAGGACGGACCGGCACTGGTGGAGCGTTATATCGAGCACCGGAACGCACGCGAGCAGGCGATCTTGCGCCGGCTGGAACGCGGCGAGACGAACATTCCCGGCCTCGTGCAGGCAATCTACATCGGGCTTGATCCGAGACTGGCGGGGGCGGCGGGCCTTACGACTCTGGCGCATCTGGAGAATCTGGTTTCGACCGGCCTGATCGAAACAGACGGGCCGCCTTCCATCGGCGGCCTCTACCGGCTCGCCTGATCAGCGGCGCCGGCGGGAATCCGCGAAATCGCCGAGCAGGCTTTCCACGCGACGCGCATTCGATCCGAAATCGTGCGTGCCGTAGCGCGAGGCCGAGCGCATGTCGATGCGGACCCCGTTTGCGAGCGTGCGGACGCGGATCACGATGTCCTCGCGGAAACCCATCAGGAAAGTCTGCGCCACCGCCTCGATGCGCCCTTCCCGCTGGCCGCCGCGCGGCGGCACGCTGTCGAGCACGCGCCAGCCGCGGCGCTCCACGAGTACCAAGAGCCCGTTGAATACTTCGTCGGGATTTGCGTCCAGTTCGTAAGGCCGCACGGCCGGATAAAACATCTGCTGCAGCATGGCCTCCCGGTCGCCGGGATAATTGATGGAATTCGCCGTGCTGGAACGCGCGGAAGTGACCGCGAGGAAGCGCGGCGGGTCCGATGTGTCCGTTGAGATGTCATTAATTTCAGGCAGATTGATCGAGCGCACGAACTCGAAGGTCGGCCAGGCCAGAATTGCGAACCCGATCAGAAAAGCCGCGATGGCGCGTCCCAGCCCCCGCAAGCCCTCATTCCAGATCACGACGAAGGCTGCGATCGCAACCAGCATGCCGAGCAGCGCGCAGACCAAACCGGTCGAAAGCGTGATGTAGGCGAGTTCGTGTTCGACCAGGCCGATCCGGTGCAGGACAATCGCGATCAGCGTGACCGGCAGCGAGAAGATCGCAATGCGGCGCGCGAGCGTCGCGAGCCATGTTACGCGCACTTCCGTGTAGAGACGGCGTCGGATCATCGGGGATTGGCGCTCAGTCGGCGGTGGGCAGGCGATAGCCGCGGAATTGCTCGCGCAGCGTCGTCTTCTGGATTTTACCCGTGGCGGTGTGCGGGATTTCCTTCACGAAGGCAATGTCGTCCGGCATCCACCATTTGGCGATCTTGCCTTCCATGAACTTTAGGATTTCCGCCTTGTCCGGCTGCTGCCCGGGTTTTGCGACCACGACCAGTAACGGACGTTCATCCCATTTCGGATGCGGCACGCCGATCACCGCCGCTTCCGCCACGGAGGGATGACCCACCGCGAGATTTTCCAAATCGATGGAGGAAATCCATTCGCCGCCCGATTTGATGACATCCTTGGAGCGGTCGGTGATGCGCATGTAGCCATGTTCGTCGATCGTGGCCACATCGTTGGTGTCGAAATATCCCTCGTCGTCGAGCACGTTGCCGCCTTCAGCCTTGTAGTAACTGCGCGCGATGGCTGGACCGCGCACTTTCAGGCGGCCGAAGGTTTTTCCGTCCCAGGGAATTTCCTTGCCGGCATCGTCGGTGATTTTCATTTCCACGAGAAAAGGGGCCCGCCCCTGTTTCTCCTGCAAGTCGAGCCGTTCATCGCCGCTAAGATGCGCGACCTCTGGCGTGATCGCGCAGGTGGAGCCGAGCGGGCTCATCTCCGTCATTCCCCAGGCATGGCTGACTTCAACGCCGTACTTTTCCTGGAACGTTTTTGTCATGGCGCGCGGGCAGGCCGAGCCGCCGACGATCACGCGCTCCAGGTGTTCGAGTTTTTTGCCGCTCTCCTCCAAATAAGCGAGCAGCATGAACCAGACTGTCGGCACGCCGGCTGTCGCCGTCACCTGGTAGCGGTCGAGCATCTCAAAGATGGAAGCGCCGTCCATCTTCGGTCCGGGCATGACCAGCGTTGCCCCGGCCATCGGCGCCGTGAAGGGGATCGACCAGCCGTTCGCGTGAAACATGGGCACGACCGGCATCATCACCGAATGGGAGTTCAGTCCGAGCATTTCGGCGGAGTTGCCGCCGAGCGCGTGCAGGACATTCGAGCGGTGGGAATAGAGCACGCCCTTCGGATTGCCGGTCGTGCCCGATGTGTAACACATGCCGGCCGCGGAATTTTCATCGAGTCCGGCCCAGCGGAAATCACCGTCCACCTCGCCGATCCATTCCTCGTAGGCCACCGCATTCTTTAGCGAGGTCTTCGGCATGTTCGCTTTATCGGTGAGCAATATGGTTCGCTCCACCGTCGGCAGCTTGGGAGCGAGCGATTCCAGCAAAGGCACAAACGAAATGTCGGCCATCATCACGCGATCTTCCGCGTGGTTCGCGATGTAGGCGATCTGCTCCGGATAGAGACGCGGATTGAGCGTGTGGTAAACCGCCCCACAGCCGAGAATGCCGTACCAGGCTTCGAGATGCCGTCCTGTATTCCAAGCGAGCGTTGCCACCCGATCGCCCGGCCGTACGCCGTCGCGCGTAAGCCGCTGTGCGACTTTCAGGGCGCGCGCGCGAATTTCCGCGTAGGTGGTCTCGACGATCGGCCCTTCAACCGAGCGGCTGATCACCTTGCGGTTGCCGTGGTTGATCGCCGCGTGATCGATGATGCGGTGGCAAAGCAAAGGCCAGTCCTGCATCAGCCCGTTCATGGCGCTCCCCGGAATTGAACCGCGCTGTTGGTTGCGCGTTGTATGGAAACTAGCGTGCCGGTTTTCCGGTGCAAACGCCACTCTTGCCCTATTCCTTCCGCTTTTCGGGCCACCTCTCTGAATCAGGATCGTTTTTCGGGGGCATGATGCGAGCCTTGGTTGTGTTGATTGCTTTTTGTTTTTTTGCGGCGCTGGCGGTGAAGTTTGCCGAACCGGCCAAACAGCCCGTTCGCACTGTGGCGATTGCTAAATCCGATAGTCCTTTTCTGCAGGCGGAAGCGGCCGCACCCGCACAAGCCAGGGCTTTGCTGAAACAAGCGGCTGTCTTGTCCAGGCCCGACCCGGCCCCCGCCCCGAAAATCCAGAACGCGGAGCCGGCAACCATTCAGGTTCCGAAGCAGCCGCCCCCGCCGCCGGATTCAGAAACTCCCTGCACCGACCTGCTGGCGGAAGATATCGCCGTGATGCAGCTCACCAGTTCCTCGTCGGGCATTTCGGGCAATGAATTGTGCGGAGACGAGGCTCCCGCTCGCCTGAACGGGATCAAGCTTCGCGACGGAAGTATCGTCCAGGTCACGCCCGCGGTGATGGCGAAATGCGAAATGGCGCACGAATTCGCCCGCTGGGTCCGCGACGATCTCGCCGAAGCCGCGCGCTTCGCGGGCAGCGGCTTGCGCCGCATCCATATTGACGGATCCTATACGTGCCGCCCTGTCAACAACATCAAGGGGCAGAGATTAAGCGAGCATGGAAAGGCGAACGCAGTCGATATCGGCTCGGTTACGCTTGCCAATGGAAAAACATTCGCGATTTTCTCGCCCGAAGCGCCGGGCATTCTGCTCGCATCCATGCGCGCCTCAGCCTGCGCACGCTTCACCACCGTGCTCGGTCCCGGCGCAGACGAAGCGCACAGGGATCACATCCATATCGATCTCGCCCAGCGGCGCGGCGGATATAAAATCTGCCAATGGACCATGCCAAACTGGCCGCTGCCTTAATTAAGTTGAGCATGATCCTTTCCGAAAACCGGTTCCCACTTTTCGGGGATCATGCTTGGGCTAAACGCGAAGGGCGCGAACCGGAAGTTCGCGCCCTTCTTCGTCCCAGCCGCTTGGCCGTCAGATAACGACGACCGTCGCCCCCACAGGCACGCGGTTATAGAGATCGATCACGTCCTCGTTCAGCATGCGGATGCAGCCGGAGGAAATAGCCCAGCCGATATATTCCGGCTGGTTGGTTCCGTGAATGCGGAAGAGCGTGTCCTTGTTGCCCTGGTGAAGATACAGCGCGCGCGCACCCATCGGGTTATGCGGACCGGGCGCCACATGCTTCGGCAGATCCGGAATGCGCTTCAGAATATCGACAGTCGGAACCCACTGCGGCCATTCGGCCTTGCGGCCAACCTTGGCGGTGCCCTTCCAGTTCAGGCCTTCTTCGCCGACGGTGACGCCGTAGCGGTAAGCCTTGCCGTTCTCCAGCACGAGATAGAGAAACTTCTGCTCGGTATCGACGATGACCGTGCCGGGTTTTTCCTTGCCCTTGTAATCCACCGAATGACGCTGCCAGTCCGTGCTCGGCTTGTGCTTGAGATAAGCGGCGCTTTGGATCAGCTTCTTGTCGCGCTCGTTCAGCGCCGACTCGGGCACAGGATCCAGCGTATCCGTCAGCATGCAGCCTCCAAGCAGGAAGCCCGCGATGACGATCGCAATCCTAGAATGAAACATTGCCTTGGAACCCCTTCTTCGAGCCCCACCCCTAACTGCCCGGTGCTGAATGAACCAAAATCTTGTTGCAGGGCAAGACGTGGAAGCGGCTTTGCGGGCGCTAGTCGTAACCTGTTGCAGAAATGTCGCAAAAACCCCGCCCCAAAGTGGTGCAGGCGGCATTATTCCCGGATCCCTTCGCGGAAAATTGAGCGGGCACGCAAATTAACTTTCTCGACAAGATCGTTCCCAGCATCGTCCGAGTATGACCCCGCTTCCTGCCCAATCCCGCCGCACTCCACCGTCAAACCTCCGGTCAGGCAAACAGCAGTCGCCGTCAGGAGGGGAACGTGTCCAAAGATCAGGAAGCAGAGCAAAGCAAGTCGGCTTCGCGGAATTGGCAGGACCTTGCCAAGCAGTACCGGACCATCGGCATCGCGGCCGTCGCCGCCGCGGTCGAAATCATCGAAGCCAACGAGCCGAAGCCTGTCCGGCGCAAAGTCGTCGTGCGCTATCTCGGTAACAGCGCCACTTGATCGCCAAGGTCGATTTACGCTGATTTATACGCCGCGCATTTCACGGCACTTCATCGTGGACGCGGGCAGCATGAAAGGCTAGGGAACGGAAAGTTGTTCCCGGAGCGACAGCATGCTGTTCGCCTACGTGCCGCGCGGATCGTCGTTGGAACGCGTCGTCGTTCCTGAAGGCGAAGTCGTTCCCTCCGGTACGATCTGGATCGACCTCCTCTCCCCGACACTGGAAGAAGACAAGGCGGTCGAGAAGGCGGTCGCGATCTCGGTTCCAACGCGCGAGGAAATGGCCGAAATCGAGCCTTCCAGCCGTCTCTATATCGAAAACGGCGTGCGCTACATGACCGCCGCGTTGATCTGCAACGCGGATACGGACCGCGCGGCACTGACGGCTGTGACCTTCATCATCGGCAATAACCGGCTCGTTACGGTGCGATACGATGAGCCGCGGCCATTTGCGATTGTGTCGTCGCGGCTCACGCGCGTCTGCTCGCCCAATGCGAATGGCGAAAGCGTCATGATCGATCTCCTGGACGCGATCATCGACCGCTCAGCGGACGTGCTGGAACGCATCGGCTCCGAAGTGGATGCCGTTTCACGCCGCATCTTCGAGCGCCGGGGAGCGAAAGACGATCCTCGCCAGAGCTACCAGAACATCCTGCGTGCGATCGGCCGCAAGGGCGACCTCACCTCCAAAATCCGCGAAAGTCTCGTCTCCATCGGGCGTCTCGTGATCTTCCTCGCCAATGAAGCGGAGGGGTTGAAATTCGAACGCGACCAGCGCTCGCTTGTCCGCAGCATGGCGCGCGACGTGACCTCGCTCACCGACCACGCCACCTTCCTCGCGAACAAGATCACGTTCCTGCTGGACGCCACGCTCGGCATGGTCAGCCTCGAGCAGAACAATGTGATCAAGATTTTCTCGGTGGTGGCGGTAGCGCTGCTGCCGCCTACCATGATCGCATCGATCTACGGCATGAACTTCAAGCATATGCCGGAGCTGGACTGGACATTTGGCTATCCGTTCGCGCTCTTGCTGATGATCGCGTCGGCGATTCTTCCGTATCTCTTTTTCCGCTGGAAGAACTGGCTCTAGGGACGAACCCGCACGAGGCTTCCGTTCGCGAGCCCAAGAAGCAGGCCGGTCTTATCAGATGGTTCTTCTATCAGGATAAAGTCAGTCGTTATCGCGGCAGGCAATTCAATACGCGCCAGTTCCCGGACTCCATTCTTGAAGGCAAGAATCCGAAGCGATCGGCGGTCGAATGACGGCACCGCAAGATCGTCCACTCCATCGCTATTGAAATCCGCGATTGCGCTGAGGCCGAGCATCCGCGAACCAATCGAATGGTTCGAAACGTCGCTGACCTCGGCGATCTTCCGAAGTCTGGAGCCGACCCACCGCCAAATCTCCAGCCTTCCCAGGGCATGCGGCATTTTCACCAAAGCAATTTCCCGCTCGCGCGTCCCGTGAAAAGCGGCCACGCCGGCGGGATTCAGCCAGCGATGGGCCGTGCCGATTGGGGGTGTCTCGTCGAGTATCTGGAATTTCCCGGACGTGCCTCGTCCGATCACCGCGAGTGCCGAGCCGCGTTCAAGATAGGACTTCACGACCATAATTTCCGGGATGCCATCATTGTCCAGATCGGCCAGCCGCGGAATCAAATCCTCAAAAACCGCGTCCCCTCCTGCCTTGATGATTTCCCTGCTGCCGTCCTTGTTCTCGATGACCACGGCTTCCGCTTCAATGGCGTCCCCCAGCACGCCATGCCGGTATTGCGCCGTCGGTTGGGCAAGATATACGCGGGCGCCCAGGGCCTCGGACTGAACTATTCGGCCGTCCTGAAGGGCATCGGGCGGAATTTCCGGCTTAACGGGCGCCGTTGCAGCCACCCATTTTCCTTGAAGGCCGGAGATTGGAGTCTTCCACCAGCCCTTTCCCGTTTCGATCAGAATCCAATTTTCTTTTTTCTGAATCGATCTGACCGGAGCCGGCGTCTCAATGATATCCACCCGCCAGGCCTGAACAGGAGAGCCTATCATCGCCGTAGCAACGATGATCAACGCGGCTTTTTGCATCAAACGTGCTGCCCGCCGTTAATGAGAATTTCGGCGCCGTTCAGGTACGACGACGTTTCCGTGCACAGCACATAAATGATCTTCGCCACCTCGTCCGGCTGGCCGAGACGGCGCATCGGTATCTGCTTCACAATCTTGTCCGTACCCGGCGACAGGAGCGCCGTGTCGATTTCGCCCGGCGCGATTGCGTTGACGCGAATGCCGAGCGGACCGAAATCGCTCGCCATTTCCCGCGTCAGTCCGGCAAGGGCCGCTTTAGACGTGGCGTAGGCAGCACCCGCGAACGGATGCACGCGCGAGCCGGCGATTGAAGTGACGTTCACCACCGCGCCCTGCGCTTTCTTCAAGGGATCGACGAGGCCGCGCGCAAGCATGATCGGGCCGAAGAAATTCACCTGAAAGACGCGCTGCCAGTCCTGGATCGAAGTCTCGATCGCGCCGAGCCGGGCGCCGCCTTCGCCCTTGGGTGAAATGCCCGCGTTGTTCACGAGCGCATGCAGTTCGCCATCCTCAAGCCGGCTTTTGATTTCCTGGATCGCGCCTTCGGTCGCCTTCACGTCGGCGAGATCGACCTGGATGTGGTCCTCAGGTCCGGCGTCCCACGGACACTGCTCGGGAAATGGATGGCGCGAGCAGGTAATCACGCGCCAGCCGGCGCTTGAAAAACGGATCACGGTAGCGTGCCCGATTCCGCGGCTTGCGCCAGTCAACAGCAGCGTCCTGCGGTGTTGTTCGGATTTCGGCGGCATGGGCGGATAGTGCCTCTTACTCGCGCTCAGGGATAGAGGCGGCGTTTGGTCCACTCCGTACCGGCAGCGGAGCGCATGAACTGAATGCGCTGATGCAGGCGGAACGGCATTTCCGACCAGAACTCGATTTCGAGCGGCACGAGGCGGTAGCCCAGCCAGTGCGCCGGGCGCGGCACTGGACCATCGCCGAATTTTTCCGTGCGATCCGCCACGTCCTGTTCAAGAGTCTCGCGGCTTGCGAGCGGACGGGATTGCTGGCTCGCCCATGCACCGATCTGCGAGCCACGCTCGCGTGAATGAAAGTAATCGTCCGCTTCCTTCGAGGAGACCTGCTCGATCGGTCCGCGCGCGCGGAATTGGCGCGAGAGCGACTTCCAGTAAAGGACCAGTGCGGCTTTTGGATGCTTCGCGAGTTCATTGCCCTTGGCGCTCTCGCTGTTGGTGAAGAACACGAAGCCGTCCGGGCCCCATCCCTTCAGGAGCACCATGCGGACATTGGGCAGGCCGTCGGCGTCCACGGTGGCCAGCGCCATCGCGTCCGGGTCGCGCGGTTCGCTCTTTTTTGCTTCGGCAAACCACGCTTCGAACGGGCCCAACGGCTCGTTCGCAGTTGCGGGGTCACCAATCGTTAACCGGGCCGGGTGTTCCATTGTCTTGTCGTCTCTTCAGGCAGGAGCCAAGTGCCGTGCGCGCCGGAATTCGGCAGCTGCGGACCAAAAACGCCCTCCCATATCATGGATCGGGCGTCATCGCCCGTTTTGCGCACCCTGTTGTTTTTGCGGCGGCGCTGAACGGCGCAATCGTGCTCGGCGGGTGCGGAATGACGATGCAGCTCGACTCGCTTCTGCCCGAGAAATCCAGGGTCGCGGCAACCGCCGACCGCAGCGAGATCACCGGCTCAATCCCGAAGCAGGCAGGCAAGTCATCGTATTCCAGCGAAGCGATGTCCGTCGCGGACTGGAGCCTTGCCGGTGCCGCCCTGCGCGAGGCGCTGAAAGGGGACGAGAGCAACATAAGCGTGCCCTGGCAAAACCCGGAAACAGGCTCCGGCGGCACGGTCACGCTGGTCGCTTCGTCCTACAAGCAGGACGGATTCCCCTGCCGGAATTTTCTCGCGAGCAATATCCGCGAAGGCAAGGAAGCCTGGTTCTCCGGGACCGCCTGCCGCGTCCACCGCGGCGAATGGGACATCCGCTCCACCAAGCCGCTGCAAAAGTCCTAATATCCGCGGTTGCACGAAACCGCCATAATCCCCACATCTCAGCCCAATGAGACCGCCAGATTCGGTCTCGCGGAGTATGATGGACGTGCGTGATCCCTACGACATTCTCGGCGTAGCCAAGGGGGCGGACCAGGCCGAGATCAAGAAAGCATTCCGCCGTCTCGCGAAGCGCATGCACCCGGACGCCAACAAGGGCGATCCGAAGTCGGCCGCGCGCTTTTCCGAATTGAATTCGGCCTATGAAATTCTCGGCGACGAGGAAAAGCGCCGTGCGTTCGACCGCGGCGAGATCGATGCGGAGGGCAAGCCGCGCTTTCAAGGCTTTGGCGGCGGCGGCGGAGAACCGCGCCCGGGCTTCGGGGGCGATGCCGGTTTTGAGACATTCACCTTCCGCCCCGGCCCGTTTCGCCGTAAGAAACCGCGCGGCGGCCCGCAAGGCGGCGCGTTCGACGACATCATCGGCGATATTTTCGGTCAGTTCGGCGGCGGTCAGCAGAGCGGCGGGTTCAGCCAGTTCGAGGATGTTCCCGGCGCGCAGCCGCAACGCGGCGCGGACGTGAATGCTTCGCTCGCGATCACGCTGGATGAAGCGGCGAGCGGGACGAAAAAGCGCGTCGATCTGCCGACCGGCAAGAGCGTTGACGTTACGATTCCGGCTGCGATCGCCGATGGCCAGAATATCCGGCTGCGCGGGCAAGGCTACGGCTCGGCGAACGGAGAAGCGGGCGATGCAATCATTTCCGTTCACATCGCCCCGCATCCCGAATTGAAGCTCGACGGCAACGACCTCCACACCGAAGTGCCGATCGGCCTCGACGATGCCGTGCTGGGAGCAACCGTGCGCGTGCCGACGCTCGACGGCGCGGTGGATCTGAAAATTCCCGCCTGGACGAATGGCGGCCGCACCTTTCGTCTGAAGGGCAAGGGCTTTCCGGCAAAAACCGGCGCCGGCGATCTCTATGTGAGCGTGCGGATCGAACTCCCGCAGAATCCGGATCCTGAGATCGAGGCGCTCGCAAGGAAGCTGCGCGAAAAGGCAAGCAGCTAACGCCCGCTACTTCGCGGCCTCCGGCGTTTCGTAGGCTGCATAAATCTGACGCGCGACACGATCGAGACGTTCGCGTTCGGCGGGGCCGGCCACGACGAAGGCCAATCCGCCTTCGATCCAGGCAAGCGCGCCGAATTCTCCCGCTTGCCGCCACTTAAAAGCCGTCTGCCCCTCGCGTCCGGCACTCGTGCAGGTGATCGTCACCCGCTCGCCGCCGGCCCCTTCATACATGAGGAGGGCGGTCGGACTCTTCGGACCCGGCAGCAGACGGCCGCCCATGAGCTTCAGCCCCTGTTCGCTCAGATCGGGCGCATGCACCGCCGATCCCACCCGGCGCGAGAGCCAGCGCAGGAGATGCTCCTCGTTGGCCCGCACTTCGATCGGGTGGCGCACCTCATTGATGTAGAGCCGGTGTGCTTCGATGGCCGCATCGGCCAAGGCTTTCGCGATCTGCCGGCTCGATTCAAACTCCGTGCTTTCCGTGCGAGCGAGATCGCGCCCGAACCAGCCGGCCGTCCCGCCGATCAGGAAAGCGACCGCCGCGGCCGCCGCAACCTTGCGCCAGACCCTGCCCGCTTTCACCGCGAGCCTGTCCACATGCAGCCGTTCCGGGACCGGTTCTTCGGCAACCGCGCCCCAGCGTTCCCGGATCGCGGCGGCCTGCGCGCGCCAGGATGCAATCCTCGCCGCCTCTTCCGGATTAGAGGCGAGATAGGACTCCACCGCCGCCATGCGGTCAGCCGGCAGCTCGCCGTCGACAAAGGCGTGAAGTTCTTCCTCGGTGATGGGCGCCTTGTCAGCCATCCAGATTCCCAAATCCCGCTACTGCACCCGGCGCAATTGCGGCCGTTCGCCTTCGATGTGAGAGCGAAGCATCGTGCGCGCTCTTGAAAGCCGCGACATCACGGTGCCGATCGGCACCCCCTGCACGTCGGCGGCCTCCCGGTAACTCATTCCCTCCAGCGTCACGAGCAGCAGAACCTCGCGTTGCTCCGGCGGCATCATCGCAAGCCCGCGCGCGATATCGCGGCCGGTTCCGTCGCTGGCCGGGGGAGCGGCCGGATCCACGTCCTCGATCACGGCCAGCACCGGCCGCCGGGCCAGTCCGCGGCGGCGGTTTCGGTCCAGATTGAGCAGGATGGTGAACAGCCACGTCCGCAGGTCTCCGCCGTGAAACAGGTGTTCCGCCCGCAGCGCCCGCACCATCGTGTCCTGCACGAGGTCGTCGGCGGTTTCCTGGTCCCGCGCCAGCGCGCGCGCGAACCGTCTCAACGCAGGGATCAGCGGCTCCAGGCCGCGACGAACTGAGGTCATTGCCGGCTCCCGGGCAAGGTACAGCGCGTCCATACTGCGGCCTCCGGAGAAAGAACGCGAGTATCCCCCCGATTATTCCGTAAACTTGCTGGGGTTCCGGCCCCATGCGATAGGAAGCCCGCTTTGGGCCGGGATCGATGGTGCCACCCCAGCCCGCTGGAGGACTTCATGGCGACGTCAGGGCTGATGCAGGGGAAACGCGGCCTCATCCTTGGCATCGCCAACAACCGTTCGATCGCCTGGGGCATCGCCAAGGCGTGCGCCGACGCCGGCGCGCAGCTCGCTTTCTCGTATCAGGGCGATGCGCTGAAGAAGCGCGTGGAGCCGCTTGCCGCGGAAGCCGGCGCGAAGGTTGTCGGCCATTGCGACGTCACCGATCTTTCCACCATCGACGCCGTGTTCGATGAGACCGACAAGGTGCTCGGCCCGCTCGATTTCGTCGTCCATGCGATTGCGTTCTCCGACAAGAACGAACTCGACGGGCGATATGTGGATACAAGCCCCGAGAACTTCACCAGTTCGCTGTTCATCTCCTGCTACTCGTTCACCGCCGTCGCGCAGCGCGCCGAAAAGCGGATGCCGAATGGCGGCTCGCTGCTCACGCTCACCTATTACGGCGCCGAAAAGTGGATGCCGCATTACAATGTGATGGGTGTCGCGAAGGCGGCCCTCGAATCGAGCGTGCGCTATCTCGCCGCCGATCTCGGCCCGAAGAACATCCGCGTGAATGCGATCTCCGCCGGGCCGATCAAGACGCTCGCCGCCTCCGGCATCGGCGACTTCCGTTACATTCTGAAATGGAACGAACTCAATTCACCGCTCCGCCGCACCGTCACCATTGAAGAGGTCGGCGAGTCGGGCCTGTATCTGCTCTCCGACATGGGCCGCGCCGTCACCGGCGAGATCATGCATGTGGACGCCGGCTACCATGTCGTCGGCATGAAGAACCCGACCGCGCCCGACATGACGCTCGCGCCCAAGGACTGACGGCGCGGCCATGACCGTTCTGATCGCAGGCGGCGGCATCGCTCATTCGCGACGCAATGTATTTTTAGGAATATCCATTGGTTGACCGCGATCCGGGCACGGCTTTCACCAACTTACCAATGTCCTTAGCCGTCAGGAACCGGAAGACATCACCGCGAACTATAAAATCTATTTCTGCCTCATCCTGAGGAGCCGCGCGTTAGCGCGGCGTCTCGAAGGATAAGGGAGGAATAAATCTCGCTCGCTATGCAAACGTTTGTCATGGCCGGGCAAAAGGCGCGAAGCGCCGTCTTCGCGCTTGAAGTTCCCGGCCATCTATTTCTGCCTCATCCTGAGGAGCCGCGCGCAGCGCGGCGTCTCGAAGGATGGACCACAACCTCATGCTTTGAGCCGCATCGTTGCAAGATGCTTCTCAGCAGGAGGCGAAGAGGCAAAGTAACGCTAGTGTCTGTGGACGGGTTTTCTCCGCTTGGACAGATCAGTCAGTAAATCAAACCTGCCCGCAATCAACGCCTCTTTCTTCACTCGCGACCAGCCTTTGATCTTCCTCTCGGCAGCAACGGCGTCGGAAATGTTCGCGAAATAACCTGAAAAGACTAATTCGACCGGCCGTCTCATTGCGGTAAATCCCGCGAATGTCCCTGCATTGTGTTCCGCAAGTCTTTGCTCCAGGGACTTTCGAGCCGTGCCGGTGTAGTAGCTGCCGTCGGCGCAGAGAAGAATATAAACGTAACAGCCTGACATACGCCCTTCATCCTTCGAGACGCCTGCCGCCCTCGTCTTGAGGAGGCGGCGAAGCCGCCGTCTCGAAGGGCGGGCGACAGGCTCCTCAGGATGAGGGCTATTCAATAATTTGGAAACTGCCCCTTCTAGAGATCGCCGGCACAAGCCCGGCCATGACGATCTCATTTCTTTAAAGCAGAGAAATTAAGCGAAATTGAATTTCGCAAGCACGCGCAATTATTTGCTACCCCTTATCCCCGCTCCCAAAATCTCCCCTAAACTCCGTGTCACTCCCGCTCACCGGGGACGCACTCATGAGGCGTCTTGTTTGTGGAGCGGGAGGCGGCGCCTCCGTCCTTGTCTCGCAAACAGGGGCCGGGGCGGTCCGGGGCTCCGCCCGGCGAGATTACGCTCGCCTGCCGGGAGCTCGGCTGACGGAGAGAGGTTTCGGCTTCTCACGAAAAGCGCGGCCCGGATCGTGAGGAAGACGCCGCGATGGAGCGCCGGAAGGCGAAGCCTGCTTTCGCAGAGCAGGCCACATATGGAAGACCATGCGCCTTTCGGCGCTCCGTCTCCCCTTCCTGGAATCCGGCGGGAAAAAAACCCCGCACGGAAGCAAGAATGCGTGTGCAAAAAATCCCTCCCCATTTGAGGAGGGTGGCGAGCGGAGCGAGCCGGGTGGGGTCGCCGAGCACAAATGCATCCCACCCCGGCGCTTCGCGCCGACCCTCCCCAAAACGGGGAGGGAAAAGAATTGACGAAGGTTTGACCCCCGCCCCACCCGCTCCTACAAACACCTTCGAATCCGGATCAGCCATGTCCCACAACACGTTCGGCCATCTCTTCCGCGTCACCACCTTTGGCGAGAGCCACGGGGTCGCCATCGGCTGCGTGGTGGACGGCTGTCCGCCGCGCCTTTCGCTCACCGCCGCCGATATCCAGCGCGACCTCGACAAGCGCCGTCCGGGCCAGAGCAAATTCGTCACCCAGCGCCGCGAGCCGGATACCGTGCGGATTCTTTCGGGCACCATGCCGGATGCGAGCGGCAAGGAAGTCACGACCGGCACGCCGATCGCGCTGCTGATTGAAAACGTGGATGCGCGCTCGAAGGATTACGAAGAGATCGCCGCGACCTACCGGCCCGGCCATGCCGATTACACCTACGATGTGAAATACGGCATCCGCGATGCGCGCGGCAGCGGCCGCGCTTCGGCGCGCGAGACCGCTTCGCGTGTCGCGGCCGGCGCCGTCGCGCGCAAGGTCGTGCCGAATTTGCTGGTGCGCGGCGCGCTGGTGCAGATCGGCGACATCGCCATCGACCGCAAGCGCTGGGACTGGGATGAAGTCGGCCGCAATCCGTTCTTCTGTCCCGACGCGGAGACGGCGAAGAAGTGGGAAGACTATCTCGACGGCATCCGCAAAAAGGGATCGTCGGTCGGCGCCGTGGTGGAAATCGTCGCGGAGAACGTGCCCGCCGGTCTGGGCGCGCCCGTGTATGGAAAGCTCGATGCGGACATCGCGGGTGCCATGATGAGCATCAACGCCGTGAAGGGTGTTGAGATCGGCGCCGGCTTCGAGGCCGCGCGTTTGTCCGGCGAGGAAAACGCCGACGAAATGCGGATGGGCAAGGACAAGCGTCCGGTTTTTCTGTCCAACAAGGCCGGCGGAATTCTCGGCGGCATTTCCACCGGTGCGCCGGTTGTTGCGCGCTTCGCGGTGAAACCGACATCTTCTATTTTGAACCCGCGCAAAACCGTGGATCGTTACGGCAACGACACCGAGGTTTCGACCAAGGGCCGCCACGACCCTTGCGTCGGCATCCGCGCGGTGCCGGTCGGCGAAGCGATGCTCGCCTGCGTAATCGCGGACCATTATCTTCGCCAGCGCGGACAGGTCGGCGACGCCGTGACCTGGCCGTTCCCGCCATCGAACCAATGAACGCGGCACCCGCAAATCCGCAGTCCGTCGCGGAGGCGATCGATGCTTTCTCACGCGGCGAAATCGTCGTCGTCACCGACGATGCGGACCGCGAGAATGAAGGCGATCTGATCGTCTCCGCTTCCGCCTGCACGCCGGAGAAGATGGCCTTTATCATCCGGCACACCAGCGGCATCGTCTGCACGCCGCTGACGGTGGCCGAGGCGCGCCGCCTGCATCTCGACCCGATGGTGTCCGCGAACGACGCGCCACTCGGCACCGCCTTCACCGTTTCCGTGGACGTGCGGCATGGGCTCACCACCGGCATCTCGGCGGAGGAGCGCACCAACACCGTCCGCGCGCTCGCCAACCCCAATATGGGCTCTTCCGATTTTGTGCGGCCGGGACATGTGTTTCCGCTGATTGCTCGCGAGGGCGGCGTGCTGATGCGTTCCGGCCACACCGAAGCCTGCGTCGATCTCTGCAAGCTCGCCAATCTTCCCCCGGTCGGCGTGATCGCCGAACTTGTGAACGACAGCGGCAGCGTGATGCGCGGCGCGGATGTCGCCTCCTTCGCCAAGACGCACAAGCTGAAAACCGTTTCGATTGCGGACCTGATCGCATGGCGGCAGGCGCGCGAAAAACTGGTCGATCGGGTTTCAACGTTTCCGGTGGACAGCGAAATCGGAGAACTGACCGGCTACGCGTTTCTGACGCCGTTCGACACCGTCTATCACATGGCGTTCGTGCATGGCCGCATCGGCAGCGGAAGGGACGTGCCTGTTCGCCTGCACCGTGCCGACGTGGTGGGCGATGTCATCGGCGGCGCAAAATCCGTTCGCCGCGCGCTGACACGCTTCAAGCAGGAAGGCCGCGGTGTGCTCGTCGTGCTGCGCGACGGAACCGCCGGGGTGCCGGTGGTGAAACCGGGAGCCGAATCGGAAGCGACCGAAACCGTGCGCGACAAGCAGTGGCGCGAAGTGGGGCTCGGCGCGCAAATCCTGCGCGACCTCGGCATTTCCTCGATTCGCCTTCTTACGTCGAGTTCGCACACTTATGTCGGCTTGAGCGGCTTCGGCATCGAGATTGCGGCAACCGAGCCGCTTGAGTCCTGACGGTTATTCACACGGCTCCCTTGCCTGTTCTCTCGCCTTGGTGACGCCGCGAAACCATGGCAGCATTTCCATTCGGACAAGGATGGAGGCTTCGATGGTTCCATGGCTTGCGCGGTTCTTGCGGACGGCTTCGGTTGCTTTTGTCCTTTTTCCGGCCGCCGCCTCCATCTCCGCCGACGAACGCGTGCCGGTCGATGTCGAATTGATCCTTGCGGTCGATATTTCCTACTCGATGGATTTTGATGAACTCGCGCTGCAACGCGACGGTTATGCGGCCGGCATCATCTCGAAAGAGTTTGTCGATGCGCTTACGAAAGGCCCGCACGGCCGCATCGCCGTCATTTATGTGGAGTGGGCCGGCGCCTCCGAGCAGCGCATTGTCATTCCCTGGCAGATGATCGACGGGGCTGCGGCTGCGGAAAATTTCGTGCAGCAACTGAAGGACGCTCCGCTCCGGCGCGCCTATCGCACCTCGATCTCCGGCGCGATCAAGTTTTCCGTCCCGCTGTTTGGCACCAATTTCAAGGGCATCCGCCGGGTGATCGACATCTCCGGCGACGGCACCAACAACCAGGGCGACCTGCTGGAGCCGACACGCGACGAAGCGATCAAGCAGGGCATCGTCATCAACGGCCTGCCGATCATGCTGAAGACGCCGGTCGCCTCGATGATCGATATTCCCGAACTGGATGTTTACTACGAGGACTGCGTGATCGGCGGGCCTGGTGCTTTCATCGTGCCTGTGCGCGAGCGGTCGCAATTCGCGGAAGCGATCCGCAAAAAGCTGGTGCTGGAAATCGCGGGTATGACACCGCGTGAAAATCCGTTTGTGGAACGGCTGCTGGTGCCTGTGGTCTCGCCCCCGCGCACCTCATGCACGATCGGCGAGCGGATGTGGCAGCAGCGCTGGGGCGGCGGCTACCAGTGATCAGCGCGTGAACACGCCCATTGTTTCGATGTGCGCCGAATATCGGAACTGGTCCACGGGCGTCACTTCCCGAAGTTTCCAGCCGGCGTCCGAAAGAATTTTCGCATCGCGCGCAAAACTCGCCGGATCGCACGAAATATAAATGATCTTGCCCAGTTTCGATTTTGCGAATTCGCGTGCCTGCCCTTCGGCGCCCTGACGCGGCGGATCGAGGACGGCAAGATCGTATCCGGTTAATTCTGGCGCGGTTATCGGACGGCGAAATAGATCGCGTGCCATTGTTTCAACGGGCTTCAGTCCGGGCGTATTCGCCGCGCGCCTGAGCGCTGCAATCGCAGCGGAATCGAAATCAACCGCCAGAACTTTAGCCCCCTCCGCGATGCGCAACGAAAATGTGCCAATCCCGGAAAAAAGATCGATGACGCTTTTCGGCTTCCCGGCAGCCGCGATCACGAGTGCTGCGAGCGTTTCCTCGCCTTGCACGGTCGGCTGCAAAAACGCGCCCGGGGGCAGCATGACCCTCGCCTTGCCGATCTGCATAAACGGCTCGGCGATCTGCGCGACCATTTCACCGTGACGGGTGATGCGTGCGAGCTTTTCCTCGCTCGCGATCGCCGCGAGCCGAGCGATGACCTTCGGTTTTAGCGTACCCGAGCCGCGCACATCCAGATCGAGCCCGTTATCGGCGGCGGTGAATTGCAGGTCGAGCAGCTTGCCTGCCTGATCCAGCACGTCCGCCACCTTATGCGCGACCGGAATTGCGCGCTTCAACGACGGAGCGAAAACGGGACAGTTTTCTATGGGAACGATGATGTGCGAGCGGCGGCCTGCGAACCCCACCGCGAGCATTTCACGTCCGCCCCGGCGTGCATGCAGCACCGCACGGCGGCGGCCCGCTCCGTGTGCGTCGATCAACTCGCCAACCGGAGCCTCGATGCCGGCGTTCGCGAGGACTGCAATCACTAGACCGCGTTTCCACGCGCGATATTCATTTTCCTTCCAGTGCTGCACCGCGCAGCCGCCGCAGGTCCCAAAATACGGGCAGATGGGTGCGATGCGGTCGCTGCTGCGCTCGATGATGGTAACGATTTCGGCGCGATCGCCGGTTCGCTCTACTTCCACAATCTCGCCCGGCAATGAATAGGGCACGAACACCTGCCCGTCCGCCGTTTCAGCGATGCCGTCGCCGCGATGCCCTATCCGCAGAATCGATAACTGCTGCCTCATGCGTTTGGCGATAGCCCGCCGGAGGGCCCGGCGTCCATCGGCAGGCGATCGTTACGCCGCATGCGGGGAAAGTTTGGCGCCGGTGACTTCTGGCAGGTAGCCGCGCGCGGTCAGCGCGTGAAACCGCCAGACGAGCAGCGAAGAGAAGACGAACAGACCAAGCGTCAGGCCGATCCAGATGCCCACGGCACCGAGGCCAAACGTAAACCCGAACGCATAGGCGCTGGTGAAGCCCACGATCCAGAATCCGAGTACCGCAAACGCGAGCGGCACCCGTGTGTCGTTCAAGCCGCGCAAGGCGCCAGCAGCGACCGTCTGCACACCGTCGAAAATGAAGAAGCTTGCTCCGAGCAACAGCAGTTTCGAAGCAAGTGCGAGCGTTTCCTGCGAGGCAAATTCACCGTCCAGGAAAAGGGCGGGCAAGAGATCGCGCGTCAAAACAACCAGCAACGTCATCGTCGCCATGAAGGCGGCACCCAGCATCAATGCCATGAAGCCCGCGTGACGCGTAGCCAGCGCATCGCCGCGGCCCACGGCATGACCGACACGCACCGTCGCCGCCATGGAAATCCCGAACGGCACCATGAACAGGATCGCGGCGATCTGGAGCGCGATCTGATGGGCAGCGAGCGCATGGGTGCCGATCCAGCCCATCATGAGTGCCGCACAGGCGAACAATCCGTATTCGAGCGCGAAGGAACCGGAAATCGGCGTGCCTACTACAATCAATTCCCTGAACAGCGGCCAATCGAAACGCCAGAAGCGGCCGAGCACTTGAAATTTCCTGAAGGGACGTTGTGTGTAGCAAACCCAGATCGCCGCCGCGCACATGCCGATGTTCACGACCGTGGTGGCGATGCCGGCGCCGAGAAGATCGAGACGCGGAAAACCGAACTCGCCGAAGATCAGCACGTAAGCGAGCGCGAAGTTTGCCGGGATCGCGGCAAGCGTGATCCAGAGCGCTGGCTCGGGCCGGTTCACCGCACCCATGAAGGCGCGCATGGCGAGAAACCACCAGGCAGGCACGAGGCTCCAGGCAAGGCCTGTAAGATATCGGTCGGCCAGCGACGCCGACGAGGGCGATTGGCCCAGCACGAGCAGAAGCGGTTCGCCCCAGAGCTGCAGAAAAGAGAGCGGCACACCCAACATCAACGCCGCCCACAGACCTACGCGAAGCGAGCGGCGCACCATGCGAGGCTCACGCGCGCCAAAAGCCTGCGAGGCGAGCGGCGCCACGGCGGATACAAGACCCATGCCGAGCACGAAGGCGGCAAACAGAACGGTTTGCCCCAGTGCCGCGGCGGCGACCGCCTCGTCGCCAAGACGGCCGACGAGCGCAAGATCCGTTGTCATCATCGCGATCTGGCCGAGTTGCGTCAGCGCGATCGGCAGCGAGAGCCGGATCGTTTCCGTCAGTTCCTCACGCCAGTACGGCCAGCCTGCGGATGCTTTTTCTTGTTTCACGTTTCAGCTCCAGAGCGCGCGGACCATAGCGATGTTCCCGCAAAGGAAACAGCGGCGACCGTTGACTTGGGTGGAAGATTAACGGTCTGATAAAGCCCGCTTGTGGCGAGATTGCGCCACGCAAGTCCGCGCCGCTTATACAAGTCCCGCTAGAATGACTGCATGCGCCGGGTCCGGATTCAGAACAGCCGCCCGATACGAGCGGTTGATCGGCGCGCATCCGCATGTCATTCACTCGCTGACCATCGATTTAGACATCAAGCTTGGTTCGCTGCAAAGTCATTGGCTGATTTCCAAACTCTTCGAGACCGCACATGAATGGCCCCTTCGCAACTTCGCGGAAATTCGTGTGGCGCTCGATTGCGTTAACATGCGTGCCGCTCATGGCTTTTTTGATCTGCCTGACGGCACCTGCGCCGGCGGCAACCGCGCAGAAAAGGCCCGCCGAAAAAAGTGTGAAGGCGAAGAAGAAGGAAGCGCCCCCGAAAGAAGTTCGGGCGTGGAGCTTCGGCAGGCCGAATGGTATCCCCACGCTGATTTACGGCGTAGTGAACGGCGAACCACTGGTGACGTTCTCCTGCCAGCCGGAGACGGCGCTGATGCGCGTTGTCACCCATATCGGCGCGCGGGGCGTGAAACCGGGCGACGGTACGCCGGTGCGGTTATCGAACGGCAACGTTCGAATGGAATTTTCCGGAACCGCATTCGCTTCCGGTCCGACGAATGACGGCGTGGACATCGGTGGCGCCACGAAGATCGACCAGAAATTTTTTGGGCTGTTCCGCGCCGGCGACACGCTTCTGCTCGACATACCGGGGCGCAAGCGCGGGCTGCCGGTCAAGAATGCGGCGCAGAGCGCCGATGCGTTCGAAAAATCCTGCGTGAAGCGTTAGGCCCGGCGGACAACGCCGCGGGCGTCCTTGCCAAGTGCGGCAAGAACTTTCGCAACAATGGCGCGTGAGTCCAGTCCCGCCGCCACATACATTGCTGCCGGCGTATCCTGTTCAATGAAGATATCAGGCAATGTCATCGGCCGCAATTTCACGCCGCGCTCGAGCGCGCCTTCGCGCGCGAGAAGTTCCAGCACGTGACTGGAAAATCCGCCGACCGATCCCTCTTCCACCGTCACGATCACTTCATGCTCGCGCGCCAGCCGCAAGATCAGGTCTCGGTCGAGCGGCTTGGCAAAGCGGGCGTCGGCAACGGTCGCCGAAAATCCCTGCGCCGCGAGATCGTCGGCGGCCTTCAGGCATTCGCCAAGACGCGCGCCAAAAGAAAGGATCGCCACCGCATTGCCTTCGCGAACGATCCGGCCGCGGCCAATTTCCAGCGGCTTGCCCTCAGGCAGAGGGGCACCGGTTCCATCGCCGCGCGGATAGCGAAATGCGGAGGGCCGGTCGTCAATCGACGCCGCCGTCGCAACCATATGCACAAGCTCTGACTCATCCGCCGCCGCCATCACCACAAGTCCGGGCAGGCAGGAAAGATAGGCGACGTCGAAACTGCCCGCATGGGTCGGGCCATCGGCGCCGACCAGGCCCGCACGATCGATCGCGAAACGAACCGGCAGCTTCTGGATCGCCACGTCATGCACGACCTGGTCGTAGGCGCGCTGCAGGAAGGTCGAGTAGATCGCCGCGAACGGCTTAAAGCCGTTGGCGGCAAGGCCCGCCGCGAACGTAACCGCGTGCTGCTCGGCAATGCCGACGTCGAAACAGCGGTCAGGAAATTCCCTCGCAAAAATATCAAGCCCTGTGCCGGAGGGCATTGCGGCCGTGATCGCAACGATCTTCTTGTCCTTGCGCGCTTCCTTGGTGAGGCTTTCTCCGAACACTTTTGTGAAAGACGGCGTCGTCGATTTCGATTTTGCCTGCGCGCCGGTCGCCACATCGAATTTCACGACGCCATGATATTTGTCGTCGGAGGCTTCCGCCGGCGGATAGCCCTTGCCCTTTTTGGTGACGACATGAACGAGGGTGGCACCCTTCTCGTTGTCGCGCACGTTCTTCAGCACGGGCAGAAGATGATTGAGATTATGTCCGTCGATCGGGCCGACATATTCAAAGCCCAGTTGCTCGAACAGCGTGCCACCGGTGAGGAAGCCCATGCCATGCACGAAGGCGCGGCGGATGGTGCGCGCCATGCGCTGCGGCATGCGCTCAGCGATCCAGTCCCACAGGTCGCGCATGCGTGAGTATGTGCGCCCGGAAAGCCGACGCGCGAGGTAAGCGGATAGCGCTCCGACCGGCGGCGCGATCGACATGTCGTTGTCGTTCAGAATCACGATAAGGCGCTTGCCCATTGAGCCCGCGTTGTTCATCGCCTCGTAGGCCATGCCCGCGGACATCGAGCCGTCGCCGATCACGCAGATGACGTGATAGTCTTCGCCCACCAGATCGCGCGCCACCGCCATGCCGAGACCGGCGGAAATGGAAGTGGAGGCGTGCGCCGCGCCGAACGGATCGTATTCGCTTTCCGCGCGGCGGGTGAAACCGGAAAGGCCGCCGCCCTGCCTGAGCGTCCGGATGCGGTCGCGGCGTCCTGTAAGAATTTTGTGCGGATAGGCCTGATGGCCGACGTCCCAGATCAATTTGTCGCGCGGCGTGTCAAACAGGTAATGCAGCGCGACGGTCAGCTCGATCACGCCTAGACCGGCGCCAAGATGCCCGCCTGTTACCGATACAGCGTCCACCATTTCCTGGCGAAGTTCATCCGCCAGTTGCCTGAGCTTGTCCTGCGGAAGCTTCCGCAGGTCCGCCGGCAGGTGGACCGTATCCAGCAATGGCGTGGTGGGGCGTTCGCTCATTGGTTCCGTTTTGTCGATTGGCGCGTTCGTTTGTTACATCAGGCCAGAGGGAGCCGCAAACCTTCGAATATTCAACCCGTCGTAAATTCGCGGTTTTCAGGCAAAGGGATAAAATCGATCTCGTCGCCCGGCACCTTGCCGAAGCGCCCCTGCTTCCATTCTTCCTTGGCCTGATCGATACGCTCCTTGCGTGAGGAGACGAAGTTCCACCAGACGTAGCGGGGCCCGTCTAGCGGCTCGCCGCCGATCACGGATACGCGAGAGGCGGTGACAGCTTTCAGGGTCAGCCGGTCGCCAGGACGGAAGACCAAAAGCCGTCCGCCCTCGAAACGGTCGCCTTGAATCTCGATTTCACCCGAGACGACATAGACCGCGCGCTCGGTGTAGTCGGCATCGAGCGGAATGCTGGCACCCGTCTCCAGCAAAATATCCGCCATCAAAGTCGCAGAAGTGGTCGCAAGCGGCGATGCTGTGCCGAAAATCTTTCCGGCTACGACGCGAACGGTTTTGCCTTCGTCCTTGAATAACGGCAGATCCTTGCTGCCAAGATGATTGAAGCCCGGATCGATCTCTTCATCTTTCCGCATCATCCCGCACCAGAACTGCAATCCATGCAGCGGCTCGCTACCGGCGCGATGATCGGGCGCGGTACGCTCAGAATGCACGATGCCCTTGCCGGCGGTCATCCAGTTCACTTCGCCGGGGCGGATCGCGACATCCATCCCCAGCGTGTCCTTGTGGATGATCTCGCCGTCGTACAAATAGGTCAGCGTGGAAAGCCCGATATGCGGATGCGGACGTACATCGAGCCCCTCGCCGGTCTTGAATTCCGCAGGCCCGAAGTGATCGAAGAAAACGAACGGCCCGACGGTGCGGCGCTTCGCATGCGGCAGCGCGCGGCGAATTTCAAAACCGCCGAGATCGACGCTGCGCGGAATGATGATGTTCTCAATCGCTTCACATGCAAAGGCATCGCCGGTAGCGGGATCCTTGCCGGGGAAGAAACTCATTACAACCTCTGCAATTCAACGGGCCCCGCCGGACCAGACATAATCAGCCCGGATGCCACTTTCAATCGGCGTCGAGCCGTTCGGTGCCGGTGGCGCGGCCCGACGCATCGCGCGTGATTTTTTCCACCCGCGCTTCGGCTTCGCGCAGCAAAGTCTCACAGCGGCCCTTCAGCGCTTCGCCGCGCTCGTAAATCCTGATCGATTCTTCCAACGCGACGTTGCCGCCCTCAAGGCGCTTCACGATCTCTTCCAGTTCGCTGAGCGCCTTCTCGAACGGCAGCGCCGCCACGTCGGAATTTTTTGCATCCTTCGCCATCTCTCGTCCCTTAGCCGCGCATCAGCGCCAGCACATGCGCGCCCGCCGAGCGCGCCAGCCCTTCCAGATCGTAGCCGCCTTCGAGCACGGAGACGATACGGCTTTTTGAGTGCTTGTTCGCAATTTCCATCAGGTTTTTGGTCGCCCAGGCGAAATCGGATTCCACGAGATTGATGTTGCCAAGCGGATCCCGCGTATGGGCATCGAAACCGGCGGAGATAATCACCAGATCGGGGGCGAATTGATCGAGCCGCGGCAGGATCGCGTTGTCGAAGGCCGCCTTGAACACTTCGCCATCGTCGCCGGCAGAAAGCGGCGCATTCACGATGTTGTTGTGTTCGCCCCGCTCCGAGCGCGCGCCGGTGCCGGGATAAAGCGGCATTTCGTGCGTGGAGCAGTACATCACCGTCCGATCGTTCCAGAAAATTTCCTGCGTGCCATTGCCGTGATGCACGTCGAAGTCGATGATTGCGACCCGCTCGGCGCCATGTTTCTTCTGCGCGTGGCGGGCGGCGATCGCGACATTGTTCAGAAAGCAGAATCCCATCGGCACCGCCGTCTCGGCATGATGGCCGGGCGGGCGCATCGCCACGAAGGCGTTAACCGCACGGCCCTCCATCACCTCGTCCACGGCAAGCACGGAACCTCCGGCACCCCGCAGGATCGGCTCCCAGCTTTCCGACGAAAGGGACGTGTCGCCATCGAGCCGCGCCAGCCCTTGCGCCGGCACCGCATTCTCCAGCGCCTCCACATATTCGCGCGGGTGCACGCGGGTAATCGCCTCGAGGGTGGCCTTCGGCGCTTCCATGCGTTTCAGGGGCGCAAACTGCTCGTGCTCGAGCATCTTGTTGACAGCGCGCATGCGGTCGGGCCGTTCCGGATGGCCCATGGAAACCGCGTGTTTCAGGGCCGATTCGTGACTGATCAGCAGCGTCGTCATTCAGGTTCCCGTCTTTCGGCGAAGCTACGCGAGACCGGCATTTTGTCCAAACATGCCCGCCAGCCATCGCCGTGCCCGATATTCTCCCTACCAGCGCCTTCATCCGCTCTTACCGGAAAGCCTCCCGGGATCGGCCGGGCAATCGTTAAGCAAGCGTTTACTATGTTGCGCCAGCCTCGGCGCAACCACTCCGAGGTCGGTTCATGCGCCCGATATTCACAGCCCTCGCCGCCGCAGGCATCTTCTTTTGCGCGTCCGGCGCGGAGGCGGAACCGATCCGCATCGTGGCTTACGGCGACAGCAATACGGCCGGCTTCGGCGTGTCGGAACCGAACTCCTATCCCGCCAAACTGGAGCGGGCGCTGAAGGCGCGCGGCTATGATGTCGAGGTGCTGAACAGCGGCGTGTCCGGCAACACCAGCGGAATGGCGCTTGACCGTTTCGATGACGCTTTTCCCGAAGGCACGGACATCGCCATCGTGTTCCTGGGCCGCAATGACATGCGTTTTGGCGTCGATCTTCGCCGCACTAAGCAGAATCTCGACACGATCGTGCGCAAGCTGCGCCAACGGAATATCGAAGTCATCCTTGCCGGGTTCTATTCGCGGGATTTCTCCGATATCGCCGCCGCCCACAACATCACCTACTACCCGGATTTCTTCGAGGGTGTTGCGGTCGATGGCGTGAAGCAGCCGAAATTCGTGCTGTTCTGGGATATTATTCGCCACCTGAACGCTGCCGGTTATGAGGAAGTCGTGACCCGGATCAGTCCCGTGGTGGAAGTGCAGGTTCAGCGCGTGTTCTGCCAGCGGCTAGGCGATGCGATGATGTTCCATCCGCCCTGCAAGGAACTGGAGCGGGTGGTGCAGGTCACCGGCTCGATTACGCGGCGCTGAATTCAACTTATATTTTTGACTTGAGACTGACGCCCTTCGGCGACGGCATGCTGTCCGGCACGAAAAAATCCAACGCCAGCGGCTGGCTCGGGTCTGCACGATAGCGATCGAAATCCGTTACTCCCTCGGCGGCGAGGAACGTGTCGTCGATCAGAAAATTGCCGCTAAAGGTTTTCGCTGGCTTCTCGAAAATCCTGCACGCAGCATCCGCGAGAATCTCCGGCGTGCGGCTCATCGCCATCATCTTTTCACCGCCTACGATATTCCTGATCGCAGCCGTTGCGATGGTCGTGCGTGGCCAGAGTGCGTTCACCGCAATACCGCGTTCGCGCAACTCGCCCGCCAACCCCAGCACCACAAGGCTCATGCCGTATTTCGCCATCGCATAGGCGAGCGCGGGCGCGAACCATTTTTCTTGCATGTCGAGCGGCGGTGACAGCATGAGAATGTGCGGGTTTGCTGATTTCGCCAGGTATGGAATCGCGTATTTCGACACCATGAAGGTTGCCCGCGCATTGACCTGTTGCATCAGGTCGAAGCGGCGCATGTCTGTGTCCGGCGTCTTGGTGAGCTGGATTGCGCTCGCATTGTTGACGACAATGTCGATGCCGCCGAATGTCTTCGCGCATTGATCGATGGCTTTCGCGACCTGCGCTTCGTCGCGTATGTCGCATATCAGTGGCAATGCCTTGCCACCGGCCTTTTCGATTTCCCCGGCGGCGGTGTGTATCGTGCCTTCCAGTTTCGGATGCGGCTGATCGGTTTTCGCGGCAATCGCGATATTGGCTCTGCCGCGCGCCGCCTTCAACGCAATGGCAAGACCGATGCCGCGCGACGCGCCGGTGATGAATAGCGTTTTTCCGGCAAGCGACATCAGGCGGAGAGCGCCACGTCCGAACCGAGCACGGACGAAGCGCCCGCGACGACCTGACGTTCAAGCGACGATGATGCGGGTGCGATATTTTCAGCAAAAAAGCGCGCAATTGCGACGCGCGCGGCATTCTCCGGCTTCTCGCAACCACCGAACTCACGGGCCGCGAGCGCACACTCGGCAAGATAGGCGCCGCCTGCGGCGAGACCGAATATCCGCAAGTAAGGCGTTGCTCCCGCGAGCGCATCCTGCGGATCGTCCTTGATGGCTTTGAGCATGTGCGCGGACGCACGTTCGAGCGAGTCGACCGTCTTGCTAAGACAGAAAGAGCAGGTTCCGAATTCGTCGTCCTTCGTCTCTTCGACGCGCTCGGCCATCGCGCGGAACTGATCGATCATCCGGTGCAGCGCCTTGCCGCCGGATTGGGCGATCTTGCGCGTCACAAGATCGATGGCCTGAATGCCATTGGTGCCTTCGTAGATCGCGGCGATACGCGCATCGCGGTAGTGCTGGGCCGCACCGGTTTCTTCCATATAGCCCATGCCACCATGCACCTGGATGCCAAGCGAAGCGACATCGATGCCACTGTCGGTGGAGAAGGCTTTCGCGACCGGCGTCAGGAGATTTGCCTCTTCAAGCGCCGCTTCCCGATCAAGCTGGCTTTCCATGTGACGGGAGCGGTCGATGGCATCGGCGTTCTTGAGGCAGATCGCGCGCGAGGCGGCCGTGAGCGCGCGCATTGTCAGCAGCATCCGCTTCACGTCCGGATGCTCGATGATGGCATTCGGGCCGCTTGCGGCGCCATTCGCTTTTCCCTGCCGCCGCTCGCGCGCGTAAGCGAGCGCCTGCTGGTAGGCGCGCTCTGCGATGGCAACACCTTCGACGCCGACACCGAGCCGCGCCAGATTCATCATCGTAAACATGCAGGCGAGGCCTTTGTTCTCCTCGCCGACGAGATAGCCAGTAGCACCTTCGTTATCGCCATAGACCATCACGCAGGTCGGCGACGCATGAATGCCGAGCTTGTGCTCGATGGATGCGCAGCGCAGATCGTTGCGCGGACCCGGTGTTCCGTCCGGCTTCGGCAAGAATTTCGGTACAAGGAAAAGTGAAATACCTTTCGTGCCCGGAGGCGCGTCGGGCAAACGCGCCAGGACAAAGTGAATGATGTTCGGCGTCAGATCATGTTCGCCGTAGGTAATGAAAATCTTCTGGCCCTTGAGACGATAGGTGCCGTCGGGCGCGCGTTCGGCGCGGGTGCGCAAATTCGTCAGATCCGAACCGGCTTGCGGCTCGGTGAGCTGCATCGTGCCCATCCATTCGCCGGAGACGAGCTTGGGCAGATATTTTTTCTTTAATGCATCCGAAGCGTGCACCTGCATCGCTTCGATAGCTGCTGCGGTGAGCATCGGGCCGAGGCCAAATGCCATGGACGCCGAATGCCAATACTCGACGCAGCACATGTTGACGATGGACGGCAGCCCCTGCCCGCCCCATTGGGGATCGGCGGGAAGCGAGTTCCAGCCGGCTTCCGACCATGCCTTGTAGGCCTCCTTCCACCCTTTCGGCATGGTGACGACGCCGTTCTGGAACGGTGTGCCCTGCTGGTCGCCGATGCGATTGAGCGGCGCAATCACTTCGCTCGCGAACTTGCCTGCTTCCTCCAGCACCTGCCGCACGAGTTCGGGCGAAACGTCCGCCAGCGCGCCTTTTCCCGCCAGCGCCTTCAGGCTCGTGCAGTGCTCCAGAAAAAATGCGGCATCGGCGACGGGGGCGCGATAGGTCATGGTCACTCCGCTGGACGATGGCTTCTTTCGGCCACTCGCATTATGCAGAGTGGCTTCGTCGGGCTGGGCCGTCAATGCCGCAACCGGATCGAGTAAAATTTTGAAGACCCGAACACTAAAAGCCGACCGCACGGGCATCGCCGAAGCCGCAGCGACACTTGCGGCAGGCAAGCTGGTCGCGTTTCCAACCGAGACCGTTTACGGGCTTGGCGCCGATGCCGGCAATGCAGAGGCGGTGGCGCGGCTTTACGAAGCCAAGGGACGGCCGAGTTTCAATCCGCTGATTGCCCATGTCGCGCAGATCTCTGATGCGGAACGCATCGGAGTCATGAACGATGCCGCACGTTTGCTTGCCGCAAAGTTCTGGCCGGGACCGTTCACGCTTGTGCTGCCTGCAAGTGCCGATTGTCCGGTTTGCGAACTTGCCCGCGCAGGACTTCCAACCGTGGCGGTGCGCGTGCCCGCCCATGAGATTGCAAACGCACTGCTCAAGGCGGCAGCCCGGCCGATCGTCGCGCCGAGCGCGAACCGCTCCGGTCATGTCTCGCCCACGCAGGCGTCACACGTACTCGCCGATCTCGAAGGGCGCATCGATCTTATTCTTGACGGAGGTGCGACGCCGCTCGGGCTGGAGTCCACGATTGTGAACTGTACAAGCGAGCGGCCGCAACTGCTCAGGCCGGGTTCCATCACCCGCGCGAGACTCGAATCCGCGCTTGGAAGCCCGGTTGCCGATGCGAGTGACACGGTTTCCGATACACCCAACGCTCCCGGCCAGCTCGCCTCCCACTATGCGACGCGCGCCAGGATCAGGCTCGACGCATATGACGTGAAAGCGGGCGAGGTACTCCTTGCTTTCGGCTCCGACCTTCCGCCCGGTGCCGATCCCGCGCGTACCATCAACCTTTCGCTTTCCGGCAACCTCATCGAGGCCGCGGCCAACCTGTTCGCGCATCTGCGCGCGCTCGATGCGCTGGGTGCGGAAACCATCGCCGTGGCACCCATCCCTTCGACTGGAATTGGCGAGGCGATCCGGGATCGTCTGGTGCGTGCGGCGGCTCCACGGTAGTATCGCAACGCATCGAAATCGGGATTGACCGAAGTGGCCATCGTCAAAGCCGTTCCGTCTAGCGCAACAAAAATCGGCGGCGATCTGCTGGATCGCTTCAGCGCGATTGTCGGCGCGAAATACGCGATCCGCGATCCGAAGCAGCAGGCGCCTTATCTGCGCGAGGAGCGCGATCTTTATTTCGGGCAGACGGCACTGATCCTGAAACCGGGCTCGGTCGCGGAAGTATCCGCGATCATGAAGCTCGCGAATGAAACAGGTACCGCGATCGTCCCGCAGGGCGGCAATACCGGCCTCGTTGGCGGACAGATTTCCTTCGACGAAAACGCCATCGTGCTGAATACAACGCGGCTTAACAAAATTCGCGAAACCGATGCCGCCGCCAATACGATGACCTGCGAGTCGGGCGTGGTGCTTGCCCGTGCGCAGGAAGCAGCCGCCAAGCACAACCGTTTGTTTCCGCTATCGCTCGGCGCAGAAGGAAGCTGCACCATCGGCGGCAATCTCGGCACCAATGCCGGCGGCATGCAGGCGCTCGCATACGGTGTCGCGCGCGATCTCATTCTGGGGCTGGAAGTGGTGCTCGCGGACGGCCGCGTATGGAACGGCCTGCGCAAGCTGAAAAAGGACAATACGGGCTACGACCTGCGACATCTCTTCGTCGGCTCGGAGGGAACGCTCGGCATTATCACGGCGGCGGTGCTGAAACTCTTTCCCGCACCACGTTCGGCCGCCACGTCCGTCGTTGGATTGAAGAGTCCGCAGGCGGCGCTCGATTTACTGAATTTATCCCAGGCCCGCGCTGGAAGTGCCGTGACGACGTTCGAGATCATGCCGAAGATCGGCATGGAATGTGTACTTGCGAACCAGTCGGGCGCCCGCGACCCGCTCGCGGCGAGGCACGACTGGTATGTGCTGATCGAACTTACTTCGCCGATGGACAGCAACCTGCGGGTGCTGCTGGAGGAAATTCTCGGCGAGGCCGTCGATAAACGTTTCATCGACGACGCGGTCATCGCCGAAAGCGAGGCGCAGCGCATCGCTTTCCGTAAATTGCGCTCGGGTCTTTCGGAATATCAAAAGGTGTTGGGCGGCTCCATCAAGCAGGATCTTTCCGTGCCGGTTTCGGCCATTCCGGCTTTTCTCGACGAAGGCATTGCGGCGGTGAAAAAACTGATCCCCGGCGTGCGGCCCATGCCGTTCGGCCACATGGGCGACGGCAACATTCACTTCAACTTCAGCCAGCCGGAAGGGTGGACGCGCGAGCAGTTCCTCGCGCGGTGGGGCGATGTGGACAAGGTGCTGCACGAAATTCTCGCCCGCTTCGGCGGCTCGATCTCCGCCGAGCATGGCATCGGCATCCAGAAGCGCGACAAGCTGGCCTCGGTGAAGGATCCGGTGGAATACGAGATGATGCGCGCGATCAAGAAGGTGCTCGATCCGAACGGCATCCTCAACCCCGGCAAGGTTCTCTGATCTTGAGCGAGCGTTCAAAGCGTCCGCAGATAGCCGCGAGTGCCGCTGTATTCCGCAACGGCCGCGTGCTGATCGCGAAGCGCGCGGCACCGCCGCATCTCTGGAGCCTGCCCGGCGGCCGGGTGGAGATGGGCGAAAGCCTCGAACAGGCGGCCGCGCGCGAAGTGTTGGAGGAGACCGGAGTCTTCGCTGAGATCGCGGGTTTCGCGGGTCATCGCGACATGTTCCTGCGCGACGACGCGGACGCCATTACGCATTATTTTATCATTGCCGCGTTTGCCGCGCGCTGGATAAGCGGCGAAGCGAAGCCCGGACCGGAAGCGTCCGAAGTCGAATGGATCGAGCCTTCCTCAATTTCGCAATATGAAACCACGCCCGGCCTTGCCGAGATCATCGAGCGGGCGAAGGAAATTCTCGGCGCCTGAGCTCCCTTGCGAGCGCCATTTTTCCGGCGCATATCCTGCCGTGAAAGTTGGACCTCATGCTCCGCCGCGTTCTTCCCATCGCATTCTTCTCGGCCCTGCTGCTGGCGTCCTCGCCGCTCGCGGCGCAGGATTTTTTCCGTTTCCTGTTCCGTCCGCCCAGCAACGCACCGATCCAGCCGCCGAAGACGGCGCCCGCCGTGGCCAAGCCGCCGGCCTCCAAGGCGGAGGAAACCCCGCCGCCCTATGAACCGGACATGTCGCGGCTCGCGGAGATTCTTGGCGCGCTGCATTATCTGCGTCCGCTCTGCGGCGCGCCCGATCAGAACCGCTGGCGCGACGAGATGCAGGAAATGATCAACGCCGAGCAGGCACCGCCACCCAGACGCGACCGCATGATCGCCAACTTCAACCGCAGCTACAGCGCTTACGAGCAGACCTACCGCACCTGCACCCCCTCGGCCGATCTCGCGATCAAGCGTTTCATCGACGAAGGCGCCAAACTCTCGCGCGAAATCGCCACGAAATACGGCAATTGATTCAGATGCCCCGGCCGGCGTTAACCTTCCTGAAAGGTGGCGCACGACTGCCTTAATCCCTGCGCTAAGGTGGTCCCGTTCAGTTCCTCGCGGAACTGTGGAGGTCCTTTCGTGCGTATCATTCCCCTGCCGCTTTCGATGGAAGACCGGGCGAGCGCCGGTTCCGAGGAGCAGCGCCGCGTGGCGTTGTCCTATCTGTCGGAAGCCTGGGAAGAAGCCCGTTTCGATGGCATCGATGGGGATTGCCTCGCGCAGGTGGCGCTCTTCACCGCGCTGCATGAACTGGTCTCTACCTACGGTGAGGACGCCGCCGCGCGTTTCGCCGACGGGCTTGGCGCCCGCATCCGGCAGGGCGAATTCACCGTTCCGCCCAGCCGCCAGTAATTTTCCGGATTCAGTTGTCAAACAGCGCCCGTCCTTATCCCTCCCCGTTCCGGGGAGGGTGGCGAGCGCGCCCTGCATCCTTCGAGACGCGATGCGCACCTCATCCTGAGGAGCCCGCCGCTCATCCTTCGAGACGCTCGCTGAGTTTATCCTTGCGCGCGCCGAAGGCGCGACGCGAGGGCTCGCTCCTCAGGATGAGGCAGTTAGTTTCGCTGCGGCGGGCGTCTCGAAGGATGCAGGTGCGCGCCTTCGTTCGCGCGAGCGGTTTCCGCTCCGCGTCTTCATCAGCCTCCTCCCCGCATTTCATGCGCGCCAAAACGGGCGGCGCGGGACGCCGGGGAAATCCGATCCCCACGGCCCTGTGTGTGAGTGAAAGAAACACACAGGAGGTCTTCACCGCAGGT
>LNFM01000059.1_pt1 | contig 242052 bp, 212 predicted proteins | sample 596031 | NCBI WGS metagenome assembly LNFM01 (sample SAMN04254537, study PRJNA301005) | activated carbon metagenome | isolation source: dual media filters at the Ann Arbor, Michigan drinking water treatment plant | place: USA: Ann Arbor | reverse complement strand
CTTAGGGACTTGACGCCAACCCAGAGGCTGTCAGGACCACACGACTTCACCGTACGCTTCAGCGCCGTCGTCAGCGTGCCGTCCGATCGCTCACAGGCCCCTAAGCGCCCGCCCTGCAACCCCGTCACACGCCTGACGCTGCAGCGTCCACCGCATCCCATGCCCAACGTTCGTGACGATCATGATACGCCCCTCCAAGGGGCCGGGACGGGCGAATCGATAGAACTGATTTGCCCGACGCGTTAAGCGAAAATTTGCCCGTCGGGTTAATTTGTCGCAGCCAGCGTAGCGTGGAGGATACGGCAAGATCCAACACCGTCATTGCGAGCGCGAGCGAAGCAATCCATTTTGACAAAGCAAAGAAGATGGAATCTTCGCTGCCCGCAACGACGGTGTTGGTGAGGCGGGCGACCCCGAGGCCGGTACCGAACTCGCCATGACGGCTGGTTCAATTCACCTGCCGGTCCTTCCCCGCCCAATAGGGATCGCGCAGATGCCGGCGCAGGATCTTGCCCGACGCGTTGCGCGGCAGCGCCTCGATGAAATCGACCGTCTTCGGCGTCTTGAAACCGGCGATGCGCTCGCGGGTAAAATTGACGATGTCCGACGCCGTCGCCTTCTTGCCCGGCTTCATCACCACGATCGCCTTGACCGCTTCGCCCCATTTGTCGTCGGGCACACCGACCACCGCGACTTCGGCGACGTCGGGATGGTCGCAGATCGCGCTCTCGACTTCGGCGGGATAGATGTTCTCGCCACCGGAGATGATCATGTCCTTGATGCGGTCGTGGATGTAGAGGTAGCCGTCGCTGTCCATGTAGCCGGCGTCGCCGGTGCGCAGCCAGCCTTCGCTGTCGAGCGTTTTGGCGGTGGCTTCCGGCAGGTTCCAGTAGCCGACCATGTTGGAGCCCGAACGGGTAGCGATCTCGCCGACCTCGCCTGGCGGCAATCTCTTGCCGTCGGCGTCGAGGATCGCGAGTTCAATGCCGGGCAGGGCCTTGCCGGCCGACCGCATCCGGTCCAGTCCGTCGATATGGTCTTCCGGCGGCAGCGCCACGATGGTGCCGGTGGTTTCCGTCATGCCGTACATCTGTACGAAGCCGCAGCCGAACACCTCGATGCATTCCTTCAACAGCGCCGCCGGAATCGGTGAGGCGCCATAGAGCATGTATTTGAGCTTCGAGAAATCGACCTGCCGGGCGCGGGGCTGCCGCACCACGAACTGCATCGCGGCCGGCACCATGAACAGTTTGGTAATGCCGGACCGCTCGAAGAAATCCAGCACCTTCGTCGGATCGAATTCCCTCGCGATCACGCCCTTGGCGCCATGATAGAGCCCCATCACCCCCCAGCCGGAACCGCCGATATGAAAGATCGGCATCGCCACCAGCGAGACATCGTCGACCGACCATCTGTTCCAGTCTGGCTTCTGGTCCCGGCCGGTTTCGACCAGGTTGAGAAAATTGGCATGCGACAGCATCGCGCCCTTGGGCTTGCCGGTGGTGCCTGACGTGTAGAGCTGGATCGCGATGTCCTTGCGGTCGATCGGGACCTTGGGGTCGCCGCCACTCTGGGCGTCGCGCCACGCCGTAAAATCCTGCCATTCCGGCGCGCCGCCTTCGGTCGTGATGACGTGGCGAACGCTCGGCAGTTGCGGCTGGATGTTGTTTACCTGGGTGATGAATTCGGGCCCGACGAACAGCACCGGCGCCTTGCAGTCATCGACGATGAAGGCGACCTCCGGCCCGGCCAGCCGCCAGTTCACCGGCGCCATCACCACATTGGCCTTCATCGCACCCATCAGCAGTTCAAAGTAGATGTCGCTGTTCTTGCCGAGATAGGCGATGCGCTCGCGCGGTTTGACGCCGAGCGCGATCAGGGCGTTGGCGACCCGGTTGGTGTGGATGTCGAATTCGGCGAATGTGGTCTGACGTCCCTCGAATTCGTAGGCTATGGCGTCGCTGCGGGTCTTCCCCCGTGCGCGCACCATGTCGGCAAGATTGGCCGGTTCCTCTGAGGCGGACATGTCTCTCCCGTGGTCTTGTCGTAGATTGCCGTGATACTGGCGTCGTTGCGCGCCAAAAACAATACGGGAGTGCGAAGGTCCTATCGCGACGATGTCCGAAAAGGCATTCGAACCGGGGGCCGGTTCGAGCCGTGTCAGCGTTTCGAGAGCGAATTGCTGATGCGGGTGACTACGGCGTCCCAACGCTTCTTTTCGGCAGCGGGGTAGTTGATCAAGACGCAGGTGATCGATCGTCCGCCAAAATTGCAGCGGTTGTACCAGATCAGATCGTTTCGGAAGCTGGAAACCACAAAGAAGTTTGGGGTGACCCGTCGATAAACGATGTCGGAGGGCGGGCGCTTCTTCGCCAGGAACGTGGCGGGTGTATCGTTGGCCTCGTTACCGAGCGATTGAACCGTAAGATTTGCGCGGCGGTCCGCAGTCAGGAAACGCGCTCCGTAGCCGGCTTCGGGCTTGCCGGTTGTTTCGCTGAAGATATGCCGCGGTACGTCTACGCCCGCGCCGGTCTCGGGCACCCGATAGCGTCGCCAATCATCTCCTTGGGCCGTCGCCGACATCGGCCACAGTACCAAAACGGTCGCGGCGACGAGCGCGGCGGCACAAACTTTAATGGCGTGGTATCTCACTTAATCCTCGCCAAAAAAGCCGAACCGCGGCGTATCCGTTCTCTCGGCGACCTGTTGGTCACGATCCCTGAGCATCCGCTTAACCACCACCGTCGCGCGTTCTATCTCCCGCTGCTTCCTCTGCTCTGCCAACCGTTGCTCTTTTGCTCGTCGTCTCTCGGCAGCCTTGGCCTCGGCAGCGCGAATCTCTTGCGCGGCGACCCTTGGCTCGGGCGGCTTTGGTATCACCTGCGCCGGTGGGGGTTCGACCGCTTTCGCCATTACCGGGACGGCCGCGCTTTGGCCGGGTTGCTCAATCACAGGCGCCCGAGCGGCGCTTTCCTCGACGATCTTGGGCTCGGTTGCACTAGTCGCAACAGATGTAGGCGGGGCCGGAATCGAGATCGGAGCGCTCGACGTAACCCGCTGCAGCCGGTTTTGCTCCACATGCTGAGTCGGCGTCGCCAAGAGAAAGCCGCCGGAAAATCCCACCGCAAGCGCGGCGACCACGGAACCAACTCCGGCCAAGTAAGACGTGGTGCTGAAAGGCATTGGCGCGCTCCTGCGAGAATCGACGAAGACCAAACCGGAAGAAATGGAAACCGTTCCTGGCCGCGGTCTGTATTTCTGCAATGCGCTGCCTGCGCCGGTTCCGGCCCGACTGCATGTGCTCCAGGGGGCGTCGAACTGCCGTCAGAGCTGCACCGGTTCCATCAAGCTAAATGGAACATGTGGCGATCGAGCCTATTAACCTTTTGCAGTTTCCCAACCCAGGAAAGGAAACCGCGATGAAAGATTTTTCTAATGCGTCGTTCTCGCCTGATCTAATCCGGACCATGGATGAAGCGCTGCAGCGGGCGGTAGCGACGCTTCCGGAGCCAGTGAGCTCGATGCGCGTGCAGACCATCGCCGAGAGCATTCTTCGATGTGCCCGAGATGGGGAACGTGATCCCAGGGCACTGCAGACGATGGCCCTTGTCGAGATGCAGATACGATCGGATGAGAAGTGAATGCCGGCAGGTCGGTCGAACGACTGTAGGTGACACAAGCAGGGCCGGCTCGGCGGCGAATCTAAAACGCGCTTGGGGCTGCCATAGCGCGGAACGAATCTAGTCATCATGGGTTCAGCCTTGACTATTTCGCGAAGGAGGAATGCGCCATGTCATTGACCGACACCCGCTCGTTACAGCAGCTCAAACGCGAAACCGAACAGGCGCGGGCCGGTCTGACCGCCACGGTCGAACAGCTTAAGACAAGCGTCTCCGATACCGCCAGCGACATTCGCCAGCGTATCAGTCCTGACTCGATCAAGGCCGAGGTCTCGGACTACATCAGGACCCGGGGGGAGCAACTGGTAAACGATGTGACCGCTGCTGCGCGCAAGAACCCCATGCAAGCGGTTGCGGTAGGGGCAACCCTGGCGTACCCCTTGCTTCGGCTGGCGCGGTCCATCCCGGTCCCGGTACTTATGGTAGGGGCAGGGCTGTTTCTTGCAGGATCAAAAACCGGACAGGCGGTCACGCAAAAGGCGTCCGACGTAGTGTCTGACCTTTCGGAAGACCTCGTCCGGCGTGCTCACGATTTCAGAGATCAAGTCGGACATTCAACATCGGCAGCAAAAGCCTACGCTTCCGATCGTCTCGATCGCGCCAGTTCCGCCGCGGCCAGCGCACAGGATGCCGCCGTATCCCTTCCCGCGACAATGGCGAGCGGCGCCGGCAACCTAAGAGACCAAGCTGTCCGGATGGCTGGTTCCGCCGGCGATAACGTGCAGGACATCGCGTCCGGCATGTCATCTGCCGCCCGCAATGCCGCCACTATAGCCGCAGATGCGGGAATGGACGCTGCGAGGACTGTGCGGGACACGGCCTCCGATCTAACCGACCGTGCTGGAAAAACCGTCTTTCAGACGATTGAAAAGCATCCGCTGGTCGTAGCTGGTTTTGGTCTGCTGATCGGTGGGCTGATCGCCAGTGCGCTTCCCCGCTCCGATATCGAAGACGACTTGATCGGGGAAACCAGCGACGCCGTAAAGTTGCGCGCCCAGGATGCCGCATCGCAGGGCTTGAACGCCACGAAGAACGCCGCCGGTCAGGTCTACGACGAAGCAACGCGGCTGGCTGAGGCGGAAGGCCTGACCCCCGATGGTATCGGCAAGGCGGCACAAGACATCGGCCAACGCGTGCGGCGTGTCGCGGAGAGCGCTGTAACTACTGCTTTTGAACCGGACCAAGCAAATCAACCACGCAATCAAGGAGCGACCGACCATGGCTGAACAGTCACTTGGAAGTACGAATAAGGCCGGCTCGGGCTCGGCTCACGGATTCGAAAAGGCTGCCGGCACGGCGAAGGGTGTGGCCGATCAGGCGCTTTCGGTGGGCCGTGACCTTAAGGGCAAGACAAAAGATATGGCTGGTTCTTCGACCGAAGCAATCAAGGATCACGCCGCCGAATTCGTGGACGCCGCGAAGGATGTCGCCTCGCAGGCAACCGATAAGCTAAAGCAGGCGGTCGATGGCCAGAAGACCGCTGGTGCGGAATATGTCGGCAGCCTGGCTGACACGATGCGACGTGCAGCCCGCGAGTTCGACGGCGATCTCCCTATTGCCGGTACCTACATTCGCAAGGCTGCGTCACACGTCGAAGGTGTCGCCGACACAATGAAGACCGGTAACTTCACTGACCTCGTGCGCGGAGCGCAATCTTTCGCACGCCGCCAACCGACGGCGTTCCTCGGTATCGCGGTCCTCGCGGGGTTTGGGGTAGTGCGTTTCTTGAAGAGTTCAGCGCAAGATTCCGGCTCGGGGACAGCGAGATCCCGTCAAGGCGGCGGTGAAAAGTTTGGTGAAAACGGCATGAACCGTTCGCAGGCAAGTAACGCTTCGAACCGCTCATACGCCGACAATAGAGGGTATCGCGATGACTTCACCCGGTAGCCGTTCAATACCCGACCTGTTCAGCGATGCAGTCGGGCAGTTGGCGAAGTTAATTGGCAACGAATTCGCACTTGCTCGCGCAGAGGTTTCGGAAAAGGCGAGCCAGGCAGGTCGCGCCGCTGGAATGATCGTAGCGGGCGCCGTTTGCCTGATTCCGGCATTGGTGCTGTTGCTGTTGGCGGTATCGGCAATGCTCATAAGCAGCGGCTTTTCAGCGCCCGTAGCCTATCTCATGACGGGAGCGGGAGCGGCGCTGGTTTCGGGCGCACTGATTGCGATTGGATTGAGTCGCTTATCCGGTGATGCTCTCAAGCCGTCCCTGACACTCGACCAAGTTGAACGTGACAAGATCGCCGCTAAGGAGATGATACGATGAACGATGTCTCTCAAAAGGCTAATGGTTTTGTGCACGATCTCGGGCAAGCCGCCAGGAAAAATCCATTGTCGGCTGCTTTGATCGGAATGGGTGTGTTGTGGCTGTTCGCCAATGGACGGGCGGCCGAGCGGGCCGGGGAGTTTGCCCGGAGCGGTGGATTTGACCGAATTCCTGAGGCCGCGGGTGACGCATTCGAGGCTGCGCGTTCGACGGTCAGGTCTGGCGTCGATTCGGTAAGTGGTCAGTTCGCCTCCGCACGAGATTCGCTGCGGGAAGGCAGCGTCGACGTTCTGGACGGCGCAACCCGGCTGGGTCGGGAGTATGCCGGCGCGGCGTCAACCTATGTTAGCGCGCTGCCTGGTACGGGCACCGAAATGTTCGATGCGGTACGGTCCAACATGGCCGATATTTTCAAGGCTCAGCCTTTGGCGTTGGGTGTTGTTGGAATGGCCATCGGCGCCGGAATTGCGGCAGCTTTGCCGCCCACGGACACTGAAGCCTCCTACCTGGGTAAATCGAGTGACCTCGTGAAAGCAAAGGCCACGGAGTTCGCGTCAGAGCAGACGGAGCGTGTTGCGAAGGTGGCGGGCGAAGTTGTTGACGCCGTTAGCGAGGAAGCGCGGCGTCAGGGATTAACGATGGAGGATGCTAAAGCCGCGGTCGGGAATGTCTCGGCAAGGGTCAGTCGCGTCGTCGAAGGAGCGGGTAAAGGAGTTTCCGAGAAACTCGCGCCGCAATCGCCTTCGGCGAACCCTCCGAACCTCGACAAAGTAACCCGCTAAACCTTTGACGGCCTTGGCGGAATGCCGACCGTGCGCTGAGGATTTGTCCGCCTGGTCCGGCGGGGCGGTCCTCTGCGTTCGTGGCGGATACATCGCCGGCGCCTTTGCTTCAAATGCCATCGTGAATTTGAAGCCCCTTCGCCGCATCACGTGTATCTTTCACTGCCGACCGCTTTGCTGCCGAGATCAGTCGCCGCAACGATCGTTATCGGGGTCGGGGCGCATGACCGTCGTCTGTGCCACTGCCCAACCCATCTATCCCGTCCGTAGCGATATGTCGTCCTGATTGAATACGGGAAGAAGGGTTGCAGCGGGATCATCCCCTTTGGGCGCGGTCCTTTTCGTTCTGCGCCTTGATTGAATCGCGGGCCCGGGTCCAGTCGGCGTCGGTCCAGCTGCGCAACTCGTAGAAGTTTCCGCCGGTGGCCAGCGCCTGTGCGCCGTCCATGGCGATGGTCTCGCCGTTGATCCAGTCGCAGCCGCCGGAAATCAGGAACACCGCCAGATTCTGCAGCTCCTCCATCTTACCGACGCGACCCATCGGATTCCTGGCAATAGTGCGCGCGCCGGGTTCGTCGCCGGGGTTGAGGCGCTTGCTCATGCCCTCGGTCGGGATTTCGCCGGGCGCGATGGTATTGAGCCGGATGCCGTAGCGTCCCCATTCCATCGCCAGCGACATGGTCATGGCGTGGATCGCAGACTTGCTCATCGCCGATGGCACGACATACGGGCTGCCGTTGCGGACCCAAGTTACGGTGATCGACACTACGTTGCCGGGTTGCTTGGCGGCGATCCAGCGCCGCCCCACGGCGTGGGTCACATAGAACGTGCCGTGCATGACGATGTTGGCGATCGCGTCAAAGCCGCGCGGGGTCAGATCCTGGGTGCGCGAGACGAAGTTGCCCGCGGCGTTGTTGATGAGGTCGGTGAGCGGGCCTTCGGTGAAGATGGTCTCGATCATCTCGTCGACCGCGAGCGGGTTGCGGATATCGACGCCGTGGGTCGTCACCCGGCCGCCATAGAGATCCATCAGCTCGGTCGCGGTTTCGTCGCAGACGCCCTTGCGGCGACCGCAGATATGAATTTCGGCGCCAAGTTCGAGGAAGCGGGCGGCCATGGCTTTGCCGAGCCCGCTGCCGCCGCCGGTGACCAGGATGCGCCGTCCAGTAAGGAGCTTTTCAGTGAACATGGCTGGTTTCCGCCCAAGGGATTGCCTGCTAATTCGTTGATTGACTAAATCCGCACAACGCCTTTCTGTAAAGCGGCAACAGCAAGAACACATTCGAGCATTCAGGGAGATTTCTGATGGAGAAGCGCGTCGAGGTCACGATTTCGAAGGGCGTCGCCGATGTCCGCCTCGTTCGGGCGGACAAGATGAACGCACTCGATGCCGCGATGTTTGAGGCGCTGGTGGCCACTTCCGCCCGGCTGGCCGTGGAAAAAGGCGTCCGTGCGGTGGTCTTGTCCGGCGAGGGCCGGGCGTTCTGCGCTGGCCTCGACATGGGCCGATTCACCGCCATGAAAGAAAAGGGCGGTAACGGCGTCGCAGGCGGCGAAAAGCGCGACCTTTCCGCGCGCACCCATGGCTTGGCCAATTTCCCGCAGCAGGCGGTGTGGGGCTGGCGCCAGCTGCCGGTACCCGTGATCGCCGCGATTCAGGGCGTGGCGTTCGGCGGCGGCTTCCAACTCGCGCTCGGTGCCGACATGCGGTTGCTGACGCCGGATGCCCGCATGTCGATCATGGAGATCAAATGGGGGCTTGTGCCGGATATGGCGGGGACGCCGATCCTGGCCAGCCTGGTGCGCGACGATATCCTGCGCGAACTGACCTATACCGGGCGGATATTCTCCGCGCAGGAGGCCCTGAGCTACGGCCTCGCCACCCGCATCTGCGACGACCCGCGGGCCGCCGCTTTCGATCTGGCACGCGAGATCGCGGCCAAGAGCCCCGAGGCCATCCGTGCCTGCAAGCGCATGCTCAACAACCTGTCCGTCGATCCCGGCCCGGCGCTGCTCGCCGAATCCGTCGAGCAGATGAAGCTGATGGGCAGCCCCAACCAGCTCGAGGCCGTTCGCGCCAACATAGACAAGCGCGCGCCGCATTTTGTGGACGTGGGATAGGCACATCCAATCCTCATGGTTCGAGACGCGTGAAGCGCGCTCACCGTGCGGACTCTACAACCCGACTTGAGATCGGAAAGAGACAATGACAGTGAAGCAACCATTCCTCGGCGTCATCAGCGGCGATAGAAGCCGCAGTCACGCCGACGTCGCCGATCGTGCCGACCGCATTGCCGGCGGATTGCGGAAGCTCGGCGTCGGACAGGGCGACAGCGTCTGCATCCTGATGCGCAACGACATCGCCTTCATCGAGGCGGCCTATGCCGCGATGCGGCTCGGCGCCTACGCCGTGCCGGTCAACTGGCATTTCAAGCCGGAGGAAATCAACTACATCCTGAAGGATTCCGGAACGGCTGTTTTGATAGGTCATGCGGACCTCCTGCATCAGCTGCGCGATGCGATCCCGGCCGGCGTCACCGTGCTCGGCGTGCCGACGCCGCCGGAAATCCTCACCAATTACCGGATTGATCCGGCTTATCTCGCCACGCCTGATTTCGCCACCGATCTCGAATCCTGGGTGCAAGGGCAGGCCCGCTATGACGGCCCGGCGCTGCCGCAGCCGCAGAACATGATCTACACCTCGGGCACCACAGGTCATCCCAAGGGGGTGCGGCGCAATGCGCCGACGCCGGAACAGACGGCCAATGCCGAGGGCATGCGGACGATGATCTATGGCCTGAAGCCTGGCTCGCGGGCGCTGCTGCCGGGTCCGCTGTACCACTCGGCACCGAACTCGTTCGGCCTGCGCGCCGGCCGTCTCGGCGGCGCGCTGGTGCTGATGCCGCGGTTCGATCCCGAACAATTCCTTCGGCTGGTCCAGGACCAGAAGATCGACACCATTTTCATGGTCCCGACCATGTTCATCCGGCTGATGAAACTACCGGAAGCGGTGCGCAGGAAATACGACATATCCTCGCTCCGCCATATCATCCATGCCGCCGCACCCTGTCCCGCCGACGTCAAGCGCGCGATGATCGAATGGTGGGGGCCGGTGATCTACGAGTTCTACGGCTCCACCGAGTCGGGTGCGGTCACCTTCGCCAACTCCGAGGATGCGCTGAACAAGCCCGGCACGGTCGGCAAGATTGCCCCAGGCGCGGAACTTCGTTTCGTCGGCGACGACGGCAAATTGTTGCCGCAAGGCGAGATTGGCGAGATCTATTCGCGGATATCAGGCAATCCCGATTTCACCTATCACAACAAGCCGGAGAAACGCGCCGAGATCGATCGCGACGGCTTCATTACCTCGGGCGACGTCGGTTACATCGATCAGGATGGCTATGTCTTCATTTGCGACCGCAAGCGGGACATGGTGATCTCTGGCGGCGTCAACATCTATCCGGCAGAGATCGAGGCCGCGCTGCACGCGGTGCCGGGAGTGTACGACTGCGCGGTGTTCGGCGTTCCCGACGAGGAGTTCGGCGAGGCGCTGATGGCGGTGGTGGAGCCGCAGCCGGGTGTAGCGCTGGATGCCGCCGATATCCGCACTCAGCTCAAGGCTTCGCTCGCCGATTACAAGGTGCCAAGACATGTCGAAGTCCTGAAAGACCTGCCGCGCGAGGATTCCGGAAAAATCTTCAAGCGGCGCTTGCGCGACCCCTATTGGGAGCGGGCGGGAAGAAGGATTTGATGCCTCTCCCACGGACTTCCTGATGCAGGTGTTCGCTCGTTCGACGTCTATGCCGGGTGGCGGTGGAGGTTCGATGGTCTATCCCGATCAGGCCCGCTATGCCCGCCTTGCCGCCGAAGAACTCGGGCTCGAATTCATCGATCTCGACGATGGGAATGGTTACATCTTCGCCATCGAATCCGGACCCAGGCGCATCTTGAGCGGAGCCGGCTCGGTTTGCAGTTATCCGATCAACAATGCGTCCAGCTTTCTCATTTCCCGGGATAAGGCTCACACCAAATCGATACTGCGCCATGCCAGTATTGCAACGATACGAGGACAACACTTCTTCAACACGTCGACCCATGCGGCCCTGCGCAATCCCGGTCATGAAGCCCGGGACGCGCTTCAGTTCGCGGCCAGGATCGGATTTCCCGTCTTCTGCAAACCCAACTCGGGCTCCCGCGGCGACTACGCCGAGTTGATCGGCAGCCCAAGGTCCTTGAACGAATACACCAGGCGCCTGCCGCCATCATATGCCGTGTTCTTGGTTGAGGAAGTGATCCGCGGAAACGAGTATCGTGTACTGGTGCATGACGACAAGGCCGTCTACTACGCCCTCAAGAGCGCGCCCCGTCTTCTGGGAGACGGTATCCATACGCTGGCCGAATTGCTCGACATCATCAACGCCTCGCTCGAAGGAACGGGCGTATCCCCTTACCCTGCCTCTGCGATTACATCTGGTGGTTTAGCGCTTGATTATCGTCCAGGGAACGGCGAGGCCGTGAAACTTGTGGGCCGGCAAAACCTCAGCGCTCTCGGTGGCGTCGATGTCCTGGATACCAGAGTGCCGGAACCGCTGGGCATGCTTGCCCGCCGTGCATGCGCCGCGCTTGGCCTGCGACTCGGCGCGGTCGACATGTTCGACACTTCGGAAAATCGCGACCTGTCGCGCCTCCTGGTAATCGAGGTCAACGGAAACCCGACGCTGAGAGCGCTGGAGGACAGCGGTCGCCTGGATGTCATTCTCGCTATCTGGGTCTCAATGATACGTGAATTGCTGCTGAAGTGACGAATTTCGTCGTCTGTGGATGCGTGAGGCGTGACGGAGCAAAAGCGAAAGCGCCGGTGGCCGGGAGCGGCCAATTGCCGGCCCACCGGTGCAATCATTCTCCCCCTTTTCTTGGTCTTGCGCTGGCCCCGACAAATTGCGACGCTGAGAGCTGCCGGGCAGTTTCTGGAGCAGCCGCCATGTCACCCCAGATCGTGCCTTCCGACCCTGACATACGTCCGAGCCGCAGCGAGGATATCGAGGCGGACGCCCGGCTTCGTGAAGACATCCGGCTGTTGGGGCGTATCCTCGGGGACACCGTGCGCGATCAGGAAGGCGCCGACGTGTTCGATCTGGTCGAGCGCATCCGGCAGACCTCGATCCGGTTCCACCGCGACGACGACAAGCCGGCGCGGCGCGAGCTTGAACTCATCCTCGACAGCATGTCGATCAGCCAGACCGTGCGCATCGTACGCGCCTTCAGCTACTTTTCGCATCTGGCCAATATCGCCGAAGACCAGAACAACATCCGGCAGATGCGGGCGCGCTCGACCGCCGGCGGCACGCCGAGCCCGGGCACGCTGCCGCTGACCCTGGCGCATGCCCGCGCGGCGGGCTTCAGCGCGGCCGACCTTCGAAAATTCTTCACGGAAGCCCTGATCGGTCCGGTTCTGACCGCGCACCCGACCGAAGTCCGCCGCAAGAGCACAATCGACCGCGAGATGGAGATTGCTGCCCTGCTGGACCGCCGCGAACGGGTTCAGCTGACGCCGGAAGAGCGCGAGGCCAGCGACGAACAGCTGCGCCGCGAGGTGCTGACGCTGTGGCAGACCAACCTGTTGCGCCGGACCAAGCTCACGGTGCTCGACGAAGTCGCCAACGGCCTGTCTTTCTATGATTACACCTTTCTGCACGAGGTGCCGCGGCTGCACTGCGCGCTGGAGGATCGCTTGAACGAGGGCGACAGCGCCGCGCGCGGCGAACTGGCGTCGTTCCTTAGAATGGGAAGCTGGATCGGCGGCGATCGCGACGGCAACCCGTTCGTCACCGCCGAGGTGATGCGCGGAACGCTCAAGCTGCAGTCGAGCCGCGTGCTGCGCTTCTATCTCGAAGAACTACACGTGCTCGGATCCGAGCTGTCGCTCGCAGCTCACCTGGCCGACGTTTCCAAGGATCTGCGCCATCTCGCCGAACGCTCGCCCGACAAGTCGCCGCATCGAAGCGGTGAGCCTTACCGGCTGGCGGTGTCAGGCATCTACGCGCGGCTGACCGCGACCGCGCTGGGACTGGATGTGGGAATTACCCGGCGGCCGGTCGGCGAAGCCGCGGCCTATGCCGATGTCGGCGAGTTCAAGGCCGATCTCGATGTTCTCTATCGCTCGCTGATCTCGAACAATTCGGGCGTGATCGCTCGCGGCCGGCTGCGGCTGTTGCGCCGCGCCGTGGATTGTTTCGGTTTACATCTCGCCAGCCTCGATATCCGGCAGAACTCCGCCGTGCACGAGCGCACGGTCGCCGAACTGATCGACGCGGCGATGCCGGGGATGTCCTATCTGGCGCTGAACGAGGAGGCGCGGATCGCGCTGCTGTCAAGCGAACTGCGCAATGCGCGCCCGCTGACCTCCGCCTTCGTGAAATACAGCGACGAGACCGCGGGCGAACTCGCCGTCTTCCACGCGGCGGCCGAGGCGCACGCCAAGTTCGGCAGCCAAGTGATTCCACAGTGCATCATCTCGATGTGCAAGGGAATCTCCGACATGCTGGAGGTCGCGGTACTGCTGAAAGAGGCCGGCCTGATCCGCCCCTCGGGCCGCAGTGCGATCAACATCGTGCCGCTGTTCGAAACCATCGAGGACCTGCAGGCATCGAGCAGCATCATGGACCGGATGCTGGCGCTGCACGATTACCGCAAGCTGGTGGATAGTTGCGGCGCGGTGCAGGAGGTGATGCTCGGCTATTCCGACAGCAACAAGGATGGCGGTTTTGTCACCTCCGGATGGGAGCTTTACAAGGCCGAGATCGGCCTGGTCGAGGTGTTCGATCGTCATCATGTGCGCTTAAGGCTGTTTCACGGCCGCGGCGGCTCGGTCGGCCGCGGCGGCGGCCCCAGCTACGACGCCATCATCGCGCAACCCGGCGGCGCCGTGAACGGCCAGATCCGCATCACCGAACAGGGCGAGATCATCTCCAGCAAATATTCCAACGCCGAAGTCGGCCGCAACAATCTGGAAATCCTCGCCGCGGCGACGCTGGAGGCCAGCCTGCTGCAGCCCAAACACAGCGCGCCGCGCGCCGAGTATCTGGAGACGATGGAGCAATTGTCACAGTTGGCCTTCAAGGCCTATCGGGGCCTGGTCTATGAGACCGACGGTTTCGTCGAATACTTCTGGGCGTCCACCGTGATCACCGAAATCTCGACGCTGAACATCGGCAGCCGGCCAGCGTCGCGCAAGAAAACCCGCGCCATCGAGGACCTGCGCGCCATCCCCTGGGTGTTCAGTTGGGCGCAGTGCCGGCTGATGCTGCCCGGCTGGTACGGCTTTGGCAGCGCGGTGGAAAGCTGGATCGCGCAGCATCCCGACAAGGGCATGGCGTTCCTGCAAGAGCTTTACCGCGAATGGCCGTTCTTCCGCACGCTGCTGTCGAACATGGATATGGTGCTGGCGAAAAGCTCGATCGCGATCGCCTCGCGCTACGCCGAACTGGTGCCGGATGCCGCCTTGCGCGAGGCAATCTTCGGGCGCATCCGCCGCGAATGGCACCTCTCGATCGAGACGCTGCTGGACATCATGGGGCAGGAGCGGCTTTTGCAGGGTAATCCCTTGCTGGAGCGCTCGATCCGCAACCGCTTCCCCTACCTTGATCCGCTCAACCACGTGCAGGTCGAACTTCTGAAGGAGCACCGCGCGCAAAATCCCGACGAGCAGGTGCTGCGCGGGATTCAGCTCACCATCAACGGCATTTCGGCGGGGTTGCGCAATAGCGGGTAGGGACGCGAATGGCGATTCAATCCCTCAGATCGCATCCCAGTTGAAAATATCCGCCGAGCGGTCGAGCTTGTAGAACGACGATTTCAGCGCCGGCATGGCGTGCTCGGCGATGGTCTGCGGTGTCCAGCCTTCGCCGCGATGCACCGAGCGCAGCGGGCGCGACTGACCCATCAGGAAAATCTCGTTCATGCGCACGGCGAAGATCTGCCCGGTGACGTCCCTGGCGGCGTCGGACAACAGGAATGCGCACACCGGCGCTATCTTTTCCGGACCCATCGCCTGGATCTTCTTGACGCGCGCCTTCTCTTCCTCGGTCTCGGTCGGAATGGTGCCGATCAGGCGACTCCAGGCGAACGGCGAGACGCAGTTCGAGCGTACATTGAAGCGGTTCATGTCGAGCGCGATCGACTTCGACAGGCCGACGATACCGAGCTTGGCGGCCGCGTAATTGGCCTGGCCGAAATTGCCGACCAGGCCGGAAGTCGAGGTGAAATGGACGAACGAACCGCTTTCCTGCTCTCGGAACAGCCGTGCCGCGGCGTGCGAGACGTAGAACGAGCCCATCAGGTGAACCTTGATGACGGACTCGAAGGCGTCGATGCTCATGCGGTGGAAGATGGCGTCACGCAGGATGCCCGCATTGTTGACGACGCCGTCAAGCCTGCCATAGGTATCGACCGCCATCTTGACGATCTTGCTGGCGGGAACCGCTTCGGCGACGGTTTCGAAATTGGCGACTGCGGTGCCGCCGCGCTTCTTGATCTCCTCGACCACTTCCTCGGCCGGCGCCGCACTGGTGCCAGAACCGTCAGCGGCAACGCCGGGATCGTTGACCACGACCTTGGCGCCTTCGGCGGCGCAGAGCAGCGCGATCTCGCGGCCGATGCCACGGCCCGCGCCGGTGACGATGACGACTTTATCCTGCAGTGATTTGGTCATGGGGAGTCTTTCCTGTTTCCGTTTGAATTGTTTTTCTTCATTCCGGCGCGAAGCGACGAGCCCGGAATCCATAACCGCCATCGAGAGTATGGATTCCGGGCCTGCGCCCAAGAACGCATCCCGGAGTGACGAAAGACGTTAGCGTTCGTTCGTAAAGATGATCGTGCCGCTCGCCGCGAACATCCCGCCGACGCCGTGGCAGACCGAGATCCTGGCGTCCTTGACCTGCGCCGGCGCGATGCCGCGCATCTGCCGTACGCTTTCCTGCAGCGCGTACATGCCGTACATGCCCGAGTGCATGTAGCTGAGGCCGCCGCCATTGGTGTTGAGCGGCAGCTTGCCGCCGGGACGGGTGTTGCCGTCGGCGATGAACTTGCCGGTTTCTTCGTGTGGCATGAAGCCGAGATCGCCGAGGCCGTAGAGCGGCAAATGCGCGAAGGCGTCGTAGATCATCAGGTGATCGACGTCCTTGTGTGCGATGCCGGCCTCCTTGAAGGCGAGCGGCCCCGCGGTCCGGAACGCGCGCGAACTGTCAAACGTCTGCATCTGGCTGACCATCGGCGTTTCCACGCTCTCGCCGGTGCCGAGGATGTAGACCGGCTTGTTCGGAAAATCCCTGGCGCGGTCGGCGCTGGTCAGGATCAGCGCACCGCCGCCATCGGTGACGAGGCAGCATTGCAGAATACGAAACGGATAGGCGATCATCTTCGAGTTCAAGACGTCTTCGACCGTGATCGGCGCCTTCATCATGGCCCGCGGATTCCTGGCGGCCCATTCGCGCTGCACTACCGCAACCATGGCGATCTGCTCATGGGTGATGCCGTGGGTCTTCATATAGCGCAGCACCGGGATCGGAAACATGCTCGGCGGCCCAAACACGCCGAACGGCGACTCGAACTGACCATTCAGGCTGTCCGGTGGGGTCGAGCGCGGCAGCTTGCCGATCATCGACTTGCCGCTCTCGGCGTGCGTGATCAGCACGGTCTTGCAGAGGCCCGCCTCGATCGCTGCCGCGGCGTGGCGGACATGCAGCATGAAGGAACAGCCGCCGACCGAGGTGCCGTCGACCCAGGTCGGCGTGATGCCGAGGTAGTGCGCGATCTGTTGCGGCGTTTCCACCGCGGTGGCGATGCCGTCGATGTCGGACAGTTTCAGGCCGGCGTCAGCAATGGCGTTGAGCGCGGCGTCGGCGTGGAGCTGGATCTGCGAGACGTCGGGAATGACGCCGAGCTCGGTGGTCTCGGCGGCGCCGACCACGGCAACCTGGTTCTTTCGCATGATGTCAGCCCTTCGCCGGACGGAATAAGGGAAGGGTGATCTGGTCGTCGAGCTTCTCGAACGCGACTTCCAGCTTCATGTCGAGCTCGAGCGCCTCCGGCGTCTGCGGGCAGTCGACGATATTGCTCATCAGCCGCGGGCCTTCCTCCAGTTCCACCACGGCAATGGCATAAGGCGGGGTGAAACCGGGCGCCGCCGGCCTATGGTTGATGACGTAGCTGTAGAGCGTGCCCTTGCCGCTGGCCTTGAAGATGCTGACCTTGCGCGAGGCGCAGGACGGGCAGAACGGGCGCGGCGGAAAGTAGACGTTGGCGCAAGCGTCGCAGCGCTGCAGGCGCAGTTCGCCCGCCGCGGTGCCATCCCAGAAATGCTGGGTTTCCGGTGTCGGTTTCGGTCGCGCGCGCGCTGGCTCGGCCATAAATGTCATATCCTCCCTGGGCATCGGGCCGCGTGGCCCGCCGGTTGCGGTCTTGATGCGACAATTGACCATTCCCCGTCAACGGTCCAGCGGCGCTGCCGCATGGCGCGTATTCCGGCACACGCACAATCGAGCTCCCGGCGAATTTGCCTGCCATCGCCAAAGCGCGCTCCCGCCGAGGATTGATCGGCTGCGCGCTGTGCTCCATAACGTTATCGCAACCTGGATGATGTGAGTACGAGCCATGCCGAACACACCGACCCTTGCCGCACTGGCCGACGATCTCGCCGGTGGTCGCACCAGCGCCCGCAAGCTGGTCGATTCGTGTCTCGCCAGGATCGCCGATACCTCGGGCGAGGGAGCGCGGGCGTTCATTCACGTTGATGCCGAAGCGGCGATCGAGGCCGCCGAGGCGATGGACCGGCTGCGCGAGGTCAAGGCGGCGCCGTCGCGTTTCGCCGGCATTCCGATCTCGATCAAGGATCTGTTCGACATCAGGGGGCAGGTGACCCGGGCCGGGTCGCGCGCGCTCGATGACTCGCCGGCGGCGGAGGCCGATGCGCCCGCGGTGGCGCGGTTGCGCCGCGCCGGTTTCGTGGTGATCGGCCGTACCAACATGACCGAGTTCGCCTATTCCGGGATCGGCATCAATCCACATTAGTGCCCGGCGGATCGTCGTCGGGCGCGGCGGTGTCGGTCGTCGACGGCATGGCGCATGGCGCGCTCGGCACCGACACCGGCGGCTCCTGCCGGATTCCGGCGGCCTATAACGGCATCGTCGGCTTCAAGCCGACCCAGCGGCGAGTGCCGCTCGATGGCGCGGTGCCGCTATCATTCACGCTCGACAGCATTGGCCCGCTCGCGCGCACGGTCGTGTGCTGCGCGGCGCTTGACGCCGTGCTTGCCAACGAAACCTTCGTGCCGTTGCAGCCGCGCCCGGTCAAGGGTATGCGGCTGGCGGTGCCGACCACGGTCGCGCTCGACGATCTCGACGATGAAGTGGCCGGGACGTTCGAGCGCGCGTTGGAGGCGCTGTCACGCCAAGGGGCGCTGATCGAGCGGATCGAAGTGCCGGAATTCCTCGATGTGGCAGTGATGAACGCCAAGGGCGGTTTTGCGGCCGCGGAAAGCTATGCCTGGCACCGCTATCTGATCGCCGCCAAAGGCAACGTCTACGATCCCCGCGTATCCCTGCGGATCCTGCGCGGCGAAAGCCTCAGCGCTGCCGACTATGTCGATCTCCTCAACGCGCGCAAGTCGCTGATCGCGCGCGCCACGGTCCGTCTCGCGCCCTATGACGCGCTGGTCATGCCGACCACCGCCAACACGCCGCCGCGCATTGCCGCTCTCGCCGACGACAAGGCCTTCACCAGGGCGAACCTGCTCTCGCTGCGCAACTGCACCCTGATCAACATGATGGACGGCTGCGCGATATCGCTGCCCTGCCATCGCGAAGGCGAGGTGCCGGTCGGGCTGATGCTGGCGGCATCGGGCGGGGCGGACCGCCGGATCTTCGAACTCGCGGCAGCAATGGAGGGCGTCATCCGTGGTTGATCTCACTTTCACCGTTCAGGATCGCGGCGCGGGCACGCCGCTGACGCTGCCGATCGACCAGGCCGTGATCGCAGGCTGGACCGGGCGCGATCCAGTGGCGCGCGACAAGCACATCGCCGAATTGGAAGCGATCGGCATCGCCCGGCCGGCCTCGACGCCGATCTATTACCGGGTCTCGGCGCGGCGAATAACCACCACGGACAGCATCGAGGTCTGCGGGCCGGATTCCAGCGGCGAGGTCGAGTTTGTGCTGATCGGCTGGCAGGGCCGTATCTTCGTCGGCCTCGGCTCCGACCACACCGACCGCAAGGTGGAGGCCTATAGCGTGACCGTGTCGAAGCAGATGTGCGACAAGGTGATGGCGCCGGTGCTGTGGGACCTGGAAGACGTCATCGGCCACTGGGATCGGATGATCCTGCGCGCCTGGGCGTGGATATCAGGCGAACGCGTGCTCTACCAGGAAGGCACGCTCGATCACATGCTCTCGGTCAAGGAACTGATCCAGCGCGGCTTCGGCGAGAAGGGATTTCCCGACGGCTGCGCCATGTTTGGCGGCACCTTTGCTGCCAAGGGCGGCATCCGCCCGGCGGATCGCTTCGAGTACGAATTCGAGGACCCCGTTCTCAAGCGCAGCATCCGCCATGCGTATGATGTGAAGGTGCTGCCGGTGCTGGGCTAGACTGGAATCTGCTCCCTCTCCCGCTTGCGGGGGAGGGCCGGGGTGGGGGCGTCTCAGCATACACTGACCGCGTCGAGGCACCGGCCGCGCTCTTGCGAGCGCGTCGACCTCCCCCGCGAGCGGGAGAGGTGAGACCTCGCGGAAATCGGGTGGTGGGAGCCGGTCCTGTCTGCGAAACTGCCTCCATGAAATCAATACTCAAAGCAATCGCCCGACCATCCACCGACATCGCCGCCCGTCTCGATGCCATCGACTGGGCTGAGGCAACCAGCGACCTCGACGCCCAGGGCTGCGCCGTCCTCAAAGGCTTGCTCGCGCCCGAACAATGCCGTGAACTTGCGAGCCTCTATCCCGATGACAAGAATTTTCGCAGCCGGGTGGTGATGGGCCGCCACGGCTTTGGCCGCGGTGAATACAAATACTTCTCCTATCCTTTGCCCGACCTGATCGCAGGGCTGCGCCCGGCGTTATACGCAAAACTACGCGGCGTCGCCAATCGCTGGAACGAGACGATGGGGATCGATATCCGCTATCCCGGAAGCCACGATGCCTTCCTGAAGCGCTGCCATGAAGCAGGCCAGGTCAGGCCGACGCCGCTGCTGCTGCAGTATGGCGCCGGCGACTACAACTGCCTGCACCAGGATCTCTACGGCGAACACGTTTTCCCGCTGCAGGTCGCGATCCTGCTGTCGGAGCCCGGCCGCGATTTCACTGGCGGCGAATTCGTGCTGACCGAGCAGCGGCCGCGCATGCAGTCGCGTCCCGAAGTGGTGCCGCTCGCCCAGGGCGATGCGGTGGTGTTTGCTGTGCATCACCGGCCGGTGCAGGGGACGCGCGGCTTCTATCGGGTTAGTCTGCGCCACGGCGTCAGCCGGATCCGCTCCGGCCACCGCCACACCGTTGGCGTGATCTTTCACGATGCGAAGTGAGTGCGACCGTATTGACCGCCGATCTGTTTGAATGCGTTGCCGATATCCAACCTTCGCGGGAAGCGATGGCGGAGGGCGCCGTCTTGCTGCGCGGCTTCGCCAGACCGGTCGAGGCCGATCTGATCGCCGGCATCGACGAGATCGCGGCGCAGGCGCCCTTTCGCCACATGGTGACGCCGGGTGGCCATCGGATGTCGGTGGCGATGACCAATTGCGGCAATGCCGGCTGGGTGACCGATCGCAGCGGCTATCGCTACGATAGTGTCGATCCGGAATCCCGCCAGGCTTGGCCGGCGATGCCGCCATCGTTTGGTGCGCTGGCAGGGCAGGCGGCGGACGCGGCGGGTGTTGACGGATTTTCGCCGGATGCGTGCCTAGTTAATCGCTATCAGCCCGGCGCCCGCATGTCGTTGCATCAAGACAAAGACGAGCACGATTTTGGCGCGCCGATCGTTTCGGTCTCGCTGGGATTATCAGCGGTCTTCCTGTTCGGCGGACCGCAGCGCAGCGACAAACCGCGCCGGTTTCGGCTGCAGCACGGCGACGTCGTGGTATGGGGCGGGCCATCACGGCTGTTCTTTCACGGCGTAGCACCACTCGCGGACGGCGGACACGCTCTGCTGGGCCGGCAGCGCATCAACCTGACTTTCCGCAAGGCGCGCTGAGGCCGCCTTCCCATCACAGCGTCCGCCAGTCTATGGTTGGCTCGCTGGGAGGCGACCATGAGCGATACCAAAGCATCGGCCGGCGCGAGCGTCGCCAATCGCACCGGCGTCTATTTCGCCGTCCTGCAGCTGGTGTTTACGCTGGGGTGGACCATTTATGTGGTCTACCTGCCGAAGCTCGCCGCGCAGGTCGGGATCGCGCCGTCAGCCGTCATCCTCATTCTGATGCTGGACCAGGCGATCTTCACCATTACCGACACCGCGATGGGCATCGCCGCCGACAAGATCGCACCCTTCGTCGGCCGGCTCGGCGTGCTCGTCGGCATAACGACGGCCATCTCCTGCGCGGCCTTCATCGCGCTGCCCTACGTGGCGGGCACCGGCCCGGGCGCGCAGGTCTGGTTCATCGTCCTGATCGTGATCTGGGTCGTCACGTCGTCGGCGCTGCGCGCGCCGCCGCTCACTTTGCTGGGGAAGTACGCCGCAAAACCTGCGATCCCGTATCTATCGGCGCTGGCCATGCTCGGTTACGGTCTGGCCGGCGCGGTATCACCCTATCTCGGCGTTGTGCTGCGCAACCATGACGCGCGAATTCCCTTCGTGATATCGGGCGTCGTGCTGCTGATGACCGCGCTGGCGCTTTCAAGAGTCGAGCGCGGTTTGGCGCAGGCATCTGCCGTTTCGGCCAAGCCGGCCGACGCGACAAAGCCGCTCGGCGGGATCCCGATGTTCTTCATCGGGTCGATGGTCCTGCTATCGCTGGGCTATCAGCTGCATTTCAGCATCAACAGCACGCCGTTCTTCCTGCGCTTTGCGAAACCTGACGATCTGCAATGGCTGATGCCGGTGTTCTGGATCGGTTTCAACATCGCGATGTTTCCGGCCAGCGTGATCGTGAAACATCGCGGCGGATTGCTCGTGATGGGCGCGGCGGGTCTGCTGGGCGCCCTTGCGGTTGTTGGCGCCGAGTTCGCCGGCAATCTCAACATGCTGATTGTGGCGCAGTTCATCGCAGGCGCGGCGTGGGGCTGCATGCTGATGAGCGCGGTCGCAGCCGCGCTGGCCATCGGGGACAGCGGCGCCGAAGGCAAGGTGGTGGGGCTGGTCTTCTCGGCGCTGGCGCTCGCTACCTTCGCGCGGATGGCAGCGGTCGCCGGCGGCCTGCAGAAGCTACCGGAATATGCGCCGCTGCTGCACTGGGCGCCGGTGGCGTGCTGGGCGGTCGCCGGCGCAGGCCTGCTGGCGATTGCGGCGCTGCGGGCGCAACAGGGGATGATGGTGCGGCGGGTGTAGTTCTTTATTCCCCTCCCTCCACGCGACCTTGCGCGTGCGGGGAGGGGCCGCGGGAGGAGGGGAGAAGAAACGGCGCTACGGCTTCGCCGGATGAATGAACGTCCACGGCGTGACCTCGGAATCTCTGGGCACCTCGATGTCGATCAGATAGGGCCCGCCATGCGCCAACGCCTTTTCCAGCGCGGCGCGGAAATGATCGGGCGAGGTGACGCGCGCGGCGCCGACGCCGAAGGACTCCGCGAGTTTGACGAAATCCGGATTGACCAGGTCGGACGCCACCACGCGGCCCTCGAAACGTTCGCGTTGATCGCGCCGCACATTGCCATAGGCGTTGTTGTTGAACACCAGCGTCACCACGCCGATGTTGAACTGCACGGCGGTGGCCAGTTCCTGGACGCCGAACATGAAGCCGCCGTCGCCCGTGATCGCGACCACCGGCCGGTCGGGATGCGCGACCTTGGCGCCGAGTGCGGTGGGGAAGCCCGAGCCGAGGGTGCCCTGATAGCCCGAGGTGATAAAGGTGCGCGGCTGGTAGACCGGGAAGCCATACCAGGAGGCAAAGCCGACCTGCGACAGCTCGTCGGTGACGATGGCATTCTGCGGCAGCACCTCGCGCAGGATGTTCAGGTACGCCATCTGCGGCTGGACCGACTGAATCTCCTTATGCGCTGCTGCCGAGGCGTCGCGGATCTCGGCGCGGCGGCCGCTGGTTTTCGTGTAACCAACCTTTCTCACCGCCGCGAGCAGCTCGCTTGTGCCGGCCAGCGCGTCCGCGACCACGGCGGCATCCGGCGTCAGGCGGCGCATTTCCGAGGGGTCGATATCGATGCGAATCGATTTCAGGCTCGGGGGCTGAAACGGCCATCGGAACCCCGAGGCCGGCAATTCCATGCGGGTCCCGATCCCGATCATCAGATCGGTCCTGGGCCACAGCCTGTAAGCCGCCGCCATCGTCAACCCGAGCTCATGGGCGTTGGAGACGATGCCGCGGCCGCTGCGGAACGCCACCACTGGCGCGTCGATCAATTCGGCGAGTTCGAGGATTTCGTCGCGCGCGTCGATGGCGCCGCTGCCGACAAAAATCATCGGCGTCTTGCTGCCGGCGATCAGCGCGGCGGCGGCCTTGATGCGGTCGAGATCGGGCAGCGGCGCCGGAAACCGATCGAACACGTTTGCCGGCCCGGTTTCCGCCCGCTGCGTAAACACGTCCCAGGGCATTTCCAGCGACGCCGGCCCGCGGCGGCCCGACAGCATCTCCTGAAAGGCGCGCGATACCATCGCAGGTGCGGCGTCGGGATACTCGATGCGATCGGCCCACTTCACGAAGGTTCTGAGTGTCGCCAGCTGATCCGGCATCTCGTGCAGATGGCCGCGGCCCTTGCCGAGGAAATTCGTGGGCACCTGTCCGGTCAGGCACAGCACCGGTTCGTTGCAGCCGAGCGCGGTGAGCAGCGCCGCGCCGGCATTGAGCACGCCGGGGCCGGGCACCACGCTGAACACGCCGGGCCGGCCGCTCGAGCGGGCATAGCCGAAGGCCATGTAGCCGCAGGCCTGCTCGTGCCGCGCGCCGATCACTTTCAGTTGCGCCTGGTGAAAGCCGTCGAACAGGCCGTAGATCTGCGCGCCGGGCAGCCCGAACACGGTATCGACGCCGTGCGCGACCAGGCCGCCGACAATCGCCTCGCCGCCGGAACTCACTGTCATGGTCTTGTCCAATCGCTTGCGAACCAGTTCATGGGGTCTCGTCGATCACGCCGTTGCGCAAGGTTCCGACGCCGTCGGCCTCGACCTCGATAACATCGCCGGGTTTCAGGTAACGCGGCGGATCGAACCGCGCGCCGGCGCCGGTCGGCGTGCCCGTGACGATGACGTCGCCTGCTGTCAACGTGGTGAAGGTCGAGAGGTAGTTGATCAGGTAGCGGACGCCGAAGATCAACCGGCCGGTACGGTCGTCCTGCCGCGTCTCGCCATTGACCCGCGTGGTCAACCGGATGTCGGCAATCTGGGTTTCGTCGGTGTAGGGGACGATCCACGGGCCGAGGCTGCCGGTGGAATCAAAATTCTTGCCCTGGGTGACGTTGAACTTGGCGTGCCGGACCCAGTCGCGGATGGTGCCTTCGTTGCACAGCGTGACGGCGGCGATGTGATCCAGCGCAGTGCTCTCCGGAATGTGCCTTCCGGCTTTGCTGATGATCAGAACCAGTTCGCCTTCGTAGTCGAGCTGCGCCGAGGCGCGCGGACGCACCAGCGGCGTCTCGTGGCCGACAAAGGAGCGCGGCGTGCGCATGAACATGCTGGGATATTTCGGGGCGTCCTGGCCGTCCTTGTACTCGGCGTTACGATCAGGGTAATTCACGCCGATGCAGATGATCTTTTCCGGCGCCGGGATCGGCGGCAGCCAGGTGACCGCATCCAGCGCTTGATCCGGCTGATGGCGCGCAGCTTCCTCCGCCAGTCTTGTCAACGCGCCCGCCGCGATGACCTCGCGCAGGGTCGGATAATCCTTCGCGAATCTAGCGGAGAGATCGACGATGCCGCCGTCGACCACCGCGCCGTATCGGGTCGAGCCGCCGATGGAGTAGGTGGCGAGGCGGGGAGGGGTCATCGGGCTTCCGGACCTAGTCTGCAATGGTGACGTCGGCGACGAACAGCGGCTCGCGCACGGCCTGGCCGACGAACGGCGAGCCCTGCTCGAACCAGGAACGCGGCGCCGGCGCCCCCCACAGCGTCTGCCGGCGCGGATCCTTCAGCGACCAGCGCAGCGGTTCGTGGTCGTGATCCCCCGTAAAGTAGTCGCTGGTGTAGAGCTCCAGCCGGTGGCCGTCGGGATCGCGGACATAGAGGAAGAAGGCATTGGAAATGCCGTGGCGGCCCGGCCCGCGCTCGATGTTCTGCAGGAAGCCGCTCGAAGCCATCACGTCGCACAGATGCAGGATGTTCATCGCGGTCGGCACCCAATAGGCAAAATGGTGCAAGCGAGGGCCTTTGCCGTTGGTGATGGCCATGTCGTGCACATTGCCCTTGCGGTGCATCCACGCCGCGGCGATGCGTCCGTTCGGTCCGTCTTCTTCGCCATATTCGGTCAGGCGGAAGCCGAGCCGCGCGTAGAAATCGACGGTGTCCTGTACCTCGGCGGCGAATACATTGAAATGGTCGATCCGCTGCGGATGGCAGCCCTTGTAGAGATCGTAGCGGCGCAGCAGATGCGGCCGCTTGTCCATCGCGGCATAGAGCTCGATCTGAAAGCCGAAGGGATCGGTGAAGTGCAGGGTGCGGCCCTGGAACGGCTGCTCGGCGAACGCGTAGGTGACGCCGGCCCCGGAGAAAAACGCCGCGGCCTTGTCGAGGTCGCCTTCATTGCCGACCTTGAATCCCAGCCGGTTGCAGGCGGCCGTCGCCGCCTGGCGCAGTACCAGCGAGTGATGCTGATGCTCCTCGCTGCCGCGCAGGTAAACCGCTCTGTCGTCATGGTCCTCGACATGCAGTCCGACGGTGGTTTCGTAGAATTCCCTGGAGGCGCTGAGGTCAGTCACGTCGAGCACGACGTGACTGGAGCGGATGATGTTGAAGGGCGGGTCGAACGTGTGTGTTGGAATCGGCATATTAACTGTCCCAGTTCGTGGATAGGTTGTTCCTCATGGTGAGGAGGCGCTTCTTCAGCGCCGTCTCGAACCATGAGAGCCCGTGGCCGATTCTTCGAGACGTGCGCTTGCGCGGCCCTCCTCAGGATGAGGTGGAGCCCAGCTTCTGAATCCTGTGCGTGCCTCGCGCCAGCGAGACGTGCTTGGTTTCCATGTAGAAGTCGAATGAATAGTCGCCGCCATCGCGGCCGATGCCGGATGATTTCATGCCGCCGAACGGGGTCGGCAGATGGCGGACGTTTTCCGAATTGAGCCAGATCATGCCGGCCTCCAGCGCGTCGGCGACGCGCAGCGCGCGGCCCATATCGCCGGTCCAGACGTAGCCGGTCAGGCCGTATTGCACGCCATTGGCGATCTCGATCGCCTCATCCTCGTCGCGGAACGGAATTACCGTCAGGAATGGGCCGAACACTTCCTCTTGCGCGATGCGCATCTTGGCGTGCGCGCCGGTGACCAGCGTCGGCTGCACATAATGCCCGCCGCCGGGGCCGTCATGCGGCTTGCCGCCGACGGCGATGATTGCGCCGTCGTTGCGGGCGACGTCGAAATACGAGCAGACTTTTGCAAGATGCCGCTCGTGGATCAGCGGTCCGATTTCGGTCGAGGGATCGAGCGGGTGTCCGACCTTCAGCGCCTTCACCCGCGCGGTCAGCTTCTCGATGAACTTGTCCGCGATGCCGTGCTGGACCAAGAGCCGGCTCGACGACGTGCAGCGCTCGCCGTTGAGCGAATAGATCATGAACACGACCGCATCGAGCGCGCGATCGAGGTCCGCGTCGTCGAACACGATCACCGGGTTCTTGCCGCCGAGCTCGAAATGCACGCGCTTCAAGGTCGGCGCGCCTTGCGCCATGATCGCCGATCCGGTCGCGCTTTCGCCGACGAAGCCGATCGCCTTGATGGCGGGATGCTCGGTCAGCGCCTTGCCGGCTTCCTCGCCGATGCCGTGTACGGTGCTGAGCACGCCGTCGGGCACTCCTGCCTGCTTTACAAGCTTGGCCAGCAGATCGGCCGTCACCGGCGACCATTCGGCAGGCTTGTGCACCACGGTGCAGCCGGCAGCGAGAGCAGGGGCGATCTTCCAGGTCGACAGCATGAATGGCGTGTTCCACGGCGTGATGACGCCGACCGGGCCGATCGGCATCCGCGTCGAAATGTTCCAGTGTTCGTCACCCGGCGTATTGAGGCCGTCGCGCGCTTCGGCGCATCGATCGGCGAAGAAGCGGAAATTTTCCGCCGCCCGAATCGCGGCCTTGGCCATGAAGCGGTGGGCCTGACCGGTGTCGATGCATTCGAGCACGGCGATATCGTCGGCGCGATCTTCGATGGCGTCGGCGACCCGATGCAGCAATTTCTTCCGCATCGCCGCCGGCATGTCGCGCCAGCCCTTGAACGCCAGCGCCGCCGCCGTCGCGGCGCGATCGATGTCCTCAACTTTGCCGCGGGCAACGGTCGCCAGCACCGCGCCGTCGATGGGCGACCTGGTTTCAAAGCTGTCGCCCGAGATCGAAGCCACCACCCTGCCGTCGATCATGTGTCCGATCCCGTCGGCCCGGAGTTGCTTCAGCAGCGGTCCCGCGCGTTCGCGATTGGCCTGAAACACATCCTTCGGCGTGACCTTATCCATCGATTGCCTCCGCCTTCAGGGTGTCGTGAATGTTGTTGCGCTTCCAGCTGGTTTCCTTGTCGTTGACCTGCATGTCGAACGACAGCGCGAATTTGCTCGCTGCAAAGACCGGATTGAGATGGTCGGACAGGGTGCGGAAGATATGCTCGCCCGCCTCCTTTCGCGCGGCGAGATCGCGGCCTTCGCCGAGCCGCAGCACCATGGCGAGAAAGCCGTGTTGCGGGTCGCCGTCGGCGACGGCGTAGTGCTCGCATTTGACGGCGCGAACGCGAATTCCTCCGAGTGGAAAAATCCCGGTTTCCACCGCGGCCTTGCGTACCACCTCGACGATTTCGGCCATCACGACTCGCGCATCGAGATTGGCGGAATATTCGATCGTGAAATGCGGCATGTCCCGTTACTCCAACAATTCTTCCATCCGCTTCAGGCGAAGTAACAGCTCACCGTGCCCCAGGGACCATAGTCGGCCTGAATCGTGTCGCCTTTGCGGGTCTGGTCCGCGCAATGCGGATGTCGTCTGCAGAGATTGTCATGCGGGACCGGCGACAAAAGTGGATGCAGGATTATGATTAACATGTTAAATGTATCGGGAGCAACCGAATTGCCGCTTGTTGCATCGCAAAACGGAGACGCCTGATCGGTCATGGCGGAAAAGAAATCGTCCGGAAATCCTGGCTCCGGCCCGGCGGGCGCACCCCCGCGGCGCGTGCCGATGCGCGACTTCTCGCGTTCGCTGCCGATGTCGCTGCTCCGCGCGCGCGAGGCGGTGATGCGGCAGTTTCGTCCCTCGCTGCGGCTTCACGGATTGACTGAGCAGCAATGGCGCATCCTGCGTGCGCTGGCCGCGGCCGAGACCATCGAGGTGACCGAACTGGCGAGGGTCGCGTTTTTGCTGGGGCCGAGCCTGTCCCGCATCTTGCGGGACCTGGAAGCGCGGCACCTGATCGAACGCCGGGTGGTGAGAGCCGATCAGCGCCGCACCGAGGTGTCAATTTCAGCGAAAGGACTGGAGCTGATCAAGGCGGTCGCGCCGTCGTCGGAAGCGATCTATGCCGCCATCACCAGACGTTACGGCGCCCGCAAGCTCGCCGAACTGCAAGACATGCTCGGCGTGCTGGAGCATCGTCTTGCTGCAATGGAATTGACGGAGGAAGGTAGCGCGGAGGCGGACCAGTAAGCGCAAATTTGCATGATGCTACCGGCCCGATGCATAGCGGCTGGGCAAATCAACGCAATCGCGGTCCGAAGACGGTGGAAGCCATAGACACGCCCGCGATTTTTCGCTCAAAGTGGCAGCCAAGCTGGTCATGAAAACCGGCGCGGGAGCAGGGGTCGCCGCTGACGATGCGGCCGGCGCCGAACCAAGGACAGGGTGAAAATCCGCACATGGTCACCATACAAGTTCAGAACCTCATCAACTTCGTTGCCGAAGTTTTCGCCCATTCAGAATCCTCGCCCGCAGAAGCCAGACGCATCGCGACCTACCTGACGACGGCCAACCTCACCGGGCACGACAGCCACGGCGTGATCCGGGTGCCGGTCTATATCCGCTGGAAGAAGATGGGCTCTGTAGTGCCTAACCAGACCGCCGAGGTCGTCATCGACACGCCGTCGCTGGCGGTGGTCGACGGCAAGTTCGGTTACGGACAAACCGTCACGCCGCAGGCGGTGCGGATCGGCATCGAGAAATGCAAGAAAGCGGGGTTGTCCGCGGTGGCGCTGCGCAATGCCGGGCACATCGGCCGGGTCGGCGACTGGGCGGAAATGGCGGCAGCCGAAGGGCTGGTCTCTATCCACTTCGTCAATGCCGCTGGCTCGCTGCTGGTGGCGCCCTATGGCGGCGTCGAGAAGCGGCTGTCGACCGCGCCCTATTGCGTCGGCATCCCGCGCGTTGGACAGGATCCGATCGTGCTCGATTTCGCCACCTCGATCGTCGCCGAAGGCAAGGTGCTGGTCGCCAGCCGCGGCGGCAAGAAATTGCCGAAGGGCGCGCTGATCGATGCCGACGGCACCTTGAGCGAGGATCCGGCGGTGCTGTACGGGCCGCACAGCGCGGATGGACCGCGCGACCACACCAAGGGATCAGGCGCGATCCGCGCGTTCGGCGAGCACAAGGGCTCGGGCCTCGCCTTCATCTGCGAATTGCTCGGCGGCGCGCTGACGGGTACGGGTGCTACTTCGGGAGACCGGCGCTTCGCCAACGGCATGCTGGCGTTCTATATCGACCCGAAGGTGATCGACACCGGCAATTTTTTCGACGGCGAAATCTCGCGCTACAGCGACTTCATCCGGGCTACCAAGCCGGTGGCTGGCGTCGATTCCGTGCTGATCCCGGGCGATACCGAGCGGAAAATGCGCGCCGACCGCACCGCAAACGGGGTGCCCCTGCCGGACGATACCTGGGCAGCGATCGTCAATACCGCCCGCGAGGTCGGCGTCAGCGAAGTCAGCATCCAGAAGGCCGCCAGCTAGGCGGCAGTGAGTTTCAAACCGATTGCAACGATCACAGAAGGAAGCGCGATCAATGGCAACCAATAACGTCAAGAAAGTCTGGGCCTCGGGCAAGGCCGTGGTCAACGCCTGGCTGGCGATTCCGTCGGGCTTCTCCGCCGAGGTGATCGCGCAATGCGGCTTCGACAGCGTCACCGTCGACATGCAGCACGGCGTGCAGGACTACCAGTCGATGGTGCAGTGTTTCCAGGCCATGAACGGCCATCCGGTGACGCCAATGGTCCGCGTTCCCTGGAACGAACCGGGCATCATCGGCAAGGTGCTCGACGGCGGCGCCTATGGCGTGATCTGCCCGATGATCAACACCAGGCAGGAAGCTGAAGCCCTGGTCCAGTACTCGAAATATCCGCCGAAGGGCACCCGCTCCAACGGCCCGATCCGTTCCGGCATGTACGGCTCCGCCGGCACCTATCAGCAGACCGCCAATGACGAGATCGTGCTGCTGCCGATGATGGAGACCAAGACCGCGGTCGAGAACATGGAATCGATCCTCGATGTCGAGGGCATCGACGGCGTCTATATAGGGCCCTCCGATCTCGGCTTCTCCTACGGGCTGGTGCCGAAACTCGACCGCGACGAGCCGGAAATTCTCAAGATCTACGAGAAGATCATCAAGGAATGCGGCAAGCGCAACCTCTATCCCGGCATCCACTGCTCCGGCGCCGAGGGTGCTGCGCGCGCCATCAACATGGGCTTCAAGCTGGTGACGCTGTCGAACGAAAGCGGCCTGATGGCGACCTACGCAAAGATGCAGGTGAACCAGACCCGCAAGGATTCCGGCGGCAAGGCTTAAGGATCCGTGTCCCGGACGCGGTGCAGCGCTTCTTCAGCGGTGCACCGCAGAGCCGGGACCCATAGCAGTGTACCGATACTCATGGGCCCCGGATCGGCAGCGCGCCGCTTGCGCGCTGCACTGCGTCCGGGGCACAATACCTTTCAAGGAGACATCCCATGACCGCAGCACCCGTCATCCGCCTGCATCCCGATGATGGCGTGCTGATCGCGCGCTCAAGCCTGCCGCCCGGCATGGTGGTGGCCCAGGGGATCAGCACGGTGGAGCGGATTCCCGCGGGCCACAAGGTAGCGATCCGGCCGATCGCGGTGGGCGAGCCGATCCGCCGCTACGGCCAGATCATCGGCTTTGCGACCATCCCGATCGCGCCGGGCCAGCATGTCCACACCCAGAATTGCGGCATGGGCGACTTTGCCAAGGACTATGCCTATGGCGTCGACGTCACGCCGACGCCCAATTTCGATCTGCCAGCCACCTTCGACGGCATCCGCCGTCCCGACGGCCGCGTCGCGACCCGCAACTACATCGGCATTCTCACCTCGGTGAACTGCAGCGCGCATGTCGCGGGCATGGTCGCCGATATCTTCAAGAGGAACCCGTTCACCGGCCACAATCCGCTGGCCGATTTCCCAAATGTCGACGGAGTGGTGGCGCTGACCCACAAGACCGGCTGTGGCATGACCCAGGACGAGCCGCTGCGTCTGCTCCGGCGCACTCTCGGCGGCTATGCGCGGCACGCGAATTTCTCCGCCGTGATCGTGCTGGGCCTGGGTTGCGAGGTGAATCAGATCGGCGGGCTGATGCAGGAGCAGAAACTAGCGGGCCGCTTGCGCGCAATGGACATCCAGGAAGTCGGCGGCACCCGCAAGACCGTGGAGGCCGGCGCAGCCTTCGTGCGCGAGGCGTTGGTCGACGCCAACAATGTCAGGCGCGAGAAGGTCGCAGCCAGCGAGTTGACGGTGGCGCTGCAATGCGGCGGCTCCGACGGCTATTCCGGCGTCTCGGCCAATCCGGCGCTGGGGGCGGCGAGCGACCTGCTGGTTCGTCACGGCGGCACGGTCATTTTATCGGAGACCCCGGAGACCTACGGCGCCGAACATCTCTTGACCCGCCGCGCGGTCAGCCGCGAGGTCGGCGAAAAGCTGGTGGCGCTGATGCGCTGGTGGGAGGAATATACCGAGCGTGAGGGCGCCGAGATGAACGCCAATCCCAGCCCCGGCAACAAGGCCGGCGGCCTCACCACCATCCTGGAAAAATCGCTCGGCGCGATGGCCAAGGCCGGCAGCACCAATCTGGTTGATGTCGTGAACTACGCCGAAGAGGTGACAAAAAAGGGTTTTGTCTTCATGGACACGCCCGGTTACGACCCGGTCGCGGCGACCGGGCAGGTCGCCGGTGGCGCCAACCTCGTCTGCTTCACCACCGGCCGGGGCAGTGTTTTCGGCTGCAAGCCCGCACCCTCGATCAAGCTCGCCACCAACTCGGCGATGTTCAATCGCATGGAAGACGACATGGACGTCAATTGCGGCACCATCCTCGACGGCGAGGAAACGGTGCAGCAATGTGGCCAGCGCATCTTTGACCTCATGCTGAAAACCGCTTCCGGCCAGCCGACCAAGAGCGAGAGCTTTGATTTCGGCGGCGCGGAGTTCGCGCCCTGGGTCCTCGGGGCGACAATGTAGGTGAGCGAACAGCCCATCGGGAGCGGCGAATGGAACTGTTCGATGTTCGCTACGCCCTATTCTCCTTCGCCCGCTCCCTGGGCAATCGTCGCCCCTTGTTAGTGCTTGATCCATGCCGGAACCGGTGTTCTGCTTAAGGGAGCTGCTGGAGCACACAGACTTTGTCGATCTTCGTCGCACTACATCACGTCACGCACTACAAATACGACCGACCGATCGACCTCGGCCCGCAAACCATCCGCCTGCGCCCGGCGCCGCATACCCGCACGCCGATCCTGAGCTATTCGCTCAAGGTCACGCCTTCAAATCATTTCGTGAACTGGCAGCAGGACCCGCAAGGCAACTGGCTGGCCCGCTTCGTATTCCCGGAGAAAGCCAGCGAGTTCAAGATCGAGGTCGATTTCACGGCGCAGATGACCGTGATCAACCCGTTCGACTTCTTCGTCGAGCCCTATGCCGACAGTTTTCCGTTTGCCTATACCGACGATCTCAAGACCGAGCTTGCTCCCTATCTTGCGACCATGGAACCCGGACCGCTATTTGCAAAGTACCTCGCGAGCATTCCGCGCGAGGCGCCGAGCACGGTCAATTTCCTGGTCGATCTCAATGCCAAGCTACGTGATCAGGTCCGCTACATCATCCGGATGGAGCCGGGCATCCAGACCCCGGAGCAGACGCTGGAATCGGGCGCGGGATCGTGCCGCGATTCCGCGTGGCTGCTGATTCAGACGCTACGCCATCTCGGGCTCGCCGCGCGCTTCGTGTCGGGCTATCTCATTCAGCTGCGCCCCGACATCGATCCGGTCGAGGGGCCGCGCGAGGTCGAGAGCGATTTTACGGATTTGCACGCCTGGGCCGAGGTCTATCTTCCGGGCGCGGGGTGGATCGGGTTCGATGTCACCTCGGGCATGCTGACCGGCGAGGGGCACATCCCCGTCGCCGCCACGCCGCATTACCGTTCGGCGGCGCCGATCTCGGGCGCGGTCGGATTTGCCAACGTCGAATTCGGCTTCGAGATGAGCGTCAAGCGGATCCGCGAAGCGCCGCGCATCACCCGGCCGTTCTCGGACGAGTCCTGGACGCGGCTCGACCGGCTCGGCGAACAGGTCGATGTCGATCTCAAAGCAGGCGACGTCCGCCTGACCATGGGCGGCGAGCCGACCTTTGTCTCGGTCGACGATCTGGAATCGCCGGAGTGGAACATCGCCGCGGTCGGTCCGACCAAGCGGGGCCTCGCCGACGATCTGATCCGCAAATTGCGCATGCGCTTCGCGCCGGGCGGCTTGCTGCACTACGGGCAGGGCAAATGGTATCCCGGCGAAAGCCTGCCGCGCTGGGCGTTCGGACTGTACTGGCGCAAGGACGGCGTGCCGATCTGGAAGAACTCGGACCTGATCGCCACCATCGAGAAGCCGCGTAAAGCCAGTATCGCAGACGCCGAGCGCTTCGCCGAAGCCACCGCCGAAAAACTCGGTGTTGATTCCGAATTTGTCTTGCCGGCGTTCGAGGACCCTTCGCATTGGCTGCAGAAGGAAGCCGGGCTGCCGCCCAATGTCGATCCCTCGGATTCCAAGCTGTCCGATCCGGAAGAGCGCGCGCGCATGGCGCGGGTGTTCGATCAGGGGTTGAACGTTCCCAGGGGTTTCGTGCTGCCGATCCAGCGCTGGAATACCGATGCCAGCAAATCGTCCTCACGCTGGAAGAGCGAGCGCTGGAAACTGCGGCGCGGCAATTTGTTCCTGACTCCGGGCGATTCGCCCTTGGGGTTGCGGCTGCCGATCGCCTCGTTGCCGCATATCCCCGCCGAGGACTATCCCTACACCGTGGAGCGGGATCCGCTGGAGCCGCGTGGAGAACTGCCGGTCTATGACGGGGCGGCGCCGGCCGAGGCTGCGCCGCATCAGGAGGTGCAGGAGCAGCAGCTCAAGGGCGGTGGCGTGCGCACCGCGATGTCGATCGAGATCCGCGACGGCATATTGTGCGCCTTCATGCCGCCGGTGGAGAAACTGGAAGACTATCTCGAACTGGTGACGGCGGTGGAGGCGACCGCGCAAGAAATGCAGATGCAGGTCCATGTCGAGGGCTATCCGCCGCCGTTCGACCCGCGGGTTGAAGTTATCAAGGTGACGCCCGATCCCGGCGTGATCGAAATCAACATCCAGCCGGCGCAGAACTGGCGCGAGGCTGTCGATATCACCTTCGGTCTTTACGAAGATGCCGCGCAGACCCGGCTCGGCGCCAACAAGTACCTCGTTGACGGCCGCCACACCGGCACCGGCGGCGGCAATCATGTGGTGGTCGGCGGCAGTACGCCCGCGGACTCGCCGTTCCTGCGCCGACCGGATTTGCTGAAGAGCCTCGTGCTGTACTGGCAGCGGCATCCCTGCCTGTCCTATTTATTCTCCGGCATGTTCATCGGGCCGACCAGCCAGGCGCCGCGCATCGACGAGGCCCGCCATGACGGGCTTTACGAGTTGGAGATTGCGCTGGCCCACGTGCCGCCGCCGGGTATCCCGGCGCCGCTGTGGCTGGTCGACCGCCTGTTCCGGCACATCCTGGTCGATATAACAGGCAATACCCACCGCGCCGAAATCTGCATCGACAAGCTATATTCGCCCGACGGTACCACCGGCCGGCTCGGGCTGGTCGAATTCCGCGCCCTCGAAATGCCGCCCGATCCGCGCATGTCGCTGGCGCAGCAATTGCTGATCCGGGCCCTGATCGCCAAACTCTGGCGGGAGCCGCAGCAAGGCAAGTTCGTGCGATGGGGCACCACACTGCACGACCGCTTCATGCTGCCGCATTTCCTCTGGGAAGATTTTCTCGGCGTGCTCTCCGAACTGAACCAATCGGGCTACGATTTTTCGCCGGACTGGTATGCGGCCCAGCTCGAGTTTCGTTTTCCCGTGTTCGGCCGGGTCCATCATGGCGGCGTAGCACTCGAAGTGCGGCAAGCGCTGGAGCCCTGGCACGTTCTCGGCGAGGAGGGCTCGGCCGGCGGCACCGTCCGCTACGTCGATTCATCGGTGGAGCGCCTGCAGGTCAAGGCAACAGGCTTTGTCGAGGGCCGCCACGTCGTTACCTGCAATGGCCGGCGGATGCCGATGACCGAAACCGGCCGGGCCAGTGAGGCAGTCGCGGGCGTCCGCTTCAAAGCCTGGCAGCCGGCGTCGGGGCTGCACCCGACCATCCCGGTGCACGCGCCGCTGACCTTCGACCTGATCGATACCTGGAACGGTCGCTCGCTGGGCGGCTGCGTCTACCACGTCGTCCACCCGGGCGGCCGCAGTTACGAAACCAAACCGGTCAATTCCTACGAGGCCGAGGCGCGCCGGCTCACCCGGTTCCAGGACCATGGCCATACCCCCGGCAAGATCGACCCGCCCCGCGAAGAACGCACATTTGAGTTCCCTTTGACCCTCGACTTGAGGACGCCGCTGCTCCATTGAGAATGGTCTTCAGGCGAGAGAGTCGGGGATGGCGGGACACGACGGCCAGGAAAGCGGTGGGGCAGGCAGTAGGGCCGGCACCAAGGTCCGCCCGAACAATCGGCGCGTGGCGCAGTGGGCGCGCGACTATGTCCGGCTGCCCGGAATTCCCGATGAGTATATCGGTCAGGATGGCGCGCCGCGCGCGGTCTGGACCCGGTTCTTTGATGCCTTCGCGAGCCTGAGCCCCAGCGATATCCAGCGGCGTTTCGGCTCCGCCGACCGGCACTTGCGGGAAGCCGGCGTCACCTATCGCGCGCCCGGCGAGACCGCCGACCGGCTGTGGCCGCTCAGCCATCTGCCGCTGCTGATCGACGAGGCCGACTGGCAGCAGTTGACTGCCGGAATCGTTCAGCGTGCGCAATTGCTGGAACTGGTGCTGAGCGACCTCTACGGCGAGGGCCGGCTGGTCACCGAGGGCGCGATACCCGCTGCTGCCGTTGCCGGCAGTACCGAATATCTGCGCGCCGTGTGCGGCGTCAAACCGCCGGGCGGCCGCTATCTCAGCATCTATGCCGCGGATGTCGGGCGCGGGCCCGACGGGCGCTGGTGGGTGCTGGGGGACCGCACCCAGGCGCCGTCCGGTGCCGGCTATGCGCTGGAAAACCGGCTGGTGCTTTCGCGCGCCTTTACCTCGCTTTACAAATCCATGAACGTCGAGCGCGTGGCGCCTTTCTTCGAGGCCTTCCGCGACTCACTTCGCGCCAGCGCCGATCGTGACGAGCCGCGCATCGGATTGCTGACGCCGGGTACCTTCAGTGAAACCTATTTCGAGCACGCCACGCTGGCGCGCTATCTCGGATTTCTGCTGGTCGAGGGCGACGATCTCGCCGTCAGCGGCGACCGCGTTCACATCCGCACCGTCGCCGGTTTGAAGCGGCTCGACGTCCTGCTGCGCCGGGTGGATTCCAATTCGCTCGATCCGCTGGAACTGGACGCGTCCTCGCAACTCGGCGTGCCCGGCCTGATCGACGTGGTTAGAAAGAACGGCGTCGTGGTCGCCAACATGCCGGGCTCTGGCGTGATGGAGGCGCCCGCGTTGTTGGGGTTCTTGCCCAGCTTGAGTCGGCGGTTCCTGGGCGAAGACTTGAAGATGCCGCATATCGCGACCTGGTGGTGCGGGCAGAAGGCCGCGCGCGAGGAAGTGCTGTCCCGGCTCGACGAATTTGCCATTGAGGGCGCGTATGGCAGGGGCGTTCCCGGATTCGGCCGAGGACCGCTGCTCGCGGGCGAATTGTCGGCCAGCGAGCGCGAACGGCTGAAGACGGCGATCGCCGATCGCGGCATCGACTATGTCGGCCAAGAGCTGGTCCGGCTGTCAACCACGCCGGTGTGGGACAATGGACGCATCACGCCGCGCCCGTTCGTGCTTCGGGTATTCGCGACCGCGACGCCCGACGGCTGGACTCTCATGCCGGGTGGCTTTTGCCGGATCGCCGATCAGCCCGATGCCCGCGCAGTATCGATGGGCGACGGCGCGCGGGCGGCGGACGTCTGGGTGGTGTCCGACAAGGCGGTATCGACCGCCACTCTGCTGCCGGCGGTCGACACCGTGCGGATCCGGCGTATCGCCGGCGTGGTGCCGAGCCGGGCGGCCGACAATCTGTTCTGGCTTGGCCGCTATCTTGAGCGCGCCGAGGCGACGCTGCGCCTGTTGCGGGCACTCGGAATGCAACGTGATGCCGGCAAGGGTTCCCCGACCGTGCTGCCGGCGCTCGAGCGGGTGCAGCGGCTGCTGGTGACATGGGGTGCGGTATCGCAAACCTCGCGCGCGCAGCCCGCGAAGGTGGTAGCCGAGGCGCTGCAGAGCGAGGAAAAGTTCGGCTCGGCCTTGTCGCTGGTGCGATCGGCGCAGCGAACCGCGACGTCGCTGCGTGAGCGACTGTCGCCTGACGCCTGGCAGGTGATTACCGAAATGTCGGAGCGGCTCGCGCAGGAGGTCGAAGACGACGACGGCGTGATGATCGCTGCCGAACTGACGCTGCAGGAACTCGCGAGCTTCGCGGGGCTGGCGCAGGAAAACATGAATCGCGCCGCCGGCTGGCGCTTTCTCGAAATGGGCCGCCGCGCCGAGCGCGCCATCAACACCGTTCGATTCGCGCGCCAGTTCGCATATGACGAAGCAGGCGGCGAGGATCTCGATATCCTGCTCACGCTGGTCGACTGCCAGATCACCTATCGCTCGCGCTACCTCGTCGGTCCGTTGCTGGCGCCGGTGCGCGACCTCGTGGTGCTCGACCCCTACAATCCCCGTTCCGTTGCTTTTCAGGCTTCGGCGCTAAATGAACACATCGCCAGCCTGCCGACTCTGAAGGAGGGAGGATTGATCGAGCGGCCGCAGCGTCTCGCGGTGGCGCTGCAGGCGACGCTGACGACGGCGGAGGCGGCATCCCTCGACACCAAGACGCTGTTCGCGCTGGAGCAGGATCTGCTGTCGCTGGCCGATGCCATCGGGTCGCACTATTTTCCGCACGGCCCCAATGCCAGCCGGCCTGAAAAGCTGACGGGCCTCGCGTGATCTACGATATCCGTCACGTCACCAGCTACTCCTACGAAAGCCCGGTGAGCTACTCGCGGTGCTCGCTGCGGCTGGAGCCGAAGAGCGGCGACGGACAGCAATTGGTCTCGCACACCGTCGATATCCGGCCAAAGCCGGCGGACCGCACGATCAGGCGCGATTTTTTTGGCACCCACACCGAGAGCATCGTGATCGAAACCTCGCACCGCAGCCTGCGGATCGATTCCCGCTCACGCGTTTCGGTTTCCCGCAGCGTGCCCGCCCGCGGCGAGGGAAGCCGGGCATGGGAGCAGGTGCGCGACGTTGCATTCGAATCCACCAGCCTCGGCCCGGAATCGCCGATCGGTTACGTTTTCGGCAGTCCGCTGGTGCCGTTGCAGCAGCCCGTGACGGCCTATGCATCGCAGAGTTTTCCGAAGGGGGCCGGAATTCTCGCTGGCGCGGTCGACCTGATGCATCGGATCCGCACTGAGTTCAAGTACGACTCGAAGGCGACGGTGATCTCCACGCCACTTAGGGAAGTGTTCGAAAAACGCCACGGTGTCTGTCAGGATTTCGCCCATGTCATGATCGCGGGGCTGCGCGGCCTCGGCCTGCCGGCGGCCTATGTCTCGGGCTATCTGCGCACCATCCCGCCGCCGGGCCGGCCGCGCCTGCAGGGAGCGGATGCGACCCATGCCTGGGTCTCGCTGTGGTGCGGCGACGGATTGGGGTGGATCGGTTTCGATCCGACCAACGACATCCTGGTCGAGAACGATCACATCGTGCTGGCGGTGGGGCGGGATTTTTCCGACGTCTCGCCGGTCGATGGCATCATCGTGGGATCACGCAAGCAGAAGCTCGCGGTGGCCGTCGACGTGATGCCGGTGGGATGACGCAAGGTCCCAACCCGAAACCGGACGTCCATGACGTCATCATACTCGGCGCCGGCGCCGCGGGCCTGATGTGCGCCGGCGTCGCCGGCCAGCGCGGTCGTTCGGTGCTGGTGCTGGAGCAGGCGCGGCAGCCGGGCGAGAAGATTCGTATTTCGGGCGGCGGTCGCTGCAATTTCACCAACCTGCACACGGCCCCGGCGAACTTCCTGTCGGACAATCCGCGGTTCTGCCATTCCGCACTGAGCAGCTACAGCCCGCAGGATTTCATCGCGCTGGTCGAGCAGTACGGCATTGCCTGGCACGAGAAGACCCGCGGGCAGTTGTTCTGCGACGGGTCGTCGCGGCAGATCATCGACATGCTGCTGGAGGAACTGCGCAAAGGGCGCGCTCAATTGCGGCTGGGCGTGCGCATCTTCGCGATCTCGAAAACTGGAAGCGACTTTATCGTGGTAACCGATCGAGGCGACTTTCGCGCTCGCTCGATGGTGGTCGCCACCGGCGGTCCCTCGATTCCGAAAATGGGATCGAGCGGTTTCGGCTACAAGGTCGCCGAGCAGTTCGGCCTGAAGATCGTGCCGCCGCGCGCCGCACTGGTGCCGCTGACCTTCGATGCGGCGCTGCTGGAGCAATTCAGGGAGATGTCCGGCGTCGCGGTCGATGCCGTCGTCAGTTGCGGCAAGGCGCGCTTCGACGAAGCGCTGCTGTTTACCCATCGCGGGCTGAGCGGCCCGGCGATCCTGCAGATCTCGTCCTACTGGCGCGACGGCCAGGACATCGTCATCGACATGGCGCCGGGCACCGATGTGCTGGCCGGGCTGAAACAAATTCGCCGCGAGCATCCGAAGCAGGAGATGGCCACGGCCCTTTCAGGCCTGGTGCCGAAGCGACTGGCGCGGATCATCGCGGACGCGGCCGCAGGACCGGCGCGGCTCGCCGACTTCTCCGACAAGCTTCTGACGAAGGTCGCCGCTGACGTCACGGAGTGGCGGGTGCGGCCCAACGGCACCGAAGGTTACCGTACCGCGGAAGTGACGCTCGGCGGCGTCGATACGTCGGAGCTGTCCTCGAAGACGTTCGAATCGAGATCGGTGCCCGGCCTCCATTTCATCGGCGAAGTCGTCGATGTCACCGGCCATCTCGGCGGCTTCAATTTTCAATGGGCGTGGTCGTCGGGTGTCGCGGCGGGGCGGGTCGTTTAGAGCTCGGAATGCATACGGTCCTTATCCCGAGAATAACACCGCCGTCATCCTGAGAGTCTGACTCAAAATGCAGCCAATTGAACGAGGCCTTATGGCAAGGCTCGTCATGCCCGGGCTTGTCGCGGATAATTCGACCGGCTGGCGCGCGCGGCTTTGCCGCGAAATGGCAGAGTCCGGCCATCTTACGCCAATGGCTGGGTGGAGCAGCGCGGTGGACGGCGTCATGGCAAGCGTTGGGACTATCGGCTAATGTCCCAAGGGACGGGCGGCTGCCGGCGTCCAGGCAGCTCGGCACGTTGCTACAGCTGCGAGAAATCCATGGCCTGTCCTGTGGTTCGTCAGCGGAACAAGTTGGCATGGTTGCGGCAAGCCCGTCGGCTGATGTCGGCCTTGCTGGTGATGATCGCCGTGACGGCGCCCGTGCTGGCCGAGAGCGACAAACGTGTCGCCGTCAGCGACGTATCGGGTGCCATTGGAGTCGCGACGACCCGTCAATTCACGCTCGCGACGGGCCGCGCGCAGGCCGAGCGCGCGGAAGCGCTGATCATACGACTCGATACGCCTGGCGGGCTCGTGAGCTCCACGCGCGAATTGATCAAGCAGATCGTGGCTTCGCCAATTCCGATCGTCGTCTACGTCGCTCCGAGCGGCGCGCGGGCCGCCTCCGCCGGCACCTTTCTGGTTTACGCGTCGCATGTCGCAGCGATGGCGCCCGGGACCAATCTCGGGGCTGCCACGCCGATCGAGATAGGCGGTGTGCCGGGCGTGCCGCAGCCGCGTCGCGACGAGCCCAGGAAAGATGACAAGGATGACAAGGATGACAAGGGCAGCTCCGGCACGCAGTCGCAGAGCGCGGCCGAGCGCAAAGCGATCAACGATGTGGTCGCGCTGCTCCGCAGCCTCGCCCAGTTGCGCGGCCGCAGCCCTGAGTTCGCCGAGAAGGCCGTGCGCGATGCCGCGACCCTGACCGCCGAGGAAGCACACAAGCAAGCCGTCGTTGAAATCGTCGCCGGCGACATCGACGACCTGCTGGCTCAACTCGACGGACGCAAGGTGACGATCGGCGGGGCCGAGAAGGTGCTCGCGACAAAAGGCGCCCAGATCGTCACGATCGAACCGGACCTGCGTACGCAGCTGCTGTCGGTCATCTCCAATCCGAACGTCGCATTTCTCCTGCTGATGATCGGTTTTTACGGGGTCATCCTGGAGTTCTGGAACCCCGGCTCCTTCGTGCCGGGCGTCGTGGGCGCGATCAGCCTGATTCTGGCGCTCATCGGGCTGTCGGCCCTTCCGGTGAATTACGGATCGCTCGGTCTGCTGGTGCTCGGGATCGCCTTGATGATCGGCGAGGCATTCACGCCGGGGATCGGTGTGCTCGGCATCGGCGGGCTCGCCGCCTTCATCGCCGGCGCGTATTTTCTGATCGAGGGCGCCGGCGCCGACATCGATATCGCAGTATCGTTGCCGCTGATCATTGGCATGGCGGCCACCACCGCCCTTTTGATCTTCGGAGTCATCGCGGCCGCCATGGAGGCGCGCCGCCGCGTGCCGGTGACCGGCGCCGAGCAGATCATCGGCAGTATCGGGCAGGTGGTCGCGTGGCAGGACGCCACAGGCCAGATCCGAGTCCTGGGCGAGGTCTGGAATGCACGCGCCGCCCGTCCCTTGCAGACTGGCGACACCGTTCGCGTGGTCGGGCGGGACGGGCTGACATTGATCGTTGACAGCTAGAAATGGAGATCTGTCATGTGGTTCGAATTCCCAGCCTGGTCCGGATTCGCCGTCCCGATCGTCGTGCTCGTTGCGCTGCTTGCCTATTCGCTTCGAATTCTGCCCGAATACGAGCGCGGCGTCGTGTTCCTGCTCGGACGATTGCAGCAGGTGAAGGGTCCGGGTCTCATCATCATCATCCCGGTTATCCAGCGGATGATACGCGTCGATCTGCGCACGCGCGTGTTCGACGTTCCGCCGCAGGACGTGATTTCGCGCGACAACGTTTCGGTCCGCGTCAATGCGGTGCTGTATTTCCGCGTCATAGACCCCGAGAAAGCGATCATTCAGGTCGAGCAATTCTACGAGGCGACGAGCCAGCTTGCGCAGACCACATTGCGCTCGGTGCTGGGCCAGCATGACCTCGACCAGATGCTCGCCGAACGCGCCAAGCTCAACAGCGATATTCAACAGATCCTCGACGAGCGCACCGATGCGTGGGGCATCAAGGTTGCAAACGTCGAAATCAAGCACATCGACATCAATGAGACGATGGTACGCGCGATCGCGAAACAGGCGGAGGCCGAGAGGATCAGGCGCGCCAAGGTGATCGATGCCGAGGGCGAGTTTCAGGCCGCCGAGAAGCTTGCCCAGGCCGGCGAGATCCTCGCCTCCCGTCCGGAGGCCATGCAACTGCGTTACCTTACTGCGCTGCAAAACGTCGCTGGCGAACGCTCGTCCGTCATCGTCTTCCCGGTGCCGGTGAACCTGATGGAGAAGCTGTCAGGCTGAGGGCGCCGGTGTCACGGCCGCCCCCGACGACCCGCGAAAATTTTTTTGCACTTCCCTTGAAACCTGATCGCGCTTTGCTAATTTTTCTGTCGCCACCGCGAGGTGGCACCCGGGCGCCCTTGGGGCCCGGGCTGAGACGGGCACCGGAAACGTGTCCGGTGCCGCTCGTAACCAACTTGCTCATTGGAGGATTTGGCTATGCGCACCTACGACTTTTCGCCCCTCTGGCGTTCGACCATTGGCTTCGACCGCCTGTTCGACCTCGCCGAAGCGGCCCAGCGGGCCGGCGAGGACAACTATCCGCCCTACAACATCGAACGGCTGGCCGAGAATCGCTACCAGATTTCGCTGGCGGTCGCGGGCTTCTCGCCGGACGAAATTTCGGTAACGGCGGAGCAGAACGTGGTGACCATCGAAGGCAACAAGGCCGAGAAGAACGAACGCGAGTTCCTGTACCGGGGTATCTCGACCCGCAGCTTCAAGCGACAGTACAGCCTTGCCGACCACGTCGAGGTCAAGGGCGCGGCTTTTGACAACGGACTGCTGAAGATCGAACTGGTCCGGGAGATCCCCGAGGCCATGAAGCCGCGGCGCATCGCGATCAGCGGGTCGTCCGTCGGCAATGTCCAGCAGATCGAAGCCAAAGCGGCCTGAGAAGGCACTTCGGCGAAGCCGCGCGCCATACGGCGCGCGGCATCTCAAGTTCGTCTAATGAATGGAGGAGACCATGCGGCCGACGACCGCTTTCGACGACAACGTGTTCGACATCAACGCGCTGCTCCATCCCGGCACGCTGTTTGATCATCCGAGGGACGTCGTGTCCCACCCCTCGCTGACCCTGACCGAGAAGCGAGCCATCCTTGCGTCATGGGCATCCGACGCTAGCGCGATCGTCTCTTGCCCCGCGCTGCGCGCGCCGGCTGGTCTGAAGAAGCCGGTGACCATTGACGAAATCCTGGAAGCGCTTTGCGATCTAGATGGCGGGCCGCGCCCACCCGGAGGCAAACCGTTTCGCTTGCGTTCCGCGGAACGTTGCCTTGCAGCCTAGTGGGGCGGGCGAGGCGGCTTCCTCATGACGAGGCGCGCGCCCTTTGGCGCTTGCCGGGGCGCGTCTCGGGGTCGGTGGATGCGCGCTCTCGATTGCGCGCCTCACGTTCCGACGCGAAGCGATGCCCGCAGCTTGCGAAGACAGGCAATGACCGAAAGCGCGGTGATGAGCCCCGTCTTCGGGTTTTCGGACGGGATGTTTTCGATCGACATAGAGAAACGGGCAGAATCGGATTCCACGTCGATCCGATGGATGTTGCGGGTCAAGGCGGGATCGGCCCAGATCTCGATCGTTGTTCGATCGGGACCAATCCCGGCAAGCGACAGGGCCGCGGCAACATTCACATTGGCCGGAAATCCGCGTGCTGCCTCGCGTGCCGTGCCGTCGAATATCTTGAGCGGTTCGGCAATCCGTTCGATGTCGATGTTGTGCTCGACGATGTAGGGAGCGCCTGCAAGCCCCCGGACCGGCTTGCGCGTGATCATCCGGACCGAATGGATTGTTCCGACCGCGGCAGCCGTGACGGCGTCGAGGCCGATCAGCGCGCCGGTGGGCACCACGATTTGTCCGCCATGCTGTTTGGCAAGTTCGATGAGGTCTTCGTGGTCGAGCAGGGCGCCTGCGCTGAGCACGACGGCGGTCTTTCCGGCACCCAAAAAGGGTGCAACGATGGACTTGACAAGCGTGCTCGGGGCGCACTCGACGACGATGTCCGCGACATTCACCAGCGCCTCGATCGGCAGCACGTCAGGCGGTTTGGTCAGACCGGCAAGCCGGCTCCGGTGCTTTTCAGGAGTTTGCACCGACACGGCGGCGAGCACCAAGCCGTCGATGCCGTGGTCCAGCGCTTCGACGATCCTGGCGCCGATGGCTCCCAGCCCGACAACCGCAATTCGCAAGTCAGGTCGCATGCTGTTCTCCAAATCTGCCATCGGGACCTCGGTTCAAAAATCGGGCGCTTCCTCGGCCACCCGGTTTTGGTGGCGCACATGCTGCCAGATGGCCAGCGCGACCGAGGCCGCCGCCGCCGCCAGCAGCCCGCCTGAAATCGGCCGGGTCAGGAACAGCCACGGACTCGGGTCGGTCATGATCGCGCGCACCAGGTTGATCTCGATCTGGTCACCGAGGATCAGGCCGAGGATCAGGGGCGCGAGCGGAAAACCGAGCTTGACCAATACGTAGCCGACGACGCCGAACAGCAGCAGCACGTAGACGCTCTGCATGGTGTTGTTGAGCGCGTAGGCGCCGACAACGCAGAGCACGAGTACGACGGGCGCCAACACCGCCATCCGCACCGAGGTCACGCGCAGCATCAGCGGCATCAGCACGACGCAGATCAGCAGCATGCAGGGATGCGCCAAAATGTAGGCCGCATAGATTCCATAGGCGATGTCGGGGTTCTGCGAGATGAACAGCGGTCCCGATTGAATGCCGTGGATCGTCATTGCGCCGAGCATCACGGCTGTGACGGCGTCGCCGGGAATGCCGAACGCCATGATGGTCATCAGCGAACCGCTGACATTGGCGTTGTTCGCGGCCTCCGACGCGATGATCCCCTCGGGGTGACCCTTGCCGAAACGCTCGGGTGTTTTCGAGAATTTCTTGGCTTGGTCATAGGCCATGACGCTCGATGCGCTGCCGCCGATCGCCGGCAGGATACCGATGATCAGCCCAACGATCGTGGCCCAGGCGAGAAGGAACGGCTGCCGGAAGATTTCCCAGTTCACCTTGGCGTGTGAGAAACGCTCGAGCCTGACACCGACCAGCGCTTCCGCGGCCTGGCCGCGCGGCTGGTTCAGCTTCTCCAGGTCGGTCATGATCTGCGCGAAGGCGAAGATGCCGATCAACACCGGGAGAAATGGAAAGCCGCCGCCGATGAACTCCGAGCCGAAGGTGAAGCGCGGTACGCTGCCGATCGGATCGTGGCCGACCACCGTGATCAACAGTCCGATGGCGGTCGAGATCAGGCCCTTGAGCAGCGAGGCTTCGGTGAGCCCGGCCACCATCGCCATGGCGAGCACGAACAGCGAGAAGTATTCCCACGGTCCAAATTCCAGCGCGATCGCCGCCAGCGGCCCGGTGAGGAACACCAGGAACAGGGCACCGATCAGGCCGCCCCAGACTGACGCCCACACGCCGAGCCAGATGGCACGGCCCGGCTCGCCGTTCCGCGCCATTGGAAAGCCGTCGAAGGTGGTGGCGATCGAGGCCGGCGAGCCGGGGATGCCAAGCAGACAGCTGGTGATCAAGCCGCCGGTCGATCCGCCGACATAGACGCCGGTCATCGCCGCCAGGCCCGCCAGCGGATCGAGCCCGTAGGTGAACGGCAGCACCACGATCACCGTCATGGTGATGGTGACGCCTGGCAGCGAGCCGCCGATTACGCCGATGAAGGTGCCGGCAAATAGCGGCAACAAATACTTCCACTGCGCGATGTTGACGAGGCCGTTCGCGAGCAGATCGAGCATCAGAACCCCGTCCACGCGCCGCGCGGCAGCAGCACCAGCAGGTATCGTTCGAAGATGAGATAGCTCGCCGCGGCGGTACCAAGCGCGATCGCGGCGAGCGCCAGCCATTGCCGCACCTTTCGTGGCCGGCCCAGGGCGGTCTGCAGCGCGCCGACGAAAAGGACGGTGGCGACGCGAAATCCCAGCAGCGGCAGCAGCGCTACGTAGGCCCCGACGATGCCGAACGTGATCACGACCAGCCGATAGTTTCGTCGCGGCGCTTCGGATGCGCTGGCTGCGGCTAGCCCGCGGCGTTTCAGCAGATCCTGCAGCACCAGCAGCGCGCTTGCAGCCGCCATGAACGACAGCACGATGGAAGGGTAGAAGCCCGGCCCGACCGGAACGATGGGAAGGGACGGAAGCTGAAAGGACTGGACCAGCAGGACCAGGCTGACCGCGAGCAGGATCAGCCCGGCGATTCCGTCGCGGCCGATGCTCATTTCTTGATCAAGGCGAGATCGGTCATGATGGCCTTGTTCTCGTTGTCGATCCTGGCGAGAAACTGGGCATAGTCATTGGCATTGAGGAACGCCACGCGCGTGCCTTGTAGCTTCATCGCCTGGGCGAAGCTCGGCTCCCGTGTCGCCTTGGCGCAACCCTCCTCGAGCTTGGCGCGCACCGGCGCGGGCGTTCCTTTGGGGACCAGGATGCCACGCGCCACTTCATAGACGATGTTCATGCCGAGTTCCCTCAGCGTTGGCACGTCGGGCGATTCCGGATCGCGCTTCTCGCTGGCGATCGCGATGTAGCGCAGAAGACCGGCTTCGACCTTGCCCTTCTGCGTCAGGTTGGAGTCGGTGAGGTTGATGTGGCCGCCGAGCAGTGCGTTCATGCGCGGCGCCAGGCCGTCGTAGGACACGTATTTGAACTTCAGACCGGCCGCCTTCTCGATCATGGCCGGAAAGATGTGGCTGGTGGAGCCGAGAGTGGCGCCGACCGTGATCTCGCCCGGCCGCTTCTTGGCGTCGTCGGAGAGCTCCTGCCAGTTCTTCCAGGGCGTCTTGGCGCTCGCGGTCAGCACCGAGGGCGTCGCCCCCACCAGGCAGATCGGCTCGAAGTCGCTGTATTTGACGTCGCTGATGCCGGCGTAGAATGTCAGATGAATATAGTCGTGCACCGCGTAGACCGTATAGCCGTCGGGGGCCGCCGCCTTGGCCTCGCGCGCGCCGACGGTGCCGGATGCGCCGCCGACATTGGCGATGACCACCGGTTGACCGATGTGCTTCTGGAATTCGACGGCGAACGGCCGGAAGATGTTGTCGGTATCGCCGCCTGCGGCCCATGGCACGATCATCTTGATGGGGCGGTCGGGATATTGCGCCATCGCGGGCGCGGAGAAAGCTGCCATCACACCGGTCAGCGCGGCAGCGCCGGCCATCGTCACGAACGTTCTTGCCATCCGTCATCTCCCCTGGTCGTGGGCCATTCAGGCTCTCGACCAGGATGATAGCAGCCGGGCCACGAAGCGGATAGCCCCGCGGTGCGGGCGTTTGGGCGTGACAGCTTGTTCGGAAGTGAAGACCCTCCGGCAGAAGTGAAGACCCGCCGGCATCCGCCGGCGGGTCCTTTCGTTTTAGCGCATTCCGGCGCCGTATAGCTGACGTTCCTTGCGGACCTCCTCCGCGCCATATGGCTTGCTTGCCGGATCGAACGTGCTCCATCCGGATTTTTGCCAAGCCGCGCTCCGGTCCCGGAGGTTGACGGCCGACTGGTTCAGAACCGCGTCGAACCGCGCGCGGTCCGCGTCCGCAACGCGCGCGGTGACCAGTGTACCGCCACGTCGAACGCCCTCGGCATATAAAGGCGCGTCCTCCTTCGAAACCCCGGCCTCGGTCAAGGCGCCGACGACGCCACCGGTGGCGGCACCGGCCGCGGCACCCAGCGCGGTCGAAGCGAGCCAACCGGCCGCCACAACCGGCCCGAGCCCGGGTATTGCCAGCAAGCCCAGGCCGGCCAGCAGGCCCGCCGCGCCCCCGATACCCGCACCGATGCCGGCACCCGTTCCGGCGCCTTCGGCGCGATCGTCGACACCGTCGCGATCTCGATCGATTTTCTTGTCGGTGTTCCACCAACTATCCGAATTGTTCGCGACGATGCTGATATCGGAATGGGGAACGCCTGCGTTTTCCAGGCCGCGGACGGCCTTCTCGGCGTCGGAGTAGGTGTCGTAGAGTCGAGAGATGGTAACGGTCATATCTAGTTCCTTATTTAACCGAGTTGACGTTGCCCTGGAAATCGACGCTCACGTCCGATGACGCGCTGCCTTTGTTGGCCTTGCCTCGCCAAACGCCGTTGTCGTCCTTTTTCAGTGCAGTGACGTTGGTGTAGCCAGCCTCTTCGATCTTCGCCTTGGCCTGGCCTTCGGTGAAGCTGTTCCGGCCGGCCACCGGTGCGTTGGAATTGTTCTGTCCGGGGCTGTTGACGGCGTTGTTGTTTGGCCCGTCCTTCGCAGGCTGGCCTTGCGCGCCAGCCGATCCGGCAAAGAGCAACGCGGTTGCTGCGACTAAAAACAATTGGCGTTTCATTGTGTTCTCCAGTTGGTTAGTGCGCTTCAACAAACCCGCGGCAACTCTGTTCCGAAATTTTCGTTGGCACTTCAACTTGTGCAACGGCGGAGGACTCCGTTGAGAGCAGTTGAAAGAGGCGAGCGAATGCTTTTCATGATTCCGTCGTACGGGTGCGCGCGATGGCTTACCAGAACGAACGGGTTCAACTCGAAATGAAGATCATGAAGTGCCGTCAACTGGCGCGACAGCGACGTCATATGACGTAACGGCAGCTCCGGCGCCGTCCGATCAGGGCGCGAGTGGCGAGCCGGAGCCGACAGAAAAAAGGCCCCGGTAAACCGGAGCCTCTCATCAAAGGGTGCGTTCGTCTGATTCACGCGGCTTGCGCCGTTTCCGCATGTCGGTTGACTTCCGACTCGGCAATCTGGCTGAGGGTGCTGTCGGTGGTCTTCTCTTCCTTCAGGGTGGCGTCGAGCAGCTTCGCTGCTTCCTTGTAACCGAGCTCGTTGGCCCAGGTCTTCAGCGTGCCGTAGCGGGAAATCTCGTAGTGTTCGACCGCCTGCGCGGCGGCCAGAAGGCCGGCGTCAAGGGCGGCCGTCCCCTTATACTCTTCCATGATCTCCTTGCCCTCGTCGAGAATCCCCATGATGGCGTCGCAAGTCTTGCCCTTCGGCGATTCATCAATCGAGGCAAATACCTGTTCGAGCCGGTCGACCTGGCCCTCGGTCTCGCCCATATGCTTCTCGAATGCCGCCTTGAGCTTGGCCGACTGCGCTGCCCTGGCCATTTTCGGCAGGGCGGACAGGATCTTTTTCTCCGCGAAGTAGATGTCCTTCAACGTGTCGAGGAACAGGTCTTTCAGTAACTTCTCTTTGGCCATGATGCCCTCCGGTTTGAATGTCCGGTTAGAACCGCCTGCGCTTTGACTTGTTCCGGTCGACCAGAAAAATGCGATGGTAACGGCTGGTTGGCCGCGACCCGCCTGGGTATACTGCGATCGCTGTGACGGCTTAGACCGTTAGCTCCTTCCGCACCGCGGCAGCTGCGTTGCCGACCTTGTCCACCGCCTTCTGGAGCTGCTCCTTCGAGACTTTCAGATGCTTGGTCCAGTATTGAACCTCGTGGGGTTCATGCATGTTGATCTTGGAGCGATCTTGCGCGCCATTGATCTTCAGATTGTCCATTGCCTGCTCCTTCTCATGAGCAAACCACGATCCTTCAGGTTGGTTCCAGTGCACCATTTGGTACCGGCGGATGGACGGAGCGAAAGCCGGCTTTGTCGGCTACGCGCTCGGGCAGAAACGAACCTGCCGGAGCCGCCGGAACGTTTGGTCATCTCGGAGGTTGGCGCCCACATCTTGACAGGAGATAGTTCATGCGCGCGCTATGCTGGCACGGAAAAGGCGACGTCCGGGTAGACACGGTCCCCGACCCCGAAATCCAGCATCCCCGCGATGCGATCATCAAGATCACCGCCTGCGCCATCTGCGGCTCGGACCTGCACCTTTTTGACGGCTACCAGCCTACCATGGAGAGCGGCGACATTCTCGGCCACGAGAACATGGGCGAGGTGATCGAACTGGGCTCCGAAGTCAAGAACCTCAGGATCGGCGATCGCGTCGTCGTGCCTTTCACGATTAGCTGCGGCCAGTGCTGGTTCTGCCAGAAGGGCCTGTTTTCGTGCTGCGACCGGACCAACCCCAATGCCGAAATGGCCGCCAAGGCGATGGGTCAGTCGCCGGCCGGTCTGTTCGGTTTCAGTCATATGCTTGGGGGCTACTCTGGCGGCCAGGCCGAATATCTCCGGGTGCCGATGGCCGACGTCGGGCCGATTAAGGTGCCCGACAGCGTCACCGACGAACAGGCGCTGTTTCTGTCGGACATTTTCCCGACCGGCTACATGGCGGCGGTCAACGCGCAGATCGAACCGGGTGACACCGTTGCGATTTGGGGCTGCGGTCCGGTCGGACAGTTCGCGATCCGCTCGGCGCTGCTGCTGGGAGCCGGGCGCGTCATCGCGATTGACGAAGTGCCCGAGCGTCTGGCGATGGCGGAAGCCGGCGGCGCGGAGACCATCGATTTCTCGAAAACCGACGTCTATGACGAGTTGATGAAGCGCACCAATAAACGTGGCCCCGACAGTTGCATCGACGCGGTCGGCTGCGAGGCGTCTGGTCACGGCGCGGCCGACGCCGTGTTGGACAAGGTGAAAGCCGCAGCCTTTTTGGCGACCGACCGGGTTCACGTGCTTCGCGAGGCGATCATGTGCTGCCGCAAGGCGGGCACGATCTCGGTTCCCGGCGTCTATGTCGGCATGGGCGACAAGATCCCGATCGGCGCGGCCATGAACAAGGGGCTCACCATCAAGACCGGGCAGACCCATGTTCAAGCCTACACCGGGCCGTTACTGAAGCGGATCGAAGCCGGCGACATCGATCCGAGTTTCGTCGTCACGCATCCGGCCAGCCTCGAGGATGCGCCGGAGATGTACAAGAAGTTTCGCGACAAGGAAGACGGTGTCATCAAGGTCGTGTTGCGGCCTGGTCGATAGTGACCGGAGTCCGGATCGGGCAGCCGGTAAAGAGGTTCGCGCCATGTTTTTCATTTTCTCGAACCGCTTCGGCTGCCTCGGGTCGGTGCTGCTCTCGGCCGTGGTGACTGTCGCGTTGCTTTTTCATGTTCGGGGTGCTGCGCTTCTGAACCGGTCCGCGCGCACAGCGGGTTCGAGTGGTGCAGTGCAGCACGGTTGAAGCCGCGGTCCTTCTGCCCTCCGCCCGACAAAAGACTTTTTCGCGATTGGCAGGCCCAGGCTAGCTATTGCCGACCACGCACTTCCTGCGTAAGCCCTGCCGGATCAATGGGTTGCTGGACGACGTGCCTAGTTGAGGTGAGATGGGCGGCACCACACAAGCGCCTCACATTTGAGGTGGTCAAATTTCCTCGCCACCACGCGGGATGTTTCGTTTCGCTGCAGGTGATAGTTTTGGCCAGCCGCCGCGCATGCAGACTTCGGTGGCCTGGGGCGCTCATGATCTATCGACACGCCATCGACGACACCCTCTACGTCTTCGATGATCTGCGCGATCTCCTCGCCACGGCCACGCCGCCGCGTTCCGGTGACCGCCTCGCGGGAATAGGTGCCGAAAGTGCCGCGCAGATGATCGCCGCGCGGATCGCGCTTTCAGACGTTCCCTTGAAGCAATTCCTGCAAGAGGCCGTAGTGCCGTATGAGGACGATGAGGTCACCCGCCTGATCCTCGACAGCCACGACGCCGCGGCCTTCGCCGCCATTTCCTCGCTGACTGTCGGCGCATTCCGCGACTGGCTGCTGTCCGACGCGGCAACATCGGCGGTTCTCGCGAGACTGTCGCGGGGAATCACCCCCGAGATGGCCGCGGCGGTGTCCAAACTGATGCGCAACCAGGATCTGATCTTGGTGGCGAAAAAATGCCAGGTGACAACGGCGTTTCGCAACACCATCGGCCTGCGCGGCCGGATGAGTGTGCGGCTGCAACCCAATCATCCCTTCGATGACGCCAAGGGCATCACCGCGTCCATCCTCGACGGTATCCTGCTGGGATCAGGCGACGCCTGTATCGGCATCAATCCGGCCAGCGACGATCCTTCGGTCATCGGCTCCTTGCTGCGGTTACTCGACGATATCATCGCGCGGCTGCGGATACCCACGCAGGGCTGCGTTTTGACGCATGTCACCACCACGCTGGGACTGATCGACCGGGGCTTTCCAGTCGATCTGGTATTTCAGTCGATCGCGGGCACCGAGGCGGCTAACCGGAGTTTCGGCATCGACCTCGCGCTGCTGCGCCAGGCCCACCAGGCCGGACTCTCGCTGCGCCGCGGCACCGTCGGCGGCAATGTGATGTATTTCGAAACCGGGCAGGGCTCGGCGTTGTCAGCCAACGCCCATCACGGCGTCGACCAGCAGACTTGCGAGGCGCGGGCCTACGCGGTGGCGCGCGCGTTCGATCCGCTGCTGGTGAACAGCGTGGTCGGCTTCATCGGCCCGGAGTATCTCTATGACGGCAAGGAGATCATTCGCGCCGGGCTGGAGGATCATTTCTGCGGCAAGCTGCTCGGCCTGCCGCTCGGCGTCGACGTTTGCTATACGAACCATGCCGAGGCCGACCAGGACGACATGGACAACCTCTTGACGCTGCTCGCCGCCGCCGGTGTGACGTTCATTATGGGCGTGCCCGGGGCCGACGACGTCATGCTGAACTACCAGTCCACCTCGTTCCACGACGCCCTCTATGTCCGCGATCTGTTCGGCCTGAAGCGGGCGCCGGAATTCGATGACTGGCTGTTGCGCTCAGGACTCGCCGATGCCGACTTCCGGCTCGCCGCGAATACCGGACTGCTACCTGATTTTGCATCGCGGTTGCTGGCCTGAGAGGTGGGCGAGACGCCGCCGTGGTTGCCACGCAACCATCTGGCCGCTGGCGGGTTGGGATGGGCTGCCACAATCTTGAAGAATTTGTAGCCCAGCCTCGGGCCGCGTGCTTAAACTTGGTGCGGCGGGCAGGGTTCCGCGAGCGTTAGGAAGTTTGATGAGGGCTGAAGGTATCGAGACGGTTCGGCGCATCCTGTGCGTCTTCCCGCGCTATACGTCTTCTTTCGGCACATTCGAACACGCCTACCCACTGACGGACGGCGTCCAGGCCTTCATGCCGCCGCAGGGGCTGCTGCTGATCGCGGCCTATCTGCCCGAACACTGGCCGGTCCGCTTCATCGATGAGAATATCCGTCCGGCCTCGAAGGAGGACTTCGAATGGGCGGAGGCGGTGTTCGTCAGCGGCATGCACATCCAGCGCCAGCAGATGAACGACATCTGCCGACGTGCGCATGCGTTCGATCTGGCGGTTGCAATCGGCGGTCCGTCGGTCAGCGCCTGCCCGGAATACTATCCCTCCTTCGACTATCTCCATGTCGGCGAACTCGGCGATGCCACCAATGAATTGCTGGCGCAGCTGGCGCGTGACCCCTCGCGGCCGGAGCGGCAGGTGGTGCTGAAGACCGCCGATCGCGTCGCCATGACCGACTTCCCGATTCCGGCCTACGAGCTTGCCGAGGTCAGAAAGTATTTCCTCGGCAGCATTCAGTACTCGAGCGGCTGCCCGTACCAGTGCGAATTCTGCGATATCCCGGGACTCTATGGCCGCAATCCGCGTCTCAAATCGCCGCAGCAGATCATCGCCGAACTCGACAAATTGCTCGAATGCGGCGTGACCGGATCGGTGTATTTCGTCGATGACAATTTCATCGGCAACCGCAAGGCTGCGCTCGATCTTCTGCCGCATCTCGTCGAGTGGCAGAAGAAAACCGGCTACGTGATGCGGCTCGCCTGCGAGGCGACGCTCAACATCGCCAAGCGGCCGGAGATCCTGGAGAGGATGCGCGAGGCCTTCTTCGTCACCATCTTTTGCGGCATCGAGACCCCCGATCCCGAAGCGCTGAAGGCGATGCAGAAGGACCACAACATGATGGTCCCGATCCTGGAGGGCATTCACACCATCAACAGCTACGGGATGGAGGTCGTGTCCGGCATCATCATGGGGCTCGACACCGACAAGCCGGAGACCGCCGACGCATTGCTCGCCTTTGTCGATGAATCCCGGATTCCGTTGCTAACGATCAATCTCCTGCAGGCGCTGCCGCAGACCCCGCTGTGGGATCGCCTCGAACGCGAAGGCCGGCTGATCCACGATGACGGCCGCGATTCCAACGTCGATTTCCGCCTGCCGTACGATCAGGTCGTCAGTTCCTGGCGCAAATGCATGGAAGTCGCCTATCAGCCTGAAAAGCTATACGCGCGCTACCAGTACCAGTGCGATTTTACTTATTCCAACCGGATCAAGGTGCCGGTTACGCCCGAGCGGAAAAGCTGGGCCAACATCAGGCGCGGGCTGATCATGCTGCGCAATATATTCTGGAAGATCGGCGTGCTCGGCGATTACCGCAGAGTGTTCTGGAAGTTTGCGCTGGGCCGTCTGCGCCAGGGCGATATTGAGGGCCTGATCGCGTCGGCGATGATCGGCCATCACCTGATCATGTTTGCACGCGACGCGTCGGTCGGTCAGCAGAACGCCTCGAACTATTCGATCCGGCTGCGGGAGGCATCGGTCCCTGCCGAGTAACGACGACACGGGATTGCCGTCCCTGCGGGATCTGCGGGACCTTACCCCGGCGCGTGTCGGGCTCGGCCGGACCGGCGCCGGTCTGCCCACCAGGGCGTTGCTTCAATTCACGCTCGATCACGCGCGGGCGCGCGACGCCGTTCATGCCGCCTTCGACGTGTCAGGCTTGATCGCGGGCCTTGACCGGCTCGGCCTCGAAGCCCCGGAAGTATCCAGTTGCGCGCGCGACCGTAAGGTTTATCTGAGGCGTCCGGACCTGGGGCGCAAGCTCGACGAGGCGTCGCGGCAGCTGCTGACGGACCGCCAAGCCGGCTCGTGCCGGCTGGCCATCGTGTTCGGCGATGGGCTGTCGCCGACGGCGGTCAATGCGCACGCGATGCCGCTGGTCGCATGCCTGATTCCACGACTGGCGGCGGAGCGACTCGAAATCGGCTGCGCCGTGGTCGCCTCCGGCGCGCGGGTCGCATTGGGCGACGAGATCGGCGCCATTCTCGGCGCCCGAATGGCGGTGGTGTTGATCGGTGAGCGGCCTGGCCTGTCCGCGCCCGACAGCCTCGGGGCCTATCTGACCTTTGCGCCCGGACCTGACACCACCGATGCCGAGCGCAACTGCGTGTCGAACATCCACGCTGGGGGGCTTGGTTACGAGGATGCGGCTTTCAGGATTGCGTGGCTGATCCGCGAGGGCCTGGCCCGGGAGGTCACCGGCGTCGCGTTGAAGGACGAAAGCAGCGATCCGTCACTCCCGCGCATCGAAACGAATCCAGACCCGGCATGACAAATCCGTGATTTGACCGCTTTTTACGGCCCGCTGCGCTCCGATTTGGCGCGGGGTGTGCGCTTGCGAGGGGCCGGACAGACCTGCTACACGTCTCGCGGCTGATTTATCGCATGATTTCAACGGCTAGTGCCGGCCAGACGTAGCCGATTCAGCCTCCTTCGCGCCCGGCGAATCTAAGCTAGACAGATGAGCGGATGTGAGAACTGGACAGGGCATGCTCGAACGAAACACGGTCGACCCGGAAGTGACGAAATCACGAAAGCCGGCGCTGAGCATCGCTTTTGGTCTGGAGCGGATCGGCTTGATCGCCATGCGCGCGCCCATCCTGTCCTGCATCATTCTGTTTGCGATGGTGATCGGGGCTCTGTTCGGCATCCAGCGTATCAAGATCGACGATTCGCTCAGCCAACTGTTCCGTTCCAACACCAAGGAATACCGGCAGTATGAGGAAGTCACCAAGCGCTTCCCCTCGACCGAATTCGACGTGCTGGTCGTGGTCGAGGGCAAGACCCTGCTGCGCCGGGACAATCTGGAAAAAATCCGGAACCTGGTCACGGACCTGCAACTCGTCGAAGGCACGCGGGGCCTGATCTCGCTGTTCTCGGCGCGTCAGGCGCCGGCACCGGGCAAGCTGCCCGCCGCGCTGTTTCCAGCCGATCTGCCGGAAGGCGCCGACTACGACGAGTTCATCGAAACCGTCAAAACCAACGAGATTATCCGCGGCAAGCTGCTTTCGGAAGATGGCACGCTGGCGCTGATTGTACTTTCGCTGGAGCCGTCGATTGTCGGCAATAACGGGTTGAAAAACACCATCGGCGAAATTCGCAAGGTGATGGCCGAGGATCTCGCCGATACCGGGCTGACCAAGGAACTGTCAGGTGTTCCGGTCATGCAGCTCGAAATCCGCAACGCGGTCGAACGCGACGGTTTGATCTACAACGCCGCCGGCATCCTGGCGGGATGCCTGATCGCGATCCTGTTCTTCCGCAAGGTGTCGTTCATGATCGTGGCGGCGTTTCCGCCGCTGCTCGCCATTCTGCTGTCGCTCGGCATCCTCGGCTGGGCGGGATTCAGCCTCAACATGTTCCTGAACGTGATGACGCCGTTGATCATGGTGATCAGTTTCTCGGATTCGATGCAGCTGACATTCGCCGCGCGCGATCGGCTGCTCGCCGGCGAAGACCGGTTCTCCGCCTTCCGCAACGCCGTTCTGGTTGTCGGACCGGCCTGCGTGCTGACCCATGCCACCGCGGGAATCTCCTTCCTGGCGCTGCAGTTCTCGGATTCGGATTTGATTCGCACGTTCGGTGAGGCCGGCCTTGCGGCGACCGTCATCGCGTTGCTCGCGGTGCTGTCGCTGGTCCCGGTGTTCGGGGTGCTGCTGGTGCGCAACGAACAGGTTTTTGCCGCCAGGTTCCAGGCGGCCGACGCCGGTGTCAACGCACTGCGCGCCTTTTGCTACTGGATCGCCGTGCGCATGGTCAGCCGTCCCGGGCTGTTCAGCCTGATCGCGGTGGTGATCGTCGGCGGTCTCGGCGTAATCTATGCAAATCTCGAACCGCGTTACCGGCTTGCCGATCAGGTCCCCGACAAGCAGCAGGCGGTGGCGGCCAGCGGGCGGCTCGACGCCAAGCTGACCGGCGCCAATCCGATCGACATCCTGATAGAGTTCCCCAAGGGTGCGTCGCTGTATGCGCCGGAAACCCTGAATGCCATCGCCGACGTGCACTCGATGGTTGAAAGCCAGGCCGGCGTCGGCAACGTCTGGTCGCTCGAGACGCTGCGCCGCTGGCTGGCTGAAAAAGCCGGCAGTTCCGATGTCGCGACCTTGAAGGAGTATGTCGGCGTGATCCCGGAGCATCTGGTCCGGCGCTTTATCTCGGCCGATCAGGACGCGGTGGTAGTTTCGGGCAGGGTGCCGGACCTCGATTCGAGTGCGATCCTGCCCGTGGTTGATAAGCTCGACAGCGCCCTGAATGCCGTTCGGGCGAAATATCAGGGCTTTGAGATCGCCGTCACCGGACTGTCGGCGATCGCGGCGCGCAACAGCGCCAACATGATCGCGAAGCTCAACGCAGGACTGACCATCGAATTCGCGCTGGTCGCGGTCTTTATCGGTCTTGCGTTCCGCTCGTGGGTCGTGATGTTGGCTTCCATCCTGCCCGGCATCTTTCCGGTGGTCCTTTCCGGCACCGTGCTGTGGATACTGGGAGAGGGGCTGCAATTCGCCAGCGTAGTGGCGCTGACGGTGTCGTTCGGCCTCGGCCTCAGTGCGACCATTCACTTCCTCAACCGGTTGCGCATGGAGACCACGCCCGACATCGATCCGGCTCTGGCGGTCGAGCGCGCGACCGTGCTGGTTGGTCCGGCGCTGATTCTGACCACGCTGGTGCTGGCCTGCGGTCTGGTCGTGACGGTGTTTTCCGACCTGCCGTCGTTGCGCCTGTTCGGCTGGCTCAGCGCCTTTGCGATGGTCGCAGCCCTCATCGCGGATCTCTTCATCCTGCGACCGACGGCGATGTGGCTGATAAACTTGTCGCAGCGTCTTCGCGGGACTCGATAGCGGTCAAGCGAAGCCGGCCCGCACTGAACGCGGATTGGTCCGCCCTTGTAAAGAGCATCTCAAGCCACAGGGCCCAGTTCAGCACCGGGCCCTGATGGCGCGAAGCCCGCGGAGCGAGCAGTTTGGCCGTGGACGGTTAGCCGCCCTTCGACATTGTGATGTTCACGCCCCTGATTTCACCCTTCGAGCTGATCTGGACGGTCTGCTTGTTACCGGTGGTCTTCAACGTCAGGTTGGCGGCAAATCCGGAAGCCTCGACGAACACTTCGATCTGGCCACCGCCGGCAGTCCCCTGCAGGTTGCCGAAAATGTTCCGGCTCTTCTCGCTCCAGTTGCCGGAAATTCGGTCGCCATTGCTGGTGACGTCGCTGCTCAGGTTGAATTTGTAGCTGTCGCTGGCGCAGTCGAGATTCTGCTTCAATCCCATTCCGCTGCCGTTGACCTTGTAGGCGGCCTTGCATCGGATGCGCTCGATCGTTCCGTCGGAGAGCGCCACCGTGCCGTTGCCCGCCCATGATCCGTCAAAGCCGGCAAAAGGCCCCGATTGGGCATGGCCTGCTGAAACCGAGAACATCAGCGCAGCGCCGATACCTGCAGCCTTGATCGCCTGTCCGAACAAGCCGGAATCATAGAGTTTCATATCGAAGTATCCCGTTTTTGAATTGACGTTCTGATACCAGAGCCGTCGCGCCGCATCGAAGATTTAGTGTCGCCGTAGTGTGTTAGGTTCAAATGACGGGGGACGGCTGCTGCCGTCACCGAGGCCCGAGTCCCCGCAAAGACCATCATAACGCCGAAGAACCCCATTTGTTCAGATCCGCAAGATCGACACCGGAATCTCTCGCCGCGATTCGCACTCCATGTAGCGATCCGCCAGGGTCTCCTGCAACATCGTCGAGCGAAAAAGGTCGTCCAACAAATAACGTCTGGAGTATCAAATAGTTGCGCTTATCGCCCAGTTCCACTCCAAAGCGCGGGAGTCGCCGTAAATTTGGCCGCATTTTGCAGTGCTTCTGACGGCTCGCAAACCGCAGTTCGCTGCGCCTCGATCTTGCGCCCCGCGGGGTTTGGATCGGAAATCACCTACTGTCACAATGAAGGAAGATGATGCTTAAATTTCTATTGGCTCTCACGCTCTTGTCGGTATCGGCTGCGACCGGCGCCGTCGCCCAGCAGCAGCGCAGCGGCACGCCGCAAGAGCAGGCGGCCTGTTCGCGCGACGTTCAGCGCTACTGCCGTCCAGTCATCGATCAGGGCGATTTCACGATCCTGGCCTGTCTTCAGCAGAACCGTCCCAAGCTGACTGCGGCCTGCAATCAGGTGCTCAAAAACAACGGCCAATAAGGGCTTTCGGCCGCTGTCATCGCCGCAGCGGGCGCTGCCGGGGCTCGTTAGGACGCCTTCTGAATTTGCGGGAAATCGCAGATAGCATTGGTTTTGGCATCGTATTCCCCTATATGGGGTTTGCGATCGATGCGCATGAGCCGGCCTCGGCCAGCGCATGCGTCGTCACCATGCCCTGAGGAATGTAGCCAGTCCTTGATGACCAGCGCGAGCGAATTGCGGTCCGGCAAGACTCACCGCGACGAGAACTTTCCGGTGGCGTCGTGGATCATTCACCCGCGGCACCGGGCGCTGATACTCGCGTTCTACAATTTCGTGCGAACCGCGGATGACATCGCCGACCATGCGACGCTGGCCGCGCAGGAGAAGCTCGGGCTTCTGGATCTGCTCGAGGCGGAATTGCTGGGCAACGGCGATACCCAGCCCGAGGCGGTCAATCTGCGCCACGCGCTGGCTGCGCGTTCGATGCCCCCGCGCCACGCGCTCGATGTTCTGATCGCCTTCCGGATGGATGTGACCAAGCTACGCTATGAGAACTGGGACGAAGTGCTTCACTACTGCCGGTACTCGGCGATGCCGGTCGGCCGCTTCATGCTCGACGTTCACGGCGAGAGCACGTCGACCTGGGCGGCCTCAGACGCGCTCTGCGCCGGCCTGCAAATCAACAATCACCTGCAGGACTGCGGCAAGGATTTTCGCGATCTCAACCGGGTTTATCTGCCGCGCGACGCGCTCGACGCCGCCGGCGCTTCCGTCGAGGAGCTTGGACAGCGGCAGGCATCGCCGCCGCTGCTGCGATGCCTGCATGCGCTCGCGGTGCGCACCGGGGCGCTGCTCGACGAAAGCAGATCGCTCAGCGCCGAAGTGAGGGATGTCAGGCTGGGATGCGAAATCTCCGTGATCCAGGCGTTCGCCGATAAGATCGTCGGATTGCTGAAAGTGCGCGATCCCCTCAGCGAAAGGGTTCATCTCGGCGCGCTGGAATTGCTCGCTCATGGTCTCGGCGGGGTCGTCAGTGAGATCACCCGCCGCGCGGTCGGACGACGGCCCGTGTCCAAGCCGGCGGCAGGCGCATGACGCTCGAGACCGCGGCCGCCAGCGCCAGTTACGGGACATCCGCGTCCGGCAGTTCGTTCTACGCGGCGATGCGCATTCTGCCGCACGCGCAGCGCGAGGCGATGTTTCAGATCTACAGCTTTTGCCGGCAGGTCGACGATATCGCGGATTCCGATGGTCCGCGCGACGTGCGGCTGGCCGCGCTGCAGCAGTGGCGCGATGACATCAACGCGTTGTATGAAGGTCATCCGCCCGCGCGATTGCGTGACTACGTGCCATCGGTTCGGCGGTTTGACCTCAGGCGCGAGGATTTCCTGGCCATCGTCGATGGCATGGAGATGGACGTGCCGCAGGATATCAGGGCACCGGATCTTGCGACGCTCGATCTGTATTGCGACCGCGTCGCCAGCGCGGTCGGACGGCTGTCGGTCCGGGTGTTCGGTCTCGCCGAGACCGACGGCATCCTGCTTGCGCATCATCTGGGCTGCGCGCTGCAATTGACCAATATCCTGCGAGACATCGATGAGGATGCCGGCATCGGCCGGCTCTATCTGCCGCGCGAAGGACTGCTGCACGCCGGGATCACCTCGACCGATCCAAGCAAGGTGACCGCCGATCCGTCGCTGCCGAAAGTGTGCGCGCCGCTGGTGGCGCGCGCGCGGGCGCATTTCGAGAAAGCCGACGAGGTCATGTGCCGCAACCCGCGGCGGCTCGTGCGCGCGCCCAGGATCATGGCGAAATATTACCGTGCGATTCTCGAACTGCTGGTCATCAGGGGGTTCGTCGCGCCGCGCGCGCCGGTCCGCCTGAACAAGATGGCCCGCATCCTGATCATCCTTCGCTACGCGTTCATCTGATGCAGAAGACGATCCATATCATCGGCGCTGGAATTTCGGGCCTGGCCGCCGCCGTTCGGCTGGCGAACGCGAATTGCAGGGTGCACCTGCACGAGGCCACGCAGCAGGCCGGCGGCCGATGCCGGTCGTATTTCGATGCGGCGACCAACCTCACCATCGACAACGGCAACCATCTCCTGCTTTCCGGCAACCGGGCGGCGGTTGATTACGCCAAGTCGATCGGCACCGAGGCTGGACTGGTCGGCCCGAAGCGCGCGCAATTCCCCTTTGTCGATCTCGCGACCGGGCAGCGCTGGCAACTTGATCTCGGCGAGAGCCGGCTGCCGCTGTGGATCTTTGACGAAGCGCGCCGTGTCCCGGACACCAGCGTGCGCGATTATCTGGCGCTGATGCCGTTGATCTGGGCAGCCCAGAGCAAGCGGGTAGGCGACGCGATCCCGTGCGACGGGACGCTTTACCAGCGGCTGGTGCAACCGCTGCTGCTCGCAGCGTTGAACGTCGACCCGCCGGAGGGGTCGGCAGGCCTCGCCGGCGCTGTGGTGCGGGAAACGCTGCTGGCGGGAGGTCAGGCCTGCCGTCCGCTGATCGCGCGCGATGGCCTCAGCGCGGTGCTGGTCGAACCGGCAATCAAACTGCTGCAGTGCAGGGCGGCCACTATCTCGTTTGGCCATGAGCTGCGCGGATTCTCCATGTCGGCGGACCGTCTCGGTGAATTGAAATTCGGTGACAGCAGCATTGCCATCCAGCCTGGCGACGCCGTGGTATTGGCGGTTCCGCCACGCCCGGCCGCCGCGCTGCTGCCTGGCCTGAAAACGCCTACGAAATTCCGTGCCATCGTCAATGCGCATTTCCGCTTCGATCCGCCGAAGGGGCAGCCGGCTCTGCTTGGCGTCGTCGGCGGCTTGGTGGAATGGCTGTTCGCGTTCCCGCAGCGCCTGTCGGTCACCATCAGCAACGGCGAGCGGCTGGTGGATATGCCGCGCGAGGAACTGGCGCAGGCGATCTGGCGGGACATCTGCAAGGCCGCGGGCGTCGGGGGCGACTTGCCGCCCTGGCAGATCGTGCGCGAGCGCCGCGCCACGTTCGAGGCCACGCCGGAGCAGAACGCGCTGCGGCCGGGCGCTGTAACGGCTTACAAGAACCTGTTCCTTGCCGGCGACTGGACTGATACGGGGTTGCCGGCCACCATCGAGGGATCTGTGCGGTCGGGCAACCGCGCCGCCGATCTCGTCCTCGCCATGCGTCAGGCTTGACCGGGACGCCAGTACCGTGGTCTCCGGCGAGACCCCAGGGCAATAGAGGGATGTCGAGCGACATGCATTCCGGCAATAGATCAGTTGGAAATCAAAGCGGTGGCGCCCTGGAGGCGAGCATCGCCTCGGCGACGCAGGGGTTGCTCGGCTACCGGCAGCCGGACGGGCACCTGGTGTTCGAACTTGAAGCCGATTGCACCATCCCGGCGGAATATGTGTTGCTTCGCCACTATCTCGGCGAGCCGGTCGATCACGAACTCGAGGGCAAGATCGCGAATTATCTGCGCCGGGTTCAGGGTGCCCATGGCGGCTGGTCGCTGGTGCATGACGGCGCTTTTGAGATGAGCGCCAGCGTGAAGTCCTATTTCGCGCTGAAGATGATCGGCGATTCCCCCGATGCCAAGCACATGGCGCGGGCGCGCGAGGCGATCCGCTCGCGCGGCGGCGCGATCCACAGCAATGTATTTACGCGTTTCATGCTGGCGATGTTCGGGGTGCTGACCTGGCGTAGCGTGCCGGTATTGCCGGTCGAGATCATGCTGCTGCCGATGTGGTCGCCGTTCCATCTCAACAAGATCTCCTACTGGGCTCGGACCACCATCGTGCCTCTGATGGTGCTGGCGGCGCTGAAGCCGCGCGCCAAGAACGTCAGCGGCGTCGGGATCGACGAGTTGTTCCTTCAGCCACCGCATTCGATCGGAATGACTGTTAAGGCGCCGCATCAAAGCCCGGGCTGGTTCTATCTGTTCCGCAGCCTCGACGGCATTCTGAGGGCGATTGAGCCGCTGTTTTCGAAGAAGCTGCGTGCCCGCGCTATCGATGCCGCCGTCGCCTTCATCGAGGAGCGGCTGAACGGCGAAGATGGCCTTGGCGCCATCTATCCGCCGATGGCCAACACCGTGATGATGTACGAGGTGCTGGGCAAGGGAGCCGACTATCCGCCCCGCGCCATCACGCGCAGGGGGATCGACAGGCTTCTGGTGATCGGCGAGCACGAGGCCTATTGCCAGCCCTGCGTCTCGCCGGTGTGGGACACCGCGCTGAGCTGTCACGCCTTGATCGAAGCCGACGGCGAAGCGGCGTTGCTTCCGGCCAAGCAGGGTCTGGATTGGCTCAAGCCAAGGCAGATACTCGATATCAAGGGCGACTGGGCCGTGAAGCGGCCCGAGGTTCGCCCGGGCGGCTGGGCGTTCCAGTACAACAATGCCTACTATCCCGACCTCGACGACACCGCGGTCGTGGTGATGGCGATGGACCGCGCCCGGCGCGCCAGCCAAAGCCACGAATACGATATCGCGATCGACCGCGGCCGCGAATGGATCGAAGGCATGCAGAGCCGCGACGGCGGCTGGGCCGCATTCGACGTCAACAATCTCGAATACTACCTCAACAACATTCCCTTCTCCGATCATGGCGCGCTGCTCGATCCACCGACCGAGGACGTCACCGCCCGCTGCGTCTCGATGCTGGCACAGCTCGGTGAGACCGCGCGAACCAGCAAGGCCGTTGCGGATGGCGTCGACTATTTGCGCCGCACCCAGTTGGCTGAAGGATCGTGGTATGGCCGCTGGGGACTCAACTACATCTACGGCACCTGGTCGGTGCTGTGCGCGCTGAACGCCGCTGGCGTCGACCACCAGGACCCCGCGATGCGCAAGGCCGTGAACTGGCTGCTGTCGATACAGAACGCGGATGGCGGCTGGGGTGAGGATGCCATCAGCTACCGACTCGACTATAAAGGTTTCGAGGGCGCTCCCACCACCGCCTCGCAAACGGCATGGGCCTTGCTTGGGCTGATGGCAGCGGGCGAGGTCGGGCATCCGGCGGTCGCGCGTGGCGTGGAGTACCTGATAGGCACACAGACCGAAAAAGGTCTGTGGGATGAGCAACGCTACACGGCAACGGGCTTTCCTCGGGTGTTTTATCTGCGCTATCATGGCTATCCAAAGTTCTTTCCGCTCTGGGCGTTGGCGCGGTACCGGAATCTGAGGAACACCAACAGCAAGGCGGTAGGGGTCGGAATGTGATTTTGGGGGCGGGGGACGATGCGTTCGCGGGCAATCCAATTGATCCGCGGCCGGTGCTGATTGTGACTGGACTGGTGCAGGAGGCTCGCATCGCGGCCGGGCCCGGCATGACCGTGATCTGCAGCAGTAGCGATCCGCAGCAATTGCGGGCCCTGCTGACCGTTTTCGATCCGTCGACGATCAGGGGCGTGATCAGCTTCGGGGTCGCCGGCGGGTTAGACCCGAGCTTGAAATCAGGCGACGTCGTGGTGGCGACCGAGGTGCTGGCCGGCGATACCCGCTGGCTGGCCGGCTTGGCACTCAATGAAGAACTGATCGCCAGCGTCGGGCTCAAGCGCCAGCGGGTGGTCAGGGGCGGCTTGGCCGGCGTCGAACGGGTGGTTGCCGCCCGCGCCTGCAAAGCCGCGCTGCGCTCGGAGACCGGGGCGGCGGCGGTCGACATGGAGAGCCATATTGCCGCGGCGTACGCGGCCGAGGCCGGCCTTCCGTTCGCAGCCCTGCGGGTGATCAGCGACCCCGCCAGCCGGGCCTTGCCGGCGCTGGCGATGGCCGCGATCAAGCCGAACGGCGATATCGATCTGCGCAAGGTGCTGAGCGGCGTGGCGCGCAATCCGCTGACGCTGCGCGCGCTGGTCTCTACCGGGATCGATTTCAATCGTGCTCTGAAGAGCCTGCGCGGCTGTCGAGGCTTCCTGCTCGGCAGCGAAGGCCTCGCCACGGCGGACCTGTGAGGCTGAAACGCCGCGACAACGAAGACGGGGCGCGATCCTTATCGCGCCCCACCTCGTTTTTCTCCGTGATCGATTCAGGCGGCGGTTGAAGCCTTCTGCTGTGCCTTGGCGGCAGCCGCCGCAGCTTCGTCGCGGCGGATATCCGACAGCCGCTTCTGCACTTCTGCCGAGAAGATGTACTGCGCCGGACGCTGGTTATCCAGACTGATCTCGGGCGCCATCGGACCGGTGGTCCTGACGCCGCGCAGCGCAACCCACATGGCCTTCAGAGGGTTGCTGAGCGCCGCATTCGCGGCGGTCGGCTCATAGCCGCAATGGGCCATGCAGTCGGCGCACTTCTCGTACTTGCCGGTGCCGTAGGTTTCCCAGTCGGTAGTCTCCATCAATTCCTTGAAGGTCTTGGTATAGCCTTCGCCGAGCAGGTAGCACGGCTTCTGCCAGCCGAAAATGTTGCGCGCCGGCATGCCCAGGAACAGGCCGGAATGCATGAAGTTCCACTTCTTGCCCTTGCCGAGCGCGAACACGTCGCGGAACAGCTTCTTGGTCTTGGTGCGGTTGAGGAAGTGCTCCTGGTCGGGCGCCCGCTCATAGGCGTAGCCCGGTGACATCGAGACGCCGACCCCCAGCTCGGTGGTGAAGTCGAGAAATTTGGCGATGTCTTCGGCGGCGTGGCCGTCGAAGATGGTGGCGTTGACATTGACCGCAAACCCCTTGGCCTTGGCCGCCTTGATCGCCGAAACCGCCCGATCGAACACGCCCTTCTGCGACACCGCCTTGTCGTGGTGGTCTTTCAGGCCGTCGAGATGCACCGAGAAGAACAGATAGGGCGAGGGCTCGAACAGATCGAGCTTCTTTTCCAGGAGCAGCGCATTGGTGCACAACGACACGAATTTCTTCCGCGCCACCAGGCCGCGGACGATCTCGCCGATTTCCTTGTGGATCAGCGGCTCGCCGCCGGGAATCGCCACCATCGGCGCGCCGCATTCGTCGGCGGCATCCCAGCATTCCTGCGCCGACATTCGGCGGTTGAGAATAGCGTCCGGATAATCGATCTTGCCACAGCCGACGCAGGCAAGGTTGCAGCGAAACAGCGGCTCGAGCATCAGCACCAGCGGATAGCGTTTCCGGCCAAGCAGCTTCTGCTTCATCATGTAGCCGCCGATACGCAACTCTTTGAAGAACGGTATTGCCATTAGAAGTTTCTTTCTGGACTTGAAGAAGAGAGGTTTGATCAGCCCGCAGTCAGTTCCGCCGGAAGCCGGAATTCGATATTTTCTTCGCGACCCGGCAGCACCGAAACCCTGACCGGTCCGATCCGCCGCAGGGCCTCGATCACATCGTCGACCAGAACCTCGGGAGCCGAGGCCCCGGCGGTGATGCCGACGGCCTTGGCGTCCTTCAGCCATTCCGGGTTCAGCTCGCTGCCGTCGGCAATGAGATAACTCGCGACCCCAACCTCGGTGCCGATTTCGCGCAGCCTGTTCGAGTTGGAACTGTTGGTGGCCCCGACCACCAGGATAACGTCCACGAGCTTGCTGAGGTCCCTTACCGCAGATTGACGGTTCTGTGTCGCATAGCAGATATCCCGTATGTCCGGGCCTTGAATATCCGTAAATCGCCCCTGAAGGGCTGAAATGATGTCTTTCGTGTCGTCTACGCTCAGCGTGGTCTGGGTGATATAGGCCACCGGGGTGTCGGCCGGCAGCGTCAGGGCACCCACATCGTCGACGTTCTGAACCAGCGTGACTGGGCCTGGAACCTGGCCCATGGTTCCCTCGACCTCGGGATGGCCAGCGTGGCCAATCAGGATCAGCGCGCGGCCCTTCGACATATAGCGCTTGCCCTGGTTGTGGACCTTGGTGACCAGAGGACAGGTGGCGTTGAGCACCGGCAGGCCGCGGGCCGCGGCTTCCTCCTCGACGCTCCTGGCGACGCCATGGGCGCTGAATACCGTGACCGCCAGCGGCGGCACCTCGCACAGATCCTCGACGAAGATGGCGCCCTTGTTCTTCAGGCTTTCGACCACGTATTTGTTGTGGACGATCTCGTGGCGGACATATACCGGCGGACCATACTTTTCGATCGCGCGTTCGACGATCTCGATCGCACGCACGACGCCCGCGCAAAAGCCGCGGGGCTGCGCCAGATAAACTTCCATGGGATGCCCGTTACGCAAGATGCACCAACCTCATTCGCTCTGTCCGCCATTTGCCGCATCGGGCGGCTTCCTTCCAAGCCTATGGAGGCACAGGACTTTGTGGCAAAAAACAGTCGTTTAGAAAAGCCGTATCGCGAATGACCGCCACGGCGTTAAGAGAATATAGGTACTATGATACATTGTTCCGCCCCCGAGGAAACCCGGTTCCCGGGCAGGCCTTGGTCACTTTACCGCCTGATCAGCCGGTCTATATCAGCCGCAGCGCAGTTTCGGCGCATTTTGCGCTGATTGACCTGGTTCGAAGGCCAAAGCCCACAAACAACATTAGATAGGCCTGCGGAACTCCGGTAGACAGCGGACATTTCCGGCAGGCGCTCAACCTGAGAAAGAATGGATGTGCTGACAAGTTTTGTCGTCTCGACTGTCAAGGCCTGCACGCGGTTTGCCGTTCCAACTGTCCTGATCTCACTTCTTCTCGCGATCGCATCGGGCGTCTACAGCGCCCGCAATTTCGCCATCAACACCGACATCAACACCCTGATTTCGCCCGACCTCGACTGGCGCAAGCGCGACAATCAATTCGGCGCGGCGTTCGATCGGGAGCGGACCATCCTGGCCGTCATCGAGGCGCCGACGCCGGAACTGACCGGCGCGGCGAGCGCCGCGCTGGCGCGCAAGCTGGCCGGCGATACCAAGAATTTCGAAACGGTCCAGCCACTCGGCTCCGGACCATTTTTCGAGAGGAACGGGCTGCTGTTCCTCCCGGTCGAGGAGGTCGGCAAGCTGACCGGCCAGCTCGCCGCCGCGGCCCCCCTGATCGAGATCATGGCCGGTGATCCCAGCATTCGCGGCCTGACCGGGGCGCTGGAAACCGGCCTTGCCGGTATCAAGCGCGGACAGTTCAAGCTCGATAGCACCGAACGGCCCTTCAACCTGATCGCCCAGACGGTCGAGGATGTGTTGAACAAAGGCGCTGCGACATTCTCGTGGCGCGAGCTCATGAGTGACAAGCCGCTCACCGATTCCGATCGCCGCGCCTTCATCGAGTTCAAGCCGATCCTCGATTTCAACGCGCTGGAACCCGGCAAGGCCGCGACCGACGCGATCCGACAGGCGGCCACCGAACTCAATTTCGCGGGCGACTATGGCGCGAGGGTCAGGCTGACCGGCCCGGTTCCGATCGCCAACGAAGAGTTCGCGACCGTTCAGGATGGCGCCATCATCAACGGCATCGGCACCGTGCTGGTCGTGCTCGTCATTCTATGGATGGCGCTGCATTCGTCCAAGATCATCTTCGCCGTGTTCCTGAATCTGTTCATCGGGCTGGCTATCACCACGGCAGTGGGTCTGATGATGGTGGGTTCGCTCAACCTGCTCTCGATCGCCTTCGCCGTGCTGTTCGTCGGACTGGGCGTGGATTTTGGCATCCAGTTCAGCGTCCGCTACCGTTCGGAGCGTTTCAAGAACGACGACCTGGCGCAGGCGCTGGCGAGTGCCGCGGAACGCTCGGCGGTTCCGCTCTCGCTCGCAGCGATGGCGACGGCGGCGGGATTCCTCTGCTTCCTGCCGACCGACTACAAGGGTATCTCGGAGCTTGGCAAGATCGCCGGCGCTGGGATGCTGATTGCGTTCCTGACCAGCATCACGGTGCTGCCGGCGTTGCTGAAAATGCTCAACCCGCCCGGCGAAATGGAGCCGGTGGGCTACGCCTTCCTCGCGCCGGTCGATGAGTTCCTGGAAAAGCATCGCGTCATCATTATCGTCGGTACGCTGCTGATTGCGGTTGCCGGCCTGCCGTTGTTGTATTTCCTGAAGTTCGACTTCAATCCGATCAATCTGCGCAACTCGCAGGTCGAATCGATCGCGACCTTTCTCGATCTGCGCAAGGATCCGAACACCGGCGCCAACGCCATCAACGTGATGACCAATTCGGAAGCCGAGGCGAGGAAGATCGAAGATAGGCTGGAAAAGGTTCCGGAAGTCCTTCGCGTCATGTCACTGGACAGTTTCGTGCCGTCGGACCAGCCGGCCAAGCTTAAACTGATCGCGCAGGCGGCGAAGCTCCTGCTTCCCGCACTCAATCCAGACTCGATCGATGCCGCGCCTTCCGACGAGGAGAACGTGGCATCCCTGAAGGGATCGGCGGAGAGCCTGCGCAAGGCCGCCGGCGAGGCCAAGGGTCCGGGTGCCGTGGCGTCGCGGCGGCTGGCCGACGCCTTGTCGAAACTTGCTGAATCGAGCGAGGCGGTGCGAAACAAGGCGCAGGCGATTTTCGTCACGCCGCTGAAAGTGATGCTCGATCAGCTCGAGAATTCACTGCAGGCGCAGCCGGTCAGCCTCAAGACCCTGCCGGCCGATCTGGTGGCCGGCTGGAAAACCAAGGACGGCCTGATCCGTGTCGAGGCGCTGCCGCGCGGCGATCCGAACGACAACGAAACCTTGCGCACATTTGCCAACGCGGTGCTCGCCGCCGAGCCGAATGCGATCGGGGGACCGGTATCGATTCTCAAGTCGGGCGACACCATTGTGAGGGCGTTCATCCACGCCGGCATCGCGGCGCTGGTCGTGATCAGCCTGCTGCTCTGGCTGGCGTTGCGGCGCGTCACTGACGTGCTCATGACGATGGTGCCGCTGCTGGTGGCGGGAGCGGTGACGCTGGAAATCTGCGTGCTGATTGGGTTGCCGCTCAACTTCGCCAACATCGTCGCCCTGCCGCTGCTGCTCGGCGTCGGCGTCGCGTTCAAAATCTACTACGTCACGGCCTGGCGGTCAGGCCGGACCAATCTGCTGCAGACCAGCCTGACGCGAGCGATCTTCTTCAGCGCGCTGACGACAGCCACGGCGTTCGGAAGCCTGTGGCTGTCGAGCCATCCGGGCACGGCGAGCATGGGCAAGTTGCTGGCGCTGTCGTTCGTCATCACGCTGGCCGCGGTGCTGTTGTTCCAGCCGGCGCTAATGGGCAAACCGCGCGATATCGGGGAGTAGGCAGATATCGCCGATGTCGCCGGGCTGGCCGGAGGCCTGCTTCTGAGCAGGCTTGGCAGCAGCGTTAACGGCGCCGGTGGTCTTCGGCGCGGTCGGTGTCGCCGTCGGCGCGGCGGCCTTGGCGGGCGCTGCCATTCCCTTTGGCGCGCTCTTGGCCATGCTGTTGGCCGGGCTCGAGGGAATCGGACCGGCGACCCGGGTCCAGGTTTCGCCGCCGCAGAGAAAGCCCAGCACGCAGCCTTTAATCTCCAGCTGATCCGAGCCGACCGGCTTGATCGTCGAGCTGTAGAACTGGCCGTCCTTGGCGTTGTAGACTTGGCCTTCCCAGGCATCGACGGAAGGCTTCTTCTTTTTCATGTCGATCAGGATCGGCATTCCCAACGTCGGCCTGCTCTGTTTCGAGACATCGGGATTGTTCTTGTCGCGGCCGCCCGGCGTCTTCTCCCACGACACCACGCCCCACATGCTGCCGTTGCATTCGGCGACGCGGATGTTGGCGACACCGTCGGCCACCTTCCAGTCGCCGGTCGGATCCGCGGCCATCGCCGGGATGATTCCCGCCGCCAAAACCAGACCGCAGCAGACAACAACGCGCGTGATCTTTTGTGGGCAGTGCAACATGTTTCAAAACCTGTGTAGTGGATGATCCAGTGAGGTCAAAACGCCGCATTGGGCGTTTCCAGTTGACGAAATGCCCATCAACCGAAGTATGTAATGAATGGTATATTCGAATCTAGACGTTTCCGAGATGTTTGTGGACCGCCAGGCGCAACGCAGTTCCATGCATACGCGCCATCTCAATGAGCAACTCGTCAGGGTTCTCAAGACCATCGGCTATGACGTCGGGTTCCAAAAGGGCCAGGGCCAGTATTTGTTCGATCGGGACGGGGCACGTTACCTCGATCTACTGAGCGGATTTGGCGTTTTTGCGATTGGCCGCAATCACCCGGCGCTGCGCCAGGCCTTGAAGAGCGTGCTCGACGCCGACCTGCCCAACCTCGTGCAACTCGACGTCTCGACGCTGGCGGGCGTGCTGGCCGAACGCCTGCTGAAATACGTCCCCTGGCTGGACAAGGCGTTCTTCGCCAATTCCGGCGCGGAGGCCGTCGAGGCGGCGGTCAAATTCGCACGCTGCGCCACCGGCCGGCCTGGAATCGTGTACTGCGCGCACGCCTACCACGGCCTGTCCTATGGCGCGCTGTCGCTCACCGACGATCCGAACTTCCGCAACGGTTTCGAACCGCTGCTGCCCGGATGCACCTCGATCCCCTTCGACGATCTCGCCGCGCTGGAGCAGGCGCTGGCGTCGCGCCAGGTGGCGGCCTTCATCGTCGAGCCGATCCAGGGCAAGGGCGTCAATCTGCCCAGCAACGAATTCCTGCCGGGCGCGGCCGCGCTGTGTCGTAAATACGGCACCTTGTTCATTGCCGACGAGATCCAGACCGGGATCGGCCGCACCGGAAAATTTCTCGCGGTGGAGCACTGGAACGTCGAACCCGACATGGTGCTGTTGGCCAAGGCGCTGTCGGGCGGTCACGTTCCGGTCGGCGCGGTGCTGACGCGAAAGAGCATCTTCGACAAGATTTTCAATCGAATGGATCGCGCCGTGGTGCACGGATCGACCTTTGCGAAGAACGATCTGGCGATGGCGGCCGGCATCGCGACGCTCGAAGTGATGGAGGCCGAAAAACTGGTCGAGCAGGCCGCCCGGCGCGGCGCCGAACTCAAGCTGGCGCTGACCCGGATGGTGCCGGGCTACGAATTGATGAAGGAAGTCCGCGGCAAGGGATTGATGATCGGCGTCGAGTTCGGCCCGCCGAAATCGCTCAAGCTGAAGGCGTCGTGGAATTTGCTCGAGAGCGCCAACAAGGGCCTGTTCTGCCAGCTCATCACGGTGCCGCTGTTCAAGGAACACAAGATCCTTACCCAGGTCTCCGGCCATGGCAGCCACACCATCAAGCTGTTGCCGCCGCTGACCATCACCGAAGAAGACTGCAAGTGGATCGAGACGTCGTTCGATGCGGTGATCGCCGCCAGCCACAAGGTGCCCGGCGCGATCTGGTCGCTCGGCAAGACGCTGGTCGACAACGCGGTGCGGCAGTCGGCGTAGCATGCGACAGCAGGAGTAGTGGCAGGGCATTGCCTCTTTGAAGCCGCAAATCTGGAAAATCATCGACCGGATCAAGCGGCATGGTCCGCATCGATCGGGGTAACCACATGAGCAACATCACCGGCGGATGTCACTGCGGCGCCATCCGCTATCAGGTGGAGGGCGAACCCATCGTTCACGCGCTGTGTCACTGCGCGGATTGCAGACGTCACGCCGGCGCGCCGATGGTCGGCTGGACGATGTACGCCGAGGATGCGGTCAAGGTGACGAAGGGGCAGCCGAAGGTCTACCAATCCTCGGAACATGGCCGGCGGCACTTTTGCGCCCACTGCGGTACGGGGCTCTTCTACATCAATGCGAATATGTTGCCCGGGCTCATCGATATTCAGAGCGGGACGTACGACGACCCCGATGCCGTTCCGGCCGCGGTGCATGTTCAGGTGGCCGAGCGGCTTCGCTGGATGGAGGGCGCGCACGAACTGCCCACCTTCGATCGCTATCCGCCGCAGGCCTAGCGGCGCAGCAGAGACCCTTGATCAACCGGCGGATCGGGCGCTGCGCCATGTGGGCGCTCCAGGTAGCCCTGCGGATGACGCCCGCGACCCTGCGCGCGGCCGGCCGTAGCCCTACACGCGAAGCTGACGACCCATCGCGGAAGTCGCTCCCGATGCACCCCCGGCCTCGGCGATCAGGTTGAAGGAATGCAGCCGGGCGTCATGCTCGAACACATCGGACACGATCATCAATTCGTCGGCGCCGGTTTCGGTGATGAGGGCGTCGATACCGGTTCGCACCGTATCGCGCGCGCCGATGATCGAGCGGGCCAGCATCTGCATGGCCTGCGATTTTTCCATCGGCGACCAGTAACTTTCGATGTCGTCGATCGGGGGACGGCTGAGACCGCGTGCGCCACGGAAGATGTCCGCGAACGACATCTGTTGGGTCGTCGCCAGACGCCGCGCCTCGCGTTCGGTGTCGGCGGCGATGATATTGACGCCCACCATGGCATGGGGCCGCTCAAGCTGAGCGGAAGGCTTGAAGCGGCTGCGATAGATCTCGAGCGCGGGCATCAGCAGGGCAGGGGCAAAATGCGAAGCGAAGGCATAGGGCAGGCCGAGCTCGGCGGCGAGTTGCGCGCCGTACGTGCTCGACCCCAGGATCCAAAGCGGGACGTCGGTTCCTGCCGCCGGCACCGCCTGAACCCGCTGGCCCGGCACGACGGCCGCGAAATACGCCTGCAGTTCGAGCACGTCCTGGGGAAAATTGTCCACGCCCCCGAGGGTACGGCGAAGCGCCTGCACCGTCATCTGATCCGTACCCGGCGCCCGGCCGACGCCGAGATCGATGCGGCCGGGGAACAGCCGCGCCAGCGTTCCGAATTGTTCGGCGATGACGATCGGGGCGTGATTGGGCAGCATGATCCCGCCGGCGCCGACCCGGATGTGTCGCGTGCCCGCGGCGATGTGGGCGATGACGAGCGATGTCGCAGCGCTGGCGATGCCGGGCATATTGTGATGCTCCGCCACCCAGAAACGCCGATAGCCCCAGCCCTCGGCATGCGCTGCGAGATGCCTGGCGTTATCGAGCGCGCCGCGCGCATCGACCGCTACGGTGACGCGAACCAGGTCGAGAATAGACAATGCTGCCATCTGGAAACTCACTGGGGAGGAGCAACTACGCGTAGCCTATCGCTGCATCCCTGACGAGCCTCAGCGCTGGAACTTTCTTGCGTCGAGCAGGTTCCGTTTAACCTTGTCATATAGCGATGAGATCACCGGAACGAAACCGTACCTCGAAACTTGGCATTCAATGGCAAGAAATTTCTGGCCATTCTCGGGATGTGCCGGAGATTCAGATCGCCTAGCCCAGGTTCGGATGCCGGGGTCGGGACGGTTTCGAATGGGCGGGCTCGTTGGAGGCCGATGGCCGCCGCCCAAGCTCGTGGTGACTCGGGGCGTCGACGTTACGCGATGGCGACCTGCCGGAAGGCGGGATCGGCAAACACTGCGGCAACCGTCTGGGCGACTCGTCGGTATCTCGCTGGCTTGACGTCACGATCACGCGCTTCACAAGTTGAAAGAGGACCCATGGCTAAACGTGAAAACGAACAAATCGTCGAAACAGCGATCGAGGCACGCGGTGCGGAGCGCGGACCAACCGTGCGCAACGTGCTGGTCTGGAGTCTTGCGCTGGTGGTGGTGGCGTTCGCGGTGATCTATTTCGTTTTCTTCCGGACCTGATGCGGGTGGTCGGCACTCAGGTGAGGTTCAGGGAGGAACCTCCATTACTCTCGCGGGTGACCTAACACGGAGAGTAATGTGAAACTTACATACGCACTTGTTGGACTGGCCGCTCTCGGCGGCGCAGCACTTTCAGCGGGAACCGCTACGGCCATGCCGATCGGTCTGGCTACCAACGCGGGCATCGCGTCGAACGTCGAGCAGGTTCGTCTGGTTTGCGATGCCTATGGCCGTTGCTTCCGCACCGCCCCTCGATACTACCGCCATTACGGACCGGTGGCCCGGTTCGGTTTCGGCGGTCGCCACCACCACCGCCACGGCGGCTGGCATCACGGCCGTCGCTGGTAACTCGGGCGAAACCTTCGGGGAGCCCTCGGGCTCCCCATTCTCACATTCTGCATGAACATACGCCCCAGACGGCCCCACCCCGGGGCGACCTGAAAGAGGTGGGACCGCTGGCCGGCGGAGGCGTCGGCCGGACGCTGCGCGCCGACAAAACAGCTACGGCGCAAACCGCCGGAAATTTCAGCCTGGAAAATTAAATCATCTTCATGTTGGCCGGTGTCCGCTGTGCGGTCGGTGCCACGTCGTTTCGACAGCCCCGTGCGGATGCTCAAGCATGGGCCAGACCCAGAAATCGGTGGGGCTACCCGTGCTCGGCCCACCGCCTTGCCGCGAACCACGCCGCATCGGTCGGGCCGTGATCCGCAGGGGTGAAGGAGGCGCTCCGAGAGCACGCTGCCACGGGGTAAGGGGTAATCATGCAACCCTGTTATGTTAGTCCGTTATCGCGTGGGAAAGCCGAGTTTAGAGAGCCATGACAATGGATGGATCCTCAAAGCGATTTTTCGGAAACCGAACATAATTGGTGCGACGGATGAGGCGCTTGCTGGAATTGGCCTCGCGCCAGCGCGATGCGCCGCGATGCTCGACCCACAGGCGATGCCGATTCGTCATTGGTTGCGAACGCGCGAATCTTCCAGGATCATCGCCGCGCCCTTGTCGGCGATCATCGCCGTCGGGGTGTTGGTATTGCCGGAGGTGATCGTCGGCATCACGGAGGCATCGACCACGCGAAGGCCGGCCAGCCCGTAAAACCGCAGCCGTTCATCGACCACGGCGAGGGGATCGCTCGCCGTGCCCATCTTCGCGGTGCCGACGGGGTGAAAAATCGTGGTGCCGATATCGCCGGCGGCTTTCGCCAGCGACGCATCGTCATCGCCGACCGACGGCCCCGGCAGATATTCCCGCGGGTGGTACGGCGCGAGCGCCGGCTGCTGCATCAGCCGCCGCGTGGCGCGGATGGCGTCGGCGGCGACCTCGCGGTCGTCGCCGGTCGACAGATAATTCGGCGCGATGGCCGGCGCCTCGTGCGGTTGCGCCGAGCGGATGCGCACGGTGCCGCGCGAGGTCGGCTGCAGATTGCAGGCGCTCACGGTGATGGCAGGGAAGCGGTGCAGCGGATCGCCGAACTTGTCGAGCGACAGCGGCTGCACGTGGAACTGGATGTTGGCGCGCTCGCGGGTAGCGTCCGAGCGGGTGAAGATGCCGAGCTGCGACGGCGCCATGGTCAAGGGTCCACGGCGGCGGAACGCATAGTCGAGGCCCATCAGGCCGCGCCGCATCAGCGAGTAATAGGTTTCGTTGAGGGTGCGCGCCCCCTCAACGTGGTAGATCGCGCGCTGCTGCAGGTGGTCCTGCAGATTGCGCCCGACGCCCTGCCTGTCGAGCACGGTCGCGATCCCGAGCGGCGCCAGCCAGTCGGCAGGCCCGATGCCGGAACGATGCAGCACCTGGATCGATCCGATCGAGCCGGCGCAGAGGATCACTTCGCCTTTTGTGCGGGCCTCGACCACTTCGCCGCCCTGAATGAAGCGCACGCCGGCGGCGCGGCCATTCTCAACGATCAGGCGATCGACCAGCACGTTCTTTTCGAGGCGCAGGTTCGGACGCGTCAAGGCGGGCTTCAGAAAACCCCGCGCCGACGACCAGCGGCGTCCGCGCTTTTGGTTGACATGGAAGTAGCCGACGCCCTCATTGTCGCCGGTGTTGAAATCCGGAATCCTCCGGATTCCCATTTGCTCCGCGGCGTCGCCGACCGCGTCGAGAATGGCCCAGGACAATCGCGGCGCCTCGATCCGCCAGCCGCCGCCGGCGCCATGATGCTCGCTGTCCCCCAGGAAGTGATCCTCCAGCCGCCGGAACGCCGGCAGCACGTCGTCATAGCCCCAGCCGGTGAGGCCGAGCTGACGCCAGTGGTCGTAGTCGGCGGCCTGTCCGCGCATCGAGATCATCGCATTGATGGCGGACGAGCCGCCGATTACCTTGCCGCGGGGATAGGCCAGCGAGCGGCCGTTCAGCCCAGCTTCCGGTTCGGTCCGGAACATCCAGTCCGAGCGGGGGTTGCCGATCGCGAACAGATAGCCGACCGGGATATGAAACCAGATCCAGTTGTCGTCGCCGCCGGCCTCCAGGATCAGCACGCGTTTGCTCTGATCGGCCGACAGCCGGTTGGCGACGATGCAGCCGGCGGTGCCCGCGCCGACGACGATGTAGTCGAAATCACCTTCCAGCCGCTTCATAAGCCACCACGATGCCGCCCGCCCGGGCTCCAAGGCCATACCGTTGCAGCCGTCCGCTGTACAGGCCGGAGGCTGTTGGGCGGATCGCGGACGCGTGCTAGACAGTGTAAAATCGCTCAAACCGGACCGAGATCTCCATGCCCATCGTCAACCGCGTCGCCGATCTGCAACCCGACATCCAGGCCTGGCGCCGCGACATCCATCAGCATCCGGAATTGCTGTACGACGTGCACCGCACGGCGGCTTTCGTGGCGGAGCGCTTAAGGGAATTCGGCTGCGACGAGGTGGCGACCGGTCTCGGGGTCACCGGCGTGGTGGGCGTCATCAGGGGCCGCAAGCCCGCCGGCAAGGGCGATATCAAGGTGATCGGGCTGCGCGCCGACATGGATGCGCTGCCGATCGAGGAGGAAACCGATCTGCCCTATGCCTCCAAGACGCCGGGCAAGATGCACGCCTGCGGCCATGACGGGCACACCGCGATGCTGCTCGGCGCCGCCCGCTACCTCGCCGAGACCCGGAATTTTGCCGGCGATGCGGTGGTGATCTTCCAGCCGGCGGAGGAAGGCGGCGCCGGCGCCGCCGCGATGATCAAGGACGGGTTGATGGACCGCTTCGCCATCGATCAGGTCTACGGCATGCACAATGGCCCCGGCATCCCGATTGGTTCGTTTGCGATCCGGCCGGGCCCGATCATGGCGGCGACCGATTCCATTGATATCAAGATCGAGGGACTCGGCGGCCACGCGGCGCGGCCGCATAAATGCATCGATTCGGTTCTGGTCGGCGCGCAACTGATCACCGCCTTGCAGTCGATCGTCTCGCGCACCGTCGATCCCCTGGAATCCGCCGTTATTTCGATGTGCGAGTTCCACGCCGGCAACGCGCGCAACGTGATCCCGCAAACTGCCGAACTCAGGGGCACCGTTCGCACCCTGACGGATGAGGTCAGGGAACTGGTGGAGAAGCGGGTGCGCGAGGTCGTCGCTGGCGTGGCGCAGATGACCGGCGCCAGGATCGATCTGGTGTACGAGCGCGGGTATCCCGTGGTGGTCAACCACGCCTCGCAGACCGACGTTGCAACCCAGGTGGCGAAGCAGATTGCCGGCGACGCCAATGTTCACGACATGCCGCCGCTAATGGGTGCGGAGGATTTCGCCTACATGCTGGAGCAGCGTCCGGGTGCGTTTATCTTCTGCGGCAACGGCGACAGCGCCGGACTGCACCATCCCGCCTACAACTTCAACGACGACGCCATCGTCTACGGCACCTCGTATTGGATCAAGCTGGTGGAGAACACGCTGGCGGCGTGAGACGTCCGCGGCGCGAGGCCCGCGCGCTGCGCGGCATCCGGGGCTGGGCTGCCACGCAGCGCGCCGACCCCGCGAGCGTCGCGCGGCGCTAAGACCTGCACAATTAAAGGTTGCGCGGACGATTGTCAAATTATTGTCAGGTTCTTGCGCCGAAGCCCCGCGACGGTTCAGTCCGCGCGCGCCGGTTTGCGGATGAGATCGGCGGCCATCCTGAGATCGTCGACAAATCGCTGATATTCCCGCGCTTTGGCCTCCGCGTCCGGCAGCCGCAACAGATAGGACGGGTGCACGGTCACCAGCGCCCTGGGGCCGTCCGCGAGATCGATCAGGCGGCCGCGGGTCTTGTTGACCGGCATGATCTTGCCGAACACGCTTTGCGCGGCGGTGGCGCCCATCGCCACCACCAGATCGGGCTGGACCGACTTCAGCTCGCGTTCGTACCATGGCCGGCATGCCCTGATTTCCGACGTGTTCGGCTTCTGGTGCAGGCGGATTTTTCCGCGCGGCACGAATTTGAAATGCTTAACGGCATTGGTGACGTAAACTTTTCCGCGCGGGATGCCGGCTTGTTCCAGCGCACGGTCGAGCATCTGGCCCGCCGGTCCCACGAACGGCCGGCCGGCGAGGTCTTCCTTGTCGCCGGGCTGCTCGCCGACCAGCATCAAGGGTGCATGCGGCGGACCTTCTCCGAACACGGTCTGCGTCGCGTCTTTCCATAGCGGACAGGCGCGGCAAGCGGCGGCCTGCTCGCGGATGGATTCGATATCGCCGGCTGTGGATGACGGTGTTCGTGGCATGACAGGTTCCGGCCGCTTCTGGGCCTTGTGGGGGGTCGTGGCGGCGCCGGCGATCATGGCGGCGGTGGCGCGTTCTGCGCCTTCAATCAGAGGCTTAATCAACGAGGCCTCCGGCAGGTTCCGCCAATACTTCCTGGGCATTTCCTTCTGCATGGCTTTTACTTTCAACCGGGCCGGGTTGAAAATGCTGGCATAATAACGCCGCCAGGTTTCCTCCAGCCGGTCTTGCGTCGGCGCCTCGGCCTTGGGCACGCCCGGCGTGATCGACACGGCGCGGCCGTCCCAATGCGCGCAAGCCTCCGGCGTCAGGATCGACCACGCCATGTCGGCAAACCGGCGCGCGAAAAACGGCGCCGCCAGTTCGACGATGTGATGCTCCGGCTCGAACCAGGCCACGTAATGCGACTTCTGCTCGCGGCCTATTTCACGGAAGCGGACGAAGGCGTGCATCTTGTGCTCGTCGCGATGCACCGCCTTGGCCATCGTCATGGCTTGCGACACGTCAGGATCGGTCGCGACATCGAGCAGATCATGGTTGCTGCGCAGCCGCCACAGCAGGCGGTAGAGAATGGCAAACCGTTCGGGATTGCGGTGCAGGATCGCCGATTGCGCGAGGTCGACGAATTTGGCCGGTACGCTGAAGGTACCGGACGGCGTATCCTGCGGCGGCACGTCGTCAGGCGGCTCGAACAATCCGGGCGCGGCGCCCCACACGCTCCATGTCACCTCGGGTGGCCTCACGTCGTTCAGCACGAGCTGCCTCGCGGCTTGGCGCCAGCCGTCGAAATCCGTTTCGCTGTCGAGGGTGATGTGCATCAAAAACCAAATCCGAGTTGCGTCGCCTTCGGCTTGAAGCGCTCCGCCAATCCGGCGCTGTCCAGCAGATGCGGCGAGGGCCGGTGATCGCTGAGAACGATGAAGGGCAGGGCCTTGTTCCGTGGAATGTGCAGCCTGGCGAGATCGGCCGCCCGGATGGACGTCACCCGCCTGGTAGCGATGATGCGGTCGACCGCCTTGGTGCCGAAGCCCGGCACGCGCAGCAGGTCCTCGCGGCTGGCGCGGTTGACATCGAGCGGAAAACGGTCGCGATGCCGCAGCGCCCAGGCGAGCTTCGGATCGATATCGAGCGACAGCATGCCGGCGGTTTCATCGACGATTTCACCAACGTCGAAACCGTAAAACCGCATCAGCCAGTCGGCCTGATAGAGCCGGTGCTCGCGGACCAGCGGCGGGGCGGAAAGGGGCAAAGCGTGGCTGGCATCCGGGATCGGGCTGAAGGCGGAGTAATAGACGCGCTTGAGCCGGTAGGAGCCATAGAGATTGGCGCTGGTATCGAGAATGGTCCGGTCGCTGGCGGAATCGGCGCCGACGATCATCTGGGTGCTCTGGCCGGCCGGCGCGAATTTCGGCGCGGTGTTGCCCTTCGGCGTGAGCTTGCGGCCTTCGCCGGCTTCATCGAGTTTCAGGCGCAGCCGGCCCATGGTGCGGCGGATGGCACGCACATCTTTCTCCGGGGCGAGTTTGGCAAGGCTGGCTTCCTCCGGCACTTCGATGTTGATGCTGAGACGGTCGGCATATTGACCGGCTTCCGCGATCAGCGCGTCATCGGCTTCCGGAATGGTTTTGAGATGGATATAGCCGCGGAAGTGATGCTCCTGGCGCAGCTTGCGCGCGACGCTGACCACCTGCTCCATGGTGTAGTCGGCGCTGCGGATGATGCCGGAGGAGAGAAACAATCCCTCGATGTAGTTGCGGCGATAGAAGTCGAGCGTCAGTTTTACCACCTCATCGACCGTGAAGCGGGCGCGGGGGACATTGCTGGAGGCGCGGTTGACGCAATAAAGGCAGTCATAGTTGCAGGCGTTGGTCAAAAGGATCTTGAGCAGCGAGATGCAGCGACCGTCGGGCGCGTAGGAATGACAGATGCCCATGCCGGGCGCGGTCGAACCGAGACCCTTGCCGTCGCTGGAATCCCGCTTCTCGGTGCCGCTGGAGGCGCACGATGCATCGTATTTGGCAGCATCGGCCAGGATTTCTAGCTTGCGTTGTACATTCATCGTTTAATCCCCTTGATTCCATTCAGAAATCATCTGAGTGCCGATCCTGATTGACTCTCTTGGCCATGTTAGTTTTATATTAGAACATATCATGAACAAATGAGCCAGCTTCTGGTTCTCTTCCAACCAGTGGCCCAACCCCCAAGGAGCGGCGCATGACCGGCGCACGCACCAACACGCTTGCGAATTTGCGCGGCAGCATCGAGCGCATCGAGGCGCATGCGGGCGCCACCGCACCGGCGCGCGTGGCGCTCGGGCATGCGGATGCCGATGCGACGCTGCAGGGGGGCCTCGCGCAGGCCGCGGTGCACGAGGTGTTTGCCGCGGGAAGGCAGAGCGCCGCGGCGACGGGGTTCATCGCGGGCCTTGCGGGACGGGTGGCGGCACGGCGGCCGTTGGTGTGGGTGCGGCAGGATTTCACCGAGATCGAATCCGGCGCGCTGTCGATGGCTGGCCTCGCCGAACTCGGCCTCGATCCGCGCCGCGTGGTGACCGTGCGCGCCGCCGATGTGGATGCCGCACTGCGGACCGCGGCCGACGCGCTGGCCTGCGATGCGCTTGGCGCGGTGGTGCTGGAAGTCTGGGGCGAAGCCCGGCAGTTCGATCTCGTCGCCAGCCGCAAGCTGACGCTGGCGGCGCAGGCGTCCGGCGTCACCGGATTGTTGCTGCGGGTGGCGGCGGAGCCGGCGCCCTCGGCGGCGGAGACGCGATGGATCGTGCGCGCGGCGCACTCGCCGCCTGCCGCAGCTTCAAGGCCTGCGGCGTCTGGGAACGCGTGGGGCGCGCCGGTGTTCGACGCGCAACTCGTCCGCAACCGTCATGGCCCCGTTGGGCGATGGATCATGGAATGGAAATGTGATGAGTGCCTTTTCGAGAAACCGGCGACGTATCCTCAGCCTGTGGCTGCCGCGCCTGCCCATCGACCGCATCACGCGTCAGCTCGCGCGCCAGAGCGCCGCGCCGGCTAAAGCGTTTTCGAGCGAAGTGGGTACCGGCTCGGGTGGAGAAAATGCGTCCGAACAAAACTCCAACCCCAGCATCGTGGTCGCCAAGCAGAACAATGCGCTGCAGATATTCGCGCTCGATGACGCCGCCGCGCGTCTCGGCCTTGCGATCGGTCTGCCGCTCGCCAACGCCCGCGCGATCTGTCCGCGGTTAAGGGTGTTCGATGCCGATACGGCCGCCGACGCCGGGGTGTTGAACGACGTCGCCGATTGGTGCGACCGCTTCACGCCGCTGGTGGCGCTGGATCCCCCGTATGGCCTGTTTCTCGACATTACCGGCTGCGCCCATCTGTTCGGCGGCGAGGCTGGGCTGATGCAGATGGTGTGCGGCGCGCTGACGCGGCAGGGTTTTGCCGTCAGCGCCGCGATTGCGGGCACATCGATCTGCGCGCGCACCGTGACGCGTCATGTCTCCGGCCGCATCGTGCCGGATGGCGGCGAGGCCGAGGCGGTAAAATCGCTGCCGGTGTTCGCGCTCGGCGCCGATGACACCATCACCCGCGGCCTGCGCCGCGCCGGGCTGAAAACCATCGGCGATGTGGCTTCGCGCGCGCGCCACGAGATCACGGCACGGTTCGGCGATGATTTTACCACCTTGCTGGCGCACGCGCTGGGGCAGGGCGACGCGCCGATCAGCCCGCGCAAACCGCTGCCGGATTACATTGTCGAGAAACGGTTTCCCGAACCGGTCGCTACCGAGGCCGTGATATCGGCGACATTATCCCGGCTGGCCGCCATGCTGGTCGCGGCGATGGACCGGCAGGGCAAGGGCGCGCGGCGGCTGGAAGCCCATTTCTTCCGCACCGACGGCGCGGTGCGCGCGATCGCGGTCGACACCGGGCAACCCGTCACCAGGGCCGAGATGATCGACCGGCTGTTTCGCGAGCGGCTCGATGCTTTGCATGATCCGCTCGATCCCGGTTTCGGCTTCGATCTCATTCGCCTGTCGGCCAGTCGCGTTGAAATCGTCGTGCAGCAGCAGCGCGATCTCGATGCCAATGTGCACGACAATGACGAACTGGCTGATCTGATCGACCGCATCGCCGCGCGGATCGGCGGACAGCGCGTGGTGGTGTATCTGCCGCAGGACACCCATGTTCCGGAATGCGCGGTGATGGCGGCGCCGGCGCAGCATCATCTGGCCGCGGCCCAGCAGGCGGACTGGCCGGCGCGGGTTACGAGCGAACCGCCGTTGCGGCCGCTGCGGCTGTTCGCGCGGCCCGAAGCGATCAAGGTGATCGCGGAAGTGCCGGATGGGCCGCCGGCGTGGTTTCAATGGCGGCGGGCGACCCACACGGTGAGACGGGTCGAGGGTCCGGAACGCGTCGCCATGGAATGGTGGCGATCGCAAAAAGCGATGCTGACGCGCGATTATTTCCGCGTCGAGGACGAAGCCGGCCTGCGGTTCTGGCTGTATCGCGACGGTTTGTACGACCGCGGGATCGCGCAGCCCGCGGGCGAAATCATCCAGCCGAACTGGTTCGTGCATGGATTGTTCGCATGAGCCATTTTGAGGGCATGGCCTACGCCGAGATCGGAATCACCACGAATTTCTCGTTCCTGCGTGGCGGATCGCATCCGCAGGAGTACGTGCGAGAGGCGAGCGAGTTACGTTTGCCCGCCATCGGCATTGCCGATCACAACACCCTGGCCGGGGTGGTGCGGGCCTACAAGGAGCTGGAAAACCCCGAGGTCAGATACAAGCCGAAACTTCTGATCGGTTCGCGGCTCGTCTTTATCGACGGCACACCCGATATCCTGGTCTATCCTCGCGACCGCGCGGCTTACGGCCGGCTCTGCCAGCTGCTGACCCGCGGCAAGCGCGGCGACGACAACGACAAGACTGAAAAGGGCGAATGCCGCCTGCAGCTCGACGATCTCATCGAGTTCACGGCAGGACAGCTTCTGGTTCTGGCGCTGCCGCACCGTTTCGATCCGGGAGCGGCGCTGCAGCAGCTGGATCGGTTGCAGCGCAGTCGTGCCGATGGCGTGTGGCTCGCGGCCAGCCTGCTGTATCGCGGCGATGACAAACGCCGCCTGGCGCTGCTGCAGCGGATCGCGGCAACCGCCGGGGTGCCGCTGCTGGCGACCAACGAAGTGCTGTATCACCATCCCGCCCGCCGTCCGCTGCAGGATGTTCTCACCTGCATTCGCGAGAAGGCCACCATCGATGCCATCGGCCGGCGGCTCGAAGTCAATGCGGAACGCTATCTCAAGCCGGCCTACGAAATGGCGCGGCTGTTCCGCGACGCGCCGGAGGCGCTCGCGGAAACCATGCGGTTTACCGACCGCATCGATTTTTCGCTCGATCAGCTCAAATACCAGTATCCGGACGAGCCGGTGCCGCCGGGCAAGACCGCGCAGCGCCATCTGGAAGACCTGACGTGGGCCGGCGCGCACCAGCGATTCCCGGTCCGGATTTCACCCAAGACCAAAAAGGTTCTGCACAAGGAACTGCGCCTGATCCGGAAGTTGAGATACGCGCATTACTTCCTCACCGTGCACGACATCGTGCTTTATGCGCGCAGCCAAGGTATTCTCTGCCAGGGCCGCGGATCGGCGGCGAACTCGGCCGTCTGCTACGTGCTCGGCGTGACCTCGGTCGATCCGACCAAGGTCGATCTGCTGTTCGAGCGCTTCATTTCCAAGGAACGGCTGGAACCGCCCGACATCGACGTCGATTTCGAGCATTCGCGGCGCGAGGAGGTAATGCAGTATGTCTACCGTCGCTATGGCCGCCACCGCGCCGCGATCATCGCCACGGTCATTCACTATCGCCCGCGCAGCGCGATCCGCGACGTCGGCAAGGCGCTGGGGCTGACGGAAGATGTCACCGCCGCGCTGGCCGATACCGTGTGGGGCAGCTGGGGCAAGGGCCTCAACGAAATGCAGGTGCGGCAGGCGGGGCTCGATCCGCAAAATCCCATGGTCGGGTTAGCCGTCGAACTCGCAGCCGAATTGATCGAGTTTCCGCGGCATCTGTCGCAGCATGTCGGCGGCTACGTGCTGACCCAGGACCGGCTCGACAGCTACGTGCCGATCGGCAACGCCGCAATGGACGATCGCACCTTCATCGAATGGGACAAGGACGACGTCGATGCCCTGAACATGATGAAGGTCGATGTGCTGGCGCTGGGCATGCTGACCTGCATCCGCAAATGTTTTGATCTGATCGCGGACCACAAGGGCAAACGTTACGAGCTGGCGACGGTCCCGCAGGACGTGGCGGAAGTCTACGACATGCTGTGCCGTGGCGAGTCGCTCGGCGTGTTCCAGGTCGAAAGCCGCGCCCAGATGAACATGCTGCCGCGGCTGAAGCCGCGGGTATTTTACGATCTCGTCATCGAGGTCGCCATTGTGCGGCCTGGCCCGATCCAGGGCGACATGGTGCATCCCTATCTCCGCCGGCGCAACGGCCAGGAGAAGGTGAGTTATCCGTCGCCGTCGCCGGATCACGGCGACAAGGACGAATTGCGCAGGGTCCTGCACAAGACCCTCGGCGTGCCGCTGTTTCAGGAACAGGCGATGCGGATCGCGATCGAGGCGGCCAAGTTCACCTCCGAGGAAGCCAACGGCCTGCGCCGCGCGATGGCGACGTTCCGCAATGTCGGCACCATCGGCAAGTTCGAATCCAAGATGGTCAGCAACATGATCGCGCGTGGCTACGATCCCACGTTCGCGAAAAACTGCTTCGACCAGATCAAGGGATTCGGCTCTTACGGCTTTCCGGAAAGCCACGCCGCGAGTTTCGCCCAGCTGGTCTATGTCTCGTCATGGCTGAAGCATTTCCACCCCGACGCGTTCTGCTGCGGGCTTCTGAACTCGCAGCCGATGGGCTTTTACGCTCCAGCGCAGATCGTCGGCGATGCCCGCGCCAACGGCGTCGAAGTGCGCGAGATCGACGTGTCGTTCAGTCATGCGCAGAATACGCTGGAGGAGGGTGACGGGAAGTATTGCGCCGTGCGGCTCGGCTTCCGCCAGATCGACGGGTTCAAATGGGCCGATCCGGACGAGGAGGCGTTGAAACAAATTCAATTGTCGTCTAGGGGCGCTCGGCATGCGAGTCCGATTCACCTCGCCCCGCTTGCGGGGCGAGGTGATCGGAATGACGCGAGAGTAGAAGACTGGGCCGAGCACATCGTCGCCGCGCGGGCGCGCCGCCCCTTCACCTCGCTGGAGGATTTCGCCCGCGATACGGCCTTGCCGAAGCGCGCGCTGATCCTGCTGGCGGATGCCGATGCGTTTCGCTCGATCGGGCTCGATCGCCGCGCCGCACTATGGGCAGTGCGGCGGCTGCCCGACGACGTGCCGCTGCCGCTGTTCGAAATATCAGCCGCGCGCGAGCAGCCCGACGAGCAGGCGCATCCGCTGCCCGAGATGCCGCGGCCGGAGCAGGTCGTGGCCGATTACCAGACCATCCGGCTGTCGCTGAAGGGCCATCCGATGGAATTTCTGCGGCCGATGTTTGCGCGGGAGCGCGTTGTCACCTGCAGGGAGGTTTGTCATGCCAACGACAAAAAGCGCGTCCGCTGCGCCGGCGTGGTGCTGGTGCGCCAGCGCCCGGGCAGTGCTAAGGGCGTGGTGTTCATGACGCTGGAGGATGAAACCGGCATCGCCAACATCGTGGTGTGGCCGAAGGTGATGGAGCAGTACCGCAAGGAAGTAATGGGCGCGCGGCTGATCCTGGTCGAGGGCTATATCCAGAGCAGCCCGGAACAGGTGACGCATCTGGTCGCGCAACGGCTCACCGATCGTTCGCATGATCTGGTCGGCCTCGCCAACGACGCGCTCGGCCGCAAGCATGCGGTTCCGGCGGGTCCCGCGTTGATCGAGCCGCTCAATGACGACCGGCGCGAGCATCCCGACAATCCCGCCCAGAAAATCCGCCATCCGCGCAACGTGCGTATCCTGCCGCCGTCAAGGGACTTTCATTGAGGCGTGAACATTGGCCTGCGGCGTGGTCATGCAGCCGGTTGAATTTCGCGCTTCCGTGCCTCAATGACGTCTGGCGAATGCATGGAAATCACGACTAAACTTGTACCAATTCATCATAACTCAATGCTGGAATTGTCATGCGCATGGCCGGAAATTAATCTGCCGATGTGTCAAGCCTGTGGTTTCTCGCGGGGGTTACTCCGATGAAAGAAATTGCCCAGCTACGAGAGCTGGAAGCCGACTGCCGCCAGCGGGCGCAGCATGAGCCTGAAAGAAAATGGTACTGGCTTGCGCAGGCCGCCAAGTATCAGACACAGGCGAATTTTGCAGTCCCCGAAGAGTCCGCAGTACCCAACGCGCCTGAAGTCAAACTGGCAAGCTGGCCAATGGGAGCGGACGATAGACGGCTGTACTAGACGAGGACGGTATCAGGTTAGGGGCGCGGCGACGACCATTTTTCTCTCGTGCCCGACGCAGCGCAGCGCGGGGGCTGCAAGCCGAGGCATTCTACTTTGCATGGGGTTGTTTTCGCGATTTTTGTAAAGGCCCTGCGGCCGCGTCTGGGACGCGGGCGCATCGAGCCGCGGTAGGGCGATGGATTGCTTCGCTTCGCTCGCAATGACATTTCAAAGTCCGCGCCACCCCCTCAGACGCCAACGCCCGCGACGGCGGGCGATCGAGTATGGCGGGAGTTGCATCTTCCTCCATGCCAAGCTAGCGGTGGGAAACGCGAGGCAAGAGTGATGGCCATGCAGAGCCCCCGCGAAATCCTCGCCGAGATCTGGACCCGGGCCGGCGGCGATGCCGCCGCGCTCGATGCCGTTACGCTGAGCGGCGAAGAGCCGCAATTGCCGTCGTCGTTTCGTGTCGCCGCCGCGGCACAGGCTTCGGTCGCCGCGACGGCATTGGCTGCCGCGCAAATCTGGCAGATGCGCAGCGGGCAAGCGCAGGACGTCACCGTCGACATGCGGCATGCCGTGGTCGAATGCCGCAGCGAGCGTTACCTTCGCGTCGATGGCGAACCGCCGCCGCCGGCCTGGGACGCCATCGCCGGCGTCTACAAGACCCGCGACAACGGGTTCGTGCGCCTGCATACCAACTTTCCGCGCCATCGCGATGCCGTTTGCAAGATGCTGAACTGCAAGGCGGAGCGCGAGGACGTTCAGGCCGCGCTGATGCAATGGGACGGCGAGGCTTTCGAAACCGCGGCCTATGCCGGCGGCGGCGTCGTCGCCTTCATGCGCTCCCATGACGAATGGTCGGCAACGCCGCAGGCAAGGGCGCTGACACAATTGCCACTGGTCTCGATCGAGAAGGTCGGCGAAGCGGTGCCAAAAACCCTTCCGGGCGGCGACCGGCCGCTGGCCGGGCTTCGCGTGCTCGATCTGTCGCGCGTGATCGCGGGGCCCGTCGCCGGGCGAACGCTCGCCGCGCATGGCGCCGACGTGCTGCTCATCTCGGGCCCCGACCTTCCGGCCATTCCCTGGCTCACGATCGACACCGGGCGCGGCAAGCTCACCAGCTTTGTCGAGCTCAAGCACGAGCAGGGACGAAGCGTGTTGCGCAGGCTGCTCGCGGAGGCGGATGTTTTCTCGCAAGGCTACCGGCCGCGCGCGATCGCCGGTCTCGGCTTTTCGCCAGAGGAGGCGGCCCGCATCAACCCCGGCATCGTCTACGTGTCGCTGTCGGCCTATGGCAATGCCGGACCCTGGGCGGAGCGCCGCGGCTTCGACTCGCTGGTGCAGACCGCGACCGGTTTCAACCATGCCGAAGGCCAGGCCGCCGGGGTCGACGGCCCGAAGGAATTGCCAGCGCAAATACTCGATCACGCCACCGGATACCTGATGGCGTTCGGCGCCATGATGGCGAAGGCGCGCCAGGCGCGCGAAGGCGGCAGCTGGCACGTTCGGGTGTCGCTGGCGAGAACCGGGCAATGGCTGTGGAATCTCGGCCGCGTGGCCGACGGCTTTGCGACCGAAGACTTGAAGGGCGAAACCGTGCAGCCGTTCATCGAGGAAATTCCCTCCGGCTTCGGTCGGTTGCGATCGGTCAAGCACGCGGCGGTTCTGTCGAAGACACCGGCGTTCTGGGCCCGTCCGGCGATGCCGCCCGGCAGTCACCCGCCGGAGTGGCCGGCGCGGGTTTGAAAATCTGTTCGGGCCTACTGTCCCGACGGCGTGCGCAGCCCATGCCAGGCGTCGCGCACCTGATGGTAATGCACCTCCGGCAGATAGTCGGGGGTGTTGAGCGACAGCGTCTTGACGTCGAGCTTGCCGATGGCGCTGAGCAGCGTGTAGGAGGCGATCACCCGCTCGCGTTGGGCTACGATCAGCCGCGCCTTCGCCAGAGTCAGATCCTGCTGCGAGTTCAGCACGTCGAGCGTCGTGCGCTGACCACCTTGGGCTTCCCTGCCGACGCCTTGCAGCGCGACCGTTGCGGCCCGTACTTCGGCTTCGGAAGCGGCCACCGCCACCTTGGCGCCTTCATGGGAAACCCACGCGCCGACCGCCGCGGTGCGCGCCTGATTGCGGACGTGATCGAGCATGAGGCGGCTTTGCGCCGCCAGTTGCTTGGCCTGCCGGGTCTGCGAGGCTCCTGTGCCGCCGTCATAGATCGGCGCGTTGAGCTGGCCAACCACGGAGGCTTGATCAGTCCCGAACGTGCCGAGCGTGGGATCGTTGTCGCGGCTGCGGCTCGCGCTGCCTTGTAGGGTGAGAGTCGGCAGCAGACTGCTCTCGGCGACGCGGATCGTGGTGGAGGCTACGTCGACGTCGAAGGTCGCGGCCAGCACCGCCGGATGCTGGCGGTAGGCGAGGTTGGTGGCGTCGTCGCGGCTGCGCGGCAAATAGCGGTCCACCGATTCAGCGGGTCGCAACTGCGACGGCGGATTGCCGATCACCTGGGCATAGGTCGCCTGGCTGATCGCGAGATTGACCTCCGCGGCATTGAGGTCGGCGCGGCCGCGGCTGAGCCGCGCCTCGGCCTGCGCGGTATCGGTCGGCGTCACGTCGCCGGCATCGAGGCGCTTCTGGACGATGCCCTGTGTCTCCTGCAGGAACGCGACGTTGACGCGCTGCGCCTCCACCAGTGACTGATTGGCCAGCACATTGGTGTAGGCGGTGACGGCGTCGAGCAGCACGCCCTGGCCGACATTGCGCAGGGCTTCGCGGCCGGCCTGCACCTGCAACTCGGCGACGCGGACGCTGTTGGCGGTCTTGAAGCCATTGAACAGCGTCTGCGTCACCGTCACTCCGACGGTCCATGGCTTCAGGTTCGCGGATTGGAACGTATTGCCCGGTAGCAGGTCGCGCACCGCCTGCAGCCCGGCGCCGAGGCCGGCGACAATCTGCGGCCGGTAGCCGGCCAGCGCCTGCGGCACATTTTCATCCGTGGCGCGTTGCCGCGCCCGTTCGGAATTGAGCACCGGATTGGTCTGATAGGCCTTGGCCAGGGCCTCGGCGAGGGTTTCGCCGTGAGCTGCGGAAGCCGCAAATCCAGCACAGGCCACCACTACGCCCACACAAATGCCCGATCGAACCACGCGTCTCCTTACGTGGCCTACTTTAGCGGTACGCCCACCCATATGATCCCACAACAATTTCAGTGGCCAACCCCGCCGAATCCAAGTTTACCGTGTCGAGGCCGCTCCCGCTACAGGCAAACAGTCGCACCGAAACGTGATTCAGTGTTTTGCTGTTGCAGGTTCGTCACATACCAAAAATCAGGCAAGTTCCTCGGCGACAGCCCTCTGAACTTCCGGCCGTTCGGACATCCGGCGGCGGTGATCAATCACTTTGGGAAATCGTGAGGGATCCACGCCGTCTCCCTCCAGCCATTGCGCCATGGTGAACAGGTAGGGATCGCAGATCGTATAGGTTTCACCCATCACCCAGGGCGCTGCGAGCATCTCATGCTCGATCAACTCGTAGCATGCCGCCACCGACTGCGGCACCTTGCGCTGCATCGCCTCGATAGCCGCCTGATCATCGGCCCAGCGATAGCCGCGCATGCGGTGGGAGTGGGCCACGTGCAGCGTCGAGCACAGATAGCTGTTGAAGGCCTGTACCTGTGCAAACAGGAACGGATCTTCCAGCGGGGCCAGCCTTGCCAGCGGAAAACTCTGCGCGATGAAGGCCAGTATCGCGGGCGTCTCCGTCAGGATGCCCCGGTCGGTCACCATGGCGGGAACCCGGCCTTTCGGATTGACGGCGAGATATTCCAGCTGGCGCTGCTCATCGGCGGCGAAGCTGATCCGCACGGTTCCGTAGTCCGCGGCGGCATCCTCCAGCACGATATGGGACGCCAGTGAGCAGGTGTGCGGGGCGTAATACAGTGTCAGCATATTGATCTTCCCCTGAAGGGCGCAGGTTTGCCGTCGGCGGTGCAGTCGTCTCAGGCGGTGCCGTCGATGATGATGAAATCGGCGGCCGCATACTTCTGACGGATCGCCTTCGCGCTCTGGTATTCCGGACTGTAATAGCAGGCCAGGGCCGTCGCACGGTCCTTGAACTCGACCACGACGTTTCGTTCGCGGGCGCTGCCTTCCATGGTCTCGAATGCGCCGCCGCGCACCACGAATTTGGCCCCGAAATTCTGGAAAGCAGGACCTGCCGCGGCGAGGTATTCGGGATAGCGCTGCTCGTCGCGGACCGAAACCCGCACGATCCAATAAGCTCTAGACATGTCGTTCTCCTCCAGTGGGTTCCTGTTGACCGCGGTGGCCAAACCCTCGCGTCTCCGTGGTGATCTTTACGCGGGATGTTCAATTCCATAAAATGAATAATTGTGATGCAATCAATCTCCGGAGAAGATGTATGGATCTGTCGGATCTCCAGATCTTCAGCGCCGTGGTGCGCGAGGGCAGCGTGACGCGCGCGGCCGAGCGGTTGCATCGCGTGCAGTCCAACGTCACGACCCGGATCCGGCAGCTCGAGGAGGATTTGTCCGTCGCGTTGTTCATTCGCGAAGGCAAGCGGCTTCACCTCGCGCCGGCCGGCCAGATATTGCTCGGCTATGCCGAGCGCCTGCTCGCGCTGGCCAACGAAGCGCGCGGCGCCGTGCTGGACGCAAGACCGCGCGGCACGTTCCGGCTCGGTGCGATGGAGAGCACGGCGGCGGTCAGGCTGCCCGGGTTGCTGAGCGAATATCACCGGCGGCATCCCGGGGTCGTACTGGAACTGCGCACCGGTAACCCGCTGGTGTTGGGAGGCGCGATCCTGGCCGGAGATCTCGACGCCGCCCTGGTCGCCGAGCCGATTGCGGACGCGCCTTTCGAGAAGTCGTTCGCCTTTGACGAAGAACTGGTCATCGTCGCCCCGGCCAGTCATCCGCCGATCGGCAGGAAGGGCGGCCTGCCGCGGACCGTGCTGGTGTTCGAGCACGGCTGCCCGCACCGCAAACGGCTCGAGGACTGGTATGCAAGGCGTCAAGGGATGCCGGAGCGCACCATCGAGCTCGCGTCCTATCATGCAATCCTGGGATGCGTTGTTGCCGGCATGGGGATATCCCTGATCCCAAAGAGCGTGCTGACGACGTTTCCCGAGCGCAGGCGGTTGAGCGTGCATCCGCTGGCGCGAACCGAAAATGGCGCGCAGACCGTCCTGATCTGGCGCAAAGGAGCGGGTTCGGCGAATGTCAGGGCCATGGAGGAGATCTTGCGGGGCGGTATGCGTCCGCAGCCAAGATAGACGGATCGAAATATACTAGGATCAGACAGCTCGAATCTTTGAGTCGGCTGGCAATGCCGGTTGGTGTTGTTACCGACGGAATCCAGATGCCAAAGAAATTCACCGATCCGGGGGCGATAGCAGAAGACATCATCCGCGATGTCGGCACCAACCTCGTGGTCGGGTTGCCGCTCGGGCTCGGCAAAGCCAACCACATCGCCAATGCGCTCTACGCGCGCGCCGCGACCGACCGCGCCATCAACCTGACCTTCTTCACCGCGCTGACGCTGGAGAAGCCGAGGCCGAAGAGCCTGCTGGAACGGCGCTTCATTACGCCGGTCATCGACCGCCTGTTCGGTGACTATCCTGATCTCGCTTATGCCGCCGCGCTGCATGCCGACGCGTTGCCGCCCAATATCAAGGTGATCGAATTCTTCTTTCTGGCGGGAAAATGGCTGCACGCGCCGTTCGCGCAGCAGCATTACATCTCCGCGAACTACACCCATGCGTCGTCCTATCTCCTGGCGCGCGGGCTCAACGTCGTCACGCAACTGGTGGCGAAACGGATCGTCGATGGCGAGACCCGTTACAGCCTGAGCTGCAACACCGATACCTCGCTGGATCTGCTACGCGCCCGCGCCGAGGGGCGCGCCTCGTTCAAGGTGTTCGGGCAGGTCAATTCGGAGCTGCCGTTCATGCCGGGCGCCGGCGATCTTGCGGCCGAAGAATTCAGCGCGGTGCTCGACGGTCCCGAGACCGATTTTCCGCTGTTCGCTCCGCCGGCCGAGCCGGTCAGCGACACCAAATACGCCATCGGCCTGCATACTGCGGGTCTGGTGCGTGACGGCGGCACGCTGCAGATCGGCATCGGCCAGATTGGCGACGCGCTGGCGCAGGGTCTGATCGTTCGTCACCGCGACACTGCGCGGTTTCGCGAGATCATGCGGCGGCTTTCGCCCGGGGCGGAACAGTCCCTGGCGCTGGAAGCCGGTTCGTTCGACAAGGGACTCTACGGCGTCAGCGAGATGCTGACCGAGGCATTCATCGGCCTGATCGAGGCCGGCATTCTCAAGCGCGACGTCGATGGCGTGGCGCTGCACGGCGCGTTCTTTCTCGGGCCGAAATCGCTCTATCGCGCGCTGCGGGAGATGCCGCCGGATCGGATCGCCCGAATCCAGATGATGCCGGTGTCCTTTACCAACGAACTCTATGGCGACGAGGACGCCAAGCGGCGCGCCCGCGTCGACGCCCGCTTCATCAACAATGCGATGATGGCGACTTTGATGGGAGCTGCCGTTTCCGACGGCCTCGAAGACGGACAAGTCATCAGCGGCGTTGGCGGCCAGTACAACTTCGTGGCCCAGGCATTCGCGCTGGCCGGCGCGCGCGCAATTCTGACGGTCGAAGCGACCCGGCAGGGCAAGGCTAAGGCGCATTCGAACATCCGCTGGGCCTACGGCCACCAGACCATTCCGCGCCACCTGCGCGATATCACCGTCACCGAATACGGTGTTGCCGATCTCAGGGGAAAATCCGACGCCGACGTCATCGCGGCGATGCTGGCCGTTGCGGATTCCCGCTTTCAGGGCGAACTGACACGGCAGGCCAAGGATGCCGGCAAGCTGCCGAAGAATTTTGAAATTCCGGCGGCGCATCGCGAGAATCTCCCGGAGCGCATCAAGGCGGCGTTGAAGCCGGCGCGCGAGGCGGGCCTGTTGCCGTGGTTTCCGTTCGGCAGTGATTTCACCGATGTCGAGCAACGGCTGATTCCGGCGCTGCAAATGCTGCAGCAGGCGCAACGCTCGCCGCTGCAATTGCCCGGGTTGTTGTGGCAGGGTTTGACCCGGACCCCGGACGCTGCCGATCATGAATGCCTGGCGCGGCTCGGCCTCGCTCAACCTTCGACGTTTTCGGAACGCGCCTACCGCGCGCTGGTCAGCGCGGCGTTGGCGCGGAGCCGTGACGTCTGAGACGGGGCATAACGTCGTCACTGCGCTCGCGACGACGGAGCTATCTGTTCTTGTTCACCGGCTTGCGCTTCTCGATGAACGCGGCCATGCCTTCGGAGCGGTCTTCCAGCGCGAAGGTCGAGTGGAACAAATTGCGTTCGACGTTCATACCTTCCGACAGCGGCGTCTCGAACGCGCGGTTGATGGCTTCCTTGGCCATCGCAGCCGCAGGACGCGACATCGCCGCAATTTTTTCCGCCGCCGCCAGCGCTTCCGCCATCAAACTGTCCGCCGGCACGACGCGACTGACCAGGCCTGAGCGCTCCGCCTCGGCGGCGTCCATCATCCGGCCGGTGAGGCAAAGGTCCATCGCCTTGGATTTTCCGACCGCGCGAGTCAAGCGTTGCGTTCCGCCGATGCCGGGAATGGTGCCGAGCGTTATTTCCGGCTGGCCGAATTTGGCGGTGTCGGCGGCGATGATGATGTCGCACATCATGGCGAGTTCACAGCCGCCGCCCAGCGCGTAGCCGCTGACGGCGGCTATGGTCGGCTTGCGGCACCTGGCGACGCGGTCACCGCCGATGGCGGTAAAATCACTGGAGAACATGTCGATAAAGGTTTTCGGCTGCATTTCCTTGATGTCAGCGCCCGCAGCAAAGGCTTTTTCGCCGCCGGCCAGCAGGATGCAGCCGATTCCGTCATCGGCCTCGAGATCGTCGACCGCCGCGGCGATCTCCTGGAATACCCCGAACGAAAGCGCGTTGAGCATTTTCGGGCGGTTCAGCGTAATGATGCCGACCGCGCCTTTGCTTTCGACGATGATGTGTTCGAACATGCCCATGATCCACCCCGGCGCTTGATTGGACGGGCAATGTGCCCGCTGGCGGGAGGGGCTTCAAGTGGGGTTGCGGGGACAACCGCTGCGCCGTGTCCGGTGAGGATGTCTGCCGCGCCGGTCACGCCATGAACATGCGCGCGGCCGAGGCCATTGTCAGCAGTGCGCCGAAGGCGATGAAGATCTTCCCGATCAGCGAGGTTTGGTCCCAGGCGGAATCTTCCTTGCGGGTAGCGACGACAGGCGCGACAGGCGCGGCAGGCGCCTCAGCCGAGGCAAGGGCCATGGTTGGTGCAGCTGACCTGGTTTCCCGCAATACGCGGTCAACATCGTTGAGCTGATCGGCGGCGACGACCTCGGTCTCGGCGATCGGCTGGATATCAGCAGGCTTGTCCGCGGGGGGCATCAGCATCGTGTTGGCTTTCGCGGACATCGCCGAGGCGCTGTCGGCGGCCGGCGCCTCGGCGGATGCCAGTCGCGCATTGGCGTTGGCGACCGATGACGTTAACGTGGCGGAACCGTCATGTACGTCGCCGGCATCAGCCGCTTGTTTCTCGGGCGAGGATTTCAGCGCCGCCTTCGCGGGTTTTCGCTGCGCGTTCTTTTTCAACTGGCGCGGCTTGGCGTATCTGTTCAGCGCCATCGGCGCTCCCGTGGCTTTTTCGGATCCTGCGGCGGGTTCGGATTCCGAGCCTGCGCTCGCCGTGTCAGTGTCCGGCGCCGCCTGCGATGGTCCCGCAAAGTACACAAAGAGCCCTGTTGCCAGGACCAGTGCCGAGCGCCCACTTGCTTTGATGATCATTTGGCGATCTCCCCATTTGCCATCCACCGGAGGCGGAATGAGACCTCATGGCGTGTCCGCAGCGCGGCGGGAAAAGGGAATCTTCGCGCGAGTCCGGGCGAAAGCAGGGCAGTTCGCCGTGTTGGGGTTGCCGTTGCCGGCGCACGCATTCTTTTGCTCGAAATCCTGGCCCCTACGGCGCGTGTCAGCGGAACCGATCGATGTTATGAGCCTTCGGTGCGGAATTGGCGTCGCGATTCTGACAGCGGGGTGTGACGGGTTAACGCCACCGGAACTCTGATCACGTTTTGGTGATCGGAGGCCGTCGAGGTAACAAATTGAAAGATCAGCCGAATTGCACTGTAGGAGCGTGCGTGCGCGAACGTGAGGATGAATGGACCGGCCTGATGCGGTCGGCCATTTCAGGCGATGACGCGGCGTATCACCGCCTGCTCAGGGCCGTCACGCCGGTGCTTCGGGCCGCGGCGCGCCGCGGGCTGACCCGGGCAGGGCAGCCGGTCGATCAATCCGAGGATATCGTGCAGGACATTTTACTGGCGGTGCATCTGAAGCGGCATACTTGGGACGCCAGCGCGCCGTTCGCGCCATGGCTGTTTGCGATCGCCCGCAACAAGCTGATCGATGCGCTGCGCCGCCGTGGCCGGCGGGTGTTCGTCAACATCGACGATTTCGCAGAGACGCTGCCGGGTGAGCCGGTTGCGGAGAGCGCGCCGGCGGGCGAAGTCGCGGCCCAGCTGGAGTCGCTGCCGGCACGTCAGCGGGATGTGCTGCGGTCGGTCGCGGTCGACAGCGCGTCGATCAAGGATACGGCGAAAAAATTCGCGATGAGCGAGGGCGCGGTGCGCGTGGCGCTGCATCGCGGGCTTGCCAGCCTCACCGCCAAACTTCGAGGGCAATAAAAATGGAGACCGATCAGCTCATTCGGACGCTTGCCGCGGATAACGCGCACCGCGCGCGGCCGGTAGGGTTCGTGCTGGCGCTGGCACTATTGGCGGCGGCGCCCGTTTCGGTCGCCATTTTCTTCACCCAGTTTGGCTTTCGCCCCGACATCATGACCGCGATGTATAATCCGTTCTTCGAACTCAAGTTTATGGTGACGCTTGCGATGGCGTTTTCTGCCGTTGCCGTCAGCCTGCATCTATCGCGGCCGGAAGCCTCGCTGCGGGGCTGGAGGTGGCTGCTGTTGATTCCGGCGGGACTCCTGGTCGCCGGAATCGGCGGCGAAATGATGATGCCGCAGCGGTTACCGGTGATGACGCGATTGATGGGCAGCAATGCGCAGGTTTGCCTGACGGCCATTCCACTGATGGCGTTGCCGCTCTTAGGTGCGGCGCTGGTCGGCTTGCGTCACGGCGCCCCGACGCGGCCAGTAATCGCCGGCGGGTTTGCCGGACTGCTGTCGGCAGGCTTGGCGGCAACGCTTTACGCGTCGCATTGCACCGACGATTCGCCGCTGTTCGTCGCGACCTGGTACACCATTGCCACCGCGCTGGTCACCGCGATCGGCGCGCTGGCGGGACCGAGGGTGCTGCGATTCTAGGACAATCGAATTTCTACGCCACCGGCGCCGGTGCAGCGGCTTGCTGCATGCGGTGGAAGCGCAGCACCTGCTGCGCGGTCGAGGGCCGCAGCCGCTCATAAGTGGCCCTGCAGGCCGCCAAATCGGTCGGCTCGAGCTTCGCGAGATCGTCGCGCATGTTGACGATCGCCTTCACGGTTGGCCACGACATGGACCCGACCTTGGCCAGGATCATGACGCCTTCGGCGCGGGTCTCCAGCATCATGTTCTCGGCGATCGACACCGGCACGCTGGCGAGGGCGGCGAGCGCCGCGTTCGTTTCGTCGAATTTGCCGGCCTCGGCAAACGCCGCCACCTGGAATTCATCGAGCCGACCGTCCTCATAGAGCGATTTGACCAGCGCGTGGGCAATCGCGGTTTCCCTGGTGATCGCCACCGGCGCGGAGCGCGCCCGCCGGGTCGCCTCACGCACGGCGGTCGGCACATCCTCTGCCTGCTTCGGATGGGCGGCCTCGAGGCGCTGCTTGACCGCGGCGGAAGCCTTGGCGATCAGCTTCAAATACAGGTGACGTGGTAGCGTGGGACGCATGCCGAGGCAGGTCGCGAGGTTGTCGTCGTCCTCGGCACGGTTGACCAGCCCGGTGAAGCCGCGCTCGGAAAACTCCGCGCCGGGATTGTTGACGGTGCTTTGGATCACCTCGTCGTTGCCGCGCAGCACCAGTACGTCGGTCACCGCGTCGCTCAGCACCCGTCGCAGCGAAATCGCGAGCAGATGCGCCTGGCTTCTGTTGCGCGCGGTCTCGACCAGCGCCTCGTCGTCGAGTTGCTCCGATCCCGACAGCACGGGAGCCGCGACTTCGATCAGATCGTCGAAAGCGAGCGCGCGGATGGTTTGCGGCGGCGCGGTGTCGACCGGAGCCAGACGGGTGGCGAGCAGCGCCTTGGCGGAGGCCTCGATGTGAATGATCAGGCACTGGAAGATGTCGTCGAACAGCCCGATCTGTTCGTCTGAATAGTCCACCGCGCCGTTGATGAAGAGATCGGTCACCCGGCGCAGGGTCTCGACGCGTCGCGCGACGGTGCCGTGGGCGAGCGTGGTCTGCAGCTCGTCGAGCAGGCTTTCGGTAGTGGCAGCGGACTTTGAACTCATGACTCTATCCTGGAGCATTCGGACGTTCTCAGGCCGGTGACGGTTTCTTCGTCGTCCGGAAACGTGATTTGTCGGATCAGGCGCTGGCGATGCGATTGCGTCCCCGTGCCTTGGCTGCGTAAAGCGCGCTGTCTGCGCGCGCGAGGATGAGGTCGGGCGTTTCACCCGGCCTCAGTGTCGCGACGCCGGCAGAGATCGTTACCTGCATGCCGGGTGAGAACGCGCTCCAGTCGAGGTCGGCGATGATTGCACGCAACCGGCCGAGGATGCGAGCAGCGGCCTCACCCGATGTGTCGGGAAGCACCAGCAGGAACTCCTCGCCGCCATAGCGGCCGAACTTGTCGGCCGCGCGCAGGTTCGCGAACACCGTAATGGCAAATGTCCGTAGCACCTCGTCGCCGGTGGGGTGGCCGTAGGCGTCGTTGATGCGCTTGAACCAGTCGAGATCGATCAGCGCGACCGAGCACGGCGTGCTGCTGCGGTGCGCGCGGACAATCTCATCGTCCAGAATCCGCATGATGCAGCGGCGGTTGAACGAACCGGTCAGTTCGTCGAGTTCGGCAAGTTCTTCGATACGCTTGTTGGCAGCCTTGAGTTCAAAGCTGCGGTTGTAGAGCATCTTCCGCATCGAACTTCCGTAGAGGCCCACGAACGCACACTGCCCGATGGTAAGGACGAAAGCGAGCATAGCGGCTGCGCGCTCAAGTGGCGTTGAGACCGGCATCGCGATCGGAATGTCGGTCAACAGAAAAATCAGCGCCAGACCCAGCGTCGTCAGCGTCCAGACAGCGATGGCCTGCCGTGAGGTCATCCGCAGCGCGCCGAATCCGAAGATCAGGAACAATACGCTGAGAAAAGTATAACCGATTTCGGGCGCCGCCAGCAGGAAGCCGAGCTGGAGCGCAACGTTGCAGCCCATTTGAAAGATCGTGAGATAATGATCTTGGAACCGGTCGTTGACATGAGTCTCCGACAGCACGACAAAAAAACCTGTCAGCGAAAGGCCACCCAGGAAATAGGAGGCTGGAATGATCGTGGGGACTGTGCCGGCGTAGGAATAGACCAGCAGGACGAGCGCGCCGAGCGAATAGCTGGCGCCCTGCACGGCGAGCATCTGACGTCGCTGGCGGACACGACGCTTCGACAGGTCCGATGACAGGATACCGGCGAGCGCCAGCGAGCCGTCAGAGCGTTGGCCTTGAAGCGATGAAGCTGCGCCGCTCATGTCCGCCATTGGTGGAATGCGTTAGCGGAACTTTAGGGAGTAAAGCCTTTAGGTTTGGTATCTTTCGAGCCGAAGCCGGGCTCGCCGGGGCGTTATTGCCCTCGTTTCGCAAGGGAAATCGGCTGGAACCGGGTCCTTGGCTGAATCGGGGCAAACCGTCGGGGAGGGACCGCTGACCTGGAAACGGTAAGCGGGTGCTGTTTTGCCGCCAAAGCCTTGGTAAGGTCCGGCCGCGGCGGAAGAAAGAATTCAGGACTATGATACCAATTTTTCGTTTTTGCCCGCGACTGTGGGGTAGATCACAGATGAAATCGCCGACTTGCGATAATTTCAAGAATCTTGCCTTTCCCATCGAACCCGCGGCCAGCCCAATCCGACCAACATTGCGAGACGGCCATTGAGTGCGACACAGGCGGCTACGGACGACGTCCTGATCGCTCGGATCGCTCAAGGCGACCGGCTTGCCATGCAGGTGCTGTACGGAAGGCACCATGTCAGGGTGTTCCGGTTCGGGCTTCGGCTCGTTCGGGACGAACAGGTCGCGGAAGACCTCATCAACGAGGTTTTCCTCGATGTATGGCGGCAGGCCGGCAAGTTCGAAGGCCGATCCGCCGTTTCCACCTGGCTGTTGGCAATCACACGCTTCAAGGCCCTGTCTGCGCTGCGGCGCAGGAAGGACGGCGAACTGGACGACGAGGCCGCCAACGCGATCGAGGATACGTCCGACGATCCTGAAGTGGCGGCGCAGAAGAAAGATACCAGTGCAGCGTTACGCAAGTGCCTCGCGGCGCTTTCGTCAGAGCATCGGGAGATCGTCGATCTCGTCTACTACCACGAGAAATCCGTGGAAGAGGTCGCTGAAATCGTCGGGATACCCGAGAACACTGTGAAGACGCGCTTGTTTTATGCGCGCAAGAAATTGGCTGACCTGTTGAAGGCGGCCGGCATAGAACGGGGTTGGCCATGATGGCAGCGAGCAAGAAAATGCTGGATCAAGAACCCAGCGAAGTTGAAATGCTGTTGCCATGGCATGCGGCCGGTACCCTGAACGCACGCGATGCCCGCCGCGTCGATGAGGCGCTGGCGCGCGATACCGAACTCGTTCGGCAATACGCCGTGATCCGGGAAGAGTTCGCCGAAACCATCTCGCTCAACGAGAGTCTCGGCGCGCCGTCCGCGCGCGCCATGACGAAGCTGTTCGCCGCGATCGACGCAGAGCCTGCGCGCGCGCCGTCGGCCCCGTTCAATTTCTCGGCGCGGGTCGCAGAATTTTTTGCTGGCCTGTCGCCGCGGACGCTGGCCTGGTCGGCAAGTTTGGGCGCGCTGGCGCTGTTGCTGCAGGCCGGCGTGATCGGCGCGGTGCTGGTGAAGAACCGGACCCCGTCGTTCCAGACGGCGTCGCTGAGCACCAATGCACCCATCACCCGCGATCTCGGCGCGGCGGCGCCGCCATACGCGCTGGTACGGTTCGTGCCGGACGCGCGCGTCGCCGATATCACGGCACTGCTCGACAGCTATCAGGCCACGGTTACCGACGGCGCCAGGGGCGGCATGTTTCGGCTGCAATTCGGCAATGGCGCGATGAGCAAGGACGAAGTTGCCGGGCTGATGAGCAGGCTGCAGCGCGAGAAGATCGTCAGCCTCGCAGTGGCTGCGCCGTAGGCCGCGCCGCTATACCGCGCCGCAAAACCGAGGCGTCATGGTCAACGATCGCGCAAACTGGCTGACGGGAATGCAACGCACGGCGTTGGCATTGACCGCTGCCGCCTTGTCGTTGGCATACCCGGCTATCCCGGCGGTCCACGCGCAAAATGTCATGCGCTCGCCCAACCTCAACATCCAGTCGCGAATCCCGACCATCAATCCGGCCGTGACAACGCGGATCAATCCGAACATCGCGGTCGGAATTGGCAGAACGCCGCCCGGCGGCAATACGCCCCGCCCCGGTGTGTCGTCGACGCTTCCGAATGCGCGCTTTTCGCCGAACCTTTCGCCGGCCTGCAGCTACGCCCATCGTGACAGCAGCGGCGAATGCCGGGAGAAGCCGGTCGCGAGGTCCGATGGCGGCGGCGCCGGCAAGTCCGCCAGGATTGGCAATAACGGCGCCGCGAGCCGCAAGACGCCGCTGGCGGCGCTCAACCAGACCGCAATTCCCAATGAACTGGTGGCCGAGATCGATGGTTCGCTGTCGGACGCGCAGGCCGATGCGCTGGCACGGCGTCACGGCCTCGTGCGCCTGCAATCGCAGAATTTTCCGCTGATTGGCGCCACCATCGGGCTGTTCCGGATCACCGACCGCCGCCCGCTGGAGAAAGTGCGTCGCGAATTCGCTGCGGACACCAGGGTGCGCTCGGTGCAGCTGAATTTCCGCTACCTGCTGCAGGACCAGAAGGCGGCGGCGCACGGGGGAGATCCCGCACAATACGCGCTTGCCAGACTTCGGCTGCCGCAGGCCCACGCGCTGGCCAGCGGCGCCAACGTGACCATCGCCGTGATCGATTCCGGAATCGACGACAGGCATCCGGAGCTCGTCAACTCGGTTGCGGACAATTTCGATGCGCTCGGCAGCAAGGAAGGTCCGCATGTTCACGGCACCGGTATCGCCGGGGTGATCGTGGCGCATGCGCGGCTGATGGGGAGCGCCCCACAGGCCAGGATTCTGGGAATCCGCGCCTTCGGCACGGCAGCGAACGGTCCGGAAAGCACGACTTTCGTGATCCTGAAGGCGCTCAACCACGCCGCCCTGCACGGGGCGCAGATCATCAATATGAGTTTCGCCGGTCCGAAAGATCCGCTGGTCGAACGTGGTATCGGCGCCGCCGCGGCGAAGGGTATGGTGATGATCGCGGCCTCCGGCAACGCCGGCCCGAAATCGCCGCCGCTGTATCCCGCCGCCAACGCCAATGTGATCGCGGTGAGCGCCACCGACGCCAGGGACAAACTGTTTGCGGCATCGAACCGCGGCGGCCATGTCGCGATCGCGGCTCCCGGCGTCGATATCTTCTTGCCTGCTCCGGAGGAAAAATATCAGATGACGTCCGGAACCTCATTCTCCGCCGCCTTCATCAGTGGAATTGCGGCCCTGATGCTGGAGCGCAATCCTGCATTGAAGCCGGGCGAAGTTCGCTCCATCCTGACGAAAACGGCCCGCGATCTGGGCAAACCGGGTCACGATGATCAATTCGGCGCCGGCGCGGCCGATGCGTTTGCCGCAGTCTCGGCCGTCGTCGCCACGCCGTTCGCCGGGGGTTCGGCCACGCCGGCCGCCGAATCTGCCCCGGGCCGGCAGCAGGTCCCTCCAACACGGGCCCTGAACGAGCCCTCAGCCGCCATGGCCTCCGATGGATCGGCTACTGGCGGAGGAGTCCATCGTCCCGCCGCGAAATAAGATTCCGACTGAAACACCGGATTGTCATTCCAAAAATCCCGGCAAAAAGTCCAAAAAAATCCCGCGGTCGTTTGAACGTGCACCGGCGCTGCTGCGACCAATGTGTGTGGGAGCGGTTTATCGCTCCCCATCGAGGCTGTATTCGGCGCGAGCGCCCATCCACCCCAAGCGCCCATATGGCTTGACCCGTCCGGTTGTCCCCCCGGACGGGTCTTTCGTTTCTGCGGGCATTTCACGAACCGGTCCGAGGAAGCGGCGTCGGTCCACCGTCGGCGAACTCGTGCTCTCCGCAGTTCGTCCATGCCGGTTCGTGGCTTGACAGTGGATCAAGTGGAAAATCCAGCATTTATACGGATTTCCTCCGATGCCGGCGGCCTTGTAGGGTCACTTGCTGGACAACGCCGAAGTTTTCCACAAAATATCTCCGGCACGTTCGACTGATTCGTCTTCGTCCCCGTTGCGTCTGCGTCCGTTTTTCTCCTTACGGGCTTGTTTATGACACATCGATTGGACGTGGCGGATAGCCGCGACATTGTCGCGCGCTGGTGCAATCTCGCCGAGCAGCGGCTGGAATACCTCACCGAACTTTTCGAGACCGGCCGCTGGCGCCGCTTTCACAGTGAACTTGCGTTCCTCGAGAATATTCAGGAGGCCAAGACCGCGGTAGAAACCTGGCGCAGTCTGTCGGCGCGCGGGGCGGCGCTCGATCATTCCGCCCTCAATATGGCCTGGCTCGGACACACCCAAACGACATTGCCACGTGTCGAAAGGGTGCGCGATCCACTCGATCGGCTTCCGCCTCCGCAGGTGGAAATAGCTGCCGAATTGATGCCGCTGGAGGTTTCGATGCCAGATGAACCCGAGCAGGTCGTCTCGGAGGAAGCACCATCAGCGCTGGCGGAAACGTCACCCCTGGATGATCGTCATCGGCCGTCGCCGGACGCGATTGCGCAACGCTATCCGCTGTTGCGCAATGCGCTATAGGGCGCCGCGGCGTAAACAGATCATTCCGCTTTGGTCGTCTTTTGCGCATTGGGGCGGGCTGCAATGGCGTCGCTGTTGCCGAATATGCTCGAGAGCTGGCGCGTGCGCCCGGTGTCGATGCTGACATAGGCGGTCATGCCGGCGCGCAGCGGCGGCTCGCCGGACCGCTCGATAAGCCGCAGCCTCACGGGCAGGCGTTGTACGACCTTCACCCAGTTGCCCGAGGCATTCTGCGCCGGCAGGATCGCAAATTCGGCGCCGGTCGCCGGGCTGATGCTTTCCACCTCGGCATCCCAGGTGATGTCGGGATGCATATCGAGGATGACTTTCGCCTTCTGTCCGACGGTCACGTGGGTCAGGTCCGTTTCCTTGAAGTTGGCTTCGAGCCAGGGCCGCCGGTCGGTAACGAGTGCGAACAGCGGCGTCTGCGCCTTGACCTGCTCGCCGAGCTGGAGCCTGAAATTGACGACCACGCCAGCGCGCGGCGCCTTGATCTCGGTATAGGCAAGATCCAGCGCTGCGCGATCGCGCAGCGCCTGCTTTTCGCGGACTGCGGCGTATTGGTCGGTCGGCCTGTCCGGGTCGCCGCCGAGCGCCGCCTCCACACGGGCGATGCGCTGGTGCAGCACCGCGAGGCGGTCCTGCCCTTCCTGTTCCTCGCTGTTGGCCTGCTCGACCCTGGCGGTCGAAGTGACGCCGCGGCCTGACAGGTCGCGATGACGCTTGGCCTGGGTTTGAAGATAGGACAATTTGTTCTCGGCCTCGGTCGCCTCCGCGCGTATCTCGCGCAAGCTCACCTTGAGTTGCTCGACAGCGGCCCGCGCCGAATCGATCTCGGCCTCGGCCTTGGCGAGGGCCAACTGGTAGGTCGCGGGGTCGAGGCGCAGCAACACGTCGCCCGCTGCGACGACCGCATGGTCGCGAATGCGCAAGTCGACAATTCGCCCCTGCACCTCGCTCGCGACCTGGGTGATGTCAGCCTTGACGAACGCGTTCTCGGTCGAGACATGCCGGCCACCCTGCAGCCAGACCATCAGGGCCCCGAGCAGGACAAGCGCCGGCACGCCGATCAGCGCCCATGACCGCAGGCGCTTGCTCATGGCGCGACCTTCCCGTTGTGGCGGCGCGCAACCCGCGGGGTAGGTCTCCGGCCGGCAACGACGGTGCTTCCTGGCGGAGCGACATCCGCCCCAGAGACCAGGGTTTTCTTGACGCGCTGCAGCAACGCAATCAGCTGCTTGCTTTCGGGCGCGGAAAGGCCGGCGAGGGCGTCTTCGACGGTTGCTTCGGCGACGCGCCAGATGCGTTTGTGCACGCGCTCGGCTTCCGGCGTGAGATAGACCCGCTTGACACGGCGGTCCTCACGCTGGGTCCGGCGCGCCACCCAGCCATTGGCCACCAGCCGGTCGATCATGCGGCCTGCGGTCGCCTTTTCCACCTCCATCATCTCGGCAAGCTCCGATAGCGAAGCGCCCGGATGCCGATGCAGACGGGTCAGCACCAGCCATTGCGCCCGGGTGATCCCGAGCCGGCGCACGCGGCGATCGAACTCCGTCCGCAGCAGGCGGGCGACGTCGGAAATCACGACACCAATATACTCGTCGGTGTTTGGCATGCCGCAATTGTAGCGGTTGGGGAATTAGTAAGCTAGGTTTATAATATAGTAAGCTAGGTTATGACGCCGATCATCTCACGTCGCAGGGGACATGACCTCAGGCTCAGCAAGCGTCGATCCCGGGAGCCCGGCCATAATCATGACCGCGGCGCAGCGCTATTTGACCCTGGCCACCGTGGTGCTGGGGTCCTCGCTCTATGGCACGGCGTTGCTGACGACGTCGACCGTCCTGCCGCAGATGCAGGGCGCGATGTCGGCGACCCAGGACGAGATCGCTTGGGCGATGACGTTCAACATTCTCGCGACCGCGGTGGTGACGCCGATGACCGGCTGGCTGGTGTCCCGCTTCGGCACCAAGCGCGTGGTGGTGTACTCGATCGCCTGCTTCACGGTCGCAACCCTGCTGTGCGGGATGGCGCAGTCGCTCGAAATGCTGGTGTTGTGGCGCATCATTCAGGGCGGCGCGGGTGCACCGGTCGTACCGCTGTCGCAGTCGATCCTGTTCGCCACGTTCCCGCGCCACCAGCACACGATGGTGATGTCGATCTTCGGGATGGCGGTTGCGGTCGCGCCGGTGTTCGGTCCGGTTTTCGGCGGTCATCTTGCCGAGATCTACAGTTGGCGCTGGTCGTTCTATATGCTGGTGCCGATCGGCGTCTGCGCCACCATCGGCATGCACTTGACCTTGCAGTCTACAGTGCAGCTGGAAAAAGTTCGCTTCGACTGGACCGGCTTCCTCGCGCTCGCCACAGCGCTTGCCGCCATTCAACTCGTGCTCGCGCGCGGCGTGCGGCTGGACTGGTTCAACTCGACGGAGATCGTGATCGAGTGCCTGGTCGCGGCAATCGCATTCTACGTGTTCATTGTGCACAGCCTCGGCGCCCGCGCGCCGTTCCTGAACCTGAAGCTGCTGACCGATCGCAATTACGCGATCGGCCTGGCGCTGGTGACGATCTACGGCATGCTGAATTTCACGCCGATGGTGCTGCTGCCGCCGCTGCTGCAGCAGCATGTCGGATTTTCGGACGCGCTGGTCGGGCAGGTGATCGGATGCCGCGGCCTCGGAATGCTGTTGGGTTTTCTGGCCGCGGGCTTGATGAGTCGGATCGATCCGCGCATCAGCATGGCGTTCGGCTTTGGCCTGCAAACCCTGGCCGGACTGTGGATGCTGACCTTCGACCTCAACGTGACGATGGAGATCCTGGTCTTCAACAGCGCCATCCAGGGTTTTGCGGTCGGCGTCGTCTGGGTCCCGATCACGGTGGTGGCGTTCGACACCCTGGAGGCGAAGGACTACGCCGAGGCGTCCTCGATCTTCCATTTGCTGCGCAACATCGGATCAAGCTTCTTCATCTCGCTGTCGATCGCCGAGATCGTGCGCACGACCGGCGCCAATTACAGCCGGATGACCGAGATGATCACGCCCTATAACCGGGCGCTGACGACGCCCGACATGACGGGAGCGTGGAATTTCGATACGGTGCCGGGCCTCGCCCGGGTGGCGAAGGAAATCATGCGGCAGTCGGTGATGATCGGCTATCTGAACGCGTTCACGATGTACACGGTGGCGTCGGCGCTTGCTGTGGTATTCGTGCTGATGGTCCGCCGGCGCCGGAGGGCGGTCGCGTCCTGAGGGGTCCCGCCGCCTGGGCGGCAGAGACGAAGGCACTTATCTTCGCACCGCGTTGCTTCCCACCACCAGCTGGGCAAAGCGCTGCGCGCCCTCGGCGGACAGATCCGGCGTGATCGGCCGCGCGTGATCGAGTCCGACCACCGCGCCCCGCGGCGTTTCCGAGATCATATTGTTGTTGACGAGGGCCGTGCCCGCGCCTGTTGTCACCGACACGCCGACGCCGACGAAGGCATTGCGGATCACGTTGCCCGATATCACGACGTCACGCAGATACTTGCCCCAGCCGGCGATGATCCCGAACGATGGCGCGTTCTCGATCACGTTGCCGGTCACCGATGTATCGGCCTCGACATAGACGCCGATGCCGGCGTCGTCGTCCGGAGCCGTGCCGATCGGCCGTTTCGGCGCCAGGTTGCGAATGATGTTGCCCTGCACGACCGCAATGCGTCCGCCCTCGTTGAAGTTGCAGACCGAAACGCCCACGGCCGCACCATCGACGGTGTTGTTCGCAATCACCGCGCCTTCGAACGCGAATTCGCTGTACAGTGCCACCTCGCGAACGCCAGAGACGCTGTTGCCCGTGATCTGGATGTTGGAGGCCGAATTGCCGCGCACTGCGGAGTAGTCGCAGTTGCGGATGCGATTGCCACGCACGATGACGTTGCCGGCGCGAAACGCGTTGATGGCGTTGCCATATTGTCCCGAACCTCCGGGACCTGCCTTGATGTCCTCGATGCGGTTGTCGAGCACCAGGGTGCCGTCGTCGCCGATCGCGTGGCGCAGGATTTCGATGCCGTTGTCGTTGGTGTCGACAATGGTGTTGCGCGAGACCAGCAGGCCCTGCGCGTCGAATGAGGTGAATCCGGTGACGGCAATCTTGGAGATGATGTTGCCGCTGACCTCGCCGGAGCAGTTTTCGAACCAGATGCCGTTGCCGCCGCTGCCGGTGATCTCGCAGTCGACGATACGGATGTCGCGCGCGCTCATGCAATGCACGAGGCCACGCCGGGTCGGCAGCGGGATGCCGCCGCCGTCGAGCGTGATGTTGGTGAGGCCGATGCCGCCGGCGCCTTCGCCCTGCAGCATCGATGCCCCGCCGTTGAAGATCAGTTTGGTGGCGCCGCGGACGCCGACGAGTTGGGTGCCGCTCTGCAGCCGCAGCATGCCGGTGCGATAGACCCCCGGGGGCAGCGCCAGCGGCGCCTGTGCCCGCGCGGCCTCGTCGATCGCGCGTTGCAAGACCCTGGTCTGATCGTCGGGGCTGCCCGGCCGCACGCCGTATTGGGTAGCGTCGCGTCCCAGCGCCGAGGTCGGTGGTGCTGCGCGCGCGGCATCCGGCGACATCGCCAGCGCGCCGGCCACGCCGGCGGCGGATACTCCCATCAGATGGCGGCGATTGACGTCCATGATCGCGTCTCCGGCAGGCGCGCGTCGCGCGCGTCCTCGACATCTGGGATAACGCAAAAATGCGGCGGAGCGCGGTGAAGGCCAGCGCGGAAGACGCCGATTGTTGGGAGTAGGGTTAATCGTTAGCGAGCAGATTGAAGTCGTGCCGGTGGCCGCAGTCGTCGGTAGAGTTGGTGCGGCACGGCGCGAAGTGCGCCACTCTACGAAGCGTCAGTCGCCTTCCGCGTCACTCTTACCAATTCCAGCAGCATCGCCTCGCCGGCGTCGACCAGTTGTTCCAGCGTGACACGGTACGGCGCGCCCTTGCGTTGCTGGGCTGCATCGCGCGCCAGCGGCGGCACGTGCACGAAGGCGGCGAGGCGGGGCCCGTTGTCGCCGCAGGTCGCCTCGATCGCGCGCCAGCTCAGATAGTTGCAGAGGTAGCTTCCGGCATCGCGCGAGGCGCGCGCATCGACGCCGGTGCCGATGGCCGCGCGCAGCAGTCTTGCGGTGTGCGGGCCGAACATCATGGCGTCGGCGCCGCCTGCGATCGACCCCTTGTGCACCCTGGTCTGATCGGCGTCGGGCCACAGCGTGGTGACGGCGTTGCGGGCGCGGGTTTCGATCCGGACGTAAGGCGTGCGGGATGCGAGGCCGAACATCAGCAGCGCCTGCGGCCGGTGTTTTGTAAGCATTTCCGGCAGTTCGCGGTCGACCGCTCTGTAGGCCACCGGAAAGATGTGGCCGGACAGTTCGACATCGCTGAACGCGGGCCGGCGCAGCCGCAGCAGCCGCGCCACCAGCGGCTGGGTCGGATTGTACGGCGCGCCGGGGAACGGGCCGAAGCCGGTGATGAGAACGCGGAGCTTGCTGTTCAAATTGTTCCTCGGTCTTCCCGCCTGCAAGAAATGCCGTGGGGACGGCGACATTTCGGCAATCGAACCTATATAGCAAAGATGACCAAGAACGCATCTGCGGTCACCGTTCGCTCCCGTCGCGAGCCCGTCCTGGTTTGCAAGAAATGCTTCAAGCGCGTTCCGGGCGGCTCCAGAATCAAGCGTGCGCTGAAGTCGGCGGCGAAGAGCCTGCGCGATGCTCAGCCCGGCCGGCGCCCACGCCTCGTGATGACCAGTTGTTTCGGCATCTGTCCCAAGCGGGCCGTTGTCGTCGCGAGCGGAACGACACTGCATCGCGGCGAGTACATTTTGCTTGCGGATGCCGAACAGGTCGTCGATGCCGTCTCGTTGTTGATGCCGCCCGAGCGGCCCTGAGCATGCCCGATAGTGAGCCAAAGCGGGATGGAATCAGGGGCGGCGCGACCACCGGATCGCTTTTCCGCTCGTGCCGCGATGCAGCGTGACGGTATTTTGTTACCGGTAATTCTACGTTGCATGGGGTTGTTTTCGTGTTTTTTTATTGGAGCTCTGCAGCAGGCGTGGTGCCGTGTCCGGTGACGCCGGATCGGGGTGCTTCGCGCGGTCAAGTAAATCGATTCACCCCAACCCGTGGTGCTCCAGTTATCTCAGCAAGTCCGCGATCTGCTCGGCCGCCACGGCCGGCGCGATGCGGCCACCGGCCACCTCGGCCTCAATCTTCTTCACTTTGCCACGGATCGCCGGATCGGCGCGCAGCCGCGCCATCATCCGCTGCTCCAGCATCGACCACATCCATTTCACCTGCTGCCGCCGCCGCCGCTCGGCGAATTCGCCTGACGCTTTCATCGCGGTGCGGTGATCGAGGATCTTCTGCCAGAGTTCGGCGATGCCGGTGCCGGCTAACGCCGAATAGGTCAGCACCGGCGGCTGCCAGTGTTCCGAGTGCGGGGTGAGAATATGCAGCGCGCCACGATATTCGGCCGCCGCCAGATTGGCGCGCTTGATATTGTCGCCATCGGCCTTGTTGACCGCGATCATGTCCGCAAGCTCGACCAGGCCCTTCTTGATGCCCTGCAATTCGTCGCCGGCGCCCGGCAGCATCAGCGCCAGGAAGAAATCGGTCATGTCGCAAACCGCGGTCTCGGATTGGCCGATGCCGACGGTTTCCACCAGCACCACGTCGAAGCCCGCGGCCTCGCACAACAGCATCGCCTCGCGGGTTTTCGCCGCGACGCCGCCCAGCGTGCCGGAGGCCGGCGAAGGCCGGATGAACGCATGGTCGGAGGCGGAGAGCTGCGCCATCCGGGTCTTGTCACCGAGGATCGAGCCGCCGGTGCGCGCCGAGGAAGGGTCAACCGCGAGCACCGCGACCTTGTGGCCGTTTTCGATCAGGAACATGCCGAGCACGTCGATGGTGGTCGATTTGCCGACCCCGGGCGAGCCGGTGATGCCGACCCGGATCGCCTTGCCGGTATCCGGCAGGAGCGCCTGCACCAGGTCGCGCGCCATGGCCTGATGATCGCCGCGCCGGCTTTCGATCAGCGTGATGGCGCGTGCCAGCGCCGCGCGGTTGCCCGCACGGAGGTCTTTGGCCAATGCTTTGATGTCGGCGGAGGCAATTTTCGGCAGGGTCATGCCTTCGTTTACAACGGCCGGACGCGGCAGGCGAGGGGGCTTGAAGTCGGCTCAACCGGCCGGCTTGGGAGCCGGCGATTTGCGTTTCAGGCGCTGCCACAGCCAGAGCAGCACCGGCCAGATCACCGCGCCCATCGCCATGGCTGCGAGGATCGCCGAGATCGGTCGCTCGAAAAACGGCAGTATGCTGCCGTCGGATTTGATCAGCGAGGTGACGAACGCCTGCTCCACCATGGTGCCCATCACGATCCCGAGCACCATGGCGGCGACCGGATAGCCGTTCTCCTCCATGACGTAGCCGATGATCCCGAAGGTCGCGACCGTCACCACGCCGAACATGTTGTTGCCGATCGCAAACGAGCCGACCGCGCAGCAGAGCATGATGACCGGCATGATCGAGGAACGCGGCGCGCGCAGCACATGGCTGGCGAGGCGGATCATGACGATGCCGAGCGGGATCATCAGCAGGTTGGCGATGATGAACATCAGGTAGATCGCATACATGCTCGACGCTTTCTCGGTGAACAGCGTCGGTCCGGGATTGAGCCCCTTCATGTAGAGCACGCCGATCGCGATCGCCGCGATGGTGTCGCCGGGAATGCCGAACAGCAGCGACGGCACCCAGCCCGAGGCGATGCTGGCATTGTTGCTGGCGCCGGCCTCGACCAGGCCCTCGACATGGCCGGTGCCGAATTTCTCGGGCTCCTTCGAGAAGCGCTTGGACATCGCGTAGCTGACCCAGGCCGCCATGTCGGCGCCGGCGCCCGGTAGCACCCCGATGATGATCCCGATGATGTTGCCGCGGGTCATCTGAACGTTGTATTTCTTGGTGAGATTCCACTGGCCCGCCAGGATGCTTCCGAACTTGCGGCGGGGGATCGGCGGCGGCTCCGGCGTCAGCATCGCGCGCATCACCTGCGCCACGGCGAAGACGCCGACCAGCGCCGGGATCGGTTCGATGCCGCCGAACAGGTCGGTGAGGCCAAAGGTGAAACGCGGCACGCCGCCGGGGTTCTCGATACCGACGCACGCCACCAGCAGGCCGATGAACATCGCGGCGATGGCCTTCACGGGGGAGGAGCGCGCCACCAGCGTGGCGCACATCAGGCCGAGGAAGGCGAGCCAGAAATACTCGAAGGTCGAGAACGACAGCGCGACTTCGGCCAGCGGCGGCGCCAGGATCATCAGCGAAAGCGTGCCGGCGATGCCGCCGACGGCGGAGAACCATACGCCCGCGCCGAGCGCGAGTTCGGCTTCGCCCTTGCGGGTCATGGCATAGGCTTCGTCGGCATAGGCCGCCGAAGCGGGGGTTCCCGGGATGCGCAGCAGCGCGCCGGGGATGTCGCCGGCGAAGATCGCCATCGTCGACGCCGCCACGATGGTGGCGATCGCGGCGATCGGGGAAAGGTAGAACGTGACCGGCACCAGCAGCGCGGTCGCCATGGTGGCGGACAGGCCCGGCAGCGATCCGATCACCAGCCCGTAGACCGATGCCGCCAGCAGCGCGATGACGACTTCCCACGTCGAAATCAGGGCGAACGCATCCATCAGGGTGTTAAGCATCGATCACCACGGCATCGGCAGCAACCCGATCGGGAGCGGCACGCGCAAGAGCTTGCTGAAAATCAGATGGATGCCGATCGGCGCCAGCACCGCGAGCGGCAGCGCAAGCTTCCACCGGGCGCCGAGCGCGGTGGCCGTCGCGTAGACGATCAGCGCGGCGGTGATGATGAAGCCCAGGCGGTCGGCCGCCGCCACGTAGAACAGCAGCAGCGCGGGCGGCAGCAGGGCGCGCAGTCCATAGAACTTGCCGGGAGGCGCCTTGGCTTCGCCACCCTCGATCGGAACGATCTCTTCCTTCTCTTCGAAGGTGCTGCCGATGCCGAACGTGATCGCGAGCCCGCAAAGCGCGAGGCCGGTCCCGATCACCAGCGGGAATACGTTGGGGCCGACCGGCTGGCCGGGCACCGGCGGCAGCAGCCAGCCGCCATAGGCGGCGGCGCCGCCGAGGAGAACGAGAAACGATCCCGTGACGCGATCGGGAAGACGCATGAACCGGCCCCACGGAGGTCCGAGGAAGTGAGCAGGCGGGACGGATCAGGCCTTGGAGAGGCCCGCGGCCTTCATCGCCACGCCCATCTGGGCGTCGCCCTTGTCCATGAAGGCGGCGAACTGGGCCGCATCGCCCCACACCGTTCCGAAACCGCGATTGCCCATGAAATCCTTGAACTCTGGGGAGTCGTAGACCTTCTTCAGCGACGCGGTGAGTCTGGTCGCGACATCGGCGGGGAGGCCCTTCGGCCCCGCGATGCCGCGCCACGCGCCGGTCGAATAGTCGATAGCCATCGCCTCCTTCAGCGTCGGCACATTGGGGAAGGCGGGATTGCGCGCCGGCGCCATGATGGCGAGGCTGCGCGCCTTGCCGGCCTCGATGATCGCGCGCGCTTCCGGCACCGAGCAGGTGGTGAGGTCGAGACCGCCCGCCGCGAGATCCTGCATCGCCGGTGCGGCGCCGTTCGACGGCACCCAGGCGACCTGGTTGGCGGGAAGTCCCATGGCCTGCATCCAGCCGACCAGCGCGAGATGCCAGATGCCGCCCTGGCCGGTGCCCGAGGCCTTGAACTTGCCGACCGGTGCGGCCTTGATGGCGTCGGCGAGTTCCTTGACGGTCTTGTAGGGCGATGCGGAGCCGACCTGGATGCCGGGCGGGTCTTCGTTCATCAGCGCCAGCGGTGTGTAGCTCTTCGGCGCCAGTTCGGTCAGTCCCTGCCAGTGCATCATTGAGATTTCCACCGTCAACATGCCGATGGTGTAGCCATCGGGCGTTGCCGAGGCGATCGCCGAATGCCCGACGACTCCGGAACCGCCGGTGCGGTTGATCACGTTGAAGGGCTGGCCGAGGTCCTTCTCCAGAAGTGCCGCGACGATGCGCGCGGTCGCGTCGGTGCCGCCGCCGGCGCCCCACGGCACGATCACGGTCACCGGGCGCGCCGGATAGGCTTGCGCCAAGGCTGGCCTGGAACCGAGGGCAGCGAAAGCCGCCGCAGCGGCGGATGAAGCCGCGAATGCGCGGCGGGTTATCTTGGGCATGGCGTTACTCCCGGTGGCGCGAGTGAAGTCAGGCGCTCTTATGATGCGAGCATTCTAGCCAGCTTTGCGTTGCGGTCGCAAGGCATCAGCCTGGACCGAGGGTGAGTAAGCGACAGCGCCGTGCTACTCTGCCGCTTCGCTGTGCCCCAGCCGCGCATTGAGCTTATGGATCAACTCCTCGGCGGCATCCGCGATCACCGTGCCCGGCGGGAAGATCGCCTCGGCGCCGGCCTTGTACAGCGCGTCGTAATCCTGCGGCGGCACCACGCCGCCGATGATGATCATGATGTCGTCGCGGCCCTGCTTCTTCAGCGCGGCCTTCAGCTCCGGCACCGCCGTAAGATGCGCGGCGGCCAAGGACGACAGCCCCAGAATATGCACGTCGTTCTCGACCGCCTGCCGCGCCGCTTCCTCGGCGGTGGCGAACAGCGGCCCGATGTCGACGTCGAAGCCGACGTCGGCAAAGGCCGACGCGATTACCTTTTGGCCGCGGTCGTGGCCGTCCTGGCCGATCTTTGCCACCAGGATGCGTGGGCGGCGGCCTTCCGCATCCTCGAAGGCGTCGATCAGCGTCTGCACTTTTTCGACCCGGTTGGACATGGTGGCCGCCTCCCGCTTGTAGACGCCGGTGATGGATTTGATCTCGGCGCGGTGCCGGCCGAACACCTTCTCCATCGCATCGGAGATTTCGCCGACGGTGGCTTTGGCGCGCGCGGCGTCGATCGCCAGCGCCAGCAGGTTACCGTTGCCTTCACCTGCGCTGCGGGTCAGCGCCGCCAGCGCCTCGTCGACGTCCTTCTGGCTGCGCTCGGATCGCAGCCGCGCCAGCTTGTCGATCTGCAACCGCCGGACGGTGGAATTCTCCACCTTCAGCACGTCGATCGGCGCTTCATTGACCGGTTTGAACTTGTTGACACCGATCACCGCCTGCTTGCCGGCATCGATCCGTGCCTGCGTCTTGGCGGAGGCTTCCTCGATCCGCAGTTTCGGCACGCCGGCCTCGATCGCCTTGGCCATGCCGCCGAGCGCTTCGACTTCCTGGATATGGCCCCAGGCTTTGGCAGCGAGATCGCGGGTCAGCCGCTCGACATAATAGGAGCCGCCCCAGGGATCGATGATGCGGTTGGTGCCGCTTTCCTGCTGCAGGAACAATTGCGTGTTGCGCGCGATCCGGGCGGAGAAATCGGTCGGCAGCGCCAGGGCCTCGTCGAGCGCATTGGTATGCAGCGACTGGGTGTGGCCCTGCGTCGCCGCCATCGCCTCGATGGTGGTGCGCATCACGTTGTTGTAGACGTCCTGCGCGGTCAGCGACCAGCCCGAGGTCTGGCAATGCGTGCGCAGCGAGAGCGAGCGCGGATCCCCAGGGTTGAACTGCGTCAAGAGCTTGGCCCACAGCAGCCGCGCCGCGCGCATTTTTGCCACTTCCATGAAAAAATTCATGCCGATGGCCCAGAAGAACGACAGCCTGGGTGCAAAACGGTCGACATCGAGCCCGGCGGCAAGGCCGGCGCGGAGATATTCGACGCCGTCGGCCAGCGTGTAGGCGAGCTCGAGGTCCTGGGTCGCGCCGGCTTCCTGCATGTGATAGCCGGAGATCGAGATGGAGTTGTACTTCGGCATCTTCTGCGAAGTGTACGCGAAAATGTCGGAGATGATCCGCATCGAGGGCGCCGGCGGATAGATGTAGGTGTTGCGCACCATGAACTCTTTCAGAATGTCGTTCTGAATGGTGCCCGACAATTTCTCCGGCGGCACGCCCTGTTCCTCGGCCGCCGCCACGAACAGCGCGAGGATCGGCAGCACCGCGCCGTTCATGGTCATCGACACGCTCATCTGGTCGAGCGGAATGCCCGAGAACAGCGTGCGCATGTCGTAGATCGAATCGATCGCCACGCCGGCCATCCCGACGTCGCCCGAGACGCGCGGGTGGTCTGAGTCGTAGCCGCGGTGGGTGGCGAGGTCGAATGCGACCGAGAGGCCCTTTTGGCCGGCAGCGAGGTTGCGGCGGTAAAACGCGTTGGAATCCTCCGCCGTGGAGAAGCCGGCATACTGCCTGACGGTCCACGGCTGGTTGACATACATCGTGGGATAGGGGCCGCGCAGGTACGGCGCGATGCCGGGCCAGGTTTCCAGGAAATCGATGCCCTCGAGGTCGGCTTCGCCATAATCGGGCTTTACCAGGATGCCTTCGGGCGTCAGCCACGGTTCGGCGGCGCCGGCGGCTTCGGTGCTGGCCGTCTTTTGAAAAGCGATATTCGCGAAGTTCGGTATACGGCTCATGGGCCTCCATCATAGCACGCGCGACCCCCGGGGTCGCCACTGTCAATCATGGTCGGGATGCTGGCGGCTGACGATTCCGCCAAGCTTCTCCGGACCGTAGTTCTGCAGCGTGGTCAGGCTCGGCAGGTTGGCAACACCCACAACCCAGCCGAGCCGGGATTCGGTTCCATACTGCCGCGTCGGCACCACCCGGTCGGGGCGGTCGAAGGCGCCGGTCATGATCTCGATCCGTGGACCGTCGATGAGACGGTAACTCAGCGGCGTGCCGCAATCCCGGCAGAAGTCGCGCTCGGCGATCGAGGAGGAGCGGAACGTGGCCGGCTTGCCCTTGGTCCAGGCAAAATCGGCGTGTTCGATATCCGCAAACGAAGCGAAGGGTGCGCCGGACGCCTTCTGGCACATCCGGCAATGGCAGATGCTGATCTTGGCGGGCGGCGCCGACAGCGCAAAGCGAACCGCGCCGCATTGGCAGCCGCCTGTCAGAACCGGTTTTACCGACGATGTCATGCTCGCTCCATTTGCTGCCAGGCGCCCTGTAGCGCCGCCAGCGCGTCGCCGCCGGCAAAGACGAAGTCGCCGACTCCCGCGTCGCGTAGGGCTGCTTCCAGATCGCCGGGGCGTCCTGCCAAATAGATATATCCTGCCCCGGCGCCTTGAAGGGCTCTTGCGGCAGCCGGCGCCCGCGCGGCATAGACCTTGTCCGACGAGCACAGACAGGCCAGCTCCGCGCCGGACACCTTGAAAGCTGCGGCGAGGTCCGTCGGATCCGAAAATCCTTCGGAATCTACCGTTTCGATCCCGCCGGTCTCGAAAAAGCTTTTCGCAAAGGTGGCGCGTGGGGTGAAGTCGGCTGCTGTCCCGAGATTGGCGAGGAAAACCTTGGGCCGCGCGCCGGATTTTTTCAGGAACTGATCCGAGCGATCGCGCAGGCGTTCGAACGGCGCCGCCAGCCGCATCGGCGGCAACGGATCGAATTCTATCCTGGATCCGCCATAGGGCGCGAGCTCAACCGGTTTGGCGTCGAGCACCGCCACCTGCGCCTCATGCAGGTTGGGAAATTCGGTGGCGCCCGTCAGTACCTCCTGGCGCCTGGCAATGTTGGCCTCGCGCGCTTTTCGGGTCGCGGCGACCTTGCGCTGGATCAGGTTTTGCTCGAGGGCAGCAAACACGCCGCCGGCTTCCTCGATCTCCTGGAACAATGACCACGCCGCTTCGCAAAGCTGTTGAGTCAGGGTCTCGATGCCGCCGGAGCCGGCGGCGGGATCGGACACTCTGGCCAGATTGGATTCCTCCAGCAGCACCAGTTGGGTGTTGCGCGCGGCGCGCCGCGCGAACGCATCGGGCAGTCCCAGCGCCAGGGTGTGCGGCAGCACGTTGATGCTGTCGGCGCCGCCGAGCCCGGCGGAGAATGTCGCCACCGTCGCGCGCAGCATGTTCACGTAAGCGTCGCGCTGGGTCAGCATTCGCCAGGCGGTATCGGCGGCGATGAACAACGGCCTCGGCGCAAGACCGCTGGCCTGCTCGACCCTCGCCCACAACAGCCGCAGCGCGCGAAATTTCGCCATGGTCAGGAACTGATCGGCATCGGCGGCTAGCCGGGCATAGATCATGCCTTGCGCGTCTTCCAGCGCGATGCCGGCGCTCTCGATCGCGCGCAGATAGGTCACGCCGGCCGCCAGCGCGAAGGCCAGTTCCTGTACTTCCGACCCACCGGCGTCGTGGATGACCCGTCCGTCGGCTGCCGCTAGCGGGCCTTTGAATCCCATGGCTGCGAGGTCTTTGATCGCGCCGGTGAACGCGGGCACGATTTCGGGCCAGGCATGGGGACTCGATCCCGATACCGCGCAGGCGCCGATCGGATCGAGACCGAAACGGATATCGCAGGCGGCGGGATCCACGCCCCCACGCTTGACATATTCGGCGATGTGGATGGCAGCCGTCCGCGACTGCGGGCCGATCTGGAGCTCGATCGCGATCCCGGCATTGATGAAAACGCCGTCCAGGACCTTCTCGACCGTGTCCGCCGAGGGATCCAGCCCAAAACCATGGGCGCCATTGGCACCCGCGAAGACCAGGGTCAGCCCGTTGGCGCCATTCTCGAGGTCGTGCAGCGCCTGCGCGTTGGCAAGCGCGGCATCCGGCTGGTCGATCCGCTGCATGATCTGCCAAGGTGCCGCCGGAGGCCGTCCTACGATCGGCGGGGCACCGCGTGCGCGCGGATAGATTGGTTCGATCTTCAGGCCGTCATAGGTCTTGCCGACCAACTTCTCGAACGGCGCGCCCTTCAGCACGCCATCGACCAGCTTGCGCCAGTCGTCGTAGGTCGCCGGCGCGAAATCCGCCGCCAGCCGCAGGTCGTCATCTATAGATGCCATTGACGCAGATCGCTCCCGGGCCCGTTCTTTGTTGGCTGGAAAATGCCACGTGGCGTTGGCCAAGCCAAACGGTTGTTTTGGCCCCTTTGGTCAGTTCAGGGGCGGCAACTGCTCGATACCAGCCGTGGACAGCCCGGCCAGCGCCGCCGCCACGCTGCGACCGGCAATGACGCGATCGGGGGCGATCTCCGCCAGCGGCAGCAGCACAAAAGCGCGTTCGAACAGCCGCGGGTGCGGCAGCGTCAGTTCCGGCTTCTGGATCGAGAGGTCGTCATAGGCGATCAGGTCTAGGTCGAGGGCGCGCGGACCCCAGCGCATCTCCTTGGTGCGATCGCGGCCGAACTTGTGTTCGATCTTGTGCAGCGTGAACAGCAGCGCATGGGGGTCGAGACTGGTCTCGATCTCGATACAGGCGTTGATGAAGCGCGCCTGCTGCACTTCGCCCCAGGGTGGCGTGGCGTAATCGGACGAACGCGCCAGCAACGTCGCCTGCGTCATGCCGCAGATGTTCGCAATCGCCTTCTGAAATGTCGCGCGGACGTCACCGACATTGCCGCCAAGCGCGATCAGGACGTCAGCCATGCGACAGCGCTTGCCGCGTGCGGGTCAGCACCACGCCGACATCCTCGAAAATCGCGGCAATTGGGGCATGCGGCTTGTGAACCGTGACCTTGATCGCGCTGACGCGGGGAAACGCCGCCAGGATGGCTTCGGCCACGGCGCCGGCCGCGCGTTCCAGCAGCTTGTAATTGGCATGCTTGAAGGCCGCAGTCGCGGTCGCGACCACGTTCGAATAGGACACGGTGTCGGCGAGGCGATCCGTGCGCGAAGATTCCGACAGGTCTATCGAGAGTTCGAGGTCGATGACAAAGCGCTGCCCGACCTCGGTCTCATGTTCCATCACGCCGTGGCGGGCATGGATGACGACGCCGGTGATGAAGATCGTATCGGTCATCGTCTCTCCTCGATCGCCGCGGCCACCCGCAGTGCCTGTACGGTTTCCGCCACGTCATGGGTCCGAATGATCCGGGCACCGCCCCTGGCCGCAATGAGATGCGCCGCGATCGACCCTCCCAGCCGCCGATCGGGCTCCGAAGGGACGACCGAACTGATAAAGCGCTTGCGCGATGCGCCGACCAGCAGGGGCAGGCGGAACGCGCCGAGTTCGTCCAGCCGGGCCAGCGCCGTCATGCTCTGCTCCGCGGTCTTGCCAAAGCCGATGCCGGGGTCGAGCACGATTTTTTCACGTGAAATCCCGGCCTCGTCGGCGATCGCCAGTGAGCGCGTAAAGAAAGCTGCGATATCCCTCATGATGTCGATGTCTTCATCGACGCGATCGCGATTGTGCATGACGATAACGGGCGAATGGCGTTCCGCCAGCAACCTCGCCATATCCGGATCGCGCTGCAGGCCCCAGACGTCGTTGGCGACAGATGCGCCTGCGTCGAGCGCCCAGCCGACCACGGCCGCTTTCATGCTGTCGATGGAGACGGGAACACCAAGCGAAACCACCTCGGCCAGGATCGGCCTCAAGCGCTGCAGTTCTTCCTCCGCGGTGACCGGCTGCGCACCGTAGGGTCGGGTGGATTCCGCCCCGATGTCGATGATGTCGGCACCCTCGGCGATCATGCGGCGGGCCTGCGCCAGCGCGTGCTCCGGCGCGACGAATTGTCCGCCGTCGGAAAACGAGTCCGGGGTTATGTTGAGGACCCCCATCACCAAAGGATGGAGCCTGGATAACATCGTCCTCAGCACCGGATGATCTGCCGGGGCGGCGGCCGGGGCGGGGCTGGACGTGGTCGCGATCATGCGGTCGCTTTGCGCGGTCCGTGCATGGGAGTCAAGATGCCGCGCGTTCGGCCCGAGCCGCTTCAAGGCGGCCCGACAAAGTCACTTTCAGTAGGTGATTTTAGGTTGAAGCTTGCGAGCCTTTTCAATCAGCTGCTCCACCGACTTCTCCGAAGGCAGGACCCGGACGAGTTTACGCTTGGTATTCACCTCTTTCATGTTCTGCGTCAGTCGCGCCGGGTTGCGCAGCGCGAGTTCGCGAACCGTGGTGACGCCGGCAGCGCGCACCAGCCCAATCTTTGCCTTGCCCATGCCGGGAATTCGCATGTAGTCGGAGACATTGGCCCATTCGAGCAGTTGCTGCTCGCTGATGCCGGTCTTATCCGCGAGCGCCTTGCGCCCCTTGACCGTGCGCGCGGCTTCAAGCAGCCCTTCTGTGGTACGTATGCCCAGCGATTTCAGTTTCGATGCGGCAAAGGCTGGAAGGCCGTCAATCTCGGAGATGGAATATGTCATGATACTCAATATCAAAAAGGTGCTTTAAGCGAACTGACTGAGGCCCGGCGTTCCTGCGATGATCTCGCCCATCTGATCCGCTCCGATTCTGTCACGGCCAAATCTCAAAAGTTCACGCGCGATGTTCTGAATTTGACCCATACCCAAACCAAGTCCCATCAACTTGGTTCCTAACGCCATCAGGCCGCCGCCCATCAGCTTCGCGAAACCGCCGCCGTTGCCGGAGGCGGCAATTGCGGCCTCGGCGCCGGGAATCTGGTCAATCAATGCCTGAACCTTGTCGGAAGGGCCCTCGCTGCGGAGGAAGCCCAGCATGATGCCGATGGTTTTTTCAGCCACAGCTTCATCGATCCCGGCCTTTGCAGCCAGATGCCCAATCAATTCGTCCATATTGCCCCGCCCCCGACCCGTTGCTTGCCGAGCCCTTGCTTGTGAATTTATCTTGATCTTCCGCATTGCGAATTACAAGCGATCCCCGCATTCGAAGCCTGTTTCATCCGAGATCGCGTCGCGAGTGTTGCAGCGTTGCAAGAGTGAGTGCGCGAATTTAGGGATTTGCCGCCAGTCCAGCAGCTTCACTGCAACTTTCGTCGACCGATCGAACAAGATCGGTCGGTCTTCGTCCAGAAGAGCCGGAGCCTTCCGATCCCCGGAAGCCGTTGACCGGTTTCAATCGGCTTGCAAGATGCGGTATGATAAGGCGTCTGGCGAATGAAACCCTTGACTGAAGCTCTTGGGTAGGCGCGCGAAGAGGCGATGCAATGGCTACGTCTGAAAAAATGGCTACCTCCGAGAACAAGATGGCCGATACCGGCGACAAGCTTTTCATTGGAAAGAGTGAGCAGCCGGCGTGGCTGTCGCTGGGGCTCGCCAACCGCCACGGTCTCGTCACCGGTGCCACCGGAACTGGCAAGACGGTCTCGCTGCAGGTGATGGCTGAGGGATTTGCACGCGCGGGCGTTCCAGTGTTCGCGGCGGACATCAAGGGTGACCTCTCGGGCATCGCCGAAGTCGGCGAGGCCAAGGACTTCATCCTCAAGCGGGCCGCGGAAATGAGCCTCGCGTACCAGCCGGACCAGTTTTCAACGGTGTTTTGGGACGTGTTCGGCGAGCAGGGCCATCCGGTGCGCGCCACGGTCACCGAAATGGGGCCGCTGTTGTTGTCGCGGATGCTCGACCTCAACGACGTGCAGGAAGGTGTGTTGAACGTCGCATTCCGCGTTGCGGACGAGAACGGACTGACGCTCATCGACTTGAAGGATCTGCGGTCCCTGCTGGATGCAATCGTCCCCGACACCGGCAAAAAGGCGGCTGATCGCGAGGAGGATCCGCTGGCGCCGATCCGCAAGGCAGCCCAGGCCTTCGGCAATGTGACCAAGGCGACGGTCGGAACCATCCAGCGGCAGCTTCTCGTGCTGGAGAACCAGGGCGCGAGCAAATTTTTCGGCGAGCCGGCGCTGATTCTGAAAGATTTCATGAAGACCGACGCCGACGGCCGCGGCATCGTCAATATTCTGGTCGCCGACAGACTGATGCAGAGCCCGCGCCTGTATTCAACCTTCCTGCTGTGGATGCTGTCGGAACTGTTCGAGGAGCTGCCGGAGGTCGGCGATCTGCCGAAGCCGAAGCTCGTGTTTTTCTTCGACGAGGCGCACTTGCTGTTCACCGATGCGCCGAAGGCGCTGCTGGACAAGATCGAGCAGGTCGTGCGCCTGATCCGCTCCAAGGGCGTCGGAGTGTATTTCGTCACCCAGAACCCGATCGACGTGCCGGACAAGGTGCTGGCCCAGCTGGGCAACCGCGTGCAGCATGCGCTAAGGGCCTTCACCCCGCGCGACCAGAAGGCGGTTGCGGCAGCAGCGAAGACATTCCGGCCCAATCCGAAGCTCGACACCGCCCAGGTGATTACGGAACTTGGCAAGGGCGAGGCACTGGTATCGTTCCTGGAGGGCAACGGCACACCGGCGATGGTCGAACGCGTTATGATCCGACCGCCAACCGCGCGGATGGGACCGATTGCGCCGCAGGAACGCGAGGCGATCATGGGCAAGAGCCCCGTGAAGGGAAAATATGACGTCACGGTCGATGCTGATTCCGCCTATGAGATGCTGCAGAAGCGTGTCGCTGGCACCGCGGCGCCCGCGGACGGTTCGGCTGGCGCCGGCGGCGGCGAAGGCGGGGGATTTCTCGGGCAGATCGGCGCGATGGTCGGGACGATCTTCGGCACCAATGTCAAGCGGGGGAAACTGTCGACCGGCCAGGTTGTCGCGCGAAGCGTCGCGCGCACGGTCACCAACCAGGTGGCCGGTGGGGTCGCGGCCAGCGTCGGTAAGTCCCTTGGCGGCGCGATGGGCAGTTCGGTCGGTCGCGCGCTGGTGCGCGGCGCGCTTGGCGGGCTGCTGCGACGATAGGATCCGACGCGGCGACGCGATCTCCCTCTGATCTTCCAGGAAAGCTTACGTGTGTTGAGATATCCGTCGTTGCGAGCGCCGCTCGATATCCTGTTTCTGGTCTGTTGCATCGCGCTGACGGCCGACGTTCTCGTTCCGGAAATCTGGGGCAACGGCAAGACCAAGGACTATCCGCTGTGGTTCTGGGCCGGACAGCAGGTGCTGGCGGGCAAGGACCTCTATCCCGGCAATCCCAATGGCTATTTCGATTTCATCTATCCGCCGCTGTCGGCGGTGCTGCTCGCCATCCCGAGTTATTTCGGCAAGATACCGCTCTATTTGCTCCTGTCGCTTCTCAACGCCATCGCGTGGTGGATGACGGCGCAGTTCTCGCATGCGATGGCGGGCTCCGGCCGGACGCCCGGCCCCTGGCTGTTCGCACTGCCGGGTTTCGTCACGATTACCTTTGTGTTCGACATGTTCGATCTCGGACAGCCGAACCTCGTGCTGCTGGCGCTGATGCTGTTCGCCTTCTGGCTGCTGCAGCATGGCCGGCCGTGGATGGCGGGCAGCATGTTTGCGCTGGCCACGGCGATCAAGGTGTTTCCGGTGGCGGTGCTTCCCTATCTGATCTGGCGGCGGCAATGGGCGACCGCCGCGAGCATGGTGGTGTTCCTCGGTCTGTTCCTGTTCGTGCTCCCGGCGCCGTTCCGCGGCTATCAGCACAACGTCGCCGAGTTGAAGACGTGGTACCAGGCCATGGTGGGGTCGAGTTCGGAGAAGGGATTTGGCCAGCGCGATGAACAGAACTGGTCCTGGGTCAATCAGTCCATCATCGCGATGACGCATCGGCTGACGCGGCCGGTCAACTACAACCAGGATGATCCGACGAAGCCGCCGCGCACCATGAATCTTGCCGATGTCAGTTTCAAGACAGCCAACTGGATCGTGCTCGCAATATCATTCCTGATCGGGGCCGGATTCCTCGCGGTGATGCCTTCGCGCGCGCGGATAACGCCCCGGTCAAACGCCGAAGAGCTTGGCATCCTGTTCTGCCTGATGACGGTGGCGTCGCCGCTGGCCCGACAATACTACTTCATGTGGCTGTTCTTTCCGGTCACCGTCCTGATCCATCGGGCGGCCTATGACCCGCGCGCCGCGGTTCGGGCGGGCACATGGGCAGCGCTGGCGTTCGCGGGAGGCCTGATGTGCCTGTCGTTTCCGGTGTTTCCCAACGACCTGCAGGCCTGGGGGAACAATCTCGCGGCGGCCGCCGTGATTACGGGCGGACTGGTCTGGCATATTCTGCATCCGTCGCCGGATGCCGCCGCCTTGCCTCCCGGCGCCGGCGAGCTACAACCTGAACCACAAGTGCACCCCCGCTAGCCAGGGAAGATCGCAATGTCCAACGCGGCGCAACTTCAGCCGGTTCTCGATCGCATCGATGCCGATTTCGACAACAGTCTGGAGCGGCTGTTTGCCCTGCTGCGGATCAAGTCGATCTCGGCCGATCCCGCCTTTGCCGGGGATTGCAGGGCGGCGGCCGACCACCTTGCCGCCGACATCGCGACGCTCGGTTTTGCGACCGAGGTCAGGCCGACCGCCGGTCATCCCGCCATTGTCGCCAAGCCCAATGGGAAGGCCAATGGCGGCAGGGGTGGACGGCCGCATGTACTTTTCTATGGTCACTACGATGTGCAGCCGGTCGATCCGCTCCATCTCTGGCATCGCCCGCCATTCGAGCCTGTGGTTACGGACCACGCCGACGGGCGCAAGATCATCGTCGCGCGCGGCGCCGAGGACGACAAGGGCCAGCTGATGACCTTTGTCGAAGCCTGCCGCGCCTGGAAATCGGTGACTGGATCGCTGCCGGTCGACATCACCATCGTCATCGAGGGTGAAGAGGAAATCGGATCGAAGAATTTCGTGCCGTTTCTCGAAGCCAACAAGGATGACCTCAAGGCCGACTTCGCGCTGGTCTGCGACACCGGCATGTGGGATCCGGATACCCCGGCGATCACTACCTCGCTGCGCGGGCTGGTCTACGACGAGGTCAAGATCAAGGCGGCCAATCGCGACCTGCATTCCGGCATTTTCGGCGGCGCGGCGCAAAACCCGATACGGGTGCTCACGCGCATTCTCGGCGGCCTGCATGACGAGAATGGCCGCATCACGATCCCCGGCTTCTATGATGGCGTGAAGGACCTTCCGCCGGATATCCTGGCGCAATGGAAAAACCTGAACCTGACGCCGGAGTCCTTTCTCAAGCCAATCGGTCTTTCGCTTCCCGCCGGCGAAAAGGACCGCCTGCTGATCGAGCAGGTCTCGTCGCGCCCGACCTGCGATATCAACGGCATCCTCGGCGGTTACACCGGGGAGGGGTCCAAGACGGTGATCGCGGCGGAAGCTTCCGCAAAAGTCTCGTTCAGGCTGGTCGAAGGACAGCAGCCGGACAGAATTCGACAAGCGTTTCGTGATTACGTCACCGCGCGATTGCCGGCAGATTGCGCGGCCGAATTCATCGACCATTCCAACGCGCCGGCCATCGCGCTGGACTGGAACATGAAGCCGCTCGCCGCCGCCAGGCGCGCTTTGACCGAGGAGTGGGGCAAGGAAGCGCTGCTGATCGGCTCGGGCGCATCGATCCCGATCGTCGCGGATTTCAAGCGCACCCTCGGGCTCGATACCGTGCTGGTGGGTTTTGGGCTGGACGACGACAATATCCATTCGCCGAACGAGAAATATGACCTGAAGAGTTTTCACAAGGGCATTCGCTCATGGGCAAGGATTCTGGCGGCGCTGGCGGAGGCGCCGCGGTAAGGCGGTCGCGTAGGAAGAGTGGAGCTTCGCTAGTCCGAACTGCGCACAATTCCATCAACGTCATTGCGAACCAACGGGTCGCGCGAACGCGCGTAGATTTGGCAGAGGCGCGCACGCCGTGCCCACCACCTCTCCGGTCGGTTGTCTTCAGCGGTGGGCACGCTGCGCTTTGCCTGCCCTACGTGAAAAAAACGCCGCCCGGAATTGGGCGGCGTTTGGATTCGCAGTGCAGAGGTTGTTGGACGCGATCCTACACGGAAATCTGGAAATCTCAATCCTTGTAGCCGGGATCGAGCCGCTCGACCTTGCGCAGCAGCGCCGGCCATACCAGGGTGGTCGAGCGCAGTTCCGCCCGATCGGGATTGGTGAACAGGGCCGCGTTCTTGTCGACCACCGCCTGTTCGACCGGATAGGCTGTCGGGCCCAGCATGCGGGTGCGCACCTGCATGGTGCAGGCGCGCTCCAGATGGAACATGCGCTCGAAGGCGGAGGCGACGGAGCGGCCGACCGTCAGCGTGCCGTGATTGCGCAACAGCATGTGGTTCTTGCTGCCGAGGTCCTTTTGCAGGCGCGGGCGCTCGTCATGATCGAGCGCGATGCCTTCATAGTCGTGATAGGCGAGATCGTGGGTCACGAGCTGCGCGGTCTGGTTCAGCGGCAGCAGGCCTTCCATCGAACTCGCCACTGCGGTGCCGTCGGGCGTATGCAGATGAAGCACGCAGCCGGCATCGTCGCGCACCTCGTGGATCGCCGAATGGATGGTAAAGCCCGCCGGGTTGATGGTGTAGGCGCTCTTGGAGAGCTGGTTGCCGTCGAGGTCGACTTTCACCAGGCTGGACGCGGTGATTTCATCGAACATCAGGCCGTAGGGATTGATCAGGAAGTGATGGTCCGGTCCCGGCACCCGGGCGGAGATATGGGTATCGACCAGATCATCCCAGCCATAATGCGCGATCAGGCGATAGCAGGCGGCGAGGTTGACCCGCTGGCCCCATTCCGCCTCCGTCATGTCAGACGGCACTTCCTTCAGGCGAGCTTCCGCTGGCGACATGACCGTTCTCCGAAATGATCTGAACTGCTGATTTCGATGTCACCCTATCCCCGCCGATGCTTTGCAGCAAGGCGCGGGCCCGGCGTGGCAGTTATGCCGCTTGACGACGATCGCCCGCTTTATGGCGCGGGAATCGCCAGCAGGTTGGAAATGCTTTGGCCGCGGATGTCATAGACCCGCGCGAACACTACGTCATCGCGCTTGATTTCCACCATCACGGGGGCGGTCAGGCCCTTGCAGTAGAATTCGCCGAGCGTCATGGCGAAGTCGGCGGCATTGGAATCCCAGCCGATGGTGAAGTCGGGGCCGAGCGCGACCTGGGCAGGGCGTTGCGGGCCGCAAACCGCTACCTTCCACTTGCGGTCCCTCGGCGGCGATTCCTGGCGCTCGACCAGTTCCTCGCGCAGTCCGTCGGAGGCCTGCTTCAGCGCGAGGCCCCAGTAGTCCAGCATGAACAGATCGTTGGCGCTGCGAACCGTGCCGGCGATCTGATTGAAGTGAGTGTACTGGTAGGGATGCAGCCGGATCATTTCGCCGAGCGGCAGCAGCAGGCCGAAGGCGAAGACGGCCAGGGCGGCGGGCTGCCATCTGCGATGGTTGTGCTTGAGCCAGTTCATTCCCCATGCGAAGGCTGCGCCCGCGAGCACCGCCATCGGCGGGATGACGAAGATGAAATGCCGGATGCCGTTGTACAACGCCGGGCGCTTGACCATCGCCACCAGCAGCGGCAACGTCGCCGCCAGCGTCAACATCAGGAAGATGGTCTTGCGTCGGGCCGGCACATCGGCGCGCGACAGCGACATGAAGGTGCCGATGACGGCAGCGACGCTCAGACCCAGCAGCACTTCCGGAAGCTGCAGGGCGAACAGCGTCGGCAGATACGACCACGGCATATCCGGTACCGACACCAGCGCGCCGTCGAACATTTCCTTCCACGGCTTCTCGAAGAAGTGCGAGAAATAGGTCAGGGCCCGGAACGGATTGCCCGGCTCCATGATCGACCACGGCCAGATCAGTCCCATGATGAGATAGCCGAACACCATGCCGGGCAGCAGTACGTAGACGACATGGGCGAAGCGCCGAACCGATTCACGCAAGCCCTGCGTGCGAATCTCCTCGATCAGCAGCGGCGCGAAACCGACCGCGGCATAGACCAGCGCCATGCCGCCGAGAATGCGCGAACCGATCGACAGGCCGGCACCAAGACCGACGATCAGGATGGTGCGCGGCGAGGGCTGTGGATATTCCTGGGCCAGACGAACAAGGCCGAGCATCAGGATCACCATCGAAACCGCGAAGGGCGCGTCCTTCGGGTTCATGAACATGTGACCGTAGAAGGTGGGGCACAGCGCCAGCAGAAGCAGCGTGGCCAACCCGCCCAGCGGACCGCCGACACGGCGGCCGAGCCGCCACGTCACGCTAAGACCGATCAGGCCGACGACGGCGCCGAGCAGGCGCCGGGTTTCGAACAGCTCCAGCGGGATGACCTTGTGCAGAAGCGCGGCCGCCATGTCGAAGCCGCCGCCATACATGTAGAGATTGGCGAACGACAGCGCGGCGATATCCTTGAAGCCGGACCCGTACATGCGAAGCAGGAGATCGGCGTATTCGGCATGGGTGTAGTCGTCCCAGCCCAGACCGTAATCACGAAATGTCAGGCTCGCGATCAGTCCGATCGCCCCCAGCACCGTGATGGCGAGGTCGTCGCAAGTCCGTTCCACCGAGCGCCGCGTGGGCGTATCGATGGCCGAAGCAGTGATGGATGACATGGCTATTGGTAACCCGGTGTCCCCTGTGGCTCAGCTTCTAGGCGCTTTGAGCCTCTTTCCCCGGCATCCATATAGCGCAGTTCCCTTTCCAAGTAATTGGTAATTGTGGCGTAATTTTCCTGATGCGATGCAGCAATCGTCATTTCGCGAGACCTTCGTAGGGCCGCGGCGAGCCGATCCGGAACTGCAGGCCGCACCGGTTGTTGGTTGCGGGAACGGTTCCATAATTGCCGGTTGGCGATGCGCACAATATGACGTTATCGTGGCAATGTCGGCTTGCGAGCATTTCGGGCGCGGCCAAGGGGTACATTTGATGATGGTCGTGGTGTTGGTCGCCGGGATCGGCCTTCTCTTGGCTGGTCTGGTGGCGATCGGGTTCGGAATCCCGATCAACGAATTCGGCTTCGGCAATACCCTGATCCTGGCCGGCACCATGGCCGCTTGCACTGGCACGCTGTTGCTGGGGCTTTGGACGGCCGCGAGGGAGTTCAGGAATATTGCGGAGCGGCTTGGGGCCGGACCCGCCCTGATATCGCACGGGGCCAACCCGTCACAACGGGCGCCAACAGCTACCCTGCCGGCCAATCCGGAAAATGCCGGCGATGCCGAATCCGCAGTGCCATCATCGGTGTCTTCACCGCCGCCATGGCCAGCGGAGGCCTCGCCGCGCGATCGCGCGCAGGACGATAGGCCGCTTGGGCCTGCCGCCGAGCCCGCGCCAGCCGTCAAGCCGCGGCGCAACCTGTTGTTCGCCTCTTCGTCCCGCAAGGAGCGCGAGCGCGCCGAGGCGCGAACCGCCGATCCATCCGTGACCGATCCTCATCTTGAACCGGCGGCTCCTCAGCCGGTTCCCGCAGCGGCCGAACCGCCGCCCGCTTCGTTCGACGACGCCTGGCCGAAACCGGAGCGTTCGCGGGCCGCCGATCCGTCGCCGCGGCGCGCCGGCCGCGCGCCTTCGACCTTTGCCGAACCCGGGCCGGCCGCGTCCGAGGCCGATCGTTACCCGCCGCCGGTACGAGAGGACCAGGATCAGGTCACGGTTCTAAAGTCAGGCGTCGTCGACGGCATGGCCTACTCGCTCTATTCCGACGGCTCGATCGAGGCTCAGATGCCCGAAGGCATGATGCGGTTCGCGTCGATCGACGAACTGCGCGCGCATCTCGACCAACGGCCCTGAACCATTACATCCGGCGAAGCCAATCGAAGAATAAAGCGCCGCCATTCTTGTCACGTCTGCAGTAATTCGATCATATTCGACAAGTAGTGAGAGATCCGACCCGCGTATTGGCGCTGCGGGATCCTGTTTCGATGCTGCAAGATCCCCGTTCTATTGCGACCTCTGGAAGTTCAGCCATGGCCGACAGCGCCGGAAAAAGCTTCATCGACCTGACCGCCGATATCGTATCGGCCTATCTCAGCAACAATCCGACGCCGGCTTCGGAAATTCCGGCCTTGATCAGCCAGATTCATACCGCCTTGCAGCGGCTTTCGACCGGCCGGAGTGAAGCGCCGCTCGAACCTGCCAAACCCGCGGTGTCCGTCAAGAAGTCGATGACGCCCGACTATCTTGTCTGTCTGGAGGACGGCAAGCGATTCAAATCACTAAAACGGCATCTCCGAACCCAGTACAACATGACGCCGGAACAATACCGGGACAAATGGGGCCTTCCGGCCGACTATCCGATGGTGGCGCCGAATTACGCGGTGGCGCGTTCGGCGCTCGCCAAGAAAATGGGGCTCGGTCAGCAGCGGCGGCGGAAAAAGTAACCCTGGCCTTCAGGCCGTGGCTGCAAGCGCCTCGCGGGCGTCGGAACGAATCCGCTCGACCATGGCGCGCAGACCATTGGAGCGCTGCGGCGTCAGATGCTCGCGAAAACCGAATTCGTCGAACACCGCCAGCGCATCGGTTGCCAGAATTTGCTGGGGCGTGCGGCCGGAATAGAGCGTCAGGAGGATCGCGATCAACCCGCGTACGATATGCGCGTCGCTGTCGCCGAGGTAGTTCAGCGACGGCTCGCCCGAATTCCTGCGGTCGATCTGCCTGGAAAGCCAGACCTGGCTCGCGCAGCCCAGCACTTTGTTGGCGGCGGAATGCTCGGCTTCCGGCATCGGCGCAAGCGTGCGGCCGAGTTCGATGACGTACCTGTAGCGGTCGTCCCAATCGTCCAGCAGCGCGAAATTGTCCCTGATTTCGTCGATCGTCATCGTGTCCCGCACTCGATCCCAGCGCCCTATATAGGATTACGGGCCGCCGAAAGCGATACGGTCGAACGAAAATGCCGCTGGTTCCGGGCCCAATTCGCTCAGGGCAGGCCACGCCACTCCGGTACCATATCGTCCGGCGTCAGGGTGTCGCTCGCCGCTGCCGCCACCTGCGAAGCGTCTGCATCGTCGGCGTCGGCGATCGAGCCGGTATGGTCGGGTGATTTCTTGTCGGTGATGATGTGATAGAGCTTGCGCGCGCCCTCCTGGGCCCGCTGGCCGATCGCGGTCGCGGCCTGGCCGCCGACTTCACATGCCGCCGGCTGGCGCTTGCAGAACTGGCTCATGTCCGACACTGCCGCGGTTGCAGCGGACACGGCTTCCGACGCGCCGATCTGCGGCTGCTTGTCCGCATCCGGCGTCTTCTCTCGGGGCAGCAGCACGAGCACCAGCCCGAGCCAGAATGCCATGCGGAGTAGAAAAAACATCTCGCGATCCCGGTCGTCTCTCTTGTCTCCGTTGCGACCATCGCAGGCTTCCGCGATGGATCCCGCAACCGCTGCGGCTGGACGCGCCATCAGACCCTGACTAACAGCCATCGATAAATCGCAAGTGTTTGTGTTGAGCTTAAAACGCCGAAAATTCGCCAAGAATCCGAATGATTTGATTCGGTGTAAATTTTCGATTGATGGCGAAAGTCCCGCCCGGACCCGATGCAGCGGCCGCGTCTACCCTTTCGAAACCATACACGGCCGGGTCTGGAAACCCGACGTTCACCATCTGCATCGAATGAGCCGCCGCCACCTCGGCGAAACCCCGTGAACGCACGGACTTCGGCCTGGGACGCGCGCAACTTAGCGTTCGCTTAATTTCGCTCTGACAGGTTGAAGCAACGATAAGGGGGCGTTCCGGCCCGTCAGTTTGACGAACGAGCCGCAGCGCGAGAGCCGTGACAGTGCTGAATATCATCCACGATTGCCTCGACGCGTTGCTGCATCCGTCTGCGCGATACGATGCGCTGACGCGCGCCCGTCATCGTGCGTTCATGGCGCCGCGGCTGCTCGGAAGCCTGGCCGCTTTCGCGGCATTCCCGGTCTATCTTGCGATGCGCGGCGCGCCCACGGCGCTCGAGGTCGCGGCATTCTCCTGGCTGGTCGCGCCAATCCTGCTGTCGTGGTTTCTGTCGCGAACCGGCCGCTACGAGGGCGCGCATGTACTGTCGTCGCTGGCGCTGACGGGCCTCGTCATGACTATGGCAATGACCACCGGCGGCATTGAATCCTTTGCCGCGATCTGGCTGGTCGTGGTTCCCCTGGAGGCCGCACTCTCGGCTTCGCGTCGCGTGGTGGCGTTCGCGTCCGTGCTGGCGCTGTCGTGCACCGCGCTGCTGATCGTGTTCGGGCAATTCGACCTGTTGCCGTCGCCGGATGCCAATTCGGTGCCGCGCGGAGTCTTCATGGCGTTCGGCGTAGCGTCGGCGGCGCTCTATGCGGCCGGGCTGGCCTTCGGCGCCGAGTCGCTGGCCCGCACCAGCGTGGCGCTGCTCTATGTCGAGGAGGATCGCTATCGCCTGTTGGCGCGCAACATGAGTGACGTGATTACTCGGCATCGCCGCAACGGCGCTGTGCAGTTCATTTCGCCTGCGGTGGAGGCGATGCTGGGAACGCCGGTGTCGCGACTGCTCGGGCATGGGCTGTTCGACCGCGTTCATGTCGCCGATCGTCCGGCCTATCTCACCGCACTTTCGGATGCGGCCCGCGGCGGTGAAGTGCGCAGCGTCGAATTCCGCCTGCGGCGGGAGTCTCCGCGCGGCCCGGCGCGCGGACAGAACGGCCAGGTCGACTTCATCTGGGTCGAAATGCGTTGCCGGCCGCTCGAACAGACGTCGGAAGTGGCCGTCTCGCCCGAAGCCGAGGTCGTCGCGGTGCTGCGCGACGTTACCGACCGCAAGATCCAGGAGCAGGCGCTCGACCTCGCGCGCACTGCCGCCGAGCAGGCGGATGCGTCGAAAACCCGCTTCCTCGCCACCATGAGCCATGAGCTGCGCACGCCCTTGAACGCCATCATCGGATTCTCCGAGATGATCATTCAGGAAGACGCGCTGATGATCGATGCCGCGCGCCGCAAGGAATATGCGCAGCTGATCAACGATTCCGGCCAGCATCTGTTGTCGGTGGTCAACGGCATTCTCGACATGTCCAAGATGGAATCGGGCAATTTCGAGATTTCGCCGGAGCCGTTCGCGCCGCGCGCCGCGCTGGTGAACTGCTGCAACCTGCTGGCCCTGAAGGCGCGGGAAAACGCCGTCGATCTCGTCACCCGCGCGCCGGAGGATCTGCCTGTGATGACCGGCGATCCCCGCGCGTTCAAGCAGATCGTGCTGAACCTGGTCGCCAACGCCATCAAGTTTACCGAGCGCGGCGGCCGCGTGACAGTGTCCGCGAACGTCGAGGGGTCGCGGCTGATGCTGCGCTTCACCGACACCGGCGTCGGCATCTCGGCCGACGATCTGAAGCGGATCGGCGATCCGTTCTTCCAGGCCGGCACGACCTATCAGCGGCGGCACGAAGGCACCGGCCTGGGGCTGTCGATCGTCAAGAGCCTGGTCGCCCTGCATGCCGGCGAGATGACCGTGCAGAGCAAGCTCGACGAAGGCACCTCCGTGACCGTCGCGTTGCCGCTGACATTGACGCCCAGGACCGAGCAGCCCTCGAGCAATATCGCAACGCTCAATCCGGCGGGACGATCCGCAACCCCAGAGCGATCCCAACAGGTGAAGAAAAGTGCCTAGACATACCGATCACGAAGACATGCCGCGCCGCCGTCGCGGCGCGAGGGTGGCTGTCGCGGAAACGGCGCACGAACGGGGCCTTGCGATGCGCATCCTGCTGCACAGCCCGAAAGACTTGGTTGCCGGAGCGCTGGCGTTTGCCGCGGTCAGTGCCATCGTCGCCAACGCGCTGTTTCTGCAGGCCGGACGCCATCCGTCGCCGATGTTCGGCACGGTGACCAAAATGCCGGCCGCCTCGGTGCCCACCGGTCCGTTGCCGCGTCCACGCCCGGTTGAAGCCGCGGCACGGGTCGCCGATCCCCCGTCATCGGAACCAAGGGCAGCCGAGGCGAGGGGGGCCGATCCCAGGAGCGATGCCAAAAGCGACCCGATGGCCAATTTGGTCAAGGCGACGGCAGCTCCGCAGCCGGCGCCTTCCAATGTTGCGCGGCCGCCGGCGCCGATCCCGGCTTCCTCCCGCAACGAGATGGTCGCCAATCAAACCCCGGCGGCGCGCCGCGTGGCGGCGGTCCAGCGCGCGCTCACAGAATATGGCTACGGCCAGTTGAAGCCGACCGGCACGGTTGGCTCGGACACCCAGGCCGCGATCCAGAAGTTCGAACGCGAGCGCAAGCTGCCGGTGACCGGGCAGATGTCCGATCGCCTGGTGAAGGAGCTCACGGTGATGATCGGCCGGCCGATCGACTAGGCGCGATAGCCGGAGTTGATGCGATTCGCCGTAGGCGCGGTCAACGCTCTGGTACCCCGGACCCGGCTTGGCCCTGCCGCAGCGCTCTACAGAAAAATCTCGAAAACAACCCCATGCAAAGTACAATGCCTCGGCCGGCAGCACTCGTGCTGCTGCGCGGCGGGGTACGGGAAGACTGATGACCTGTCGTCACCGTCCATGATTTGCGAAATTTATCAAGGACTTATGACATTCGCTTGAAGTCGGCCATATGGGTGGCGGCCTATTTGCGGCGCTGCCAGACCGAGGGCGTATTCGGCGCCGTGCGCCGCCGTGGCGCCGAGGAGGCCGGCGCGGTGTTCGTCAAAGTCGCCACGCTCGACGGCAACGCCATGCTGTACGTGCCGGCGCCGCAGACGGTTTATGACGACAGCCGGCCGATCGAGCGCTTCTTTACGCCGCTCTCGCCGCAGCCCGTTCCGGAAGCGGCGGTGGAAGAGCGCCTGGTCAGGGAAATCAGGTTCGATCCCGACGCCTGGATCGTCGAGACCGAGGATCGGGCCGGACGGCACTTTCTAGATCTGGCGCGGGGCTAGCGGCCGGAACGTTCGGTGCCCGTCCGCACGGCGGGCGCCGTGCCCGGCTGCACGGCGGGACGCGCCTGACCTGACGCCGCGCGCGCGCGCTGGCGTTCATCGTCATGAAATACGGGGCGGTACTTGGCGCGGGTCACCGCCATGGTCGAGCCGCGCCAGGCTGCCAGCATGATCAGGGCGGAGCGTTCGCTGAGGCGGTCGTACAGGCGCGACAGCCGATAGACGTAGTTCACCGAGGCAAATTCCGGGTTGAGAAACAGCGTCACCCGCTCGAACACGGGACCCGGCATGTCCAGCGCCCTGGCCGCGCAGGCCAGCGGCTCGCCGCCGGGATCATTGACCACCTGGGCTGCGACGCGTGACGGCAGGATCAGGGTTTCGCCAAGCTCCAGCGTGAAGTTTTCGATATCGCCGACCCAGGCCGCCATTTCCAGCGCGTCGACGGCGCGCGCCGCGCGCGTGGCGGGAATCCGCGCGGAAGCCCGCAACGGGGTTTCCGCAAGATTGTGCAAGATCAAGGTGCGCTCGCCGGCGCTGGCCGCGAAAAACATGTCGTTGATCTCGGCAGCGTCCTTCGGTTGCATCGACAGGTTCGACGCCATCCGCAATTGCGCCTCGCTCGGCGGCTTGACGGGCGGGGTCGCGAGGGGGTTTGCGGGAATTTGACCGGCGACCGGCACGCGCGACCCGGGACTTGGCGGCTTCAGCCCAAGCCGCTGCAGGACCTCCGGCGGTGTGGCCGGATAGATCGAAAGACGCGCCCGCACCGCCGCGCGCGTGGTGTCGTCGACCTCGTCGATCAGGCGGGAGGTCAGTTCAACGAACTGCCGCGCTTCGTCGTCGCTGTGCACATGGGTCTGGACATAGAGATCGGTCAGCACGCGCAGCAGCGTGGGGCGGATGTCGACGCCCTCGCGGCGGGAGAGCGTCATCAGGCCGTCGAAGCCCGGGAAGAATGCAGGTTTGGTCATGTCAAGATACGCGACTGAGTAATGCTCCCGCCAGGTTACGTGGCTTGCTTTAACAGCTCGTTAAGGAAAACAACCGGTGAAGGATTCCCGTGGTATTCGACGTGTTTCCGCGGGCTGCGGCCAGGTCGGCGGAAATTAAGATGCCGTTAACCACGTCCTGTTCTTAATGATGGCGTGTCGCCGGCGAACTCGTGCCAGTGCGGCAACCAGAGAGAGTGAACATGGGCACCATCATTGAATTTCCGGCGGATGCGGCTTCGCGGCGGCTGGGCTCAACCATCGATGGCGCTGCACGGGTGGGCGCGGCAACCATTCTGATCCTTCCCGCCGTCCGGATCGAGCGCAACACCGATGAAACCAGCGGTGGCAGCGGACCGGAGGAGGGGGCCGCCCCCGGCCGCCGTCGCCGTCGGCGCTGACGCAGGACATTTCAAGATGCCGGAGACGCGTCTTCCGATCCGGACCCGATCGCAGGCCCGGCGCTCGTCGCCGCTCCTGATGCCGTTGCTGCTCGGTGCAGCCCTCGGCGGCTGCAGCGGCGGCGACTTCGGCCGCACCCGCCAGGATGTGCGCAACGACGACATGCATCGCTGGCTCGGCGCCGAAGCCACGGCAAGCGTCGGCCTCAGGGCGTCGCAGTTCCAGCTCACCGACGGCGAGCGGCAGCTGCGCGATTATGCGTATCCCCTGATCGAGCCGCCGCATTCGCGCCCCGCCTGGAAGAGTGTGTTCGGCGATTACAAGCCGCTGCCGTCGCCGTGGCGGCAGGCGGTGGTTTTCGACCGCACCGCCTATGGACGGTTGCTGATCGACGAGCCGCACCGCTCGCACACCTCGCGTTATGCCGTGCTGATGGACCATGTGCGCAACGACATCACCCGCTTCGAGCCGTTTTTCGCCTCGGCCGCGCGGGTCCTCGAACTCGACCGGAAGCGCAACGCCAGTCTCAGGCTGGTCTCGGAACTGTCGCCGCGCGAGCGCGACGACGCGGTCGCGCGGATGGAAGAGAACGCGCTGATCGTGCAGTGGGTCCAGCAGAGCCTGGAGCGGCGGATTTCGTCCTATCGCTGGGCGCTGGAGCGGCTGGTGATCCAGGCGCCCGACAGCATCGCGGCCGATGTCGATCGCCTGATCGGCGAACTCGCCGCGCAAACCGCCAATCCGCCGGTCGCGGCGCGGCCGGCGATCGGGCAAGCGGTCACGGTGAAGGGCTGAGCGCGATAACGCTCTACGCCGCGTAATATCCGCCGTCGACGACCTGCGACGCGCCCGTCATGAACGACGCCTTGTCGGAACACATCCAGACCACGGCCTCCGCGATCTCGTCGGGCACCCCCATGCGGTTCATCGGCACCTTCGCCATCACCGCATCGAGGCGCGTTTGCACCACTTCCTCGGTCATCGGGGTGGTGACGTAGCCGGGATTGACGCAGTTCACGCGGATGCCGTCCTGCGCGTATTCGATCGCCGCGGTCTTGGTCAGTCCCACCACGCCGTGTTTCGCCGCCACGTAATGCCCTGATGTCGCCAGACCGATCAGGCCGGCGATCGAGGCGGTATTTACGATGGCTCCGCCGCCGCCTTGTCCCAGCATTTGCGCGATCTCGTGCTTCATGCACAGGAAGACGCCGGTGAGATTGATAGCCAGCATGGCGTCGAACGAGGCCTGGCTGAGTTCGTGCAGCCGCTGACGCCCCGGCCCGACGGATCCTCCCGCGACGCCCGCATTGTTGAACGCGCAGTCGATCCGCCCATAGGCGGCCACCGTGCGCGCCACCATCGCGGCCACATGGTCCTCTTTTGTGACGTCGCCACCGATGGCAATCGCCTGGCCGCCGGCGGCGTTGATCAAGGCGACGGTTGCGGTCGCGCGCTCCTCGGTGCGGTCGGCCACCGCCACGCGCGCGCCTTCGCGCGACATCGCCAGCGCGGTCGCCCGCCCGATGCCCGAGGCCCCACCGGTCACCAGCGCCACCTTGCGGTCGAGAATGCCTGCCATATGCTGTTTTCTCCTGTCCTATTCCTCGTCCACGCCCGGTTTTTGCTTCAGCATGAAGTGACCGAACGCCGAGGCGATGGGCCTCGCCCGGTCGTCCTGCCAGGCCTGTGCCTCGAAGGCGACGATGCGCCGGCCCTGCTTGACGATCGACACGTTGGCATAGCTATCAAGAGCGCGGCCCGAGCGAAGGTAATTGACGGTCAGGCCGATCGGCTTCGGCGGCGACACGCCGAGTTCGCGCGTCACGCCCACGATCGCGGTGGTTTCGAGGAAGGCGCCGGTCATGCCGCCATGGATGGCGGGCAGGATCGGGTTGCCGATGATCCTTGGCGAGAAAGGCATCACCAGCGTGCCATCCCCGCCGATGCGGATGCCAAGACAGCGCGCGAACGGGCTGTTGGCGAAGGGGCCCGCCGGATCGTCCGGCGCATCCAGCGTCGGCATGGCGCGATCCTCCATCGGCCGGTCCGTCAACATGTTGGTCCGGTTCGCACCGATCATGAAGCAGGCCGTCGCCGTGGCGACCGGATCGTCCTCGGATTCCTGGTAGGCGGTCGATCGCACGAACGCGATCGACCGGGTGACGCGATAGCAGAAGGAATGCGCTTTGATCTCGAGGCCCGGGGTTGCGGGCCTCTGATAGTCGATACGCAGGTCGAGCGTGGCGATCGCGCGCGTACCATCGAGCGCAAGCTGGACCGCCATGCCGCAGCTCTCGTCCAGCATGGCGGTCACGACGCCGCCGTGAAGGACGCCTGTTTCTGTGTCGCCGACGAAGACGGGACGATAGGGCAGGCTCGACCAGGCTTCCCCCGGCGCGGCGCGGTCGAGCCGAAGTCCGCTGATGTAACCATAGACCGAGCGGCGAGCCCTGATGGCTTCCGTTAGCAGGTCAAACGGCAGCGGCGTGTTCATCATCGATGTCCCGGGCATGCCGACGTTCTAGACCATATTGCGCGGTGAGCAAAAGGCAGAACGCCTCGCTCGTTCAGCCCTTCGCGACATGCACCCTGGGAGTCCGTCCGGAATTCCACTTCCCGCCGACGGCCCGCTCGATCTGTGCCGCGAGCTGAAGCAGCAGCCCATCATTGGCCTGCCTGGCCTGGGCTTGAATGCCGAGCGGCAGCCCATTCTCATGTTCCGCCAGCGGCAGCGAGATCGCGGGAATCCCGCACAAATTGGCGAGCGGCGTGAAGGCGAAGTTGCGCCACAGGTTGCTGAACCAATCCAGAACCGATGGATTGTCCGATATCGTCAAGTATTCGCGGGTGCCGACTTTCGGTGTCGGCAGCGCGGTGATCGGCGTCAGGATGATATCCCACTCCTCGAAAAACGCGCCAAAGCCGCGGGAGGTCGTGTTGAAGACCGCCTGCATGCGCGCCCGCTCGGCAAACGATGTGTGCCGGCCAGTTTCCCAGATCCGTATGTTGACAGGCTCGACAAGATCCGCCGGCGGCCTGTCCAGCCCGCGTGCCGCCAGCAGGTTGCCGATGACGACCGCAAAATTGCTGATGTAGCAGGTTGTCTGGGCGTCAAAGGCTGCGCGATAATCGACAGCGGGCAATGCGTAATCGACGCGATGGCCAAGGCCTTCGAGGAACCGCCCGACTCTTTCGAGCTGCGATGCGATCTGCGGTGTGGCCCGATAGTCGCCCCATTGATGCGAGAGCGCGATCTTGAGCGGTCCCGGATCACGCTTGATCATGTGCACATAAGGCTCCGGTGAGGTCCAGAACGGCATCAATTCGCCTGGTGCAGGACCCCGGCACGCATCCACGAAAACAGCGGTATCGCGCACCGAACGCGACTGGCAGCCCTGGATCGATACCAGCCCCGTCAAATCCGACAGGTGCGGTGCGAGGGAGAATACTCCCCGTGAAACCTTCAGGCCGATGTTGCCGTTGACCCCGGCCGGAATGCGGATCGAGCCTCCGCCGTCAGTTGAATGCGCGATCGGTACAACGCCCGCTGCGACCATGGCGGCGCTGCCGGCTGATGATCCGCACGTCGTGTAGTCCGTGTTCCACGGGTTGCGGGTTACGTAGACGGCGGGATTGTCTGCCGAACTGCAAACGCCGAACTCCGGCGTGGTGGTCCGGCCGATCAGGTTAAGTCCCGCCTCGCGCATCTTCGCGGTCAGGAACGTGTCGGCGCCGGCGCGATTGCCGCGCATCAGCAGCGAGCCCATTTCCTGCAAGCGGCCCTTCATCGTCGGGCCCAGATCCTTCATCAGGAACGGCAGGCCGGCGAGGGGCCCGGCGAGGTTGGTACCGCCCTTGGCCGGATCCAGAACCGCGTCCTCGAAGACCTCGACCACGCCCGACAGCGCGGCGTCGACCCTGGTGATTGCCTCGGCCGCCTGACCTGCCAATTCCCCGGCGGTCAGTTCGCCCTTCCTGACGCGCGCCGCCAGCGCCACACCGTCGTGCTGCGCCCATTCGCTCCAGCTCATCGGCAACGTCATGCGACCATTTTCCCCCCGGTGCGGCGCCACCTTAGTTTCGCGGCGCGGCAAGTCAACAAACCGAGGATGTCGTCGAATAGGGTGAATGTGCTGCGCAAAGCGGATGCAACGGGAGCTATGTCAGCACGAGGCGCGCGAGCTTTCTGACGCAGATCAAGCCACGTTCGGGGCTTTGATGAGACAAGGACAAAAAGGAGAAACCGGGATGTCCGCAGCCGAGATCGCGAAGCGTCATTTCTCAGCGGCCATCGCCGAAGTGGAAGCCGCCGGAATGGGCGATGACAGCGTCTGCCGGTCGCTGCTGGGCCTCGTCGTCGCCAGATATCTCCAGAACAGGAGCGTCTCCGACGTCCAGTCGGAGCTTCGCTTCGTCGCCGACAACTGCGATCCCGGGACGGATTTCATGTTCATGCGCCCGTAGACGGAGCGCCTGCCGATATTCTGTTCCCTGCGCGCAACGAGCCGGAGGGCCGGCCCGGCCGCCTCACCGCTCCCTACTTGCCCTTGGTGTCGACCTTCTGCTTTTCGTCCTCATTCATTTTCTTGATGGTCGCATCCTGGTTGGTCGCGCCGGTTGGCTGGCTTGTGGTGGCCGGCGCGGCGTCGTTGGGCAGGGAAGTTTGCCCCGGCGGTGTTTTCGCCGGACGCGTGGCGGTGGCGTCGGGTGGCGGGCTGACCTGGGCGGTCGCCGGCGGGACATTGCATACCATGACGCCCGACAGCAACGCCGCGAGCGTCGTCATTCCCTTGTTCATCGTTTTGCTCCCTTGAAAGAAGCAAAACGTTCGAGCCCGCGTTAAGTTTCGAGCTGCTTGCCGATCGGCAATGCCCGGATCCGCTTGCCGGTCGCCGCGAAGATGGCGTTGATCAGGGCCGGAGCGAACGGAGGCACGCCGGGTTCGCCGACGCCGCTGGGCGGCGCATCGGCATCGGCGGGCACGATGTGCACGTGGGTGATAAGAGGCGCCTCGTCCATCCGGATCACCGGGAAATCGTCGAAATTGCCCTGCTGGACCTTGCCATCCTTGAAGGTGATTTCGCCGTACTTGGCGAGACTGAGGCCCATGATCGCCGCGCCCTCGATCTGCGACTCGATCCGCTCCGGATTGACGAAGGTGCCGCAGTCGATCGCGGTATCGACCCGGTGGACGACCAGCTGGCCCTTCGCGCCAACCGATACTTCGACGATTGTCGCGATGTAGCTGACGAAGCTGCGATGCGCGGCAATGCCGAGGCCGTGTCCCTTGGGCATGGCCCGTCCCCAGCCGCCTTTGTCCGCGACAACCTCGACCACGCGGCGCAGCCGCGCCGTGTCGATCGGATAGCTGTCGTAGGGCTCGCCGTAGTTCCAGGGGTCCTTCACCGAGTCGAGCTTGACGATCCGCGGCGAGCCGATCAGCTCCAGCAGCATGTCCTTTTGATCGCGTTTGGTGGCATGGGCGAGTTCGCCCACCATCGATTGGACCGCGAATGCGCGCGGGATATTCGACACCGCGCGGAACCAGCCCGTGCGCGTATGCGCAGCGGCTTCGGGGTTCTCGCACTGGATGTTGGCAATCTCGAACGGCATGTCGATAAGCCCCATGCCGAGCTCGAACGGCGCCTGGTGCACGGCATTGGGGGCAAAGGTCGAGGCGATGCTCGGCGCGACGCTGCGGTGGCGCCAGGCCACCACCTTGCCGCTCTTGTCGAGGCCGGCTTCGATACGCTCGGCCGACACGGTGTGGAGAAAGCCGTTGCGGATGTCATCTTCCCGGGTCCATTGCACCTTCACCGGCGCACCGATCGCCTTCGAAAGCAGCGCCGCCTCGATTGCAAAGTCGCATTTCGATTTGCGCCCGAAGCCGCCGCCGAGCAGCGTGACGTTGACGGTCACGTTCTCCTGGGGAATCCCGAGCGTCTTGGCGACGTCTTCCCGCGTTCCGCCGGGACTTTGCACCGGCGCCCATATTTCGCACCTGCCGTCCTTGACGTTGGCAAGCGCCACGGGCGGCTCCATGGCGACATGGGCGAGGTGAGGCAGGTAGTATTCCCCGACAATGACCTTGTCGGCGCCTTTCAGGGCGGCGTCGACGTCGCCCTCCTTGCGCACGACCAGCCCCGGCTTGCGCGCAGCTTCCTCGATCTGGGTCCGGTAGGCGGTTGATTCATATTTGCCGTTGGCGCCGTCATCCCAGACGATCTTCAGCGCATCGCGTCCCTTGATGGCAGCCCCGGTATTGCGGGCGATCACCGCGACGCCACCGACCGGCTGGAACTTGGACGGCCACGGCCAACCCTGCACCTCCATCACCTTCTCGACGCCGGAAACCTTCATCGCGTCGGTTGCGTCGAACGATTTCAGCTTGCCCCCCGTCACTGGCGGGCGTGCGATCACGGCATACTTGGTGCCGGGCAGGGTGACATCGCCACCATATTGCGCGGCGCCGACGGTGATATCGCGAAGGTCGACGATGCCGATCTGGCCCTTGCCGAGATAGCGGAAATCTTTCGGATTCTTGAGCTTCAGTCCCTCGACGTTCGGCACCGGTTCCTTCGCCGCATCCGCGGCGAGTTCGCCGAACCCGAGACGGCGGCTGGTCGCGGAATGAACCACCTCGTGGTTTACCGCCTTGACCTCGGCTGCCGGCACACCCCAGCGCTTGGCGGCCGCGGCTTCGAGCATGGCGCGCGCCGATGCCCCGATCTGCCGCATCGGCAGCAAATAATGCCGGGTGCTGCGCGATCCGTCGGTATCCTGATTGCCGAACCTGACCTCGTCACCGTGCGCCTGCTGCACCTTCACACGCGACCAATCGGCCTCCATTTCCTCGGCCACGATCATCGGCAGGCTGGTCCGCACACCCGTTCCCATTTCGGCACGATGCGCCACGATCGTCACCGTGCCGTCGGATGCGATTGCGACGAACACGCGCGGATCGGCTACGGTGCCGTGCGGCATATCGCCGGCACCGGTCTTATACGCGAACGCCTGGCGCGTCATCACCGGCGCGGCCAGCACGAATCCGCCCGCGATGCCGAGGCCCTTGAGAATGCCGCGGCGGGAAATTTTTTCGACCTGGACGCGGCGTTCGATGCCGCGAAGCTTGCCCGGATTTGTGATGACATTCATGATCAGACCCCCGTAGAGGCGAGATGGACCGCATTTTCGATGCGCTGGTAGCAGCCGCAGCGGCAGATGTTGCCAGCCATCGCTTCACGTATCTGATCGTGATTAGGTTTCGGGTTTTCCATCAGCAGGGCCGCCGCCTGCATAATCTGGCCGGTCTGGCAGAACCCGCATTGCGGGACGTTGACCTGGCGCCAGGCCTTCTGGACCGCGTGATCGCCCGTCGGGTGAAGGCCTTCGATCGTGGTGATCTCTCGGTCGACCACGTCGGAAACCGAGGTGACGCACGCGCGTATCGCCTGTTTGTTGACGATCACCGTGCAGGCACCGCAGAGCGCCTGGCCGCAGGCGAATTTCGTGCCCGTCAATCCGATTTCGTCGCGGAGATACCAGAGTAGCGGAAGATCGGGATCGCCATCCCAGTCTCTTTGCTGGCCGTTCACCTTCACCTTGATCATGATCGATCCTCGCTCTTGATAAGCTGCTGATGGTTGCTCCGACGTGCGCGACGAGGATGAGCGCTCACCGCCGTCGCTTCGGAATTCGTTGCTGCTGTCTGGCCTGGCCGGGATTTCTGTGAGGCATCCAACTCCTGTTTCTTATTGTTGGCTGTTGTGCAGTCGGCCGCGTTCGACGGACGCCGCCACAAGGCGTTCCATATTTGTATTCGAATGTTTGGCGAAAGCGGGGCATCGGCAGCCGTTGCATTCCGTCAGCAAGGCTTACACAAGGGCGCGTGATGAAAATTTCATCAAACCCATATTGCTGCTCACGCCGTGCCGAGGCGCTGCTGCGATCCGGTGATCGGATCAGCGCTTGGCCCGCGGCGGCGGCGCAGGCGCAGGCTCTGCCTGCTTCGCCACCGCCGGTTCCGTCTGCACCTTGCAGCTTGAAGCCGCGAGCGAGGCTTGCGCCTGTATCATCAAGCCGGGCTCAGGCGCCAGCGCCTTCAACACGATCAGTCCGGTCGTTGTCGGAGAATCGATAATCAGGCGGTCGGCCGCGGTGATGTCCTCGTCCTCGGGCAATTCGGCGTGTTGCGCCTCGGTCATCAGATCGAGTTCGATCACCCTGCGTCCGGCCGATCGGTCGTTAATGGCGTAATAGGCGACCTCGTTGCGGGTGTAGAACGACACCGAGGTGTAGGCCTGACTGACCGGAACGGCGAGCTTGATTGGCCCGCCCGACAGATCGTAGCGGCAGATCGCGATCGCGAATGCCGGATCCATGAAAGGCAGTGGCGCATTGTTCGGTTCTGCCGGCGGCAGCGCCGTCACCGCATTGAGTTTTGTCATGGGAGTGAGGCGCGAATAGGCGTCCTGGGTCGCGATCCGCGGCAACGCCAGTACGCTGACCAGATGCACGACGGCGCCCAGCACCACACCCGCGACGATCGTGAACAGCAGACGGATCACGGGCACCCCACTGTCGCAATCGACGGCATCGGCGCATCGCGTTGCGTCCGCGTCGCCACGCCGACCGGCGTATCGTAGAGCCGGAGCATCAGCGCGTAACGCTCGATCCCGCCGGTGGGGAGCCAATTTCCGGCACGCGACCGCGACGCCACCCGGATTTCGAAGGCGCCATCGGCGCCGCGAATGATTTCCTGGCTGGTGAAACCGTAGCGCTGCAACGAATTGGGGACCAGATGTCCCTTGGTATTGTAGAGCGTTAGCGTCCAGAACCGCGCCGCCGGGGTGACGCCGCTGACGACCACGTCGCAGCGCCCGTCGAGCGGCTTGTTGCGGTCGTCCGTCGTCGCCGAGAAGGCGACGCCGTCGCCGGTGCCGACCGGCAGTTCGCCGCTGCGGGCGATCGAGGCGCGCGAATAGGGATCGACATCGGCGGTGCCGGTTTTGGGCCGGGCAGTCCACGCGCCGATCGTCAAGGTGCCGAGATCGGTGCCGCGCGTCGCCGTCATCCAGGTCGCGCCGATGCCGACGACGGTCGCGAGGACCAACGCCAGCAGAGTGATGAAGAGCAAGCGCACGGTCAGTTCTTGCGCGGCGCGGGCGCGGTCACGCCATCCGGCGCTGCCGCCGCAAAGCTGTCAGGGAAGGCGACCGAACTGGACGACAGCGGCTTCACGGCTTTCGGCGCCTCGCTGGACGATGTTTTTCCTGCGGTCTTGCCGGCCTCGTCGAGCAGCTTTTCCACGCGCACCAGAATATCCGCACCGCGCTTGGTGAGAATCGGCGGCGGTCCCGGCTTGATGTCCGGAAGCTTCAGCGCGCCGCCGGCCATGGCCGCGGAAGCAGCGGGCGCAGGCAGTTTCGTGCCGGCACCGATGCCTGCGATTTCCTTGATCTCAACGCCCTGGTGCGCCACGACCATGATGTCGTGCCAGGTCTGCGCCGGCAGCGAGCCGCCGGTCATGCGGTTGGTTGGCGAGTAGTCGTCGTTGCCGTACCAGACCGCGCAGGTGAAGTTGCCGGTAAATCCGACGAACCACGCATCGCGATAGGCATTGGTGGTGCCGGTCTTGCCGGCGGTCGGAATGCCGTCGAGCCGGGCGCGCCGTGCGGTGCCTTCGCTGACGACGTGGCTCATCATGCCCGACATGTCGGCGGCGACCGAAGCCGGTATCGCCTGCAGCGGCTTCCTGCCGTCGCGGTCGAACCGCCATACCAGGTCGCCGGTGGCGGTGCGGACTTCCAGCACGGCATGCGGCGTGACCGACTTGCCCTTGTTCGGGAAGGTTGCGTAAGCCACGGCGTGTTCGAGCACCGAGACCTCGACGGAGCCGATCGGCAGAGACGGTGTATCCGGAAGCGGCGCCTTGATGCCGAAACGGCGCGCCACCTCGACGATCTTGCCGCGGCCTCGCTTTGCCGCATCCCACTGGTTTTTCGGATTACTGCCGATCGCAATCGACAGTTTCACCGGCACCACGTTGATCGAGCGCGTGATCGCCTGCGTCAGAGTCACCGAGCCGGAATAGGAATGGCCGTAGTTCTGCGGACACCAGTTGCCGAGGCAGACCGGACCGTCCACCACGATCGAACTCGGCTTGAAGCCGTTCAAGAGCGCCGCGGTGTAAACGTACGGTTTGAACGACGAGCCGGGCTGGCGCATCGCATCGACCGCGCGGTTGAACTGGCTGGCGCCGTAGTCGCGGCCGCCAACCATCGCACGCACGCCGCCGTCGAGGTCTGCCACCACGGTCCCGGCCTGGGTCGCGTGATAATCGCGGCCGAACTGGCGCAACTGGTTTTCGACGGCTGCTTCCGCGGCGCGCTGTACGGTCATGTCGATCGCGGTGCGAACCACGAAGACGCGCTCGGCATAGGATTTGGGAAAGGTGTCGACCAGCCGGCGCATCTCGTCAAACGCCCAGTCGAGATAGTAGTTCGGCGAATTCTCGTCGCGGCGATCGACGGCGATGGCCGGGTTGCGCCGCGCGCCGAACACCTGGCCCTCGGTCATGAAGCCGGCATCGACCAGATTATCGAGCACCACGTTGGCGCGGGCGCGGGCGGCGGGCAGGTTGATATGCGGCGCGTATTTGGTCGGGGCCTTGAACAGCCCGGCGAGCATCGCGGATTCCGCGAGGTTGACGTCGCGCGCCGACTTGTTGAAGTAGAAATGCGCGGCGCCGTCGACGCCGAATGTGCCGCCGCCCATATAGGCGCGATCGAGATAGAGCTTCAGAATCTCATTCTTGGTGAGGCGCGTCTCCAGCCAGATCGCCAGGAAAGCCTCCTTCACCTTGCGCTCGATGGTGCGCTCGTTGCTCAGGAACAGGTTTTTCGCCAGCTGCTGGGTGATCGACGATCCGCCCTGCCGCACGCCGCCGGCCTGCGCGTTGGTCACGAGCGCTCGCGTGGTGCCGGCGATGTCGATGCCGAAATGGTCGTAGAAACGGCGGTCCTCGGTGGCGAGCGTCGCCTTGATCAGATTGTCCGGGAAATCCTCCAAGGGTATGGAATCATTGTGCTTGATGCCGCGGTTGCCGATCGGATTGCCGTAGCGGTCGAGAAACGTCACCGCGAGATCGGATTTCTTCAGCCAGTCGTCGTCGGAAGTCTCGCGAAAGGCCGGCACCGCCAGCGCGAGCATCAGCAGCAGACCGCCGAGCCCGATGGTCGCTGCCTCGGACATCGGTTCGATGAAAACCCAGCGTTTCCATCGGCCGACATAGAAACGGTCCATGAACATGGAGAACCGTTCGTACAGTTCGCGTGCGCCCTTGCCGGAGGAGAACAGCGTGGAGTCGATGCGTGCATCGAAATCCAGCATCCAGTGCCGGATTTTCCTCTGTAGTTGCGGTGGTACGATCTGGCGCACCGGGACCCTTGGTCAATTCGCAGCGCTTAGGGCGCCCCGCTGGGCACCGTCAAGACGTCATGCGGGAATGTTGCGGCAAACCCAAGGCGATTCTACGCCATCGGAGACTCGTTTCCTATCTAACCGAGCGGGAGCCATAAACCAATGGTCCGGCTCACGATTTTAGACAGCAGAGCTAATGCCGCCGCTCGGCTTTCTCACCCCGTCGCACCTTGTCCCTTGCGCCGGCGAGGCGGCAGCCCCTAGAAGGGACACCACCCAGCACGCCCAGTCAGGGAATCATGACCGCGCAGCCCAAGCCGCCCTCGGGTCAAGAGGGATTCTTTTGGAAAACCAAGACGTTGGAAGAGATGTCTAGCGTCGAATGGGAGAGCCTGTGTGACGGCTGTGCACGCTGCTGCCTCGAAAAGCTCGAGGACGAGGATACCGGCAAGATCTATTTCACCCATGTATCCTGCAAGCTGCTGGATGCTGGACTATGCGCCTGCAAGGACTATGCGAACCGCTCCGACCAGGTGCCGGACTGTGTCCGGCTCACGCCTGAAAATGTCCGAACCCTGACTTGGCTGCCGCCGAGCTGCGGCTACAGGCTGGTGGCCGAGGGCCGCGATCTCTATTGGTGGCATCCGCTGATTTCGGGCGATCCCAATACCGTGCACGAAGCCGGCGTCTCCGTGCGCGGGCGGGTGCAGGGAACCGAGAACGAGATCGCCGACGCCGACCTCGAGGATCACATCGTGCAATGGCCGGCGCTGCTGCCCAAGCGGGCGCGCCTCAAGAAGCGACCTGTCGTCCGATAGCGCGCCGGCGGGGCTTCACATCGGAGGTAGGGCGCGATAGCCTGTGAAGGTAGTGGCGACCTGCATTTCATCTGTAAGTAGTTGGTTCTTCGGCGGCCCGATTTACTCTGAGGTGCACGCATGACTGACGCCCCCGTTGTCGGCATCCCCTCTGATCCCGAAATCGAAAGACTGGACGCGACGGCCGCGCTGTGCCTGTCGGGTGGCGGCTATCGCGCCATGGTGTTTCATGTGGGAGTGCTCTGGCGCCTCTACGAGACCGGGCTGCTGGCCGGCGTCAAACGCATCTCGAGCGTTTCAGGGGGGTCGATCACGGCCGGCGTGCTGGCGCTGCAATGGCGTGAGCTCAGTTTCAGGCCGGACACCATCAAGAGCGAGTTCATCCCGAAATTCGTCGCGCCGCTGCGTGCCTTTGCCGGTGTGACGATCGACGCGGAATCCGTCATTCTGGGCGCGCTGCTGCCGGGCAGCATCGGCGACCGCATCGCCAGCGCCTATGACGAGCACCTGTTCCACGGCAGGACGCTGCAGGACATGCCGGATGAGCCGCGTTTCGTGATCAACGCGACCAACGTGCAATCCGGCGTGCTCTGGCGTTTCATGAAGCCCTACATGCGGGACTATCGCGTCGGCAAGGTTTCGAAACCGAACATTGCGTTGGCGCAGGCGGTCGCGGCCTCGTCTGCCTTTCCGCCGGTGCTCTCGCCGTTCGAACTGCGCCTCCGCGACAGTGACTTCGAGCTCAACTCGGGGACGGACCTGCAGCGGCCGCCGTTCACGACGCGCGTCGTTCTCAGCGATGGCGGCGTCTATGATAATCTCGGTCTGGAGACGGCATGGAAGCGGCACGAGACGGTGTTCGTCAGCGACGCCGGCGGCAAGATCGAGGCGGAAGAAAAGCCGGAGACCGACTGGGCGCGGCATTCCTACCGTGTGCTGAACCTAATCGACAATCAGGTGCGCTCGCTGCGCAAACGCCAGGTCATCGACTCCTTCAAGTCGAAGGCGCGGAAGGGAGCCTATTGGGGCATCCGCACCGATATCGCGGACTATGCATTGCCCGATGCGCTGGACTGTCCGCTGGCGCGCACAATGCAGCTTGCGGAGCTGCCGACGCGGCTGAAACGGCTCGACGATACGACGCAGGAGCGGCTGATCAACTGGGGCTACGCGGTCTGCGACGCCGCGCTGCGGGCGCATGTGGACGCAACATTGCAGCCGAAGCCGGCATTTCCATATCCCAATTCGGGGGTCTGACGCGGAGGCGAGCGCAGCGGACGCGGGCGAAAAGGTCAGCCGCACGCGATCGATGCGCGACCCGGTGGAACGAGAGGCCAGCGGCCGGCAGGCCCCGGACGCCGGCTGCGGGCGGCTCGGGACGGGTCCGGACCGCCTCACGCGGCTGCGATGGCAGCTTCGCGGGACGCACCCATGCGTGTAATTGGCTGCCGCGGCCTCGAATTGCCCTTTACATAGGCTCCACACAGCAACTCCACGCGGCCTCCCGCCGCGCCCCCCCCCGATCACGCACGGCCGCATGAACAAGTTCGAACGGCAGAGCCATCTCCCGGCTGATCAGCAGACATTGCCCGAGCCGACCGCGAGCGATCAGTCGCCATCGCCGGGGGAACTCATCGAACTCAGCGATGCGCCGCCGATTGCGCCGCAGGTTCCGCTGACGCAAGGCGAAGTCCGCACCATCCTGCTGAGCCTGATGCTGACGATGTTTCTGGCCGCGCTCGACCAGACCATCGTCGCCACCGCGCTGCCGACCATCGGCCGCCAGTTCCAGGACGTCTCCAGCCTGTCTTGGGTGATCTCGGCCTATCTGCTGGCATCGACAGCGGTGGCGCCGGTGTTCGGCACGCTCAGCGACATCTACGGCCGCCGTGCCATGATCATTTTGTCCCTCAGCCTGTTCGTCGCCGGCTCGGTGCTGTGCGCGCTGGCGCCGAGCATGCCGGTGCTGATCCTGGCGCGCGGCCTGCAGGGGCTCGGCGGCGGCGGCATCATGCCGATCGTACAGACGGTGATTTCCGACGTGGTCAGTCCACGCGAACGCGGCCAGTATCAGGCCTACTTCAGCGGCGTATGGGTGGTCGGTGGCATCGGCGGGCCGATCCTCGGCGGCGTGTTCGCCGAGCATTTGCACTGGTCGATGATCTTCTGGATCAACGTGCCGCTGGCGCTGGGAGCGTTGGCGCTGCTGCTGCCGAGGATGGGCAAGATCCCGGTGTTTCACCGCAGGCGCAAGGTCGACTGGCTCGGCGGCGTGCTGCTGATGGCTTCTGCCGTCGTGATCATGCTGGTGCTGACATGGGGCGGCAACCGCTATCCCTGGCTGTCGCCCGTCATCATGGCGATGATCGGATCATCCGTGGCGCTCGCGCTGGCGTTCGTGTGGCATGCCCGAAATGCCGACGAGCCTTTCCTGCCGTTGCCGCTGATGGGCGGAACGGTGGTGCCTATGCGATGGCGGCCGGCGGTTGTGCGATGGGGGCGATGCTCGGGCTCTCCGTGTATCTGCCGCTGTACTACGAAGTGGTCTATCATCTCAGCGCCAGCGAGGCCGGACTGGCGCTGATTCCGCTGGCGGCCGTTTCGACGGTCGGCGCAGCGATCGCGGGCCGGACCATGGCCCGCGCCAGGCACTACAAGCGGGTGGCCATCATCGGGACCGCGTGTGCGGCGGTGGCCGGATGCGCGCTGACGCTCACGACCATGCCGTTATGGGCCCTGCTGGCGCTGCTGTCGGCGTTCGCGCTGGGGCTCGGCACGGTATTTCCAGTCAGCGTGGTATCGATCCAGAATTCGGTGATGCGATCGCAGATCGGCACCGCCACCGGCGCGATGAATTTCTTTCGCGCGCTGATGGCGTCGTTCACGGTGGCGGCGTTCAGCGCGATCCTTTTGATGTCGCTCGGCGCCGACGTTTCTCTTGGCGGCTCTCTTGGCGGCGAGCATCGCGGTCCGGTGAATTCGATTGCCGCCGCCGACATGGTGACGGCGTTCCGCTACGTATTCGGCGCGGCCACGGTACTGATCGCCGTCGCATTGCTGTGTATGGCCCTGATGGAAGAAAAACCGCTGGCCGGCCCGGCCGAGGTCCCGGCGGACATGGCCGAGTAGGGCGCCCGCGCGCATTCTGCCAGCTCCCGCCGTCGCGGCTATCAATCGGCCGGCAATTCATCTAACAGCGGCCGCAGCAGTCAGACATTGAAACTCGACAGGAGCCCGCCATGAGCAAAGCCACCATCGAACAGACCAAGATGGGCACCGAGGGCATCGCGTTCTGCATCGCGCGAACCCTGATCGAGCGCGACCCGTCGCTGAAGGCGCCGATGCGGGCAAATTTGCGCAAGATGTGGGAACTCCTCGAAGAGCGCGAAGATCATGCCGCCGCCGATATGGTCGACACCATGATCAAGGCGCTGAACGATCCCGCGTTCTTCAAGCCGTAAGGACCACCGAACGCCGGCGCCGAAGGCGACACACACCGCTCAGGTCCCCGGCCGCGAAACCTCGGTCTCCTTCGACGTGATGAATTCCAGCAGCACCGGGATGCCCTCCTTGGTCTTGGCAATGCCCCGCTGAATCGCAGGGATAATGTCCTCCGGATTGGTCACCCGCTCGCCATACCCGCCGAAGGCCCGCGCCATCGCGGCGTAGTCGCCGGAGATGTCGGTCGAGCGGTATTTTTCGGTCGAGATCGGCATCACCTTCAATTCGATCGCCATGCTGAAGTTGTTCAGAAGGATCGACATGATCGGGATGCGCTCGCGCACCGCAGTCTCGAAATCCATGCCCGTGAAACCGATCGCGGCGTCGCCCCAGACGTTGATGCAGAGTTTTTCCGGCCTTGCCAGCTTGGCGCCCATGGCGAGGCCCAGCCCGTAGCCGAGCTGGGTGGTCTTGCCCCAGCCGATATAGGACAGCGGCTCGACCGCCTTCCAGAACGGAGAGAGCTGGTCGCGCGGACTGCCGGCGTCGTGGGTGATGATGGTGTTCTTGATGTCGACGGTGTGCTGCAAATCCCACAGCACGCGATAGGGATTGAGCGGCGCATCATTGTGGGTCAGCTTCGGTAGCCACTTCGCCAGCCATTCCTTATGCGAGGCGGCGATTTCGCGAGCAATAGCAGTCGCATCGCGGTCAGCCTTGATGCTGTTGTTGATCTCGTTCAGCAATGCGTCGAGCACCAGACCTGCGTCGCCGACCAGCCCGATCCTGGCCTCGACATCCTTGTTGAGATGCGCGGGGTCCAGCGTTGAATGGATGATGGTTTTGCCCTTTGGCATGGCGATGCCGAACGAGGTTTCCGTAAACGAGCAACCGATGCCGAAGATCAAGTCGGCCTCAGCCAGGAATTTCGCCACCGCGCGCGGCACGGCCAGACCGCCCGATCCGAGCGACAACGGGTGGTCTTCCGGAAACGATGATTTGCCGCCGAGACTGGTGGTGACGGGAATGGCGAGCCGCTCTGCCAGCCGTTTCAGCTGTGGCCAGGCTTGGGCGTAATGCACGCCCTGGCCGGCATAGATCACCGGCCGCTTGGCTGAGATCAGCAGCGCGGCGGCTTCCTTCACATGCACGGGATCGGCGCCGTAGCGGGTGCGCAGCACCGGCGTGTAGTTCAGCGGCTCCGGCACGTCCTCGTTCCACATGTCAGCCGGAATTTCCACGATGACCGGTCCGCCGCGACCGTTCTTCAGCTTTGTGAAGGCGCGGCGGAAGATGTTGCAGACTTCGGCAGCGATGTTGATCGGCTCGGAAGACTTTGAAAAAGCCCGCATCGCCTGGCTGGAATTAAAGTTCGGATCGATATTCGCCAGCCGCCGCGCGTAACCCATCGGCAGCACCAGCACCGGCACGGATTCGCCGTAGCATTGCGCGACCCCGCCCATGGCGTTTTCGGCTCCTGGGCCGTGCTGCATGCAGAACGCGCCGATGGTTTGCCCCGAGGTGACCCGGGAGATCGCGTCGGCCATGTGGATACCGATGCGCTCCTGGCGCACCATCACGGGTCGGATGTCGGCGGCGGCGGCATGCTCGATGAGATGATTGACCGGATAACCGCAGAGGATCTCGATACCCTCCCGCTTCATGATTTCCGCGATGGCGGTGCCGAGTTTCATGTCGTTCTCTCCCTGGAGTGGCCGATGTCGCGAGGTCGGCCTGCGACGGGTAGTTGGAACAGGAATTTCTCGTTCGGTAAAGCGCAGGCGCCGGCTTGCCCGCGAGGCTCTGATATGCGTCGCGGCGGCATCTGGCGCCGCGACGCGCCCGAAGCCGGGTCCTAGCGGGTCTCTTCCAGCGCGCGTCGCAGGCGCCGGATGATGACGCCGCGGGCGCGATCGTCGGCGGCGGCCTCGATCCGATCGTTGATGTCCAGCACGAGTGTCGACATATCGTTATGCCAATCGAGGCGTGTCACCGCTTCGGGCGCGAGCCGGCGTCGGCGCGCCACGTCCATCAGCGCGGGTTCGGGCGTCGACAACTCGTAGATGTCGTCGAGCACTGGCTGGAAAAGTTTGGCCGCCGGGACGATCCGCTCCGCGAGGCGCTCGGCGAGCCCCGCGATCGCTTCCTCTTCGCCGTGAACGAGAAATAAGCCCCGCTGGATCGGACGGCGTGCGGCGATCCATCGTGCAATCTCGGCGCCATCGGCATGACCGGAATACTCGTCGATCATGCGGATGCGGGCCGCGACCTTGATCTCGTCGCCCTGGATCCGGACGGCCCTGGCGCCGTCCTGGAGAAACCGGCCGAGGGTGCCGTGGGCCTGAAAGCCCACCAGCAGGACGGTGGCCCGGTTGCTCCACAGCCAGCGCTTCAGGTGATGCCGAATACGGCCGGCGTCGCACATGCCGCTCGCCGCGATGATGATATGAAAGCCGGTCAGTTTCGCGATCGCCTTGCTTTCGTCGACGGTTTCGGTGAACCGCAGATGCGGCGAGTTGAACAGGCGATTGAGGTCGATGTCCGGATCGAGGCTTTCGGCGTGCTCCCGGAAAACCTCCGTGGCGTGGATCGCCAGCGGCGAATCGAGAAAGATCGGCGCGGCGGGAATGTCGCCGCGTTCCATCAGGTCGATCAGATCGACGATCAGTTCCTGAGTGCGTTCAACGGCAAAGGCGGGAATCAGCAGGGCGCCCCTGGCTGTCGCCGCATCGCGAACCTCGGAGGCAAGACGCTGGCGGCGTTCTTCCGGCGTCGTTTTCGCGCGAATTCGGTCGCCGTAGGTCGCCTCCGAGATCACGTAGTCGAAGTCCGCGGGCGCCCTTGGATCAGGCTGCAGCAATTTTGCATCTGGACCGATATCGCCCGACGCCAGCAGACGCAGCGGCTGTCCGCCTGAGCCGGCGCCGTCAAACTCGAGTTCGATCGAGGCCGAGCCGAGGAGGTGGCCAGCATTCCAGTAGCGCGCGCGGACACCCGGGATCACGTCGATCCATTTCTCGTACCCAACCGGCTGGAACGACTGCAGCGCGGCCTTCGCATCGGCCTGGGTATAGATCGGAGTGACCTCCGGCCGCCCGCGCGCCGCGTTGCGGCGGTTGAGGGCAGCGACCTCGGATTCCTGGATACCTCCGGAATCCGGCAGCATGTAGGAACACAGGTCGATGGTTCCGCGGGTCGCCAGGATCCTGCCGCCAAAACCTTCGCGCACCAGTTTCGGCAACAGTCCGCTATGGTCGATGTGCGCATGCGTTAGCAGCACGGTGTCGATTTCGGCGGGCCGGAACGGAAAGACCCGATAGTTCAGTTCCTTCAGGGTCTTTTGGCCCTGAAACAGACCGCAGTCGATCAGAAAGCGGCCGGACTTCGTTTCGACGAGGTAGCACGAGCCGGTCACTGTGCGTGCCGCGCCGCAGAATCGAACGGTCACACTCATGGGATTTTCTCCGGAAAGCTCCTGCCATTGATCTCGCGGCGCAAGGCGGCAGCAAGGATGTCATCGAGCGGGATCGCGTTGGTCGGGTGAGGCACGCTGGATGTCGAGCGGACGGACCGTATGCCGGCTTCGGCAAAAGCAGTTGCTATTTCGGATGCAAACAGGGCGTGTGTAATGACGGCGTCGATCGTCGTCGCGCCGGCGGCGATGAGCGCCTTTGCACAGGCGATCAAGGTGCCGCCCGACGAGACGATATCATCGACCAGCAGAACCGGCCGGCGGGCGATCAGTCCGGCCTCGGTAAACCCGATGTCGACGGCGCGATCGCCGCGGCGAATTTTCTGCGCAACCGTATGTGCGAGTCCGAGCCGGCTTGCGAGATCGCTCACCCAGGGCCGAGACTCAGCATCGGGACCGATCACGACCGTTGCTGGATCAAGCCCGGTCTTGCGCAGCGTGACCGCAATGACCGCCATCGCCGAGAGGTTCTCGGCCTCGATGCCGGGAAATACCGTCCTGATATCCGGGGTGCGATGAAGGTGGGCATCGACCGTGATCACGCGGTCCACCGTCCCCGCGATAAGCCGACCGACAGCCTTCTGGCTGATTGCTTCGCCCGCGCGGAATGCGGCGTCCTGGCGCATGTAACATAGATACGGCGCGACCAGGACCAGCCGCCCGGCGCCGGTGCGCCGCAGCGCCTCCGCCGCGAACAGAATGGCAAGCAGTTTGTCGTTGGGCCGGTCAAGCGAGCCAAAGATGATGGTGGTCGATGCTGCCGGGCCGACGGTGACCCGCATTTCCCCGTCGGGAAAATGATGCACCGCGATTTCCTGGAGCGGAAGGCCGAGCAGCGCCGCCAGCCGACGGGCGTCGCCGGCGCCGGTTGGCAGGCTGTGGATGGCGACACCGCTCACGGTGTGGTCGTGTTGTGGGACGAGGGCATGGCTTCGATCGCGAAGCCGGTATCGCTCCTCGCACCGGCGGCGGTCAGATCGAGCTCCGACCGATCGAAGGCGTACACCCGGTATAGCGGTTCGCCGCTTTCGACGCGGTCGCCGATCTTCTTGAACAGCCTGATGCCGGCTCCCTTGTCGAGCGGCGCGCCGGCGATCCGCGCCAGCCGGTTCAACCGCAGGCAGTCGATGCCGGAGACGACGCCGTCACTGTCGGCGATCACATCGAAGGTCAGATTTCCCAGGTCGCTGCGGCAGTCCGACGGACCCTGGGCCACGATGATTTTCTGCATCTGTTTCAACGCCGCCCCGCTGTCGAGCAATTCGCGGGCGCGGGAATAGCCGGCGCCGCCCCGCAGCTTCGGATCGCATTCCAGCAAATGCGCCGCGAGCCGAAGCGACTTCTCACGCAAATCCCGAGGCGCGGCGTGATCGTTCTGCAAGACGGCCATGACGTCCTGGGCTTCGAGCACCGGACCGATGCCGTTGCCGATCGGCTGGCTGCCGTCGCTTGTGATCACCTCCACCGATATGCCGAAGTGGTCGCCGACGAATTCGAACAGTTTACGCAGCCGCATCGCCTCCCCGCCGTGGGTGAGCTTGGCCGTGGGGCCGACCGGCAGGTCGATGAGGAGGTGGGTCGAACCCGCCGCGAGTTTCTTCGACATGATCGAAGCGACCATCTGCTCGCGGGTGTCGAGGCTGAGCGGTCGCTGCACCGAGATCAGGATATCGTCCGCCGGAGACAGGTTGACGTGTCCGCCCCAGATTAGACAGCCATTGCAGGCGGCGACGATGGCCTTCATCTCATCGACGCCGACGTTGACCCGCGCCAGGACTTCCATCGTATCCGCCGTACCTGCGGGAGAGGTTATGGCCCGCGAGGAGGTCTTGGGGATGGTGAGTCCGTGCGCTGCCACGATCGGCACCACGATCATGGACGTTCGGTTGCCGGGAATTCCGCCAATGCAATGCTTGTCGACGACGATCGGGTTGGTCCATTTCAGTTGCGTTCCGGCCTGTGCCATCGCACCGGTGAGGGCGATGAGTTCATCGCTCGTCATGAAGCTGGCGGAAGAGATCAGGAACGCGGCAGTTTCCATGTCGGAGTATCGGTAATGGGTTAGATCATTGATGACGGAGGTTATTTCCGCGGCGCTCAGGGTCCGGCCCCGGATCTTGGCGCGCACCGCTTCGAGGCTTTCAGGCGGCGTCGCGGGGGTGACCGTCACCAGGCTACCGGCAGGCTCGGCGAAGCGCCGGAACGCCGGTTCGGAAAGACCGATCTCGTCGCGGCCGACCAGGGCGTCGTCGTCCGTCACCAGCAGAGTGGCCAGTAGCACTCTGGAGTTGCGGCGCAGCTCGACCCGGCTGAATCCTCGGAAGATCTCCGGGCGCAAGGCCTTTGACCGCCGTGAGATGACCACGACGTTTTCGCGTCCGGTGTCCAGATTGACGCTTCGAATCTTCAGGGGCGGTCGGGACGTATCAGGGATCATTTGCCAAGACCTGCAGACTGAAGCACCGAATTGCAGCATGGTCGAGATTGGGTGCGCACGATTGACCCAAATCATGGTGGTATCGAGCGCACCTCAACCTTGTTGACGCTTGATTGTTGCGTGGTGCGAAGCCTGACGCCGATCCCAGGCGCGGGAGTGCGTTGCACAAAGGTCACAGGCCCGCCGAAACTGGGCCGTGTCACTGCGCTGTCATCGTCTCTAACGGATTTCGCGGTACGTGTCCGCATATCGAATACTGCAATGCAGTTGCAATTTGCACCGGAGAACAAGAATGACTGTGTATCGAAAACTCATCCTCGGTTCGGCGGCGAGTCTTCTCGCCATTGGCGCTGCCCAGGCGGCCGATCTTCCGGTCAAGGCAAAAGCGGTCGAGTATGTCAGGATCTGCTCGCTCTACGGCGCCGGCTTCTTCTATATTCCGGGCACCGATACCTGCATCAAGCTCGGTGGTTATCTGCGTGTCGACACCACCTTCAACGGCGGTGCTCACGGAGCGCCGGCCTGGAACGGCGATCTCGGCCAGCAGAACCGTTTTCGCGACTACTTCGTTTCCCGTTCGCGTATGGCGCTGACGGTTGATACCCGCACCGCCACCGAATACGGCGTCGTCCGCACCTTCGGACAGGGCGATTTCCAGTTCCAGAATTTCGGAAGCACCAACCCGGGGCTTGCGGTCGGCTCCCAATCAGGTCTCAACAACGCTCTGCTTTCCACCGCGGGCGGCGGCTACGTCGCGGTCGAGTTCCTTTTCATCCAGTTTGCTGGCTTTACTTTCGGTAAATCGGCTTCGGCCTATGCGTCGCCCTGGCAGGGGACCCCGGGCAACATCAACTCGAACTTGCTGGGCGGTCATGTTACCGATACCGGCGTCAACAACATCCAGTACACGGCGGAATTCGGCAACGGCGTGTCCGGCAGCATCGGTCTCGATGAACCGAATGTGTGGGGCCGCACGGTGGTCTATAATCTGAGCATCCCGTCAGCAATCGGCGCTAATGGAACCGGATCGAATGCCTATGGCGGCGTGCACGCTCCCGACATCGTCGGCCGAATCCGCGTTGATCAGGCCTGGGGCCTGTTCCAGATCTCGGGTGCGGCGCACCTGGTCAATGCTTCCTACAATACGCTGGGAGCCGGATCGGTGCCGAACAACCTGTCCGAAATCAGCGGCCACCCCGACGACAAGTGGGGCGGTTCGGTGATGGCGGCGTTGCAGATCAAGAATCTTCCGACCGGTAAAGGCGACGACATCAAGATCGACGCGACCTACGCTAAGGGTCACACCAAGAACGTGATCGGCACCAGCGGTGGCTCGCCGAGCTTCGCCATGTTCAGCGGCAGCGGTTTCGGTTACCAGAGCGTGGGCTTTGGAGCGACCACCGACGCCGTCTATGTTCCCGGCGCTGCCGGCACCGGCGGTCTCAGGCTCACGACGGCCTGGGGTATTCGCGGCGCGTTCAACCACAACTGGGATCCGTACTGGTCAACCAGCGTGTTCGGAGGCTACTCCTCGATCCGCTATGATGGGGGAGCCAACGACAACATCAACGGGCTTGGAACCAGCACCGCCAAGGGAGCCTATTGTGCGGCCTTTCGGGTAAGCCATCCGGGCCAGGCAGTCGTCGGAAACCAGGTCGGCAACTACACCTGCAATCCGGACTTGAACGTCTCGCAGCTCGGCGTGATCACCCGCTGGACTCCTGTCAAGAACCTGACCTTCTCGGCCGAAGTTCAGTGGTTCCACCTCGACCAGAAGATGTCGGGCAGTTCGGTCTTCACCGCGTCGGCTCCGAAGCCTAACGCCCTCTACGAGTTCAAGGACCAGGATACGGTATTGCTGCAGGTTCGCGCCCAGCGGAATTTCTGATCGCTGACGCAGTCAAAGTGGTAGTGCAACGCGAGGCGAGAAGCAGAGTCAGCTTCTCGTCTCACGCTGCCGTTTCAGCATCGCTGTCGTCAGGAAATACTCTTTCACCAGCTGATTGGACTTCGCCTCCCGCGCTGGCCCCGTATGAATACCGGTGCGCGCTGCATTTGCAGCTGGCGTCGCTCCCGCGCCCGCGTATCCGGCAAAATGCCGATCCCGACTTAATCGTTCGTTCAGCGTATTCGTCAATGGGCCGTCAACCAATCCACTCTAGCTTTCGTCTCCTGATATGGGCGCGGGAGAATCGCGCGTCGGCAGGAGTTTCGGGTGCAAAAGCTTTTTTCAAGTTTCCTGCGCGACCAATCCGGCGCCACCGCCATCGAATATTGCCTCATCGCAACCGGGATCGCCTTCGTGATCATCGCCGCCGTCAATGGCATCGGCACCTCCCTCAACGGCACCTTCATCTCGGTGAATTCATCGCTGAAGTAGCGGCCGGGCTAAGCCCTGTCAGCGGCCTTCTTGCATCCGCGTTCAACGCCCGCATCATTCCGATCCGCGCGAACATCACCCAGCCGCCGCCGATCTCGGCGGCATTGATCAGGTTTTCGACGGCGACCTGCCAGCGTTCCTGCTGTTGAACCTCTTGCGGCAGCCTCATGACATGATCGGCGGCGTGTTGCAGCGTCGTCAGCCTGGCGCCGCCGCGTAGTCGGATTGGCTCATCGAACGGCGTCGACCACGGCATCTCAGGCGAACGGTTGCTGCAACGTTGCCATCTCGTGACCTGAACCGATCGCGCCGCGTGAGCGGTTGCGCATCTAGCCGGCTTTTTTCGACCGGAGCGGCGCCCGCACCGGCTTCTCGGACTTCTTCGGCTCTGGCTTGGCCGCCCGCTTGCCGCTGCCGCCGATCGGCAGCAGCATCTCGCGCTGGCCGGCGGCGGCCTTGCGCGGCTTCTTGCCCTTTGCCTTGGCGGCGGGCGCGGACGGCTTCTCGCTGGCGAGGCTGCGCTTCAGCGCGTCCATCAGATTGATGACGTTGCCGCTGGTTTTCGGCGCTGATTTCGCCGTGGTCTTGATGCCGCTGCGCTTCTGGTTGATCAGGTCGATCAGCGCGGATTCATAGCGATCCTCGAACTGGTCGGGTTCGAACGAGCCGGATTTCTGTTCGACGATATGCTTGGCCAGATCCAGCATGTCCTTGGTGATTTTCACATCCTGGATGTCCTCGAAGTATTCCTTCTCGCCGCGGACCTCGTAGGGGTAGCGCAACAGCGTTCCCATCAGGCCCTTGTCGAGCGGCTCCAGCGCGATGATGTGTTCGCGGTTGGTCAGCACCACGCGCCCGATCGCGACCTTGTTCATGCTGCGGATGGTCTCGCGGATCACCGCGAAGGCGTCGTGGCCGACCTTGCCATCGGGGACCAGGTAGTAGGGACGGATCAGGTAGCGGTTGTCGATGTCGGACTTCGGCACGAACTCGTCGATCTCGATGGTGCGGGTCGATTCCAGCGCGATGTCGTCGAGTTCGTCCTTCGAGACCTCGATGTAGGTATCGGTATCGACCTTGTAGCCCTTCATGATGTCTTCGGCGGCCACTTCCTCCCCGGTGTCGGCATCGACCTTGGCATACTTGATGCGGTGGCCGGTCTTGCGGTTGATTTGGTTGAAGCTGACCTTCTCGGTATCCGACGTCGCTGGATAGAGGGCGACCGGGCAGGTCACGAGCGAAAGGCGCAGGAAGCCTTTCCAGTTGGCGCGGGGGGCCATGCGATACTCCGAAAACGCAACAAATGACGGGTGAGAATACCACCGGGGAACCTGGTTTCAAGCCGACGGGATGGAAATCTCCTAATGGCGTTAACCGTGGCGGGCCGGCAAGGTTGCATGGCGAGGCCGGGTCGCGCGCAAGCGCCGGCGGAGACGGGTGGCATCGGGCATCGGAAGCCGCGATCCGGAACATGATCCGCCATCAGGCGTTGTTGGTGACATGAAACCGCTGCATTCACCGGCATTTTCGCGACATCGAGGAGGGCAGCGCCATGGCACCGAGACGCCACGATCAGATCGTTGAAACCGCGACGGAAGCCAGGCAGGCCGAGCCGGGTCCGTCGGTGCTTGCGCTGCTCACGATTTCGACCGGACTCGCGGTGCTCATTCTCGGCGTGGTGTGGTTCGTCTTCTTCCGAACCTGAGCAGCTTGACGGGGGCGTCACTTGATGGGGCGTCAATTGCGTCGAAGCGCGGGTGGCGCTGGGCGCAAAAAAGCCCAGCAGCATCGTGCTGCCGGGCAGTTGGGGAGGAAGCGCGAGCGGGCCGAATAGCGTCGTCCCGCTGGCAAGTCGCAGTGGAGGTGCATCGCAGGACCCCATGGCTCGCGCCGCAAGCGCATGATCGGAGGCGAAGGCCTTGTCCCGCCGTTTCCTGTCCTTGTCGTGGCGATACTCATCGAGGAGGCGGGGCAATGTTAGTGGTCACCAGCCATTGCCAAAGGGCCTCTCGATGATGCAATCAGCCTGACGCCAACGCTGCGAATCCACCGGTCAATTGAGCTCGCTTTGGACGGCCATATTGACGCATGAAGTCTTCTGCGGTCGGATCTCAGAAACGCCCGCCTGTTGCCGGTCCGTCGAGGCGGCTGAAGAACTCGACCCGGTTATGAAGAAAAAGTAATGATGCGAATCGATTGCTGTTCATCGGGCGTTCACGCCGCGGCGCCTCATTTGGTCGGCGGCGATTTTGCCAGGACACACTACGGAGACCACCGTGCGCCTGCTCGTCGTTGAGGACGACCCGGATCTCAACCGTCAGCTGACGACGGCGCTGAGCGACGCCGGCTATGTGGTCGACCGCGCCTTCGACGGCGAGGAGGGGCACTTCCTCGGCGACAGCGAACCCTATGACGCCGTCGTGCTCGACATCGGACTGCCGAAAATGGACGGCATTTCGGTGCTCGAGGCATGGCGGCGAAACGGCCGTGCGATGCCGGTTCTGATTCTCACCGCGCGCGACCGCTGGAGCGACAAGGTGCAGGGCTTTGACGCCGGCGCCGACGACTACGTGGCCAAACCGTTTCATCTAGAGGAAATCCTGGCCCGGATTCGCGCGCTGCTGCGACGCTCCGCCGGCCATGCCCAGTCCGAACTGACCTGCGGGCCGGTGTCGCTGGATACCAGGACGGGCCGGGTCAGCGTGTCGGGCAACCCGATCAAGATGACCTCGCACGAATACCGCCTGCTGGCCTATCTGATGCACCATACCGGGCGCGTGGTGTCGCGCACCGAACTGGTCGAGCATCTCTACGATCAGGACTTCGACCGCGACTCCAATACCATCGAAGTGTTCGTCGGCCGCATCCGCAAGAAGCTGGACGTCGACATCATCCAGACCGTGCGGGGGCTCGGTTATCTGCTGACGCCCCCATCGCCAGGCGGCTGATCAAAGGTGTTGATCGAACCGCCGGCTTGCGCTCTGGTTCCGGCATGATCTCGTCCGAAAACAGGCATCGATCGATCGGCTCGTGGCCCGCGGCCATGCGTTTCGGGATTGCGCCCTGATGCGCGGCAGCTCGCTCGCCACCCGGCTGTTCCTGTCGGCGACCGCCTGGGTGGTGATCATCCTCGCCATCACCGGCATAGTGCTGTCGTCGGTTTACCGTGGCGCGACCGAGCGGGCGTTCGACCGCCGTCTCAATCTCTATCTCCGCACCATCATCGCGGAAGTGGCGACGCCTGATAACACGCCTGACCAGTTCCAGTCGCTTGGCGAACCGCTGTTCGAACTGCCCTTGTCCGGCTGGTACTGGCAGATCACGCGCGCCGACGGCGACAAACCGGAGTTGCGCGCGTCGCGCTCGCTGTGGGACAAGAAGCTGCCGAAGCTCGAAGAGCAGGGGGCCGATCTGACCACGGCCGGAGTCCGTCTCGGCTATGTCGATGGTCCCGAGGGCCAGACGTTGCGGATGGTCGAACGTCCGGTCGATCTCGGCATCGACGGCACCTTTCTGATCAGCGTGGCCGGAGATGCCAGCGAGATTTTCGACGAAACCCGCAGCTTCGATTACTACCTCGGCGGCACGTTTGCGGCATTGTCGATCGTGCTGGTGCTCACCACCATCTTTCAGGTTCGGTTCGGGCTTGCGCCGCTGAAGCGCATCTCGGAGTCGATCGCCGACATCCGCTCCGGCCGCGCCGAACGGCTAGAGGGCGAGTTCCCCGTCGAGATCGCGCCGTTGGCGCGGGAGACGAACGCGCTGATCGACGCCAACCGGGAAATCGTCGAGCGCGCCCGCACCCATGTCGGCAATCTCGCGCACGCCATCAAGACGCCGCTGTCGGTCCTCGTCAACGAAGCCTCCGCCCGCGGCGCCGACCCGTTCGCGGCCAAGGTCCTGGAACAGGCCGATGTGATGCGCGACCAGGTCGCGCACCATCTGGAGCGCGCCCGGATCGCCGCGCGGCTCACCGTGATCGGCACCGTGACCGAGGTTGCGCCCGCAATCGAGGCGTTGCGCCGGACCATGCAGAAGATCCACCGCGATCGCGACATCGCCATCGTCGTCAGGGCCGACGCCCGGGCGAAGTTTCGCGGCGAACGGCAGGACCTCGAGGAGATGGCCGGAAACCTCGTTGACAATGCCTGCAAATGGGCGGCAGCGCAGGTCTCCATCGAGGTGCTGGTGGAACCGGCGCTTGAGCCGGGCGGCGGACCGATGCTGCGGATCATCGTTGACGACGACGGGCGCGGGTTGCCGGCTGCAGAACGGGCGCAGGCCTCGCGCCGGGGCCAGCGGTTGGACGAATCCAAGCCGGGATCGGGGCTGGGGCTTTCGATCGTGGTCGACCTCGCGGCCCTGTACGGCGGCGGTCTTTCCCTTGGCAACGCGCCGATCGGAGGACTGCGGGCGGAACTCGTGTTGCCGGGAGTGTGAATGCTGTCTCGCCGTTAATGCGGCGCAGGCAACGCAGCAGGTGGCGCGCGCCGGGGACATGACCTTTCGGCGTCATTCCTAAACGGCTTCTTAACGCCAGGGCTTTTATGATGACCGGTGGGCAACTATCACCGTCCCCGTGCAACACGCAGCCATACCGGGCGCATGAGCCAGACATCGATCGAGCGGCTGAGAGATTATCTCGCGCAGCTTCCGCCGCAGGCGCAGGCGCTGCTGATGCGGGAGTTCGAACGCGCCATCGAAAGGGGCGAGGACACCTCGGTCGCCTCCTTCGTGCTCGAACAACTGCGCAAGGTGGTGCGCGGAACCGATGAGGAGGCGCGGCCGCGCGTTGACGATCCGGCGCGCCTGCTGTTCCGCCCGCTCGAGCCGTTTCTCGTCGAAGGCAATGCTCCGGTACGGCCGGGTCGGATCCGCCGCGCGTCGTTGCTGCCGGTTTGGCAATGGCTGAATCGCGAGGGTGCGCCCGATCAAGCGCGGGAATTCGAAGCCGCACTAGCCCGGGTGCGGGAAGCCGGAACGACCTCCGATCTCGAGGTTACCGTCCGCGGGTTTCAGCACATCGCGGCGGATGCGATCCTCAAGATTGCCACGCCGCTGCCCGGAGGCGACCATCAGCGGGCGCTGGCGCGCATCGGTCCGCCCAAGGTGATAGAGGATGTGCTGCCGATCGGCTCGGTCCTGCAGGCCCGCGAAGCCCTCGATACCCTCGGCGGCCGGCTGCCCAGTTTGCTGCGCGTATTCGCGGATTCGCAGGTCGCCTCGATAGGGGCATGCCTCAACGTTCCTTCGCTGCAAACTCCGCAGTTGCTGCCGTTCGCCCTGTCGCTGGTGATGCAGCGGTTGCCGGCGCCGTGGCAGATCATCCGCCTCGCCATCACGATGGCGGCGTCCGACGATGAAATCCGCGTTGCCGCTACGCCCTACGGCGTTGCCGTCACCATCGCGCTGCACGATCTGTCGTTCCTCGCGGCCAGTCTGCGGACGGATATCAAGCGCGGGCATTTCGACACCGTTGCCGAGCAGCTCAAGACCCTCCATGACGGTGTGCGCGGCTTGCGGACCGAGCTTGATCTGCGCAACGACTCCTCATGGGGCAAGCAGCTGACGTCGATTCGGGCCGATATTTCCGGCGCCCTGCAATCGGAGATCGACAGCGTGCCCGGCCGGGTGCGTCGCCTGCTGCGTCAACGCGCCGACAAGGATATTCCCGCCAGCGCCAAGGTCGACGCCGGTGAAGTCGATGAAGCCGCCGCCTTGATCGATTTCGTCGCGGTGTGCCGCACCTATGCGAGCGAGCTTGCGATCAACGAAGTCACGCTGCGGACCTATTCCGACCTGCAGCAATACATCGAGAAGTCGACCGAGTCGCTGGTGCAATCGCTGCGCGGCGGCGACGCCAGGACGCGCGGCTACCGGCAGATGCAGGTCAAGGCGGCAATCCGTTTCTGCGAAATATTGTTCGGCCAGGACTATGCGTCGCTGATGAGCAGGGCGGCCGAGAACGCGCTGACCGGCGAGCGCAAGCCCTCCCGCGCCGGTTGATGGTAGTGAAATCCTCCGCTGCAATTTTTAGTTGATCTGATCTCGTGCGCGACCTACAATTTCGACCTACAATTTCGACCTACAATTTCGACCTACAATTTCGACCTACAATTTCGACCTACACTGTTGACCTACACTTTTAATGTGCCCTTTCATCGAGTGATTGATTTGAAATATGAACCCAGTCATTAATTTCGTTGAATTTGACAACGGCGTCGTCTCTGCAACATATCGAAACCTCATGATCGGCGCCAAGGTCGTTCTGGTCGACAAGACCAGCGACCTGCCATTATCCGATCCCGTCACGACGATTGCGTCTCCGGTCCCCGTCGGCGCCCTCCGGATCAGGCTGCCGGCCGCGGTCAAGCCGGGGGACTATTATCTGAAGGCGCTGAACGGGCACGGTGCCTTTGTCGCCCAGAGCGTCGGGTTTCACGTCAGCTGATAGTCGTTGTTGGTGGGTTTTTCAGGACTTTCCAGCCGCGCCGGCCTATTGATAATTGTCAATTGCCCGGTTCGCCGCTCGTGGTGTAAAGCGGCGCATCGGCGCCTTGCCTGTGGCGCCGCTTCACCGGAACTTGATTGATGACGCTGTGGTTCGTGTTCGCACTGATGACGGTCGCGGCGATCTTCGCCGTGCTCTGGCCGTTGAGCCGGGGGGGCCGGGCGCAAAGCGAAGGCAGCGAGGCCGCCGTTTACAAGGACCAGCTCAGCGAGATTGAGCGCGACGTGGCCAACGGACTGATCGGTTCCTCAGAAGCCGAAGCGGCGCGCGTCGAGATCAGTCGTCGCCTGCTGGCTGCGAGGGATAGTCAGCACGGCCCGCTGATGGCATCGAACACCGGGTTGCGCCGATCCGCCGCCATCCTCGCCCTGGTGGGGCTTCCGATCTTGGCGGTGGCGATCTACCTCCCGCTGGGATCGCCCAGGCTCGGCGATTTTCCGCTGGCCCAGCGCGCCCGCGCCCCCGACGTCGCCCAGCCGTTTGACAATCTGGTGGCGCAGGTCGAGGCGCATCTGGAGAAGAATCCGACCGACGGCCGGGGCTGGAACGTGCTGGCGCCCGTGCTGTCGCGACTCGGTCGTCACGATGAAGCGGTTCGCGCCTATCGCAATTCCATCACCTACAGCGGCGACAGCCCCGAGCGTCGGTCCAACCTGGGCGAAGCCTTGGCTGCGGCCGCGGGTGGCGTGGTCACCGCGGAGGCGAAGGTCGAGTTTGAGCGCGCCGTCGCGCTGAACGCCGATGAGGTCAAGGCGCGTTACTACCTCGGACTGGCCGCCGAGCAGGACGGCCGCACCGGTGAGGCCGCCTCGATCTGGCGCGCCATGCTGGCAAAGGCGCCGCCGGAAGCGCCATGGCGTCCGCTGGTGCAGGCCGCGCTGGCCCGGGTGGGCGGTGCACCGGCGCCGGCGCTGCCAAACGAGGCGATGGCCGCGGCCAAGGACATGAATGACACCGACCGCGACGAGATGATCCGTGGCATGGTCGATCGCCTCGCCACCCGATTGAAGCAAAACGGCGACGATGTCGAAGGTTGGCTGCGGCTGGTGCGGGCCTATATGGTAATGGGCGATCGCGACAAGGCGATAAGCGCCCTTGCCAACGCCCGCCAGGCCGTCGCCAATGACGCCGAGCGGTTGCAGCGACTGAACGAGGGCCTGAAGAATCTCGGACTCGACGGATGATCATGATGCCGGAAATCACGCGAGAAACCAGAGGCCCGGCATGACGCGCAAGCAGCGGCGTTTGACCATGATCGGCGGCTCGCTCGCGGTACTCGCCGTCGCGGCGGCCCTGGTGCTGAACGCGATGCGCGATTCGATCGTGTTCTTTTCGACGCCTACGATGCTGGCCGAAAAACCTGTTGTCGCCGGCAAGCGTTTCCGCCTTGGCGGACTGGTGCAGCCGGGATCGCTGGTCCGTGGCGACAATCTTGCGGTCACGTTCCAGGTTGCCGATGGCAGCGCCGCGCTGCCGGTTTCCTTCAAGGGCATTCTGCCCGATCTGTTTCGCGAAGGGCAGGGCGTAGTCGCCGAAGGCGCCCTCGATGCAGCGGGCGTGTTCAAGGCCGACACCGTGCTGGCCAAGCACGATGAGACCTACATGCCCAAGGAAGTCGCGGACGCGCTGAAGAAGCAGGGGCACTGGAAGGACGATTACGGCGCGAAGCCGGCTTACGACGCCAAACCCGCTGCCGCCACGCAGGGCGCGTCGCAGGCGAAACAAGGAGTTTCGCAGTGATCGCGGAATCAGGACATTACGCACTGGTGCTGGCGCTGGCGCTGGCCTTGATCCAGTCCACGGTGCCGATTCTCGGCGCGCGCTGGCGCGATCCCGCCCTGATGAATGTCGCGCGCGCCACCGCGCTGGCGCAGCTGCTGTTCGTGGCGGCATCGTTCGCGGCGCTGGTTGCCTTGTACATCGTTTCCGATTTCTCCGTCGTCAACGTTTACGAGAACTCGCATTCGACCAAACCGCTGCTCTACAAGATCACCGGCGTATGGGGCAATCATGAAGGATCCATGCTGCTGTGGGTGTCTATCCTAGCTCTGTTCGGCGGCCTGGTCGCCGCGTTCGGCAACAATCTGCCGCTGTCGCTACGCGCGTATGTTCTGGCGGTGCAGGGCTGGGTCGCCAGCGCGTTCTATCTGTTCATCCTGATCACCTCGAATCCGTTCCTTCGCATCGCCAGCCCGCCGATCGAGGGTCGCGACCTCAATCCCGTGCTGCAGGACATCGGCCTCGCGGTGCATCCGCCGATGCTCTATCTCGGCTATGTCGGCTTCTCGATCTCGTTTTCATTCGCCGTCGCGGCACTGCTCGAGGGCCGGATCGACGCGGCATGGGCGCGCTGGGTGCGGCCATGGACGCTGGTGGCGTGGATATTCCTCACTCTCGGCATCGCGATGGGCTCGTACTGGGCCTATTACGAACTCGGCTGGGGCGGCTGGTGGTTCTGGGATCCGGTCGAGAACGCCTCGCTGATGCCGTGGCTGGCGGGCACCGCGCTGCTGCACTCCGCCGTGGTGATGGAAAAGCGCAACGCGCTTAAGGTCTGGACCATCCTGTTGTCGATCCTGACCTTCTCGTTGTCGCTGCTCGGCACCTTCCTGGTGCGCTCCGGCGTGCTGACATCGGTGCATGCGTTCGCGACCGATCCGACCCGGGGCGTGTTCATCCTTCTGATCCTGTGCGTCTTCATCGGCGGCAGCCTTTCGCTCTATGCCTGGCGGGCGTCGGCGCTGAAGCAGGGCGGGCTGTTCGCGCCGATCTCGCGCGAGGGCGCGCTGGTGCTCAACAACCTGTTCCTTACCGCGGCGTGCGCGACCGTGTTCATCGGAACGCTGTATCCGCTGGCGCTGGAAGTCTTGACCGGCGACAAGATTTCGGTCGGCGCGCCGTTCTTCAATCTGACCTTCGGGCCGCTGTTCCTGCCCTTGATGATCGCGGTGCCGTTCGGACCGCTGCTGGCGTGGAAGCGCGGCGATCTGCTCGGCGCGGCGCAGCGCCTGACCGCGGCCGGGATCGCGGCGCTGCTTGCGGTCGCCATGCTGTGGGCGTGGACGCGCGGCGGCAATGCCTTCGCGCCGCTCGCCATCGGGCTCGCCGTCTTCGTCATTGCGGGTGCCTTGACCGATCTTGCCGAGCGTACTGGCCTGTTCCGGGTGCCGTTCGCAACGGCCACGCGGCGCGCGCGGGGACTGCCGCGTGCGACCTGGGGCTCGGCGTTCGCGCATGCCGGCGTCGGCGTCGCCCTGATCGGGATCGTCTGCGAAACCACCTGGAACAGCGAATATATCGCGACGATGAGGTCCGACGATGTCGCAAAAATTGCCGGCTACGAACTGAAACTCGACGGCGTGACGCAGCGGCCGGGGCCGAACTTCCGCGAAATGCAGGCGCAGTTCACGGTCAGCCTCGATGGACGGCGGCTCGGCGAGATGACGCCGTCCAAGCGCAACTTCACAGCGCGGGCGTCCTCGACCACCGAGGCCGCGTTGCTGACGCGCGGCGCGAGCCAGCTTTATATCTCGCTGGGCGAGACCACCGCCGACGGCGCGATCGCGGTGCGGATCTATCACAAGCCGATGGTGCTGCTGATCTGGTGGGGCCCAATGTTGATGGCGTTCGGCGGCCTGCTGTCGGTGTCGGACCGCCGGCTGCGGGTCGGGGCGCCGAAGCCCGCGAAGGCCCTGCGCGGACTGCAGGCGGCGGAGTGATCGATTGAAAAAAATCCGCGCCTGCGTGCTTGCCATTGCCGTGATCGCGGGGTCGACGGGTGCGCACGCCGTGCAACCCGACGAGATCATGTCCGATCCGGGCAAGGAATCCCGGGCACGGGAGTTGTCGCGTGAACTGCGCTGCATGGTGTGTCAGAACCAGTCGATCGACGATTCCGATGCGCCGCTGGCGCGCGACTTGCGCCTGTTGGTGCGAGAGCGGATCGCCTCCGGCGACAGCGACGCCCAGGTGATCGACTTCCTGGTGGCGCGCTACGGCGAGTTCGTGCTGCTGAAGCCCCGGCTCAATTCCCGCACCCTGTTGCTGTGGCTGTTGCCGCCGCTGGCGCTGGCCGGAGGCGGGCTCGCGCTCTGGGCCTATGGCCGGCGCCGCTACGGATCTTCGGCCCGGGCCGATGACTCGCTGGTCAAATTGACTGCGGAAGAGGAAGCCCGGGTCGAGGCGCTGATATCTGGCAGGACGGCGAAGGACGAGCAGGTCTAGCCCCGCGGCTAACCCATTGTGGCAGTGCGATGTTCCGCCGCAGCTGCATCACCCCTTCATTACAAAAGTTTAATTCCCCCGCCAGCGCGCCGTAAGGCTGAGATGCCCATCTTCAGATCCGTAAGGTGCTCGCCCCCGGCACCGTCGAATCAGGCTTTGGAGATTTGCTCAATGACCGAACCCACCGATTTCTCGTCGCTTCCGTCGTATCGCGCACCGCGCCACCGCCTGTTCTCAGCTCGCAAATTCGCGCTGATGGCCTCGGTCGCGGCCGGCCTCGGCGTCGCCGTTTACGGCTTCAGCCCCTCCCAAGGCCCCGTTGATGTGTTCAGCAGCACAGCGCATGCGCAGGTCAGCGCAGAGGTCCGCAAGGTGGAGAAGCCCACCGGCTTCGCCGACATCGTCGAGCGCGTGAAGCCGTCGGTGATTTCCGTCAGGATCAATATCGCCGAGAAGAGCGCGAGTAAGGACGATAGTTCCAACAATAACAACGACGACTCACCGTTCCAGCCGGGCTCGCCGATGGAGCGCTTTTTCAAGCGCTTCGGCGGGCCCGACGGCTTGCCCCCGGGCCTGCGCGGCGGCCCCCGCGGCCGCGGCCCGGTGACGGGTCAGGGTTCCGGCTTCTTCATCTCGGCCGATGGTTTTGCCGTGACCAACAACCACGTGGTCGATGGCGCCGACAAAGTCGAAGTCACGATGGACGACGGCAAGACCTACACCGCCAAGGTGATCGGCACCGACCAGCGCACCGATCTCGCGCTGATCAAGGTCGACGGCCGAACCGACTTCCCGTTCGCCAAGCTTTCCGACGGCAAGCCCCGGATCGGCGACTGGGTGCTGGCGGTTGGCAATCCCTTTGGCCTCGGCGGCTCGGTCACGGCCGGCATCGTTTCGGCCAGCGGCCGCGACATCGGCAACGGCCCGTATGACGATTTCATCCAGATCGACGCGCCCGTGAACAAAGGCAATTCGGGTGGCCCGGCCTTCAATACCGAGGGCGAAGTGATGGGTGTCAATACCGCGATCTACTCGCCGTCCGGCGGCAGCGTCGGCATTGCGTTCTCGATCCCGGCATCGACCGTGAAGAGCGTGATTGCCCAGCTCAAGGACAAGGGCTCGGTCAGCCGCGGCTGGATCGGCGTCCAGATCCAGCCGGTGACGGCCGATATCGCCGACAGCCTCGGTCTCAAGAAGGCCGAAGGCGCGCTGGTTGCGGAACCGCAGGCCAACGGTCCGGCCGCGAAGGCCGGCATCCAGTCCGGCGACGTGATCACGGCGGTCAATGGCGAGCCGGTCAAGGATGCCCGCGAACTCGCCCGCACCATCGGCGCCCTGGCGCCCGGCGCAGCGGTGAAGCTCAACGTGCTGAGCAAGGGCCAGGACAAGGTCGTCAACCTGACGCTCGGCCAGTTGCCGAACACGGTGGAAGCCAAGGCCGACACCGACAAGGACAAGGGTAGCGCCAACAAGGGCACCGACGAGCCGAGGCTCGGTCTGACCCTCGCGCCCGCCAACAGCGTTGCCGGCGCCGGCAAGGACGGCGTCGTGGTGACCGAGGTCGTCCCGAAGAGTGCTGCGGCAGAGCGTGGCTTCAAGGAAGGCGACGTGATTCTCGAGGTCGCCGGCAAGAGCGTCACCAATGCCGGAGACGTGCGCGAAGCCATCAATGCAGCGCGCACCGAGAACAAGAACAGTGTGCTGATGCGGGTCAAGAGCGGTGGATCGTCGCGCTTCGTCGCGGTGCCGCTGGCCAAGGGCTGAGCATCGAGCTTCGCGAGATGGAGGGTGTCGCCGGCATCAGTCGCCCCCGCCGACGGCTCTTTCCGGGGGGCGGGCCTTAAAAACCCGCTCCCTACCGCTACCTTCCGGTGGAATACGCCCCCCTCCGTCGGAAGGGCCTAAGGGCGGTGAAGTCCCCCAGCTTCACCGCCCGCTTTTTTCGCTCAACCGCGAGGCGACGGGTCGCCTTGCATGAGGATGCCGGCCGCGCCATGGTGACAGAAAGCTCAACCGCCTCGACCGCCAACGATCGCCATATGCGCCTCCTGATCATCGAAGACGACCGCGAGTCCGCCGACTATCTGGTCAAGGCGTTTCGCGAGGTCGGGCACATCGCCGATCTCGCCGGCGACGGCGAGGAAGGCCTCTCACTTGCCGAAACCGGCGACTATGACGTGCTGGTGGTCGACCGCATGCTGCCCAAGCGCGACGGCCTTTCGCTGATCGGGAGCTTGCGCGAGAAGGGCAACCGCACGCCGGTGCTGATTCTCTCGGCGCTCGGCCAGGTCGACGACCGCATCAAGGGTCTGCGCGCTGGCGGCGACGATTACCTGCCGAAACCCTATGCCTTTGCCGAGCTGCTGGCGCGCGTCGAAGTGCTGTCGCGGCGCCATGGCGGTCCGGCCGAGGAAACCAGTTATCGCGTCGGCGATCTCGAACTCGACCGGCTGTCGCATCGCGTCGCCCGCGGCAAGGACGAACTGACGCTGCAGCCGCGCGAGTTCCGGTTGCTGGAATATCTGATGAAGCATGCGGGGCAGGTGGTGACGCGGACCATGCTCTTGGAAAACGTCTGGGACTATCATTTTGATCCGCAGACCAACGTCATCGACGTGCATATTTCGCGGCTGCGCTCCAAGATCGACAAGGGTTTCGAGCGGCCCTTGCTGCACACGATCCGCGGCGCGGGATACATGATCCGTGACGGCATTCGGTAAGCTGATCCGCACCACGGCGTTCCGCCTGACGCTGGTCTATCTGCTGCTGTTTGCGCTGTTTGCTGCTTCACTGCTGGGCTATTTCGCCTGGAATACGCGACGGCTGATCACCGAGCAGATCACCACCACCGTGAATGCGGAAGCCGGCGAGATCAGCGAGATCTATGCGCGGCGCGGACTGCGCGGGCTGGTGTTCACGATCGAGAACCGGGCGCTGCGGCCCGGCGCCAATCTCTATCTGGTGACCACGCCGACGGGGCAGGCGGTCGCCGGCAATGTCGGCTCGCTGGCGCCGGGCGTGATGGCGACTTCGGGGTGGTCGGAGACCGCCTACCGTCGGCTCGACGAACAGGACATCCCCCGCGACCACCGCGCGCTGGTGCGTGTCAGCGAACTCTCCAGCGGTTTCCGGCTGCTGATCGGGCGCGACCTGGAGGAACGGCGGCGGCTGTTCGGCATCGTCGTCAAAGCCGCGCAATGGTCGCTGCTGGTCGTCGTCGTGCTCGGCCTCGGCGGCGGTATCTTCGTCGCACGCCGGGTGCTGCGGCGCATCGACGCCATGACCGGCACCACCCAGCGCATCATGGCGGGCGATCTGACCGGGCGGCTGCCGGTCGGGCGCAGCGGCGACGAACTCGACCGTCTGGCGGAAAATCTCAACGCCATGCTGGAGCGGATCGAAGCCCTGATGATGGGGCTGAAGCAAGTTTCCGACAACATCGCCCACGACCTGAAAACGCCGCTGACGCGGCTGCGCAATCGCGCCGAAGAGGCGCTGGCGAAGTCCGGCAGCGAGGCTGAATACCGCAGCGCCCTGGAACGAACCATCGAGGAATCCGATGGTCTGATCCGCACCTTCAATGCGCTGCTCATGATCGCGCGCGCCGAGTCAGGTCAGGCCCGCGGCAATATGGATGATTTCGACGCCGCCGACGTCGCCAGGGGCATTCAGGAGCTCTATGAACCGGTGGCGGAAGACGGCGGCATGACCTTGCGCGTCAAGACCTCGCCCGCGCCGCTTCACGGCAACCGGGAATTGATCAGCCAGGCGCTGGCCAATCTCGTGGAGAACGCGATCAAGTATGGCAGGCCGCTACCCTCGATCCAGCCGTTGAGCGCCGGTACCGCTGCCGATGGCTATGAAATCGTGATCGAGGCGCGGCGCGACGGCGCTTGCGTGCTGCTCAGCGTCACCGACCATGGGCCGGGGATACCGGAAGCCGACCGCAGCCACGCGGTGGAGCGGTTTGTCCGGCTGGAGGCCAGTCGCACCCAGCCCGGCTCCGGTCTGGGCTTGAGCCTGGCCTCGGCGGTGGCGAGGTTGCACGGCGGCGAACTCAAGCTTGGCGATAACAACCCCGGGCTGACGGCGACGTTGGCGATCCCGGCCCGGACCGATATCGGCGACAGGCTTGCGGCTCAAACGCCGGATGTGCCACAGAAGGCGGCATGACCTCATCCGCGAAGGGCGACGCGGACCAACATCGTCTGGCCGCGCGGTTCGTGGACGGACCGCATGTGTCCGCTCCCGATAGAGCCGAACGGCGACTGGCAGACTGGCTGACCGATCTGGCGCCGGCGCAGGCGGCTGCGATCGCCGATCTGACCGGCCTGTTTCCACGCGCCAAAACCATCCTTCTCGGCGTCGCCGAATCCTCTCCCTATCTGTTCGATCTGCTGCGCGCCGATGGCGCGCGGGCGACCCGGTTGCTCGAATGCGACCCGGAACTGTATCTGGCCCGGCTCATCGAAAACACCCGCCGCGACGTCTCGGCCGCCTCCGCCGAAGCCGACGTGATGCAGTTGCTTCGCCGCATGAAATCGGAGGCGGCGCTGCTGATCGCGCTGTGCGACATCGGCGGCGTCTGGCCGGTGATGCGTGTGACGGCAGCCCTGACCGATCTCGCGGTCGCTTCGGTGCAGGCGGCGCTGCGTTTTCTGCTGCGGCAGGAGGCCGGCCGCGGCAGGCTGGCGCCGCCGAGCTTCGATTGCCCCGAGGACGACAGCGGCCTCGTCGTGCTCGCCATGGGCAAGATGGGTGCAGGCGAGCTGAACTATTCCAGCGACATCGATCTGATCGTGTTCTTCGATTCCGAGGCGCCGACGCTTTCGCCCGACGTCGAGCCGCAGACGTTTTTCGTGCGCGTCACCCAGGCGCTCGCGCGGATATTGCAACAGCGCAATGGCGACGGCTACGTGTTCCGGGTCGACCTGCGGCTGCGGCCGGATCCGTCCTCGACCCAGGTGGCGATCTCGATGGCCGCGGCGCTGCATTACTACGAGCGGGACGGGCGAACCTGGGAACGCGCCGCCATGATCAAGGCGCGGCCCTGCGCCGGCGACGCCAAAGCCGGCGAGGCGCTGGTGGCGGAAATCGCGCCCTTCGTCTGGCGCAAGCATCTGGATTTCGCGGCGCTGGCCGACGTGCATGACATGAAGCGGCAGATGCAGACCTTTCGCGGCCAGAGCGAGATCGCGGTCGAGGGGCACAATGTCAAAGTCGGGCGGGGCGGCATCCGCGAGATCGAATTTTTCGCACAGACCCAGCAATTGATCGCCGGCGGCCGCCATCCGGAATTGCGGGTGCGGCCGACCCTGGAAGCCCTCGATGTGCTGGCCTCCAGCAACTGGATCACCTTTGCCGCGCGCGATGAACTCACCGCAGCCTATATCTTCCTGCGGCGGGTCGAACACCGGCTGCAGATGGTCGCGGACGAGCAGACCCATGCCTTGCCCGACGACGCCGAGGCGATGGAGCGTTTTGCGAATTTCTTCGGCTATGCGAACCGCGCCGCGTTCGCCGAGGACCTGCTGGGCCATCTGAACATCGTGCAGGGGCATTACGGAAAACTGTTCGAGGGCGATCCGGCCGGCACCGCGCAGCTGCCCGCGGCGGATTTCAGCGCCGGCCCCGACGATCCCAGGTTGATCGAGCATCTGGTTTCGCTCGGCTTCAAGAAGCCTGTGGTGGTGGCGGGAACTGTCCAGCAATGGCTGACCGGCGACTATCGCGCGCTGCGCGTCGAAGCCACGCGTAACGCTTTCGTCGAGTTCATCCCGGGATTGATCGACGGCCTGGCGCATTCGGAAGAGCCGGACAATGCGGTATCGGCGTTCGACCGTTTCCTCGGGGCGTTGCAGCGCGGCGGGCGGCTGATCTCGCTGCTCAGCCAGAACCGCGACCTCGTCGCGCTGGTGGCGCTGATCCTCGGCGCAGCCCCACGGCTCGGCGACATGCTGGCGCGGCAGCCGCAGATCATGGACGGGCTGATCGATCCGCGATTTTTCGGCGCCATGCCGGACCAGCGTGAATTGTCCGCGCGGCTCGCCGCGACGCTGCAGGACGCCAATTCCTACGAGGAATTTCTCGACCGGCTGCGCTTGTTCGGCCAGGAAAGCCTGTTCCTGATCGGCACCCGGATCCTGTCCGGCACGGTCTCCGCCCAGCAGGCCAGCGTCGCCTTCGCCGACGTCGCCGAGGGCATCGTCCACACGGTGCATGGCCTGGTCACCGACCGGTTCGCGGCCCAGCACGGCCGGATCAAGGGGCAGCAGACCGCGATCCTGGCGATGGGCAGGCTGGGCAGCCGCGAGATGACCGCCTCCTCCGATCTCGATCTGATCCTGCTGTATGACTTCGATCACGAGTATCCGGACTCCGACGGCGAACGGCCGCTGCACGGCGCCCAGTATTTCGCCCGCTTCACCCAGCGGCTGATCAGCGCTTTCACGACGCGGACCAATTACGGCGTGCTCTACGACGTCGATATGCGGCTTCGCCCGTCGGGGCGGGCGGGACCGGTGGCCTCGCGGATCGATTCCTTCGCCGACTATCAGGAACGCGAAGCCTGGACCTGGGAGCACATGGCGCTGACCCGTGCGCGCGTGATCTCGGCCCCGCCGGAATTTCGCGCCCGCATCGAAAACATCATTCGCGGCGTGCTGACGCGGCCGCGTGACCGCACCAGCGTTGCCGGCGACGTCGCGGACATGCGTCGCGCCATCGCGCTGGAGAAGGGCGAGGGCGATATCTGGGACCTGAAATATGCCGCAGGCGGCATGGTCGATATCGACTTCATCGCGCAATATCTTCAGCTGGCCCACGCCGCCGCCAAACCGGAAATTCTCGACGTCTCGACGCTGCAGGTGCTCGACAGCGCCGCGCGGCTCGGCGTGCTGCCGCAGTCGGCAGCGGAGACCCTGCGTTCGGCGACCCGGCTTTATCACGACCTCACGCAAATCCTGCGGCTCTGCGTCAGCGAACGGTTCAAACCGGAAACCTCGGGCGAGGATCTGCTGCGCGTGCTGGCGCGGGCCGGCGACGCCCCGGATTTTTCCGCCCTCGAGGCGCGGGTCAAGGAGACCCAGACCGAGGTGCGCCGGGTGTTCGGGGATATTGTTGAAGGGCGGAGTTGATCCTGGAACCGTGTTAAGGCTTCCGGCACTTCGCCCGCGGTCGGTCACGGACTATCACGGCAGGCTAGGCCGCCGCGGAAACTCCGGCCCTGGCCTTGCGGGCGTCGCGCGGCAGCGAGATGCAGACCACGGTGCCGGTGCCGAGCTTCGAGCGCAGCCGCATCGATCCGCCGTGCAGACTGGTCAGCGATCGAGCGATTGCGAGCCCTAGCCCGGAGCCGTGATAGGTCTTGCTGAGCTGGCTTTCGACCTGCTCGAACGGCCGGCCCAGGCGCAGCAGCGAATGCGGCGCGATCCCGATGCCGGTGTCGGCGATCATGAGCAGGATGGAATCGCCGAGCAGCCGGCTTCGCACCACCACCTTGCCGCCATCGGGCGTGAACTTGACCGCATTGGATAACAGGTTGACGATGATCTGCTTGACCGCGCGGCGATCGGCCACCACCGAAATGCTGCCGTCGAAATCGGCGTCGAGCGTCAGGTTTTTGTCGTCGGCCCGCCCGGACACCACCCGCATCGATTCCGCCAGCGTCTTCGACAGGTCGAGCTGCTCCATGTCGAGCTTCATCCGGCCGGCCTCGATCTTCGACATATCGAGGATGTCGTTGATGACTTCCAGCAGATAGTGGCCGCTGGTGAGAATGTCGTGGCAGTACTCCTGATATTTTTCCGAGCCGAGCGTGCCGAACATGCCGCTTTCCATGATCTCGGAAAACCCGATGATGGCGTTGAGCGGCGTGCGCAGTTCGTGGCTCATATTGGCCAGGAATCTGGATTTGGTCTGGTTGGCTTCCTCGGCGCGGTTCTTCTCGTCGGAATATTTCTCGGCGAGGTCGGCGAGTTCGATGGCCTGGCGTTCGAGCTCGGACTGCGAACGTTTGAGATCGATCACGGTGGCGCGCAGGCGGAGGTCGTTGTCGACCAGCTTCTGCTCGTGCTCCTTGATGCGGGTGATGTCGGTGCCGACCGAAACATAGCCGCCATCCTTGGTGCGGCGTTCGCTGATGTGCAGCCAGTTGCCATCGTCGAGCTGCGCCTCGAAGGTGCGCGCGCCGGGCGCCAGGTTGGCGGAGTCATGCAGCCTGGTGCGGACCTCCGGCATGCTGCCGACTTCGATCACGGTTTCATAGGAGGTGCCCGGCGTCACCGCCGAATCCGGCAACCGGTGCAGGCGCTGGAAGTGCGAGTTGCAGAGCACCAGGCGGTCTTCCGCGTCCCACAGCACGAACGCTTCCGGGATCGTCTCGATCGCGTCGCGGAGCCGCAGATCGGCCTCCACCGTTCTCTCCGCGAGGCTCTTTTGCTCGGTGATGTCGACGGCAATGCCGATCAGGTGCAGGCCGGCGTCGGTTTCGCCGTGGCTGAGTTCGCAGCGAACCCGCAGCCAGATCCAGTGGCCCTCGGTGTGCTGCATCCGAAAGGTCTGGTCGATGTGGCCGATCTCGCCGCAAATCAGCTGATTGCCGATGGCGAACAGGTCGATGTCGTCGGATTTCACCAGCGCGTTGACCTCGCCGAAGGTCAAAAGGTCGTTGCGGGTCTCGAGGCCCAGCATCGTGAACATCGACTGCGACCAGAAGATCCTGCCGCGCGACAGGTCCCAGTCCCACAATCCGCAGCGTCCGCGATTGAGCGCGGTATCGATCCGGCCGCGCACGGCGTCATTGATGAGGTCGCCCTCGCGGGCGCGGGTTGACTGCCAGTGGAATGCGAAGCCCAGGATCAGCACGACGAAGCCGGTGGTGGCGGAAAGCGTCACCGAGAGCGCGGCGTCCGATTGCCAGAGCGAGCCGACCTTTTCCTGGATGATGATGACCTGGCCGGGCAGCGACTTGACGACGCGCTGGATCGCCAGCGCGCCCTTGCCGTTGGGCAGGACGATGTCGGCCACGGTGCCTTGCTGCGCAGCTCCGGTCAGCGACAGGGCGCCGCTGACGGCCTCGAGGATGCCGGCGCTGTCGCCCAGCGCGGTTTCGATCGGGACGCGGGCGAGAACCCGCTGGTCGGCGCCGGTGACGATGACGTGCCGGCCGGCGGCGACGCCCCACGACGGGATGAGGCCGGGCAGCAGGCTCTGCAGGCGGCCGATGATCGCGGCCCGGTCCTGCCTGACAGACGAGATGCGGTCGAGACGTTCGGTCAGAAGATCGGCGACTGCCGCGAGGTCGCGCTTGATCGCTCCGCGCTTTTGCCGGTTCTGATCGACCACCTGGACGAATGCGCCGAGGCAAATCGTGATCAGGAAGGCGATAATCAGGGTGGGCACAGCGCGCCGGAGCACAGGCTCCGCTACCAACAGCCGATGATAGGCTGGTTTCGCGATCGATTGCGCCAATCCCTTGATCGAATCGGATTGGACGCACGCGCTCGCCGCGTGTGCGCGCGCCATGCCTTGACCCCCTCGGAGAACTTCCTGCACCGTGATCGGAACGCGCCCCAGTCGCTTTCGAATCACAGCGATTTGAATCCAGTTTGGCCGTGCTGTCGAGAGTCAACGATTTGTTAATCGAAATAAATCTTGTCCAACGCTGAATTGGAACTGTGAACGGCCCGAAAAATTATCGGCAAAGTGAGTCCGAAAGGAGAACACGCGCCCGGTTCCGGAATTCACCGCGCGTGCGGCGGCTCGGCGTGGCTGATGACGCGCTTCACCGTGGGGAAGGCGCGGCGCAACGCCCGCTCGATCTCGTCGACGTTCTGATGAACCTTGATCACGCTCATCGAGGGCGCGGCGCGGCAGTGGAAGTTGACGATTTCGCCGGCGTCGGTGTTGCGCACCCGCACATTGTGCACGTCGTGGATGGCGCCGTGGGCGGCAAAGCGCGACAGCGCGGCCTTGATGGCTTCGACGCGATCGGGCGCGGCGTCGATGCCGAGCGGGAGTTCGGGCTCCAGCGGCTCGATGTGGGTGTCGACCTCGACGTCCTCGCCGAATTCGTCGCGGATACTGCGTTCCAGTCCATGGGCGATGTCGTGGGCCGCCGTCAGCGGCATATCGCCGTCGACTTCGAGATCGATGCTGACGGTCAGCTTGCCGCCGAGGTCGTGCACCGTAACGTGGTGGACGGCGAGTCCGGAATTGCGCGCGATCACCATGATGCGTTCCCGCACGCTTTCGTTGTTGCGCGCCACCGGCACGGCGTTGAACGTCAGGTCGGCGTCGCCGAGCGCCTTGCTGACCGCATGCTGCGCCATTCGCTTGATCTCCTCGATCCGGTCGATCGGATAGGTGCGCGGCACCTGCACGGTGGCGTCGATGAAGTGCGTCGACCCGACCATCCGTACCCGCAGCCGCTCGACATCGACCACGCCGGGGGTTGTCCTGAGCGCGGCGGCGGCTTTTTCCGAAACGCCTGCGGGCGCGCGATCGAGCAGGGTCTCCACGGTGGAGCGCGTCATCTTCAGGCCGAGGAAGCCGATGATCAGGGCGACGGCGATGGCCGCAGCCGCATCGCCCCACCAGAAGCCGAGGCCGGCCAGGACGAGGCCAGCGATCACGGCAAAGGAACCGAACAGGTCGGAAGCGAAATGCAGCGCATCGGCCGCCAGCGCCTGGCTGTGAGTTTCGCGCGCGGCACGGTGCAGTGCCCGGGCGCGCCAAAAGTTCACGGCGATCTCGATCACGAGGACGATGAAGGGGATGGCCGAGACGGTCGGCGGCGGCGCGCCTTCACTCAGGCGGCTCCAGGCTTCGACCAGAATGCCACCCGCCAGCAGATAGAGCAGGGCGGTGATGCCGAGCGCCGAAAGGCTCTCGAACTTGCCGTGGCCGTAGTGATGCTCGTCGTCCGCCGGGCGGTCGGAAACCCGCACCACCGCCCAGGTGATGATGGTGGCCACCAGGTCGATCACGCTGTGCAACGCGTCGGAGATCAGCGCCAGCGAGCCGATGCTGATGCCGACCGCGAACTTCGCCGCGGCCATGGCGGCACTGGCGAAGATTGAAATCGCCGCAACGCGGGTTTTGACGTTCTTGATATTGAGAGCGGTTGCGTTCATGGCGGGTGTTTAGCACACGTCAGGCAACAGCATAGCGTCGATCAGACGCGCGACCGCTACTCACTCGCAGCAAGGCTTCTTACGAACTGTTATGAATTGAGTGACGCTACCGCCTGGTCCGCGGGCCCGGCGAAGTCCGCCACGTTCAGCGATGGCCAGCACCGGAAATTCTCACATCGAATGCGTCGGTGCAGGTGAAGGACTTGCGTTGCCTCAATTCCGTCCGCGGTTCAAGCACGCATCCCGAACGGTCGGCGAAATGAAAAATTGTTCCCAGCCAGTCGAATTTGACAGAAATTTTTGACGAGTGCCCTGGAGCTATCGGAGTTCTTGCCGACCAAACGGGCCAGCGGGGCGCTCCGGGGTTCGGTGGCCAGCGGCTATAACCTCAACGGTTGCGCCGGTTTCCAAATTACGCAAGGATAGACCAATGTAAGCAATTATAAGAAAATGGGGACGACCGGATGCCAGCGTTCGGCGAAGCCGACCTGACCAGCTGCGACCGGGAACCGATCCAGATTCCCGGCTGCATTCAGCCCCATGGCGCGCTGGTTGCGCTCGATCCCGAAACCCTCGAGATCGTCCAGGTCGCCGGCCCCACCGAGCAGTATTTCAGCCTCGGCAAGCCGGCCCTGATCGGCCAGAAACTCGAGACTCAGATCGGCTCCGCCGCCAAGATACGGCTGGAAGCTCAATTTTCCAGCCCGCATGGCAATGCCGCGCCGCGGCCCTCGCTGGCGCTGGAGGTTCAAATCCTCAACAGTAGGATCGACGCCACCGCGCATCTGCACGACGGGCTGGTGATCCTGGAACTGGAACCGCAGCGGCCGCACCCCGCCGACGATGTGCTGGACCTCGTCCATTCGATGATCGGCCACCTCGCGCCGGTCGACAATCTTGACGCGCTGCTGCAATCGCTGGCGCGTCAGATTCAGGGCGTCACCGGCTATGACCGCGTCATGGTCTATCGCTTCCGGGAGGACGACAGCGGCCATGTCGTGGCCGAAAGCAGGGCGTCGGACGACGTGCCGTCCTATCTCGACCTGCATTATCCCGCGAGCGATATTCCGGCACAGGCGCGCGAACTCTACCGCCGGAGCTGGATTCGCTACATCCCGGATGTGAGCTATACGCCGGAACCTCTGCTGCCGGTGCTCAATCCAAAGACCGGGCAGCCCTTGGACCTGAGCTTCAGCCGGCTGCGTGCAGTTTCCCCCGTGCATCTGGAGTATCTGCGCAATATGGGCGTGCATTCCTCGATGTCGTTGTCGCTGATCGTCGGCGGCCGGCTCTGGGGACTGATCGCGTGCCACGCCGCCGCGCCGCTCTTTCTCAGCTCACGCCTGCGGCTCGCCCTCGAAGTGTTCGCGCAGCTTGCCTCGCTCCATCTCGGGAGCACGCTGGAACTGCTCGACTCCAGCGATCGCATCGCCATTCGCGACGTGCACGACGAACTCACCCGCGCCATGAGCCGGCACGGTCTTGCCGAGGCTTTGATCGGCGCCCGTCCCAACCTGCTCGACTACATCGGGGCAGACGGGGTGGTGGTCAGGGTGGAAGGCGAGAATTTCGCGCTCGGCAACACGCCCGACAACGATCAGATCGACGCGCTGGTCGAGTGGCTCAATGAGAACCAGCCGGAAGGCGTGTTCGCCACGGATCACCTTGCCAAGGTTTTTCCGCCGGCCAAGGATCTGCTCGATCGGGCTGCGGGACTGATGGCGCTCTCGGTGTCGCGTCATCCAAGGGATTACGTGCTGTGGTTTCTTCCGGAACTGGTTTCCACCGTTACCTGGGCCGGCGATCCCGGCAAGCCGGTCGAGCCGGGACCGTTGGGCGACCGCCTGACGCCCCGCAAGTCATTTGACGCCTGGCAACAGACCGTTACCGGGCAATCGCGGCCCTGGCGATCGGTGGAAATCGACGCCGCGCGGCTGCTGCGGACCACGGTGCTCGAGGTCGTGCTGCATCGCATCGACCAGTCGTTGCGCGAGCAGGAGAAAGCGCGTCACCAGCAGGAGCTGCTGATGGGCGAACTCGACCACCGGGTGAAGAATACCATCGCCACGATCCAGTCGCTGGTCAGGCTTTCGAGCAAGAGCGCCAGGGACCTCGCCACCTTCACTTCCGCCATCGAGAAGCGCTTGCAGTCGATGTCGAAGGCGCACAGCCTGCTGTCGTCCTCGCGCTGGGAAAGCGCATCGCTGCGAACCATCGTCGAGGACGAAATTGCCGCCCAGCGTTCGCAGCTCGAAGGCAATATCACCGTCGAAGGCGACGATTTCTCCCTGGAGCCCGGTACCGCGCTGTCCTTTGCCCTGGTCCTCCATGAACTGGTTACCAACGCCATCAAGCATGGCAGCCTGTCTTCGGGGGAGGGCAGGGTGGCGCTGCGCTGGGATCAGGTCGTCAAGGACGGCGCGAACTGGCTGGTCTTCACCTGGGTCGAAAGCGGTGGTCCGCCGGTGCGGAACACCAACCGGCGTGGTTTCGGCCGCACGCTGCTGGAGCGGGTGTTCGCCGAGGACGTCAGCGGCAAGGTCGTGCTGGCGATGCAACCCGACGGCGTAAGATGCACGATCGACATTCCCTTCGAAAAAGTCGTCACCGGCCATTCAAGGCCCGTCGGGAGGGACGGTCAGGCGCTACCGCAACCGTCCGCGTTATCGCTGGACGGGAAGAAAGTGTTCGTCGTCGAGGACGACGGCCTGATCGCGATCGATGTCACCGACGTTCTCCAGCAGGCGGGCGCCATCGTCATTGGCCCCTATGCGCGTCTCGCCGAAGGCCTGAGCGCCGCTGAGGACAAGGATTTCGACATCGCGTTGCTGGACGTCGATTTGAGCGGCAAACCGTCCTGGCCGATCGCCAGTCTCATCCAAAAGAGAGGCATTCCAGTGGTGTTGACCACCGGATATTCCGAGTCCTTTCGGCGGCCGGCGGCGATGGCCAAACTGCCTACGGTGTCCAAGCCGTATGACACCAGGCTGCTGCTGGGCCAATTGGCGGCGGCACTTTCCCAAAAGCCGCCACTCTCCGATTGTCCGCCTGAAACAGGTTCATTGGTGAGCGGGAGGCCTCGAGCGTAAAGCTCAAACTTGGCCTCTGCATTCTGGAAATCGACCAGCCGATAAACCGAGCGTTGCCGGCTAACGTCGGCGGCTGTTTCCCAGATCGGGCCATGGAACTAGCTCGCCACCCAACCCGTTCCGTTTCAGAATTGGCTTCGATCGTTTAACCTGCGCAGGTGCCTTCACCGGAAAGCGGAAGAGTCGCTACTCTGAGCACCGCGAGCGGAGATGAATGTGGTTTCGAGGAATCAGGTTTCGCTCACATTCAAGGATCAAGCCGCGCCGCGGGACGGGCGGCGCAAGCTCTCATGGCGGGGCTTTGCCACCGAACATGTCATGGTGCCCGGCGGCAGCGAGCTTTCGTATAGGTGGGTCGGCCCGACCCATTACCTCGCGGTGCACGATCTGAAGTTGGCGGATGGTGAAATATCGCTCGACGACGTCGGCAACTTCCGCATGCTTGATCTGCGCAACAGAATGACGTTCGTGCCGATGGGCTGCACGGTATCCGGCTGGTCACGGGTATCGAACCGCCAGAATGCATTTACCGCGCTCTACTACGATCCCGCCGTCATTCCGGAAGAGCTGGAGAGTTTGCGTGCTGCGGAGGGCCGCCGGCCGATGCTGTACTTCGACGATGGGGGCTTGCGTTCGACGCTCGGCAAGATCGAGACCCTGCTGAAGGCCGAGCAGCCAGCAAATTCGCTCTACGCGGAAACGCTGGCCTTGCTGGCGGCGCTGGAGGTCGAACGCCTTCAGGGCAATGCCGCGTTCGGAAAGATCCCGGCCAGCGGCGGATTGTCGCTGGCGCAGGAGCGGTTGCTGCGCGGGTACATTTCGGAAAATCTCTGCCGTGACATTTCGCTCGGCGAACTGGCTGCGCTGGCGAAACTAAGCCGCTTCCATTTCGCCCGCGCCTTCCGGAAAACCTTCGGCCTGCCGCCGCACCAGTTCATTCTCCGCGCCCGAATCGAACTGGCCAAGACGATGCTGCTGCGGAGCAGCCTTCCGGTGCAACAGATCGCTGAAGAACTGGGCTTCGCGAACCAAGGCCATCTGTCAGCGGCGTTCCGGCGCCTGACCGGCCACACGCCGGGCCAGTTCCGGCGTGGGAATCTGTAGGGGGAGGCAAGTCTGAGCGGAGCCATCGGCAAGGCATTTGACGTTGCCTTGCTCGCAGCCACCGCGGCCGCAAACCTGTTCCCACAGCCTGCAAGGCTGCGGGATACTTGCCGCTACAGCGTCACCACGATCTTGCCGAGATGCCGGTTGGCTTCCATGTGGTCGAACGCCTTGCCGATGTCGTCGAAGGAAAACACCTTGTCGATCGGCAATTGCAGTTTTCGCGACTCGACGGCGGGCCAGATATCACTGCGGACTTCGGCAAAGATCTCGCGGATTTCCTCGATCGTGCGGGTGCGGAAGGTGACGCCGATGTAGCTGATGCGGCGCGCGGCGTGCAGGTCGAAGTTGAAGTCGCCGTGGGTGCCGCCGAGCCGGCCGACATTGACGATACGGCCCTTGACCCTGGTCGCTGCGAGGTTCTGGTTGGCAACCTTGCCGGAGACCTGATCGACGATCAGGTCGACGCCTTCGCCACCGGTGGCCTTCAGCACCTGCTCGACCCAGCCGGGATCGCTGGAATCAACCGCAAGGTCGGCGCCGAATTCCTTCAGCCGGCCGCGGCGCATCGCATCGGTGGACGAGCCGATCACGAGCTTGGCGCCCTTGAGCTTGGCGATCTGCATCGCCATCAACCCGACGCCGGAACTGGCGCCCTGGATCAGCACGGCCTGGCCTGCCTGCAGTGCACCGTTGGTGACGACCGCGTTGTGCATGGTGGCGAGCGCGACGGGGAGGGTGGCGGCTTCCTCGAAGTTCATGTTCGAGGGGGCGCGGAACAGTCGGCCGTGGTCGGCCAGCGTGTATTCCGCGAACGCCGCGCCGCCCGAGCCCATGATCTTGTCGCCGACCCTGACGCCCTTGGCGTCGGGCCCGAGCTCGGCGACTTCGCCGGCCCATTCCATGCCGAGCACCGTGCCGGCGCCGCCGGCAGAGCCATGCACATGGCCCTTGGTCATGCCGAGATCGGCGCGGTTGAGGCCGCAGGCATGGACCTTGACCAGCACCTGGGTTCCCTTAGGCGACGGTTTGGCGATATCGGTGATTTCAGCGCCATGGGCGCCGTAGACATAGGCCTTCATGCGATCTTCTCTGCTGGTCGTGGGGCGAAGCCGCTATTCGGCGGCTTGACGGTGGCTGGCTGACATCATGCCCGCGAAACGGCTCTGAATGATGGCTTCGGCGTCGCGCATGATGCGCCCCACCAATTCGGCGCAGGTCGGGATGTCGTGGATCAATCCCTGCACCTGACCCGCGGACCAGATGCCCTCGTCGGCGTCGCCTGACGCGTAAACCATCTTGCCGCGCGCGCCGGCGACGAGATCGCGGACGTCCTCGAATTTCGCGCCGGCCTTTTCCATCGCGACGACCTTGGTCGAGATCGCGTTCTTGGCGACGCGCGAGGTGTTGCGCATGGTGCGGAAGATCAGCTCGGTCTCGCGCTCGTCATTGGCGACGATTTTTTCCTTCACCAGTTGATGGATCGGGCTCTCTTTGGTGCACATGAAGCGCGTGCCCATGTTGATGCCTTCGGCGCCGAGCGCCAGGGCTGCGACCAGGCCGCGACCGTCGGCGAAGCCGCCCGAGGCGATCATCGGAATTTTCACCTTGTCGGCCGCCGCCGGGATCAGGATCAGGCCAGGGGTGTCATCCTCGCCGGGGTGGCCGGCGCACTCGAAGCCGTCGATCGAGATGGCGTCGACGCCCATCCGCTCCGCCGACAGCGCGTGGCGGACGCTGGTGCATTTGTGCAGCACGACGACGCCGTGCTTCTTGAATTCGGTAACGTGTTCCTGCGGCTTGTTGCCGGCGGTCTCGACGATCTTGATGCCGCTTTCGATGATGGCCTGACGGTATTCCGCGTAGGGCGGCGGCTTGATCGAGGGCAAAATGGTGAGGTTGACGCCGAATGGCTTGTCGGTGAGGCCGCGGCAGCGCGCGATTTCCTTGACGAGATCCTCGGGCGTCGGCTGCGTCAGCGCGGTGATGAGGCCGAGCGCGCCGGCATTGGCCACCGCCGCCACCAGTTCCGCGCGCCCCACCCACTGCATACCACCCTGCACGATCGGGTGTTCGACGCCGACGAGTTCGGTAAATCGCGTCTTGATCATGAACTGCCCTCTGTTTCCCCGGCGCGGGCTGCCCGCGCGCGTTTTTTCTGGATTTCGAGGGACAGGATGCCGTTAGCTACCGCAAAAGTCTACCTGTGGCGGCAGAGGTTGAGGCAACGCAATCATGCAAAAGCGGAGCGCTGGTTTCCGCTGGGCGGACAATTCCTCCCTATGGTCCGCCGGCCTCCGCGCGCGTCGAGCCCTCAAAGCCAAGGCGATCGAAGCCGACGGGAAGGCGTCAGGCGGCAAAGACGGTTTGCGTGGCCATGGCCTCGTCATCGAATGCGGTGGAAATATCGCGGATGCTGATGACGCCGATCAGGGTGTAATTGTCGATCACGGGCAGATGGCGGATATGGTTTCTGTGCATGAGATGACGTACGTGCTCGAGCGTATCGGTCGGGCTGCATGACACCAGTTGCTGCACCGAGATCAGCTGCGAAACTTTCAGGTTGACGCCGGCCGCGCCGTGCTCGGCAATGGCGCGAACGACATCACGCTCGGTAAACATGCCGACCGCGGTATTGCCCTCGGTCCGGACCACGTCCTTGACCACGAGCGCGCTGATGTTGCTGGCGCGCATGAGCTGGGCGGCAATGGCGACGGTTTCGTTCATCCGAATCGTCGCCACGCGCGCCGTCTTCTTGCGCAGGATGTCTCCGACTTGCATCGCAACCTCCTTGAGCTTGCTGCCTCGATTTCCACGAACACCTTAATGTTGGTATACATTATGCCAATTGTCAATGGGACATCGCATCGCCTCCAGATGCAATAACATCAACAACAGGCAGGTTTACTGACGTATCGCGCCCTGTCGGCTCGCAACCCCATTGCTGGCGCGCCCGACAACACCGCCTGAGGCCTCGCAGATATACCAGATCCGGCGAGCCACAGGCGAAGCAAGGCGCGCATTATTGGATGCATCCGCTTCCTAGCAGAACACTGTGACGCGCGTGTCAGGCGGTGGCGGTTCGCAGCCGGCTGAAACCCTCCTGGATCGCGGACCAGAACAGCGCAATCAATCCGAGAACCATGATCGTGCTGACCAGCGGGTTCGAAAAGAATATGCCGAGCGAGCCCTGCGATCCCAGCAGCGATTGCCGGAACGCCTCTTCCGCCTTGTCGCCGAGCACGATGGCCAGCACCAGCGGGGCGAGGGGATAGTTGCACTTCTTCAGGAGATAACCGACGACGCCGAACACCAGCATCAGCATCACGTCGAAGGTGCTCGAGTGAACCGAGTAGGCGCCGATCGCGCACAGCACCAGGATGAGCGGCGCGATGATGCTGAACGGCACCCGCAGAATGGCCGCGAAGATCGGCACGCAGGTGAGCACGACGATGAGGCCGAACAGATTGCCGAGATACATCGAGGCGATTAGACCCCAGACGAATTCCTTCTGCTCGACGAACAGCATTGGGCCGGGCTGCAGGCCCCAGATCAGGAGGCCGCCGAGAAGAACCGCGGCGGTCGGCGAGCCGGGCACGCCGAGCGACAGCATCGGCAGCAGGGCAGCGGTACCGGCGGCATGCGCCGCGGTCTCCGGCGCAATCACGCCTTCGATCTCACCCTTGCCGAAATTGTTGCCGTTCTTCGAAACCCGCTTGGCGATGCCGTAGCTCATGAACGACGCGGGGGTGGCGCCGGCCGGCGTGATGCCCATCCAGCAGCCGATGACGCAGGAGCGCAGCGACGTCATCCAGTAGGCGGGCAGGCTCTTCCAGGTCTGCAGCACGACCCGCAAATCGATCTTCGCCTTGCCGCCGCGGAAGCTCAGCCCTTCCTCCATGGTGATGAGGATCTCGCCGATGCCGAACAGGCCGATGACGGCGATCAGAAAATCGAAGCCGTTGAGCATCTCCGTGAACCCAAAGGTCAGGCGCAATTGTCCGGTGATGGAGTCGAGCCCGACGGCGGCCAGCGCGAAGCCCATCATCATCGCCGCGATGGTCTTGAACGGCGGCTCCTTGCTCAAGCCGACGAAACTGCAGAACGCCAGAAAATACACGGCGAATTTCTCCGCAGGGCCGAATTGCAGCGCGAAGCTTGCCACCAACGGCGCAACCAGCGTGATCATGACGACGGCGAACAGCGCGCCGACGAACGAGGAGGTGAAGGCGGCGGTCAGGGCCTCGCCGGCCTTGCCCTGCTGCGCCATCGGGTAGCCGTCGAATGTGGTCGCCACCGACCATGGCTCGCCGGGTATGTTGAAGAGGATCGAGGTGATCGCGCCGCCGAACAATGCGCCCCAATAGATGCACGACAGCATGATGATGGCCGAGGTCGGCGGCATGCTGAAGGTCAACGGCAGCAGGATCGCAACACCGTTGGCGCCGCCCAGTCCCGGCAGCACGCCGATGATGACGCCGAGCACGATGCCGACCAGCATCACCATGATGTTGAAGGGCTGCAGGGCCACGGCGAAGCCGTGAAATAGATTGACGATTTCTTCCATGGACAAGTCCTGCAACGGTGAGCTGATGCTACGCTGACTCTAGAGACCGAGCCATTCCTCGAGGGGCCCCTTCGGAAGCGGGACCAGGAACCAGCGCTCGAAAATGAAATAGGTGACGATCGGCATGCCAAACGCCACGCCGAGCACGGTCAGCCAGCTGTACTTGCCGAGCCATCGCATGAACCAGCCGATGAAGATGACGGAGGCAACATAGAGGCCGGTGAATGGCATCGCGCCGACATAGATGGCGGTGGGGACGACGACGCTCATGACCTGGCGAAGCTGTCCCCACTCCGCGAACGGTTCGTCATTGTCTTCGCGAAGCGCGTGCCAGAGATTGATCACGCTGGAGACGACGATGAAGATCCCGATGTAGAACGGGAAGAAACCGGCGCGCGGACCTTCCGCGCCCCAGTTGATCCCGGCCTTGACGCTGCCGATGATCACGACGATCCCGAAGAGGGCGATCAGCAGCGCGACGCCGGCTTCGACCATCTTGTGCCTTGGGCCGGCGGCGCGCGAGCTATTGGTCGTCATGAGTGCTCCATGCGGAATCGCAGCTTCGCATTCGCAGCCGCTTCTGCGTCACACGCCCGTCCGAGTCATAGGTTTTCTTGCTTGATCAGTTTCCGGTGTTGAGGAAACCGGCCTCTTTCATCAGAACTTCATGCCGCTTTTCCTCGGCCTCGACCCACTTGGCATAGTCGGCCCCGGTCATGAAGGTGGTATTGAAGGCGCCGCTTTTCATGAAATCCTGCCATTCGGGAGTGGCGCGCACCTTCTTGAACAGCTCGATGTAATAGTCGACCTGGTCCTTGGTGGCCTTGGGTGACATGAAGATGCCGCGCAGCATCAGATATTCCATGTCGAGACCCTGCGATTTACAGGTCGGGATATCCTTCCAGCTTTTGCCGTCCGCGATCGGCTCGTCATAGGCCATCGGCTTGCCGTCGAACACGCAGAGCGGCCGAAGCTTGCCGCCGCGCCACTGCGCGACCGCCTCGATCGGATTGTTGACGGTGGAATCGACGTGGTTGCCGACGAGCTGAACGGCCACTTCGCCGCCGCCCTTGTAGGGAATGTAGGTGAACTTGGTGCCGGTTGCCTTCTCGACCGCCACCGTGATGATCTGGTCTTCCTGCTTCGATCCGGTGCCGCCCATCTTGATGCTGCCGGGGGGCGCCTTCTTCACGGCGTCGATGTAATCCTTGACGTTGGTGTACGGCTTCTCGGCATTGACCCAGAGCACGAATTCGTCGAGCGCCAGCATGGCGACGGGCGTGAGATCCTTCCAGCTGAAAGGAATTCCGGTTGCGAGCGGTGTCGTGAACAGGTTCGACAGCGTGATGATGATCTTGTGTGGATTGCCCGCCGATGACTTGACGTCGAGAAAGCCTTCGCCCCCGGCGCCGCCGGACTTGTTGATGACGACCATCGGCTGCTTCATCAGATTGTGCTTGGTGACGATGCCCTGGATCGTGCGCGCCATCTGGTCGGCGCCGCCGCCGGTGCCGGCGGGGATGATGAACTCAACCGGGCGAACCGGTTCCCAGGCGGCAGAGGCAAGGCCGCTGGTACCGAACACAGCGACCGCAGCCAGCGCGACGTGCCAAAACGAACGTTTCATGTTGCTCTCTCCCAATGCGTTTCAGCGCGCCGGTCTGCGCCGGCTTTGCCATCAATTGATCCCGGAAGGGTCCGGATGTTGTCGCCGTCGATCGTGCCGCAAGGATGTCCTGCGATACGGTTGCCAGTTAGAATTGTACGAGGGATATTTCGCGTGGCATCGGCAGCTTTCGGCATGGATGCCGAGCGCAGCACGACGCATGATCATGCTTCCCGATGGTCGACGTGGCCATCCTGCCGACCAGCCATCCCCGAATCTCGCTGCCTTGTCATCCCCGTGCTGTGGTTCTTGTTTTTGGCGACCGCCGCATTTTGGTATGCGATATGCCAGAGTGCAAACGAATAGTCCTCCTGGATCAATGGTAGGCCAATTTGTCGCAGTTGTCAGGAACGCACTGCAGCACGGAGGCTGTGAGCCAGGAATCCTCCCTTTGCATGGGGTTGTTTTCGAGATTTTTTATAGGGCCCCGATGGCAGGCGCTGCGGGTCCCTCATCGCTGCAACGCAACCGACAAAAAAGGCCGCCGGAGCGACCAGCGGCCTTCGAAATGCGGGTCCGTGGGGAACGCCTATTCGGCGGCGACCTTGCGGGGCGGGTCGAGCGCGCCGGAATCGCGGATCTCGGCGACCTGGTGATCGCTGAAGCCGAGAACCTGCCGCAGGATTTCATCGGTGTGTTCGCCGAGCAGCGGCGAACGCGTCACCTCGGTCGGGCTGTCCGACATCTTGATCGGGTTGCCCACCGAGAAGTACTTGCCGCGCTCGGGATGGTCGACCTCGACCACGGTGCCGGTGGCGCGCAGCGACTGGTCCTCGATCAGCTCCTTCATTGACAGGATCGGGCCGCAGGGGATGTCGTCCTTGTTGAGGATGTCCATCGCCTCGAACTTCGTCTTGGTCATCGTCCACCGTTCGATGCGCGCGAAGATTTCGTTGAGGCGCGACAGCCGCGCCGGGGGCTTGGCGTAATCGGGATGGGTCTTCCAGCCGGGCTCGCCGATCACGTCGCAGATCTTCTCCCACACCGGGGCCTGCGTGATGAAGTAGATATAGGCGTTGGGATCGGTCTCCCAGCCCTTGCACTTCAGGATGCGGCCGGGCTGGCCGCCGCCGGAATCATTGCCGGCGCGCGGCACCGCGTCGCCGAACGGAATGCCTTCGCCGAATTGACTGTATTCCTTGAGCGGGCCGTGGGCGAGCCGCTGCTGATCGCGCAACTTGACCCGCGCCAGATTCAGCACGCCGTCCTGCATCGCGGCGGTGACCTTCTGTCCCTTGCCGGTGACCGTGCGCTGGTAAAGTGCTGCGACGATGCCGAGCGCGAGGTGCAGACCGGTGCCGCTGTCGCCGATCTGCGCGCCGGTGACCAGCGGCAGCCCGTCGCGAAAGCCGGTAGTCGAGGCGGCGCCGCCGGTGCACTGCGCGACGTTCTCGTACACCTTGCAGTCTTCGTAAGGGCCGGGGCCAAAGCCCTTGATCGAGGCCACGATCATTTTCGGATTGATGCTCTGGATCTTCTCCCAGGGAAACCCCATGCGATCGAGCACGCCGGGGCCGAAATTCTCCACCAGCACGTCGCAGCTCTTGATCAGCGCGGTCAGGACCTCCTTGCCCTTGGGATTCTTGGTGTCGAGCGTAATCGAGCGCTTGTTGTGGTTGAGCATGGTGAAATACAGGCTGTCGACATCAGGCACGTCCTGCAATTGACCGCGGGTGATGTCGCCGACGCCGGGGCGCTCGACCTTGATCACGTCGGCGCCAAACCACGCCAGCAACTGGGTGCAGGTCGGCCCCGACTGGACGTGGGTGAAATCGAGAATGCGAACGCCCTTCAGCGCCTTTGTCATGGTCTTGCTCCGTATCCTGTCTGCTCCCGCGCGAGCGCGGGAAGGAAGAGGGGGCGGGGCCCTGTCGGCGGCCCGCCGGATGTGGCCGGTCTATTTCTTCTTCAGCTTGCTTTGCGGGTTGAGGTTGCCGATGCGGCCGCTCTCGCTGCCGGCGGCCGGGTCCAGCACGGCGTTGATCAGGGTCGGCTGGCCGGAATCCATCGCCGCGTTGACGGCGCGCTTGAGTTCGTCCGGCGAGGTCGCATTGACGCCGACGCCGCCGAAGGCTTCGATCATCTTGTCGTAGCGCGCGCCCTTGACGAATACCGTGGGCGCGGGATCAGAACCCGCCGAATTGACGTCGGTGCCGCGATAGATGCCGTCATTGTTGAAGACGACGATACAGACTGGAAGCTTGTAGCGGCAGATGGTCTCGACCTCCATGCCGGAGAAGCCGAAGGCCGAGTCGCCTTCCACGGCGAGCACCGGCTTTCCGGTTTCGATCGCGGCGGCGATGGCATAGCCCATGCCGATGCCCATGATGCCCCATGTGCCGACGTCGAGACGCTTGCGCGGCTGGTACATGTCGATGATGCCGCGCGCGAGGTCGAGTGTATTGGCGCCTTCGTTGACGAGGATGGCGTCAGGCCGCTCCTTGATGACGGTGCGCAGCACGCCAAGCGCGCCGTGATAGTCCATCGGCGAGTTGTTGTTCATCAGGCGTGGCGCCATCTTGGCGACGTTCTCTTCGCGCTTCCTGGTGACCGCGCCGGTCCAGTCCGACGGCGGAGCTGTCCAGTTTCCGTCCATGCCCTCGAGCAGCGCCGCGACGCACGAGCCGATGTCCCCGACCACGGGAGCGACGATCTCCACATTGGAGTCCATTTCCTTCGGCTCGATGTCGATCTGAATGAATTTCTTCGCCGCCTCGCCCCAGGTCTTGCCTTTGCCGTGCGAGAGCAGCCAGTTGAGGCGCGCGCCGATCAGCATCACCACGTCGCTGTCCTTGAGCACCGTCGAGCGCGCAGCGCCGGCGCATTGCGGATGGGTGTCGGGCAGGAGTCCCTTGGCCATGCTCATGGGGAGGAACGGAATGCCGCTCTTCTCGATCAGGCTGCGGACCGCGTCGTCGGCCTGCGCATAGGCCGCGCCCTTGCCGAGAATGATCAGCGGACGTTTTGCCGATCTCAGCACGGCGAGCGCGCGCTTCACGGCGTCGGGAGCGGGGATCTGGGCTGGCGCCGCGTCGATGACCTTGACCAGCGACCTCCGTCCGGCTTCGGCGTCCATCACCTGGCCGAACAGTTTCGCGGGCAGGTCGAGATAGACGCCGCCCGGGCGTCCCGAGACGGCGGCGCGGATGGCGCGGGCGAGGCCGATGCCGATGTCGGCCGCATGCAGCACGCGGAACGCGGCCTTGCACAAGGGTTTGGCGATGGCGAGCTGATCCATTTCCTCATAATCGCCCTGCTGCAGGTCGACGATCTCGCGCTCGGACGAGCCCGAGATCAGGATCATCGGAAAACAGTTGGTGGTGGCGTGCGCCAACGCGGTCAGGCCGTTGAGGAAGCCGGGCGCCGAGACCGTGAGGCAGATGCCTGGCTTCCGGGTCAGGAAGCCGGCAATCGAGGCGGCGTAGCCGGCGTTCTGCTCGTGGCGGAACGAGAGCACGCGGATGCCCGCGGCCTGAGCCATGCGGCCGAAATCCGTGATCGGAATGCCCGGCACGCCGTAGATCGTGTTCAGGTCGTTGAGCTTGAGCGCGTCGATGATGAGGTTGAAACCGTCGGTCTGTTCGGGCTCGTCCGCGGGGTTGACATCGATGCTTTGTACTACTGCGGACATTCCGCTTCTCCATGATGGTTTCTTGTACGGACTGGTCCGTCGTGCTGGCTGGAACAACTCCTGTTAAAACAGTTCCTGGCCGTGGGCTTCGACATAGGCGGCGAGGCCGAGCGTATGGTCGCGGGCGCGCTTTTCGGCAAGCTCGGTGTCACGCTGCTCGAGTGCCTCGATGATGGCCATGTGCTCCGGCAGCGAGGTTGCGGTGCGGTCGACGCGGCCGATGGTCAGCTGCCGGTAGCCGCGAACGTGCAGCAGGATGTCGTTCGTCATATCGACCAGCACCGGCGACTCGCTGAGCGAGATCAGCGCCTGGTGAAAGGCGATGTTGGCCTTGGAATACTCCTCGATGTGGTCCTGCGGCAGGCGGTCCTGGCCGAAATCCTTGAAGAAGTCGCGCAGCGCCGAGATGTCCTTCTTACGCGCGGTGGTGGTGATCAGCCGCGCAGCCATGCTTTCGAGCGCGGCCCAGGCGCGGATCATGTCGACGATCTCGGTCTTGGTGCGGCGCACGACCACAATGCCTCGGCGTGGCACGGTCTTGACGAAGCCATCCTGCTCCAGCATCGCGATGGCCTCGCGGATCGGGGTCCGGCTGACGCCGAGGCGCTCCGACAGCGCGCGCTCGTCGAGCATCACCTGCTCGGGCGTCGCATAGATGTCCATCTTGAGGATCGCTTCTTTCAAGGCTTCGTAGGCCTTGTTCTTGAAGCTGATCTCCGGCGCAATCCGGACGATCGCGATGTCAGCCTCAGCCATGATGGGCGGCGCCTTGGTTGGTTTCCGTGGGGGCATGACTGAGTCTCCTCCGTGGCGGAGACGGACTTTAACAGGAGAAGTCGCGACAATTTTTGGCATACCAAATACCAGAATGTCAAGTTGTCGGTGTTTTAAGCACTTCCTTCCATGAGCTCGTCTTGACAAGCTCTTCACTGGCATACCAAATGCCAAAATTGGTCAGAGCGGCCGCAACAAATGCAGCCGTGGACGCGCACCCGCGTTTGCGATCGTCGGAATCTCTCGAACGAACCGGCGCCGCGAGGCGCGGCGTCGGCGTTCGTGTGTGCTTCCGGTGAAATCAAGAAAACAAACTCCAAGGAGTAAGCCCCAATGTCGAATTCCAAAGATGCGGTCCGCAAAATTCTGAATGCGGTCAGGGCGGACAAGCGCACGAGCCTGACGGCGCCGGAAGGCAAACTGGTCTGCGATGCCTACGGCATACCGGTGCCGAAGGAGGGCGTCGCCAAATCCGCCGCAGAGGCGGCCAAGCTCGCGGCCGACATGGGCTTCCCGGTGGTCATGAAGATCGTCTCGCCCGACATCCTGCACAAGACCGAAGCCGGCGGCGTGATGGTGGGCGTCAAGACTGCCGCCGACGCCGAGGCGAGTTACGCAACCATTCTGGCCAACGCCAAGAAATACAAAGCCGACGCCAGGATCGAAGGCATCCAGGTCCAGCAGATGCTGCTCGGCGGCCAGGAGGTCATTATCGGCGCGGTCACCGACGGATCGTTCGGCAAGCTGGTGGCCTTTGGCCTCGGTGGCGTGCTGGTCGAGGTGTTGAAGGACATCACGTTCCGCCTCGCTCCGGCGACCAAACCGGACGCGCTGTCGATGCTGGACGGCATCCAGGCCCACGAGATGCTGAAGGGCGTGCGCGGCAGCGACCCCGCCAACCGCGACGCCATCGCCGACATCATCGTCAACGTCTCCAACCTGATCACCGATTTCCCCGAAATCAGCGAGATGGATCTCAATCCGGTGTTCGCCACCAAGGCCAATGCGATTGCCGCCGACGTCCGCATCGTGGTCGACTTCGATCCGAAGCCACCGCGCCCGCGCCCCAACCATGACGATATCGTGCGCCAGATGAACCGGATCATGAAGCCGAAGGCGGTGGCGGTGATCGGCGCGTCCGCCGAGACCGGCAAGATCGGCAACTCCGTGATGAAGAACCTCATCAACGGCGGCTACAAGGGCGAAATCTATCCGATCCATCCCAAGGCCGACGAGATCCTGGGCAAGAAGGTCTACAAGTCCGTCAAGGACATCCCCGGCGAGGTCGACATCGCGGTGTTCGCGATTCCGGCGAGCCTCGTTGCCGGCGCGCTGGTCGAATGCGGCGAGAAGAAAGTCGTGGGCGCGATCCTGATTCCCTCGGGCTATGCCGAAACCGGCAACATGAAAGGCCAGGAGGAAATCCAGGCGATCGGCCAGAAATACGGCATCCGTCTGATGGGGCCGAACATCTACGGCTTCTATTACACCCACGCCAACCTGTGCGCGACGTTCTGCACCGCCTACGACGTCAAGGGCTCGGCGGCGCTGTCGTCGCAATCCGGCGGCATCGGCATGGCGATCATCGGCTTCTCGCGCTCCGCCAAGATGGGCGTCTCGGCGATCGTCGGCCTCGGCAACAAGTCCGATATCGACGAGGACGATCTGCTTACCTTCTTCGAACAGGACGACAACACCCAGATCATCGCGCAGCATTGCGAGGACCTGAAGGACGGCCGCGCCTTTGCCGAGGTGGCAAAACGGGTGTCGAAGAAGAAGCCGATCGTGGTGCTGAAGGCCGGCCGCACCTCGGCCGGCGCCAAGGCCGCGAGCTCGCATACCGGGGCGCTGGCCGGCAACGACAAGATCTACGAGGACGTCTTCAACCAGTCCGGCGTGATCCGGGCGCGTTCGCTGCGCGACATGCTGGAATTCGCCCGCGGCATTCCGGTGCTGCCGACGCCGAAGGGCGAGAACATCGTCATCATCACCGGGGCGGGCGGCTCCGGCGTGCTGTTGTCGGACGCCTGCATCGACAACAAATTGTCGCTGATGACGATCCCGCCCGACCTCGACGCCGCGTTCCGCAAATTCATCCCGCCGTTCGGCGCGGCCGGCAACCCGGTCGACATTACCGGCGGCGAGCCGCCGATCACCTATGTCAACACGGTAAAACTCGGCCTCGAAGACCCGCGCATCCACGCGCTGATCCTCGGCTACTGGCACACCATCGTCACCCCGCCGATGGTGTTTGCAAGGAACATGGTCGAGGTGAAGAACGAGATGAAGGCGAGGGGCATCGAGAAGCCGATCGTGGCCTCTCTGGCCGGCGATGTCGAAGTCGAGGAAGCGGCCGACTATCTCTACCAGAACGGCATCGTCGCCTACGCTTACTCGACCGAAATCCCGGTCGCGGTGTTAGGGGCCAAGTACAAGTGGGCGCGCGGCGCGGGGCTGCTGTAAGGGCTGAACGAACGGCGATCCCATGACGCTGCAGCGAAGCCCGATGTCGGCGCTGCTGCTCGCCATCGCACTAATCGCGCTGGTGGCGCCGTTCGCGATGCAGCCCTCGGGCGGATCAGGACGAACGAGGATCAGCTGCGCTACAATCCAACGAATCCGCGCAGCTTTTCCACCGTTTCGGCGGCGTCCCTGGCTTCCTCGGTGGTCAGGACGGTGATCTCACCACTACGCCTGTGAATCACGCTGTGATGAATTGTCGCGCCAGACGCGCCGTCCTTCTCCGACTTCACCGCGATGTCGTCGATGTCGGAGAGCGCGAACTCGACGGGCTTCCTGTTCCAGAGAAGTAGTTTTTTCTGCAGTGTTGCCTTGCCGTAATCCTTGTCGAGCGTCAGTGTGGTCGAGCCTGTTCTCAAGACCAGCTTGCCCGGAATTTCCTCAATCTGTTTCATGGCAGGTCCCCTCGCTTCCTCGAAGTGAACTCGACCCGGTCCCGCTCTCTCTTTTCACGCAGCCAAAGTGTTCTTTGCTGGGGGCATTACTCTGCCGCGATCTCGTGCGGCGAGGCAAACCTCGCAGCCTCGTTATCCTGTCGGCGTTCAAGCCCGGCGAACCGGCGCAACGCCTCGGCCATCTGCACACGCCCGCTGGCGCCGGTGATGACGACATCGACCATGGTCAGGGACGAGTGGAAGTGGCCGCGCGCCTTGAGCTGCTCGACCGGCACGCCCGCGGCAGCCAGCGCTTCGGCGTAAGCCACGCCCTCGTCGCGGAGCGGATCGAACTCGCAAGTCGCCACTAATGCCGGAGGAAGGCCCTCGAGTGTGCCGCGCAGTGGCGAGACGTGCGGATCGGTTCGGTCGGCCGGCGAACAGTATAGGTCCCAGAACCAGTACATCAGCGAGCGCGTCAGGAAATAGCCCGTCGCATTGTCGACATAGGAAGGGCGCTCGAACGAGCAATCGGTCACCGGGCACACCAGCAGCTGGCCGGAGATTTGGGGGCCGCCGCGGTCTCGCGCCAGCTGGCAGGTGACGGCGGCGAGGTTGCCGCCGGCGCTCCAGCCCGCGACCATCACCGATCCCGCTGTGCCGCCGAGCTCGGCCGCATGCTCGGCGATCCACCGCGCCGCGGCGTAGGCGTCCTCGGCCGCGGCCGGGAAACGGTGTTCCGGCGCATGGCGGTAACCGACGCTGACGAAAATCATGCCGCTGCGACGGCACAGGTCACGGCAGAACGGCTCGTCGGATTGCTGGTCGCCGAACACCCAGCCACCGCCATGAAAATAGACCACGACCGGATGTGGCCCCGGCGTCGCTGGCCGGTAGAGCCGGTAGGGCAGTGGGCCGTCGGCGCCAGGCAGGGTGCCGTCGACAACCTCGCCGACCGGACGGCCCGCCGGACGGGCTTTGTTGAACTCATTGACGAAGTCGCGCGACCCCTGCGCTCCGAGCGACTCGATAGGCGGCAAGTTCATCTCCGCCAGCATGCCCAGCACCAGCCGCACGTCCGGCTGCAGCCGAACGACCTCGCCGTCGTTGCACTGCTCGGCAACGCCGGGGCCGGTCAGCCTGAAACCGAGCATGCCGCGGCTGACGACCTCGTTGCAGATGCTGCGGTAGGGGCCGACGCCGCCGGTATAGGGCATCACGCCCTGCGCCTTGCCGGGGACGTTGGCGCCGGTGTACCAGGTATTCGCTAGCCGGTGCAGCGTCAGCGTTGCACAGTCGGCCATGTGCTGCGTCCAGCCGGCCTGCGCCGTGTCCGTCGCTTCGACTGTGGTGAAGCCGGCCTCGCGCATCGCGATCAGGCGGCCGGCGACCCAGTCCACATGCTGCTCGATCGACACCGCCATGTTCGACAGCACTGACGGGCTGCCCGGGCCGGTGATCATGAACAGATTGGGGAAGCCGGCCACGGTGAGCCCGAGATAGGTCTGCGGGCCATTGGCCCAAACCTCGGACAGCGACTTGCCGCCGCGGCCCGTGATCGGATGAACCGCCATGATCGCGCCGGTCATGGCGTCGAAGCCGGTAGCGAACACGATCACATCGACGTCGAAGCTGCGCGCGGCGGTCGTGACACCGGACGCGGTGATCGAGACGATCGGCTCCTGCCGCAGGTTCACCAGCGTGACGTTGGGTCGGTTGAAGGTGGCGTAATAGTTGGTATCGAGGCAGGGCCGCTTGGCCCCGAACGGATGGTCGTGAGGGCTCAGCGCCGCCGCCGTTTCCGGGTCCGTAACGGTGGCACGGATTTTCTCGCGGATCAGCTCCGACACCAGCGCGTTGCCGTCGATGTCGACGGCCTGGTCGGCCCAAAGCTGGGTCAATATGTAGACGAGATCGCCGGCGGCCCACGCCTGCTCGAACCGCTCGCGGCGTTCGGCATCGCTTAACTGCCAGCTCACCGCCGTTTGCTGCGGCCATGGAACACCCGCCAGAGACCAGCGAGCCTGCTCGCGGTAGCCGGCGCGGTCACCTTCCAGCAAGGCAATGCGATCGGATGGCACTGGACCATTGTGAGCGGGCAGGGCGAAGTTGGGCGTGCGCTGGAACACCGTCAGATGCGCCGCCTGTTCTGATATCAGCGGGATCGACTGAATCCCGGACGATCCCGTACCGATCACCGCGACGCGCTTGCCGGCGAGTTTGACCTCCCGATGCGGCCAGCGGCCGGTGAAATAGACCTCGCCCTTGAAGTCCTTGACGCCATCGATCTCCGGCGGTTTCGGGGCGGAGAGACAGCCGGTCGCCATGATGTAATAGCGGCAAGATACGGTCGTGCCGCTATTGGTCGCGAGCTGCCAGCGTTGCGCGGCCTCATTCCACGTCGCCGCCGTGATCCTGTTGCCAAAGCGGATGTCGCGCCTGAGATCATAGCGGTCGGCGACGAAGCCGAGGTAGCGCAGGATTTCGGATTGGGTGGCGTATTTCTCCGACCATTGCCACGCGCTCTCCAGCTCCGGATCGAACGTGTAGCTGTAGTCGATGGTCTGAATGTCGCAGCGGGCGCCGGGATATCGGTTCCAGTACCAGGTGCCGCCGACGTCGTCGGCCTCCTCCACAACCACCGTGGTGAAGCCGGCCTTGCGCAACCGGTGCAGCAGGTACAGCCCGGCAAACCCGGCGCCGACCACAGCGACGTCGACCTGTTGCGTCGTACCGCCGCTTGCCGCTCTCAAAGAAGATGCTGCGCCGACTGCGTCTGGCATGCCACCCTCTCGTGCTATTGTTTTGCCGCAGGCTACATCCGCGCGACTGGTCTGTCATCAGGACAATTGCAATCTTCGATAGCTGCAACGCTCAGGATCGGGGCCGCAGCATCGGCGTCAACACCGGAGAAGAGCCGCTTTGAATCCTGCCGATGATCTGGAAGCCGTGGCGTTCATACAGGGAAATGTTGCGCGGATTCGAGCTTTCCAGATAAGCCGCGACGCCCTGCGCGTCGCAGCGTCGAAGCGCGTGCTTCATCAGCAACGCGCCGAGCCCTTGCCCGATCCAGTTCGGATCGGCTGCGATCAGGGGCAGGTACCAGTGCGGCTCACGGGGATGATGCTCGGCCATGCCTTTCAGGACGGCGCCAATATCCTCGGCGATCTCGGGACGCAGGGCTCCTTCCATGACCGCACCCATTTCCGCGTCGTCAGGCTCGACGCCGGGTGGCAGCCACAGGGCCGCTGCGCGAGCGTTTTCGGTGATGTCGGCGGTGCCATGCTCGAATGCCCGGCCGCCAAAGGCTTTGACAAAGCGAGGCATCATTCTGAGGTATTCGGACGTATCAGGCCAAACCCAGCGCGTCATGGGGTCAGTAGCGAAGCCGAGCACGATGGTGCTGATCGCGCTTGCCTGGACGCTGGCGTCCGCCGATCTCACTTCCGGTAATGCCGACATCGTGTCGTCTCCCCTGGCCTGACCGGGTGCATGATTGTTGAACCCGCCGTTCATCAAGATTAAATTTATTGGCGACCGTTGTGCAACGGTCGCCCTCGGGAAACCTTTTTCTGGCTTGCCAGTTAGAAGGTCCGGGAAAACTGGAAGGGTCTCGAACATGAAGAAAGCAGTACTGGCGTTAGCGACTGCGGCCACCATCGGCTTCACGGCCTTGGCCGCTCCATCACCGGCGGAAGCGCATTGGCGGGGGGGTGGTTTCGGTCCGGGGCTGGCGGGTGGACTGATTGCCGCGGCGGTGATCGGCGGAATTGCGTCCAGCGCCTATGCCCACGGCCCACGTTACGGTTATTATGGCGGCTATGCGCCGGCCTATTACGGCGGCTACGCCCCGGCCTATTACGGCGGGTATGCGCCGGCCTACTACGGCGGGTACTCAAGCTACTACGCGCCGGCCTATTATCCGAGGTACCGGCGTGTAGTCCGTCCCGCATACGCGTATTACGGCGGGCCACGGTATTACGGAGCAAGGTATTACAGCGGGCCTCGCTACGTGCGGTGGCACCATCGCGGGTATCGTTGGTAATCTCCGAACGCAACGCACACTCCGGAGAACGCGAAAGGTCGCAGAATCTTCTGTGACCTTTTTCGTTAATGTGGCGGTGTGCGGGGCCGCGCAGCTGCCGCGGTTCCGCCAACCTATCGCAGCCGCATCGACAACGCAGCGGCGGCGACCAACCGATGAGAATGTCGGAACCACGCTGCCGTCGAATGGTTGAATTGGCATCGTCAATTTCTATTGGAGGACATGATGACCAGTCGTCTAACCGTTTCGATCATTGCCGCGTCGTTGCTCGCATCGAGCGCCGCGTTCGCCCAATCCACCACCGTAGAGGGCGCCCGCAGCGGAGCGGCGGCTGGTGGTTCCGTCGCGGGTCCGGTCGGCGAGGCCGTCGGCGGGACGGTCGGCGCGGCCGTCGGCCTGGGCCTGGAAATCCCCAATGCCGTGATCACGTCGATCCAGGGCGAGCGCGCGCCGTCCGTGACGGTTCGAGAGCGAATCGTTGTCGGCGAGCCGCTGCCGCCCAGCGTGGAATTACGAACCGTTCCGAGCCACACCGAATATCGCTACGCTGTGGTCAATGACCGCCGGGTGATCGTCGAGCCGCGCACGCGCAAGATCATCAAGATCATCGACTAACCAGGCGATACCGATCGACCGATCCCCGCGGAAACCCGTTTCCGCGGGGTTTTTCATGTCGGGGCAGTTTCGCGCGCGGTCAACGCCGAATTCTATAGTGCTTCCCGCACGCCGAGTCCGAGCATAAAACGTTCCCTGATCTGCGCGGGATCCCGGCGGGTGGCGCCGACGCCGGGCTTGTCGTCGATGCGAACCCCGATCAGCGTCGGATCCGAGGCCGACAGCGCTTGATCGACCAGGCGCTCGAAATCTTCCTCGTCGGCCGCCCAGGCGCTGTTGGAAAGACCGGACGCGGTGGCGATGGCGACGATGTCCGCCGCCGCGGCGGCAGCGGTCGGTTGCGCGCCGGTGATCTGATAGATGCCGTTGTCCATCACGATCATGGTGAGATTTTTCGGCTTGAGCATCGCGATGGTCGAAAGACAACCCATCTGCATCAGCAGCGAGCCGTCGCCCTCAAGCCCGAAGACGCGGCGGTTCGGCTGCGCCAGCGCCACGCCGAGCGCGATCGGGAAGCCGAGGCCCATGCTGCCCAGCATGTAGAAATTTTGCGGGCGGTGGCCGGCGGCCCACAGGTCGAAATTGGTATTGCCGATACCGCCGATCACGGCTTCCTCGTGCTTCAGCTTCGCGACCAGCCGCGAGGTGAGGTCGAACCGGCTCATCACCTTGGTGTTGCGGACTGGGGCGCCGGCGGCCGTGCTCATGGCTTCACTCACTTGTCGAAGACTTTGCCGCCGGTCAGAAGCGGCGACAGGATCAGCGCCACCGGCGCTTGCGTCGTAATGGCCTGCTTGATCGATCGATCGGCGATGAACTCGAATTCGTCGAGCCGGGTGCAGGTGTGATGCTCCATCGCCAGCGAATCCAGCACCGGCCGCATGGTGCGGCCGACCAGCGACTGCCCGTAATTAAATTCGCCGAGCGTGCCACGCTCCGAGACGAACATGATCAGCGGAATCTGGTAGGGGATCGCCAGCGAGGCCAGCACATTTGGCAGCGTCGCGAAGCCGGAGGTCTGCATCAGCACGGCGCCGCGCATGCCGGCCATCCAGGCGCCGGCGACGATGCCGACCGCTTCTTCCTCCCGCGCGGTAGGGAAGGTGGTGAAAAACGGATCGGCGTGGATATTCCGGATCAGCGTCGTCAGTATGCGGTCGGGAACGTAGGGCACCAGTCGGATATCGTTGCGCTTGAGCGCTTGCAGCGCCACGTCGTGCCAGCTCTTCTCCGGAGCAGGCTGTGGTACTGGCGGTGTCCCGGCAGGCGCCATCTCATTATCCCTTGTTTTGCGCCGATTTTGGTTCGCGACGTGATCGCGACCGTCCTGTCGATGTGCCGAAACTTGAAGCGATCTTTCTGAGATCGCGGCGTCGTTTCGTTGCGGCAAAACTTGACGCGATCGCGGGGATTGTCAACATGCGCTGATCGCAGCGGCGACCCATGGCTTCCCGAACCGAAGGCCCGATCAACCATGTCCGCGAATAACAAACGCGTGTTCTACGTCAAATACCTGGCGCATCCGATCTATGTCGAAATGCTGGCGGCGCGGCCTGACGTGCGGCTCGACCGGCTGGAGAACGAAACCGCCGAAGAAGTGTTCGCGCCGATCCTGGCCGACGCGCATGCCTATCAGGTCGGCGCGGCGCGCGACGAACTCGCAGGCCACTTTCACGTTCACGGTGACCTGTTGAAACGCGCGCCGAACCTGCTGATCGTCTCCAGCAACGGCGCAGGCTATGATCCCGTCGATGTCGAGGCCTGCACGGCAGCGGGTGTTCTGGTGGTCAATCAGTCCGGCGGCAACGCCCACTCCGTCGCCGAACATGCGCTCGGCATGCTGCTCACCTTGTCGAAGCGCATCATTGAAGCCGACCGCGCGCTGCGGCGCGATCCCAATGTCAACCGCAACACCCTGACCGGCACCGAGGCGCGGGGTAAGACCATCGGCATCGTCGGGCTCGGCAATGTCGGTGGCCGCCTCGCCGAACTCTGCAGCGGCCTGCTCGGCATGAAGGTGCTGGCCTACGACCCCTACCTGTCGGCAACCGAGATGGCGGCGCGCGGCGGCGAGAAGGTCGAACTCGACGAAGTGATGCGCCGCTCGGATTACGTCTCGATCAATTGTCCGTTGACCAAGGCAAGCCGCGGCATGATCGGCGCGCGCGAATTCGCGCTGATGCAGCCGCATGCGTATTTCATCACCACCGCGAGGGGCTTTATCCATGATGAAGCGGCGCTGTTTGAGGTGCTGCGTGACAAGCGCATCGCCGGCGCGGGCCTCGATGTCTGGGACAAGGAGCCGCCGCCGCCGAACCATCCGCTGCTGCAGTTCGACAACGTGCTGGCGAGCCCGCACACCGCCGGAGTGACCAAGGAGGCGCGGGCCAATATGGGCCGGATCGCTGCCGAGCAAATGCTCAACGCACTCGACGGCAAGCGGCCGCCGCGCCTGATTAATCCCGAGGTATGGCCCGCCTACTCAAAACGTTTCGAGCGGGCTTTCGGGTTTACGCCGGGCTGAAGGGCCCGGGTCGGCGGACCGGTACGCGCGAGGGAGATTTTTAGTAGAGAGTCGCAGCTGCGTTGACGCGACAACAAATCCATGTGGCCATCGCCGCCATCCTGCGTCGGCCGGCACGCAGGCTCTTCCAGGCGTCCAATGCCGCGCTTTTGATATCGGTCACCCCTCTCCTTGCGATAGAGATACTTGACCTGCTTGTTGCAGCCGCGAAGGGAAGGTTCCATGTCGCGATTTGTCGTTCGATTCATGAAGGATGTGCTCGGCGAGAACGGCCGACAATCCGAGGTCTGCCAGTGCACCGTGGAGGTAGACGCTTCCAATGAAGGCGACGCCACGGAACTGGCGAAGAAGAAATTCTGCGAAACACAGTCGCTTTACGAGTGGTCGTTGCACGCCGATCGAATTCAGGTCAAACAGGCCGATTTTCCGTCCTGACCTTATTCACCGGCGGCGGCTTGTACGCGCCGCTGTTCGGACGCCACCCTCAGCTTGGTAATGGTGGTTCGCGTCGAAATCTGCTCCGGATCGGTGCACAGTTCAATCAGCGCAGGACGCCCCGCCGTGATGGCGCGCTCCAACGCCGGTGCAAAATCCGCGGTGCGGGTAATGCGTTCGGCATGCGCCCCCATCGCCTCCGCCATCGCCACGAAGTCAGGATTGACGAGGTCGGTCCCGACGACGCGGGAGGGGTGCTCGCGCTCCTGATGCATGCGGATGGTGCCGTACATGTTGTTGTTGAACAGCAGGATGATCGGCTTGCCGCCGTGCTGCACAGCGGTCGAGATTTCCTGTCCGCTCATCATGAAGCCGCCGTCGCCGACGCAGCCGATCACCGTGCGATCCGGATGGACCAGCGATGCCGCTACGGCCGCCGGCACCGAATAGCCCATCGCGCCATTGGTGGGCCCGATCTGGCGGCCCGGCCGGGCGTAGGTCAGATAGCGCTGCGGCCAGCCGGTGTGATTGCCGGCGTCCAGCGTGACGATGGCGTCGTCGCCGAGCCGTTTGCCGAGCTCGATCATCGTGGCTGCGACATCCAGCGCCTGGCTGCAGGCGGGCGGCGCGACCGCGTTGAGATAGTCGGCGCGGGCGGAATCGCGCCAGCCGCGCCAGCGGTCCGCATCGAACCAGCTGACATCGGTGAGGCCGGCCATGAAGTTGTCGGAGGAGGATTGCACCGCGATATCCGGCGTGAACACCTTTCCGAGCTCGTTGGCGTCGGCGTGGACATGGACCAGTTTCGGCCGGGCCCTTGGCGCCGAGAGAATGCTATAGCCCTGGGTGGTCATTTCGCCGAGCCGTGCACCGATCACGAACAACAGATCGGCTTCCTTGAAGCGCTGCACCAGGGCGGGTGGTCCGGAGGTGCCGAGATCGCCGGCAAAGCATGACGACCGGTTGTCCAGAATATCCTGCCGGCGGAACGAGGTCGCAACGGGAACTCCGTTGGCTTCGGCAAAGCCCTGCAACTGGGCGCAAGCGCGGTCGCTCCAGCCAGGACCTCCGACCAGGATCATCGGCTTCTTGGCATCCTCGAGCAGTTCGCGAATTTGGGGGAAGACCTGCGCAGGGGGGGACGGTTGCGTTGCACGATAACAAACCGCGTCGCCGGACTACCGGGCCCGGGCGGCCCGAGGTCGCGATGTGGAAAGCGCGCGCAATGTATTCGGGAATCCGCGCGGTGACGTCGATCTGCGCCGCCCATTTGGCGACCGGGCCGAACATCTGGCGGTAATCGATTTCCTGAAACGCCTCGCGGTCCATCATGTCGCGGCCGACCTGGCCGATCAGCATGATCATCGGCGTCGAATCCTGGAAGGCGGTGTGGACGCCGACCGCGGCGTGGCAGGCGCCCGGGCCGCGCGTTACCATGCAGATTCCGGGCTTGCCGGTCAGCTTGCCGTAGGCCTCGGCCATGTTGGCGGCGCCGGCCTCGTGGCGGGCGTTGACGAGCTTGAAGCGGTCGCGCAAGTCGAACAGCGCATCCAGCACTTCCAGATAGCTCTCGCCCGGCACGCAGAAGGCCATGTCCGCGCCGTGGATCAGGAGCTGATCGACCAGGATCTTGCCGCCGGTGCGCGCATTGGAAAAGGGCAGGGTCATCGGATAGTTCTCCAGGAGAGCAGGCTTGAACGGCATCGCCGCTGGTATGGCTATATCCCTCGTTTGAGGTCTTTGGGTCAATCTGGCCGGAGTGTGAGGCATTTGTCACAGCGCCGCCGCTGCGGCTTCCGCCTCCGAAACCTCCTCGAACAGACGCCGGTCGCCCATCTTGGGTGAGCGAACGCTACGGCCAAGCTGCGTAAGAGGGGCCCTGTTTTGCCTGCTCCAGCCTGGCGCGGCGCCGATAAACGCCAGGTGAGTCGCCGCGGTGCTTGCGAAAGAAGCGGTTGAAATAGGCCGGATCCCGAAAGCCGAGGCCGTAGCCGATCTGCTCAACCGGCAGATCCAGTTGTTGCAGTCGGGTGCAGGCTTCGTGAATCAATCGTTCGTGGACGATGGCGCGCGGGCTGCGGGCTTTTTCACGTTTGCAATGCGCATGCAGCCTGTCCTCGGTGACGCCAAGCGCTGCCGCATAACGCGAGATCGGCCACCCATCGCGGTAATGCAGCTCCACCATCTGCAGGAAATTTCCCACCAGCCGCGGTCCGTCGCCGCGTAGCGCATCTTCGCTGCCGGATTCATCCGGGGCCGCCGAGCGCCATAAATGCAGGCAAAGCTGCAGCACGTGGGACGCGATCATCGTCATGCTGCCGCGTTGCGGTACCCGCAGCTCCCGCACCAGCATCGCGCAGGCGTTCGTGATCGCGCCGAGTGCGCCATCGATCTGCGCGCCGCTTAACATCACCAGGCGATCGGTGGTGCGCCGCAGGTGCAGGGCCTCGGGGCTGCCGGCCACGGTTCGCGTCAGCAGGTCTTCCGAAAGCGCGACGAAGTATCCTTGCGCTCCGGCTTCCACGCTGAGACCGCCCTCGGCCTCGCCCGGTAACCAGAGCGCGGCGGGGGCCGCAAACGTCACGACGGTGCCCCGCAGCACCGCGGAGCCGCTCCTTGTCTCGATGACGAGCAGATGCGCGCGCTTGTTATCATCCTGCTGGATGACCCAGTGGCGGGGAGCGAGCCCGCCGGAAAAACCTTCCGCATGCAGCGCCGAACCCGCCTGCTCGACGTAGCCGGCCTGCCGGAAGGCGGGCATCATGCCATCGACCTGAGACAATCCGTTGCTCGCAACCGGAGGAGTTCGAAGAAATAGTACAATCTTTGCCCGGATACGTCCAATCTCTTGTCGGAACCACTCGACTAGTCTGCAGGCGTCGAACGCCATTCAAGGCGACGGACGAAAGTGCTCTGGGAGGAGAACATGGTTTCATCAGTCACACGCCTGGCAGCGGGATTGGCCGCGATCGCCGGGGTTGCCAGTTTGTCGGCGGTCGAGCCGGTCCTGGCGCAGAGTTCGGTCAAGATCGGCTACGCCCTGTCACGCACCGGGCCGAACGCCGGCGGCGCCGCGGTGACGACGCTGCCCAATTATGAAATGTGGGTGAAGGAAGTAAATGCCGCGGGCGGTCTGAAGCTCGGCGACAAGCGGGTGCCGATCGAGGTCGTGCAGTACGATGACCGATCCAGCGCGGAAGAGGCGGCCAAGGCGCTGGACCGGCTGATCACCCAGGACAAGGTCGATTTCATCCTGCCGCCCTGGGGCACCGGCCTCAATCTTGCGGTCGGACCGATCCTGAACAAGGCCGGCTACCCGCATCTGGCTTCCACGGCGGTCACCGACCGGGCGCCTGAACTGGCCAAGCGCTGGCCCAACAGTTTCTGGTTGCTCGGCACCAGCTCGGGCGCGTCCAACACGCTGGTCGAGCTCCTGGTCAAGCTGCGCGGTGAGGGCAAGATCGGCGACACCGTCGCGATGGTCAGCGTGGCCGACGGGTTCGGCATCGACCTTTCGGCTGCGGCACGGCCGGCGCTCACCAAGGCCAATTTCAAGCTCGTCTATGACAAGACCTATCCCGTCGGCACCCAGGATCTCAGTCCCCTGGTCAACGAGGCCAAGGCGCTGAACCCCGATGTCTTCATCGCATTCAGCTATCCGCCGGATACGCTCGGGATTACCGAACAGGCGAGGATTGCCGGTTTCAACCCGAAAATCTTCTACACCGGCGTCGGCACCGCGTTTCCGCTCTACAAGGGGAAGTTCGGTGCCAACACCGAGGGCGTGATGGGGATCGGAGGCTGGAGCGGCGACAGCGCTGCGATCAAGGATTACCTGGTGCGCCACAAGGCGGCATCGGCCAATGGCGCCGAGCCGGATCGCTGGGCCAGTGCGGTGACCTATGCCAGTCTGCAGATGCTGCAGCAGGCGATCGAACGGGTCGGCAAGATCGACCGCGAGGCGGTCATCAAGGACCTGCAGAGCGGGACCTTCGACACCGTGATCGGCAAGGTCAAACTGGAGAACAACCTGCCGACCAAGCATTGGTGGGTTGGACAGTGGCAGGGCGGCGACTTCTACGGCGTCGGCCCGGCCAGCAACGAAGGCGCGCGCACCCCGATCGTTCCCAAGCCGGCATGGAAGGCGCCGTGATCGCAGGATCGCCGCAGCAGACATGAAGGAATGACCAACGCCATCTTCACCGGTCTCATGCTCGGGGGCATGTATGCGCTGATCGCCATGGGCTTGACGCTGCAGTATGGCGTGGCGCGCATCATGAACCTGTCGTACGGCGAGTTTCTCGTCGCGGCGTCCTTTGCCTCCTACTGGCTGTTCACGGGATGGGCATTGAATCCGCTGCTGGGGCTGGCGATCGTCGTCCCTATCGGCTTCGGCGTGAGCATTGTTCTTTATCGGTTCCTGCTCACGCCGCTGGTGCGCCGGGCGGCCACACGCGACGCACTGGAAGTCGACAGCCTGCTGGCCACTTTCGGCATGATGTTCATCGTTCAGGGCATCATGCTCACGATGTTTGGCGGAGCCTATTTCAGCTACTCGTTCCTTTCCATTCCGGTCACGCTGTTCGGCGAGACCCTGGCGCTGAACCGGCTGGTCGCCTTCGGCCTTGCGGTGCTGTTCGGGCTGGCGCTGTATGTTGCGCTGACCCGCACCCGGTTCGGCACCGCCATTCGCGCCGTGGCGGTCGATCCCCAGGCTGCGCGGCTGGTGGCGATCGACGTGACCTCGATGTCGGCTTTCGCTTTTGCACTGGGCGGCGCGATGGTGGCCGCGGCCGGCGTGCTGGTCAGCATGTTCCTCACCTTCAGCGCGTCGTCGGGCGTGATCTTCACCATGAAGGCGCTGATGGTGGTGGTAATGGGCGGCGTCGGCAATCTGCTCGGTTGCCTCGTCGCAGGATTGGCCCTCGGCCTCAGTGAATCCCTGGTGGCGACCTTCGTCGATCCCGGGCTGACGCTGGCGGTGAACTTCGCGTTGTTTCTCGGCGTCCTGCTGGTCAAGCCGGCAGGCCTGTTCGGAAGGGCACAGCGGTGAGCCCGACGCACATCGCAGCGGTAATCGCAGTTGGCGCAGGCCTCGTGGTGCTGGCGCTGCTGCCGCGCTACGCCGATGCCTATTATCTCTCGCTCGCGATCAGCCTGCTGCAATTCACCGTGCTTGCCACCGCATGGGGGTTGTTCTCCGGGCCGACACGCTACGTATCGCTGGCGACCACCGCGTTCTTCGGCGTCGGCGCCTATATCGTGGCGGTGCTCGGCGAGGTGCTGGCATGGCCGCTCGTGCTGTTGATCGCGGCTGCGATCGGCGCGCTGATGGCGGTGATCGTGGGAATTTCGACGCTGCGGCTGAGCGGTCTGCATTTCGTGATTTTCACCTTTGGCCTCGCCGAACTCGTCCGTCAGCTTGTGATCTGGTACGAGGTCAACAAGACGCGGGTGCTCGGCCGCTATGTGTTCGTCGATATCACCCAGAACGACATCTTCTGGCAGCTGCTCGGGCTCGCGGTCGCGGTGTTCGCGATCGGCTGGCTGATCGCGCGCTCGCGCCTCGGCTTCGCGCTTCGCATCATCGGCGAGGACGAGACGGTGGCGAAGCACTGCGGGATCAATGTCACGCTGGCCAAGGTGACGCTGTTTGCGATCAGCGCGGTCTTCATCACCCTGGTCGGCGCGATCATGGCGCCGCGCTGGACCTATATCGAACCTTCGATTGCGTTCAACCCGACGATTTCGTTTCAGGTCGTGATCATGGCGCTGCTCGGCGGCGCGCATCGGCTGTGGGGGCCGGCGGTCGGCGCGATCCCGCTGACGCTGCTGTTCGAGTTTCTGTCGGCGCGCTTTCCCGCTACCTCGACCCTGATCATCGGCGTCGTGTTCCTGCTGATCGTCTACGCGCTGCCAACAGGGGTGGCCGGATTGTGGGAGCGCGTCAGCCGCCGGCGGGCGGCAGCGCCACCGGTGCAGGCATGACGGTCCTCGCGTCATCCGCGCCCGTGCTGGAAGTATCGGCGTTGACCCGCGCCTTCGGCGGGCTGGTCGCGGTAAATGTCATCGACTTGGCGGTGCATTCAGGCGAAATCGTCGGGCTGCTCGGTCCCAATGGCTCCGGCAAGACGACGGCGCTCAATCTGATTTCGGGCGTGCTGCGTCCGGACTCCGGTACCATCCGGTTTGCCGGGCAGGCCATCAATGGCATGCCGGCTCATCGCATCGCGCGTCTCGGCCTCGCCCGCACGTTTCAACTGGTTCGGGTGCTCAAAGGCATGAGCTGCGCCGAGAACGTCAAGGCCGGCCTTGTTTTCCATCGCCCGCCGCTGTCGCGCGGCGAGATCGACGAATCCGTCGACCGGCTGTTGCGGCATGTCGGGTTGTCGGATCGTGGCGGGCTCCCGGCGGCGGGGCTCACCTACATCGACTGCAAGCGGCTGGAGCTGGCGCGGGCGCTGGCGCTGAAGCCGCGGCTGCTGCTGCTCGATGAATGGCTCGCTGGGTTGAATCCGTCGGAGCTGCTGATCGGCATCGAACTGATCCGCTCGTTGAAGGAGGAGGGACTGTCGATCCTGCTGGTCGAGCACGTGATGGACGCAATTCGCTCGCTTTGCGACCGCTGCGTGGTCATGAACAGTGGCCGCCGCATCGCCGAAGGCCGGCCGGACGAGGTGCTGGCCGATCCCGCCGTCATCGAGGCCTATCTTGGAGTTTCGCCTGGGGTATCGACCGATGCTTGAGGTGTCAGCCGTCAGCGTCGCCTATGGCCAGCATCGCGCATTGAGCGATGCGGCGCTGAACGTCGGCCGCGGCGAGATCGTCGTCATCCTCGGCGCCAACGGCGCGGGCAAGACCTCGCTGATGAAGGCCATCGCCGGCATCGTGCCGAGCCTGCCCGGCAAGCGCGTCACGCTTTCCGGCCGGGATATATCCCGCCTGCCGGTCCACGAGATCGTCGAAGCTGGTCTCGCGTCGGTGCCGGAAGGACGCGGCATTTTCGGCGAGCTGACGGTCGCCGAAAACCTGCTGCTGGGCGCCAATCCGAAACGGGCGCGCGACAGCGAAGCTGCGCGGCGCCGGCAGGTGCTGTCGCTGTTTCCCCGTCTCAACGAAAGATTGCCGCAGATGGTTCGCACCATGAGCGGCGGCGAGCAGCAGATGGTGGCGGTCGGCCGCGCGCTGATGTCGAATCCTGACATCCTGCTGCTGGACGAACCTTCGCTCGGCCTGTCGCCGCTGTTGGTGCGCGAATTGTTTGCCGCGCTCGGGCAGGTACGCGCAGCCGGCGTCGGTCTGCTGCTGGTCGAGCAGAACGCCCGCGAAAGCCTCGCGCTCGCCGATCGCGGCTATCTGATCGAGAACGGCAGGATCGTCGGCGGCGGTACGGCGCGGACGCTGCAATCGGACCCCGCGGTGCGGCGGGCCTATCTCGGCGGAATCGAGATCGCGCCGCACCAGCAATCAACGAAAAGGCCGGACCATCACGGAGAGGAAAGCGCCATGAATCAGATCAACCTGCTGCTTGAAAACCAGGACGTCGAGGCCATCGATAGGGTGACTTTCGAGCGCCTCAACCCGATGACGGGAGAGGTCGCCACCCGCGCGGCGGCGGCGAAAATCGCCGACGTGAAACGTGCGGCCGACGCAGCCGCGGCGGCTTTTCCGGCATGGTCGTCGACCGGACCGAGCCAGCGCCGCATGATCCTGCTCAAGGCCGCCGACGTACTGGCGAGCAGGACGCCGCAATTCATCGAGTTGATGGCTGCGGAAACCGGCTCGACCGCCGGCTGGGCCGGGTTCAATGTCCAGCTCGCCGCCGGCATGCTGCGCGAGGCGGCATCGATGACGACGCAGATTTCCGGCGAGGTAATTCCCTCCGACAAGCCCGGATGCATCGCGATGGCGATCCGCCAGCCCGCCGGCGTCGTGCTCAGCATCGCGCCGTGGAACGCGCCCGTCATCCTCGGCGTGCGCGCGATCGCGTTGCCGCTGGCCTGCGGCAATACGGTTGTCCTCAAGGCGTCGGAAATCTGCCCCGGCACTCACCGGCTGATCGCAGAATGCCTGCGCGATGCCGGCCTGCCGCCTGGGGTTTTGAACGTCATCACCAATGCGCTGGAAGATGCGCCGGCGCTGATCGACGCGCTGATTTCCCATCCCGCCGTGCGCCGCATCAACTTTACCGGCTCGACAAGGGTCGGGCATATCATCGCCCGGACCGCCGCAAAGTATCTGAAGCCGGTCCTGCTCGAACTCGGCGGCAAGGCGCCGCTGCTGGTGCTCGACGATGCCGACATCGATGCCGCCGTCGCTGCCGCGGCGTTCGGCGCCTTCATGAACCAGGGGCAGATCTGCATGTCGACCGAGCGGATCGTGGTCGACGGCAAAGTCGCCGATGGCTTTGTCGCCAAACTGGCCGCCAAGGCGGAAACGCTGGTGGCGGGCGATCCGCGCAAGGGTAATACCGCGTTGGGGTCCCTGATCGGCATCGAGGCGGCCAATCGAATTCAGGGTCTGATCCAGGACGCGATCGGGAAGGGCGCACGCGTCGTTGCCGGCGGCAAGGTCGACGGCACCCTGATGTCGGCGACGGTGATCGATCATGTCACCTCGGCCATGCGCATTTATGGCGAGGAATCGTTCGGCCCCGTGGTCTCCATCGTCCGCGTCAACGGCGTCGACGAGGCGGTGCGGGTGGCCAACGACACCGAATACGGCCTGTCGGCCTCGGTGTTCGGCCGCGACATTGCGCGTGCGCTGGAAGTGGCCAAACGGATCGAGTCCGGCATCTGCCACGTCAACGGGCCGACCGTGCATGACGAGGCACAGATGCCGTTTGGCGGTGTCAAGGCATCCGGCTATGGCCGTTTCGGCGGCAAAGCGGGTATTGCCGAATTCACCGAGCTGCGATGGATCACGATCGAAACCGGCCCGCAGCACTATCCTATCTGAGGTGGCCTCGGTATATTCGTTGACGAATATACCGAGTACGGGTATGTGGGCCGGATGAAGACCCCCATCGCTAATCCTCTGGCCTTGGCAGTTCTGGCCCTCCTGTTCGAGCGGCCGATGCATCCCTATGAAATGGCTGCGATTCTCAAGCAGCGGCACAAGCATGAAAGCATCAAGTTACGCTACGGCTCGCTCTATGCGGTGATCGATCTCTTGACCGCGCGGGGCTTCATCGAGCCGGTGGAGACTTCGCGGGGAGGTCGCCGACCCGAACGGACGACCTACAGCCTCACGTCTTCCGGTAGAGCCTGCCTGCGGGACTGGATGCACGAACTTCTCGCCGAACCGGCGAAGGAGTTTCCGCAATTCGAGGCGGGACTGTGCCTATTACCGGTGCTGCCACCCGACGAAACCGTGACTTTGCTGCGCCATCGTGCCGCGCGGCTTGCCGAGACCATCGCGCAGATGAAGCTGCAACTCGCCACGATGGCGGCACAAGACCTGTCGGTTATGGTCGGACCGGAGGAGAAACTGCCTCCGCCCCTATTAGGCCGGAAATTCCCTGCAATCTTTCTAATTGAGAACGAGTACCGCCTCGCCATGTTGAGCGCTGAACTCGAGTTCGTCAGCGACCTCGTCCGTCGCATCACCGAGGAAGGATGGGGGCCGGTAGAGTTGTGGCGCGACATTCAGGCGACATGCGAAAAGGGCTATCGTGAGCGAGCAGGCCAACCCGATCACGCAGCGCGCGAGCGAAACGAGCATTCCGAATCGCTGGGATCATCAAAGCCATGACAGGCGAAAAGACCAAACTGCTGAGATCCCTGGCGATAGACCGAGGTGCCGGCGACGCGACTCCCCGAACGGACGTCCGTTCGCGTCGGCTGCTGCCGGCGATCGCGGCGGTGGTCGTGGTTGCAGGGATTGTGGCGGCAGTCTTCGTCGTGCCCGAACTTCGAGCCTCGCGCGGCACCGCTTCCGATGCCGCGCACTCGCCGGTGGCTTCCTCGCCACAACCGCCACCGCAAATCGCAGCCAAGAAAGACGCGGTGGCGCTAACTGCGTCCGGTTACGTGGTTGCCCGCCGCAAGGCAACCGTTGCTGCGGAAATCACCGGTAAGGTGGTGGAAGTCCTGATCGAGGAAGGCATGACGGTCGCTGATGGGCAGGTTGTGGCGCGGCTCGACAGTGTGCTCGCAGAATCGGATCTTGCGTTGGCTCGGTCGCGCGTCGAATCGGCGGATGCCGCGGTCGGCGCGATCTCTGCCGATCTGCAGGACGCGACCCGGATTCTCTCACGGGTTCAGACGCTTGCGCAGAAGAATTTTGCGACTGAAGCCGAGCTGACAAAGGCTCAGGCACGCGTCGGCGTGCTAACCGCGCAACTGCGCCAGTCGCAATCGCAGCGCGACACAGCGAGGCTCGATGCCGAGCGCAGCGCTTCGGTACTCGACAAGTACAAGATTCGCGCACCATTCGGTGGTGTCGTCATCGAACGCAGCGCGCAGCCGGGAGAAATGATCTCCCCGCTGTCGGTCGGCGGTTTTACGAGGACGGGCATCTGCACCATCGTGGATATGGATTCGATCGAGGTCGAAGTCGATGTCAACGAGGCGTTCATTGGACGTGTCGTTCCCGGCGGTCAGGTCAGCGCCGTGCTCGATGCCTATCCGGACTGGCCGATACCGGCATCCGTCATCGCCATCGTGCCGACGGCCAATCGGGAAAAGGCCACCGTCAAGGTCCGTATCCGGTTCGAGCGAAAGGACCCGCGCATTCTGCCCGATATGGCGGTGAAAGTGACATTCATGCGCGAGACGAACGCCGGTGCGCTGCCGCCGAATGCGACCGATTCCACCAACTGAATTCGACCGGACTCCAAGGAGAAACACGTGGCGTCAGAAAATCCAATGGTTGGTCTCGCCGGCGTAAGCAAGCGCTTCGTCAAGGGCAAGGAAACGATCACGATCTTCGATCATCTCAACCTCGTCATCCCGCGCGGCGACTTCGTCGCGATCATGGGGCCATCCGGCTCGGGCAAGACCACTTTGCTCAACCTGCTCGGCGGAATCGACCGCGCCGATGGAGGCGAGGTCCGCATCGCAGACAGCCGCATCGACGCCATGTCCGAGGGCCAACTGGCGAATTGGCGCGCGGCCAATATCGGTTTCATTTTCCAGTTCTACAACCTGATGCCGATGCTCACGGCTGCGCAGAATGTGGAACTTCCATTGTTGCTGACGAATTTGCGCAAGAAGGAACGGGCGAGCCGCGTCCACACCGCGCTGTCGGTGGTCGGCCTGGCCGATCGCGTCAAGCATCATCCGCGCGAAATGTCGGGCGGTCAGCAGCAGCGCGTCGCCATCGCACGCGCCATCGTGTCCGATCCCAGCATGTTGCTGTGCGACGAGCCGACCGGCGACCTTGACCGACACTCTGCCGACGAAATCCTGTCGATCCTGCAACTGCTCAACGAGGATCTCGGCAAAACCATCGTGATGGTTACGCACGATCCCGCGGCAGCGCGCTATGCGCAGCGGACCCTGCACCTCGACAAGGGGCAGTTTGTCGAACAGGAGCTTGCCGCGTGAACGACTTCGACCTGGTGCGGAAGAACCTGTTCCGCAGAAAGCTGCGCGCGACATTAATGATCGTATCGATCCTGATCGCGTTCATGATCTTCGGCGTGCTCGCCGGATTCTACCGCGCCTTCACGGCGGGCGAGGATCGTGCCGCCGCGGATCGGCTCATCACCGTCAACAAGATCAACTTCACCCAGCCGCTGCCGATAGCCTATTTCAATCGCGTCCGCGCCCTGGACGGGGTGCGGGAGGTGACCTTCGCCAACTGGTTCGGTGGATACTATCAGGATCCGAAGAATTTCCTGATGTCACTGGCCATCGAGCCGGCAACCTATTTCGATGTTTATCGAAGCGAGTTCGAAATCCCGCCCGAACAGCTTCAGGCCTTTATTCGTGACCGTGGCAGCGCGGTGGTCGGTGAATCGCTGGCGCGGAAGTGGGGCTGGAAGGTCGGCGATCGCGTGCCGGTTGCGAGCAACATCTTCAGCCAGCGCAGCGGCGGGAATACCTGGGACTTCACCATCGCCGGCATCGTCAGGGGCAAGGCGGAGCATGTCGACACCAATTTCCTGCTGTTTCAGTATGCCTATTTCGATGAGACCCGTTCGTTCGGCAAGGACACGATCGGCTGGATCATTCTCCAGACCACCTCGCCCGGGAATAACGACCGCATAGCAAAGACCATCGATGCGATGTTCGTCAATTCCACGGCGGAAACCTCGACCGACACTGAAAAGGCATTCGGAAAGGCGTTCGCGGCACAGTTGGGCAATATTGCCCTGATCGTGTTTCTGGTGGTCGGCGCTGCCTTCGTCACCATCCTGATGATCGTCGGCAACACCATGGCGCTGTCGATACGGGAACGTACCCGGGAGATCGGCGTGCTGAAGACGCTGGGGTTCTCGGGCGGACGAATTTTGCGAATGGTGCTGGGTGAATCGGTGCTGCTGGCTCTGCTCGGCGGGTTGCCGGGGCTGGCGATCGCCGCGCTGATCACGTTGGCCTTGCGCGAGAGCCTGGCCAATATCGCGCCGGCCTTCGCCGTGTCGCCGGTTATCGCACTGCAGGGAATTGCTCTGATGATCGCGCTCGGCCTGATCACGGGGATCATTCCGGCTCTCAATGCCATGCGGCTCAAGATCGCAACGGCGCTCGGACGGGGATAATCATGCGTTCGCTTTTGCTGCAGGTTATGGCGGTCACCTCGATCAATCTCAGGAGCATCGCGCAGCGACGCTGGTTATCGCTATCGACGGTGATCGCGATCGCCCTTGTGGTGATCGTGCTGCTCGCGTTCCTCGCGATGGCCAACGGGTTCCAGCGCACGATTGCCGGCGCAAGCGCCGATGACATCGCCATCGTGCTGCGGGCGGGCTCGCAGGCGGAAATCAACAGCACGGTGACCCGCGATCAGGTCCGTCTGCTGGAAGAGGGGCCCGGGATCGCGCGAGACAGTGACGGCAAACCGCTGATCTCGCCCGAGCTGTATCTCGTGGTCGACGGCCTCAAACGTTCCACCAAGACCAAGGCCAACCTGCCGCTGCGCGGGATCGGTGAGCAGGGGGCGACACTGCGCAAGGGCGTTGCCGTTACCTCCGGCCGCATGTTCGGCCGCGGCAGCAACGAGATCGTGGTCGGCAAGGCGCTGCTGCGGGAATTCGAAGGTTTCGAGCTCGGCAGTACGGTTTCGTTTGGTGCGACACGCTGGACCGTGGTTGGCGTGTTCGACGCCGGCGGCAGCGTGTTCGAATCCGAGATATGGGCGGATCTGCCGGTGGTGCAGAGCCTGTTCAACCGCAATAACATCGTGCAGACCGTACGCGCACGCCTCACCGGACCGGCGGCGTTGAACGAGCTCAAGAGCTACAGTGACAACGATCCGCGCCTCAAGCTCGACGTCAAATCCGAAGCCGCTTATTTTGCCGAACAGTCGTCGCAGACCTCCGATCTGATCCAGAAGCTCGGCTGGCCGCTGGCGATCGCGATGGCGCTCGGCGCGCTCGCCGGCGCGCTGAACACCATGTACTCGTCCGTGGCAGCCCGCGCGACGGAAATCGCGACGCTGCGAGCCATCGGTTTTGGCGGCTTTCCTGCCTTTGTCGGAACGCTGGCGGAATCGCTGTTGTTGGCGGCGACCGGTGGGCTGCTCGGCGCCGCGGCGACCTATCTGATCTTCGATGGAGTCACGGCGTCGACGCTTGGCGGAAACTTCACGCAGGTGGTGTTCGACTTCAAGCTCACGGGATGGCTGATCGCCGAGGGCGTCGCGCTGGCCCTGATCGTCGGTTTGGTCGGGGGATTGTTTCCGGCCATCCGCGCGGCGCGAATGCCGATCGTTGCCGGATTGTACGCGTGATGGGTCGCCGGCCCTATCCGATTCAGGGCTGTGCTTGAGGGGCTTTTGCCAAAGGTCGCTGCTGCGGCGGTCGGACGGCGTTGACCCCACGCAGCCACAGAGCCGCCGTCGGCGCGGCTGCAAAAATCTTGCCCTGACCCAACGTCGTCAATAGGATGCTGGTTCGGCCGGCATAATCCAGAACAACAACGGTCGGCGCCCCAGGCGCGGGAGGGCTCCTGGGCAACGGCAGCGACGAAACGACATGGCGATTGACATGGCGATTTGCGCCCATCCTGCGTTGTGCGGGCGAGGGGGCGCGGGTGTCGAATATGGCGCTGACGGCGAGCTTTTCGAGGGGGGACCAAGGTTGAGCGTTGCCGAGACGAGTGACGACTTGCGTGCACGGCAGGACACGCGGCCGCAAGCCGCTGCGCCGCTGCTCGACGTTGACGACCTGCATACCCAGTTCTCCACCGCGCGCGGCATCGTTCGGGCGGTCGAGGGCGTAAGCTTTACCGTCGACCGCGGCGAGGTGGTCGCCATTGTCGGCGAGTCCGGGTCGGGCAAGTCGGTGACCGCGCTTTCGATCATGCGGCTGTTGCCGCGCCTTACCGGGAAAATTCCGAAAGGCAGGATCATGTTCGACGGCCGCTCGCTGCTCGATCTCGACGACGAGCAGATGCGCCAGATCCGCGGCCGCGACATCTCGATGATTTTCCAGGAGCCGATGACATCGCTGAACCCGATCCTGACGATCGGACTTCAGATCAAGGAACCGCTGCAAATCCATCTCGGCATGACCGACAGCGAAGCGCAGGCCCGCTCCATCGAACTCTTGCAGCTTGTCGGAATTACCGATCCCGAGCGCCGGCTCGATCAGTATCCGCATCAATTCTCCGGCGGCATGCGCCAGCGCGTGATGATCGCCATCGGGCTCGCCTGCAATCCCAAGCTCATCATCGCCGACGAGCCGACCACCGCGCTCGACGTGACCATTCAGGCGCAGATCCTCGAATTGATGAAGGATCTGTCGCGCAGGCTCGATATCGCGCTCGTCATCATCACCCACAATCTCGGCGTGGTCGCGCGCTACGCCGACCGCGTCATCGTCATGTATGCCGCGCGCGTGGCCGAGCAGGGGCCGGCCGACGCGGTGTTCCACCGTCCGCGTCATCCCTACAGCATGGGTCTGCTGCGCTCGGTGCCCCGGCTCGACCGTCCGCGCGGCGGCAAGCTGGAAACCATCGAGGGCCTGCCACCGAATCTGGCGGATGCCTCGACCGCCTGCCGTTTCGCCCCGCGCTGTCCCTTTCGCGTCGCGGTCTGCGACCGGGAGCCGCCGCTGTTCCGCACCGATACCGGCAGCCTGTCGCGCTGTCACCGGCACGAGGAGATCGCCGCCGGCAAGATCACCTGGTCGTCCGACGGCGGTGCCGGACTGAATTTCGCCGCCAACACGACGGTGCCGGTGCTGTCGGTGCGCCATCTGACCAAAAGCTTCGCCACCTCCGGTGGCCTGCGCCGCGCCGGCGGCACGGTGCGCGCGGTGCAGGATGTCTCCTTCGACATCTATCCCGGCGAGACGCTCGGGCTGGTCGGCGAATCCGGCTGCGGCAAGACCACCGTCGGTCGGCTGATCCTTCGCCTGGAAGAGCCCACCGCCGGCGAGATTCACTTCGAAGGCGTCAATCTGTCGACTGCCTCGCCGGCCGAACTCAAGGCGATGCGGCGCAAGGTGCAGGTGATCTTTCAGGATCCCTACAGTTCACTCAATCCGCGCATGACCGTTGGCCAGATCATCGGCGAGCCGCTGCACGTCTACAAGATCGTCGACGGTCGCGACCAGGTCGAGACGCGCGTCGCCGAATTGCTGGAGAATGTCGGACTGCGGCCGGAAATGGCCGAACGCTATCCGCATCAGCTTTCCGGCGGCCAGCGCCAGCGCGTCGGAATCGCACGCGCGCTGGCGATGGAGCCTTCCTTCATCGTATGCGACGAGGCGGTATCGGCGCTCGACGTTTCGATCCAGGGCCAGATCATCAACCTGCTGGAAGAACTGCAGCGCAAGTTCGGGCTCGCATTCCTGTTCATCGCCCATGACCTGGCCGTCGTGCGCCACATCTCCGCTCGCGTGGTCGTGATGTATTTCGGTCGGATCATGGAGGTCGCGGATCGCGATGTCATCTACGGGGGATCCCTGCACCCCTATACGAAAGTCTTATTGGACGCGGCGCCGGTACCGGACCCGACGATCGAAAGGCAGCGCGAGCCGCGTCTGATCAAGGGCGAACTGCCGAGCCATCTGGCGCCGCCGACCGGATGCGTCTTTAGTACGCGTTGTCCGCAGGTCAGCCAGGAATGCCGGGAAATCGTTCCGCCCCTCGAAGAAAAGAGACCAGGGCACTTTGCGGCCTGCATCAAGGTTTGACGGCCCGCGCCGCCAAACCAGAAAAACGATCATCAAGGAGGATACAATGAAGATAACGAGAAGGACGGCCTTGCAGGGAACGGCCGGAGCACTTGCCCTCGGCTTGGGCGGGTTCAATTTCGACTTCACCAGGGCCGCTGCTCAGGCGCCTGCGGTCAAGCGCGGCGGCAATCTGAATTTCGCCATCAGCGCGGAAGCGCCGCACTACGATCCGCACGCCAGCGACACCTACGCGACGCTGCACTTCGCGGCGCCGTTCTATTCGACGCTGCTGCGCTTCAACCTGTCCAAGTTCCCGGCGCTCGAAGGCGATCTGGCGCAGTCCTGGACGGTGGCGCCCGACCTCATGAGCTATACCTTCAAGCTCCATCCGAACGTCAAATTCGCCGACGGCTCGACGCTCACATCCGCGGACGTCAAAGCGACCTACGATCGCCTGGGCAACCCGCCGCAAGGCGTAGTGTCGACGCGCAAGGCGACCTTCGCCGATATCGGCTCGATCGAGACCCCCGATCCGCTCACCGTCGTCTTCAAGATGAAGGCGGTTAACGCGGCGATGCTCGAGCACTTCGCCTCGCCGTGGAACGTGATCTACACCGCCAAGGACCTGGCCGAGAATCCGGCCCTCCCGCGCACCAAGATCAACGGCACCGGGCCGTTCGTCTTCGTCGAGCACGTCAAGGGCAGCCACGTCGCCGGCAAGAAGAATGACAACTACTTCAAGAAGGGTTTCCCCTATCTCGACGGCTTCAAGGGCATCTTCACCCTCCAGGCCGCCGCCATGCTCAACGCGGTCCAGGGCGGTCAGGTGCTGGGCGAATTCCGCGGCGTCTCGCCGGCGGAGCGCGACCGCTTGGTTCAGACCATGGGCGACAAGATCCGGATCGAGGAATCGAGCTGGACGCTCAACCTTCTGGTGTGCTTCAACGTCGACAAGAAGCCGTTCGACGACGTGCGCGTGCGCAAGGCGCTGCTGATGGCGATCGACCGCTGGGGCGGCAGCCAGGGCCTGGCGAAGATCTCCACGCTGCGTTCGGTCGGCGGCGTCGTCCGTCCCGGCTCGCCCTATGCGACGCCGGAAGCCGAACTGGTGAAACTGCCGGGGTTCTCGAAGGACATCAAGAAATCACGCGAGGAAGCCAGAAAGCTGTTGAAGGAAGCGGGCCAGGAAAACCTGTCGTTCGTGCTCTGGAATCGCAATCTTGCCATGCCCTACACGCCGGCCGGTATCTTCCTGGTCGACCAGTGGCGGCAGATCGGCGTGACGGTCGAGCACAAGCAATCGGATACCGGTCCGTATCTGGCGACGATGAATGCGGGCAACCACGATGTGGCGATCGACTTCTCCAACCTTTTCATGGATGACACCAGCCTCGGCCTCGCCAAGTACCTCTCGGTGACGCGTTCGCCGGAAAACCGCTCGCGCTCGAAGGACGAGGCGCTCGACAAGCTCTATGACGATCACATGCGCGAGCGTGATCCGGAGAAGCGCAAGGCGATCATCCGGACATTCGAGAAGCGCCTGTTCGAACAGGCCTATCAGCAGCCACTGCTGTGGTGGCACCGCATCGTGCCGACCCACAAGACGCTGATGGGATGGAAGATGTCGCCAAGCCACAACCTCGGCCAGCAACTCGAGGATGTCTGGATCAATGCTTAGACACTAGCCTCACTTGCCTCTCCCTGCTTCCGGCGGGGAGAGGCCGCAGGGAGATTCCATGCTTCGCTACACCGTCAATCGTGTCCTGCTGATGATCCCGACCTTACTCGGTGTGGCGGTGCTCGTGTTCTTCCTGCTGCGCGTCGTGCCGGGCGATATCGTCGAGATCAAGCTGCGTGGCGACGGCGGCAGCGTCACGCAGGAGACGATCGACATGGAGCGCAAGCGGCTCGGCCTGGACCGGCCCCTGCTGACCCAGTTCGGCGGCTGGATGGTCGGCATGGCCACGCTCGACTTCGGCAACTCGATGTGGACCGAGCGGCCGGTGGTCACCGAGATCGCGGGCCGCCTCGAATTGTCGTTGCAGGTCGCCATCATGGCGACGGTGGTCGCGGTCCTGCTCGCGATCCCCATGGGGACCATGGCGGCGCTGTTCCGCGACAGCTGGATCGATTACACGGTGCGGATCCTGACCATCGGCGGCCTGTCGATTCCGTCATTCTGGTTCGGCATGTTGATCATGTTGACCTTGCTGGCTTTGTTCAACTGGCTGCCACCGATCACCTTCACGCCGATCTATGTCGATCCGATCGCCAACCTCACACAATTGATCTGGCCGGCTTTGGCCGTCGGCTACCGCTACTGCGCCGTGGTCGCCCGCATGATCCGGTCGTCGCTGCTCGAAGTGATGAACGAGGACTACATCCGCACCGCGCGTGCCAAAGGTGTCTATGAGCGGCTCGTGATCGCGCGCCATGCGCTGCGCAACGCGCTGCTGCCGGCGATCACCGTCATCGGCCTGGAATTCACCTTCCTGATCGGCGGCCTGGTCGTCACCGAGCAGGTGTTCAATCTCAACGGCATCGGCCAGCTGTTCGTCCAGAGCGTGTCGCGTAACGACTTCACACTGATCCAGGGCATGGTGATGCTGATTGCCGCCTTCTACGTCTTCGTCAATCTCGCGATCGACCTGCTTTACGCCGTGTTCGACCCGCGCATCCGGTACAACGCATGACGTTCGTCTCCCCGAGCCTTCCCGCCGCGAAGCCGCGCCAGCCGAACGTGTATGTCGACTTCTGCCGCCAGCAGCCGCTCGGCGCCGTGAGCTTCGTCATCATCGTCCTGATGATGTTTGCGGGAATCTTCTCGCCGCTGGTGGCGCCTTACGATCCGCTGGAGATCGATTTCGCTTCGCTGCTGGCGGCGCCGTCCGCCGATCATTGGTGCGGTACCGACGCCTACGGCCGCGACATCTGCTCGCGCCTCATCTACGGCTCGCGCACGGCGCTGGTGATCGGCTTCACCTCTTCCTTCGTCGGCTCGACGCTCGGCGCCATTCTCGGTATCGCCTCGGCCTATTTCGGCGGGAGGATCGACGACTGGATTCAGCGCTTCGTCGACATCCTGCTGGCCTTTCCGCTGATCGTGCTCGCGCTGGTGGTGGTGGCCGCGTTCCGCAAGTTCACGGTCGGCGGCGTCGACGTCAACCTCATTGTCGCCATCGCCATCCCGATCCTGCCGCGCGTCGCCCGCGTGGTGCGCTCGGCCGCGCTGTCAGTGCGCGTGATGCCCTATGTCGATGCCGCGCGCGCCGTCGGCTATTCGCACACCCGCATCATCTTCCGGCACATGGCGCCGAACGTGGTGGCGCCTTACCTCATCATGCTGACCGCCTTCATCGCCCAGGCGATCCTGGCGGAAGCCTCGCTGTCCTTCCTCGGCCTCGGCGTGACCGAGCCGACCGCGGCCTGGGGGTTGATGCTCTCGGGCAACGCCGCCGATTTCTACCGGCAGGCGCCCTGGATGATCCTGTTCCCGGGCATCGCGATCAGCCTGGCGGTGTTCGCCTTCAACCTGTTCGGCGACAGCCTGCGAGACTTCCTCGATCCGCGCTTCAAAGTTTAACGGCATTCGATCGCGCGTCACGCGCTTGTTTGACGCGCGACCCGAAAATCGATCGCAGCGCCGCCGTGAGCGGTGCGTCAGAACGTCGGCGGGGTGCAGGCGCTGATCAGTTCGCACGGCTGGGCGCCGACGCATCGGAAACGATGCGGCCGGCGGCTCTCGAAATAATAGGCGTCGCCGGGCCCGAGGATGCGGCGTTCGCTGTCCACGGTCACCTCGAGCCGGCCGCTGAGAACGATGCCGCCTTCCTCGCCGTCGTGAACCAGCGGGATACGCCCGGTGTCGCCGCCCGGTTCGTACCGCTCCTTCAGGATCTGCAGCGTGCGGCCGAACAGATTATCGCCCACCTGGAGAAAGGAGATCGCTCCCTTGCCGATCTCGCTCAACTCGTCGGACCGATAGAACGCCTTGCGTGGCCGGTCGGGTTCGAGCGCGAAGAATTCCGCCAGTCCCATCGGGATGCCATCGAGAATGCGCTTGAGCGCGCCGACCGAGGGATTCATCTGGTTGGATTCGATCAGCGAGATCGTCGAGTTGGTCACGCCTGAACGCTTCGCCAATTCGCGCTGCGATAGCTTGCTGCGGCTGCGGACGAAACGCAGCCGTTCGCCGACATCGATGCTCATCGTCGCCCCGGGGTGTGAGGTCCAGCTGTTTAGGGTGTTGCGGATCGAGTGAATACTATCCAGCGAGCCGAGTAAAATCAATGGTTTGAGTGATAGAAGAAAAGGCCTTGCTGCAGTTTCATGAACATGATGTCGATCGCGGCCGCAGAGGGAGTCCGCCCATGACCATTCATCAGATACCCAACACGCTGAGCCTTGACGCATTCTGGATGCCGTTCACGGCGAACCGGCAGTTCAAGGCCGAGCCTCGACTGATCGCCTCCGCCGAAGGCATGCATTACACGTCGGTCGATGGCCGCAAGCTGATCGACGGCTCCGCGGGATTGTGGTGCGTCAACGCAGGCCACGGCCGGCGCGAGATCGCGGACGCGGTTTCCCGGCAGTTGATGACGCTGGACTATGCGCCGTCATTTCAGATCGGCCATCCGATCGCCTTCGATTTCGCCGAGAAGCTGGCGGCGATCGCGCCCGCCGGACTTGACCGCGTCTTCTTCACCAATTCCGGTTCGGAGTCGGTCGACACCGCGCTCAAGATCGCGCTGGCCTATCATCGCGCCGCCGGCCAGCCGACGCGCACCCGCCTGATCGGCCGCGAGCGCGGTTACCATGGCGTCGGTTTCGGCGGTATGTCGGTCGGCGGCATGGTCAACAACCGCAGGGCGTTCGCAGCTCACCTTCCGGGCGTCGATCATATCAGCCATACCCATGATCTCGTCCGCAACGCATTCTCGAGAGGCCAGCCTGCGCATGGCGCGGAACTCGCCGACGACGTCGAGCGCCTGGTCGCGCTGCACGGCGCGGAAACCATCGCCGCCGTCATCATCGAGCCGGTCGCGGGCTCGACCGGCGTGCTGGTTCCGCCGCAGGGTTATCTCCAGCGCCTGCGTGCGCTGTGCGACAAGCACGGCATTCTCCTGATCTTCGATGAGGTGATCACCGGATTCGGCCGCCTTGGCACGCCATTTGCCACCCACTATTTCGGCGTCACGCCCGATCTCATCACCTCCGCCAAGGGCATCACCAACGGCACGATTCCGCTGGGCGCGGTGTTTGCGAGCCGCAAGGTCCACGATGCGCTGATGACCGGCCCGGCCGGCCAGATCGAGCTTTTCCACGGCTATACCTACTCCGCGCACCCGGTGGCCTGCGCGGCCGGCATCGCGACGCTGGAGATTTACCAGAAAGAGGGGCTGCTCACGCGCGGCGCCGCGCTCACCGACTACTGGCAGGACGCCATGCATTCGCTGCGCGGCCTGCCCAACGTGATCGACATCCGCGCCATCGGCCTGGTCGCGGCTGTCGAGCTGTCGTCGCGGCCGGATGCCATCGGAGCCCGCGGCTACGATGTCATGGTCGACTGCTTCAACCGCGGCCTCGTGCTTCGCAACTCCGGCGACGCCCTCGCGCTGTCGCCGCCGCTGATCGTCGAGCGCAGCCACATCGACGACATTGTGGCTATCCTCGGCGACGCGTTGAAGCGGGCGGCCTGAAGTTTGCCTGAGCTTGTGCGTTGCGGATATCTTGGTGACGATGGGCGGCGGCCGCAACGGGAGCATAGACGATCGTGAAGGTGCTGGTTCTCGGCGGTGGCGTCATTGGCGTGACCACTGCCTACTATCTCGCCGGCGCCGGGCACGAGGTCACTGTGGTCGACCGCCAGCCGGAGCCCGGGCTCGAAACCAGCTTTGCCAACGCCGGCGAGGTGTCTCCCGGCTACGCCTCGCCGTGGGCCGGTCCCGGCGTGCCGGTCAAGGCGATCAAGTGGCTGCTGATGAAGCATGGTCCGCTGGTGATACGGCCGAGACTCGATCCGGCGATGTGGGTGTGGCTCGTCAAGCTGCTGCGCAACTGCACCTCGGCGCGGTATGCGATCAACAAGAGCCGCATGATCCCGCTCGCCGAATATAGCCGCGACTGCCTGCGGGCGCTGCGCGCGGAGATCGCGATCGCGTATGACGAACGCAGCCAGGGCACGCTTCAGCTGTTCCGCACCCAGGCCCAGCTCGATGGCTCGGCCGACGATATCGCCGTGCTGAAGCAATATGGCGTGCCGTACGAGTTGCTCGATCGCGACGGCTGCGCCGGCGCGGAACCGGCGCTGGCGGCGGTGAAGCAAAAAATCGCCGGCGGGTTGCGGCTGCCCCAGGATGAGACCGGCGACTGCCATATGTTCACCAGGGCACTCGCCGCTCATGCGGAAAAGCTCGGCGTCCAGTTCCGCCTTGGGACGACGATCGAACGGTTGACAGCGGATGCCTCCGGAATCACCGGCGTCGCAACCAGCGCGGGCGTGTTGCGGGCCGATGCCTATGTGGTGGCGCTTGGCAGCTGGTCGCCGCGGCTGCTCGGGCCGCTCGGCATTGCGATCCCGGTCTATCCGGTCAAGGGTTATTCGATCACGGTGCCGATTGCCGATCCCGATGCGGCGCCGGTGTCGACCGTGATGGATGAAAGCTACAAGGTGGCGATCACGCGGCTCGGCGATCGCATCCGCGTCGGCGGCACCGCCGAAGTGTCAGGCTATTCCGAGACGCTGCATCCGGCGCGACGCGCGACGCTCGACCATTCGCTGACCGACCTGTTCCCGCGCGGCGGCAATCCGGCCGAAGCCACATTCTGGAGCGGGCTGCGGCCGATGACGCCGGACGGTCCGCCGGTGATCGGTGCCACGCGTTACGCCAACCTGCATCTCAATACAGGTCACGGCACGCTGGGCTGGACTATGGCGTGCGGCTCCGGGCGCGTGCTGGCGGATCTGCTGTCGGGCCGAAAACCCGAAATCGATACGGCTGAACTCGCCATGACACGATATGACCATCGCTTCGGGTGAGGAAAGGCTCTCCCCGGCAAGACGACGCTGACCAAACGCTATCCCGGTCGATCGGAGCAACGGCCACTTCTAATGCTTCATCTTTCGAGACGCATTGAGCGTTGTTCTCGGCCTCGGGTGCCATTCTCATGCGGCCTGTCGAGCGGGGTGCTTGCTTTGCCCTCGGTAGATGTCCGTCTAGACAAGCGCGTCTCTTCTTTCATCCATGAGTTTTCGCAGCCTTCGTAACTGCTGCATGCTGCTGGCCAGCATGCCTTCCGGCAAGAGTGCGCTGATGGCCATGAGCTCGGGCTTTAACCGGTCAATGGCGGTTGCGCGCGCCTCTCTCCCTTTCGCGGTTACCGAAACGATCTTGGCGCGACCATCTTTCTGGTTCGGACCAATGACGATATAACCCGCTCGCAGGAGCGTCCCCAACGTGCTGGTCATGGTGCTCTTGCGCACCTGCATGACGCGGGCGATTTCGGTCGGCGCTTGCGATATGCCAAGCCGACAGAGGTGGTTGAGCACACCGAATTGCGCCATCGTCATACCCTCCGGCACCAGCCTCTCAAAAGTGTTGGTCACCAGTTGCGCGAGGATCATCACCTCGTTCAGGTACGGAAACAGGAGTTCCGCGTTGTCGGTCTTTTCGGTCAACCTGCAAGGATCCTGGTTTCGAAGCGCCAGCGTGGGCTCGCTCTTGGCGTTTCTGCGTAACCCACCCGCATCAACATCTGCAACCCTTCCGATGCACCAATGCCAAGTGCGCCGCGGATCGCCGCAAACTGCGGCGCCATCTCCCGGTATTCCTGCAAAGCCTGGCTGAGGGGTTGCATCGCGACACCCGCTGCAGTCGCGGCCAGATTGATGCGGACATAGTCGCGTCCGGCATTGATCTGGTCTGTGCGGGAGTTTCCAGGCGTCTTCAGCCAGAGGAAGGCCGCAGTTGCTTCAAACGGTGCCCTCAGAAACGGCACCTGTTGCTGGAAGGCCGTCGAATTCCTGTCCAGCATAGCGGCTTTGTTCAGAAGGCCGGTGAGAGACAGACCTTCCAGAAAGGGACCGGAAAGCGAGATGCCATCCGGGTTCGCTTCGATCTCGGCCTTGCCGATCCGGGTGAGATCAACACTTTCCTTCCAGGCCTTGAAAGTTGTCATTTCCACATACATCGCCTGCCATGTCAGATCGCGCAGGGCCGCGACGCGTTCCGGCTCAATCGCATGGTCGACGAGGCCAGAATTTGCGGCTCTGGCCATCGCGGCCATCGGTTCTGCGGTGAGGGGCATGGAAAGATCATGCGCGTTCCGGTTGGTTCGTCGATCGAGCACATGGGCAAAGAGTGGATCGCGCTTCGCATTCGCATCGCCGACAAAGCCAATGCGCGCGATCGGGCGCTGATCCAGGCGTGGTGACGGCTCACCGTTGGGGAAGAGGGTGATATCCGTGGCAAAACCGTCCTGCGCTGCGGCCATCCGGAGCAGTTCAAGAAAGGCGCCAAGGCCGATCGTGATCTGACGGTCATAAGGATCGGTGTGTTCCAGCCGTCGGGCAAGATCGCAGGTCAGGGTAATTTGATTCTTAACCGATAGGTCGGCCAGCCAGGGTTGGCGATTGTGCGGGTTGGGGGCGAGAATTGCATAGGACAGTGCCCGGCGCCGGGGATCATCATTCAGCTGACCGGCGGTTGCCCATGGCGCGCGGGCCCTTGCGGGATCGCGCGTCATCGCCCAAGCGGTCGCGCCAGTTGCCGCAACGACAATGCCGCCACCAAGGATTTGCAGAAACTTTCGGCGAATCACGAGGCTGACTCCTTTTAATTCGATATCTAACTATATAGTTAGAGATCGAACTATGTCAACCTTGGTTCCCGCCGACGCTGGAAATTGTGTGGGCGCAACCGAGGAAGACACGTTGGCATTGCTTGGCAATCGGCCGCGGCACATGGCGTGTCACAATCTTCGAAGGGTGGATGTCAAACCGATCCGAAGGAACCGCGGCGCAAACCCGCTCTGCACCGCCGGCTCAGGGCCGCAGCGAAGCTTCGCTGGGCCGGCCTTGCGTACCGGCCAAGGCAATCAAGTCGCTCCTATGAAGTAAGGCCGGTAGTGATCCGGTCTCGGTAAGGCGATGCACACGCCCGCGACACGCGGCGGGATTAGCGGGGTAGTTTGACTTCGCCCTCATCGGCGCCGTCCCAATAATGGATTCGGTTCGCGCTCACCTTCACCATCACAAGGCCGGGGGTGTCTATACCCTGCGGGAACCAGCGATCGAGGTCTTTGGACCAGCGCGCCGCGAATTCGTTCTTGTCGCGGATCAGCGAGGCGATGCCTTCGACGGCGATGAAAAGCGGCGGTCCGCCAAGCAAGCCGCCTGAGCCCTGGTAGGATAACCCGACCTTGGGCTCGCGCGTGATGTCGTGCGCCGTGCGCGTCGACTCGTAGGCGAAGAAAAAACCGTGCCCGTCGTACTCGACCTCGCCGTTGTTGCTCATCGGACGGCCTGCGAGTTCGCCGCCGTCGGACCGGGTGAAGAGCATCGCAAAGTCGATATCGCGCATTCTCTTCGCCAGATCACTCAGCGTGTACTCGGCCATGTTCTTGTTCCCCTGAAATTGCAGCGAGTTCGGACGTCGCGTGATAGAGATCGAGGGCAAACGAAGTCGTGGTCGGTATGGTTCCGATTCAAGGCGGACACAGTCGCCTCGAATTTTCCTGGACCAATCGTCGACTTATCAGCCGGGCAGATTCACCGGCATCGACCCAGGCCGCGCTGTCGCTGGTCGGGCGAACGGCCAGACGACCAGCGCGGCCGTGATGCCCGGTCTATTGTAGGCCGGATCGAATTGGCGAACACCAGCGCCTGCGAGCCACTACTTGACGCCTACGGCGACAATCATCTCGCATGGGCCTTCGAATCCCGCCTTGCTCTCGAAAGCCCTGAGTTCCTGTTCGATCTCCTGCCACGCTGCTTCGCGTCCGGTTTCGTTGAGGCCGGCGAGCATCTGATGCAGTGCGCCGAACGACTCTTTTTCGAACCGCACGCACTCGGCGGCATTCTTCATTCGCACCGGCGCCGGCACGATTCTGCTCTCGACGTCGCGGAAACCGGCTTTGCGGAAGGTTTCCTCCAGGACGCCGGGACCGCCGAGGCTGAACGGGCCGGGCTGGCCGGGCAGGGGTGGCGGGAGGTTGGCACGACGACGGATCACCGAAACCGGAATCGAGAAAAACTTGTTGTTCTCCGCCGTGCTGTAGACGATGGCAGCGATGCGGCCGCCGGGCTTCAGCGCTCGTTTCATGCCCGCCAGCGCCCTTTGCTGATCGGGGAAGTAGATCAGTCCGACGCGGGAGATGACGGCATCGAACCCTTCGGCTGCGACTTCCAGATCTTCGCCATCCAGCACCTTGGTCTCGATATTGCCGAGTCCGGCCCGTCGGGCGTTCTCTTCGGCGAAGGCGAGGATGTTGGCGGAAATATCGGTGGCGAGTACATGGCCGCCGGGCCCGACGCGCTCGGCGGTGAGTAGTGTCTGGTCGCCTGCTCCGGCAGCGACATCGAGGACGCGGTGGCCGGGTCCAATGGCCGCCATGTCGAGCATGAGTTCGGTTGCGGGACCAAGCCAGGTGCGCAGCAACGGACCCCAGTCGTTCCACGACCGCGCGGCCGACTGCCATTGCTCGCGGGTTGTCTCCTTGTATTTGACCGGATCGAACGGCTTGAGGTCTGTTGTCGTGGTCATGGGGGAGCCTCCTTGTGTTTTTTGGGGGGAAGCGGACACATGCCGTGCCCTGCGGCGGTCACGGACGAATCAGGTTGGGGGTGCCCTTCTGACCGGAGAACACGATGAGGAAGCGTACCGGCCTGTCCGTCAGGTTGCGGCCGTTGTGCCAGGCGTTGGTCACTTCGGCGAAGCCTTGGCCGGCGCTGAATGTGTGCGTGCCGTGGCCGTCCATCTCGATGGAGAGCGTTCCTTCGAGCATGTAGACGAACAGCGGAACCGGATGCATGTGGCGGCCTACCTGGCCGCCAGGCGCCACCTCCGCCAGCACGGCCGTGAGCTGGTTGTCGTCGTGCGGGAAGCGGATGGGCTGCCCGGTAATCGTGGTGGCGGTCTCCAGAACCGGGGTCAGCTTGAGGCCGACCGGGCCGACCGGGGCCGGCTGGGTCGCGGCAGTGGTCGAGGCGGCGTCCAGCAGCAACAGGAGGGCAAGAGCGGGGATCAGGGGCTTCATTTTTGGTTCTCCCATTTGCAAACGGCCGATTTGCCAATGCCGTCCTGAGCGATAGACTGTCGGATGTCCGTGGGAGTGTCCGTGGAAACCAGCATTGAAGTGTTTGGATACGGCGGCGGGGGCAAAGGAACATGGACCACCCCAGCCGACTTAAAATCCGGCTGCTCGGCGAACTGCAGCTGGTCGGTTTCGACGGGCGCGCCTTGGCGTTGCCGGCTTCGCGCAAGACACGGGCGCTGCTTGGCTATTTGATGGCCACCGGGCAGCCGCATCGCCGTGAGCGGCTCTGCGATCTGTTCTGGGATGGGCCTGATGATCCGCGCGCGGAACTGCGCTGGAGCCTGAGCAAAATCCGATCGGTGCTCGGCGACGACGGCGGACCACGGCTAGTGGCTGACCGCGAACGAGTCGGCATCGAACTGGGAAGCGCCACCGTCGATCTTCGGTCAGCGCGGTCTCTGCTCGGTAACGATGTCTCGGTCACGTCGACCGATGGATTGAAGGAAGTCGCCTCACTTTTCGGAGGTGAATTTCTCGACGGGCTCGATCTTCCGCTCTGCTATCGTTATCAGGAATGGTGCATGGCTGAGCGCGAGGCCGTGAGTCGCCTGCATCTTACCGTGCTCGCCGCTCTGGTCGGGCGGCTGCAGGACTGTCCCGCGGACGCGCTGGTTTATGCGCGTACGCTTGCAACAGCTGATCCGCTCTCGGAATCCGGTCATGCGGCGGTCGTGCGGTTGCTTTCGCGCGAAGGACGAGCCAAGGAAGCGCTCGGCCATTACGAACACGCAAGGCGGCTTCTCAAGACCGAACTCGGAGTCGCGCCGTCGGAAGAGTTGGAACGCGCCCGCCAGGCTCTGCAATGTGTCGCGCCGGCCCGCGCCTCCGTCCAACCCCGCGCGCGTGTGCCGGAGTCGTTGCCGGAACCATCTTCCCACCCGCCAGCACGGGCTTCGTTTATCGGCCGCGAAACCGAACGCTCGTTGATCGAGCAGGTGGTGGGGGCGACGGCGCAAAGGATAGGGTCGAATATCCTGGTGGTGACTGGCGAAGCCGGAATCGGCAAAAGCCACCTTCTGGCGCGCATCGCCGAACGCCTGATCGTCGCAGGCGGCGACGCATTCGGAGCGCGGGCCTACGAAGCCGAAGCGGCGCGTCCTTATGGCGTCTGGATCGATATCCTGCGGGCGGTCGCGCGCGACCGGCCTCGCGACAACCTCTCGCCTCATCTCGGTTTACTTCTCCCCGAGGTCGGTGTGCCGCCGGCGGAGGCGGGAGATCAAGCGCGGCTGTTTGACGCCGTCGTCGGCCTCTTGCGACAGGTCGCGTCGGAGCGGCCGGCGGCGGTAACGCTGGATGACATCCAGTGGATAGACGAGGCTTCTTCGGTCCTTCTGCACTACGTGGCGCGCCACGTCGATGCCGCCTCCGGCTTGTTGATTGCTTGCGCAGCTCGCGCGGGGGAGATCGAAGACAACGTGGCGGCATCACGCGTATTGCGGTCGCTTCGAAGGGAAGGTCGCGTTGAGGAGATCGAGCTGGCTGCCCTGAGTGCCGCGGAGACCGCGGCGCTCGTCCGCGAGATCGATCCCGCGCTGGATGCAGCACGCATCTTTGAAAGGAGTGAAGGCAATCCGTTGTTCACGCTGGAGCTCGCTCGTGCGCAGCGCCGCGGCGATGCCGGCCCTGGAAGAACCGTCGAGACGGTCATCGCCGGCCAGCTCGCCCAGCTTACGGATCAGGCGCGCGAGGCACTCGTCTGGGCGGCGGCGCATGGCCGCGCGTTCACGCCGGATGACCTTGCGCGCGCTGCCCGCCTCGATGTCACCCCACTTCTCGCAGCGCTTGGCGAATTGGAGCGACGGGGGCTCGTGCGACCCATCGGCGGCGACGCCTACGATTTCACCCACGACCTTATCCGCCAGACCGCCTATCGCACGGTCTCGCAGCCGCGGCGCACGCTGCTGCATCGTCATATCGCGCGTGTCCTCGATGCTGTCGTCGAGCACGACGGCGCCCTCGCGGCGGACCTTGCCCATCACGCTGCACTCGCCGGCGATTTCGCGGTGGCCGTGCGGGCCTGCATCGTTGCGGCCGAGCGTGCCTTGCGCCAGTTCGCGAACGCCGAGGCGGCCGGCTTTGCCGAGCGGGGACTCCGTCATGTCGAGCGGTTGCCGGACGATCCGGCAAAGCCGGAGCGGCGGATCCGGTTGCTGAGGATCCGCGTCCTTGCTGCGACGGGCCCCGGTCTGCGGCCGCTTCCGCCACTGGCGGAAACGATCGCCGAAGCAACGGACGCTGCCGAAAAGCTCGAGCTTCACGCCGCGGCAGCCACCGGACATTACCTGCTTTCCGTCCTGCATCAGGAAGCTGGGGACACACGACGAGCGGAAAGAAGCACCCTTCGCGCCGCTGAGGCAGGGCGCACCGCCGACGACTCGACGCGGGCACACCAGCTTGCCAATACCGCGCGCTGCCTCATCGAGCTGGAGACGGAAATCGACCGCGCTCGCGACCTCATCGCTGAGGCCGGCGCCATCGCCAACTCGCTTGGATTGGAGCTGTGCGAGCTGCACTGGGCGAGCGGGCTCCTGGATCGGTGGGATGGCCTCGAGAACCGGGCCATTGCTTTCCTCTCGCGCGCGCTGACGGTGGCCCGCCGGGACGAGGATCGCTGGCGCGAATACAAATGTCTGACCTGGCTGGCGATGCTTGAGCAGGAACTGGCGCGATATGCCGAGATGGACGCCCGCTGTGACGAGCTGAAAGCGGTCGCGGCCCGGCTGGGTGAGGACGAAACGCCGTTCGTGGAGACGTTGCGGGCACTGGCTGCATTGGCCACCGAGACGGATTCCACGAACGATGGGCTTGCGCGCGCTTTGGCGCGGCTCCGCGCGGTCGACGACAAGTCCTACCTTGCCTATGCTTTGAACGGCGCCGCCCGTCTGCATCGTCAGGCGGGTCGGTCCGAGCAGGCGCGAATCTGCGCCGCCGAGGCTCTGACGGTCGCGTCACTGATGGGAAGGAAGAATGAGATCGCTATCGCGCGGGCACTGCTCGCGCCATCTGGTGAGGAAGGGTCCGGCAAGCAACCTGGCGGCACCGAGCAAGCATCATTGGACGGGAACAACCTCAGCGTCAGAGCGCGGACCGCGTTGCGGGGGTCGACGGCGTTGCCCCTCGCGATTCCAACGACCGTTCCCACGCCGGACGGATAAGTCCAAGGCAGCCGAATAAAACAGGAGGTGAACCATGCCCCACGTCATCGTCGAGCGGAGCTTCGAGACGCCGCTTAGCCAAAAGGAGCTTGATGCGGTGGAAGCGCGAATGGCGCCTTGCCTCGACCTCTACAATGTCCGCTGGATCCGTAGCTACTGGTCAGCCGATCGACTGCGCATGGTCTGCGAGTACGATGCGCCCGACGCGGCCAGCGTTCGCAGTGTTCAGCGCGAGGCCGACGCCAGGTTCGAACGGGTCTGGGCAGCCGATGTGTTGGGCGAAACCTGAGGCCACAACCACCGGGAGAAATGCCACGATGGGTTGCGAAGGTGACGCGGTCGTTGAATGACACGAGTCCGACGATGCCCGGATCCGGCGCGAGAACTACCTGGACTGCGGCGGCTTGGCCCAGTTCTGGTACATCGCCAGCAGCGAGACGATGTCCTGGCCGCGAAATCCCTCGGCCAGCGCCAGCGCATAGAGTTCGCGCGTCGCGGAAGCGGAGGGCGTGGGCATGCGGGTCGCCCGTCCGAGTTCGACCGCGAGCGCCAGGTCCTTCTCGCCAAGCTCGAGCTTGAATCCCGGCGAAAAATCACCCCTGAGCGCATTCGGAAAACGCTTGGTGAAATGATGCGAACGGCCGCCACTCACCGACAAGACGTCGTAGAGCTTGTCCGGCTCGACGCCGGCGGCAACCCCGAGCGCGAACGCTTCGGCCGCGACCAGCACGTTGCCCATCGACATCATGTTGTTGACGATCTTGACGACCTTCGCGGTTCCGACGCCGCCGGTGTATTTCCAGTCGTCGCCGAGCAGTTTGAAGATCGGTTCGGCGCGAGCCACGTCCGTCATGTCGCCGCCGGCGATCAGAATCAGCTTGCCGCTGCGCGCCTCGCTCGGGCTGCCGCTGACCGGGCAATCGACCACCGCCAATCCGCGGGCGAGAGCGGCCTCGGCGATCGCTCGCATCGTCTGCGGATCGATGGTGCTGAGTTCGACGCACAGCGTACCCTTGGCGGCGTGGGCGACGATCCCGTCGGCGCCGAGCCATGCGGCCGTGACGGCTTTCGGATCGGGCAGGCTGGTCAGGACGAGGGATCGCCCGGCGAGCGCTTCGGCGATGCTGGACGCCATCTGAAAGCCATCGTTCGCCAGGCGCCCACGCTGATCGGCGCTGATATCATAGCCGGCGACGTCGACACCGGACTCCTGGAGGCGTGCCGCCATGCCGGATCCCATCTGCCCCATTCCGATGACCGCGACCTTCTCCGGCATGCATGTCTCCCTGGCTTTTCATTGCTCGGAGGTTGAGCCACCACCGGCGCAGACCAGTCAATCCCCCGTCTGCGCAGGCTGCTGTCCTTGAAACGCCGCCCGCTCGGAGCGGCTGGGCGGCCTTTGCTCAGGCTGTTCGCGCTGCGCATTTCACAAATCCCGGTAGATTGGGCCGTCGTATCAAGCAGAGATAGCATCCGGCTCAAAATGGTTGAAAAGAAAGCAGAATGCTTTAGCTCTCCACGCGTGACGAAGGGTCGGCTCGAAACCGATTGGACGGAATTCGGTTGAAAAATATAAATCAAAACAGAATGTTAGGCTGGCGCTTTAATGTCGCCCCCATGATGGA